>ERZ795030.214-NODE-214-length-94852-cov-6.174119_pt1 | contig 94852 bp, 92 predicted proteins | sample MGYA00375122_ERZ795030 | MGnify/ENA primary metagenome ERZ795030 (study PRJEB30165, sample SAMN05720146) | activated sludge metagenome | isolation source: anaerobic digester from wastewater treatment plant | place: Japan | collected 2015-04-20 ... | reverse complement strand
CCGCCTGCTTGAAGCGCCGGACGAGTTCGCTGTCCCGGCCAGGGATGAAATCCCGTCGGGCGCGGCTCCCCGCGGTGAGCGGCACACCGGCGTAGGCGGCCACCAGGTCCTTCAACAGGTAGGGGACGCCGCGAAACGGTCCGTCGGGCAGCCCCGTCTCGACGGCCCGGCGCCCCAGGTCGAACATCGGCTGGATGACGGCGTTGAGCGCGGGATTTAAGGTCTCGATCCGCAGGATCGCCGCTTCGCAGACCTCCCGCGCGCTCACCTCGCCCTTCCGGATCAATTCCGCGAGCCCCAGTCCGTCGTACCGATCGTAGTCGCTGAACGTTTCCATCGCTTGCCCTCCTTCAGTTCGATGCGCTGTCTTGCCGGAACGAAATGGCCGCCTTCTCGTCAACTGGAACCCGCCGTGCAAAGGTGGGATAGTCGGGGCCCCGGCAGGGGGTTCGCAGGGGATAAGCCGGGACCGCCCGTACGTCGGGTGGAGGCTCGGGAGTTTTCCGGACATCGGGACGGGTCCCGTGCCGCCGGGAATCGGGTGGACGGTTCAGACCGGTTTCCCGCACCGGGAGCAGAACTTGGCCCCGGCCGGGGTTTCCGCCCCGCACTGGTGGCATTTGGGGGTTTCCGAGGACGCGGCCTGTCCGCACCGGGGGCAGAAGCGGGCGTCGGCGGGAAGATCGGCGCCGCAGCCGGTGCACGTGTGGGTAGCGGGAACGGGCCGGCCGCAGGAGGGGCAGAAGCGCGCCCCGGCGGGGACGGACTGACCGCAGCGCGGGCAGGGCGCCGTTCCCGGCGCGGCGGACGGCGTGCCCCCCGCGGTTTTGAAGGCGTCGGCGAACATGGCGGGCATCATGAACCCCATCCCCATGCCGAGACCGGCGCCCGCCTCACCCTGTGTCTGCGAGGCGTTCTCCATGGCCATGGCCGCCTTCATCTTGAGAAGCTTGTTCAGGTCGTCGAAGATGCCGAGCCTGCTCTTGTCGTCGATGGCCTTCTGGACCTCCGGCGGCGGGGTGATGGAATTGATATAGAGGTCCGCAAGCCCCAGTCCGAAGCGCCGGAAGTCCTCCTGGAGGAGCCCGGAGAGGTCGCCGGCGAGCTCGTTGTACCGGGCGGGCAGATCGAAGATCGTGTCGAGGCGCTCCCCCATGAAGTCGTTGAAGCGGGCCACGATCACGCGGTTCAGGTACTCCTCGATGTCGGACTGTGTGTAGACCCCCTGCGTGCCGACGAGGCTGTTGATCAGCAGGACGGGGTCCAGGACCCGCAGGTTGAAGACGCCGAAGGCCCGCAGACGGATCAGGCCCAACTCCCGGTCCCGGAAGGCGACCGGGTCGCGCGTTCCCCAGGTCAGGTTGGGGAAGACCTTCATATTGACGAGGTAGACCTCGGCCCGGAGCGGGCTCGTCATGGCCCAGGGGATGCTGAGCACCTTCGTAAGGATCGGGATGTTCGCGGTCTTCAGGGTGTGGCGGCCGGGGCCGATGGCGTCGTAGGCCTTGCCCTGATAGAAGAAGACGGCCGCCTGGCTGTCGCGGACCGTGAGCTGCGCGCCCCACTTGATCTCTCCGGAGCCCTGCTCCGGGAGCCGGTGAACCAGCTCTTTCCCCGATTCGTCAAACCACTCCAGGACTTCCAGAAAGACGACATTGTCCGTTCCCATGACCCCATCCTGTCAACGGTTGTTACGGCTCGGTAAGTTGCGCGACCGGGATTCGACGACGGCCCGAATATAAGAGAGGGGATCGGCGATGTCAAGCGCAAACGACGGATGTGCCCGGGACGGGGGCGCCGGCCGCCCCGGGGAGGGTATAGCGACGGGAAGCTTCGTTCGGCTTTGGTCTGATTCGATCCAGGTTTGTATTTGATCTTTCCCCGGGTTTGTTGTACAGATGACGCCATGAAGTCCAAGGGAAGCGAATATCCAAGGATATACAAAGGGATAGCGCTCATTGCCGACCCGATCCACCAGTACGCGGTCTTTACGGTGCCCGCGGAGGACGGCGGGGGCGAGAAGACCGAAAAGGACCTGATCGATTCCCCCTGGGTCCAGCGCCTCCGCCGCATCTATCAGCTCCAGAGCGCTCGATGGGTGTATCCGTCGGCCGAACACACCCGGTTCCAGCACTCCCTGGGGACGATGCACCTGGCCGGGGAATTCGGCCGCTTTCTCTACCCGAGCCTGCGGGAGGTCTGCCCCAACCTGCCGTCGGCGCCCTACGTGGAAGAACTGCTTCGCGTCGCCGGGCTTTTGCACGATGTCGGCCACGGTCCCTACGGGCACTTCTTCGACGACCATTTTTTGAACGCCTTCAGCCTAACGCACGAGGACCTGGGACAGGCGATCATCACCCGCAAGCTCGCCCGCCTGATCCGCGGACTGCGCCGGAGTCCCACCGGAACTCTGGCGGCGCGGGAGGTCCTGGACCCGGCCCAAGTGGCCTTCCTCATCCGCATGCCGGATGGCCGGGACGGCCGGGCCCCCGAGTGGCTCACGCTCCTGAGGCAGCTGTTCTCCGGCACCTACACGGTGGACAACCTGGACTACGTTCAGCGGGATGCCTATATGACGGGATACTCCCTGGACATGGTGGATATCGCGCGGCTCAAATTCTACACCTTCTTCAGCCGGGAGGGGCTGACCCTCCACCAGGCCGGTGTCTCCGCCCTCAGCCGCTTTTTGAATGCACGCCTTAATCTTTACGCCAACGTCTATTTCCACCGGACCACCCGGGCCCTGGACCTGCACCTCCAGGAGATCTTCCGGGAGACGATGGATCTTCTCTCTCCGCTCAATCCGCTGGTGCACCTGGAAGCCTACCTGGGGCTCGACGAATGGACGCTGTTCCAGGAGGTCGGCCGGTGGCCGGAGGCAAAGGACGCGCGGCGGCGGTGGCTGGGCCGGGAGTGGCGGAAACTCCACCGGCGGCGGGTGAAGTGGAAGATGGCCTTTTCGACGGAGATCTCCGTGGACCAGATCCAGCGCGGCACCCGGTTTATCCCCGGGACGGACTACGAGCAGCGGATTCGGGAGTTCCTGCCCGCCTCGGTCAAGAAGCTCGCCTTCCGGGTGGATCTGGCGACCCAGGACCCCCGGCCGCTCAACCCCATGGCGGAAACGGGGAAACGGATCAACATCTTCAACCCGTCGACCGGCCGGACCTCCCCGGAGCCCCTGCAGGAGCTCTACCGGTTCATTCCCGCCCGGGTCGTCCACTTCCGGGTCTTCGCCCTGGATCACGACCATGACGACCTCCTGACGGCGGCGGCGGAAGCGGCCCTCAACGCGATCGAAGGGGCGGCGACGACGAATCTCTGATGATACTCCCCGAGGAAACCACCGACATCACCCTGTTTGTCCGGACCTCTGGCGAGGAAATCGCCCGGTGGGACCGCCGCCGGATCGTCGAGGCCCTCATCCGCGAGACGGGAAGCGAGGCCGGCGTTGCGGAGGAGATCAGCCGGGAGGTCGAGAGGCAGATCGTCGCCTCGGGCATCGCCGTGCTCACCACGTCGCTCATCCGCGAACTCGTCGACGCGAAACTCGTGGAGCGGGGGCTGGAGCAGGCCCGGCGGATGCACGCCCGCCTCGGTTTTCCCCTGTACGACGTGGAGCAGCTCATCCTGCACCCGAACCGGGAGAACGCCAATGTCCCGCACGGGCCGGAGGGGACGAACCTGATCCTCGCCGAGGGGATCAAGCGGGAATACGCCCTCCACCACGTCTTCTCCCGCGGGGTGGCCGACGCCCATATCGCCGGCGATTTTCACCTGCACGGTCTGGGCGCCGTCGACCGGCCGTACAGCGCCTGCCAGACGCTCGAATACCTGAAGGCCTTCGGGCTTCAGCTTCCCCACGCCCTGAACGCGGCCCGGCCGGCCCGGCACCCCGAGGTCCTTCTCGCCCATATGGTCCGGTTTTCCGCCGCCCTGCAGGGGCACTTCGCCGGCGTGATCGGCTGGCTCGGGGTGAACCATTCCTTCGCCCCCTATCTCACCGGGATGACGGATGGGGAGGTCGAGCACTTCGCCCAGATGCTCATCTACGAATTCTCCCAGTTGACCTCGGCCCGCGGGGGGCAGTCGATCTATACGGACATGCACCTGTCCTGGGAGGCGCCCGCGTTCCTGGCCGGTCTTCCCGCCGTGGGACCGGGCGGCAAGGCGGCCGGAGGGACCTGCGACGCCTTTGCCCCGGAGGCGCAGCGTTTTGCCCGCGGCCTGATGGCGGTCTTCCGGGCCGGCGACGCCACGGGGAAGCCCTTTACATTCCCCCGTCCCGTCATCCACCTCTCGCCCCGGTTCTTCGCGACGCCGGGACACGAGGCGTTTCTGGAACTGGCCTGCGACGTGGCGGCGGACAAGGGGAACCCGTGCTTCGTCTTCGACCGCGGTGACACCGGCCACGCGGGCCTGCCGTTCTGCCCGGAGGCCGCCGGGGAACCGTGGCGCATGCGCGCCGCCGCCCTGCTGAACGTCACCCTGAACCTGCCCCGCCTCGCCTACCGGGCGGGCGGGGATGAGCGGCGCCTGTTCGGACTGATCTCAGAGCTGCTGGCCCTGGCGGTCCGTGCGCAGGTCGAGAAAAAGGCCTTTCTCAAGCGGATTCTCGGCCTCGCGGCCCGCGGCCCCCTCGCGCTGCTCGCGATGGACCGGGACGGCGCGCCCTATCTCGACCTGGATCGGGCGGGCGGCCTCATCGGGATGGTCGGCCTGAACGAGCTCGTCCAGATCCACACGGGCGGGCAACTGCACGCCTCGCCCGCGGCCCTTGCGTTTGGCCTCAAGGTCGTCTCGCGTCTGAAGGACGAGGTGGAGGCCCTCGGGCGCGCCCGCGGGATTCCCCTGGCGCTGGAGCAGACGCCCGCGGAGACGACGGCCCACCGGTTTGCCCGTCTCGACCTCCGCTTCCACTCCCCGGCCTCCGGTCGCATCGTCAAGGGCAGCATCGCCCGGGGGGACGTCTATTACACGAACTCCACGCACCTTTACGTCGGGGCGGCGGTCACGCCTCCGGAACGGATCGAGATGGAGGGTCGCTTCCATCCGCTGATTCCCTCGGACGCCATCACCCACGTCTTCCTGGGGGCCGTCCGTCCGTCCGGGGCGGCACTCGCGCGCCTTGTCGAGACGGCCTTCCGGCAGACCGCCTGCGCCCAGATCGCCTTCACGCCGGAGTTCTCCAGCTGCGCCGCCTGCGGGCGCACCCGGCGGGGTCTGTTCGACCGCTGCCCGGACTGCGGCGCCGACGCCGTGGAAGGGATCACGCGCATCACCCAGTACGTGACGGGCATTTCCAGCTGGAACAAAGGCAAGCTCGCGGAATTGAAGGATCGGCATCGCCATCCGGGCTTCTTTCCCGATTCGGAATAATCCCCGCCCCCGGTTCGGACCTCTCCGCGAAAAATCCGCGTTTCCCGGCGAATTCCCGCTCCCGCCCTTGACAGGGGGGGAAAGGATAACTAAATTACCGCCAAAATTGAAGGAATGAGAATCGGAATCCGCATGGAAGATCACATCATCCGGTCTTTTAAGGAGGGCAGCGAGCTCAAGGAGGTCTTTCTCAACGAAAACCTCGGACATGTCGTGCGGGCGATCGAAGCCATCACCACCGCCCTGCAGGCCGGAAACAAGGTCCTCCTGTTCGGCAACGGCGGGAGCGCCGCCGACGCCCAACACCTTGCCGCCGAATTCGTCAACCGCTTCATGATCGAGCGGCCCCCGCTGCCGGCGATTGCGCTCAGCACGGACACGTCGATCCTGACCAGTATCGGGAACGATTACGATTTTTCCGAAATCTTCAGCAAGCAGATCCGCGCGCTCGGCCAGGAGGGGGATGTCGCCTGGGGAATCAGCACCAGCGGCAAATCCGCCAATGTCGTCCGGGGCCTGGAGACGGCGAAGAAGAAGGGGCTCGTCACGATCGGGCTCACGGGCGGCGACGGCGGGGACATCGCCCGGATCGTAGATTATGCCCTGATCGTCTCCTCGCGCAACACCCCGCGGGTTCAGGAAGTGCACATCGCCGTGGGGCACGTGATTTGCGAGATGATCGACTATAAACTGTTTCAGCGGCCCGACGCGCCGTAAGATAACGAAAGGAACGAGCGGCAAAGATCATGGTAAAAAAAGGTAAAAAGGACTCTGTGGTGACAGCCGCGTTTGAGACCTCGTCCATGCCGGAGGCCGGGGACGGTCGTCCGGAGACCGATCGGACGGTCGGTGAAGACTTGGACGCGTTGAGGGCGAAGCTTCATGAGAAGGAACAGGAGGCGGCGGAGAATTACGACCGGTACGTCCGGGCCGTGGCCGATCTGGAAAACTACAAAAAACGCGCCCTGAGGGACAAGGCGGATGCCGTCAAATACGGCAACGAAAACGTGATCCGCGACCTGCTGCCGTTGACGGACAGTCTGGACCGGGCCCTCAAGCAGGCGGAGGCCTCCTGCGATTTCGAGGCCTTCCGGAAAGGCTTGGAAATGCTGCGCGTGCAACTGCTGGGCTCTCTGGAGAAGCACGGGGTGCAGGCGATCGACAGCCTGGAAAAACCGTTCGACCCCAATGTTCACGAGGCCATGATGCAGGTGGACAGCGACGCCCATGAGGACAACCAGGTCGTCGACGAGTTCGAGAAGGGCTATACGCTCAACGGGCGGCTGCTTCGGCCTGCCCGGGTCTCGGTCTGCAAGAAGAGAACGAACGAAGGTGTGTGCGAATAAACGAATGCGAGGCAAGCGTCATGAAGGAGGATAGATAACATGGGAAAAATCATCGGAATCGATTTGGGAACAACCAATTCCTGCGTCGCCATCATGGAAGGCGGGGATCCGGCCGTTATCGCCAATCAGGAGGGCAACCGGACCACGCCGTCGATCGTGGCGTTTACCGAGAGCGGCGAACGGCTGGTGGGTCAGGTGGCGAAACGCCAGGCCATTACCAACCCGGAGAACACCGTTTACGCCATCAAGCGGATGATCGGTCGTAAATACACCTCGAAAGAGGTCCAGTACGACAAGACCATCTCCCCCTACCAGATCACCGAAGCCTCGAACGGCGACGCCCAGGTGACGGTCCGCGGACGGAATTACAGCCCGGCGGAGATCTCCTCCATGGTGCTGACGAAAATGAAGCAGACGGCCGAGGACTATCTGGGCGAGAAGGTCACCGATGCCGTCATCACCGTGCCGGCCTACTTTAACGATTCGCAGCGTCAGGCGACCAAGGACGCCGGCAAGGTGGCGGGGCTCAACGTTCTCAGGATCATCAACGAACCGACGGCGGCGGCCCTGGCCTACGGCCTCGACAAGAAGAAGGACGAGAAGATCGCCGTCTTCGACCTGGGCGGCGGGACCTTCGACATCTCTATCCTGGAGCTGGGCGACGGCGTTTTTGAAGTCAAATCCACGAACGGCGACACCCATCTGGGCGGCGAGGACTTCGACCAGCGCCTGATCGACTACCTCGCCACGGAGTTCAAGAAAGACCAGGGGATCGACATTCGCAGCGACCGCATGGCGCTCCAGCGGCTGAAGGAGGCGGCGGAAAAGGCGAAGATGGAATTGTCCACCTCCATGGAGACGGACGTGAACCTGCCCTTCATCACCGCCGACGCCTCGGGTCCCAAGCACCTGAACGTCAAGATCACGCGCGCCAAACTGGAGGCCCTCGTGGAGGAGCTCATCGAAAAGCTCGATGCGCCCTGTCGGACCGCCCTGAAGGATGCGGGACTGACGCCCGGCCAGATCGACGAGGTGATTCTGGTCGGCGGCATGACGCGGATGCCCCGCGTCCAGCAGAAGGTGAAGGAGCTGTTCGGCAAGGAGCCCCACAAGGGGGTCAACCCCGACGAGGTGGTGGCCGTGGGCGCGGCGATCCAGGGCGGTGTGCTCTCGGGCGACGTCAAGGACGTGCTCCTGCTCGATGTGACCCCCCTGTCCCTCGGGATCGAAACGCTGGGCGGCGTCATGACGCGGCTCATCGAGAAGAACACGACGATCCCGACCCGGAAGAGCCAGATCTTTTCCACGGCGGCGGACAACCAGCCGGCGGTGAGCATCCACGTCCTCCAGGGCGAGCGGCCCATGGCGGCGGACAACCGCACCCTGGGGCGGTTCGAGCTCGTCGGGATTCCCCCGGCGCCGCGCGGCATGCCCCAGATCGAGGTGACGTTCGACATCGACGCCAACGGCATCGTCCACGTCGCCGCGAAGGATCTCGGCACGGGCAAGGAGCAGAGCATCAAGATCACGGCGTCGAGCGGGCTTTCGGAAGAGGAGATCCAGAAACTCGTCCGCGAGGCCGAGGCGCACGCCGGCGAGGACCAGAAGAAAAAGGACCTGATCGAGGCTCGCAACCAGGCCGATGCCATGGCCTACAGCGTCGAGAAGAACATCAAGGAGTTCGGCGACAAGATCGGGTCTGATGAAAAGACCCGGATCGAGGAGGCCATCGCGAAGGTCAAGAAGACCATCGAGGGGGATGACCTGGACGCCATCAAGGCCGCCCAGGAGGAGCTGACCACGGCGTCCCACAAGCTGGCCGAGGCCATGTACGCCCAGTCCACCCAGCAGCAGGCCGGGACCGGCCCCGGGGCGGGCGCGGGCGCCGACGCCGGCGCCCAGACGGGCGGCGGCAAGAAGGACGACGACGTCGTCGATGCGGACTTCGAGGAAGTGAAGTAGTTTTCTGGAATCAGTCAGACCTGCGGGTCGCGTGCCTGGAAACCTTTTGCGGCTTCCAGGCATTTTTTTGTATCGACGCGAGACCTGAATTCATGTAGGACTGAGATCGTCGGGAGCCGTAATTTCTTCCCGCACCGAACCTTTGCCCGCCGCGCAGCTCGGCGTACCAATCACGGGCGGGGGGAGAGGGGCATCGACCCACCTCCCGTGCGCGCATCCGGGATGCGATGTCCGATGGACGCGGCGGACCCGTTCCGACTGTTGCGGAAAAATCGAACGCCGAGGAGGGCCGCCGGGATGAACAAACCTCTTGCCGCGTGGATATTCGCGGCCGTTTTGGCGATTGTCATCGCTGTGGCCCCCTTTCCCGCGGACGCCTCCATTCGCCTCCTGAAGGACCGGGAATACGTCCGCGATCTGATCCGGGCGATCGACGGGGCGCGGGAAGAGATCGTCGTCTGCATGTTCCTGTTCAAGGCGAGCGGCTATCGGGGCAGCTATCCGGACCGGGTTGTCGAACGGCTCCTCAAGGCCGCGCGGCGAGGCGTGCGGGTGGAGGTGGTCCTGGAGCGGGGCGGCGATCCCACCGGTACGGTGGACCGGGACAACGAGGCGACGCGCCGGCGTCTGGAGCAGGGGGGCGTGCGGACGCGGATGGACTCTCCCCGCCGCACCACCCATACGAAGCTGGTCGTCATCGACCGGCGCACGACCTTCGTCGGCAGCCACAACCTGACCCACTCGGCCCTGAAAATGAACCACGAACTGTCCGTGGTGATCGATTCACCGGCGGTGGCGGCCGAGACGCTGAAGTACATCCGGACGTCCGTGCTGAGGGACTGAGGGTCCCTGCGGACGGCTTGAGGAGTCGGAACACCATGCGTTACCTGTTGACCAATGATGACGGGATCTATGCCCGGGGGCTGAGCGCCCTGTATCAGGAGCTCTCCCGGGATGCGGAGTGTCTGATCGTGGCGCCGGAAATCGAGCAGAGCGCCGTCGGGCACGCCATCACGCTCCTGCGCCCGCTGATGGTAAGGCGGGCGAAGCGGGAAGGGGAGTTTTACGGATACGCCGTGCTCGGAACGCCGGCGGACTGCGTGAAGCTGGGCATCCGGGAGCTTGTCCGTGAACCCGTGGACCTGGTCGTTTCCGGAATCAACCGGGGGGCGAACGTCGGCATCAACGTCCTATATTCGGGGACCGTTTCGGCGGCGACGGAAGCGGCCATCCTGGGCGTTCCCGCCATGGCCGTTTCGCTCGACACGCATCGGGAGGCGGACTACACCGTGGCCGCGAAGGTCGCGCGCCGCCTGGCCGCCTGGATGACGAACAACGGCCTGGGGAGTGGCGTGGCCCTGAACGTCAACGTTCCGGCGCTGCCGGAAGACCGGATCCGGGGGATCGCCGTGGCCCGACAGGGACGGGCGCGGCTGATGGAGAGCTTCGAGCGGCGCGTCGATCCCCGGGAGCATGAGTATTACTGGCTGGCCGGGGAGACCCAACTGGCCGTCGACGAGGAGCCCGATTCGGATGCCTCCGCCTTGAAGCAGGGCCTGGTCACGATTACGCCGATCGACTACGATCTGACCTGTCACGAAAGCCTGGACAGACTCAAGGATCTGATCGCGAAAATCTGAGACGGCATCGACGGGCGGGGCGCGCGGCGATAGGGCGCTTGCCGGCGACCGGACGCGTCACGAAAAGCCCGGGTGGATTCAGGGACCGGATCGCGAGGATCCGGGGCGGCGTCAACGGGTGAGGAGCACGGGGATGGGACTCTTCCGGATGACGGCGGTTGTGGTGCTGCCGACGAAGAGCTCCCGCAGGCGCCCCTGTCCGTAGGCCCCCATGACCATCAGTTCGACCGAGCCCTCCTGGATGAAGCGGAGCAGGGCCTTGTCTTCCTTCCCCGGCAGAACGATCGTCTGGGCGTCGATCTTGACGTCCGCCAGTGCCTCTTCGACCTGCTTCATGCGTTCCGCGGCCAGGGTCTGATTGTCGGTGATGAGGACGACGGTCAGCGGCCAGCCGGCCTTCTCGGACAGGAACGTCGCGATCGAAAGCGCGTTCCGGGCCGGGGCGCTGCCGTCGTAGGCGAGGGCCATGCTCTCGATCTCGCGGAAGGTATCCGGCGTCACGACGACCGGCTTGCCCGCCTTCCGGACAACAGCCTCGGCGGTCGAGCCGAGGATGCCGCCGCTCCCCAGGTGAAAGTGCTCGCCCCGCCGGGCCAGGAGGATCCCGTCGGCCTCCCGGCCGGCCTCGATGATGGATTCGTCGATGACGCCCATGACCTTCCGTGCGGTCGCCGGGATGCCCGCCTCCCCGCAGCGCTGCTGAAACGCCGCGAGGATCGTCTCCGCCCTCGCCTCCAGTCCGCCCTCGACCGCGGGGAGGAACTCCTGATAGGGCGGGAGCCCGACCGAGCCGGAGATGTCGCTGAAAACGGGGGCCTGCAGCAGCCGGATATCGACGACGTGCAATCCCGTGAGGGACGCGCCCAGTTTTCCGGCCATGTACAGAGCGTACTCCAGGGCGATCTTTCCCTGCTCCGATCCGTCCGTGGGGATGAGGATACTCCGGATCATGTTTCCTCCTTAGAGCTTTTCGTAGGTTGAGAAGTTCTTGAGGAGATCATCGATGATCTTGTCCTTTTCCATCCGTTCGTCTTCGTTTTCCTCCGTGTCGGCCGTGTCTGCCGGCAGCACGGTTTCGATTTCCCGCCCGGCTTCGTCGTAGGAGACGAATTTCCCGACGAGGCGGCCGTTCCGGTAGGTGGCCGTTTCCCGGATGCGGCCGTTGCGCCAGTAGGACATGTACCGGCCGTCCCGCTTGTCGTTTACGAACGCGCCCTGCTCCTTGATCTGTCCGCTTTTGTAGTACGAGACGTAGGGGCCGTCGAACTTGCCGTTTCTGAAGTGCTCTTCCTCCTTTAACTGACCGTTGCGGTAGTATAGCCGGTAGACGCCGTCCAGCGCCCCGTTCCGGTAATGCTCGCTCTCCCGGATCTGGCCGTTTTCGTAATAGCAGACGTAATCGCCTTCCAGCCGATCGTTGACGAAGGTTCCCTTTTCCCGGAGGCGGCCGTCGCGGTAATAGGAGAAGGCCTCACCTTCCCGCCGGCCCTGGTGGAACCGCATCTGCGCCATGACCTGGCCGTTCGAGAAATAAGACGTGTAGTCGCCCTCCCACTTCTTGTCCAGGATGTGGATCCGCTCTTTGAGGCGGTCCTCGTCGTCATGGTAGATTTTTTCGTGCAGCGTGTTCCGCTTGGCGAACATGGCCGTCCTTTACGCGTCCGTTCCCGTGCCGGTCGGCGGCGCAGGGCGCCGGACCACGACCGTGCCCGCGATCTTGTCGTGCCAGCCCTGCTTCCGCCCGTCCCAGGCGATCCACAGGAATCCCAGGTACAGGAAGATGCCGGAGAGAATATACCCCACCCAGCGCAGGAACGCAAGGCCGAAGGTCATTCTTTCTCCTGAGATTTGAATGACTTGCAATTTCATCGCCATCTTCCCCGGCGTCTGGCCGGTCAGGCCGTGAAAGTAGGTGAAGTAAGCCGCGCTCGCGAGCGTCGAGACGAACAGGTACAGCCCCGTCATGCCCCGGATCAGCGCCTCGATCGCGTCCGGGGTTGGGGAGCGGCGGGGCGAGGGCAGGTCGACGCCGCCGGCCAGTACGAGGATGAGAAAAAGGAAGAGGGAAACCCCGTAGAGGAGGGCCTTGTCGATGGCGAAGGCCGCGAAGCGACGCCAGAAGCCGCCGTACCGGATCGAGGTCATGTCCCGTCGTTCCCCTTTTCGGCGGTCCCGAGGGTCTCCCGTTCATACTGCACGATGGCGAGCGCCGCCACCGCCGCCGTTTCCACCTTCAGGACCCGGCGGCCGAGGCTCGCGATGAGAAACCCGTGCCCCTTCGCCAGCCGGACCTCCGCCTCCGTGAAGCCTCCCTCCGGACCGATGACGACCGTACACGGCCGGCCCTTCAGGTCCGTCAGCCCGCGCAGCAGGTTCCGGAGGCCGGTCTCGCGCTCCTCTTCCCAGAGCATCAGGCGGACCGCCCCGTCTTCCGGCGCGGCGACGATGTCCTCAAAGGAGGCGATGTCCTCCACCCGCGGAATATCCGCGCGCCGGGACTGCCGGCAGGCCTCGACGGCAACGGTCTGCCAGCGGGCGACCCTCTGCCGGGCCTTCTCCGCCGTGAGACGGGGGATGGAGCGCTCGGAGGGGAAGGGCCGGATCGCCGTAACCCCCAGTTCCGTGGCCTTCCGGATGACGGCCTCCATCGTTTCCCCCTTGGGGAGGGCCTGGGCGAGGGTTAGGGGCAGGGCGTCCGCGGGAACCACGCGGCAGACGCCGACCTGAACGCTCACGCCGTCCCGGTCGATGCCCGTCATGTGGGCCCGTCCCTCCCGTCCCTGGCCGTCGAACAGGACCAGGGCGTCGCCCTCCCGGAGGCGGAGGACCGTCCGCAGGTAGCGGCGCCAGTTGCCGTCCAGGACGCAGGTCTCCCCGACGGCAAAGGGGTGGGGATAGTAGATGCGGGGTGCGGTCAAGGCGTCTGTTCCTTGTTTTGGAGGACGTAGCAGACCCACTCCTTTTCCGTGATCGTCCGGCGCGAAACGAACGGGGGGGCAAAAAAGTGCGCCTCCATTTCCGGCCGGTTCTGATCGATGATTCCGGACAGCACCAGATAGCCGCCGGGCGTCAGCAGCGACACGAGATGGGATCTCAGACTGACCAGAAGCCGGGCCGTCAAGTTGGCGATGATCAGGGAAAAGGGATCGTGCAGGGTCGTCACGTCCCGATTGACGATTTTGACCCGGTCTTCGACCCCGTTGATCCGGACGTTCTCCCGGGCGATATCCGCGGCGTTTCGGTCGATGTCCACGCACACGACCGCCTCCGCGCCGAGCTTGGCGCTGGCGATGCCCAGGATCCCCGTCCCGGTGCCGACGTCGAGGACCCGCGCCTTCCGAACGGAGCGGTTCTTGAGCAGGATGTCCTCCATCGCCTCCAGGCACATGCGGGTCGACGGATGCTGCCCCGTGCCGAAGGCCATGCCGGGGTCGATATCGATGACGATGTCGTGCCCCTGCGGCGTGAAGCGTTCCCAGGTGGGCTTGATCACGATGTTTTTACTGACCCGGAGCGGTTTGAAGTATTTTTTCCACTGCTCGCCCCAGTCCGGATCGTCGATGGTTTCGGTCGTCAGCGTGACCGGGTCGTATTCGGGAAAGAGCTTCCCCAGGCTCGCCAAATACGTTTCCAGGCGCGCCAAGCGGTTCTCCAGGCGCGTATCCACGGGCAGAAAGGCGTTGAGCTTGTCGAGCGCCGCCGGCCGATCGTTCGGGGCAAAGGGCTCCAGCACCTCCTGATAGGCCCCCTGGGCGCCGATCTCCGTCACGTAATTGGCGAGCGCGTCGACCAATTCCGGCGGCGTCGACAGTTCGATCTTGAACCAGCGTTCCCGCTTGTCTGGCGTCATTCCCTGTTTCGCCGGCATGGCGGTCCTCCCTTGTTTGGCCCCGGGCAGGCGTTGCGTGTTGAGGCCCTGTCGTGTTTATAACCTTTTCCCCCGGACTTTTCAAGAGGGCGCGGGGGTTGCCTGAATGATGAGGGAACCTTTCCCCCTCCCGAAAACCCTTGGGCGTGAGGCAACGGGGGGCGGCGACCGGGAAAGGGCGTGGCCGCCTCCCCTAGTCGCGGTAGAAGCGGATCCCGTCGACCCACAGGGAGCCGGCGACGTCTCCGTTCATTTTCTGGTTGAGGCCGATCTGAAATCCTTCCACGCGCTCGAGACGCAGGACCTGGTCACCGGGCCGGGCCCCGTACATGGCCGCCGCTCCCTGCTTGATCCAGCCCCGGGCGACGACCATCTGCGCAAAGGGGATGCGGATCCTCCCCCAGGCCGGACCGGCTTCGAAGAAACCCGTCCAGGCGTCGACCCGGTTCGGGTCGTCGGGCATGGACGTCATGACCATGACCTGGGCATGGACCGTCTCCGTCGCCCGGGCGTCGAACGCGATCCCGTCGTAGAGGGACAGGTCCCGTTTCTTGCGGTTGTCGATGCGTGCCCACTCCGGGTTTCTTCCCGGAACGAGCCGATAGTCGATCCGCATCGATCGCCCGGAATCGGCGCTGCCATCCGCACGGTCGAGTTCCGTCCGGAAAAAGGGCGCCGTCCGTCCCGTGGCGACCATGATCCAGGAGGGGTCGCGGACGGGGGATTCGAACGTTTCGTCGAAGGGGCCGGAATCGCGGATCTCTGAGGCCTTCAGGAGGGCCGTTTTCACGTGAATGGCCGACATCGCCTGCGAGGTCCGGACATTGACGAGCCGCAGGTGGATGTCCCATTCGCCCGCCACCTCGGCGAGGGTACCCGTCAGGAGCAGATCCGCCATCATCAGCTTTCCGAGAACGTCCCCGGGTTTCTCCCGGGCCAGTCCGCTCTGGCTGAGCGTGAGCTCGTTCATCACCGCCTTGAGCTTTTGCCGCTCGACGACGTTGAACTGGCCGGAATCGATCAGGGCCGTGGTCAGGCCTTCCAGGGTCACGCGCCCCTGATCCTTCTCCCGGCCGCGGATCACATCGAAGTCCACGATGGCGATCGTCTTCTTGGGGATCGTCAGGCGGACGGGGACGCCGGCGGGCAGGGGCTCGGGTTTGTCCAGCGCAACCGTCACGGTGGCGCCGCGCACCTCCCCGACGGTCGCGGGTTTCCCGTTGACGTCCGTCCTCATCCCTTCGATGATCAGGCTCTTCCGGATCAGGGCCTGGGCGATCTCGCCGACGGGTGAGCCCGGCGTCTTGCCCATCTCCGGCAGCTTCATTGCCAGGGCGAGGCCGTTTCCGGCGGGACCCTGGACCGTTCCCTCGAGATACAGGACGCTCGCGGGCTCCGGCGGTGCCTTTGTCGGGGCAACGGTGGCGCAGGACCAGGAAAAGAGTGCGAGCGCAGCGGCCAGGAGCGGCATGACAGGCTTCATCGTTTCACCTCCGCGGACCGGGACCCGCCCGGAAACCGGCGACGGACGAAAGATAGGCATTCTCCCACGCCCGGAGTATGGCCAGAATGAAAGCGGGTGTCAATAAAATAGTGACTTCGACGCTGCGCCGCCGCCCGGTCCCGCCTTGAATTTTGCGGGTCTTCATGATACCTTCCCAACCGGTGTTTCGGGCCCCGGCTTGAATCGTCCCGGGCGCCGGGCGGGAAGGAGCCGATGAACTATTATCCCATCTGTCTGAACGTTGCGAAGAAGCGATGCGTGGTCATCGGCGGCGGCCAGGTGGCCGCGCGCAAGGTGGAGCGCCTGCTCGACTGCGGCGCCGACGTGGTCGTGGTCAGCCGCGCCCTCGCGCCGGAACTGGCGGACTGGAAGGCGGAAGGGCGGATCGTTCACCGGGAGTCCGAGTACCACGCCGCCTGTCTGGACGGGGCCTTTCTCGTCATCGGAGCGACCGACCGCGAAGACGTGAACGCGGCGGTCTCGCGGGACGCCCGGGCCCGGGGGCTGCTCGTCAACATCGTCGACGCGCCGGCCCACTGCAACTTCATCCTGCCCTCCCTGCACCAGCAGGGCGACCTCGTGATCGCCGTCTCCACCGGGGGGAAGAGCCCGGCCCTGGCGAGAAAAATGCGTGAGGAATTCGCGCGTATCTACGGCTGGGAGTACGGCGTGCTCGTCGAGATCCTGGGGGAGCTCCGGGAGCGGATCATGGCCCGGGGGCGTCCCCCGGATGAGAACAAACAGCGCTTCGACGCCGTGGTCGGGTCCGATGTCCTCGAGGCGATTCGCCGCCGGGACGCCGAAGCGGTCCGCGGGCTCATCCTCCGGCTGACCGGCGAGGATCTGCCCGTGTCCTTCCGGGAAGGAGCGGAACCCTGATGGACATTCTTCTGTTCCGGGCGGCGCTGTCGCTGTATCTCGTCAGTTGTCTGGGCTACCTCTCATCACTTTTCGCCCGGCGGGTTCTCGTCGCGAAATACGCCGGCTGGGGCCTGCTCGCGGCCCTCGTCGTCCACACCCTGGCCTTCGGCGCGCGCTGCCTCGCGACGCATCAGAACCCGCTCGTCAACATCTACGCCGCCCTGTCCTTCTTCGCCTGGGTCCTCGCGGCCGTCTACCTGGTCTTCCAGGTGCGGACGAAGACGCGCGTTCTGGGGGTCCTGGTTGCGCCGGCCGTCGTCATCCTGATGATGGCCGCCTCCGCCGGCCTCGGGGGGGCGGTGGCCCTGCCGCCGATCCTCCGGGGGCACCTTGTTTCGGTGCACGTCGTCCTCGCGGTGATCGGTGAGGCCTGCCTGGCCCTGGTCGGGCTGGCGGGCGCGATGTACCTCCTGCAGGATCGCCTCATCCGGAAAAAGCGGGCGACACGGCTGCTCCGGCTCCTGCCGCCGCTCGAGGATCTGGACCGGATCAACCACCTTGGCCTCCTGTGCGGATTCCCCCTTCTGACCCTCGGGGTGATCGCCGGCGCACTCTGGGCGCGGACGGTGTGGGGGACGCACTGGCCGGGGGATCCGAAACTGGTCTGGACGCTCCTGGCCTGGGCGCTCTACGGGCTACTCCTGCACCAGCGGCTGGCCCTCGGCTGGAAGGGGCGCCGCATGGCCATCGGCGCGCTGACGGCGATCGGCTTTCTCCTGGCGGCCCTGGCGGCGACGGGCCTGTTTTTCCAGTCGGTGCACACCTTTGGCTGAAACGATGCATCTCGTTCTGATCGGCATGAATCACAGGACCGCCCCCCTGGACATCCGGGAGCGCCTTTCCCTGTCCTGCGGGGAGGAGGGCCGCCCCCTGGCGGAGCTCCTCGCGATTCCCGGCGTGGACGAGGCCTTCTATCTCAACACGTGCAACCGTGTGGAGGTCCTGGTCGGGACGGGGACGCCGGACGCGGCCCTGGCGGGACTCAGGGACTTCGTCCTGCGGCACGGCAACCTGTCGGGGGAGATGCTCGAGCGCTGCCTGTATCTGTATCGGGACGAGGCGGCCGTGCGCCACCTTTTCCGCGTCACCGCGAGCCTCGATTCCCTCGTTATGGGCGAACCCCAGATCCTGGGGCAGGTCAAGGACGCCTATCGTTCCTCGGCGGAGGCGAACGCCGCGGGGGCGATCCTGAACCGGGTCCTGCACCACGCGTTCCGCACGGCCAAGCGCGTCCGAACGGAGACGGCCATCGCGGCCAATGCCGTGTCGGTGAGCTTTGCCGCCGTGGAGCTGGCGAAGAAGATCTTTGGGGACCTCCGCGGCAAAACCGGCCTGCTCGTCGGGGCCGGGGAGATGTCGGAGCTCGCGGCGCGGCACCTGCTCGGCCAAGGCGTGGGGCGGATCGTCATCGCCAACCGGACCCTCGCCCGGGCGCAGGAGATGGCCTCGGCCCTCGACGGGGAGGCCGTGGGGTTCGAGCGTCTGCCCGAATGCCTGGAGGCGGCGGATATCGTCATCGCCTCCACGGGGTCGCCGGGCTACGTCGTGACGGCGGAGATGGTCGGCCGGGCGCTGCACCGGCGCCGGAACCGGCTCCTGTTCCTCGTCGACATCGCCGTTCCGCGGGACGTCGAGCCCGCCGCGGCGCGGATCGACAACGTCTACCTCTACAATATCGACGACCTCCAGGGGATCGTGGACGCCAACCTGGCGCAACGGCGCGAGGAGGCCCGGAAGGCCGAAGGGATCATCGACGCGGAGGTCGCGAATTACCTGGAGTGGTTCAACACGCTGGAGGTCGTACCGACCATCGTTTCCCTGAGGGAGAAGGTCGACGCCATCCTGGAGGGGGAACTGGAACGGTCGCATGCCTGGATGCAGCATATGCGCGAGGAGGATCGGGAGAACATCGGCATCCTCGTCCATGCCGTGGTAAACAAGATCCTCCACGACCCCATCACGGGGTTGAAGGAGGAGAGCCAGGATCACGCCGCCCGGCCCTATGTGGCCGCGCTCCGGCGCCTGTTTCATCTGGAGAGCTGAAAAGGATCCCTCGAAGGGAGGACGGACGATCAGAAACCTCATCCGAATCGGCACCCGTGGCAGCCAACTCGCCCTCACGCAGACGAACGCGGTCGCGACCGAGATCCGCAAGCGGCATCCGGCGCTCACGGTCGAGGTGCAGGCGATCCGCACGAAGGGGGACATCATGCAGGACGTCTCCCTGGCGAAGATCGGCGGCAAGGGGCTTTTCGTCAAGGAGATCGAGGAGGCCCTGGTGCGGGGCGAGATCGATCTGGCGGTTCACAGCATGAAGGACGTGCCCGTGGAACTACCGGCGGGGCTCGCGATCGGCATCGTGACGCGGCGAGAGGACCCGCGCGACGTTCTGGTTTCTCGGGACCGGCTGAAGCTCGAGGCGCTGCCGGAGGGCGCCCGTCTCGGGACGGGGTCGCTCCGGCGCGGGTTCCAGCTTCGCAACATCCTGCCCGACGTCGAGATCGTTTCGCTCAGGGGCAATCTCGACACGCGAATCCGCCGGGTCGGGACGGAGGGGCTCGACGGGGTGATCTTGGCGGCCGCCGGGATCCGGCGGATGGGCTGGGTCGAGCGGGTGAGCCAGTTCATCCCCGTGGAAGTCCTGTTGCCCGCCATCGGCCAGGGGGTGCTCGGCATCGAGCACCGGTCCGACGACCGGGAGCTTCTGGAGGCGCTGGCCTTTCTACACGACCGCGAGACCGCGCTGGCGGTTACGGCGGAGCGGGCCTTCCTCGCGGACCTGGGGGGCGGGTGCCAGCTGCCCGTCGCGGCCTACGCACGGCTCCGCGGTCCGGAGCTGGTCTTGCGGGGCCTCGTGGGCAGTCTCGACGGCCGTGCGATGATCCGCGACGAGGTCCGGGGAGCGGCGGACGACGGCGCGACCCTGGGGCGGAGGCTCGCCTCGACGATTCTGGACCGGGGCGGCCGGGCGATCCTCGAGACGGTCTATGCGTGCGGCGACTGAGGCCGGTGCCCGCCGCGGGCGGGCCTTGTCCGCGCCGGACGGGGGGACGCAGGCCCTCGACGGCGTTATGGGGATGGCTTAAACGACGGAACGGACACGGAGGCGAAGGGGACGGATGGACAAGATCGGCAAGGTCTACATCATCGGGGCGGGTCCGGGAGACCCGGAGCTGATCACGGCCAAGGCGATCCGCTGCCTGAAGGAGGCCGACGTGGTCATCCACGACTACCTGGTCAGCCGCGAGATCCTCCGCCATGCATCGACGTCGGCGCGCTTCATCTACGCGGGCAAGCAGGGGGGCGACCACACCCTGAGCCAGGAGGAGATCAACCGCCGCCTCGTCGAGGAGGCGCGACGGGGCCATACCGTCGCCCGGCTCAAGGGCGGCGATCCCTTCATCTTCGGCCGGGGCGGCGAGGAGGCGGAGGAGCTCGCCCGGGCGGGGATCCCCTTCGACATCATCCCCGGCGTCACGTCGGCGATTGCCGTGCCGGCCTATGCGGGCATTCCCCTGACGCACCGGGGCCTGACCTCCACGCTCGCCTTCGTCACGGGCCACGAGGATCCGACCAAGCCGGCGAGCGACATCGACTGGACGGCCCTGGCGAAGATCGGGAGCCTCGTCTTTCTCATGGGGGTCAAGAACCTGCCGGAGATCGCGGCGCGCCTGGTCGAACAGGGGCGCGATCCGGCCACCCCCGCGGCCCTGATCCGCTGGGGGACGACGCCGGACCAGGAGACGCTAACGGGCACGCTCGCGGACATCGCGGTAAAAGCGCATGCCGAAGGCTTTCGCCCGCCCGCCATCCTGGTGGTCGGCGAGGTCGCGGGGCTGCGCGGGCGCATGAACTGGTTCGAGACAAAACCCCTGATGGGCCGGGGGGTCGTCATCACCCGGCCCGAGGCCCAGGCGGACGAATTCGCCGCCCTCCTGACCGCCCGGGGGGCGCGGGTCCTTCGATTCCCCACGATCGCGATCGCCCCGCCGGAGCGCTGGGATGCCCTGGACGCTGCCCTTGCGCGGCTCGCGACCTACGCCTGGATCGTTTTCACGAGCGCCAACGGCGTGCGCTTCTTCTTCCATCACCTGCGCGAGACGGGCGGCGACATCCGTGACCTCAAGGGGATCCGGCTCGCCACGATCGGCCCGGCGACGGCCGCGACCCTGGAGGCGATGGGCCTCAAGGTGGATCTCGTCCCGGCGTCCTTCCTCTCCGAGGGGGTCGTGGCGGCGTTTGCGGGACAGGACGTCGCCGGGAAGGCCGTGCTTCTCCCGCGGGCGGCCGAGGCCCGGGACGTCATCCCGGAGGGCCTCGCGAAAATGGGTGCAACCTGCGATGTCGCGACCGTCTACCGCACGGTCCGCTCCGATCGGAAGAAGGAGGAACTCGCGGCCTGGCTCGCGGACGGGAAGGTCGACGTGATCACCTTCACCAGCCCCTCGACACTGACGCACTTCAGGGACATCATGGGGCCGGAATTCCGCCTGCCGCCCGCGGTGCGGATTGCCTGCATCGGCCCCGTCACCGCCGCCGCGGTGAAGTGCGCCGGCCTGCCGGTCGACATCCTGCAGGAGACCTACACCATCCACGGCCTCGTCGCCGCCCTGGAGGCGCATTTCTCGTCGCCCTGACGAACCCGGGCCGATCGTTGCGATCCCTCCGCAGCGGGGGAGCGGTCCCGCGAGCGTGCACCCGTTTCCGCCCGCCGGGGCGAACGATTGTTTTGACATTTGCCGGTGGAGGCTATAGAGTTCGGCAGAACGTTGGGGATGACGGCGATGATCGGGATTTCGAAACTGTACTGCGGGGCCGTGGAGCCCGGAGACGTGCTGCGTTACGGGCGCGAGTCGGGGAAGCTGCCCTCCCACCTGCTCCAGTTCTCCGCCGACAAGAAGCCGGTCGTGGTTTGGAACGTCACCCGCCGCTGCAACCTCCGCTGCATCCACTGCTACTCCAGTTCCCGGGACGTCGAATACCGCGATGAATTGTCGACGGCGGAGGGCCGGGCGCTCATCGACGACCTGGCCGATTTCGGTGCGCCCGTCATCCTGTTCTCCGGCGGGGAGCCGCTGATGCGGCCCGACCTTTCGGAGCTGGTGCATCACGCCGCGGCGCGCGGCGTCCGCGCGGTCATCTCGACGAACGGCACGAGAATCACGGAGGCATTCGCCGCGCAGTTCAGGGACATCGGTCTGTCTTACGTGGGGGTGAGCCTGGACGGCCTCGAACCCACGCATGACCGGTTCCGGGGCCGCGCGGGGGCCTTTGCGGAGGCGATCCGGGGCATCCGGATCTGCCGGGAGGCGGGGATCAAGGTGGGCGTGCGCTTTACGATGAACCGGCTGAACGTCCGGGATATCCCCGCCATCTTCGATCTCCTGGAGGCGGAGGACATCCCGCGGGCCTGCTTCTACCACCTCGTCTATTCCGGGCGCGGCTCCAAGCTGATGGAGGAGGACCTGTCCCATGCCGAGAGCCGGGCCGTGCTTGACCTCATCATGGACCGGACGCGGAGCCTCTTCGACCGGGGAAACCCCAAGGAGATCCTCACGGTGGACAACCACGCCGACGGGCCGTACGTCTACCTGCGGCTCCTCAAGGAGGGTCCCCGGCGCGCCGCGGAGGTCCTGGAGCTTCTGAAGATGAACGAGGGAAACAGCTCCGGCAACGGGATCGGCTGCGTGAGCTGGGACGGGGAGGTGCACGCCGACCAGTTCTGGCGGGGGATCTCCTTCGGCAACGTCCGCCGCCGTTCCTTCAGCGAGATCTGGAGCGATACCTCGAACGAACTGATGGCCCGCCTGAAGGACAAGCGCCCGCACCTGACGGGCCGCTGCGCGACCTGCCGCTGGCTCGACGTGTGTGGCGGCAACTTCCGCGCCCGCGCCGAGGCGGCGACCGGCGAGATCTGGGCGCCCGATCCCGCGTGCTACCTGACGGACGAAGAGATCGCCCGGACGTGAGCGGGGAGACGCGCCGGATGTCCGCGCGGCTTTGAAGCCCGCTCACGCTGGGAGCGCCGCCGCCCGAACACAAGATGCCCGAAAGGATCCGACGATGAATTTTCCGGACTATCGACCCCGAAGGATGCGCAAGAACGAGAACTTGCGCCGCCTGATCCGCGAGACGCGGCTCGTCGCGGACAACCTGATCTATCCCCTGTTCGTCGTGCCGGGCAAAGGCGTGAAGAAGCCCATCGCCTCCATGCCGGGGGTCTTCCAGATGTCGGCCGACGTGCTCGTCCAGGAGGTCCGGGAGGCGCGGGAGGCGGGGCTGCCCGCCGTGCTGCTCTTCGGCGTCCCGGAGCGGAAGGACGAGGTTGCCTCCGGGGCCTTCGCCCGCGACGGCGTCGTCCAGCAGGCCCTTCGGCGGATCAAGGACAAAGTGGCCGACATCCTCGTCGTCACCGACGTCTGCCTGTGCGAGTACACGAGCCATGGCCACTGCGGGATGCTCAAGAAGGGCGCGGTGGACAACGACGTGACCCTGGAGGTCCTGGCCGAGACGGCCGTCTCGCATGCCCGGGCGGGGGTCGACATGGTGGCGCCCTCGGCGATGATGGACGGGCAGGTGGGGGCGATCCGCGAGGGCCTGGACGAGGCGGGGTTCGACGACCTGCCCATCATGGCCTACGCGGCGAAGTACGCCTCCGCGTTCTACGGCCCGTTCCGGGAGGCGGCGGAAAGCGCGCCGCAGTTCGGGGACCGGAAGGCCTACCAGATGGACCCGGCGAACGGCGACGAGGCCATCCGCGAGATCACGCTGGACGTGGAGGAGGGTGCGGACGTCATCATGGTCAAGCCCGCCCTCGCGTACCTGGACGTCATCCGCCGCGCGCGGGAGGAGTTCGACCTGCCTCTCGCGGCCTACAACGTGAGTGGAGAGTTCGCGATGATCAAGGCCGCCGCGCAGCTCGGCTGGCTCGACGGCGAGCGGGCGATGTGGGAGGTTCTGACGGCCATCCGGCGCGCCGGGGCGGATATGATCATCACGTATTTCGCCCTGGAGGCCGCGCGGGGCCTGAGAAAGGCGCAGGGCTGAGGGCGAAAGACGCATGGCGGAGAACTCGGGATGAAGAGCCGAGATCCCGTGGCTTCAGGGCTGAGGGTTGAGGGCGCAGGCAAAAGGCAAAAGTGAAGGGCGAAGGGCCCAAGGCTTCAGGGTTGAGGACCCAGGGGTTAGGCCTCAGGCCTCGGGGCAAAGGGAATCGGGGAGGATCGTTTCGGGGGCGAGGATGGCGGACTCGGTCACGCAAAAAAATGCGCCGAAGGGCGGGGAAACGGACGCACGCAAAGCGCGCGCCCTCCCGATCCTGCCCGCCGTACTCCGGATGGTCGCCTGGGAAATTACGCGGAGCTGCAACCTGTCGTGCGTCCACTGCCGGGCGGCCGCCTGCCGGGGGCCGTACCCGGACGAACTGGATACGACCCGCTGCCTGGGACTCCTCGACGAGATCGCCGCCTTCGCGCGGCCGGTCGTCATCCTGACGGGGGGTGAGCCGCTGCTGCGACCGGACGTCTTCGAGCTCGCCGCCTACGGGACCGCTCTCGGCCTGCGGATGGTCCTCGCCACAAACGGGACCCGGGTCGATGACGCCGTCGCCCGGAGGCTGATCGGGGCCGGGATCCAGCGGGTGAGCGTCAGCCTGGACGGCCTCGACGCCGTCTCGCATGACGCCTTCCGGCAGGTTCCCGGGGCCTTCGACGGTGCCCTGGCCGGGATCGCCGCGCTGCGGGAGGCGGGATTGGAGTTCCAGGTCAACACGACGGTGACGCGGGAGAACCTCTCCCAGCTCCCCGGCATCCTCGACTTGGCCGAGCGGCTCGGCGCCGCGGCCCACCACATCTTCCTCCTCGTTCCCACGGGGCGCGGCAAGGATCTGGCAGGGCAGGAGATCGACGCCGAGGCCTACGAACGGACGCTGGAGTGGTTCCATGAGCAGAGCGGCGCCTGCGCCCTCCAGCTCAAGGCCACCTGCGCCCCGCACTACTTCCGCATCCTCCACCAGCGTGGAGGGAAGGTGCGGGCGTCCGGCGCGTCCGACGGGAGCCGGCCCGGTCCGGGCCCGGACGGGGGGGCGGGGAAGTCCGCCCACCCCCTCCACGCCGCAACCCGGGGGTGCCTGGGCGGGAGCGCCTTTTGCTTCATCTCCCACACCGGCCAGGTGCAGCCGTGCGGCTACCTGGAGGTGGATTGCGGACAGGTGCGGGAACGGGGATTCCGGGAGATCTGGGAAACATCGCGGATCTTCACGGATCTTCGCGATCTGAACCGCTACGGCGGGAAGTGTGGGCGCTGTGAATTCATCCGGGTCTGCGGCGGCTGCCGCGCCCGCGCCTACGAGGCCACGGGGGATTATCTCGCGGCCGAGCCGCTGTGCGCCTACGAACCGAAAGGGGCGAGGCGCCCGGACGGGAGAAAGGAAGACGCATGAAACGAATCATCTGGGGATGCGGACTGGCGTTGCTGCTGGTCGGAGCGGTATCGGCCGCCGGCCCGACGTTCGAGCAACTGGATACGGACCGGAACGGTAAATTGGAGTTGAACGAGCTGGACGCCGCCGCGGTCAAGCTCTTCCGGGACGCGGACGTCAACCGCGACGGAGTACTGGACCGCCACGAATTCAAGCGGCTCCAGGGGCCGTCCTCGTCCTTCGACGACCTGGACGCGAATCGGGACGAAAAGATCGATCTCGGCGAAATCCGGCGCTCGGCCGCGCTCAGGTTCGATCGTCACGATCTGAATCAAAACGGCGCCCTGGACGATATGGAGTGCAGCCCGAACCGGATGCCGACGGTCAGTCCGCTCATGTCCGTCTATTTTTGATGCAGGGCGTTCGATGGACGAACTCGACCGCAAGATTCTGAACCTTATCCAGACGAACTTTCCGCTCGTTCCCGAGCCGTTCGCGCAGGTGGCCGAGGCGGTCGGCAGCACGGAGGCGGAGGTCTTGGCGCGCGTCCGGGACCTGCGGGAGAGGGGCATCATCCGGCGGCTGGGGGCGGTGTTCGACAAGGAGCGGCTGGGCTTCGCGAGCGTCCTGTGCGCCGCGCGTGTGCCGGAGGAGCGGCTCCGGGAGTTTGTGGCGACCGTCAACGCCTTCCCCGGCGTGACGCACAACTACCGGCGTGACCACGATTACAACGTCTGGTTCACCTTCATCGCCCCGTCTGAGGAGGCCCTCGCCCGGGCGCTCGACGCGATTGAGGAAAGGACGGGCGTCGAGATCCTGCGCCTGAAGGCGACGAAGACATTCAAGATCAACGCGAGCTTTGCGCTTTGAAGTCAACGACGGGGACGAGACAGGCGAAGAGCGATCGGCAACGGGCGCGAAGCGGCGGGCGTCAGCCGTCAGGCAAAAGCCAAGAGCGAAAGGGCCGCGTCAGGCAAGGGACCGGAGGACTCTGAGATGAATGACCGAAACCGTCCCACCCTGGTGCTGGTGGACGGCAGCAACTATGTCTTCCGGGCCTTCTTCGCCATCCGCGATCTGACGAACTCCCGCGGCTTTCCGACGAACGCCGTCTACGGCTTCACGACCATGCTCATGAGGCTCCTGAAGGAGCACCGCCCCGACTACATCGCCGTGGCCTTCGACGTCAAGGGGCCGACCTTCCGCCATGAGGCCTTCGACGCCTACAAGGCCACACGCCGGCCGATTCCCGAAACCCTCATTCCGCAGATCCCCGTCATCCGTAAAGTCGTCCGGGCCTTCAACATTCCGGTTCTGGAGAAGCAGGGCGTCGAGGCGGACGACCTCATCGGGACGCTGGCAAAGCGCCATGCGGCGCAGGGGATCAGGGTCCTCATCGTCTCCGGGGACAAGGACATGATGCAGCTCGTTTCCGACGACGTCGTGATGGTGGACACGATGCGTGACAAGACCTTCGACGTCGCCGCCGTGCGGGAGCGCTTCGGGGTCGCCCCGGATCGCGTGGTCGAGGTGCTGGGGCTCATGGGCGACGCCTCGGACAACATTCCCGGGGTTCCCGGCATCGGCCCGAAGGGGGCGCAGCGCCTCCTCGAGCAGTTCGGGACGATCGAGGCGATGCTCGCCCAGCCCGAGAAGATCTATAACACCCGGATGCGCGAAGCAGTGCTTGCCCATGCCGATCAGGCTCGCCTGAGCCGGGAGCTGGCCGTCATCCGGACGGACGTGCCCGTGGAGCTGGACCTGGAGTCCTGCCGCTATACGGGGCCGGATGCGGCGACCCTGAAGGCGCTCTTTCAGGAGTACGAGTTCACCTCGCTGATCAAGGAGCTTGAGCTGCGGGACGCGCCGCAGGCCGTGGTATCCCGTCTCGTCCGGAGCGAAGCGGATCGGGAGGCGCTCCGCGGCGCCCTGCGCGGCGCGCCGGAGATCGCCCTCGACGTCGTCCTCTCCGTGCCCGAGGCCATGCGGGCCGAGTGGGTGGGGCTCGCCGTCTCGACCGCGACGGACCAGGCCTTCTACCTTCCCCTGATCGCGCCCGAAGACGGCGAAGCCCCCGCGCAGGCCGCCGCGGACATCCTTGCCGCCGTCGCGCCGGTCCTCACCGATCCGTCCGTCCGGAAGCACGTCCACGACCTGAAGACCGCCCTGATCGTCCTGGAACGGAACGGCATCGCGCTGGCCGGGATAGGCTGCGACACGCTCGTCGCAGCCTACCTCCTGAATCCGGGGCGCCGCGGTTTCGAGCTCGCCGAGATCGCGGACGAGCATCTCCAACGGTCGCTCGCCGCGGCGAAGGAGATCGTGGGGAGCGGCGCCAAGGCCGTCTCCTTCGCGACCATTCCGGCGGAAACCCTGGCGGACTATGCCGGGGTCCGCTCCTGCGCCGTCCGCGAACTGGCCGGAATGCTGATGGCCGAGCTCGACCGTCAGGGGTTCCGCGACCTCTTCGCCGACGTGGAGATGCCGCTCACGCCCGTTCTCGCGGACATGGAGCGGCACGGGGTCCTGCTCGACGTCGATCTCCTCCGGCGGATGTCGCAGGAGATCGAGCAACTGATGGCCCTATCGGAGGAGAAGATCTACCGCCTGGCCGGGGAGCGCTTCAACGTGAACTCTCCCAAACAGCTTCAGGTCATCCTCTTCGAACGCTTGGGGCTGCCGAAGGGACGCCGGACGAAGGAGGGCTATTCGACGGATGTGGACGTGCTCAATTTTCTCGCGCGCAGCCATGAGCTGCCCGCGGAGATCCTCGCCTACCGGAGCATGGCGAAGCTCAAGTCCACCTATATCGATGCCCTCCCGCAGCTCGTCCATCCGGAAACGGGTCGCGTGCACACCTCCTACAACCAGACGGTGACGGCGACCGGGCGGCTGTCCAGCAGCAACCCGAACCTCCAGAACATCCCCGTCAGGACCCTGGAAGGGAAGCGGATCCGCCAGGCCTTCGTCGCACCGCCGGGGTGGTGCATCGTCTCCGCCGACTATTCCCAGATCGAGCTCCGGGTCCTGGCCCACCTGTCCGGCGACGAAAATCTCTTGGACGCCTTTGCCTCCGGCGCGGACATCCACGGCCGGACGGCCGCGGACGTCTTCGGGGTCTTCCCGGAGATGGTCAACCCGGAGATGCGGCGCCAGGCCAAGGTTATCAACTTCGGCGTCCTGTATGGGATGAGCGCCTTCGGACTCGCGCGGGAGCTCGACATCACGCAGCGCCAGGCACAGCTGTACATCGACGGCTATTTCCGAAAATACGCCGGGGTGCGGGCCTATCTCGACGCCGTGCTCGAGGGGGCGCGACGGGACGGGTACGTCTCGACGCTGCTGAACCGCCGCCGCTATTTGCCGGAGATCGTCGGTTCCAACGCGACGGTGCGGCAGTTCGCCGAGCGGATGGCCGTCAATACCCCCATCCAGGGGACGGCGGCGGATCTGATCAAGATCGCCATGATCCGGATCCACCGGCGCCTGCGGGAGGAGAGGCACTCCGCCCGGATGATCATGCAGGTCCATGACGAGCTCGTCTGCGAGGTTCCGGCGGCGGAGCGGGAGGCCGTGATCGACCTGGTCAAGGCCGAAATGGAGGGGGCGTACCGACTCAAGGTTCCGCTGACCGTGGAGATCGGCTTCGGCGCGAACTGGGACGAGGCGCACGGAGGATAAACAAGGAGGGAAACGATGGAACCGAGAAAGGAATTTGCGGCGCCCTGCGGCCTGTACTGCGGCGTCTGCGGTATCCGGATCGCCCACGAGAACGACGACACAAACTTCAAGGAGCGACTGGCGCCGATCTACGGCCTGACGGCGTCGGACATCCGCTGCAAGGGCTGCCTCTCCGACGACCCCTTCGTCCTATGCCGGGTGTGCCACATCAAGACCTGCACGCGGGAAAAGGGGTATGAGGGCTGCCATCAGTGCGCGGATTTTCCCTGCCGGTACATCGAGGAGTTCCCGATCGCCGTGGGGAAGCAGGTCATCCTGCGGGCGATTCCCCAGTGGCGGGAACTGGGGACGGCGGCGTGGATGGCCGCGGAGGAGAAGCGCTATCTCTGTCCCCACTGCGGCTACAAGCTCTTCCGGGGAGCCAAGCGCTGCCGCAAGTGCAAGGAACCCGTGGCGCTGGATTGAGGGTGAAGACATGGCGGGCATCATCGAAGAGGATCGCCGGCCCTGGGGATATTACCGGGTCTTGGCCGACGAGGCGGATCACAAGGTCAAGCGGATCTGCGTCTATCCCGGCAAGCGCCTGAGCCTCCAGCGCCACCACCGCCGCCGGGAGCACTGGTACGTTGTAGCGGGCGAAGCCGTCGTGACGCGCGATCGCGAGGAGATTCCGCTCGCGGCGGGGCGGGCCGTGGACATCCCGCGGGGCGCCGCGCACCGCATCCGGAACGCCGGCGGGACGAACCTGGTCTTCATCGAGGTCCAGACCGGAACGTACTTCGGCGAGGACGACATCGAGCGCCTGGAGGACGACTACGGCCGGGCGTGAACGAGGGACCGGCGAGGATCATCGAAAAAGGGGGTTCGCGTGAAACAGACCGTCCCGTGGACCGGGGTCATCCTGGTCGCCGTCGTCCTGGTCCTGATCGGGGGCTATCTCCATATTTCCACCGACGCGGAGCGGCTGCCGGAGAACCGTCCCGAAGTCTTCCTGGCTCAGCCGGCAGCGAAACCGGGCGCCAGGGTGGTCGTCTGTGCCGGGGACAGTCTGACTCACGGCGCGGTGAGTGTCAATTATGTCGAGCTTCTCGGCCGGACGTTCCGGGACGGCGGGTACGAATTCGTCAATGCCGGCGTCAACAGCAGCCTGGCGTACAATCTGAACAGGCGCCTGGAAGATATCATCCGGTGCGATCCGGATTACGTCACGATCCTGATCGGCTCGAATGACGCCAATGCGTCGCTCGGCGACCCGACCGCGCGGCGACTCATCCGGAAGATGAAACTGCCCCGCCGGCCCGACCGCGCGTGGTTCCGCAGCAACCTCGTCGCGGTGTGCGAAGAACTGAAGGCCCGCACCCACGCCCGGATCGCCCTGCTTTCCCTGCCGCCCATCGGGGAGGACGTGGACAGTGTCGCCTTTCGGCGCGCGGCCGAATACAGCGGGATCATCAAGGAGGTGGCCCGGTCCCAGAACGTGGACTACCTTCCGCTGAATGAAGCGATGACCGCCGGTATCCGGGCGCGCGGGCAAAAACCGACGCTGTCGCACACGGGGGACACGCAGCTTCCCCTGTACGCGGCCCTGGCGAAGCACTACCTCCTGAGGCAATCCTACGATGACATATCCGCGGGGAACGGATTTTTGTACCTGACCGACCTCCTTCACCTGAACACGCGGGGCGCGACGCTGGTCGCCGGCTTTATCGGGGAGTTCATCACGCGGAAATAACGCCGGAGCGGAAAATGAGTTCATGAAGAACATAAACATCCCCAGAATCGATTTCCACGTCCATCTGTTTCCGGACCGAATGTGCGACGCCATCTGGGAGTTTTTCGCCAGGGATTATCGTTGGGACGTCCTCCATAAGCTCTACCATCGCGAGTGCATCCAGTACCTGCGCGAACACGGCATCGAGAGAATCGTCTATTCCAATTACGCCCATCGGGAGGGCGTTGCGGAGGGCCTCAATGAATGGAATGCGCGGGTGCTCGACGAGAATCCCGACCTTTACTGCTTCGCGGCCTTTCATCCCGGGGATGAACATGCCCTGGACCAGGCCGAGGAAATCCTGGATCATCCGCGGGTGCTGGGCTTCAAACTGCAGCTTCTGGTCCAGTGCTTTTTTCCGCACGACGAGCGCCTCTTCCCGCTCTACGAACGGGTCATGGACCGGGGGAAGCGCATCCTGTTCCACGTGGGAACCGGCCCGGTCGGCAACGCGTACGTGGGGCTGGGTCCCTTCAGGAAGCTCCTCCGGCGGTATCCGGACCTGCCGGCCAATGTCGCCCACATGGGCGCGTACGAGTACCAGGGCTTCATGGATCTGCTGGACGATCACCCCGGCCTCTACCTGGACACGTCCTACACGTTCTTCAAGGATTGGCAGGGCCGGGGCGGATTCGATCTCGGCAACGCGCCCCTTGAAAAATACAAGGACCGCATCCTGTACGGTTCGGATTTTCCGAACATCATCCTGCCGCGCGAGTCGGAGATCGAAACGTTGCGGGAGTACGGCCTGTCGCGGGAATTCTATGACCGGGTTTTCTACGACAACGGCCTCAAACTGATCGACGCGACGGTCGCGCCGATGGCCGAATAAACATTGACTTTTGGGCTCCGAACGGTGTATGAAACGCCCCGTTCGAGAAACCGGGCCGGTTTGCCCGGTTTTTTGCATTCGGAAAACGCGCATCGGAAGGGTTGAATTTGGATAGGCACCATCGACGGGAAGTAGATCGTCGCCGCAATTTCGGGATCATCAGCCACCCGGATGCCGGCAAGACGACGCTCACGGAAAAGCTGCTGCTCTTCGGCGGGGCCATCCAGCAGGCCGGGGCGGTGCGGGCGCGCAAGGCCGCCCGCCACGCGCTCAGCGACTGGATGGGTATCGAAAAGGAGCGGGGGATCTCCGTGACCACGTCGGTCATGAAGTTCAACTACCGCGACTACGAGGTCAACCTCCTCGACACGCCGGGTCACCAGGATTTCTCCGAGGACACCTACCGGGTGCTGACCGCCGTGGACAGCGCCCTGATGGTCATCGACAGCGGCAAGGGCGTGGAGCCGCAGACCGAGAAGCTGATGGAGGTGTGCCGGATGCGCAACACGCCGATCATCACCTTCATCAACAAGCTCGACCGCGACGGCCTGCCGCCCCTGACCCTGCTGGCCGACATCGAGGACAAGCTCCAGATCGAGTGCGTGCCGATGTCCTGGCCGATCGGCATGGGGAAGTCCTTCAGGGGGGTCTATGACCTCTACCGCCGGGAGCTTCATCTCTTCACCCCCGGCGGGTCTACGCAGGCCCGCGAGGGGCTCGTGATCACCGACCTCGAGGATCCCCGCCTCGACGAACTTTTGGGAACCCAGGCCGGCGAGCTCCGCGAGCATGTGGAGCTTGTCACGGAGGCCGCCAATCCCTTCGAACTGACGCAGTACCTCAAGGGCAACCAGAGCCCCGTCTTTTTCGGCAGCGCCGTCAACAACTTCGGCGTGAAGGAACTGCTCGACGCCTTCGTGGAGATGGCGCCCGCCCCGGTTGCCCGGCCCACGCTGACGCGGGAGGTATCGCCCTACGAGACGGCCTTCACCGGCTTCGTCTTCAAAATCCAGGCAAACATGGATCCCGCCCATCGCGACCGCATTGCGTTCCTGCGGGTCTGCTCCGGAACGTTCCGCCGGGGGATGAAGGTCATGCACCACCGGATCGGTAAGGAGGTCACCCTGACCAACGCCACCATCTTCATGTCCCAGGACCGCACGAACGTCGAGGAGGCCTATCCCGGCGACGTCATCGGCCTGCACAATCACGGCACGATCAAGATCGGGGATACCTTTACGGAAACGGAACCGCTCAAGTTCATCGGTATCCCGAGCTTCGCCCCGGAGAATTTCCGGCGCATCCACCTGAAGAACCCGATGAAGAGCAAGCAGCTCCAGAAGGGGCTGGCGCAGCTCTCGGAGGAAGGGGCCGTGCAGGTCTTCCAGCCCCTGGGGAAGAGCGACTACATCCTGGGGGCGGTGGGCGTGCTTCAGTTCGATGTCACCGCCGAGCGCCTGCGCACGGAATACGGCGCCGATACCGTTTTCGAGGAGACGCCGTACAACGTTGCCCGCTGGGTGGCGTGCGCGGACCCAAAGCGCTTCAAGGAGTTCGAGCGGGAAAACGGGAGCTCCCTGGCTCTGGACGCCGAGGGCCGCCCGGCGTTTCTCACCGCCAGCGAGTTCCGCCTGGAGCGCTGCATGGAATCCTGGCCCGACGTAGCCTTCCTCAAGACCCGGGAATACGCCTGACCCCTCCCACCCCTTCGGCCACGAGGCGGAACCCCTTTTCCCGGGAATCAGACGATTCCGGCGGCGATGAGCCCCGTGGCCAGCGTGACCGCCATGAGGACGAGGGTCGTCCGCCCGGACCAGCGATGGATCGTGCGGAGGAGGGCGGCTTTTCCCCGGATGCGGAAGGACGCCTGCCCCAGAACCGGCGTGAGAAGCGCCGAAACGAGTGTCGCCAGGCCCAGCCAGGTGTGGGGAGAGCTCAGGTGACCGCCGCCCGCCCCCGCGACCATAGCGACGGCGAACGCCGCCCCGAGCCAGGTGGCGCCCGCACCGCCCAGGCCCAGCCGCCGGTGTCCGGTCAGCCATCCCCGGCGTGTCCGGGCGAACCTCGCCACGGCGCCGCCGGCCGCCGCCAGCCCGAATGCCGCAACTACCAAGCCCGCATGCGCGTAAAAGGCCGTCACGGTCGCGGTCCTTTCCGCGGTCCGTTTCGGATCGTGAGGATCACTTCGTTGCCTTGGGAACCGTGATCTTTTCCGTCTTCGATCCCCAGATGTTGCATGTGACCTTGACCTCCAGGATGTCACCGCCGACCGCGGCGACCTTGTAGGCATAGGTGAACTCCGGGGTGCCCGGCTGGCTCTTGTACTCGGTCGTTTCCAGGTCCTTTCCGTCCTTCCGGACCACCACCCGCTTGATGTAATGGAAGCCGGGGTTGGGAGACGGGTGGCTGATGGTCACGCTGAGCGTTTGCGCGGCGGCGTCGTAGGCGAGCCGGACGGTCTTGGGGCCATGGGCGCCGGCTTCCGCGGGAAGAAAAGCGGCCGCAACGGTGAAGGCCAGCAGCAGCCCCACGACGGTGATCAACGGTTTCAGGGTCGTGCGGTGACGGTTTTTCGGATGCATCTCGGGTCCTCCTCTGTTCGGGTGTATGAGGGAAAGTCGCCGCGGGGTTCCGCGTCGGGTCGCCCCTACAGGTGAATCTCCATGTCCTGGTGAAGCGCAAAGCATTGGAGCGGCCCCCCCCGTTCGGAAACGATCTTGCGGCAGTCGTCCACCATGGCGTCCACCCCGTCATCCGACCGTTCCTGGTTGTGGTGAAACAGTCCGAACATCTTCGCATTGGCCTGAAGGGCCAGGTCAAGGGCGTCACCGTACCGGGAATGGCCCCAGGCCCGATGGTAATCCCGTTCCGTGTACTCGGCGTCATGGATAAGCAGGTCGGTGTCCCGGGAGAAGTCCAGGTAGTCCGCCCGGGTCAGGCCGCCTTCGTGCTGGAAAGTGAGTTCGTTGTCCGTGAGGAAAACGAAGGATTTGCCGTCCTCCACGATTTTGTAGCCCACGCCCTGGTTGGGGTGGCTCAAGGGGATCGGGGTGATCGTCAGGGAACTCCAGGTAAACGACTCGTCGCAGGCCTCATGGTAGGTGATTTTACCGCGGATGTCCTCGAAATTGACGGGAAAGTGGGGTGCGGTCATGATGTTGGCCAGCAGTTCCTTGATGGACGACTGGGCGAAGGGACACCCGAACAGGGTGATGTCCGTCCCCCGAATGTAGATGGGGCGAAAAAAAGGAAAGCCCATCAGATGGTCCCAGTGGGCATGGGTGAACAGCATGGTATATCGGCGGCGCTTTTCCTCCAGGAGGCGATTTCCCAGCCTTCTCAGTCCGGAACCCGCGTCGATGATGAGGATCTCATCGTCTTTGGTTCTGATTTCCATGCACGTGGTATCGCCACCGTACTTGAGATATTCCTGGCCTGAAACAGGGATGGACCCCCTCGCACCCCAGCAGCGAATCAGCATGCTCGTTGCCTCCGGTCGACGAATCAGTGCATACCGCACCCGCGCTCATGACGAAAAGAAGCCTGGAAGCTGTTGCGATGAATATTTCGCGGCATTATGCCCGATTCTCCCGGGATTTGCAAACATCAAATCCGTTGCGTTTACATTATCCTGCCCAATGCCTATATTAGCTTTTCATTACGCACGAAGGGAGGGTTTATGCCGACGATCAAGATCCGGGGGATGAGCTGTCAGCACTGCGTCATGGCCGTCACGAAGGCCCTCGCGGGCATCGAGGGCGTGACGGATGTTCGGGTGGACCTGAAAACGGGCGAGGCGAGCTACACGGAGACGAAGCCCGTCGATCGGGACGTGATCCGGGGGCGCATTCAAAAGGCGGGGTACGAGGTTGTCTGAGCGGAGCCGCGTGGAAACGACGACGATTGCCATCGGCGGGATGACCTGCGCGGCCTGTGTGCGCCGGGTGGAATCCGCCCTGCGTCAGGTCGAGGGCGTGACGGATGTCGTGGTGAATCTGGCCACGGCCCGGGCCACGCTTTCTCATCGGCTGCAATGGGCCGGCCTGGAGGCCCTGCGCGACGTTGTGACGGACCAGGGCTATGTCTATCTGGGCGTTCCGGGTGAAGACCGCAGCGACCCCGTTCAGGAGGAGCGGGAGCGGGAGATCCGGGACCTCGCGCGCCGCTTTGTCGTGGGGGCGGTCTTGAGTGTGGTGATCTTCGCGGGCTCCATGACGCAGGGGCTTCCCCTGCTTCGCGCCGTCCCCCGTCCGGCCCTGCTCTGGGTGCTGTTCCTGCTCACGACCCCGGTCGTCTTCTGGGTCGGGAGTCGCTTCATCACCGGCGCCATCAAGGCTGCCCGGCAGAAGACGAGCGACATGAATACCCTGGTCGCCGTGGGGTCACTGGCGGCGTACCTCTACTCGGCGCTTGCCACCTTCATCCCGGAGCTGTTCGCCGGTGCCGGCGTGGCCGCCCACGTCTATTACGACGGAGCGGCCATGATCGTCACCCTGGTCGTACTCGGCCGGCTCCTGGAGGCCCGGGCGAAGGGAAAGGCCTCGCTGGCGATCCGGCGGCTCATTGACCTGAAACCGAAGACGGCGCGGGTGATCAGGGGAGACGACGAGGTGGATGTGCCCGTCGAGACGGTCCTGATCGGGGATGTCCTGCGCGTGCGCCCCGGCGAAACGATTCCCACCGATGGCGTCGTATTGGCCGGGAGTTCCATGGTGGACGAGTCCATGCTGACGGGCGAGAGCCTGCCCGTGACCAAGGAGGCGGAGTCGCCGGTCTTTGCCGCGACGCTCAACCGGGTCGGGACCTTCACCTTCACGGCCACGAAGGTCGGAAAGGAAACCGCCCTGGCCCGGATCATCCGCCTCGTGGAAGAGGCGCAGGGGTCGAAGGCCCCGATCCAGCGCCTGGCGGATCGCGTGGCCGCCGTCTTCGTGCCGGCGGTCTTCGGCATCGGTCTCGCGACGTTCGCCGTCTGGACTGTTTGTGTCCCCCAGGCGGGCTTCAGCCTGGCGATGCTCAATTTCATCTCCGTCCTCGTCATTGCCTGTCCATGCGCCCTGGGGCTCGCCACCCCGACGGCCGTCATGGTCGGCACCGGCCTGGGGGCGGAGCGGGGCATCCTGATCAAGGGGGGGGAAAGCCTGGAGAAGGCCCATAAACTGACCCGGGTGATTTTCGACAAGACGGGCACGCTGACCCGGGGTGCGCCGGAAGTGACGGACGTCCGGGTCGCGGACGGGGAGGATCCCGGGCGGATCCTCCAGGCGGCCCTCTCCATCGAGGCGGGTTCGGAGCACCCCCTGGGGCGGGCGATCGTCGCCCGGGCGCGGGAAAGGGGCCTCGCCCCCAGGCCCGTGGAGCGGTTCACCGCCCTGGCGGGCTTCGGCGCCCGGGCCGTCATCGGTGCGGAGACCTGGCTGCTGGGGAACCGCCGGCTGCTGGAGGCGGAGGGGATTTCTCCCGGGGGGATGGCGGACGCGGCCCGGCACCTGACGGCGGACGGGAAGACCTGCGTGTTTGTGGTCGAGGGGAGGCGGCCCGTCGGTTTGATCGCGCTGGCGGACGAGCCGCGCGCCGAGGCGCGGGAGGCGGTCGCCGCCCTGAAGGCGATGGGGCTCAAGGTCGCCATGCTCACCGGGGACAACCGGGCCACGGCCCGGGCCATCGGCGATCGTCTGGGGATTGCGGACATCCTCGCCGAGGTCCTGCCCGGCGACAAGGCGGCGGAAGTTCGGAACATGCAGGCGAGGGGTGAGACGGTCGCCATGGTCGGCGACGGCATCAACGACGCCCCGGCCCTGTCCGCGGCGGACATCGGGATCGCCGTGGGGGCCGGAACGGACGTCGCCATCGCGGCCTCAGACATCACCCTGATGCGGAACGACCTGACCGCCGTTGCCGACGCGATCCGCCTTTCCCGGCAGACGATGCGGACGATCCGCCAGAACCTCTTCTGGGCCTTCGTCTACAACGCCGTCGGCATTCCCGTCGCCGCCGGGGCGCTCTATCCCTTCTTCGGCATCCTGCTCAATCCCGAGTATGCCGCGGCCGCGATGGCGTTGAGTTCCGTCTCGGTCGTGACGAACTCGCTGCGTCTCCGTCGCCGCTGGCGGAAACAGAGTGGGCCTGTCCCGCGGGTCCCCTAGCGCACCTCGAACAGCCGGCTGTCTTTTCCGAAGTTCATGATCAACGGCGTCTGGGGGTGGCCGAGCCGGCCGGAAATAGCCTCGGTCATCTCCTTCGAATAGCGTCCCAGGCCTTTGACCGTTACCGCGCCGGATCCGTCCTTGTCCACCGTCCGGCCGTCCTTCAATCCCTCGAGAAGCGTGTGCGTATACAAGCCGTTGCCCCGATAACCGTCCAGCGCCGTCTGAACGCTGCCGGCCGAGGCATAGATGTGCAGCCCCATTTTCTTGGCCATCACCGACATCCGGGCATCGTACAAACCGCTGACGATGGTGTCCACGCCGCCCGCATGACAGGTATCGAAAATGAAAAGCTGCGACAGGGCCTTGATCCTTTTGGACATCTCCACGATTTCGTTGGAGCTGATCAGGCCGGCGCCGCCGTCCAGCCTGCCGTCGAAACCGCCGGTGACGATGTAGTACTGGCTTTGCAGAAGCAGACCGTGGGAGGCGTTGAAGAAGATGAAGCTGTCGCCCGGTTTCACCCGCGCGACCAGCTTTTCGATGGTCGCCAGGATGTTTTGTTTGACGGCCTGTTCGTTGAACAGGCCGGTCGGGTGGATGTGGGTCGGCCTGTAAAGGGTCCCCGACCGGTCCGCCAGTTCCGACAGGAAGTCTTGCGCATCCTTGGCGGCATATTTCAGGTTGATGGCGGCATCGCGGTACCGGTCGATGCCGACCGCCAGGAGATACAGATGAGGCTCATCCGGTTCGACCGTGGATGTGAAACGGACGGTGTCCATCATGCTCTGGACGGTGTTGGAGGCATTGAATGCGGTCAGGCCGATTTCGTTTTCGCCGGCAATCGCCTCCAGTTCCACGCATTCATCAACCCGGTCGCCTTTGGGACGGACCATGACGGCGCCCGGGCTCTGCTTCTCCCGAAGGGTCAGGGATCGCATGTCCCGGTGGACAGCCCCGCCGTCCAGTTGAGCCAGTTTCATCGCGGCGGTCGCGCCCTGTGCCGCGGCCTCCCGGTAGAATCCATCGGACTTGATGAGCTTGCCGTTTTGGAACAGGCGAACCTCGCCGATGCCGCCGCCGGTGCTCCGCACCTGATAACAGATCTTCACGGTCGGATCCCCGGTCTCGTGGGGGAGGGGTGAAAATTTCACGGACGGAGGCGGATTCTGGATCGCTTCCTCGACCGTGAGGGTGACGAGACCCGCCAGATCCTCTCCCTTGAGTTTCGCCGACACGATGTCGGGGCGGTAGAAAACGTCATAGAACTGGTCGATCCCGTAAACCTGTCTGCCCCGGCGGATGTTGAGGAGTTCATGCCCCCGGGCCGAAGAGTTGTAGTACCCCTCCGGCGTGATCACGATCCATTCGCCGTTGGTGAAGCCGATCGACTGGACGACCTCCCGGCCGCTTGCCACGTCCCACAAGCGGACGGAGCCGTCCCCACTGCCGGTGACGATCCGTTTTCCGTCGGCGGAAAAGCGGGCGCCGTAGACGTGCAGTTTGTGGCCCTGGAAGCCCATGACCCGGCGGCCGGTGGCGCCGTCCAGAAGCTTCGGGACGCCGTCGAAGCCGGCGGTCAGAACGTGACGGCCGTCCGGAGAGAAGGCCACCGAGGAAATGGCGATGTCCCGCCAGACCTGCAGTTGGGCGCCGCTTTCGACCGCGAAGAGCCTGACCGTGTTGTCGCTGCTCCCGGCGAGCACCCGTTTTCCGTCCGGGGAAAATGCCACCGAGTTCACGGGCGCGCGAAAGTCGTCGAAAACCCGCCGTTCAAGGCCGGATTCGAGATCCCAGACACGAACGGTCTTGTCGCGGCTTCCCGTGGCGAGGAATCGGCCGTCCGGGGAAAAGGCGACGGACCGGATGCCGCCGCCGTGCCCGGCAAGGCTTCGGATCACCCGTCCGGTTGCCGCATCCCACAGTTGGACGCGGTGGCCGGCCGCACCGGACGCGATCCGGTTTCCGTCCGGAGAAAAGGCCGCCGCCCCCCGACCGTCGAGCTGACTCATCGCCCGGCCCGATTCCACTTCCCGCAGCGTCAGCGGGCCGTCCAGCCGGCACTCCAGCATGGGCCCACGCGGAGAGAAATCCAGCGAGGACACGATGCCCCGGTCGTCCCGGAAGGCCCTGACGTGTTTGCCGGTGATGCCGTCCCAGAGGTGGATGGTCCCGTCGAAATGGCCGGACAGCACATATTCGCCGCGGGGCGACAGGGCAACCGCATGAACCCAGTTGACCTTGCCGTCCAGCCGGCGCAGTTCACCGCCCGTCGCGAGATCCCACAGGGACATGTTCCGGCTGCCCGCCAGTAGTCGAGCCCCGTCGGGGGAGATCGCCACGGAGAAAACCGAAACCTCGCCGGCCGGCAGGGTCTTCAGCTCGACGGCCCGGTCGAGATCCCAGACCTTGACGGTTCTGTCGAAACTGCCGGACACGGCCGTGCGCCCGTCGGGCAGAAAGGCGATCGAGGTCACCTCGCCCCTGTGGCCGCGCAGGACGGCCCGCTCCCGGCCGGAGGACACCTCCCAGTAGCGGACGGTGCCGTCCTTGCCGCCGGCCGAGAGAAGGTAATGGCCGTCGGGCGAAAAGGCCACGGCGTTGACCGCGGCGGTGTGGCCCGTAAACGTGCGGATCTCTTGGCCTGTGGAAACGTCCCAAAGCTTGACGGTTCTGTCCCAGCTCCCGGACACGAGAAACCGGCAGTCCGGCGCGTAAGCCAGCGTGCGAACGGCGGCGGCATGCCCCACGAGAACGCCGATCTGCCTGCCCGTGGCGACGTCCCAGAAACGGATGGCGGCGTCCATGCCCCCGGAAGCAATGACGCGGCCGTCGGGAGAAAAGACGGCCCGGAAAACACCCTTGGCGTGACCGGCCAGGTCTCCGACCTTGCTCCCGGTCACCGGATCCCAGAGAACGATCCGTCCCTCGGTTCCACCCGACAGCAGCCGGCGGCCATCGGGCGAGAAGGCCACCGACGAAACGTAACCGGCATGTTCCTCCGCAAAGGTGCGGATCTCGCGCCCGCTGGCGACATCCCAGAGTTTAACCGTCTTGTCTCCGCCGGACAGGATGGATTTTCCGTCGGCGGAAAAGGCCGCGGACTGCACGCCGGAATGGCCCAGCTGCACGAAGATCTCCGGCCTTTCCCGGGCTGGAGCGAAATCCACGGACAGGCCGAGCAGGGCGAGCGTGATTGCCGCCGCGCGTAAAAACGTTTTATGGAGGATCAAGCGCCTCAAAGCGGGACGTCAGGCCTTCTCGAACTGGGACTTCCCGGCCCCGCAGACGGGGCAGGTCCAGTCGTCCGGCAGGTCCTCGAAGGGCGTGCCCGGCGAGATCCCGCTGTCTGGGTCGCCCTTTTCCGGATCATATTCGTAGCCGCAGACCGAGCAGACGTAGCGGGCCGCCTTTTCAGGAGCCGGCGCGGGGGGCGGCGCCGTGTCGGCCACGTAGGTGGGGGCGGTCTTGGGGGCCTTGCCCTTCTTGACCTCGTGGTAGTAGGCGTAGGTCATGGGGACGCCGTCGGCCAGGATCTCGCAGTCGACGATGTTGCCCAGAAAGATCGTGTGGGTGCCGCAGTCCATCTCCTGAACGACCTCCGCCTCGATGTAGGCGACGGCGTGGTCCAGGACGATCGGAGCGCCCGTCACCCCCGTCTTGTAGCGGGTCGTCCCGAACTTGTCGACGTCGCGGCCGGACTTGAAGCCGAACAGGCCGATCAGGGTCATCGGTGTGTCCTGGGCCAGGATCGAAACGCTGAAGCACCGGCTTTCACGAATGAAGGCGTGCGTCAGATTTTCCTTGTTGATGCTCACCGCCAGCGTGGACGGGACGGACGTCACCTGGATGGCCGTGTTGGCGATCTGGCCGTTGAAGCGATCGTTCTGTTTCGAACTGACGATGTACAGGCCGTAACTCAGTTTGAAAAAGGCTTGTTTGTTCATACCGGCGTCTCCTTTGCACCATGATGCCCGTCTTACCTTCATCGCCCGCCTCATTGCAAGAAAAAATGCAGTTAAAAGCGGGATATGGCGGGCCGCGGCGACTTTTGCATGGCCCTTTGGCCCTTTTTGGTATATAGAAAAGTTCCTCTGGATTTCCGATGGGATGGCGTTTTGGGGGCAGCCGGGAAGGAGACGATGGTCACGGTCAGAAGCGGCCCAGGCCGGATCGCCGCGGGTCTGATGCGCATCCGATATGTGCGCGAGGCCGTCGCGGAGAAAGCGGATCTTTCGGGTTTATCGAGCCGGCCGACGCTCCGGACCTGGACCGGCCTGGGGATGATGGCGTTCAGTTACGTGATCGGCTGGCCGGCGGTGGGGCTCCTGGTCTGGCTCTCGTACCGTCTGCGCGAACCCCTCGTGGCCGTGGTCGGCGGAACGCTCGCCTACGGCCTGTCCCATCTCGTTTTTATGGCCGGCGCCGCCCTGGCCGGAGTGGATTACGCGAAACCCGTTCTCCGCTGGGCGGTGCGAAGGCTGGTGGAGCGACTGAACGGCCGGGACGCGGTCCCGGAATCGGAGGAGACAAACGATCGTCCGGGGAAAACGGGCGTTGAACACCCCTGAGAAAGGAACAGGAATGGAAGGATTCATTGCGGAGTTGAAAGACAAGATCATCGAAACCCTGGGGCTGACGGATGTCCGCCCCGAGGATATCCCCGTGGACGGCCAGCTCATCGGGAGCGAGCTGGGACTGGATTCCATCGACGTACTCGAATTGGTCATGATGATTGAAAAGGATTACGGCGTGAAGATCGAGAACCGGGAGGTGGGGGTGAAGGTGTTCGCGTCCCTGCGCGCCCTGGCAGCCTACATCGACGCGAATCGACGGGAGAAGGACCGGTGAACGGTGTCCGGGCCTTCGTCTGTGGGACGGGGATCGTCAGTGCGGCGGGCGAAGGGGTCGAGGCGACCTGGGGCGCCCTGCGGCGGGGAACGTCCCGCCTGACGCCGCTGGCGCTGTTCCCGGCCGCGCACACGCCCCCCCTGCCGGTCGGCGAGGTCCGCGACGTTCCGGAGGTCGACGGCCTGCCTCGTACGCATGCCTTGGCGTGGATGGCCGTCCGGCAGGTCTTGGCCGCCACGACCCTGACCCCGGACGCCCTCGTCCTGGGCAGTACGACGGGCGGCATGCCGACGACGGAGCGACTCCTGGAAGCCGGAGAGCGACGGCCGGAGGCGTACCGGCATCACGCCGTCGGCTCCGTGGCCGCCTGGCTGGCCCGCCGGCTGTCGTGCCGGGGGCCGGTCATCACCGTCTCCACCGCGTGCTCCTCCGGAACCGCCGCCCTCAAGATTGCCCTGGAGCTGATCCGCTGCGGTCAGGCCCGGGTCGTGCTGGCCGGCGGTGCCGACGCGCTGTGCCGCATGACCTACTACGGGTTTCACGCCCTGCAACTGATCGATCCCGCCGGCGCCCGCCCCCTGGATCGCGACCGCAGGGGGCTGTCGGTGGCCGAAGGCGCGGCCTTCGTCCTGCTCGTCGCGGCGGAATCCCCGCCCGTCGGCGCCCTCGCCGAACTCGCCGGAGCGGGATGGTCCTGCGACGCGTACCATCCCGCGGCCCCCCGACCGGACGGGACAGGCGCGCTCGCGGCCATGCGGGCCGCCTTGGCGGATGCCGGCATGACGCCGGCGGCGCTCGATTATATCAATCTGCACGGTACGGGTACGCCGGACAACGACCTGGCGGAAGCGCGGGCCGTGCGGGCCCTCTGCGGGGACCCGCCGCCGGTCTCGTCGGTCAAGGGCCTCTTCGGCCACACGCTGGGGGCGTCCGGCGCCATCGAGGCGGTCGTGTCCGCGCTCGGCATCCACCGCGGCTTCATCCCGGGCAATTGCGGCTGCCGCATTCCGGATACGGCGCTCGGTCTTTTGCCGGAACTTGCCGGGCAATCCCGCCCGGTCCGATCGGTCCTGTCCAACTCCTTCGGATTCGGCGGCAACAACGCCTCGCTGGTTCTGACGGCGCCGCTGTCGGCGGGGCCCGCTCGCCCGCCGCGGCCGCTCGCCCGGTTTTCCGTCCTGGGGACCGCCTGTCTGACGGGGGCGGGTCCCCTGGAAGAGACGCTCGCGCGGTACTGGCGGGGCGAGCCGTTCTCGGGGCGCCCGGACCTTGCGGCGGTCCGGACGGAGATCCCCGCGGGACAGATCCGCCGCCTCAAGCGGCTGTCCCGGATGGTGCTGCTGCTGGCCCTGGCGGCCCGACAGGCGGCACGGCCGCCGGCGGCGCCCGGCGGGATCTTCTTCGGGACCGCCTGGGGGTCGCTGACGGAGACCCACGACTTTCTCAAGAAACTGTTCGACTCCGGCGAGCGGTTCACGAGCCCGACGGATTTTGTCGGCTCCGTTCACAACGCGCCGGCCAGCCAGGCGGCCATCTTTCTCGAGGCGACGGGGGCGAACGTCACCGTGAGCGGCGGCGACCACTCGTTCGAGCAGGCCCTGTACACGGCGGGGCTTGTCCTCCGTGCGGGCGATCCGCCGGCGCTCGTGATCGGCGCCGAAGAGGATCACGACGTCCTGTCCCCGTGCTTCGACGCCGCGGCCACGGCGGACGGCGGCGGCGCCTTCCTGCTCGATCCGCGGGGCGGAGGGACGGGTCCGGATCTCGTACCGGTCCATTTTGCCTTCAATCCCGGGGGAGACGACGGCCTCCCGGCCCTGATCGAAAGTCTGGGAGGAGCGGCGCGGATCGCGGAGCGGTTCGGCGCCGTCTTTGTGGGCCTGCCGGCGGGGGACCGGTCCGGCGGCGAGGCCCAGCTCGAGCGCTTCCGCCGGGAAACCGCGTTTTCGTCGCCCGTCGTCGACACCCGCCGATTTACCGGGGAGTTTGCCGGTGCTTCCGCCGTGGCCGCGGTACTCGCCGTCGAAACCGTCCGCCGGGGCGCTCTGCCCCCGGCCCTGGCGGGGGGGGAAGATCCCCGCCTCGGGGGAAGGGGGATCCTCCTGCTCGGCCTGGGCGAATTCATCACCGCCATCGAGGTGTCGGCCCCATGAAGGTCCTGCTCATCTCCGCCAACGTTACCACCAACCCCTATCCCGTCTATCCCATCGGGATCGAGTACGTGGCCGGTGCGCTTGCGCCCCGGCACGAGGTCCACCTTCTCGACATGAACGTCCCCGACGGTCCGGACCCGATCCGCCGCGCGGTCGGTGAATTTGCCCCGGATCTCGTCGGCCTTTCCCTCCGGAACATCGACAACGTCGATACGGTCAATCCCCAAAGCTACATCGACGGATACCGCGACCTGGTCGAGCGGCTCCGGGCATGCACACCGGCTCCCCTCGTTCTGGGCGGCAGCGGGTTTTCCATCTTCCCCGGCGAGCTGATGGCGCTCCTCAAGGCTGATTTCGGCGTGGTCGGCGCCGGGGAGACGCTCGAACGGCTGATCGAGGCCCTGGAAACCGGGGCGGACCCGTCGGCGGTGCCGGGCGTCGCCGTTCCCGGGGGCGAGATCCCCGAGCCCGTCGTCTGGACGAAGACCCGCGCGCGGCGGATTCAACCGCCGCCGGCGCTGCTGGAGTTCTATCTGAAGCGGGGCGGGATGCTGAATCTGCAGACCCAGCGGGGGTGCCCGTATCGCTGTCTGTACTGTACCTACCCGCATCTCGACGGTTGCCGTCCGTGCCCGGACGATCCCGAAACAGCGGGCGAGACCGCCCGCCACCTTCAGGACCTGGGCGCGGGGTACCTCTTCATCACCGATTCCGTGTTCAACGCCGATTGGGAGCACAGCCTCTCGGTCGCCCGCGCCTTCCGGCGCCACGGCGTGACCGTCCCCTGGGGGGCCTTTTTCGCCCCGACGCGTCCGCCCGGCGGGTATTACGAGGCCCTGAGGGAGGCCGGCTTGAGCCATGTGGAATTCGGCACGGAGTCCCTTTCCGACGCGATGCTCCATGCCTACCGGAAGCCCTTTTCCGTGGCCGAGGCCGTCGCCGCGCACGAGGCCGTCCGCCGGGCCGGCCTGCACATCGCCCATTATTTTCTCCTGGGCGGTCCCGGGGAAGACGGCCGGACACTCGACGAGACGCTGGGCAACGCGGAGACGCTGGAGAGGGCCGTATTCTTCTTTTTCTGCGGGGTCCGGATCTTCCCCTTCACGCCGCTCCACGAGCGGGCGCTGGCGGAAGGGCAGCTCGCGCCGGGCCAGAATTTGCTGACGCCGGTTTTCTACCGTTCGCCGGGGATCGCCGCGCCGGACATCATGGCCCGGATCCATCGACAGGCCGGCGGCCGAAACAACTGGGTGTACGGGGACGGCGGACGGGAGTCGGAGCGGATCGTTTCCCGCCTTCACGCCTACGGCCATCCCGGACCCCTTTGGGAGCTGCTTCTGAGATGAAAGGGACCGGACCGGACCGCAGGGGGAGGGGCGCGTGCTCCCCGGCCCACGTTACCGGAGGGGCCGCCTTCCTCACGGCGGGTCTGCTCGGGTTTACCCCGGTTCCGGAGGCGGCCGCCGTTCCCCTGGGTGTCTTCGTCCTCGCGTGTCTCGCCGCCCCGTTCTACCCGCGGTCGCGGTTCTTCCTCCCCGTCATCAGCCGGGGGAAGCGCGTTGACCGGGCGGTGGCCCTGACCTTCGACGACGGCCCGGACCCGCGCGTCACCCCCCGTCTCCTGGACCTGCTGGAGCGGCACGGGATGCCGGCGACGTTCTTCGTCGCCGGGAACAGGGCGGAGGCCTTTCCGGGCCTGGTCCGGGACATCCTTGCACGCCATCATGCCGTGGGAAATCATTCCTACCGGCACGATCCCTTCCTGATGCTGCGTTCCCGAAGCCGCCTCCGGGAGGAGATTGCCCGCACGCAGGCGCTCCTATCCCCCTTAGGCGTCCGTCCGCTCGCCTTTCGTCCCCCCGTCGGCATCACCAGCCCGCGGCTCCCCGGGGTCCTGGAGTCGCTCGGCATGGACTGCGTGACATTCAGCTGCCGGGGGGGAGACTTCGGCAATCGGCGCGTCGGGGGCTTGGCGCGCCGCGTCCTGAGGCGGGTCCACCCGGGGGCGATCGTCCTCCTGCACGATGTCGCGCCGTCCGCATCGGCGGGGGTTCCAGGCTGGCTCGAGGAGGTGGAGCGGATCCTGACCGGCCTCGAGGCGAGGGGATATCGGGTTCGCCCCCTGGCGGAGCTGATCGGGCGCCCGGTGATGGAGCGCCGTCCGCCGTCCGACCGCGATTTTTCTTGACACCGTTGCCGCTGGACGTTACTTAAAGGCCACGTCGAAACAATCGGTTCCGCCCCGTCGCCCGGGCATGATTCCCCGCTCCCACGGGAAAAGGTCGACACACACCGTGCGGTTTCGAGGGGGAGAGACGTCCCAGTTTTCCGCAGAGAGGCTCATGAGCAGAGAAGAAGTTTTCAACCTGATCCGGGAGTTCTTTGTAGAAGAGTTCGAGATTCCGGATGAGAAGGTCATCCCGGAGGCGGATCTGTTCGAGGATCTGGGGCTGGACAGCATCGATGCCCTCGATATGGTCGGGATGCTGGAGGCGCGTCTGGATATCGAGGTTCTGGAAGAGGAGCTGAAAAAGATCCGGACGATCGGGGATGTCGTCGATTACATCTCGGTCAAGGTGGGCGATCGGGGGGACGCATGAGAAGACCGTTCCGATACGAGCTTTCCCTCTCCCCGAACGCCGGCGGGGACCGCATTGCCGCCTCGGCACGCATCCCGGCCGATTCCGCTTGGTTTGACGGCCACTTCCCCGACAATCCCATCGTCCCCGGCGTCGCCCTTATCGGCCTGGTGGAGGAGGCCGTCCTCCGGTCGGAGCGCGATCGGGGCCGGACGGTGGAAATGACGGGCATTCGGCGGGTCCGCTTTCGTCTCCCCGTCAAGCCGGACGATCCGATCACGCTGCAGGCGGTTCGGGATGTGAAGCGCGGGACGCCGGCGTTCTCGTTCAACGTCTGCTTGGAAGGGGAGATCGCCTGCAGCGGCATCCTGGCGGTCGCCGAGGCGGCGCCGACCGACGAACACGGTCCGCTCGCATGACGATTCGCGTCGATCACCTTTTCAAGTCCTACGGCGCCAACCTCGTGCTGAACGATGTCAGCCTGGATTTCCGCGAGGGCGCGATCACCGGCCTGCTGGGGCCGAACGGCGCCGGCAAGACGACGCTCGTCTCGATCCTCATGGGAATCGTCGCCAAGGACCGGGGTCGGGTCCTGATTGACGGCCTCGACCTCGACCGCGACCGCGACCGGATTCAGGCCCGCGCCAGCATCGTCCCCCAGTCCTTCGCCTTCTACCCCACGCTCACCGCCCGTGAGAATCTGGAGTATTTCGGCGCCCTGTACGGCTTCAAGGGGCGGCGGCTCAAGGCCCGCATGGACGCGGCGATCGACGCCGGCAGCCTGCAGTCCTTTCTCGGGAAACGCGCCGCGGAACTTTCCGGGGGCATGAAGCGCCGGCTCAATCTCGCCATCGGGCTTCTGAACGAACCCGCCATCCTGTATCTGGACGAGCCGACCGTCGGGGTGGATGCCCAGTCCCGCAGCTACCTCCTGGACCGGATCGACCGGATCAACCGGGAGCGGGGGACGACGATCCTCTATGCCTCGCATTACATGGAAGAGATCGAGCAGATCTCCCAGGACATCGCCATCATCGACGGCGGGCGGATCATCCTGCACGACCGGAAGGAAGACATCCTGGCACGGCGCGGGGCGGTCACCCTGACCCTGCAGCGTCTGCCCGGGTCGCTGAAGGAGGCGCTGGACCGCGTCGCGGGCCTGCGGGTGGAGGCGGAGACGCTGGTGCTCGATCGCAACGAAGACCTGAATCGGACCCTGGCCGGCCTGTTCGACGTGCTGGCCCGGCACGGGGCCGAGGTCAGGGCGCTGAACTGGGGGAACGGGCATCTGGAGGCCCTGTTTCTGGAACTGACCGAACGGACGCTGCGGGACGAATGAACCGAATCTACCACCTCCTGAAAAAGGAATTCCTCGTCATCAGCCGCGATGTTCATGCGGTGGCCGTTCTGTTCGTGATGCCGATGGCCTTCATCCTGATCATGTCGCTCGCGATGCAGGACCTCTTCACCACGCAGTCGCCCGTGAGGATTCCCCTGCTCGTTTCCAACCGGGACGGTGGAAAGCCGGCGACGGCCCTCCTGAAAACCCTTCGGGAGAACGCGTCGTTCGAGGTGAAGGACATTCCGGCAACCTGGTCCGACGCGGAGGCGGCCGCCGCGCTCAAAGACGATGACGCCAAATTTGTCATTCTGATCGAGGATCATTTCTCGGCGGTCGTCCGGGACCGCAAGCCCCGTACGGGAAGGAAGCCCCTGGTCGTCCTCGTCAACCCTGTCGTGGGGACCCAGATGCAGCTCATCGTCCAGTCCGTCCTGGCCAACGCGCTGGGGAAGGTCCGGATCGAGGTCATGACGAAAGAGATGTCCCCCCTGCTGGAGCTGGCACGGATCGACCCCCGCACGTTCCGCAGGCCTTCGGAGGCGCACATCGAGATGCGGTTCGTGACGCGCGGGGAGCAGCGATTCCGGGCGCCGAACGCCGTCCAGCAGAGTGTGCCCGCCTGGCTCGTCTTCTCGATGTTTTTCATCGTCATTCCCATTTCCAACACCTTCATCTCGGAGCGCAGCCAGGGCACCCTGCAGCGCCTGCGGAGCATTCGCCTGTCGCGGGGGATCCTCCTGCTCGGCAAGATGCTCCCCTATTTTTTCATCAACCTGATCCAGGTCGTCCTGATGCTTCTGGTCGGCATGTTTCTCGTCCCGGCCTTGGGCGGATCGGCCCTGACCCTGGGGGATTCCCCGGCCGGGCTGGCCCTCATCGCGGCCGCGGTCAGCTTCTCCTCCATCGCCCTGGCCCTCCTGATCGCCGTGGTGGCGCGCACGACCGAGCAGGCCACCACGCTGGGGGGGCTCTTGAATATCGTCTTCGCCGCGGCCGGCGGCATCATGATCCCGAAGTTCGTCATGCCGGCGGTCATGCGGAAGGTGGCCGAGCTGTCCCCCATGTCCTGGGGGCTCGAGGGATTCCTCGACATCCTGCTCCGCAACGGCGGAGTCCGCGACGTCCTGCCGGAGTGCCTGGCGCTCGTGGCGTTCGGGGCGGTCATGCTGCTGCTGACGGCCGCGATTCTGAAAAAACAGTTTGAAGGAAGCGTTTCCCCATGAAAGGATCCCTCGACAACAACCTCAAGATGGACCTGAAGCGGCTCATCATCGATGCCTGCGACCTCGATGTGGAGGCGTCGGACATCGATGACGACGGTCTTCTGTTCGGCCGCGGGTCCCAGTTGGGCCTCGATTCCATCGACGCCCTTCAGATTTCCATCGCCGTGCAGAAATACGGCGTCAAGATCACCGACAGCAAACAGATGCGGCGGGTCATGGCGTCGATCAACACCTTTGCGGATTTTATCCGGCCGGAGTGAGACGGTGCGAAACAGGGCCATGATCAAGGGACGGGCCATCGCGTGCGCCCTCGGCGAAGATCTCGACGCCGTCGTCCGGGGCGCCCGGGAGATGCGGCCCGGGATCGCGAGGCTTCCCCTCACCCTGGCGGGGATGGATGAGGTCCGCCCGTACTACCTCCTTTCGCGGCGCGGCCCTGAGTCCCTGAGCGCGGCCCCGGAGACGTTCTTCTACGAGGTCCTGTTCGACACGGTTGAACGGGCGCTCGCGGATGCGTCGCTCCGGACCGCCGACCTGCGCGACCTCGCGATTTTTTTCGGCTCGACCGCCATCGACATTCCCGTCTACGAGCACGCTTACGGACAAACCCTCCGGGAAACGTCCCGGCCGGCGTCCATGGTGTCCTCGGGGTACGGCCGGATCGCGGACGAGGTGGCCGGACGGTTCGGAATCCGCGGACCGACCTATACCTTCACCACGGCGTGCACCTCCAGCGCCAATGCCCTGCTGTACGCCGCGGCGATGATCGCCGCGGGCCGGATTCCGCGCGCCCTGGTCATCGGGTACGACCTCTTCAGCCATCTTGGTTTTTACGGCTTTGAATCCCTGCGCCTCATCGCCACGGACGGGTACCGCCCGTTCGACCGTCGGCGCAGCGGCATCATCATGGGAGAGGGCTGCGGCGCCGTTGTCCTGGAGGCGGATGACGGCGGCGACGCCGGCGCCGTCCTGTGCGGCGGCGCCAACCGGGTGGATGCGTACAATGTGACCACCCACGCGCTCGAGGGAGGCGCCATCGCCCAGGTGATGTGGGACGCCTTGGAGGACGCGGATGTGGAGGCGGGCGCGGTCACCGCGATCAAGGCCCATGGAACGGGCAGCGAAAACAACGACCGGATGGAGGGCAACGGCATGGTGCGGGTCTTCGGCGACGCCCTGCCGCCTTTTACGGTTTTGAAACCGCTGATCGGCCACACCGTCGGCGCGTCGGGCGTCGTCGAGCTGATCCTCTTCACGGCGTGCCTCCAGCGGGGATTCTGCCCGCCCACCCTCGGTTTCGAGGAGGCGGACGAGGCGCTTTCGCTCCGTCCCGTCACGGAGCCCAAGCCCCTGTCGCGGGGGGTCTTCCTTCTTAATTTCTTTGGTTTCGGCGGCAACTGTACCGCTCTGGTCGTTGCCGTGCGGGGGTAAGGGACATGTTCATCCATGCCGTGTCACAGTTCGTCGCGCTCCCCGCGGCAAATCCGCGGACCTTAAAGGAGGTTCTCAAGGGGTACACGGACACCCCGTTCCGCCGCGTCAACAAGTTCATCCTCCTGGCGCTGGTCGGCGCCCATCGGTGCGTGCGGGGGCGGACGCTGAACGGGAATGCGTCGGTTTACCTGACGACGGAGAACGGCAATCTGGGCGATACGAACAACGTCCTGGACCAGCTCTACCGGCAGCACTCCCTCCCGATGCCCTTCAGCTTCATCAACACGATGAGCAATACCGCGCCATTTTACGTCGCCCAGAGCCTGAACGTTCTGGGGCGGAACCTCTCGATCTCCGGCCTGGGCCTGTCCTTCGAGCGCGGCTTGGAGCTGGCCCGCCTGGATTTCGATCCGGGCTCCGTGGAGGAGGCGCTGATCGGCGCCGTGGACGAGGCTCCGCCGGAGGGCGGGGCGGTGCACCTCGCCGTCGAGGGGAGCTTCTGGATCCATGTCAAGAAGGCCCGGGACGGAGCGCTGGGGGAGGTGGCGGAGGTTCGGTCCTTTCCGGACCGCGAGGCGCTGGCGGCCTGGTGTGAGGAGGAACCGGTCCTGCCGCCCGGCCGGGGGTTGCTTGCCTGCGGCGCGGCCGTTCCCCACGAGGAGCGGACGGACTGGCAGCGGCGGACGGGGCTGGCCGTCTTCGACTACGGGGCCGACTATGGTCCCTTCGACACGATGACGGCCTACGGGATCACGAAGTTTCTCGAAACCTCGCCGTCGACCTCCCTCCTGCACATCAACCGGAACGGGCAGGGTCGCTACGTCGCGCTGATCCTGCACCGCTATGGATCGTAAGCCGACTCGTCGCGGCCCCTTTGAATCCCGGACATCCTTCCGGCCGGCGGGGATCCCGTCCGTCCGACTTTTCCTTGCCGGGACCGGCGCCGCTCAGGAACCCTCCGGGGGCGGCAATTCACCTCCTTCGGCGGATTCGATCGGCGCCGCCTCCGATTCCTCCGGCGGCTGGAAACTCCCGAACCAGTTGAAATAGGCCTCTCCGGCCGGTGTCCGCTCCATGACGAAGACCAGGATGGAGGTCAGGGTGATGCTGATCAGCACGACCATGTACACGATGCCCTCCACCCACAGGGCGTTGGGCAGGCCTTCCTGGAGCGGCATCGTGGCCAGCACCGCCGCCGCCAGCCCCTTGGGCCCCAGGGTGGACAGGATGGCCGCGTCCCGGCGGGTGTAGCGGCGGCTGGCGATCAGCCGGATCAGGCCGATCCGTCCGGCGTAGACGAAAAAGACGATGATCAGGCCGATCGCGGCATAGACGATGCCCGCGTGGCGGAGGGAGATGCCCAGATAGATGAAGAAGAAGATCTTGAGCAGGAAGACGATCTCCGAAAAGAAGAGCCGCTCCGTTTTGGACACCCCGAAAAATTCGAACACGAGCCGTTTCCGGGCGATCCGGACACCGGCGAGGTTGGCCAGGGTGATGCCGAAGGCCAGGGCCGCGATGGCGCCGCTGCAGTCCACGAGTTCCGTGAATCCGTAGATGACGAAGACGTAGGCCACCGTCGAGAAGATCGTGTTCGGGACGTCGCGGACCCAACCCATGACGAAGGTCCAGATCAGTCCGGCCAGTATGCCGATCAGCACCGCGAAGCCGAACGACGCCAGGACCGAGGTCGTGATCTCCGCAAAGCCGCCCCCCCCCTCGCCCTTGACGATCTGCAGCGCCGCGACCGCGCCGACGATGCACAGGACATCGGTGATCGTCGATTCCAGGACCGCCACCGTGCGCGGTTTTTCCCGCATCCGCAGTCCCTCCACGAGCGGGATGACCACCGCCGAAGAGGTCCCGCCCAAGATCGCCCCGGTCATGAAGGACATGCCCCAGCCGAGCGGCGTGAGGACGTACATGATCGCGGTGACCGTCGCCGCCGAAAGGCTCCAGGCCGCCGCGGAGATGAGCAGGGCCTGTCCGGACGCCTCCATGAGCGTCTTCAGTTTCATGGACAGGCCGCTGTCGAAGAGGATGACGATGAGCGCGATCGTGGTCAATACGGGACCGACGGCCCCGAAGTCCTCCGGCGCGACCCATGAGAAGACGGGGCCCGCCAGGATGCCTCCCAGCATCAGGAGCAGGACGTCCGGAACCCGCGTCTTCCGGAAGAGGTGGGCGAAGAAATAGGCGAGAAAAATGACGAACCCGATGACGATGATCTTGATGGCCATGGCCCCGCTCCTCCCGCGCCGCCTCGTCCTCGCCACCCCCGCTCCGGGGCGGACGGGGTTCATGCGCCGTCACGTGCTTGGACCTTAGGATAAAAGACGTTTTGTTGTCAATCTTTTACGCCGAGGCGTTCCGCAGAAGCGGGGGATGCGGTTTCACGGGCATTTCCGATGGCCGGCGGTCCGGCCATGCCGAGGGGAGAATTCTGCGATTGACGGACGGGGAAAGGTGTGCCAGAGTCCGGTCAAGGGTTCCGGGGGAGGTTGAGGACGCGGCGCCGGAGACCCCGGCACATCTCAGGGGTCGGGTGCCGCCCGTCCGCCGCGGACACGCCGTCATTGCATGGAAACACTCTTCGGCATCGCTATCGGCATCGGTTTGAGCGCGGCCTGCGGCTTCCGGGTCTTTGTCCCGCTGCTCGTCATGAACCTCATGGCCCTGAGCGGACATCTCCATCTCTCATCCGGCTTCGCCTGGATCGCGAGCCTCCACGCAACGGTTGCCTTTGCCACGGCAACCGTTCTTGAAGTCCTCGGGTATTACATCCCCTGGGTCGATCATGCGCTGGACACGGTGGCGACACCCGCCGCCGTCGTTGCCGGGATGTTGGCGACGGCATCGATGGCCGACCTGTCTCCCTTTCTGAAATGGACGCTGGCCCTGATGGCCGGCGGCGGCGTCGCGGGGTTGGTCCAGGGGGGCACCGCCGCGCTGCGTCTGAAATCGTCGCTCCTGACGGCAGGCGCCGGCAATCCCCTGCTGTCCACCCTGGAGCTGGCGGGGGCCGCGGTCACGGCTCTGCTTGCGGTTCTGGCCCCGATCCTCTGCCTCGTACTCGTCGGCCTGTTTTGCCTGTTCGCGATCCGGAGAGCGGGCAGGCTGATTCTCGGGAGGAAGAAGCGGACGCCCTCGCGATGACGGAGCGGACCGCGCGTCCGGATTGAATCAAGACAAGGCGGACGCCGCCCGCTGAACCCCGCGATGCGGATCAGGAGGATGCTCGTGGCGCGACTGAAACTTCTTGTCGGACAATGGCTCGCCCAAGCGACCCGGAAGCTGCGGAACAACTTCTACCTCTATCTGGCGGCCCTGCTCACCGTCTTCGTGCTGATCGACGCCGGGATCTTCCACGTGGGTGAGAACATGCGGCAGAAGGCGTTCGACTTCATGGTGCGCAGCCGGTTGTTGGCGCCCGAACCCGACCCGGACATCGTCATCGTGGATATCAACGAGGCCAGCCTGGCGTCGATGGCGAAGGACTTCGGGCGCTATCCATGGCCGCGTCAGGTCTTCGGCGAGTTCCTGGAAAATGTCGAGGCCCAGAGCCCCCAAGCCGTCGTATTCGATATCCTGTTCAGCGACGCGGACGTCGCCAATCCCGACAGCGACGCCTACTTCAACGAAACGATCGCCGCCACGGACAACGCCTTCTTCCCGTTCGTCCGGCTGTCGAAGGATCAGGACCCCCTGAGCGCCGTGAAGCCTCCGATGATTCCGGGCGTGACGGAGACAATCCCGGGGAAGGCGGATCCGAACGCCACGCTGGCGGTCATCCTGCCGCACTTTCCCGCGGCGATCGATTCCGGGCGGATGGGCTTCAACAACATCGATCCGGACAAGGACGGCATCGTGCGGGAATACGGCCTTTACCGGAACGATTACGGCTGGAAGATCCCCTCCCTCGCCCTGAGCGTGGGGCATGCGCTCGGCTACAACGTGCCGGATACGCCCAGCGTGCTGATCAACTGGCGGGGCAAACCCTTCACGTACCGGTACGTCACGTTCAGCGAGGTTCTGCTGGACATGACGAGTCGGGAAAAGAAGCGTCCGCAGAATGAATTCGAGGGGAAGATTGTCATCATCGGGTCCACCGCGCCCAGCCTGTTCGACCTGAAGGCCACGCCCATGGCCAGGATCTATCCGGGCGTGGAAATTCTGGCCACGGCCGTCGACAATGTCAAGCACGGAGACTATCTGCATGTGTGGCGCGGCGCCCTCTCCTACGTCCTCTTCAGTTTGCTGCTGATCTGGCTCACCGCCGCGTCCTTTTACAGGCAGGCGGACCGCGACAAGCTGAACAGGATCTTCAGCAGCAGCCAGATCGGCCTGATCGTGATTTCCTATGTCACGATCAACGTCACGAATACCTATATCGATCTCAGCGGGCCGATTCTCTGGGCGATCGCGTATTTCAGCATCGCCAAGGTCTATGCGCTCGCGAATGATCTCGCCCTGCAGCGCTGGCTGGCGTTCGGCGTCAAGATGAGCGAAGGCGGTCTTCGGGCGCTCGTGATGCCAATTCTGGTGGAAAGCGAGGAGCCGCTGGGGGAGGCCCTGCTCAAGAAATTGAAGCGGAGAATCGAGCTGGGCTGCAAAACGCCCAGCACGGTGGATGTCCTGAAGGGGTCGCAGAGGGGCATCTGGGGGCTGTTCGCAGACATGGCGGTCGTCAGCTGGACCTATGCCGAAACGCCGGAGGAGTACGGGCGGCAGGCGGCGCAGGACGCCGAACAGTTGACCCGACACCTGCCGTCCATCCTGATCGATATCGGATTGCCCGGCGATACGAAGGTGCGCTACACCCTCCACCAGGGAGGGCTGGCGGGAGACAGACCGCTGGCGAACCAGTGGCGCGGCCTGTTTTCCCAGGCGGTGATCAAGCTGGAGTACGAGGGGGAAAATCGACCGGGAGAATGAGGCCCGCCGTGTGCGACCGTCTCGATTCGTCCCCCGGATCGGGGAGGAGAATTCAATGAAAATACATGCATTTTTGCTGACCGTCCTGCTGGCGGTCCCGCTGCTGCCGGGAATGTGCCGGGCCGCGGAGACGGGCAGGGCACTCAAGGCGGACGTTCTGCGTTCCGCGCCCTACAGCGATGCCAGGAAAACGGGCGTGATCGTGCGGGGCGAGACGCTGCAGATCCTCACTAAAAAAGGCGCCTGGCTGAACGTCAAGAACGGGAAGAGGGCCAGCGGCTGGGTGCGCCTGCTGTCGGTCCGGCGCGGTACGGCCGGCAGCGGGAGTACGTCCAAGGGTGTGCTCGATGTGGCGAGCGGACGCGCCGGGACCGGGACAATCGTCGCCACGACGGGGGTCCGTGGCTTGAACGAGGAGGAGCTCAAGGGCGCCCGATACAACGCGGCCGAGGTGAAGAAGCTGGACGGCTACGCCCAAACCCCCAGGCAGGGCGAGCAGTTCGCCCGGCGTGGCGGTCTCCGGGCCGTCAAGTTCGCCTACCTGCCTGAACCGAAACAGAAAGGAGGACGGCGATGAAGCGCCTGCGCGTGCTGGGATTCTTCTGGGGGTTCCTGTTTGCCGTCTGCGTTTTGCCGGCCGAGGCCCTCGATCTGGGGGAGGCCCTGAAGGGGGTTGTGATCGGCGGTACGGCCGTCACGTCCGGCCAAACCGGCGAAGCGCCGCCGAAGACCGAGGCCATACCCGGCGAAGGGAAGCCGGCCTTCAGCCTGAAAAGCCCCTCGCGGGAGCAGGAGATCGACATCGGGCGCGAGATCGCGGGCAATCTGCTGGGGGCCTCTCCCCTGGTCGACGATGCGGCGCTGCAGACCTACGTCAACCAGGTGGGCCGCTGGGTCGCCAACCAGAGCGAGCGCGCGGATCTTCCCTGGCGTTTCGGCGTGATCGAAAGCGAGGACATCAATGCCTTTGCCGCGCCCGGCGGCTATGTCTTCGTGACCCGGGGGCTCTATCGATGTCTGGAAAACGAGGCGCAGCTTGCGGGCGTCCTTTCCCATGAAATTGCCCACGTCGTCAGGAGTCATCACCTCAAGATTCTGAAACAATCTCAACTGTTGGATATCGGCGCGGGCTGGGTCGGCAAGCGCGTCGGCACGGATCGGGAGATCCTCCGGAAGGTGATCGGTAGCGGCGCGGAAGTCTGTGCCCGCAGCCTGGACAGGAGCGCCGAATTCGAGGCGGACCGCATGGGGGTCACGCTGACCGTCCGGGCGGGGTACGAGCCGTACGGACTGCCCGAGGTGCTGCAGACGATCGGCCAGACCGGCAGGGATGAAAGCCGCGTGACCCTACTGTTCAAGACGCATCCGCATCCCGACGACCGGCTTCTCGAGCTGGACGAGTCGATCGGCAACCGGCTGGATGCGGTCCGGGGTGGAAAAACCTTGGGAAACCGGTTCTACCGGTTGAAGCCTTGAGGCCCTTGTGTCGCGGGAACCCCGTCCCGCCCCGAAGCGGGGAGGGGTCGGGTCTATTCAATGCGCCGGAGCATCCGGAACACCTGCTGCTCGAAGTCGGCGCACTGGCGCGCGAGGTTGGCGATGGCGGTGAAATCGACGGGTTCGCCCTTGCGCTTGCAGGCCCGGGCGCAGGCGAGCGCGAAGGTCCGCCAGAGATCGCCCGCTTCGGTCATCCGGAGGGAGGCCTCCTTCAGGACCGGGAGTCCGAGCGTTTCTCCGGCCTCCTGTAGAAAGGCGGCGTACATGAACCGGAAGCCGCCCCCGCCGGTCCCGATTTCCTCCTGCATTCGGACGATGTGCCCCAGAAAGTTCCTTACATACCGTTGATCCGGGTGCCGTCGCAGGCGTTCGATCCTGCCGGCCAGGGTGCGGATTCCCTTGACGCCGATGAGGGGCACCGGGGCGTAAAGCATCATCTGCGCCGTCTTCCGGATGGCCTTCCGGATCGGTTCTTCCATCGCGATTGAAGACGGGACCCGTTCCGGGTAGTAGAGGAATCCTCTCGGGGCGAGGGTCCCTTTCGCAAACCGGGCGTTTTCGAGGTCGGCTGGCGCGATCCGGACCAGGTGGTCGGCGATCGGATCGCTCACGAGAAATTGCCCGTCCTCCATCCCGTACACGATCAGGTTATGGGCGTTGAACTGAAACCGCATCTCGTCGGGGAAGTAGGGCAGCCAGTACACGGACGTCTGGAGTCCCACCACCCGGCCTTCGGACAGGAGCGTGACCAGTTCGCCGTGCGCCCGGGCCGGGTCCCGGTAGGTGTGCGTCCGGAACCGGATGCCGAGCCGCTTCTGGATGCCCTGGATGATGGCGTGAGGAAACATCCGGTAGGAGATGATGGGAAGATTCGTGATCTTGATGAAGGGGATATAGGCGAACGTGAGCCCGCCCGAAATCCCGAAGACCATGGGCTCCGAAATCGCCAGGCCGTAATGGGTGAGCAGGGCGGCGACCACGCCGCTTTCACAGTGGGCATACTGGCGGTGGGGGAAAGGGGCGACCGAATCCAATCAGGGGTCCTCCTTGAGGGTTTTGAGCATCTGGACATCAATGTGGAAGAGGCGCGCGTAGGCGCGCAGGCGGGCTTCCGACAGGCGGGCGAACACCGCCGGGCGGAAATGCCGCCGGACCTGCCAGCGGAAAAGGCCCATGGCCTGCGCCAGCGTCAGGGGGTCCATCCAGTTCTTGTACATGTAGTATTCGATGGGCGACGTCTCGCCCGCGCGGACGCGTCGGCGGGCCTCCTCGGCTTTGGCCTGGAAGTCCTCGATCACCTGGTTGAGAACGATCTCCTCCACCTCCCAGCCCGTGGTTCGCGCGGTCGTGTAGCGGCCGTCGTCGTCGAGGACGTACAGCGCCTTGGTTTCTCCCCCGAGGGTCCGGATGTGATCCTGGGGGGTTTCGTCGATGCGCATGGATCTTTTCCCTTCCCGTGTCCGCTGGAAGTGCCCGGCGGCGATCCCGAACAAACCGCCTATAGCAGAATTGCCGGCGCCTTGCCAACCGAAACCTTTACGGGGAGGGGCGACGTCCCTTCCCGATCGGTTGCTTTCCCCCGATGAAACTGTTGTATCCCCCGCTTGGATATGCTAAAAAGAACACCCGGACCGGTCATAAATCCCTTGACAAACAGAGGGGTTTTTTTGCAAAAGGCGCATTTCGGGTGAATGCCGCCCGAACCGGTGCGGATATGTTGATACGGGAGGTTCGATCATGTCGGAGCGCAAGGACATCCGGACACTGATTCTCCGGATTGCCGAGATCGTCATCGAGGAGTTGAAGCTGGAGGACATTACGCCGGAGACGTTCGATCCCGACATGGACCTGGTGGACGAACTCGGCGTGGACAGCATGGACCTGGCGACGGTCGCCCTGGTTCTGCAGGACGAATACGCCGTGTTCATCGACGAGGACGACTATCCGAACCTGAAGACGATCCGGCTGATCGCCGAATACCTGCAGACGAAACTGCGGACGGGATGAGAGCGGCGCCGCGCTCCCCGGCCGCGATGCGCGGATAAAGGGGAGGCGGGTCGGACGGCCAGGAGTCGATCGTGGGGTCGGAAAGCGTGAAAGAAAGGCAGCGGGCCGCGTCGCCCGCGCCAGGCGGCGCCGGAACCGCGGTGGTGGTGCCCGGCGTGACGGGAGGCTGGAAGTTTTCCGAACTGCTCGCCCCGCCGGAGGTCCGGGCGCGCTGGGAGAAGGTCCGGACGTACTTCTTCCTCCGCGAGTCGACCTATGACATGACGAACCGCTGCAACATCCGTTGCGACGGCTGCTACTATTACGAGGGAGACAAGCAGTTCGCCCGGGAGAACGACGACCCGGAGGCGTGGCGTGACCTGATGCGTCGGGAGAAGGCCCGCGGCATCACCTATGTCGTCTTGGCGGGGGCCGAGCCCTCGCTCGTTCCCGAGCGGCTCTCGGTCTGCTTCGCCGAGGCGCCCCTGGGCTGCATCGCGACCAACGGGGTCCGCCGGATCGATCCCGCCGTCGGCTACAAGATCCACATCTCCGTCTGGGGAAACGACGACACGAGCCTCCGCGTCCGGAAGGCGAAGGGACTCCTCGGCCGCCAGATCGAGAATTACGCGGGCGACCCCCGCGCCGTCTTCGTCTACACGTTCACCCGGGAAAACATAGGGGAGTGCGCGGGTGTCCTCGACACCCTGGCGGCGGACGACTGCCGGGTGACCTTCAACGTGTTCTCCTCGCCGGTCGGCTACACGGGCCCGCTCCGCCACGACGCGGCGTCTCTCGCCCGGACGCGGGCCGTCATGGGCGAGATGATGGACCGCCACCCCGGACACGTCCTTTTTTCACCCTACAACGCCGTCGCCCATACCGACGCCCGGGGTCTCCACGATTTGTACCGCTGCGCCTATCCCCGGCGGAACCCCTCGACCGCCCTCGGTCTCGGACGCTCCTTCCGCCAGTACAGGGCCGACCTGACCTGGGACCGGAACGCCGCCTGCTGCGTGCCCGACACGGACTGCGACGACTGCCGCCACTACGCGGCGGGAAGCGCCGTGGTCACCTCGCGCCTCTACCGGCACGCCACGGATCCGCAGACCTTCCGCGCCTGGCTGGATTACGTCGACACGTACCTGGCCGTCTGGGTGATGGGCTACGAAAAAGGGGAGACCCTCTGCCGGGAGATGATCGTCCCGCCGGAACCCCTCCCCGAGAGGAAACCGTAATCCATGCAAACCGTCAGCTCGCTTCTCGATGAATCCTGGGCCGCGCGCTACCGGGCGATCTCCCGCCTGAACATCCGCAGTTCGATCTACGACGTGACGAACCGCTGCAACCTGCGCTGCAAGGGGTGCTTCTTCTTCTCGTCCGGCGAGCACCAGGTTGCGCCCGAGGAGACGGACCTCGCGCGGTGGGAGGCCTTCGTGGACCGGGAACGGGCACGCGGGGTGAATCTCGCCATCCTCATCGGGGGTGAGCCGACCCTCTGCCTTGACCGCGTCGAGGCCTTCTACCGGCGGATGCCCACGTCCCTCGCCACGAACGGCCTCATCAAGGCGCCCCGCGAGCGGTTCCCCGAGATGATGGTCGGCATCTCGCTCTGGGGGGACGAGGAGGACGAAAAGCTCCTCCGGGGGAAGGATACCTTCGCCGTTTCCAGTCGGAACTACGCGGGCGATCCCTACACCTACTACCTCTACACGATCACCCCCCGGCAGATCGGCCGTACGGAGCGCGTCATCCGGCGGATCGCCGACGTGGGGCTCAAGGTCCACATGCAGCTGTTGTCGAACGATGAGGGCGTCGAGGGGTTTTCCTGGACCCCGTCCCAGCTCGCCGATATCCGTGACGAGATGGACGCCATGCTCGACGCCTATCCGCAAACCGTCGTCTCCTGCCGGTACTACCACGAGATCATCACGACCGGCCGGATGCTGGGGCGTCCCTTCGGGTGGATGGAATGCCCCTCCGTAACGGAACCGCTCGACACCCGCGATCCCCGTCCGAAGCGCCTGATCCGCTTCATCCGCTGGGCGGCGGACTTGGAGACGATGCACCGCTGCTGCACGTCGGCCACCCGCGACTGCGCGACCTGCAAGGACGGTGCCGCCCACATGAGTTGGGTGATGGTGAACAAGCGGGCCCATCTGCGCTCGACGAAGGACCTCCAGAACTGGATCGAGGTTTACGAGATGTTCGCCAAGCTCTACGGGTTCCTGCCCTGGTGAGCGCCCCGGCGACGCGCAGGGGGCCCGGTTCCGGGGCCGCTGTCCCGCTCAACCACGAGAACAGTCATGGCTGACTTGCGACCCGTGATTCTGGGATATGACTGCGTCTCCCCGCTCGGCACGGACCTCGACCGGCAGTGGGCGCGTGCCGCGGCCGGGGAGAGCGGCGTCGGCATCCTGACCCGTTTTCCCTTGCGCGACGGGTTTCCCGTCCGGATCGCCGGGCAGGTTCCGGAGATGGACGTCGCCCCCTATCCCTTTCTCCGGCCCCGTGAAATGGCCCACTGGACCTCGCCCGTCTTTCCGCATGCCCTGCTCGTTGTCCACCGCGCCCTGAAGCGGGCAGGGGTGGAGATCACGCCGGAGACGGCCCCGCGCACCGCCGTCACCTTCAGTTCCGCGATCGGCGGCCTGGACGCGCTCATCGCCGCGGACCGGACGCTTACGGCCTCCGGAAAACTCCCCCAGCCCTTCATGAACCCCAACGCCTGCATCAACATGGTCGGCGGCAAGGTGGCGATCTTCACCGGGGCCACCGGACCGATCGCCTCGATCATCACGGCGTGCGCCACGGGGAGCAGCTCCCTGATCCTGGGGGCGATGTTCATCGCCCAGGGCATGGCCGATATCGCCCTGTGCGGTGCCGTGGACTTCCCCCTGATCGAACCGATCGTGGCCGGCTTCGCCACGATGAACGGCGCCTACCGGCCGAGAGAAGGGGAAACACCCCCGTCGCCCGGGGCGGCGAGTGCGCCGTTCTCACTGGGGCGGCGCGGCTTTGTCGTCTCGGAGGGGGCCGGCTGCATCGTACTCGCCTCCCGTGCGTTCGCGCGGGCGCACGGCTTGGCCTTCGAAACGGAGCTGGCCGGCTGGGCCATGACGGCTGATGCCTATCACGCCGTGATGCCCAACCGCGCCCAGGTCGCCCGCTGCATCGCCGACAGCCTCCGGCACGCGGGCCTCTCCCCCGCGGCCATCGATGCCGTCAACGCCCACGCCGCCTCCACGAGGATCGGCGACCGGGTCGAAGCCGACGCCCTGAAGGAGGTCTTTGGGGATCAAATCCCGCCCGTCTCGGCCAACAAGTCGCAGCTCGGGCATGCGATGGGGGCGACGAGCGCCGTCGAATCCATCCTGGCGATCGAGGGTCTGCGGCGGGGCGTGCTCCTGCCCACGATCAACCACCTACCGGACCCGGCCATCGCCCTCGACTGCGTGGCCGAAGGCGCCCGGCCTCTGGACCAGAGCGTCGTCCTCAAAAACGCCTTCGGCTTCGGCGGCTGCAATGCATGCCTTGTATTTCGCCGCGTCACCTGATATGAGGCGGGCATGAAAGCGCCATGGAACAGACGGGTCTTCGTGATCGGCTACGGGGCGGCCACCCCCCTGGGGCGGACCTTCGCGGAGACGTGGGCACGCGCCGTGAAGGGCGAGGCTGGCTTCCGGAAGGTCTCCCGCTGCCGGGTTCAGTCCGTCTGCGACGTGGTCGGGGAGATTCCGGACTGGGACCCCGCGGGCCTCGACTTTGCCGATGCGAAGGAGGTCTACAACTGGAACGCCGCCTTCGTTCTCCTGACCATGGCGGTCTGCCGGGAGGCCCTGGACCACGCCGGGCTGCCGATGAACGAGGAGACCGCGCCGCGCACGGCCTGCCTCATCGGCTCGGCCATCAACGGCACCGACGCCTTCCGGACGGCGATGCTCAATTTCCAGGAGCGGGGGCCGCTCAAGGTGAGCCCTTACCTCCTGCCCAACCTCTGCGCCAACCTCCCCTCGGGCAAGGCGGGGATGCTCCTGGGCTTCACCGGACCCGTCTTCTCGCCCCAGGGGGCCTGCGCCTCGGGCAACCACGCGGTCGGCATCGGCGCGCGGATGATCCGCGACGGGGACTGCGATTTCGCGCTCGCGGGCGGGGTGGACACCCCCATCCTGCCGGAGATCATCCATGGCTTCACCAACATGAACGCCACGGTTAAGGTCCTCCCGGGGGACCGGGCGTTTGACGACCCCTCGCAGGCCTCCCGGCCCTTCAGCGCGGACCGGCGCGGCTTCGTCCTGTCCGAAGGCGCGGGCGTGCTCGTGCTCGCGGCCGAGGACACGCTCACCCGGTTCGGCCTGGACGCCCGGGCGGAGGTCCTGGGCGTCGGCTGGACCTCCGATGCGTATCACTTCACCAACCCCAACGCCAAAACGATCGTGCGGGCCATCCGCGAGGCCATCGCCGACGCGGGGCTGATGCCGGCGGATATCGAGTACATCAACACGCACGGGACCTCCACGCAGAAGGGCGACCTGACGGAGATCGACTGCCTCCGGACGATCTTCGGGAAGGGCCTCGAACGGATCCCCCTGTCCTCGAACAAATCGCAGATCGGCCACACCCTTGGGGCCGCGGCGGCCATTGAAAACGCCCTGACCATCGAAGGCATGCAGCGGGGGGTAATCCTGCCGACGATCAACCACCGCCCCGATCCGCGCTTCGCCGATATCGACTGCGTCCCCGATCACGCCCGCCGTCAGCGTTACGCGACCGCCCTGGCGAACGCCTTCGGCTTCGGGGGGACGAACTGCTGCATCGTCTTCGGAGGGGCGGGATGAAACCGAAAGCGTTCCGGCCGGAATCCCTGTTCGGTGAAGGACCGTACGTCCGCGATGCGGCGACCGGCCTCGTCTGGCACCGCTGTTCCCACCGGGCCCTCTACGCCGACACGGACCGCTCCACGGTCGTCTACCACGCAAATTACCTGAAGTATTTCGAGCTCGGGCGGACATCGCTCATGCGCGACGCCGCCTATCCCTATAAGGAGATCGAGGCCGGGGGCTATGTCTACCCCGTCATCGAAACCGGGCTTACGTTCTACCAGCCGCTCCACTACGACGACCCCATGTGGATCCATACCCGCCCCGGCGAACTGGAACGGGTGCGCCTCCGCTTCGACTATATCATTTTGCATGCAGAGACGGGCGCCGAGGTCTGCCGCGGGTTCACCCGCCACTGCGCCCTGAATGCGAGGGGCGTGCCCGTAGCGGTCGACCCCAAAACGGGTCATCTATGGAAAACCTTTCCCCAGCCGTGAAACATTCTCCGGAAATCCCCCTTGTCGTTCCCGTTTCCGCGTATCTGCGCGATCACCGTGCGGACGGACGCTGCGTCCTGCCCGCCGCGGAGGCCCTGCAGATCCTGGCCCGGACGCTGCCGCCCGTCTACGACGCCCACCGTCAGGAGGGGGCGCAGTTCTCGCACCTCCTCTTCGTGGACGAGGCGGCGGCGCGCGTCGAGGCGGTCCACGAGATCGAGCCGCTGACCGGCGGGGGCTGTCATTCCCGTCTGACGACGCGCCGGACCGGCCGGCGGACGGCCTGCGCCCGCCGCATCGAGCATGTGTGTGTCTATTTTCCCGCCGCGCGAGGCACCGGGACCGAGACCGGTGAGGCAGCGGCCTCCGCCCGGGCGGGGGCGTTCCGTGCCTCCGGGGAACGGGGGCGGGATCGCGATGAGGAGAAGCGGCATGACTCGGCGCCCTTTGTTGTTCCCGTCGCCCGCCTCTACGGCGAACTGGTTCCGTTCGGGCCCGCCTGGCGGAACGTCACGGGCGAGGTGCGTCTCACGCCCGCCGGGGCGGCGTCAGCCCTTTCCGGCGGACGTTTTCCGGAGGCCGACGGCCCCCTGGGGTCGCCCTTTCCCTTCGACGCCGCCATGCACGTGGCCTGCGCCTGGGGACAACGTTACCGGGGCGTCGTGGCCTTTCCCGTCGGGTTCGACCGCCGGGACGTTCTCTTCCCGACGTCCTCCAACGGGCGCTACGTCTGTCGGGTTTCCCCCCTTGGGGACGAAGGGGCGACCCTGCGCTTCGATATCCGGATCGACGATGAGGAACGACGGACCGTGGAGGTGATCCGGGGCTTAAGGATGCGGGACATCTCTCGCGGAAAGCGAATCCCGCCGGCCTGGGTGAGGGAAGGGGCGTAGAATGGATGTTGCCGCGCTGTGTCTCATGGCGTATCTCGCCGCCTCGATCAATTTCGCGATCATCGTCCTCAATCTCCTGGGGAAGGCGGATCCCCGAACCCAATTCAGCGGGAACGCCGGCACGACGAACGTCTACCGTCAGAGCGGTCTCGGCTGGGCGGCCGTCGTCCTCCTGCTCGACGTCGGCCGGGCCGTCGGTTTCGCGGCCCTGGCCCTGTGGCTGCTGCCCTTCGTCTGGGTTCCCTGGATCGGTTTCGCCCTCATCCTCGGAAACCGGTTTCCCTGTTTTCACGGCTTCCGCGGCGGGAAGGGCGTCGCCAACTATCTGGGCTTCACGGTCCTCATCGCCCCGTGGGGGGCGGCCCTGTCCTGCCTCGTCTGGGTCGTCGTCCACCGGATCGTCCGGGTCCCGTTTATCGCCTCCTTCTTCATGATCCTGACCCTCGGGGGAGCGACGGTCGCGGCGAGCGGCGGCCAGGCGATTCCGATCGCCGGTACGGCGGCGACGGCGCTCTTCGTTTTCTCGAACCACCGGAGGAACATCGCGGCGCTGATCGAAGAGAGACGGGGGAAGGCCGGGGGATGAGGGCCGCGGCAAAGGGGGAGCGGATCGGAAATGACCCGCCGCGCGGAAGGGTCCCGATGTCCACGAGATGCAGGTTTACAGGCGGGGAGGAAGGGGATTGATGCGTATCGTTCTGATCCACCCGGCGGGCTCCAACTGGGTGCCGGGGAAAAAGGACATCACCGCGACGGCGAACCGGATGGCCCCGCTGGGGCTCCTTTCGATCGCGGCGTACCTGTCCCGCGAAGGCCACGAGGTCTTCGTCCACGACTGCCTGGGTCCGCGCGCCGTTCCCGGGCCGGCGGCGAACGCGCGCCTCGTTCTCGAGGGCGACCCGGACCTCGTCGGCTTTTCCGCCACGACCTCCGGGTTTCTCGACGCCTGGGAGATGGCGGCGGCGATCAAGGCCGCCCGTCCCGAGGTCGTCACCGTCTTCGGCGGCGTGCACGTCTCCGCCCTCGAGGGGGCGCTCTTGGAGCGCTTTGACGCCATCGATTATCTCTGTCCGGGGGAGGGCGAGGCGACCCTCGCGGAACTCGCCTCGGGCGCCGATCCGACCGGCATCGCGGGGCTGATCCGGCGGGACGGGGAGCGCGTCGTCGCGAATCCGCCCCGGGCGCCGCTCGCGGATCTGGACGACCTTCCGTTCCCGGCCTACGAGAAACTCGCCGGCTTCCCGCGGGGCTACAACCTGCCGCTCTTCAGCTACGTCCAATTTCCCGGCGCCACGATGATCACCAGCCGGGGCTGCCCCTACCAGTGCTCCTACTGCGACCGCTCCGTCTTCAAGCGCGGCTATCGCTACAACTCGGCGGCCTACATCTACGACCACCTCAATCACCTGCGCACGCGCTTCGGGGTGCGCCACGTCAACATCTACGACGACCTCTTCACCGCCAACCGTCCCCGCATCACGGCGCTGTGCGAAAAACTCATGCAAAATCCGCTGGGGATGCAGTTCAACTGCGCCGTCCGCGTCGGCCAGACGGACCGGGAACTCTTGGCGATGCTAAAGGCGGCGGGGGCCCTGATGGTCTCGCTCGGGATCGAGTCCGCCGACCCCGAGATGCTGGCCCGCCACAAGGCGGGCGTGACCCTGGAGGAGGTCCGCGAGACCGTGGCGATGATCCGGGCAGCGGGGCTGAGGGCCAAGGGGCTCTTCATGATGGGTCTGCCGGGCGAGACGGAGGCCTCCATCCGACGGACGAGCGATTTCGTCCTTGCCCTGGGCCTGGACGACATGAACATGACGAAGTTCACCCCGTTTCCCGGCGCGCCGCTCTGGGCGACGATCCGGGACGAAGGGCGGTTCGACGAGGACTGGCGGCGGATGAACTGCCTGAACTTCGTCTTCGTGCCGAAGGGCATCGCCTCCCGCGAGCGCCTCGACCAGCTCTACAACGCGCACGTCAAGCGCTTCTACACCGACCCCGTCTGGCGCCGCCGTTTCCGAAGCCGCCTCTGGGAACACCGACACAGCCTCTGGCACATGGCGAAACACCTGCCCGATTTCATCGCCGCCCGGCGCCATTTCGAGCCTGCCCGAAACGGGAGGCGCGCCGATCCCATTCAGGAGGAATCCACAGACAGATGAGTGTATCCAAGGAAATGAACCATCCCATTCTTGTCGGCGTGGGACAGATCACGCACCGCGAAAAGATCGTCGGGGACAGCGTTTCCGCCGTCGATCTGGCCGTGCGGGCGATCGACGCCTGCATCCTGGACTCGGGGCGGCCGGAGATCCGCGACCGTATCGACACGCTTTCCGTCGTCAACATGATGACGGAGTTCCGGGACAGTCCCCTCCCCGAAATCTGCGCCCGGGTGGGGATCGCGCCCGCCTTCCGCGAAGAAACGTCCATTGGGGGAAACAATCCCCAACTGCTCGTGAACCGGGCGGCGGACCGGATCATGGCCGGCGAGTGCAAGGTGGCGCTCCTGGCGGGCGCAGAGGCCCTCTACCGGGACCGGAAGGTCTGGCAGTTCATGAACTTCGAGAAACTCTTCGCGCGCATGCGTGGCGATGGCGGGATCCTGGGGGACGTGCGCTACGGTGAATCCCCCCACGAAATTCTGCACGGGGCCGACCGCGCCTCCCATATCTATCCGCTTTTCGAAAACGCCCTCCGCGGGGAACTGGGCATGAGCCTGGCGGAGCACCGGGCGTACATGAACGGTTACTTCCTGGACATGGTGGCGGTTGCGGCCGGCAACCCCCTGGCCTGGTTCAACCACGGCAAGCAGATGGACAACATCACGGAACCCACCGCCGGGAATCCCCTCTTCAATTTTCCCTACACGAAGTTCATGAATCCGGTGCTGGCCGTGAACCAGGCCGCGGCCGTGCTGGTCACCGATACGGAAACCGCGCGCAAACCTCACATCCCCCGTGCAAAATGGGTGTATCTCCACGGCGGCGCGGAGGCCGCGGACAAGTGGTACATCTCCGAACGGCTCAGCTACCACGCCTCGCCGCTCATCCGTTTCACCGTCGAGGCCTCCCTGGAGACCGCCGGCCTGACGATGGCGGACATCGATTTTCTGGACCTCTACAGCTGTTTTCCGTGCGCCACGATCATTGCCGCCCGAGAGATCGGCCTGGACATTCACCATCTGCCCCCCCTGACGATCACCGGCGGCCTGTCCTACTTCGGCGGGGCCGGGAACAACTATACGATGCACGCCATCGCGCATGCCGTCGAGCGGCTGCGCCGGCATCCTGAGGAGACGGGACTCGTGACGGGGGTGGGCTATTTTCTGACGAAATACGCCGTGGGGATCTACAGCGGGCGCGAACCCGGCAAGGCGTGGAGACGTCCGCGGCGGAACCTCGTTCAGGAACGGATCGACGCCCTGGAACCCCCGCCGTTCTGCCTCAAACCGGATGGACCCGCCACCGTGGAAACCTATACGGTCCTCCACGACCGGCCCGACGGGGTCCCCTGGCCGGTCATCATCGCCCGGCTGGATTCCGGGGAACGCTGCCTGGCAACCGCGCCCCATGGCTCCGATCTGGCGGACCGCATGGAAGAGGAAGAGTTTATCGGTTGCCGGGGCGTGGTCACGCCGGGGGACGGGGGACCCAACCTCTTCCAGTGACCGTTTTCGGGACCGCCGCGCCGCCCGTAACCCCTCTAGAAGGCACGACAATCCAGGACCGGAAGGCGACTGATCGGTCGATCATCGGAATTTCGTCGTCGGAAGCTCCTTCGCGCCGAACCTTCAACCCGCCGGAATGACTGTATATATAACGAGCTCCCTCAAATATCTGTTTGAAGGTCGACCCGACAATGATATAGAACGGCCAGATCGTCGGTCCCCATTCCCGCCGGAGACGCGGACCATCGCCCGGGCGGGATTCACCCGGGCGGCAGGGCGGCATCCACGACCCCGAGATGCCCTTCGGCCGGAAAGACGATCACAAACAAATCGATAGGAGGCGTTCATGGAAGAGAAAGAAAAGAAAAACTATCTGGCGTCGTTCAACGGCATTCCCGGTGCGGAGCGCAATCCCACCAATTTCCAGCGCCGCGATGACGGGAACCACATCTACAAGAGCGACGATTATTACGAGTGGTGGTACGTCGACTGCTCCTTCGACAACGGTTATCACATGGTGTTCACCTTCCACTTCATGAACATGTTTTTAAAGCCCATTGTTCCCTCCATCCAGCTCATGATCTACAAGCCGGACGGAACCCAGACGGCGCGCTACGACCTTTGCAAGCCGGAGGAGGTCTATGCCGGGGCGGACTGGTGCGACGTCCGCATGGGCGAGAGCTGGCTCAAGGACCTGGGGAACGGCACCTACGAGATGTACATTATGATCAAAAACGTTGGGGCCCACCTGACCCTGAAGAACATCGTCCCCGGCTGGAAGCTGGGGTCGGGGTTCAACTACCGTGACGAGGAAAACGGCCGGGTCGCGGGCTGGGTGGTCCCGGTCCCGTATGCGGAGACGGAGGGCGAACTCTACATCAAGGACGAGACCATCGCCGTTCGCGGCACCGCCTACCACGACCACAACTGGGGGAACTTCCCGATGCACGAGGTGTGCGCCCGGTGGTACTGGGGCCGGCTCCACAGTGGCGACTACTGCCTGGACTACGGCTGGGTCTTCCCGCGGGACCCGAGCGGACCCATGTTCGCCCCGCTTCTGATCGCGAAGGGGCGCGAGATCGTCCTGTCGACGAACATCATGCACACGGAACTGAGCGACCTCGACAAGGAGCCCAAGACCGGTCAGGAGTACGCGAAGCACCTCGTGCTCACCACGGACAACCTCGGCGTGAAAATGACACTCGACATCGCGACGAAGCGCCTCGTGGAATTGATGCAGCTTCCCAAGACCACGGCCTGGGATCAGTGGTACTACCGGTTCCTCGCGGACTTCACGATGGACATCGAGATCGACGGCGTGAAGGACCGCGTCTCCGGCGAGATGCTCCACGAGTACATGATTCTTTAAAAGCGGCAAACCTCTTCGGGAATCGTTGTCCCGCGGCGCGCCGGATAGGTTTCGACCCCGAAACATTGCCTGTGCGCGCCTGCGGGGGCGTCGTCCCGGGCGGAAAAACGGGCCGGAACGACCCACCGGTCGTTCCGGTCGCCGCGACAGGCGGCTTCTAAGGAGCAGGGCATGACCTTCGATCGACTGTTTAGCCCCTTCACGGTGGCGGGCATGGCATTGCGGAACCGGGTGGTGATGCTCCCCATGAGCACGGGGTTCATCGAGCCCGACGAGACGGCCGGCGAACGGTTCATCCGCTTCTACGAGGCGCGGGCCGAGGGCGGGGCGGGGCTGATCCTCATCCCCTTCACCCCGATGCGGGACGGCGGACACGTCGAGCCGGGCCTGTACGACGACCGCTTCATCCCGTCCTTGCGCCCGCTGACGGACCGGCTCCACGCCGCGGGCGCGGTGGCGGCCGCGCAGCTGATCCTCTCGTATTTCGTGATCCTGAAGGGCGACACCCCGGAACTCGTCGGCCCCTCGCCGGTCGTCAACCGCCTGTTCCGCGCGGCCCCGCGAGAACTGACGACCGGCGAGATCCAACTGATCGTCGGCGAGTTCGGCCGTGCCGCCCGCCGGGCGCGCGACGGGGGATTCGACGCGGTCGAGGTTCTCGTCGCGGCGGGCTATATCCTGAACCGCTTCCTCTCCCCGATCAGCAACACGCGCACGGACGCCTACGGCGGAAGCCTCGAGAACCGGATGCGGATCATCCTCGAGGCGATCGACGCCATCCGCGCGGAGGCCGGCCGGGATTTCCCCGTCATCTGCCGGCTCAACGTGGAGGAGCAGATGCCGGGCGGTCACACGATCGCGGACATGAAACCGGTGCTCGCTGCCCTCGAGCGGCACGGCGTCGCCCTGATCAACACCTACACCGGCTGGCACGAGTCCCCCGTCCCCACGGTGGCGCCGTCGCTGCCCAAAGGGGCCTTCGCCCACCTGTCGGAGCGGATCAAGGCATCCTGCAACCTGCCGGTCATCGCCTCGAACCGGATTAACGACCCGGCGACGGCGGAGGCCATCCTGGCCGGGGGCCAGGCCGATCTCATCGGCATGGGCCGGGCGCTGATCGCCGACCCGGAGCTGCCGAACAAGGCCCGCGAGGGGCGGGAGGCGGAAATCACCCCGTGCCTGGCCTGCTCCCAGTGCCTGGCGCAGATCATGTCGGCGCTCTACCAAACACGGCCGGGCGCGGGATCCATCCGGTCGCTGTGCAGCGTCAATCCGCTGGCGGGGCGGGAATGGGAGCCCCCGCCCGCCGCCCCCGCCCGGAAGAGGCGGGTCTTCGTCGTCGGCGCGGGTCCCGGCGGGATGACGGCGGCCGCGACCGCCGCGGCCCGGGGCCATGACGTCACGGTGTTCGATGCGGCCGGCGCGCCGGGCGGGCGGCTGGTCGCCGCGGCCCTACCGCCGTTCAAGGAGGAGATCCGGACTCTCATCGAGAGCCAGCATGTGCGGGCGCGGCAGGCCGGTGTCCGTTTCCGGTTCGACCACCCCGTCGATCCGGCGTTCGTCGAGCGGGGAAAACCGGACGCCCTCGTCCTGGCGACGGGCGCCGATCCGCTTTGTCCGCCCATCCCGGGTCTCGACGGTCCGAATGTGATCCCGGCGGAGGACGTCCTGACGGGCCGGCGCGCCGTGCGCGGCCGCACGGTCGTGATCGGCGGCGGGTCCGTGGGCTGCGAGACGGCGGAATTCCTCCTGGAGCGCGGCGTCAAGGACGTCACGATCCTGGAGATGCTGGGACGCATGGCGGACAATGTGGTTCCCACCTACCGGCCCTTCTTCCTCGGCCGCCTGAAGGCGGGCGAGGTGAAGTTCTCGACCCGGACCACCGTCACCGGGATCACCGGCGGCGGCGTGAACGTGGAGCGGGAAGGGGTCGCGGAGGTCGTCCCGGCGGACACCGTCATCCTGGCGGCGGGCTACAGGGCGGATCCGCGGAAGATCGAGGCCTTCCGCCGGGCCGCGCCAGAGGTCCATGCCGTGGGCGACTGCGTCCGTGCCCGAGGGATCCAGGAGGCCGTCGAGGAGGGCTTCGCCGTCGGCGCCGCCCTGTAGGGCTAGGGCCGCCGCACTCCCCCGGAGGCCGTTCGTGGCGGCAAGGGCGGAGGGGGACGGAAGACGCGGGCGATGCGGTGCCCGGCGTTTCTGCATGCAGCCGGAACCCGGCCGCGGAAGGGGGGGTGGAATGGGAATCGATCCCGGCGACTATGTCCGCTACCGCGACCTCCTCAAGGGGGAACGCCTGCCCGCGGCCTTCGTCGACCTGGACCGGTTCGACGCCAACGTGGCCTACGTCGCCTCCACCCAGCGGGCCACCGGCAAGCGCATCCGCGTCGCCTCGAAGTCCCTGCGCTGTACGGCCCTGATCCGGCGCATCTTCGCCCGGGGCGGGGCGTCCTACCGGGGGATCCTCGGCTTCACCGTGGAGGAGGCCGCCTTTCTCGCGGAGCGGGGATTCGACGACCTCCTCGTGGCCTACCCCACCGTGCAGCCGTCGGACCTCTCTCTCCTCTCCCGCCTCACCGCATCCGGAAAGCAGGTTTCGCTCGTGGTGGATGCGCCCGCGCACCTGGAGCGCCTGTCCGCCGCGGGCGAGCGGGCGGGTGTCACGCTGAGCGCGTGCCTCGAAGTGGACCTGTCGTACCGCCCTTTCCGGACCTCCCTCCACCTGGGCGCCCGGCGCAGCCCGATCCGGACGCCGGCGGAGGCCCTCGCGCTCGCGCACGCCGCCCGTTCGCTGCCGGGGGTGCGGATTGACGCCGTCATGGGCTACGAGGGGCACATCGCCTCCACGAACGATGACCTGCCGGGGGCGCGGCTTAAGAACCGCGTGATCCGCCTGATGAAGCGGGCGTCGGTTCCGGAGCTGACGCAAAGACGAACGGCCGTGGTCCGGGCCCTGAGGGAGGCCGGCGTGTCCCTGCGGGTCGTCAATGGCGGGGGAAGCGGCAGCTTGGTCTCGTCCGGGCGCGACCCCTCCCTGACGGAGGTCACGGCCGGTTCGGCGTTTTACGGTCCGGCCCTGTTCCACCACTTCCACGACGTCCATTTCCAGCCCGCGGCCTTTTTTGCCGTTCAGGTCGTGCGGAAGCCGGCCGACGGCATGGTCACCTGCCTGGGAGGGGGGTATGCGGCCTCCGGGGCCGCCGGTCCGGACAAGCTCCCGCGGCCGGTCCTGCCGCCCGGGATGCGCCTGCTGCCGCTGGAAGGCGCCGGCGAGGTGCAGACGCCGCTCACCCTTCCGGCCGACGGTCCGGAACTGAACGTCGGGGATCCCGTCATCTTCCAGCACGCCAAGGCCGGCGAACTGGCCGAACGATTCAACGCGCTCTTGCTGATCCGCGGCGACCGCATCGTGGAGCGGGTGCCGACGTACCGGGGTGAGGGCGTCGCATTTCTCTGAACGGGGGGAGGGGACATCATGGTGCAGCGGCGCGGGGTCTTCTACGGGTGGTGGATCGTGGTCGGCGGCTTCGTCCTGAACTTCATCGGGATCGGGATCGGGATCAACGCCATCGGGGTCTTCTTCAAGCCGGTCGTCGACTCCCTCGGCTTCAGCCGGGGGGACTTCTCACTGTACTTCACGATCGCGGCCCTGTCCATGACGGCCGCGGCCCCGATCGTGGGAAAGCTCCTGGAGACGCTGAACGTCCGCGTCGTCATGGGGGTCTCCACGGCGCTCCTGGCCGTCTCCTTTGCCCTCTATTCCCAGTGCCAGACGCTCACCCATTTCTACCTGCTGTCCGTCCTGGTCGGCGTGGGCCATGCGGGGAGTCACATTATTCCCGTCTCCACCCTGATCAGCAACTGGTTCAGGCGTCAGCGCGGTCTTGCGATGGGGATCGTTTTCACGGCGACGGGGATCGGAGGCCTCGTCTTCAACCCGGTTGCCAACGGGCTCATCCTGCACTACGGTTGGCGGGAGACTTATATCCTTCTTGGCGCCCTCATCGGCGTCATCTGTATGCCCACCGCCCTCCTCCTGATGAAGCGGTCGCCGGAGGAGGAGGGGTGGCATCCGGATGGCGCGGGGCGGGCGGAGGGGGCGGCGCCGGAGGTGGCGGCCGGGGGCTATCGGCTGGGCGAGTTCGCTAAAACCCCGGTTTTCTGGCTGCTGGCCGGGATGATCCTGCTCGTCAACACGCTCAACATGGGCATCCAGCAGCACCTGATCCCCTACCTGACGGACATCGGCCACAGCTCCACGGTCGCGGCCAACATCATGGGGCTCTACCTCGGGATGACGGTCTTCGGAAAACTGGTCCTGGGGAGCTTCTGCGACCGGCGGGGCCTGAAGGCGGGGCTCGCGATCTTTACCGCGATCCTGGTCGTCGGGATCCTCCTGCTCTTCGGGGCGGCCTCGCTGCCGTGGGCCGTCCTGTTCGGCGTGGTCTATGGCTTTGGAAACGCCATCCAGACCGTCCTGCCGCCGCTGATGACGGTGGCCGCTGCGGGGCTCGCCCACTTTGCCCTGATCTACGGGATTATGACCATCTTCCAGACGCTGGGGTCGGGCATCGGCATGCCTCTGTCGGGCTACCTGTACGACTGGACAGGGGGGTATGAAGCGGCGTTTTATGTCTATATCGGCCTGGCCGTCCTGGCCGCACTGCTGGGGATGGCGGCCCTGAAGCGGGCGCGCTTCAAGGCCGTCTGAGGCTGCCGGGTCCGGGGGGAGGCACTTCGGCCGGAACGGGACGCCCCGCCGGGCGAACGGTCTTAGGAAAGATGGACCCCGGGGATTGCGCTTCCCCCGGGTAACGTCAAGAGTTTTATGTCAGAGATAAGAGTGAGGGGGCTCCTGCTTTTTCCCCCGTTCATTCTTGACAGGGTCCGCGATTTTTCCTAAGCTCCCGGCGCTACCCGGCGCTGCCGGGTCGATGCGGGGAGGCCTCTGCCCCCTGTCATTTTGAGAAGCGCGGTTATCCTGTCATCTCGAGGAGCGCAAGCGACGAGAAATCTTCATGATGGCCGGTTCTCAAAGATTTCTCCCTTCGGTCGAAATGACATAAGGGCAATCGAAATGACAGAAGGGCGGCGGAAATGACAAGTAGGCCGGCCGGGACGATCGGAACGGTCGCGGACGATGCAGGCGGGGGAGGGAGATGGCGACATCCCGAAAATTCACGGTGGCCCTGATCCAGATGGCCATGAGCGCCGATCCCGGCGAAAACCTCCGTCGCGCCGTGACTCAAATCGCGGCTGCGGCGAAACGGAAGGCCGGAGTCGTCTGCCTTCCCGAGCTCTTCCGCTCCCGCTACTTCTGCCAGCGCGAAGAGACCGCCGCCTTCGATCTAGCGGAGACGATCCCCGGCCCGACCACCGAGGCCCTGGCCGGCCTCGCCCGGAGGCACCGGGTCGTCGTCATCGCCCCGCTTTTCGAACGCCGGGCGCCGGGGGTCTATCACAACAGCGTCCTCGTGATCGATGCCGACGGCCGCCCGGCCGGACTCTACCGCAAGATGCACATTCCGGAAGACCCGGCCTACTACGAAAAATTCTACTTCACCCCCGGCGATCTCGGCTTTCCGGCCTTCGACACGCGCTGCGGGCGCATCGCGACCCTGATCTGCTGGGACCAGTGGTTTCCCGAGGCGGCGCGCCTCGCCGCGCTCCACGGGGCGGCGGCGGTCTTCTACCCCACGGCCATCGGGTGGCACCCCCGGGAGAAGGCCCGGTTCGGCGCCGCCCAGCGCGAGGCGTGGAAAACCGTCCAGCGGGGGCACGCCATCGCCAACGGCGTGTACGTGGCCGCGGTCAACCGGGTCGGTCTCGAACGGCCGGAGGTGGGCGGCGACGGCATCGAGTTCTGGGGATCGTCCTTCATTGCCGACCCCCAGGGGATCGTCCTCGCGGAGGCCTCGCCGGACCGGGAAGAGATCCTTCTGGCCGAGGTGGACCTCACGCACCTCGAAGACGTCCGGCGGAACTGGCCCTTCCTGCGCGACCGCCGCATCGATGCCTACGGCGGCCTGATGGAGCGCTTCCTGGACCATCGGGTTCCGGAGAAGAAAAAATGAATGAGGATTATCGAGGAGGCGGGTCATGACGGCCGATCGCGCCCGGACCCCCGCCGCAGAGGGGTTCCGCCTGCCCGCCGAGTGGGAGCCGCACGCGGCGACGTGGCTCGGCTGGCCCGCGAACCGGACGGACTGGCCGGGGAAGTTCGCCCCGATCCCCTGGGTTTATGGGGAGATCGTGCGTAAGCTCGCCCCGGGTGAGATCTGCCGCATCATCGCGCAGGGCCGGATCGAGCGGCGGGCCCGGGGCCTCCTTGCACGTGCGGGCGTCGACCCGGCCCGCGTCGAATTCTTCGATTTTCCGTCCGACCGCGGCTGGACGCGCGATTCCGGACCCGTCTTCCTCAAGCGCGAGGGGCCACCCGCGGAGGTCGCCGTGGCGGGATTCCGGTTCAACGCCTGGGCGAAGTATCCCGACTGGGCGCGGGACGCCAAAATCCCCGCCCGGGCGGCGGAGCGGCTCGGCCTGCGCCTGCTGCCCGCCCGGATCGGCGACACGGATTTCGTTCTCGAGGGCGGCAGCATCGACGTGAACGGCGCGGGCGCGCTCCTGACCACGGAGGAATGCCTCCTCGATCCCGCGGTCCAGGTCCGCAACCCCGGCTTCGGGCGGGCCGAGATCGAACGGGCTCTCCAGGACCACCTGGGCGTGACCCGTATTCTCTGGCTCGGGCGGGGCATCGCCGGGGACGACACGCACGGCCACGTTGACGACGTCTGCCGTTTCGTGAACGACCGCATGGTAGTGCTGTGCCGCGAGGCGGATCCGTCGGACGCCAATTACCGCCCCCTCGAAGAGAACCGGGAGCGTCTCCAGGGGGTGAGGCTCGCCACAGGCGCCTCGCTCGAGGTCGTTTCCCTCCCCATGCCGGCGCCGCTCTTCCTCGATGGACGACGCCTGCCGGCGAGCTACGCGAATTTCTACATCGCGAACGCCGCGGTGCTGGTGCCGACCTTCAACGATCCGAACGACCGGATCGCCCTCGGCATCCTCTCCGAACTCTTCCCGGACCGACCCGTCGTCGGCATCCACGCCGTCGACCTCGTCTGGGGCCTGGGAACCCTCCACTGCCTCACCCAGCAGGAGCCAGCCCGCGGCTGAGGCGCGACCTCCCGCCTTGTCCTTGAGCCGGCAGCGGCCGATCGGCCGGGCAGGACGGGGCGCCCGTACCGGAAACGGGACCGGTCCAGGTCGGCCCGACACCGTCCGCCGGCCTTCGTTGAAGTTCTTGACACCCGGCCCGTCTTCCCACTATACTCCGCCCGCCGGCGCAGGCCGGCGGCACCGCTTTCCCCGTCCGCGCTGCGGCCGTGGGGCAGGGGGGCCATCCTCTCCCGGGAGCCGTATGGATATGCCGTCCGACATTCAGAAACGCCTGCAGCGCTTTTTCAACGCCCGTCACATCGCCGTCGTGGGTGCCTCCGCGAAGAACGGCTGGTTCGCCAACGTCCTCGCCAACGCCGCCTGGATCGGGGCCGACACCCGGTTCTACCCGGTCAATCCGGGCGCGGACGAGGTCTGCGGCGTCAAGGCCTACCGCTCGATCGCGGCCCTGCCGGAAGGCGTGATCGACTTTGCCGCGATCCTGGTCAAGGAGGAGCAGGTTCTGGACGTCCTGAGGCAGCTCAGGGAGCGCCGGATCGAAAACGTCCTTTTGTTCAGTTCCGGCTACGGGGAAACGGGGGAGGCGGGACGGGAGAAGCAGCGCGCCGTCGAGGACTACTGCCGCCGCGAAGGGATGCTCCTCATGGGGCCCAACTGCCTCGGATACATGAATTTCCCCACCCGGGTCAGCATGTTTCTCGGCCGGGCCGTGGAGGGCACGCTCCGGGTGGGGCATGTCGCGGTCGTGGGGCAGAGCGGGGCGACGACCGAGGTCATCGTGACCAAGCTGCTCCGGCGCGGACTGGGCATCTCCCTGTACGCCACGACGGGCAACGAGGCGGTGATGACGGTCGAGGACTGCCTCGAATACCTTGTCCACGACCCCGAAACGAAGGTCATCACCGGCTTCTTCGAGGGGTTCCGGAATATTCCCAAACTCGAGGCGGTGGCCCGGGCGGCGGCCCGGCGGCAGGTGCCGATCCTGATGATCAAGGTCGGCCGCTCGGCGAAGGCCGTCCAGGCGGCCAAGTCGCACACCGGGGCGCTCGCGGGAAACGACGCCGTGCTGGACGGCATCCTGCGCCAGTTGGGGATTATCCGGGTCGACACCATCGAGGAACTGGCCGAGGCGGCGCACCTGTTCGTTCATAGCCCGCTGCCCCCGGGGACGGGACTCGGCGTCTGCACGCTGTCGGGTGGGCTGTGCGGCGTCTATGCGGACCTGTGCGCCCGCTACGGGATCGAGCTGCCCCCCCTGAGTGACGAAACGCTCGCCGGCCTCCGGGCGGTGCTGCCCGATTTCGCCCAGCCAGACAACCCCCTCGACCTGACGGGCGGCGGCTTCCAGCAGGGCGTGGACCGGGTCGTCGAACTCCTCCTGAACGACGAAAACCTGGCCGTCCTGGCGCCGCTGACCGTCCCTCCGAAGGGACCGGAAGACGTCTTCGCCGAAATGATCAACGCCTCCTTCCTGTCCCACATCAAGACGTCCCCCAAGCCGCTCGTGCCCATCATGTTCCGCGAGGCGGGCGATTACGCCCGGAGGTACTACGAAGAACACGGGATCGCCGCCATCGAGGACCCGGGTCTCGGCTTCAAGGCGATCGCCCACCTGATCCAATACGCGCGCTTCGTGCGCGAATTTCAGAAGCGCTGACAGCGGGACGGTTCACCCGTCCTCGCGAAAATCCATCGGTTGGGCAGCAAGCACGGGCGTGTCCGGCCGGTTGCCACGACGTCGGGTGCATCCCCGTGAGAGCGACGCCGGGATGGGGGCCGGGGGGATCTTCGCGAACAGGCGGCATCCTAAGGGCAGGAATGTCCATGCCGCGCGTTATGCAGCACCCGGCGACCAAGCATCCCGTCGAAAGCGCAAAAAAAGGCCGGAGCCTGTGCGGCTCCGACCTTCGTCGGTGGCGTGGGGTGGTTTCAGGCCCGGCGGCGCCGGGCGGGTCCGTCCCGGGGAGGGAGCGGACGATGCCCCGCCGGGTCTCTCAGTGGCCCTCCTCCATGGCGCCTGCGATGTACATCATGGACAGGAGCATGAAGACCAGGGTCTGGATGAAGGAGATCAACACCTTGAGCAGATAGATGGGCAGCGGGACCAGGAACGGCACCAGGATCAGCAGAACGGCGATCACGATGTGCCCCCCTTCGATGTTGCCGAACAGCCGGACGGAGAGCGACAGGGGGCGCGTCAGGTGGCTGATGATTTCGATGGGCATCATGAGCGGGATGAGCCACCAGACGGGGCCGAGGAACTGCTTGACGTACTTGAACCCGTGGATCTGGATGCCCACGACGTGCGTCATGATGAAGACGACCAGGGCCATGGCGGCGTTCGTGTTGAGGCTGGCCGTCGGCGACGCGAAGCCGGGCACCAGGCCGATGAGGTTGGAAAAGAGGATGAACAGACCCAGGGTGGCGATCAGGGGGAAGAATTTCCGGCCGTGTGGGCCCATCGTATCCAGGAGCAGGCCGTCGAAACCGACGACGATCGCCTCCATGACGTTCTGAAAGCCGCCCGGGACGATGCTAACCCTCCGGGTCGCCAGAAAGCTCAGCACCGCCAGCACGGCCATGGCAAACCACGTATAGGTGACGTGATCCGGGAAAAAGGGATTGGCCAGAAATGACAACGAATGCATTGGTTATCTAACCTCCTGAATGAGATTTTTTTTTCCATACACGAGGACGATGGTCAAAACGACGTTGACGACCACGATAGACAGGCCGATGACCAGCCCGAAGATATCCACCCACTCCCGGGTGATGACCACGAAGAGCACCGCCGCCGTCAGGACGAAGCGAAGGACGTAGCGGATCATGACCGCCGACTTCGCCTTTTCGGTCAACTGTGCAAAAACCGTCGTCAGATTGCGGTAAAGCCAGTGAAAGTTAATGATGCAGATGAGCCCGCCGCAAACGATCCCGGCGACGAAACGGGGGGAGGCCCACAGGGCGCTCAGGAGCGTGAGCAGGGCCAACAGAACCCAGTTGGTGACCTCAAGTCTTTTTTGGAGTGGGTCTTTTACGATGGGGTTCACTTTTTACACACGTGATGACATCTCGTTCGTCCGTGAAATTCTTCCGGATCAGGACGTAAATGTTGCGGAAGCCGGCGACGAGACCGATGACGAGAAACACGAAGGTGAAGGTGTTGCCCGTGTCCAGCTTCCGGTCCAGATAGAGCCCGAAAAACAACCCGCCAAAAACCATCATGACCATGGCGATGCCGATGCTGCTGGCGTACGCCAACTGAATGGCCGACTTTCTCGTTGCCCTATCCATTGTCGCCGCGCCTCTTAGCACGATTGGGGAATGAAGTCAAATAAAAAACATGTCTCCCCTGACCGGCGGTCAGGAACCGGAGCGCCCCCGTTCCGGTTTACCGCGGGGCTCCGGCGCGTCCGGTCCGGGGGTCAGGGCCGGGTTCGTTCATACCAGGCGATGGTCTTGGCGAGCCCCTCCCGGAAGGCGGTCCGTGCCTGGAAGCCGAAGGCGTCCCGGGCCCGGTCGGTGTTCAGCATCCGCCGGGGCTGACCGTCCGGACGGGTGGCGTCCCAGACCACGCGGCCGGTGAACCTCGTCAGCTCCACGATCAGTTCCGTCAAGTCCCGGATGGAGATTTCGAAGCCGGCGCCGATGTTGACCGGCTCCGGACCGTCGTACTTTTCCGTCGCCAGCGCGATCGCCTCCGCGGCGTCCTCGACGTAGAAGAACTCGCGGGTGGCGGCACCCGTCCCCCAGACCACGATCTCCGGGGCGCCGGCCCGCTTCGCGTCCACGCACTTCCTGATCAGGGCGGGGATCACGTGAGACGAGGCGGGGTCGAAGTTGTCCCCCGGGCCGTAGAGGTTGACGGGCAGCAAGAAGATCGCGTTGAACCCGTACTGACGCCGGTAGGCCTGGGCCTGGACGAGCATCATCTTCTTCGCGAGGCCGTAGGGGGCGTTCGTCTCCTCGGGGTAGCCGTTCCAGAGGTCGTCCTCCCGGAAGGGGACGGGGGTGAACTTGGGGTAGGCGCAGATCGTTCCCAGCGCGACGAATTTGCTGATCTTGCGGAGGGACCCCTCGTGCATGAGCTGGACCCCCATCATGAGATTGTCGTAGAAGAGCGGCGCGGGGTTGGCCTCGTTGAAGCCGATGCCCCCCACCTTGGCGGCCAGGTGGATGACGATGTCCGGCCGCTGCTCCTCGTACAGACGCCGGACGTCCTCGATGCGGACGAGGTTGTACTCCGGCAGATCGGCGACGGAAACGCGGCGGCAGCCCTTCGCGTCCAGCTCCCGGAGGAGATGGGCGCCCAGGAACCCTTTGCCGCCGGTGACGGTGATCCGTCGGTTTCGCATGTCGGTCATCGTGGCCTCCCTGAACGTCCGTTGCCCTCAGATCATCCGGCTGCTGCCGTTGCAGGCGTAGCCTGCCTCGACCAGCGTCTTCTCGCGCATGGCGAGTTCCATATCGGCCGCGACCATCATCTCCACGAGGCCGTCGAAGTCGACCCGGGGCGTCCAGCCCAGGATCGTCCTCGCCCGCGAGGCATCCCCCTTCAGGGCGTCCACCTCCGTGGGGCGGAAGTAACGCGGGTCTATGGCCACGTGCCGGCCGGGGTCGAGGTCGAGTTTCGCGAAGACCCGGTCCACGAATTCCTGGACGGAGTGCATCTCCCCGGTGGCGATGGCGAAATCGTCCGGTGTCTCCTGCTGGAGCATGAGCCACATCGCCTCGACGTAGTCGCCCGCGAAGCCCCAGTCGCGCTTGGCCTGGAGGTTGCCCAGGTAGAGCTTGTCCTGGAGACCCAGCTTGATCCGGGTTGCCGCCCGGGTGATCTTCCGGGTGACGAAGGTCTCGCCGCGCCGGGGCGACTCGTGGTTGAAGAGGATCCCGTTCGTGGCGAAGAGCCCGTAGGCCTCCCGGTAGTTCCTCACGATGTAGTAGGCGTAGACCTTGGCCGCGGCGTAGGGGCTCTGGGGCTGGAACGGGGTGGCCTCGCTTTGGGGCGGCTGGGCGGCCCCGAACATCTCGCTCGACGAGGCCTGGTAGAAGCGCGCCGGGATGCCCGTCTTGCGGATGGCCTCGAGCAATCGTAGGGTCCCCAGGCCGGTCACGTCCCCCGTGTACTCGGGCATGTCGAAGCTCACGCGGACGTGGCTCTGGGCGCCCAGGTGGTAGATCTCGTCGGGCCGGATGTCGCCGAGCAGATCCATCAACTGCCCGGAGACGGACAGATCGCCGTAATGCAGATACACCCGCGCCTCGGGGTCGTGAAAGTCGCGGTAGAGGTGGTCGATCCGGTCCGTGTTGAACGTGCTGGACCGGCGGATGAGGCCGTGGATCTCGTAGCCCTTGCCCAGCAGGAATTCGGCCAGATACGATCCGTCCTGGCCGGTGATGCCGGTGATGAATGCCTTTTTCATGTCCGTGTTGCTCTCCTTCCGGCGGGTCGCGGGCGACCCGGAAATGGTGTCCTCCCCCCGGGCCGGCGCCCCGGCCGGGGTGTTTCCCGACCATCCTAGTTTCGCGGAGTCGGGCCTGTCAAGGGCAAAGCGCGCCCGTGCCGCGTGGCGGTTCAGGCGCCGTAGTAATCCCGGTACCACCGGATGAACCGGCCGATCCCCTCCGCGAGCGGGGTCGACGGCTTGAATCCCACCGCGGCGGTCAGGTCGTCCACGTCCGCGTAGGTGGCCGGAACGTCTCCGGGCTGCAGCGGCAGCGGGTTCCGGACGGCCTTGCGGCCCAGCGCCGCCTCAATCGCCGCGATGAAGTCGGTCAGCGCCACCGGGGCGTTGTTGCCGATGTTGAAGATCCGGTACGGGGCGAAGCTCGTCGCCGGGTCCGGCGCCTCGCCCCGCCACCCGGGATCCGGCGCGGGGATCCGATCCAGGATCCGGGAAACCCCCTCCACGATGTCGTCGATATAGGTGAAGTCCCGCTGCATCCGCCCGTGGTTGTAGACGTCGATGGGCTCGCCCGCCAGGATCGCCCGGGTGAAGAGGAACAGGGCCATGTCCGGCCGGCCCCACGGACCGTAAACGGTGAAGAAGCGCAGTCCCGTGCAGGGCAGGCCGTAGAGGGCCGCGTAGGCGTGGGCCATCAGTTCGTTCGATTTCTTCGTGGCCGCGTAGAGGCTCACGGGATGGTCCACGTTGTCGTGAACGGAAAAGGGCATCCGGGTGTTGCCGCCGTAAACGGAGCTCGACGAGGCGAAGACGAGGTGACGGACGTCGTGATGACGGCAGCCCTCCAGGACGTGGAGGAAGCCGACGAGGTTGCTCTCGACGTAGGCGTGGGGGTTTTCGAGCGAATACCGGACGCCGGCCTGGGCGGCCAGATGGACCACCCGCGCGGGCTTTTCCCGCGCGAAGATCGCCGCCATGCCGTCCCGGTCGGCGAGGTCGAGGCGGACGAAGCGGAAACCCGGGGAGCCCTGCAGCCGGGCGAGGCGGTCCTCCTTCAGGCGGACGTCGTAATAGGGATTCAGGTTGTCCACCCCGACGACCGTGAGTCCGGCGGCTAGGAGCCGTTTCGTCAGGTGAAAGCCAATGAACCCGGCCGCGCCGGTGACGAGAATCGTTTCAGCCATCTTTCCGAAATCCTTTTGGGTCAGGGCGCTTTGGAATTCCGCTCCCGCCGCGCTTAAGACATTTTTGCGTCCCGGCAATTCCTTCGCGTCCCATGCGCCGAAGGGGCGGTGTGCTCCCGGGCGGTCCGAAAAAGTCCCGATTCGCGCTCAAGGAAGCGGATATCCAGCGCTCGTGCACGCTACTACAACCGCCAGTAGCGGAAACCCTGCGCCCGCGCCTCCGCAGCGGGAAACATCCCCTTGATGTCGACGAGGACCGGGTCGCCGCTCCGGCACAGGCCGGCGATGTCCGCCAGGGCGAGCCGCCGGTAGGAGGCGTGGGCGACGGCCACGATCACGGCGTCCACGGGGCCGATGTCCTTCAGGTCGTGCAGGGTGAGCCCGAAGTAGCGCTCCACCTCGTCGGGGTCCGCCAGCGGGTCGTGGACGACCGTACGGATTCCGTAATCCTGAAGTTCCCGGATGATGTCGATCACGCGGGTGTTCCTGAGGTCCGGGACATCCTCCTTGAAGGTGAGCCCCAGGACGGCGACGGTGGCCTCGCGGATCTGCGTGCCGGCGCCGATCAGGAGCTTGATGGTCCGTTCCGCCACGTACTTGCCCATGTTGTCGTTGATCCGGCGGCCGGCCAGGATCATCTCGGGGTGGTAGCCGAGCATCTCCGCCTTGTAGGTCAGGTAGTACGGATCGACGCCGATGCAGTGGCCGCCGACGAGCCCCGGGCGGAAGGGGAGGAAGTTCCATTTCGTTCCCGCCGCCGCGAGGACGTCCAGGGTGTCGATGCCCATCCGCTGGAAGATGATCGCCAGTTCGTTCATCAGGGCGATGTTGATGTCCCGCTGCGTGTTCTCGATGACCTTCGCCGCCTCGGCGATCTTGATGGAGGCGGCGGGGTGGATCCCCGCCCGGACCACCCGGCCGTAGACGTCGTTCAGAAGCTTCAGGGTGGCCGCGTCGGATCCGGAGACGATCTTCGTGATGCTCTCCAGGGTGTGCACGCGGTCGCCCGGGTTGATCCTTTCGGGCGAGTAGCCCACGGTGAATCCCTCGCCCAGGCTCAAACCCGATTCCCGGGACAGGAGGGGGACGCAGACCTCCTCGGTGACGCCGGGGTAGACGGTGGATTCGAAAACGACGCAGGTCCCCCGTGCCAGGTTGCGACCGACCAGGACGCAGGCCTGTTCGACCGGCCGCAGGTCGGGCCGGCGGGCCTCGTCGATGGGGGTCGGGACGGCCACGATGATCAGGCGGCAGGTCTTCAGGACGGCGGGGTCCGACGAGAAGGCGATGGCGACCGCCTTGAGCGCGTCCGGGGCGACCTCGAGGGTCCGGTCCCGTCCCGCCTTAAGTTCCGCGATCCGCTCCGGGCGGATGTCGAACCCGACCACGTCGAAATGGCGGGCCATCTGGACAGCGAGCGGCAGGCCGACGTAGCCCAGGCCGACGACGGCGAGCCGGTGCGTGCGCGCCGCGAGCGTGGCGAGGGACAGGGGCGCCTCCGCGCCGGCGGTCTCAGGGTGGGTCATGCTGGGCCTCCGCGAATGGGCTGAATGAACTGCGCCCCCCTATAGCCGAATTCTGCGTGCAATTCAACCCTTCATCCAGGCGGGAGCGCGCCCGTCCGGCGAGGGCTCATGCCTTGTCCAGGGCGCGCACGCAGGCCGAGAGCGTCCGCTCCAGGTCCTCGTCCGTATGCGCGAACGAGACGAAGGCCGCCTCGAACTGGGACGGGGCGAGATAGATCCCCTCCGCGAGCATCGCCCTCCACCAGCGCGCGTAGGCCGCGACGTCGGCCTTGAGAGCCGTTTCGTAATCCGTCACGTCGCCGTCGCTGAAGAAGAGGGTGAACAGGGAGCCGGCGCGGTTGATCCGGGCGGGCCGTCCCCGCTGCCGGAAGAGGGTGAGAATCTCGTCGCACAGGAGCGCGGTCCGGCGATCCAGCACGGCATAGTCGTCCTGACGTTCCCGGAGAACGCGCAGCGTGGCAAGGCCGGCCGCCATCGCCAGGGGATTCCCGGAGAGGGTGCCGGCCTGGTAGACGTCCCCCGCGGGGGCGAGGTGCGCCATGAGGTCGGCCCGGCCGCCGAAGGCCCCGACGGGCAAACCCCCGCCGATGATCTTGCCGAGGCAGGTGAGGTCCGGCGCGATGCCGCACAGCGCCTGATAACCGCCCCAGGTCAGGCGGAAGCCGGTGATCACCTCGTCGAAGATGAGCAGGGCGCCCGAGGCGCGCGTGAGCGCGCGCAGGGTCTCGAGAAATCCCGGCGCCGGGTTGACGACGCCCATGTTCCCCGCCACCGGCTCCACGATGACGGCGGCGATCTCGCCACCGCACCAGGCGAAGGCCGCTTCGGCGGCCCCGGCGTCGTTGTAGGGCAGGACCAGCGTGAGCGCGGCGAGGGCGGCAGGGATGCCGGGGCTGCCGGGGATTCCGAGGGTGGCCACCCCCGAGCCGGCCCTGACGAGCAGGCTGTCGCCGTGGCCGTGATAGCCGCCGGAGAACTTCACGACCCGCTCCCGGCCGGTGACCCCGCGGGCGAGGCGGATGGCGCTCATCGTCGCCTCGGTGCCGGAACTCACCATCCGCACCTGCTCGATCGCGGGGAAGGCCGCGCGGATCAGCTCCGCCATCTCGACTTCGGCGGCCGTCGGGGCGCCGTAGCTCGTGCCCCGTTCCGCGGCCGCCTGGATGGCGGCCGTGACGCTCGGATGTGTGTGGCCGAGAATCATGGGGCCCCAGGACCCGACGTAGTCGACATAGGCGTTCCCGTCCACGTCGTAGAGGTGCGCGCCCGCCGCCCGCTCGATGAAGCGGGGGATGGCGCCCACGGCGCCGCAGGCCCGGACGGGGCTGTTCACGCCGCCGGGGATGCACTGCCGGGCCCGGTCGAACAGGGCCTCCGAGGATTCAGGGCTCATCGAAATACTCCATCGAACTTTTCTTGAACTCCTCCACGCTGGCCAGGATCTGGATGTCGGTGATACCGGTGGCTTGCGTCAGGGTGTCGAGCAGTTCCGCCTGCCGGTTCTCCCGCATGTGGACCATGCTGAAGAGGGTGTATTTGCCGGCGAAGGGCGGCCGGCGTTCATAGCAGTGGGTGACGTCGGGAAAGCCGGCCAGGATGCGGCCGACCTCGTCCGTCCGCCCGTCGGGGACGGCCCAGAGGATCAGGGCGTTGTGGACGTAGCCCGCCGGCTGGTGCCGGAGGATGGCGCCCACCTTCCGGATGACCCCCTCGCGCTGGAGTTCCCGGACGATCCGGAGGACGTCGGCCTCGGCGAGACCCAGACGCTCGCCGATGGCGCGGAACGGGCGCTTCACCAGGGGGATGTTCTTCTGCAGGATGGCGGCGACGCCGGCCGCCCGGTCCGTCTTCACGGCCGGAATCCTTTCCGGTTCCCCCGCGTTTCGGCACGCGCACGGCACGCGGGGCGCGGTGCGGTCCCGAAGACGTGCGCGGCGGGGAAAGCCCTGCCGATCCCATAGTACGGATGCACGAGAAAATCAAGCGTTCCCAAAGCGATGCGGAGCGGGTCGCGCCGGGGGAAAAAATGCTTGACATTTTTTCTTCTTGCCGTTAGGTGTTTCCGCAAAACTACACTGGGTAGTTTTTCGAGCGCAAGCGCCCCGGCGGGCCAGCCGATTGAGGCAGGCGGTCAGGGAGGACCGGGAGAGGAGGTGAGCGAGGCCGGAGGAACGGCGGGTCGGGGGGTGTTCAGGCTCACACCAAAAAAGGGGAGGACATTCAATGAAGAGAGTCACTGTAGGAACGTTTGTTGGAATGCTGTTCGTGTTGTTGACCGCGACGCTGGCGGCGGCGGCCCAGGGCGCGGCCGCGGCGGCGCCTGTCGTGGATTACACCAAGGCCATCGTCATCGGCTGCAGTCTGCTTGCCGCCGGTCTGGCCATCGGCATGGGGACGATCGGTACGGGCGTCGGCATGGGGAACGGATTGAGCGGCGCCACCAGTGCCGTGGGAAGGAATCCGGAGGCCCAGGGGAAGGTCCTGCTGACCATGATGGTCGGTCTGGCCATGATCGAATCTCTGGCGATCTACGCGCTCGTCATCGCGCTGGTCGTCCTTTACGCCAACCCGTTGCTCAAGGTCGTGGTCGGCGGATAGCCCATCGTATTCATATCCAATCGGGGAGGGGGAGCGAGACAACGACTTCAACTCCCCTTTTTTTTGCCTGAAAAACGGGTGCGGGGCGGGCGCAAGGGGAGAACCCCGATTCAAGGGGTGGAGGGATCGGGTTTGGCGCGGAGGGCCTTTTTCTCCGACCGGCGGTGCTTGGCCTCCAGGATCTTCTCCTGGGCGCGGCGAGAGCGGCGGCGCTTCTGCCGGCGGATCTTTTCCGCGCGCTGTCGCGCGGCCTCCACCCGGCCGGTCTGGAGCCGTTCGATCCGATCCAGGAGCAGCCGCCGGGCGAGGAAGCGGTTCTGCGCCTGGGAGCGCTCCTGCTGGCACTTGACGGAGAGCCCCGTCGGCTTGTGGACGAGGTACACGCAGGTGGACGTCTTGTTGACGTTCTGACCTCCGGGGCCGGAGGAGCGGATGAAGGATTCCGCCAACTCGTCCTCGGTGACGCCGAGACGTGCCATGCGGTCGCGCAGGGCCTGTTCTTTTTCCGGTGAGATCGCCATGGGACGAAAGCGGGTTCGGGGCTTAACCCCTCGGGATTTCAGACCCCGCCCGACCGTCAGAGGGAATAGATCTCGTCCTCGATCAGGCGGATCCAGTTGCGCTGGAGGACCTTGCGGGCCTCGTCGAGGTTGTCCACCCCGAGGATGACAATCGTCTCCTGACCCAGGCGGTTGATCGTCGTGTAGAGGTAGTGGATGTTGACGTCCGCCGCGGAGAGGTGCTTCAGGATGGCGTTCATCCCGCCCGGATGCAGCGGCACCTCCGCCGCGAGAACGGGGCTCACCTCGAAGTTGAAGCCGAAGCTCTTCAGGACCGCCGCCGCCCGTTCGGGGTCGTTGACCACCAGCCGGACGGTGCTCTGCTGTTCGGCGCTCGCCGCAAGCACGGCCTTGTACGTGATGTCCTCGTTGTCCAAGATATTGGAAAGCCGGGCCAGGGTGCCCGGTGTGTTGTCCAGGAGGACGGAAATCTGTTTCACTGGCATCTGCGGTCAACTCCTTCGAAATTTACTTCACGCCTTACTTGCTTCACGCCTTGAGAAAATCGTAGCCGGCCGAGAAGGCCTTCCGGTTGATCTCGACGACCGCCTTCTTCTTGCTCCCCATGACGGTCTCCAGGCTCTTCAGGTAGATCTCGGGCTTCACGAGGCTCGTCCGTTTCAGAAAGGCCCCCATCATGACGGTGTTGAACGCCCGGGCGTTTCCCAGTTCCTCGGCGATGTCGCTCGCCGGAACGGCGAAGACCTCCATGTCCTGACGGCTGGGGCGGGCGCTGATGATGGAGGAATTGAGGAAAAGGAGGCCGCCGCCGGCGATCCGGTTCTGGAACGTGTACAGGGAGGGCGTGTTCAGGACCACGAGGTAGTCCGGCTCCGACGCGATCGGCGAGGCGATCTCCTCGTCCCCCACGGCGACCGTGCAGTTGGCCGTGCCGCCACGAACCTCCGCGCCGTAGGCGGGCAGGTAGGTCACCTCGTAGCCCTCGCTCATGGCGCCGTGTGCGAAGCTGTAGCCCATCATGAGGACGCCCTGGCCGCCGAATCCGGAAAAGATGGTCTTAACGATCATGGCCCGCGCCCTCCTTTCCGGCCGCTTTCGCCGGCTCATCCTTGATGACCCCGATCGGGAACTGCTTGCTCATGACGTCGTCGATCCAGCGGCAGGCGTCGATGGGAGACATCTTCCAGTTCGTCGGACAGGGCGAGAGGATCTCGATCAGCGAGAAGCCCCGGCCGTCCAACTGGTACTGGAAGGCCTTCTTGATGGCGCGCTTGGTCTTGACGATGTTGGCCGGCGAGTTCACGGTGCAGCGCTCGATGTAGGCCGTGCCGGGCAGCATGGCCAGGATCTCGCTGATCCGGACGGGGTAGCCGTCCAGGACGGCGTTGCGTCCCGGGGGCGAGGTCGTCGATTTCTGATCGAGGAGGGTGGTGGGGGCCATCTGGCCGCCCGTCATCCCGTAGACGGCGTTGTTCATGAAGATGATCGTGAAGTTCTCGCCCCGGTTGGCGGCGTGGAACGTCTCCGCGATGCCGATGGCCGCGAGATCGCCGTCCCCCTGGTACGAGAAGACGAGGCACTCCGGACGGACGCGCTTGATGCCCGTCGCCACGGCCGGTCCCCGACCGTGCATGGCCTCGATCATGTCCACGTCGAAGTAGTTGTAGGCGAGCACGGCGCAGCCCGCCGGCGGCACGCCGATGGTGGTGCCGCGGACGCCCAGCTCGTCGATGATCTCGGCGATGACCCGGTGGGCGATGCTGTGGCCGCACCCCGGGCAATAGTGAAAGACGAATTTCTTTCTCAACGATTCCGGTCTGCTGAAAACCTTTTTCATTGCGGTCCTTTTCTCTCGAAGTTCCCTTACCGGTCGCGCCGGTATTGACGGACGATCACGTTGGCCAGTTCCACCGGAGTGGGGACCACGCCGCCCGGACGGCCGTGGAAGGCGATGTCCGCGTATCCCTGCAGGGCCAGGCGGACGTCCTCCAGCATCTGTCCCGTGCTCATCTCGAAGACGAAAAATTCCTTCCGGGTGCCCGCCAGCCGCCTCAGCTCCTCGGTGGGGAATGGCCAGAGGCTGATCGGGCGGAAGAGGCCGGCCTTGATCCCGTGGTCGCCCAGGCGCTTGATGGCCCCTTTGGCGACGCGCGCCGCGGTGCCGTACGCCACGACGACGATGTCGGCTTCATCCGTGTTGAAGATCTCGCAGCGGGTTTCCTTGGCCGCGATCACCCGGTATTTCCGGTCGAGCTTCCAGTTGTGCTCCTCCATGTCGAGGGGGTCGAGGATCAGGCCCTTGATGGTCTTGGCCTTGCCCGTGCCCGCGCCCTTCAGGACGTAATCCGCGCTGTACTGCCGGGGCTTGGGTTCCTTGAAGACCACCGGCTCCATCATCTGGCCGATCATGCCGTCGGCGAGCAGGACCACGGGGATGCGATAGCGGTCGGCGAGATCGAAGGCGTCCATCGTGAGATCCGCCAACTCCTGGCAGGTCCCCGGCGCCAGCACGATCGTCCGGTAGTCCCCGTGACCGCCGCCCCGCGTGGCCTGGAAATAGTCGCCCTGGGAGGGGCGGATGTTCCCAAGGCCCGGTCCGCCGCGCATCATGTTGACGATGACGCCGGGCAGCTCCTGGGCGGCCATGGACGAGATGCCCTCCTGCTTGAGGGAGATCCCGGGGCCGGAGGAGGAGGTCATGGCCCGCGCCCCCGCGCTGGCGGCGCCGGCCACCATGTTGATGGCCGCGATTTCACTCTCCGACTGGATGAAAACGCCCCCCTCCACCTTGCGGAGGTTCTCCGCCATGTATTCGGGGATCTCGTTCTGCGGCGTGATCGGGTAGCCCGCGTAAAACCGGCATCCGGCCCGGATCGCGGCCTCGCCGATGATTCTATTTCCCTGCATCAATACCTTGCTATTCACGGTAGACCTCGATGGCGATTTCCGGACAGGTGATGGCGCACAGGGCGCATCCCGTGCACTTGCCGTCGTCCTGGAAGCAGACGGGCCGGTAGCCCTTGGAGTTGTATTCCTTCCCGGCGATGATATTTGAGTGTTTGCATGCAAAGACGCACAGATGGCACTCCTTGCACAACTCCTTATCAATGGTGATCTTTCCCTTCGGCACGGTCGCTCCTCGATGCGGTTCCTTCATTCACGGTCGCTGCCGCGACGGCGATTCCATAACACGGGCGGCAGCAAAGATCAACTAAAGCCTGCGCTTATCGCGCAACTCATCCGCAAAGTCAAGCGCGAAGATTGAAGCCAGGCTGCGGTCACCCTTCGACAGTCTCAGGGTGACATTGGGGGCGCTTTGACGCATCACAGGCGGGCGATCTGGAAGCCCTCGAGGCGGATGGCGACGGATCGCCGCAGGAGCTCGATGGAGACCACGAAAACCTCCTTCTCGAAATCCGTCTTGAGAACGACGCCCTCGATCCCGGCGAAGGGGCCGTCGGTGATGCGGGCCGGCTCGCCGACCTTGGGGTACTGAAAATGCTGCACCTCCACGCGGGAAGCGACGATGCGCTGAATGGCGTCGATCTTCTCGTCGGGGACCGGGATCGGGTCGGGGTGATGGGGGGCGCCGAGCAGGGCGACGACGCCGAAGGTCTTCAGGACGTTGAGCTTCGTCTGGTTGTCCAGTGACGTCAGTTCGATGAAGAGATACCCGGGAAACATGGGAAGCCGGATTTTTTTCCGGCGATCTTTGCGCCGGCTCCACACCTCGATTTTGGGGAGAAAGGCGTTGAACCCCTTTTGGGACAGACCGAGATGCACGCGGTCTTCGTGGCGGCTGCGCGTATGGAGGGCGTACCAGGGCACGATGGTAAACCTGCTTTCCGGCCACGGGGAATTTCGGGCGGGCGGCCGATTAAGGTTTATACCGGTTGCGGATTTTTTTCAACGGTGAACTCGAAGACGGTGTCCCGCCCCCGGCGCCGCAGGCGGCGGAGGGTGAGCGGCAGGGCCTGTTCCATCCGGTCGTGTCCCAGATCGCCGACCGCCTCCGTGCCGCGGCCGATGATCTTCGGGGCGACCACAACGACGAGCCGGTCGGCCAGCCGCGCCGCGAGCACCCGGGTGATGACCTCGGCTCCCCCCTCGATCAGGACCGACGAAATCCGGCGCTCTCCGAGCAGGCCCAGGAGGTGCGGAAGGCTCACGCGGCCCGCCCCGTCCGGCGGCACCGTCAGAACCTCGACGCCCGCCCGCTCCAGGCGCCGCCGCTTTTCCGGGTCGGCGTTTCCGACTGTCGCGATCAGCGTCCGGGCGTCGTCCCGGGCGGACAGGACGCGGGACGACGGAGGCACCCGCAGGGTCGAATCCAGGATCACGCGCAGGGGATTGCGCCCTCGGACGTGGCGGACGGTCAGCTCAGGATCGTCGTTGATCACGGTGCCGACGCCCACCAGGATCGCGTCGTGGGTGCTCCGCAGTTCGTGGGCGAAGCGCAGGGAGGGGTGAGAGCTGATCCATCGGGAGTGGCCGGTCCGGGTGGCGATCCGCCCGTCCAGGGTCTGGGCGAACTTCAGGGTGACGAACGGCCGGCCGGTTTGGATGAACTTGAAGAAGCGCTCATTGAGTGCAGCGCACGCTTCCGCGAGGACGCCGACTGTCGTCTCGATCCCGTGGGCCTCGAGGGCCGCGATTCCCCGTCCGGAGACGAGGGGGTTGGGGTCGATCGTGCCGACGATCACCCGCGCCGGCCGGAGGGCGATCAGCCGCTCGACGCAGGGCGGCGTCCGGCCCTGGTGGCAGCAGGGCTCGAGGGTGACGTAAAACTGCGAGCCGGCCGGGTCCTCGATGGCGCATTCGATCGCGTTGACCTCCGCGTGGTTCTCTCCGCAGCAGGCGTGGAAGCCCTCACCGATGATCCGGCCGTCCTTCACGATGACCGCCCCCACCATCGGGTTGGGGCTGACCCGGCACTCGCCCTTCCGGGCCAGGCGCAGGGCGCGCCGCATGTAGAATTCGTCCGCTTTCACGAGACCGTCTCCCTCTCCGCTTCATTTTTCATCCCGGGGCCGCCCGCTCCGAAACATTTCCCGTGCACGCCTTCGGAATCGGGATGGATGGACACTCATACCATGGTTCCGGTGATATTTCGAAAGGGAAAATAACCGGGACAAGGGCGGCGGCGGCGGGCGCACGCGTCATTTCCTGTTGCGCTGAGCGGCGAGATGGGATACAGACAGGCCGTCCGATCGCAATTCATGCCCGCATCGGAGAAACGCGATGATGGGGGCTGCCCTGGCGCCTTCGGCCGGGTCCGGGAGGGATTTATGATCGAGGGTGTGCACGTCAAAAAGCTGAAGGTGATTCCCGACGAGCGGGGACGCCTCATGGAGATCCTGCGCGCCGACGACGCGTTCTTCGAGGGCTTCGGCCAGGTCTACATGACCACGGCCTACCCCGGCGTGGTCAAGGGCTGGCACTACCACAAGAAACAGTCCGACAACATGGCCGTCGTCAAGGGAATGATGAAGATCGTCCTGTACGACGGCCGCGCGGACTCCCCAACCCGGGGGGAGATCAACGTCTTTTTCGCCGGAGAGCACAACCCCGTCCTCGTCCACATCCCGCCTTACGTCTATCACGGCTTCAAGTGCGTCTCGTCGGACGAGGCCATCGTCGTCAACACGCCGACGGAGGTCTACCGCTACGAGGAGCCGGACGAGTTCCGCGTCGATCCCCACGTCAACGACATCCCCTACGACTGGAACC
>ERZ795030.209-NODE-209-length-95631-cov-7.744643_pt1 | contig 95631 bp, 89 predicted proteins | sample MGYA00375122_ERZ795030 | MGnify/ENA primary metagenome ERZ795030 (study PRJEB30165, sample SAMN05720146) | activated sludge metagenome | isolation source: anaerobic digester from wastewater treatment plant | place: Japan | collected 2015-04-20 ... | reverse complement strand
CCCGCGCAGAAGTACACCGCCCCGCCCATATACGCCGCCTTTTCGATGGGCGCGCCGCAACGCGGGCAGGGGGAGCCGAGCGTATCCTTGCACAGGCGGCAGGGATAGCCTCCGGGGCGGCCGAAGAAATCCCGTTCGGTGCTGCGCCCGCCGAGCTCTCGCATTTCCCTGAGCGTGGCGCGTACGGAGCCGTAAAGCGCGCGGAGCTCCGCGTCCGTCAGGCTTCTCGCGTCGCGGCGGGGGTCCATACCGGCATTCCAGAGTATGTCCTGCAAAACGCCGTTGCCGAGGCCCGGCACGCGCTGCTCGGTCGCAAGCAGCGCCTTGAGCGGGAGTTTTTTGCCGTTGTCGGGATACAGGCCTTTGAAGTATTCGTAGGTGAAATCTTCCCCGAGCGGGTCGGGCTTCTCGGCGGCGGCGCGGAAGTACGCCCCCGCATCCCCGCCCGGCGGCGTAAAGCCGATGAAGCCGTACATCTGTATGCTTACGCTTACGTGCGCCCCGTCGTCGAAGGCAAGCAGGAACTGCCGCTTCGCGGGCGGCTTTTCCCCGGGCGCGGCGTAGCGGGGATACGCCCCGTCGGAAAACGCGAGCGCGCCTTTATCGGTTTCGACGGCGACGTGGCCGCCGCGGGCCAGGCCGGACTTCACCCGCGCGCCCGCGAGCAGGCGGGGATACTCCGCCTTGTCCCCCAGGAAAAAGGCGAATTTGTGCGGACTCTGCTCGACCTCGACGGCGACAATCGTCCTGCCCGCGAGGGCTTCCGTGATCTGGCGCGATATGACCGCGCATTCGGGATATTCCAGCATAACGCTCTCCTTCGACGTGAAAATAATGGTTGAATTGCCGCGATAAGCAAATTTTATCATCTTCCCCCGCGCGCGGCAACGCCCTTCGCGCCCCAAACGGCGAATTTCCCTGAAAATAAAGGATTTTCGGCTTTCACGCAGAATGTAAGAGCGAACGAATACGCGAAACCGGAGTTGTTATGGAAAAGGATATTTCAAGCGGCTGCCTGCGGGAGTATACGGAACGGCTCGAAGTGCAAACCCTCTCGCCCTACGCGGCGCTTTCCGCCAACACGCGCGGGAGAGCCGCGCCCATAGAGCCCTGTCTGATCCGCACGGACTTCATGCGCGACAGGGACAGGATCATCCACTGCAAGAGCTTCCGGCGGCTCAAGCACAAGACGCAGGTGTTCCTCTCGCCCGCCGGGGACCATTACCGCACGCGCCTCACGCATACGCTCGAGGTCAGCCAGATCGCGCGCACCATCGCCAGGGGACTCCGGCTCAACGAGGATTTGACCGAAGCCATCGCCCTCGGGCACGACCTCGGGCACACGCCCTTCGGCCACGCGGGGGAGGCCGTGCTCGCCGCGCTCGTGCCGGGCGGCTTCGAGCACAACGTGCAGAGCCTTCGCATGGTCGAAAAGCTCGAGAACGACGGCACGGGGCTCAACCTCACCTGGGAGGTGCGCGACGGCATACTCAACCACTCGGGCAAGGGCACGCCCGCCACGCTCGAGGGAAAGGTCGTCTGCCTCTCCGACAAGATCGCCTACATCAACCACGACATAGACGACGGCATCCGCGCGGGCGTGCTCTCGGAGGCCGAGCTCCCCGCCGACTGCACCGAGGTGCTGGGCCGCAGCCACGGAAAGCGCATCAACCGGCTCATACTCGACGTGGTGGGCGCTTCCCTCGGCAAGCCCGACATACTCATGTCGGACGAGGTGCGGGAAAAGTTTAGCAAGCTCCGGCAATTCATGTTCGATCGCGTCTACCTCAACAACGCCGCAAAGCGCGAGGAGGGCAAGGGCAAGCACGTGGTCGAGCAGCTCTACCTTTATTATCTGGATCACCTCGAGCTGCTGCCGGAGGACTTCGCGAAGTTCATCGTTGAGGATGGGAAGGAGCGCGTCGCCTCGGACTACATCGCCTGCATGACCGACCGCTACGCCGTGACGGACTATGAGAACAGGTTCGTGCCGCGCGAGTGGGTGTGAAAATTCCGCGTTTTATGCAGGAGAAACGGATAAGCCGTTGAATATGTAGAATGTGCGAATTTTCGGGAAAGGAGTCGTAAAATGCCGTATTTCCCCGACATATGGATGAACGAGCTCCTGACCAAGACGGATATCGTTTCCCTCGTGTCGGAATACACCTCGCTTTCCCCGAAGGGAGGGCGGCTCTGGGGCTGCTGTCCGCTGCACACCGAAAAGACGCCCTCGTTCTCCGTGCAGCCCGAAAAGCAGATGTTCTACTGCTTCGGCTGCCACGCGGGCGGCGGCGCGATCACATTCGTGATGAAGGCCGAGCGCCTGGGCTTCAACGAGGCCGTGGAGGCGCTCGCCCAGCGCGCGGGCATGGAACTGCCCGACGAGGCGGAGGACGACAGGCTCCGCGCGCGGCGCGCCTACAAGGAACGGCTCTACGGGGCCTGCAAAGAGGCCGCGCGCTTCTACCACGCGCAGCTCAAGTCCGACCCGGGCGCGCAGGCGCGGGAATATCTCAAAAAGCGGGGCGTGGATTGGGCGACGGCCGTGCGCTTCGGCCTCGGCTTCGCGCCGGACTCGTGGGAGGCGGCGACGGGGCATCTGCGCGGGAAGGGCTTCTCGGACCGGGAGCTGATCGACGCGGGCATCGGCATACGCAACAAGGCCGGGGACGGCTGCTACGACGCGTATCGCGGCAGGCTGATCTTCCCGATCATCGCGACCAACGGGCGCGTGCTGGGCTTCGGCGCGCGCACGATGAAAAAGGACGAGCAGCCCAAGTACATCAACACGGGCGATACGGCCGTCTACAACAAGCGCAGCAACCTCTACGCCATGAACATGCAAAAAGGGCTCAAGGGCGAGCTGATCATGGCCGAAGGGTACATGGACGTCATCAGCCTTCACAGCGCGGACGTGACCAACGTCGTGGCCTCGCTCGGCACGGCCATGACGCGCGAGCAGGCGCGCCTCGTAAAAAGGTATACGGGCAGCGTGTACCTGTGCTACGACGGGGACGAAGCCGGGCAGAACGCGGCGCTGCGCGGCATCGAGATCCTCGCGGCGGAGGGGCTCGACGTGCGCGTGATATCGATACCGGGCGGGCTCGACCCGGACGATTACGTGAGGCGATACGGCAAGGCCGCCTTCCTCAAGCTGCGCGACGACGCGCTCACGGGCAACGGCTTCCGCCTCGCGAACATGGCCTCGCACCACGATCTTTCCTCGGAGAACGGGCGGGAGTCCTTCGCCCTCAAGGCGTGCGCGTTCGTGAGCGCGCTGCAGCCCGTGGAGCGGGAGAGATACATCCCCTTCGTCGCGAGAAAATCGGGGCTTTCCGTCGAGGCGGTCAAGGCGCAGTGCGGCGCGGCGGGCCCGGCGGCCGGGAATATCATTGGAAAAAACCGGAATACTAAATCCAGACAGCGGGGCGAAACCCTTCCCGAGGCCGATAAGACCGAGCGGATGCTGGTTTGCTGCATGCTGACGGGTTCCGAAAACGCCGCCTACGCCGCCGAAAGGATGGCCTCGGAGGGAATCGATTTCACGAGCGAGGGACTGCGCGAGTTTGCGGACGCGCTGCTGCTCGCCTACCTCAACGAAGGCACGCCGGACATGCCGGCGATCCTCTCCGGCCTTGAGCGCGCGGACGCCGCCGCCGCCGTATTATCCGACGAGCCCGTATCGGGCGATGTGCGTGCGGTCGCGGACGACTGCGTGAGGCTTCTCGTGCGGCGCGCGCTCGAAGCGGAGATGGACCGCCTGGGCAGGCTTCTCGAAAACGCGGAAGGCCCCGAGAAGGCCGAGGCGCTCGAGCGGCTTCGCGAAACAGGCAACAAACTCAGGCGATTCAAATAAACTTACTAAAAGGGAGTGGGCGAATTGGAAAATAAGGAACCCCGCAAGAACAAGATCGAGGAGCTTGTCGAGCACGGCAAGAACAAGGGCGTACTGACCTACAAGGAGGTCATGGACGCGCTCGAGGAGCTCGAGCTCGACTCCGACCAGATCGAGCGGCTCTACGACAGGTTCGAGTCCCTCAACATAGACATCGTCGAGGAAATAGACGTCGTCGAGGACGTCGGGGAGGATATCTCCGAGATCGAGTCCGACGTGGCCGCGGCGGAGGGCGTCGCCATAGACGACCCCGTGCGCATGTACTTGAAGGAGATCGGCAAAGTGCCGCTCCTGACCGCCGCGGAGGAAATCGAGATCGCCAAGCGCATGGCCGACGGGGATCAGGAGGCCAAGCAGCAGCTCGCCGAGGCGAACCTGCGCCTGGTCGTGTCGGTCGCCAAGCGCTACGTCGGGCGCGGCATGCTCTTCCTCGATCTCATACAGGAGGGGAACCTCGGCCTGATCAAGGCCGTGGAGAAGTTCGATTACCGCAAGGGCTACAAGTTTTCCACCTACGCCACGTGGTGGATCCGCCAGGCCATTACGCGCGCCATCGCCGACCAGGCGCGCACGATCCGCATTCCCGTTCACATGGTCGAAACCATCAACAAGCTCATCCGCGTGAACCGTCAGCTTTTGCAGGAGTACGGGCGCGAGCCGCGGCCGGACGAGATCGCCGCAGAAATGGGCATCTCCGAGGAGAAGGTCCGGGAGATCATCAAGGTCGCGCAGGAGCCGGTTTCGCTCGAAACGCCCATCGGCGAGGAGGAGGACAGCCATCTGGGCGATTTCATCAAGGACGAGGACGCCCCCGCGCCGGACGACATGGCGTCGTTCACGCTGCTCAAGGAGCAGCTTATGGAGGTGCTCGACACGCTTACCCCGCGCGAGGAGAAGGTGCTGCGCCTGCGCTTCGGCCTCGACGACGGCAAGGCGCGCACGCTCGAGGAGGTCGGGCGCGAGTTCAACGTGACGCGCGAGCGCATCCGCCAGATCGAGGCCAAGGCGCTCAGGAAGCTTCGCCATCCCTCGAGGAGCAAAAAGCTCAAGGACTTCCTTGAATAATTGATCGGAGCGATCAATTATTCAGCTAATGGCTGACAACGAATCACGAATAATTGTCTGATTTGAAACGGCTTCCGCTTGAAAGGAGGCCGTTTCCGCTTGCGGGGCGCGCCGTAGAACCATCGTCGCAAGCGTCACAGAGTTGCATCCGTAACGCACCTTTTTAACCTTATCCGAAAAAGCCCGGAAACAGGCAAGCTGTGAATCCCGGGAAACCGCGAAACCGCGCAATGCGCGCTTGTATTTTGCATATTCCGGGCGACGGCGCCGTTTGTTCGGGGCTTCCCGCTCCGGCCGCGTCTTTTCCGCCCCCTGTAACGCGTGTGACGTTTGTGACGATGGGTTTGCGCGGCAGCGTAAACCGCGCTTTCCTAATCGATATCCTCCGACTCGACGCGCTTTTGCGCGATCAGCTCGCCGCCCGTCTTGATGACCCCTCCGCCGTATCTGCGTTCCAGCTCCAGCAGCGCCTTGTCGAGCGCCGCTTTCCGCGCCGCGTCGCGCTGCCTCGCCATATCGTCCAGGCTCAACTGACGGCAGTCCGATTCCGAAAAGCCGCTCAGCGTGATGCCCACCAGGCGAACCGGCCGTTTTTCTATCGCGTCCAGCATGGGCGCGGCGATGTTGTAGATATCCGCCGCCCTGCATACCGCCTCGCCGCTCTTTGAGCGGGTGATGAGCTTCATGTTCGCGTATTTGACTTTGAGCGTGACGGTGCGGGCGTAGACTCCGTCCAGCCGCAGCGACAGGCTCAGTTCCTTTGCGATCAGGCGCAGTACGTCTTTGAGGTAGGTGAAATTCGCGGTGTCCTTCTGAAACGTGTGCTCCTTGCCCAAAGACTTGGCCACCGCTTCGTAATACGGGACGACCCTTCGATCGTCGACGCCCTCCGCGAGGTCGATGATCTGCCTGCCGTGGTTGCCAAGCGTGCGTATCACGGTTTCTTTTTTGTTGAGGATGTCGCGCACGGTCCTGACGCCGGCCTGCTCCAATGCCTCGGCGGTCTTTGCGCCCACGCCGTACACGATCCTCACGCCCCGGTCCATGATGAGCGCCCTGAGCGCCTCGGCGTTCGGTATGACGAAGAATCCGTCCGGCTTCTTCTCCTCGCTGGCGAGCTTCGCCGCCATCATGGAGTATCCGATCCCGACCGAACAGGTAAGCCCCGTCTCCGATTTTGTCCGCTCTTTGATCTCATGCCCGATCTTTTCGGGGCTGCCGAACATCATTGCGGAGCCGGTGACGTCCAGAAACCCTTCGTCGAGCGAGACGTACTCCACCACATCCGTATAGGACGACCAAATGATATGGACCTGATCCGAGGCCGCTTTGTATTTGGCCATGTTCGGGTGCATGTAGACGCCGTGCGGACAGAGCCGGAAGGCTTCCTTGATGCTCATGGCCGAGCGCACGCCGAACTTGCGCGCCTCGTAGCTGCATGTGGACACCACGCCCCTTTCATGCGGCAGCGCGCCGATGATGAGAGGCTTGCCTCGAAGCTCGGGGTTGTCCCGGACTTCGACGGCCGCGTAAAACGCGTCCATATCCACATGTATGATCGTCTGCTTCATCATCATCGATTCTTCGGCGCTTCGGCTTTGCCGTGAGCTTGGATCAAGTATATCACAAGGCGAACGACCGGTCACCATGCACGGCGGACGTACGCGGGGATGATATCCGTCCCCGCAAAGGCGAAAAGGCCCCCGCGTAAAGCGAAGGCCGCCCGAACGACTCCTGATTGTCAATTTTCATTATTCTACATTTATATTCCCGCTGACCGTGTCGAAGTTCAGCTTCACGGAACCGTCGCCATAGATGTACTTGCCGCCCTGCATGGAGACCGGGAAGCCGCCGCTCGAGAACTGGCCGGATACCGTATCCGCGCTCGCGGTGAAGCCTGCGACATCCCCGAGCTCGAGCCGTATTCCGCCCGAGACCGATTCCGCGGCGACGCTTTCGACTTCGGCGCCCGGTTTCGCTTTGATGTTCCCGGAAACGGAGTTGAGATAATACGCTTTGAACGCGCCCTGGACGTCTATGCCGCCCGAAACGTTGTTCGCGTTGAGCGTTTTGCCCGTGCAGCCGGAGGTCGAGACGGAGCCGGAAACGCTTGAGACGCTCAGGCTCTCGAAGCTCGAGTTTTCGAGTGAAACGGAGCCGGACACCGCGCTGAACACCGCGTCCGCGAGCGCGAGATCCCTCGCTTCGACCGGGGAGGAGACGCCGTTCACGGCGAGCTTTGTGAGCGCGCCGCCCATCAGGGACGCGGGGATGTAGAGCGTAAGCTGCTTCTGCGGCGACTTGACCGTGTTGAACAGATCGTTCCAGTCGATGCCCCTCCAAATTTTGGAGTCGCAGTAGCGGATGGTGAGCTTGCCGCCCGAGACGCCGTAGCGCAGCGCGTACTTGTTCGATACGCGCCCGTTCGACGTTTCGGTGAACGAGATGTTCGTTTCGCCCTCCGGGGCGGGGAGCACCGTCACGCTGCCCGCGACCCAGTTGACCTCGACGGCGGTGACGCCATCCGCGGAAACGGCGTACTCGCCCGTTTCGGCGTAGGCGTTGTCGAAGCCGACGTCGTCGTCAAAGTCGAATATGCCCGGGTTGGAAACGATCCCCGTGGCGTCCCGCGCAAGGCCGATGACGTTCGAGAGGAAGCCGTCGCCCGCGAAAAGCTTGCCCACGATGTTTGCCGCGAGTATGCCGCTGATGAGCGTGAGCAGCAGTATCGTCGAGCAGATGACGATGGCGACGACCGCGCCCGTGGAAAGCCCTTTTCGGGGCGGGTTCTGGGCCGCCGGAGCGGCCGGCGCCGCGGGCGCGTAGGCCTGCCGCGGCTGCGTCCGGGCCGTGCCCGCGTCGAGACGCAGCGAGTCGATGAGGCCGCTCACGTCGCCTATGCCCGTGATGGCCGCGCGGTAGGCGTCCTCCTCGCTCAGGCCTTCCCCGACGTGGTCGTGATAGCGCTCGATCACGTTAAGGATCATCTCCTCCCGAAGGTCCCGCGCCTTGGCGGTGTCGGGGGCGCCCGCGAAAATTGCCTCGATGTGTTTCCTGATCCTGTTTTCCATATCAATACCCCTCCGTTGCGGTTAAAAAATCAATCAACCCAATGTTTGCCGCGGCCGCTTCAATAGCCTTCCGCCGCGGTGAGCGAATCGATGAGCTGCCTCGCGTCCTCCCATTCGCTTTGGAGCGCGCGCAGCGTGCGGCGCCCCGCCTCGGTGATGGCGTAATAGCGCCTTCGCGCGCCCGTGGTTTCGTCCCCCCAATACGAGGTGATGCATCCGCTCTCCTCGAGGCGCTTGAAAGCCGTGTACAGCGTCGCCTCCTTGAGCTCGTACCTGCCGTTCGTTTTTCGCTCGATGGCCTTGTTGATCTCGTAGCCATAGCTGTCCCCCGCGGCAAGCCGGGCCAGTATAATCGTCTCCGTATGGCCGCGAATGATATCCGATGCTATGGACAATCCACTCACCTCCGATGTATTTCTCTTTTCGTGATACAGCATATAACACAATACCTCACCTGTCAAGGTATATTTTTCCGGGATGTAAAATTTGCCTAAACGCGGGCGCCGCTATATAATGAAAAAAACGCCTGGAGAAAACATGGCCCTGTTCACCGTAAACGGCATCGTCACGCGCTACGCGGACTATCGCGAAAGCGACAGGATACTCACCATACTCACAAGCCAGCTCGGCCTCGTGTCCGCCAAGGCGCGCGGCTGCAGGCGCCCGAAGAGTGCGCTGCTGCCGTCCGCCGAGCTTTTCGTTTACGGTGAGTTTGTTCTGTTCAAAAACGGGGATAAATACACAGTGGACTCCTGCGCGGTGGAGGAGAGCTTCTATCCGCTCAGGGAGGATATCTCGCGCTTCGGCGCGGGGGCTTATATGCTCTCGATCGTCAACGAGTGCGCGACGGAGGGGGAAAGGGCGGACGCGCTTTTGTCGCTGCTGCTCTACGCGCTCTCCTACACGGCCTACGCCGGATGCGATCCCTGCGACATGGCCGTCTGCTTTGCCGCGCGCGCGCTCGCGCTCATGGGCTATATGCCAAGCCTCGCTTGCTGCGCCTGCTGCGGGGCGGACGTGCGCGCGCAGCGCCGCATGATCTTCTCCGGCGAGGCGGGAGGCGCGCTGTGCGCGCTGTGCGAGGATAAGTTCCCCGGCGGGGCGGAGGTTTCGCCGCTCTCGCTCGAGGCGCTGCGCCGCATGCTCGCGCTCTCCGACGAGCAGATGAAAAAGGTCGCGCTCCCGCCGCGCGTGCGCGCGGAGCTCAAGGAGGCGGTCAACCTCTACGCGGAACGCATACTCGAGCGCCGGCTCAAGGCGTTCGAGTGCCTGTAAACGCCAAAAATGCCGCATACTGTCTAAAAAAACGTTGCGCGGCATAGCGCGCGATAGTATAATGGTCGAGGTTCCGGCTCGCCGGACGCTTTTGGTTTACAAATGAACATTGAGATAACGGAGGAAAGAACGAATGTCAAAGAAGTACGTGTACCTGTTCAGCGAAGGCAGCGCGAAGATGCGCGACCTGCTGGGCGGAAAGGGCGCCAACCTGGCCGAGATGACAGGCCTTGGCATGCCTGTGCCGCAGGGCTTTACGATCACGACCGAGGCCTGCACCCAGTATTACGCGGACGGCGAGAAGATCAACCCCGAGATCGTGGCGCAAATCAAGGATTACGTCAAGGCGCTCGAGGAAATCAGCGGCAAGAAGTTCGGCGATAAAGAAAATCCGCTGCTCGTGAGCGTCAGGAGCGGCGCGCGCGCGTCCATGCCGGGCATGATGGACACCATACTCAACCTCGGCCTCAACGACGAGGTCACAGAGAGCTTCGCCAAGCTCACCAACAATCCGCGCTTCGCGTACGATTCCTATCGTCGTTTCATCCAGATGTATTCCGACGTCGTCATGGAGGTCGGCAAGAAATATTTCGAGGAGCTCATCGACGCGCTCAAGCAAAAGAAGGGCGTGAAGCTCGACACGGAGCTCGACGCGGAAGATCTGAAGAACCTGGCCTTCCAGTTCAAGGCCGAGTACAAGAACAAGATCGGCTCCGACTTCCCCTCCGATCCCATGGAGCAGCTCTTCGGCGCGATCAAGGCGGTGTTCCGCAGCTGGGACAACCCGCGCGCCATCTACTACCGCCGCATGAACGACATCCCCGCCTCGTGGGGCACGGCCGTCAACGTGCAGATGATGGTCTTTGGCAACACGGGCGACACCTCCGGCACGGGCGTGGCCTTCACGCGCAACCCCGCCACGGGCGAAAAGAAGCTCTTCGGCGAGTTCTTGATGAACGCGCAGGGCGAGGACGTCGTGGCCGGCGTGCGCACGCCGCAGTCCATCGACCAGCTCGCGCAGGTCATGCCCGAGGCGTACGCGCAGTTCGTGGAGATCTGCGGCAAGCTTGAGCGGCACTACCGCGACATGCAGGACATGGAGTTCACCATCGAGAACAAAAAGCTCTACATGCTCCAGACCCGCAACGGCAAGCGCACCGCGGCGGCCGCGCTCAAGATCGCCTGCGACCTCGTGGACGAGGGCATGATCAGCGAGAAGGAAGCCGTCATGATGGTCGACCCCAAGCAGCTCGACGCGCTGCTCCACCCGCAGTTCGAGCCGGCCGCGCTCAAGAAGGCCGTCCCCATCGGCAAGGCGCTGCCGGCGTCCCCGGGCGCCGCGTGCGGCCGCGCCGTGTTCACCGCCGAGGATGCGACCGAATGGGCCCAGAAGGGCGAGAAGGTCATACTCGTGCGCCTCGAGACCAGCCCCGAGGACATCGAGGGCATGGCGCACTCCCAGGGCATACTGACCGTTCGCGGCGGCATGACCTCGCACGCGGCGGTCGTCGCGCGCGGCATGGGCACCTGCTGCGTCTCCGGCTGCGGCGACATCGTCATGGACGAGGCCAACAAGCGCTTCACGCTCGGCGCAAGGACATACGTCGAGGGCGACTGGATCTCGCTCGACGGCTCGACCGGCAACATCTACGGCGAGGCCATACCGACCGTCGAAGCCACGGTGGGCGGCGATTTCGCGCGCCTCATGGGCTGGGCGGACGCCATACGCACGCTCAAGGTCCGCACGAACGCGGATACCCCGCGCGACGCCGCCGTTGCGGCGAAGTTCGGCGCGGAGGGCATAGGCCTGTGCCGCACGGAGCACATGTTCTTCGACGAGGACCGCATATTCGCCATGCGCGAGATGATCGCGTCCAAAACAGAGGAAGCCCGGCGCAAGGCGCTCAACAAGCTCTTGCCCATGCAGCGCGGCGACTTCGAGGGCATCTACAGGGCCATGGGCGAATATCCGGTCACCGTACGCCTGCTCGATCCCCCGCTGCACGAGTTCCTGCCGCATAAGGACGGCGAGATCGCGGAGCTTGCCAAGGAGATGGGGCTCAGCTTCGACGAGCTCAAGTCCACCGTGGACAACCTGCACGAGTTCAACCCCATGATGGGGCACCGCGGCTGCCGCCTGTGCGTCACCTATCCCGAGATCGCCGAGATGCAGGCGCGCGCCATCATCGAGGCCGCCATCAACGTGCGCCGCGAAACCGGCCTCAACGTTGTGCCCGAGATCATGATCCCGCTCGTGGGCGAGGTCAAGGAGCTCGCGTACGTCAAGTGGTTTGTCGTCGAAACCGCCAAGAAGGTCATGCAGGAGCAGGGCATGGAGATCCCCTACCTCGTGGGCACCATGATCGAGATCCCGCGCGCCGCGCTCACCGCGGACGAGATCGCCGCCGAGGCGGAGTTCTTCTCCTTCGGCACGAACGATCTGACGCAGATGACGTTCGGCTTCAGCCGCGACGACGCCGGCAAGTTCCTCGGCGCGTATTACGAAAAGAAGATCTACGAGTCCGACCCGTTCGCCCGCCTCGACCAGGTCGGCGTGGGCAAGCTCGTGAAGATGGCCGCGGATCTCGGCCGCGCCGCGCGCCCCGACCTCCATCTGGGCATCTGCGGCGAGCACGGCGGCGATCCCTCCTCGATCGACTTCTGCCACCGCGTCGGGCTCGATTACGTTTCCTGCTCGCCGTTCCGCGTGCCCATCGCGCGCCTCGCGGCCGCGCAGGCGAAGCTAAGAAACAAATGACGATCGATCGTTGACGCCTGGCAATCAAGGCGTGACCATCGGGCTTCCGCTTGAGCGGCGGGAGCCCGATCCGTATATTTCACGCGCCGCGGAACAATGGGATTTAACATAAAAAGGTATGGTATTTATGTGAATGTATATACCTTTCGCGAGCTTTGTCGACCTCTTGAAAAAACTATTGCGTTTTATGAAAACTTAACCTATAATGATAAAGGTTATACCAAACTTCGGGTCTGTGGTTGAAAGTCGATGCCAGTCGCAGGCAAAGCGATCCACGTAAACGAGCCGAAGCGCTCGCGAGCATGGTGCGGTCTAGGTGTAAGTCCGTCCGCGGCGAAAGCCGCGAGAGGGCGTGTAGTGAGAGGCGAAAGCCGCGTAGCGAAAGCTCCGGACGGCGGGTGTGGGGTCAAAGACCAGGTCAGCCGATGTTTGGCGTAACACAAAAAAATTATTTTACAAGGGGAAAACAAACACATGTTCCAGGACAAGACATTGGTATGCAAGGATTGCGGCGCTGAATTCGTATTCACCGCGGGCGAGCAGGAATTCTACGCCGAGAAGGGCTTCCAGAATGAGCCCATCCGTTGCAAGGCCTGCAGGAACTCGCGCAAAACGCAGCGCTCCGGCGACAGGGAGAGCTTCGATGCCGTTTGCGCGGCGTGCGGCAAGCCCACCAAGATCCCGTTCGTTCCCAAGAACGACAGGCCTGTCTACTGCAGCGAGTGCTTCCAGGCGCGCAAGGGCCAGAGGTAAGTTGAGGTAGAAAAAATGCATCCTGTTCGGGATGCGAATCGTCCCCCGCGCTTGGGGCTGATTTCCCCTTATTCCGCATGATGCGGCATAACTCCGGCGAATCAGGAAGTGCACCAAAGCCTCGGCAACGCCGGGGCTTTCTTGTATCCCCGCGCCGGGGCGGGAGCTTCGACGAAGCCGGAAGCCGCAAGCGTGATATATTTGTCCGGCCTCGCGCATACCTTATGCTGAATCCACACATGGGGGATCGGCATATGAAAAAACGCCGTCGGAACGGGCTCGTCGTCAATCTGTTTCTCGTATTCGTGATCGCCGCCTTGTATGCCCTCACAAGCTCCGGCAGCGCGATGGAGGCCATGGCCGCGCTCACCGCGGGGCCGGTTTACCGCGGCTCGTCCGAGGACGCCGTCGCGCTCGAGTTCGCCGTGTCGTGGGACGCCGCGGCCATGCCGGACATACTCGACACGCTCGCCGAGAAGAACGCGCGCGCGACCTTCGCCGTCAGCGGGGAATACGCGCGCCTTCGCCCGGATATGGTAAAGCGCATCCACGACGCGGGGCACGAGCTCGCGACCATGGGCGATTTCCCCTCGTTCGACGGGGATTACGCCGCCGTTTGCGAGGATCTTGCGCAATCGCTCGCGAGCATCGAGGAAGCCTCGGGCATTTCGCCCGTGCTCTATTATTCGGGCGAGCGCGGGATACCGGCCTCGGCGCGCGCCTCGCGCAAGCTCGGCCTGACGCAGATGCTCTGCACGGTGGACCTTCGCTGCGCGGCGGGCAGCCCCGAGGATATCGTCGCGCGCGGATTGAACGAACCGATTATCGGCAGTATAATACTGATGCAGCCCACGCGCGCGGGCGCGGACGCGCTCGCGGGGCTCATCGACGGATTATCGAAGAAAGGGATCGGGGTCGTCGCCGTATCGGAGGTGATCGGCCCGGGATAGCGCATGATCTTTCATGACACGCTCTCAAACGGCGTTCGCGTCGTGAGCGAGAGTATGGAGCACTTCCGCTCCGTCTCCCTAGGGGTCTGGGTGGACGCGGGTTCCGTCTGCGAGGACGAAAAGGAATCCGGCGTATCGCATTTCATAGAGCACATGCTCTTCAAGGGAACGGAAAAACGAAGCGCCGCGGATATCGCCTCCGAAATGGACGCGGTCGGCGGCAACCTCAACGCGTTCACGGCGAAGGAATGCACCTGCTTTTACGCCAAGGTGCTCGACGAGCACATCGGCCTCGCCGCGGATATGCTTTCGGATATATTGCTGCGCTCCAAGCTTTCGCCCGAGGACATCGAGCGCGAAAAGGGCGTCGTCGTTGAGGAGATCAACATGACGCAGGACACCCCCGAGGACGTCGCGCACGAAACTCTCTGCACGCTGCTCTACGAAGGCACGCCGCTCGAGAAGCCCATACTTGGCACGCAGGAAACCGTGCGCTCGTTCACGCGCGACGCGCTCGCGGGCTACATGGACAGGCTCTACCGCGCAAACGACATCGTCATTGCCTGCGCGGGCAGTTTCGAGCGCGAAAAGCTCCTTTCCACGCTCAACGAAAGCTTCGCGGGCATCAAGCCCGGCGGCGGGCGCGAGAAGAAAGCGGGCGCCTACGGCGCGGGGCGGCGCGTCCGCCTCGTCGACAAGGATGTCGAGCAGACGCACCTGTGTTTCAGCCTGCCCGGCCTGGCCGCCAACGACGAGCGGCGCTACGCCATGCTCGTGCTGAACAACGCCCTGGGCGGCAGCATGAGTTCGCGCCTCTTTCAAAAGGTACGCGAGGAGAAGGGCCTCGCCTATACGATCTATTCCTACCCGACCTCCTACGCGGACACGGGCTACTTCGCGCTCTACGCGGGCGCGGGGCGCGACAAGGCCGCCGAGGTCGCGCGCCTCGTCCTCGACGAGCTCGCCCTCATCCGAAAGGAGGGCTTTTCGAAATCCGAGTTCCGGCGCGCCAAGGACCAGCTCCGCGGCAACTACCTGCTCGGGCAGGAGAACACCGGCTCGCGCAGTTCCGCCATAGGCAAGGCGAAGCTGCTGCTGGGCGAGGTCATGAGCGAGGAGGAACTGCTCGCGCGCCTCGAGGCCGTAAGCGAGCAGAACGTCGCGGCGATCGTTTCTGTAATGCTCGACGAACAAAAGCTCTGCGCCTCGGTCGTGGGCAAGCTCGGCCCCGAGATGAAACAGATCGAATCCATGGTAAAAGGCTGACAAATCCGGCGATCGGTTGTACAATGGTAGCATCCATTTTTTCGGAGGCTGCCGTGGACAAGCTTGAAGTCGTATTCGCCATGCAAAAATCCCTCAACGACGAGATCGTGCGCCTGCGCGCTCTCGAGGGCATATCGGACGAGGAATGGATCAGGAAGAACGTGCTTGCCATGGTAAGCGAGCTCGGCGAGCTCCTCGACGAGGTCAACTTCAAGTGGTGGAAGAACGAAAAGCCCGCCGATGCGGAAGCCGTGCGCGGGGAGCTCGTGGACATCTTCCACTTTTTCGTGAGCATGTGCCTCAGGGCGGGCATGGACGCGGACGCGCTCTTCGAGGGCTACATCGCCAAGAACCGCGAGAACTTCGACAGGCAGTACGGCCGCTCCTCCAAGCCGGGCTACGCCGTGGGAAAGGATTCGTAAATGGCGCGGCGCTTCAGGGTAAAGGGAAGGTTTTACGCGTTCCTCCTCGCGCTGCTGCTCATCGGCGGCGTCGTGATCGGCATCGTGGTCAGCGGCAGGAACGCGAGCGTCGTGCGCGCGGGCGTCATGACCGCGCGCATGGAGGCCGTGGCCGTGATCATACGCGACGAGCAGTGCGTGGGCGTGGACAAGTACGACCGCGTGAGCTTCTACGTAGACGAGGGGGCTGCCGTCACCGACGCGCAGGACATCGCGCTCGTCTACAAGTGGGGCTATTCGGACGATATGATGCAGGCGCTGCTCACGGTCGAGGGGCAGATCTACGCCGCGCAGACGGCGCTGCTCGCGGGCGTGGAGAACGCGGACCTCGCGAGCATAGAGCTGCAGATACAGAACAAACGCCTCGCGGTCCGTCAGGCCGAGCTCGGCGAAGGGGGAGACCTGCTGACGCTCCAGCGCGAGCTTGCGGAGCTTTTAAACCAACGCGCGGCTTTCCTCACACAGACCGTGCAGCCGACCTCCGCGCTGACGGAGCTCTACAACACGCAGGCCGAGCGGCTCGCGCAGCTCGACACCTACCGCGAGAAGGTGACCGCCGCGGGCACGGGGCGCGTGAGCTTCTATTTCGACGGCTACGAGCAGACGCTCAACACCGACAAGCTCGACACCATCAACGCCTCGCTGATTTCCGGCGTGGTTTCCGGTTCGTCCGACCTTTTATCCGGCGCGCCGAGCAACCTTGTCTACCGGCTCGTCAATCCGAACCTCTGGTACCTCGCGTTCGTGACGCCGCGCTCGCAGGCGCTGCGCCTCGCCGCGGGCGAGCGGTATACCATAACCTTCTCGGATTGCGCGCTGCAGTTCGCCGGCACCGCGATGAACGCCTCCGCGTCCGAGGGCGACGTGCTCAACCTCATCGAAATCACCGAGGACATGGGCGAACTGTACCGCACGCGCAAGCTCAACGCGACCGTCGCCGCGGAGCTTTCGGGCTACCTGATTCCGCTCAAATACGTCGGCGTGAAGGACGGCTCGGCCTTCGTCACCGTCGACGCGGGGGATTCCGAGAGGACGATCGAGATCAGCGTCGTCGCCGTGGACGGGGACACCGCGCTCGTTCGCGCCCTAAGCGCGGACGGCAGCCTCGCGGCCGGGATGAGGTGCGTCAAGCCGTGAGCGTGCGCGAGAACTATTTTGAAATCATGGACGGCATCGCAGACGCCGCCGGACGCGCGGGACGAAGGCCCGGGGAGATCGCCCTCGTCGCGGTGACCAAGTTCGTGGACGAAGCGCGCATCCGCGAGGCGCTCGATTGCGGCGTGACGGACGCGGGGGAGAGCCGCGTGCAGGAGCTGACCGGAAAGCTGCCTCTTTTTGGCGAATACGGCGCGCGCGTACATTTGATTGGACAACTCCAGACGAATAAGGTAAAATATGTTATCGGGAAGGTCGCCTCGATCCAGTCTGTGGACAGATCGGCGCTCGCCGCGCAGATTTCGCGCGAGGCCGTGAAGAATAACGTCGTGCAGGACGTGCTCGTCGAGGTCAACGTGGGCCGCGAGCCGCAAAAGGGCGGCGTTATGCCCGAAGAGCTTTTCCCGTTCCTCGAAACGATCTCCGCGCTGCCCAACGTGCGGCTGCGGGGGCTCATGTGCATTCCCCCTGATGTGGGCGAGGGGGAGGTACGCGGGCACTTCGCGCGCATGAGGGAGCTTTTCGATAAAGCGGCGGCGCTGGGCTTGCCCGGCACGCGCGTGGACACGCTCTCCATGGGCATGAGCGGGGATTACAGGGCGGCGGTCGCCGAAGGGTCGAACATGGTGCGCGTCGGCACGGCGCTGTTCGGCCAAAGGCAGGCGGCGCCCGGCGGCGGGGCGTAAACACAGAGCAGCCCGCGCCGGTTACAAATGATTATTTCTCCAAGCGCCAATAATATTTTATTGAGTGGAGGAATAACCGAATGGCAGGATTCATGAACAAGTTCCTCGAGTACATCGGCATCGAGGAAAGCGACATGGAGGATGAGTACTACGCGGAGCAGGAGTACGAAGAGGCTCCGCACGAGGACAACGTCGTCAAGCTCGGCAACCGCGGTACCCGCAGGGCGAGCGCGCCGGGCAGCAACGTGGTCAGCCTCCCGTCGGCGGCTCAGCTCAAGATGATCGTTTACCATCCCATCAGCTATGAGGATACCCAGAACATCATCGACAATTTGAAGAGCCGCAAGCCCGTGATCGTCAATATGGAGGAGCTGGAGCTCGACTGCGCGCAGCGCATACTCGACTTCATGGCGGGCGCGATCTACGCGCTCAACGGCACCATCTATAAGATCTCACGCGGCATCTTCGTCGTAGCGCCCACCAACTATGACGTCATCGGCAACGGCGAGACCGACAACGACGGCCTCATCTGAGCCGGAAGCGCCGTTCGCCGTGCCCTCCGGCACGGCGAACGGCTTCTCAAAGCGCGGCGGAACAACGATATGCCCGGACGGGAACATGGATAAAGAAAAGATCGTCAACAAGAGATTCCGGCGTTCCTTCCTCGGTTACGACATCGAGGAGGTGGACGCGTTTTTGGATGATATCATACGCGAGTTCGACCGGCGCGACCAGGAGGCGGGCGTGGCGCGGCTTCGCATACGCATGCTTCTCGAGGAGCTCGCCTGCCGCGGCCCCATACGGCAGCCCTCCGGGGAGCCCGAACCCGAAAAGGCGCGGCCCGAGGAGGCGCACGGCGGGCCGGAACCCGATGAATAAAGAAATCAAACAAGAGATCTTCGATCCGGAAGCGACCATCCCCATGAGCGCCGAGGAACTGCGCGCGCGGGGCGTTTCGCGGCCGGACTTCGTGCTCGTCACGGGGGACGCGCTCATAGACCACCCATCCTTCGGCACGGCCATCATCGCGCGCGTGCTCATGGCGCACGGCTACAGCGTGGGCGTGATCGCCCAGCCGGACTGGCGCGACGTTTCAGCCTTCCGCGCGCTGGGCAAGCCGAGGCTCGCTTTCCTCGTCAACTCCGGCAACATGGATTCCATGGTCAACCATTACACCGCCGCGAAGAAGCCGCGAAGCGAGGACGCCTATTCCGAAGGCGGCGAGGCGGGCAAACGGCCCGACCGCGCGGTGATCGTCTACGCCAACCGCTGCCGCGAGGCGTTCCGGCGCGTGCCCGTCGTCATCGGCGGCATCGAGGCGAGCCTTCGCCGCTTCGCGCATTACGATTACTGGGACGACAAGGTGCGGCGGAGCGTGCTCGTCGATTCCGGCGCGGATCTTCTCATCTACGGCATGGGGGAGAGGCAGATCGCGGACGTCGCGGACGCGCTCGCCGCGGGCTTGCCCATCGACCAGATCACCTACGTTCCCGGAACGTGCTTCCATACGGATTCCCTCGAGAAGGTCTACGACTATCGGCTCATCGAGAGCTTCGAGGAGACCGCCTCGGACAAATTTAAATACGCTTCGGCCTTCATGACGCAGTACCGCGAGCAGGACGCCGTGCGCGGCGCGCGCCTCGTCCAGCCGCACGGGAAGGGGTATCTCGTGGCGAACCCGCCCGCGGCGCCGCTGACAAGGCGAGAGCTCGACGAGGTCTACGATCTGCCCTATACGCGAAGGCCCCATCCGAAATACAAAAAGCCCATCCCCGCGCTCGAGGAGGTCGCGTTCTCGCTGACCTCATGCCGCGGGTGCTTCGGCGGCTGCTCGTTCTGCGCGCTGACCTTCCACCAGGGGCGCGTCGTGCAGTCGAGGAGCAGGGAATCCCTCGTGGCCGAAGCGAAGCTTATGACGGCGCTGCCCGGCTTCAAGGGCAACATACACGACGTGGGCGGCCCCACGGCGGATCTTCGCAACCCCGCGTGCAAAAAGCAGCTCGAGCACGGCGTCTGCGCCGACCGGCAATGCCTGGGCTTCAAGCCCTGCCCGCAGCTCGTGGCCGACCATTCGGATTATGTCGCGCTTCTCGGGGAAATTTCCGCCGTGCCCGGCGTGAAGCGCGTGTTTGTGCGCTCCGGCGTGAGGTACGATTATGTGATGTACGATCGATCGGACGCCTTCCTGCGCGCGCTCGTGAAGAGCCACGTCAGCGGCAGGCTCAAGGTCGCGCCCGAGCATGTGAGCGAGCGCGTTTTGAGGCTCATGGGCAAGCCCTCGCACGAACTCTACGACGCGTTCTGCCGCCGCTATGAGAAGCTGAGCGCAGCCGCGGGCAAGGAGCAGTTCATCGTGCCGTACTTCATGAGCTCCCATCCCGGCAGCGACTTAGACGCCGCGATCGAGCTCGCCTTATACCTGAAACAAACGGGCCAGCGGCCGGAGCAGGTGCAGGACTTCTATCCCACGCCCGGCACGCTTTCGACCTGCATGTATTATACGGGAATCGACCCCCGCACGGGCGCCAAGGTCTACGTGCCGCGCTCGGCCAAAGAGAAGGCCATGCAGCGCGCTCTGATGCAATACTTCAAGCCCGCCTACGCGCCGCTCGCGCGCGAGGCGCTCAAGGCCGCGGGCCGCGAGGATCTGATCGGCTTTGGCAAAGACGCGCTGCTGCCGCCGCGCGATATTTCCCGCGCGCAGAAAAATGCAGGAAGGGAACGAGGGAATTTCAGCCCGCGGGGGAAAGCGTCGCCCAAGCGTGGAAAGCGGCCGTAAAACGGCCGTTTTTTCGCGATAAAATCGCGGCGCGCGAGCGCGTGCGCGCGGCTGTGAATCCTGCATGAACAGGTGTAAATTAAACCTGCATTCGGCAACTTTCCGCTTTCTTTTTCGCGCCCGATATGTTACAATCCTAAAGGCTTATTGTATTTTTTTTGTCAATTCGCCGCGGTCAAACATCAAAGGAGGATTTATCCATGGCAATCGCAAACAGCATCCGCAAGGAGCAGTTCGACCGGCTCGACGGCGTCATCGCCGAGTGGAAGGATGTTCCGGGCGGCCTGCTGCCTATCATGCAGCATGCGCAGGAGATCTGCGGCTGCGTGAACGAGCAGGTGCAGCACTACGTCAGCGAAAAGACCGGCACGCCCGTGAGCGTGATCTACGGCGTCGCGACCTTCTACTCGCAGTTCACGCTGCAGCCGAGGGGCAAGCACACCATCGGCCTTTGCCTGGGCACCGCCTGCTACGTCAGGGGCAGCCAACTCGTGCTCGAAGAGCTTGAAAAGCAGCTCGGCATCGCGGTCGGCACGACCACGCCGGACGGCTTGTTCACGCTCGAGGCCACGCGTTGCATCGGCTGCTGCGGACTCGCGCCCGCCATGATGATCAACGAAGAGGTATACGGAAGGCTCACGCCCGAGCAGATCCCCGCGATCGTGGAGAAATACCGCAAGATCGGCTGAAGCCCATGATCATGAAGGAACTCTCGCTGCACCTGCTCGACATCGCGCAGAACTCCATTTCGGCGGGCGCGAAGCTCGTCGAAATCACGGTCGAGGTCGATCACGCAAGGGACTGGATGCGCTGCGAGGTGAAGGACGACGGACGCGGCATGGACGCCGATTTGCTCAAAAAGGTGACGGACCCGTTCACCACCACGCGGAAAACGCGCTCCGTAGGTTTGGGCATCCCCTTCTTCAAGGAGGGGGCGGAGGGCTGCGCGGGAACGTTCGAGCTCGAGTCAACGCCGGGCGCCGGCACGCGCATCGCGGCGAGCTACCGGATCAGCCACATCGACCGCCCGCCTCTGGGGGACATGGCGGATACGATATACGGCCTTGCCTGCAGCGGCGAGGGAGTCAATTTCGTCTATACATACCGCGTCGACGGCCGCGCGTTCGTCTTCGACACGAGGGAGATCAGAAAAGCGCTCGGCGATGAGATCCCGCTTTCCACCCCGCAGGTCGCGCTCTGGATACGGGAGAGCTTAATTGAGGGAATCACAGAATTAAACGGAGGTGTCTAAAGTATGAAATCCATACAGGAACTCGAAGCGATCCGTCAGAAGACGCTCGAAACGATCAACCTGCGCCGCGAACAGACCGGCACCCGCGTCGTGGTCGGCATGGCCACCTGCGGCATCGCCGCGGGCGCCCGGCCGGTCCTTACCGCTTTCATGGACGAGGTCGCCAAACGGAACCTGCAGGGCGTCGCCGTCGCCCAGACGGGCTGCATCGGCGTGTGCCGGCTCGAGCCCATCGTGGAGATCTACAAGCCCGGCGAGGATAAGGTCACCTACGTCAAGGTTACGCCCGACATGGTCGGCCGCATCGTGACCGAGCACGTCGTGGGCGACAATCCCGTCGTCGAATATACCATCGGCTACTACGAAGCCAAGAACAAATAAGCCGGGAGCCAGGAGGTAATTATGGAATTCTATCGTTCTCAGGTGCTCGTATGCACGGGCACGGGCTGCTCATCCTCCAACTCTCCGGCCATCATCGACAAGTTCGAGGAATGCATCAAAAACGCGGGCCTTGAAAAGGAAATCAAGGTCGTGCGCACGGGCTGCTTCGGCCTGTGCGAAAACGGCCCCATCTGCATCGTGTATCCCGAGGGCGCGTTCTACAGCCACATCAAGGTCGAGGACGTGCCGCGCATCGTCAGCGAGCACCTCGTCAAGGGCCGCATCGTGCAGGATCTTCTCTACCACAAGAGCGTGGACGGGGAGCAGAACATACTTTCGCTCAACGACATCGAGTTTTACAAGAAGCAGAAGCGCATCGCGCTTCGCAACTGCGGCGTCATCAACCCGGAGGACATCAACGAGTACATCGCCTTCGACGGCTATAAGGCGCTCGCCAAAGCGCTCACCGAGATGACGCGGGACGAGGTCATCGACTGCATACTCAAATCCGGCCTTCGAGGCCGCGGCGGCGCGGGCTTCCCGACTGGCTTGAAATGGAAGTTCGCCAAGGCGCCCGAGAGCGACGTCAAGTACGTCTGCTGCAACGCGGACGAGGGCGACCCCGGCGCGTTCATGGATCGAAGCGTGCTTGAAGGCGACCCCCACGCGGTGCTCGAGGCCATGGCCATCGCGGGCTACGCCATCGGCTCCCAGCAGGGCTACATCTACGTGCGCGCGGAGTATCCCATCGCGGTCAAGCGCCTTCGCATCGCCATCGGCCAGGCGCGCGAGATGGGCTTGCTCGGCAAGGATATCTTCGGCACCGGTTTCAACTTCGACATCGACCTGCGCCTGGGTTCCGGCGCGTTCGTGTGCGGCGAGGAAACGGCTCTCTTGGCCTCCATCGAGGGCGGCCGTGGTGAGCCGCGCCCGCGCCCCCCGTTCCCGGCGAACAAGGGCCTCTTTGGCAAGCCGACGATACTCAACAACGTCGAGACCCTCGCCAACGTCTGCCAGATTATACTCAACGGGCCCGAATGGTTCTCCTCCATAGGCACCGAGAAGAGCAAGGGCACCAAGGTGTTCGCGCTCGGCGGAAAGATCAACAATACCGGCCTCGTCGAGATCCCCATGGGAACGACGCTGCGCGAGATCATCTACGAGATCGGCGGCGGCATACCGGGCGGCAAGAAGTTCAAGGCCGCGCAGACCGGCGGCCCCTCCGGCGGATGCATCCCGGCAGAGCACCTCGACGTTCCCATCGATTACGACAACCTCATGGCCATCGGCTCCATGATGGGCTCCGGCGGCATGATCGTCATGGATGAGGACAACTGCATGGTCAACATCGCGAAGTTCTTCCTCGAGTTCACGGTGGATGAATCCTGCGGCAAATGCCCGCCCTGCCGCATCGGCACGCGGCGCATGCTCGAGATCCTCAACAAGATCTGCGACGGAAAGGGCGAGGAGGGCGACCTCGAGAAGCTCGAGAAGCTCGCCAGGAACATCAAGGCCACGGCGCTGTGCGGCCTCGGCCAGACCGCGCCCAACCCGGTGCTCTCGACCATACGCTATTTCCGCGACGAGTACGAGGCGCACATCCGCGACAAGCGCTGCCCGGCGGGCGTGTGCAAGAACCTGCTCAATTACGTGATCGATCCGGATAAGTGCAAGACCTGCGGCATCTGCGCGAGGAACTGCCCGACCAAGTGCATCTCCGGCGCGCCCAAGGTGCCCTACGTCATCGACCAGTCCAAGTGCATCAAGTGCGGCGCGTGCATGACTTCGTGCAAATTCGGCGCGGTCAGCCGGAAATAAAAGGCATCGCTCATATGTGCGGGAAGCGGCGAACGCCGCTTCCCTTTTTATACCGCGCCCATTCTCCTCAGTCGGTTTTGGTCATCGAGAATTCCATGCGGAACGAAGACGACGGCGCGTGTTCTCCGGAAACGACGCTTTCCGGGAAAAGCGCGCCGCCCGCGGTGTCGATATAGCCGGTGTATTCCGTGCGATACGAGAAAACGATCCCCGCCTGCGTAAAATCGCGGCTGCCGAAGGGCTGCGCGCCGATCTCTTCCACGATGCGCTCCTGCGCGCGCGAAAAAAGGCCGACCTCCTTTTGCGCCAAGGCAAGGGAGAACGAGGCGAGAAAAAGCGGATCGTCAAAGGAGGCGAAGGCGATCGAGTATCTTTCCCCGGTCAGCTCAAGGGACAGGCGGACGGCTTTCACATATCCGTTTTCGAGCTCGTAGGAGAAAACAGGCATGGCGTCGCCGCTATAATAGATTTCCGTCGAGCCGGAGGGCGCTTTTTCCGCCCAGGCGCCGTTCGCGTCCAGATAGCCCGTATTCGCGGGCTCGTATCCGAAATACCGGACATAGTAATTATAGTTCTCCGCGAACTGGGCGACGCTCAGTTCGCCGCGGTTCGGCGGCAGGAGTTGCGAGAACGCGACCGAAGCCGACAGGAACACCAGAACCGCGCTCGCGCCGACATACAAGAGCGCGCGGCGGGCGCAGGCGTCCTTCATGCTGTAGGAAACGCCCTCGTCCCAGGGCTGCGTTTCGTTTTCAGCGCAGCGCTTGTAGCTTTTCCAAAGGCGAACGAGATCGAGTACGGGGATCTGATAACCCAAGCCCTTTCCTATAACGCCCCAGGTGCGCGCGAACGCCGCCTCATAGGAGAGCGGGCTGCCGTCCGGATCGGTGAGGCGGAAGCCGAAAACGGCTTTCCCTGGCGTCGTGCCGGACAGGTGCAGCGACAGAGGCTCGAGAAACAGGAGAAGCACAGTCGATGCGGCGACGGTCGATAGCGATGAAAACGCGTCGCGCCCCGCGTTGAACGCGAACGCGAGCAGCGCCCACCAGATCAGGCCGCAGAATGAAAGATCGAACATGCGCGCGAAGTACCTGCGCCAGGGGTAAAACGCCTGCTCAAGCCGTTCCCCCTGCACCGCGAAATACGCGCCGCCGTTTTCCCTGGCCTTGCGCTCGACGCCTTCGAGATACCGTTTCGCGTCGAGATCGTGGAAGGAAACCCCGTCCTCGCGCATCGCGCGGCAGGTCTCCCGCGCGAAAGCCGCGCTTTCCCGTTCCCGCTCCAACACGGCCATGTGCCGCGCGAGGGCGTCGGCGAGCGTTTCCTTCCCGCTCCGCAGCGCCTTGATTTCCTCGAGCGATATGCGAAGGCTGCGCAGCAGCTTCACGCGAAGGAGAACCGCGAGGTCCTCCTCGGAATAATCGCGGTATCCGTTGGCCGCGCGCGCGGGGCGGATCAGGCCCTCCTGCTCATAAAAGCGGATGTTCGCCCGCTCCATCCCCGTTTGCGCTTCGATCTGTTTGATTGTCATTTTTTCGTACCTTTCCCGAACGCTTTCTCTATTTTAAAGGATAAAGAGGCTTTACAGTCAAGCGTTTTCAGCCCTGTTTTCTCTCTTTTTCGACCGTCGCGCGATTCGCGCGGCTTTTTTGCGCGCGTTATCAGCATCATAAAAAAGCGCCGCTTGCGAATACTAAAGACATTCAAACTTTTAAGGAGGGATAGCTATGCTCACGGTACGAAAAGTCACGTTTCTGATATTGTTCGCGGCGTTGCTCGCTTTGATGAGCCTGCTGGTCTACCACGCGTTCTTCGCGCCCGATGGGGACGGCGGCATGAGCGGCGCGCGCTTCGTGTATGAAGAGGCCGTCGATGCGCGCTGAGCAGTTTTACTCGATACCCAAACCGGATATCACGCTGCTCAACGCGGGCACTCTCAACCCCATGGACAGGGAGCAGCGCTACGCCCCAGCCAAGCCGCGCACCGGCACGGACAAGGAGCCTGAGAATGACAAATAAAAAACCGGCGACAAAGCAGGAGCTCGAATACCAGCAGCTCGTATCCGAACGCGCGCCCAAGAGCAAGGTGCTCGCGCAATGCGTCAAGGCTTTCCTTTCGGGCGGGCTGATCTGCTGCATCGGGCAGTTGTTCCGCGATTTCGCGCGGCTCTGCCTCCATCTCGGCGAAACGGACGTCGCTTCCTTCACGGCCATCGTCATGGTGTTCCTCGGGGCGATGCTCACGGGCGTCGGCGTGTACGACCGCATCGGCTCGTGGGCGGGCGCGGGTTCCGTCGTGCCCATCACGGGCTTCGCGAACTCCATCGTGTCGCCCGCGATGGAATTCCGGCCGGAGGGCTTCGTGCTCGGCCTCGGGGCGAAGCTGTTCTCCATCGCGGGGCCGGTGCTCGTGTACGGCATAGGCGCGTCCATCGTCGTGGGCCTCGTGTCGCTTCTGTTCTAGGAGGAGGATCATGCGTAACAAATGCATCGGCCGCCGCACGGTGGCCTTCGCGTGCCCGCCGCGCATACTCGCGGGCGAAACCGTCGTCAGTAAAATCGAGGGCGAGGGCCCGCTCGGCAAATTCTTCGACACCGTGCTCGAGGACGACACCTGGGGCGAAAAGACCTGGGAGCTTGCCGAGCGCAAGATGTTCGAGCACGTCGTGCGCGCGGCGCTTGAAAAGGCGAACCTCTCGCCGGGCGAGGTGGACATACTCCTGGGCGGGGACCTGCTCAACCAGATCATCAGCGCGAACTTCGCCGCGCGCGAGCTGGGCATACCGTTCATCGGGCTTTACGGCGCGTGCTCGACCATGGCGGAATCGCTTCTATTGGGCGCCATGCTCATGGACGGCGGCTTCGCTTCCTGCGTCGCCTGCGCCGCGTCGAGCCACTTCTGCACGGCCGAGCGGCAGTACCGCATGCCGCTCGAGATGGGCACGCAGGCGATACCGACCGCGCAGAGGACCGTGACCGGCGCGGGCTGCACGCTGCTTGCGGACGATACCTTAATAGCCAAGGCGCAGTATCAAGCCGTCTATGTGACCCACGGCGTGATCGGGCGCGTGGTGGACCTCGGCGTCAAGGACGCGGCGAATATGGGCGCGGCGATGGCGCCCGCGGCGGCGGACACGTTCGTGACCCATCTTCGGGAAACGAGCCAGACCGCGGAGAGTTACGACATCGTGGTCACGGGCGACCTAGGCAGGCTCGGCGGCGAGCTGTTCCAGGAGCTGTGCAAAAAGGAGAATGTGGATGTGGCCGAGCGCCACGTCGACTGCGGCAACATCATATTCGCGCCGGACCAGAACGTCAACTGCGGCGGCAGCGGCTGCGCGTGCAGCGCGGTCACGCTCAACGGGTATCTGCTCAAGCGCCTCGAGGCGGGGGATTTCAGGCGCATGTTCTTTATGGCGACGGGCGCGCTCATGAGCACGACCTCGGGCATGCAGGGGGAAAGCATCCCCGGCGTCGCGCACGGCCTCGTCATAGAAAGGAGATAGCATGGAGTTTCGGGATTATCTGTACGCGTTTTTGATCGGCGGCGGCATCTGCGTGATCGGGCAGCTTCTCATGAGTTACACAAACCTCACTCCCGCGCGCATACTTGTTCTTTTTGTGACCGTAGGCGTGTTCCTCGCGGCGTTCGGCCTGTATGAACCGCTCGTAAAGCTCGCGGGGGCGGGCGCGACCATACCGCTCACGGGCTTCGGCTACGCCCTCGGGAAGGGCGCCATCGAGGCCGCCGGGGAAAACGGCGTGCTCGGCGCGTTCACGGGCGGGGTCATCGCCACGGCGGGCGGCATCGCGGCGGCGGTGTTCTTCGGCGCGCTCAACGCGATCATATTCAAACCGAAAACGAAGAAATAACGCATCTTAAATAACATCAGGGCGGACATTGAATTCGGGGCGGATATTGCCCTCGGGCGGGAGACGCCCCCGGACACTGGGCTGCGGCCGGCCCCGAATCCCCGCCTGCAGGCGGCGTTTTTTGATTGTCAATCGCCGGTCGTCAAATCCTCCGGCACCAACTCCGGCTTGCGCAGATGTCCGCCTGCGCGCCCATAACGCACCGCGAGCATCTCGGCGAGTATCGCCACGGCGATCTCCTCGGGGGTTTCTCCGCCGATGTCGAGGCCGATGGGGGAGTATACCCCGCGCAGGGCTTCGCGCTCCACACCCTGCCCGAGCAGCGTGCGGTAGACGGAACGGATCTTCGTTTTGCTGCCGATCATGCCGATATACGCGGCCCGCTTGGGCAGTATCGCCGCGAGCGCCTCCGCGTCGCACGCATGCCCGTGCGTGACCACGACGTAGTACGCGCCCGCGGGGATGTCGGCCGCGCGCAGCGCCTGCCCGAAGCTCTCGACCCTGTTGTATTCGGCCTCGGGAGGAAGCGGCCCGGGCAGGGCGGCCTCGTCCCTGTCGTCATAGAAGGCGACGCCGAAGCCGACCGTCCGCGCAGCGGCCGCGAGCGCGAGCCCGACGTGCCCCGCGCCGCACACGACGAGCCTGGGCTGCGCGCGGTACACCTCGGTGAGCAGGGACATCCTGCCGCCGCAGGCCATCGCGAGGCCGTGGCCGCCGAGGTCGTAATCGACATAATCGCCTCTGCCGCGGCGTATGCGCTCAAGCGCGTGCGTGATGGCGGCGCGCTCGATGGCGCCGCCGCCGACGGTGCCCGCGGCTTCGCCGGACGCGTAAACGAGCAGCTTGCCGCTCTTTCGCGGCGCGCTGCCCGATGTTTCCACGATGGTGACGACGGCGTGGTCGCGCCCCTGTTCCCGCGCGGCGAGAGAAAGTTTCATCAGTTCGAAATCGTTCATGAGAGCACGTTATCCAATATCATGAGAAGCTCGAGAACGCTTCTGAATTGCGTTTCGCTCTTTTTTTCGAGCCATACGAGGCGTCCCTGCCAGCTCGCGTTCTGCCGGAAAAGCACGTTGAGCTTGAACGTGGCGAGCGCGGGGCGCTCGTGCGCATCCTCCTCGGGCGCGGATTCGCATCGCGCGGACCGGAAGCCGGGGGTTTCCATGGCCTTTTGCGGGCAGCCGATCGCGTCGAGCAGCTCCTCGACGAGCGCGAGGAACTGGAGCGCGTTTGAAAAGCGCAGCTCGCGCGCGAAATATGGGTTGTAAAGCGTACCCCGAAGCTCCCTGTCCGCATAGGACGTGATCTTCACAAGGCTCGTTTTGATCTCGTACGGTATGAAGCCGCTCGCCAAACCATCCATGAAACCCACCTCTGCCCCAGGGTTCAAAGGATTACCCTGGCTAGATTATATCCGTCAGCAGTTACACAGGCGTTACAAAAGTCCGTTTCGCTTTCCTTTTTTTGCGTCGATTTTCGAAAAAAACATGCAAAAGCGCAACATATGACCTTATTCGATATAGATTATACCATATTCTGTATCCGCGTGGCTATTGCCAATTTTTTGCGTATGAGATAAAATAAGTAAAAAGACCGACCGGTAACGTACTATATATTTTCAGGACGCTGGATTGCCGATGGAAGCTATGCGAAACGTGCTCCAAGTGAATATGCTCGGCGAGTTCTCCCTCGTGTGCGGCGAGCGCAAGGTGGACGATCAGTCCAGCCGCTCCAAAAAGGTCTGGGCGCTCATCCAGTATCTGATCGCCAACCGCATGAAGGACGTTTCCCAGAACGACCTGATCGAGGTGCTCTGGCCCGAGGGCAGCGAGATCGGCGACCCCGCGAATACGCTCAAGACCATAGTCCACCGCGCGCGCCAGGCCATGGACACGCTCGCGTTCGAGGATGGCAAAAACATCATACTCTACCGCAGCGGCGCTTACGCCTGGAACAACGACCTTCGCGTCGAGGTCGACGCGGAGGAGTTCCTCGCCTGCTGCGAGGCGGCCGACAAGGCGAGCGGCGACAAAAAGCTTTCTTACCTGATGCGCGCGCTCTCGTATTACCGGGGGGACTATCTGCCCAAGGTTTCGTTCGAGCCGTGGGTGATGCCGCTGAGCTCATATTTCCGCACCAGATACATACAGGCCGTGCACGGCGCGGTCGAGCTTTTGACGCAGGCCGGCAGGTATGGGGACATCATCTCGCTCTGCCGCCGCGCGTCGGTGATCGACCCGTACGACGAGTCCATCCATTTCGCGCTCATACAGGCGCTCGTCGCCACGGGCTCGCAGCAGGAGGCGATGAGCCACTACAACTATGTGACGGAGCTGTTCTTCTCCCACTTCGGCGTGACGCCCTCGCCGGAACTGATGCAGCTTTACCGCGAGGTCGTGCGCACGAGCAAGAACACCGAAATGGATCTGGGCACCATACGCGAGAGCCTCGCGGAGACCGCGTGCGCGGGCGGGGCGTTCTATTGCGAATTTGAAATCTTCAAGGATATTTACCGCATGCAGGCGCGAAACGCGAGCCGCAACGGACTCGTGGTGCACATCGCGCTCATTACAGTGCTCGACGGGTACGGCAAAAAGCTCACGCAGGCGAAGAAGAACGTGGCGATGGAACGGCTGCGCGACGTCGTGGCGGCCTCGCTCCGGCGCGGCGACGTGTTCACGCGCTACAGCGTGTCGCAGTATCTTCTGATGCTGCCCCTGGCCAGCTTCGAGAACACGCAGATGGTGATGGACCGCGTGACGCGCAACTTCAAGCACGCGTATCCGAAGATGGAGCTTCTGCTTCACTTCAGCGCGCTGCCCCTGGATCCCGTGCTCTGATGGGAGGGGCGCTATGATCCGCGTTCGGGAACTGCTGGAGCTCGAGCCCTTCGGGGAGTTCGAGCTTCTTGCGGGCGAGGGAGGGCTCGACCGCCCCGTCGCCGGTTATTCCGTGCTCGATTACGAGGTCGAGCACGGGGATTACTCCGAGTTCGCGCCGGGCGAGTTCGTGATTTCGAGCCTCCTGCTCGTGCGGGAGCTTTCGGGCAAGGCGGGCGCGGCCGTGACGAGGCTCGTCGAGCGCGGCGTCGCGGCGCTTGCCGTGCGCGTGTTCGACCGCGCCGAGGTGCCCGCCGAGATGCGCGCCATCGCGGAGCGCGAGAACCTGCCCCTGTTCGTTTTCCGCAAAGCGCATGTGAACGACCTTTTCATCGCGGCCAACGGCTTTTCTCGCGCGCGCGAGCGCAGCGAGCACGCCTCCAGGAAGCTCGACGAGCTGCTGGGCGTTCCCTCGGGCGGCAGCACGCCGGCCTCCATCGTGCGCGCGATAGACCCGCAGCTTCTTCCGTGCTGTACGGTTGCGTTCTGCGTGTCGCCCAAGGACGATCCCCTGAGCGCGGCGACGCTGCGCCTGATGGTTCGCTATTCCGCGTCCGAACCGAGCGCGCGCCGCCTTTTCGTGCCCTATGCGGGCGGCGCGCTGCTCTTTGCCTCCGCGCAGGAGCCGGGCAGGGCCGCCATATCCGAGGCGCTCGCCATGAAGGCGTTCCGGGACATCGGCTTCGAGCCTGAGAAATGCCGCGTGGGCGTCGGTTCCACGGCCCAGGGCTACGAGGAATACGCGCTCGCCGTATCGGAGGCGATGCGCGCCGCGCGCATCTGCCGCGTGCTGGACGCGCCCTTCATCCGCTTCGACGAGGCCGGCGCGTACCGTTTCGTCATGGCCGCGGCGGAGGACCGCTCCGCCAGGCGCCTGTGCGCGAAGGCCGTGGCGGTCATAGAGAGCTACGACGCGGCGAATTCCTCGGGGCTTCTCGAAACGCTCGCGGAATACGTGCGCACGCGGGGGGATGTGCGCGCGGCGGCGCAGTCGCTGTTCCAGCATCCGAACACCATACGGTACAGATTAAAAAAAGCCGCCTCGCTCCTCGGCCTTACCGGGGATGTCTACGAGCAGCTTTTCATTGTGATGAGCGTCTATCTGATCGACCGGTAGGCCTCAGCGCGCCATGAGCGCGGCGAACTCGGCCCAGTCCTGCCTCGAAGCGCCCGGCTTGAGCGCGTAACCTCCCAGCAGCGTGAAGAACAGCCCGGCGCGCGCACGGATCTCGCGCGACTGCGGCAGGCGAAGCTTGAGCGCGCCGACCTCGAACATGACCTTCCATTTTTCATGGGCGGCGGCGAGAAGGCCCGCGATGGCGGGATCGTCGAGACTGCCCTCGGCGAGCAGCACCGCGTAGAGCCTGCGCCTTTGCGCATCGCCCAGCAGCGTTTCGACGAGCAGGGCCAGTTCCTCCTCGGGTTCCGCCTCGCGCGAAACGCTCTCGACCCAGCTTAAAAGCGCGTCCGCGACGAAATCGCACAGCGCCTCGGCGACGTCGAGGCTGAGGGCTTCCTTCGCCGGATAGTAATAATAGACCGTGCCCTTGGCGATGTGCGCCGCGGCGGCGATGTCGTTCAGGCTCGTGCCGTGCACGCCGGAGCGCGTGAACAGCTCGGACGCGGTCGCGATGATCTTCTCGCGGACGCTGTCGTATCCCTCGTGCTTGCTGCGCATCGCCGTATACCCCTTTGAAGTCTTGTTCTCAGTATAATGACGACGCGTGGAAAAGGCAAGGGAAAAAACATGTATACATGTTTTTCGTTATGCATGTATATCTGCGGCGAAGGGTTGAAACGCCTGCGGAAAGGTAGTAAATTATCCAGTGGGGACGCCCGTTCGGGCCGCCCGATCAATCATCGGAGGAGCAACATGCAGATCGTGACAAAGGGCGTCGCGGGGACGATGGAGTCCAGCGACATCAGCGTGCGCATCGAGCCGCGCGAGGGCGAGGGCATTACGCTCACGCTCACGAGCGCCGTGATGCAGCAGTTCGGCAAGCAGATAGAAGCGGTCATACGCGGCACGCTCGCCTCGCTCGGGGTGACGAGCGCCGTCGTGGACGCCGTGGACAAGGGGGCGCTCGACTGCACCGTGGAGGCGCGCGTGAAGACCGCGGCTTACCGCGCGGCAAAGTGCGAAGCCTACGTGTGGGAGAACAGGAAATGAAGCTGAGAAGAAGCATGCTCTTTGTACCGGGCAACAATCCCGGCATGGTGCGCGACGCGCATATCTACGGTTCGGACTCGATCATGTTCGATCTTGAGGATTCCGTTTCGATCAACGAGAAGGATTCCGCGCGCTTCCTCGTCTACAGCGCGCTCACGAAGCTTTCTTACGGCAGCAAGGAGCTGGTCGTGCGCATCAACGACCTTGGGAGCGGCCTGGGCATACACGACCTCGAGGCCGTCGTGCGCGCCCAGCCGGATGTGATCCGCCTGCCCAAGACCGAATCCGCGAAGGATGTGCTCGAGTGCGAGGCGGAGATCGAGCGCATCGAGCGCGCGGCGGGCATACCGGTCGGCAAAACCAGGATGATGGCCGCCATCGAGAGCGCGCTGGGCGTGCTCAACGCCAAGGAGATCGCCTTTTCTTCGAAGCGCCTCATCGGCATCGCGCTGGGCGCGGAGGATTACGTGACGGATCTCAAGACCACGCGCAGCGACGGTACGGAACTGTTCTTCGCGCGCTGCATGATATTGAACGCGGCGCGCGCGGCGGGCATCGACGCGCTCGACACGGTTTACAGCGACGTCAACAACGAGGAAGGCTTCCTTGCCGAGGCGGAGCTGATCCACAAGCTCGGCTTCAACGGCAAAAGCGTCATCAACCCGCGCCAGATCCCGCCGCTGCACAGGGTGTTCACGCCTCGTCAGAAGGATCTTGAGAAGGCCCGCGCGGTCATCGAGGCGAGCGAGGAGGCCGAGCGCAGGGGCAGCGGCGTCGTCGCGCTCAACGGCAAGATGATCGACAAGCCCGTCGTCGCGCGCGCGCACTACCTCGTGCAGCTCGCGGCCGCCGCGAACCGCACGCCCATCGAGGAGGTTTAACCATGCAGGATATCGACATCAAATCCATACCGCGCGTCGAGGAGATCACGGCGCTGCACGGCGCGTTCGCCGGCACGCCCGTTAAGGACGCGGAAACATTCAACGAACGCATGCACTCCAAGAACCGCGTCGTGGCGAGCATCGAGGAGGCCATACGCCTGAGCGGCCTTCGGGACGGCATGACCGTATCCTTCCACCATCACTTCCGCAACGGCGACTTCATCGTCAACATGGTGCTCGACGAGATCGCGCGCCTGGGCATCAAAAACCTCACGCTCGCCGCGAGCTCTTTGACGGACATCCACGAGCCGCTCATCGGGCACATCAAAAACGGCGTCGTGACCCACATCGAGACGAGCGGCCTTCGCGGCAAGCTCGCCGAGGCGATCTCGCGCGGGCTTATGGATTTTCCCGTGGTGTTCCGCTCCCACGGCGGCCGGGCGGCGGCCATCGAATCGGGCGAAGTGCACATCGACGTCGCTTTCCTCGGCGCGCCCTCGTGCGATCCCTACGGCAACGCCAACGGCTACAACCGCGACGAGGAGAATTCCACGAGCTGCGGCAGCCTCGGCTACGCCAAGCTCGACGCGCTCATGGCCGACAAGACCGTCGTCATCACGGACCATCTCGTGCGCTTCCCCAACGCGCCGTTCGGCATACCCGAGAGCAACGTGGATTACGTCGTCAAGGTCGATTGCATAGGCGATCCCAAGGGCATCATGAGCGGCGCGACCCGCTACACGAAAAACCCCAAGGAGCTGCTCATCGCCAAAACCACGGCGGACGTCATCGAGGCGAGCGGGTATTTCTACGACGGCTTCTCCATGCAGATGGGCTCCGGCGGGGCGAGCCTCGCCACGGCAAGGTTCCTCCGCGAAAAGATGATCGCCTCGAACTACCGTGCGCGCTTCGCTTTGGGCGGCATCACGGGGCAGATCGTCGAGATGCACGAGGAGGGCCTCATCGACAAGATACTCGACGTGCAGAGCTTCGATCTCATCGCGGCAAACTCGCTCAAGAACAACCGCTTCCACCAGCAGATCGACGCCTCGTACTACGCGAGCTACAGGAACCGCGGCGCGGCCGTGAACCAGCTCGACTTCGTGGTGCTCTCGGCGCTTGAAATTGACACGGACTTCAACGTCAACGTGCTCACGGGCTCGGACGGCGTCATCCGCGGCGCCATAGGCGGGCATCCGGACACCGCGGCGGGCGCGAGCCTCGCGGTGGTCGTGGCGCCCCTCACGCGCGGGCGCATCCCCTCGATCGTTCGGCGCGTCAACACCATCGTCACGCCGGGCAGCGTCGTGGACGTCGTCGTGACCGATCAGGGCGTCGCCGTCAACCCCGCGCGCCCCGATGTGAAGGAGAAGCTCGAGGCCGCGGGCATTCCCGTGACGAGCATAGAAAAGCTCCGCGAGCGCTGCGAGCGGATCGTGGGCATACCCGAGCCCATCAAATATAAAGATAGGATCGTGGGCATCTCGATGTACCGCGACAACACGGTGATCGATTTGATCAGGCAGATCGACGAGGGTTGAGATGGAGCTTGAAACCGGCGCTCTGAGCGCGGCAAGGGAAAATGAAATCCGGGCGTTCCTCGCGGAGCGCGGATTGACCATGGAGGGCGGCGCGGATTACTGCGCCGTCCTTCGCGATGACGCCGGCCGGCTCGCCGCGTGCGGCTGCCTCGACGGGAGCGTGATCAAGTACGTCGCGGTGTCCCCGGCGGCGGAAGGGGAGGGCGCTGCGGCGACGATCGTGTCCGAGCTCGTCAACCACGCCTACCGGGAGGGCAAGGCGCATCTGTTCCTGTTCACAAAGCCCGGCAGCGAGGATATGTTCCGCTCGCTCGGCTTCCATCCCGTCGCGCGGACGGGTGACGCCGTCATGCTCGAGGACAGGCGGGACGGCATAGACCGCTTCATCGCCTCCCTTCCCAAGGCCGAAGGCATAAAGGGCGCGTGCGTGGTCAACTGCGACCCGTTCACGCTCGGCCACAGATACCTGATCGAGACGGCGGCAAAGGCGTGCGATTTCCTCTACGTGTTCGTCGTCAGCGAGGACGCCGCGCATTTCCCCGCGAAGGACCGCTACGAGCTCGTGAAGCGCGGCACGGCGGACCTTGCCAACATCGCCGTGGTGCAAAGCGAGGATTACCTTGTTTCGCGCGCGACGTTCCCCGCGTATTTCATCAAGGACCGCGTGCGCGCCGAGGATGTGAGGACGGAAATGGACATCGCCGTGTTCGCGGGCCGCATCGCGCCGGGCGTCGGCGTCACGCGGCGCTACGTCGGCACGGAGCCGTACTGTCCCGTGACGCGCGCGTATAACGAAAAGATGCGGGAACTGCTGCCCGCCTACGGCATCGAATTCATCGAGATCCCGCGCAAGGACGGCATCTCGGCGAGCGCGGTGCGACGCTTTTTGAAGGAGGGAAGGCTCGGGGAAATCGAAACCCTCGTGCCGCCGACGACTTATGCGTATCTCAAAAATCTCGCTTGAAGATATGCTTCGCCGCCGCGAGGAAAGGGCTCTGCGCCAGCGCAAGCTGATCGAGCGCTACGGTCTGCCCGTGGCGTGCTTTACGATGAACATCCCCGGCGACACCAAGCATACGCCGCTCGTCGAGCTCGCGTTCCGCGAGGGGCTCGGGCAGTTCGAGGCGTCGCTCCCCGAGGCCAAGGCGCGCGAGTTGCTGTGCGCGCCCACGGGCTGCGAGGCGTTTTTCGCGTTCGATCACGACGCGAGGCTCGTGAAACAGGCCGCCGTCGCCGTCGAGGAGGGCGCGGCCGTCGGCAGGCTGTACGACATAGACGTGTTCGACAGCGCGGGGAGGAAGCTCTCGCGCGGGGCGGAGCGGCGCTGCGTCGTCTGCGACGGCCCCGTTTACGCCTGCGCGCGGAGCCGCGCCCACGGCCTTCACGAGATCTGCGCCCGCGTGGACGCGCTGCTGTTTTCCTTCGCCGCGCAAAAGCTCGCGGCGTGCGCGCGCGGCGCGCTCGTCGCGGAGGTGGAGGCCACGCCCAAGCCCGGCCTCGTAGACAGGAGCAACCGCGGCGCGCACCGGGATATGAGCATAGAGACCTTCTATGCGAGCGCCGAGGCGCTGGAGCCCCATTTTGAGCGCATGGTCCGCGTCGCGCTCGAGAACTGGGACATCGGGCCGGCTCCGCTCATGGCGAAGCTGCGCGCCGAAGGGCTCGACGCCGAGCGCGCCATGCGCGAGGCCACGGACGGGGCGAACGCGCACAAAGGCGCGATCTATTCCACGGGGCTGCTGCTCGCCGGCGCCGCCATCTATTTGCGCTCGGGCAAGCCCGCGCTCGCCGAGGCCGCGCGCCTCGCGTCCGTCGGCCTTTCGGATGCGCTGGATGCTGCGGCCATCGCGCCCTCGACCCACGGGGAGCGCGTTTACGCGCGCACCGGCGCGACGGGCGCGCGGGGGGAGGCTGCGGCGGGCTTTCCCGCGGCGCGCAAGGCCAAGACCGCGCTCGACGGCTTCCTCGCGCAGGGCTATTCGCTCGAGGACGCCGCCGCGCTCACGCTGCCCCTGATCATGGCCAAGCTTGACGACACGAACGTGCTCCACAGGGGCGGGGAGGAGGGGCTCGCCTATGCGCAGATTTCCGCCGCGCGCGTCAACGCGCTGCCCGTGGGCGAGCGGTTCAAGGCGCTGCGCACGCTCGACGAAGCCTTCATCTACCGCAATCTCAGCCCCGGCGGTTGCGCGGACGTGCTCGCGCTCGCGCTGTTCATGAGGGCGATCGGGGATTTTATCGAACTGTAACGGAGCGCATCATAACGAAAAGGAGCGGCGTTCGGCCGCTCCTGAGCTGTCGATAAGCCTTTTTCGGGGACTTTGCCCTCGAGCTCCCGCCAAAGGGATGATCCCTTTAAAATCCCTGTTGCCGGAAAAGTTCTGTTGGGAGCGCCAAAGAGCCGCTCCTTCGGCATATCGCGGGGAGATTTACGCGAAGGCGTTGCGCGCGCTGAGAATCGCATAATCCGGGCTCGCAAGTCCTGTCACGGCGAAGCGCGTGACCTCCGGGCGGTTGTTCCCGCCGTGCCAGTCCGAGCCTCCCGTGACGTAGAGCCCGCGCTCCGCCGCGATCGCGAGATACTTCTTCGTTTCCTCCGGCGTGTGGGAGGGATGGTATACCTCGAGTCCCTGCGCGCCGTAATCGAGCAGTTCGAGCACCTTTTCGTCGTCCTCCACGCTCTTTGGGTGCGCGATGACCGGTATGCCGCCCGCGGCCTTGATGACGTCGATCGCGTCGCGGCCGCTTGCGCAGTCCGTCTCGATGAAACCTTCGCCCGAAGGCAGGAAGTATTTACGGAAAAGCGCGCGCGTCGTCATGCCGGGCACGGCATAGCCGTCCTCGTCCATGGCCTTCACGACGTGCACGCCCGAAAGCCTCGCCTGATCCGGGTTCAGCGCCGCGACGCGTTCCCACGGGTAATCGAACACGCCCTTCGCGCGCGCGTGCTCGAAGATGACGCGCGTGTTCTCGGTCTTATCCCGCGCCATGCGCGCGATGAACGCCTCAAATTCGGGATTTCGCGCGTCGATGGAATAGCCGAGCACGTGCAAAAGCTTCCTGTTCGCGATGCAGGAGAGCTCTATGGCCGGGATGACCCGCACATCCGGTATCGCCTGGAGGTCGCCGAGACTTTCGACCCCGCCCACCGCGTCGTGGTCGGCGATGGCGATGACGGATACCCCGTTCTCCCGCGCGAGCGCGAGGAGTTTCCCGGGCGTATCCGTGCCGTCCGAATAGGTGGAATGCAGGTGCAGATCCGCATACATGGGAATACCTCCGCGTCAAATCCTCATCGCTGTTGTTTCGCGATGGAAGGGTTCCAAAAGAGAGCGGGCCGTTTCCGGCCCGCGTGCGCGTACGGCTTCAGCTCTGCGCGAGGAACGCGTCTATGAACGCCCCGATGTCCCCGTCCATGACGGCCTGTATGTTGCCGTCCTCCACGCCGGTGCGGTGGTCCTTGACGAGCGTGTAGGGCTGGAATACGTAGGAGCGGATCTGGCTGCCCCACTCGATCTTCTTCATCTCGCCCTTGATCTCGGCCATTTGATCCATGCGTTCGCGCTCGGCGACCTCGAGCAGCTTGCCGCGGAGTATGCGCATGGCCATCTCCTTATTCTGGAGCTGGCTTCGCTCGTTCTGGCACTGCACGACGATGCCCGTGGGTATGTGCGTGATGCGTATGGCGGAGCTGACCTTGTTGACGTTCTGCCCGCCCGCGCCGCCGCTGCGGTAGGTGTCCACGCGGATGTCGTCCGGGTCGATCTCGACCTTGTTGTCGATGTCGTCGAAGATCGGCGTCACGTCGAGCGAGGCGAACGAGGTGTGCCGCCTTCCCGCCGAGTCGAAGGGCGAGATGCGAACCAGCCTGTGCACGCCCTTCTCGGCCTTGAGGTAGCCGTAGGCGTTGTCTCCCGTGACCTCGAATGTCACGCTCTTGATGCCGGCCTCGTCTCCGTCGAGCAGGTCGAGCTCGCGAACCTGGAAACCGTTGCGTTCGCAGTAGCGCGTGTACATGCGGTAGAGCAGCGAAACCCAGTCCTGCGCCTCGGTGCCGCCCGCGCCCGCGTGCAGCGAGAGTATGGCGTTGTTCGCGTCGTAAGGGCCTTTGAGCAGCGTCTCAAGCTTGAGCGCCGCGACGGCCGCCTCGAGCGCGGCGTATTCCTCCTCGATCTCGGGCAGGAGGCTTTCGTCGTTCTCCTCGTCCGCCATGTCGATCAATACTTCGAGATCCTCGCTTCGCGCGCTGAGCTTGCGGTATTTATCGAGCTTGCCCGAAATGGACTTGATGCGCTGGTTTACCTTGTTGGCGTTTTCCACGTCGTTCCAGAAGCCGGGCTCGGCCATCCGGGCTTCGAGCTGATCCTTTTCCCCGCTTAATCCCGCGAGGTCAAAGGGACCCACCTGCCTCTTTGAGCGTTTCGACCGCGTCGGCCAGCTTCTGCCGGATCTCTTCCAGTTGTATCACTCTGATCACTTCCTATCCTTTTTATATTCTTATGATAGTCTCCGTTTTTCAGCCTGTTCGGATTCCATTGGGCGCTACGCGCTTTTTCCGCAGCAGTTTTTATACTTCTTGCCGCTGCCGCAGGGACAGGGATCGTTGCGCCCGGGCTTTTTGTCGCTCTTCTTCGGCTGGGGCTTGCCTTCGGACGAGGTCGTGACGGGGTTTGCGAGCTGCTCTCGCTTCTGCGGCGCCTGCCGGACGGAAACGTGGAACAGCGTCCTGACCGTGCGCTCGCGTATGCCCATGATCATCTCGTCGAACATGTCGAAGCCCATGTTGCGGTAGGCGACGACGGGGTCCTTCTGGCCGATGGCCTGCAGGCCTATGCCCTGGCGGAGCTGGTCCATGCCGTCGATGTGGTCCATCCAGTGCGCGTCCACGGCTTTGAGCAGAAGCACGCGCTCGACCTCGCGCATGTCCACGCCAACCGCCGTAACGTCCGCCTCGTGCTTTTGGAAAGTGCCTTCCACGAGCTCGAGCGTTTTTTGTGCGAGCGCGTCCCGGTCGGTGATGCCGTGGAGCCTGCCCGTATAGTCCTCGCCCGCGATCTGGGCGAGCTCCTTGTAAAGCCCCATCATGTCCCAATCGGCGCTCTTTGCATGCGGCGGCGTGAATATCTCGAGGCGGGAGGCGACGGTCTCGCGGATCATCTCCATGACGGAGTCGTGTATGTCCTCGCCCATGAGCACCTTACGGCGCTGGCCGTAGATGATCTCGCGCTGCTTGTTCATCACGTCGTCGTACTGCAGCACGTTCTTTCGTATGTCGAAGTTGTGCGATTCGACCCGCTTCTGAGCGGTTTCGATCTGCTTTGTCAGGATGCGCATGTCCAGCGGTATGTCGTCGTCGGGGGAGAGCTTCTCCATGATGGCCTTGATGCGGTCCCCGCCGAAGCGCAGCATCAATTCGTCCTCGAGGGAAACGTAGAAGCGCGTGCTGCCGGGGTCGCCCTGACGGCCGGAACGCCCGCGAAGCTGGTTGTCTATGCGGCGGGATTCGTGCCGCTCCGTGCCGATGATGTGCAAGCCGCCGACGGATACGACCCTGTCGTGCTCGGCGTCCGTCTGCGCCTTGAATTTTTCATACGCCCGATTGTAGGCTTCGCGCGCCGCGAGCACGTTTTCTTCGTCCGTTTCCGCGTGGCCCGTGGCCTCCTCGATGAGCTCCTCCTCGAGTCCCTGCTGGCGAAGCTCGCGCTTTGCGAGGAATTCCGGGTTGCCGCCCAGGAGGATGTCCGTGCCGCGGCCCGCCATGTTGGTGGCGATGGTCACGCTGCCCCATTTGCCCGCCTGCGCGACGATTTCGGCTTCCTTCTGGTGCAGTTTGGCGTTCAATACCTGATGCTCTATGCCGCGCTTTTTGAGCATGGAGCTTAAAAGCTCGCTCTTCTCGACCGAGATCGTGCCTACGAGTATCGGCTGGCCGGTCTTGTGGACGCGGATGATCTCCTCGACCACCGCACGGAACTTGCCCGCCTCGCTCGCGTAGACGACGTCGTTGCAGTCGGCGCGGATGAGCGGCTTGTTCGTGGGGATTTCGACGACGTCGAGCCCGTAGATCGACTGGAACTCGGCCTCCTCGGTCTTGGCCGTGCCCGTCATGCCCGCGAGCTTTTTGAACATGCGGAAGTAGTTCTGGAACGTGATGGTCGCGAGCGTCTTGTTTTCACGCTCGACCTTGACGTTTTCCTTGGCCTCGAGCGCCTGGTGCAGCCCGTCGCTGTAGCGGCGGCCGAACATCAGCCTTCCCGTGAACTCGTCGACGATGAGCACCTGCCCCTCCTGTACGACGTAGTCCTTGTCGCGCGTGAACAGGGCGTTCGCTTTGAGCGCCTGCAGTATGTGGTGATTGAGCTCCTGGTTCTCGGTGGAGGAGATGTCGCCCATGCCGAAGAACTGCTCGGCCTTTTCCATGCCGCGCGCGGTCAAAGCCACGGTGCGCGCCTTGATGTCGCACATGTAGTCGCCGCTTTCGGGCTGCTCCTCGCCGAGCATCAGCTCGGTCTTGCTGGCCTTCTCGATGTTGGCGCCGCGTTCGAGCTTCTTTACGAACTTGTCCGCCCTGGCGTATAGGTCGGTGGATTTTTCGCCCGAGCCGGAGATGATCAGGGGCGTCCTCGCCTCGTCGATGAGGATCGAGTCCACCTCGTCTACGATGGCGTAGTTGAGCGCGCGCTGCACCATCTGCTCGCGGTAGACCACCATGTTGTCGCGCAGGTAGTCGAAGCCGAACTCGTTGTTCGTGCCGTAGGTGATGTCGCAGGCGTAGGCCCTGCGCCTCTGGTCGTTGTCGAGGTCGTGCACGATGCAGCCCACGGTAAGGCCGAGGAACTTGTAGATTTTGCCCATCCACTGCGCGTCGCGCTTTGCGAGGTAGTCGTTGACGGTCACGATGTGCACGCCCTCGCCGGCGAGCGCGTTGAGGTAGGCGGGCAGGGTTTCGGTGATGGTTTTGCCCTCGCCGGTCTTCATCTCGGCGATGCGGCCCTGGTGCAGCGTGATGCCGCCCAGCAGCTGCACGTCGAAGTGGCGCTGGCCTATGGTGCGCACGGCGGCCTCGCGCACGAGCGCGAACGCCTCGGGCAATATGTCGTCGAGCTGTTCGCCCCGGGCGAGCCTTTCCCTGAACTGTGCGGTTTTCGCGCGCATTCCTTCATCCGGGAGCGCCTTGACGGAAGGCTCCAGCTCGTTGATGCGCCGCACGATGGGCGCGAGCTTTTTGAGCTTGGTTTCGCTGGAGTTGCCCAGCAGGGTATCGATAAAGCCCATTCGGTATCCCTTCTTTCCATAATACAACAGCATGATTTTAGCATGCGCGGCGCTTTGATGCAACCGCGCTCCGCCCGAGTTGACAAAATTAACACTGCGGCTACACGGCTTCTCCACAATATGATATACTGGATTCCATGAAAAACCGAAGCGAAGTATGGGGCGTACTGTGCGGGATTTTCTCGCACGTTCTCTTTGCCCTGAGCTTCCTTTTCACCAAGGAAGCGGTCGATACGTACAGCGCCTTCACGCTGCTTTCGTGGCGTTTCCTCTTCGCGCTCGCCGCGATGGGGATCTGCGCGCTTACCGGCGTGATCAGGCTAAACCTGCGGGGCAAGCGCCTCTGGCCGCTGGTTTTGATCGCGATTTTCCAGCCCGTGCTCTACTTCCTCGGCGAAACGTACGGCGTCAAGCTCACGACCGCGTCCGAAAGCGGCTCGCTCGTGACGTTCCTTCCGATCGTGACGATCGTGCTGTGCAGCCTCATCATCAAGGAGAAGCCGACACGGCCGCAGGTCGCGGGCATCGTCGTGTCGGTGGCCGGCGTGTTGATTATTGTGCTCGCCAAAGGGCTCGACGCTTCGCTCAACGTGCTCGGCTACCTGATGATCATACTCGCCATGACCAGCGACGCGCTTTCCGTCGTGTTCCAGCGCAAGGCCATGAACTATACGAGCCAGGAGAAGACCTTCGTCATGGCCGCGCTCGGCGCCGTCGCCTTCACCGGCATGGCGCTCGTACAGAACGGGATCAACGGCACGCTCGGCGCCTTTTTTATCGCGCCCTTTGCGGATGCGAAATTCCTGGCCGCCGTGCTCTACCTTTCCGTCGGCTGCCAGGTGCTCGCCTTTTTGATGGCGAACTACGCGCTCCAGACATTGGGCGCCGCGCGCTGCACGTCGTTCGCCGGCATTACGACCGTCGTCGCGGTGCTCGCGGGCGTGCTGCTTTTGCGCGAGCGGTTCACGCCGATACAGGGCGCCGGCACGGCGCTCGTGCTCGCGGGCGTCTACACCGCGAACTATGCTTTGAAAAGCAAGGACGCCGCGGCGCTCCCGCAGGAGGGCTCGTGTCCGGGGGAAGAAAACCTGTGAGCGCGCTCCTTCGGGGCATATTGATACTCGCCGGCCTTCTCGGCGTAATCGACACGCTCGCCGTTTCGATGTATTCCAACATGAACGCGGGCACGGTCCTGCCCGGGCTCCTCGGCCTGCCGTTGCTGCTGATAGGCTTGTTCCTTCCCGCGGCGCAGAGGTTCTTCAGCTCGGGCTTCGGCATGTTCGTCAAGTGGCTGCTCGTCGCGGGGTACGCGGGCTATGCGCTGATCCTGTTGATCATGGTGCCCATGATCTACCGCGAGGGACGCCAACCGCCCGCCCCCGGAGCGGACGCGCTCATCGTGCTCGGCTGCGGCGTGCGGGGAGAGCGCGTTTCCCTCACGCTCGCGCGGAGGCTTGACGCGGCGCTCGCCTATGCGAAGGCCAACCCGGATACGCTCGTCGTGCTCTCGGGCGGGCAGGGGCAGGGGGAGGACATCACCGAGGCGGAGGCCATGCGCCGTTACCTCGCGGTGCGCGGGCTGCCCGAAAGCCGCATGCGCGTGGAGGAGAAGTCCGAGAGCACCTACGCGAACTTTCGCAACTCCAAACGCATCATAGACCGGGAAGCGGGCGACGGCGCGAAGGTGATCTTCGTGACCACGCGCTTCCACGTGCTGCGCGCGGAGCTGGTCGCGCGCTCGCTCGGGCTCGACGCCGAGGGCGTCGGCACGCGCGGCGTCGATTGGATCACGCCCAACGATTACATGCGCGAATCCCTCGTGATCATCTACTATTATCTCGGAGGTAAAATCTGATGGAACAGCAAAAGCGCGCGCCCCTCACCGAGGAGCAGAAAAAGGAAAAGGTCCTGCGCAGCTTCGTGAAGGATGGCCGCGTCGCCGCCATGCCCGTTAAGGCGGGCAAGCGCGCGGTCATACTGGAACTGGCCGCGGAGCGCTTCGAGAAGGGCCGCGTCTATTCCGAGCGCGAGGTCAACGAAATCCTGCTGGGCCTCTACGGCGATTACTGCACGTTGCGCCGCGAGCTCGTCGACGCGGGGCTCATGACACGCGCAGCGGGCGAGTACAGGCGGAATGATTGACAATTGAATTCATTGACAATCAAAGAACGCCGCCTGCGGGCGGGGATTGTTCGGGCGGCCCTGCGCGGCCGCCTTCGTTGTGCACCGCGCCGCGCCCCCGCGTTTTGCTCTTGCCATAGAAGCGGTAAAAAGATATAATACGCTATACCAAAATATGGTAGAAAATTTGACGAAACGGAGAGAGAACAATGGATATCAAGGCAAAAATCGAAGAAATCGTGGGAAAGGTCAAGTCGGATAAGGATTTTGCGGCGAAGTTCGCCAAGGAGCCCGTGAAGGCCGTGGAGTCCGTGCTCGGCATCGATTTGCCGGACGATCAGATCAACGCGCTCATCGAGGGCGTTAAGGCGAAAATTTCGCTCGACAAGGCGGGCGATCTGTTCGGCAAGGCCAAGAAGCTCTTTTAACCGAGTTCATTCAGACGGCGAAAATGCGGGCGGATGATGTCCGCCTATGTTTTTACAGGGAACCATGTGTTGTTCGGATAGTTATTCACCATTCGCCATTGGTTGTTAGCTGACGTCAGCGGCGATTTTTAATCGCCGCTGATGTTATAATTCTCCGCTTGCGACATGAACAGCTTATAATACAATCCATCCGTCTTTTCCATGAGTTTCGCGTGCGGCGCGAAGTCCGCGACTCTGCCGCCGTCTATGACGAGTATGCGGTCGCAGAAGATGGAGCTCGACATGCGGTGCGAGATGTAGAGCGCGGTGCCTTCGCCCACGAGCGAGTTGAAGTGCTCGTAGATTTCAGCCTCGGCGATGGGATCGAGCGCGCTCGTGGGCTCGTCGAGTATGACGAGCTTCGCGTTTTTATACAGGGCGCGCGCGATGGCGATCTTTTGCATCTCGCCGCCGGAAAGCTCCACGCCCTTTTCGTCGTACGCCTTGCCGAGCATGGAGTAGATGCCGTTCTCGAGCTCGGCCATCTTCTGCTCGAGCCCGGCTTTCCTGAGCGCCTCGCCCGTGCCCGGGAGGTCGCCGCCCGCGTCGGAGCAGATGATGTTCTCGTCTATGGTGAAGGCGAACAGCCGGTAATCCTGGAACACCGCGGCCACGGCCTTCATCCAGGAGGCGTGGTCATATTCCCATAAATCGCGCCCGTTGACGAGTATGCGGCCCGAATCCGGGCGGTACATGCGGCACAGCAGCTTGACGAGCGTGGTCTTGCCCGCGCCGTTGAGGCCGACGACGGAAACCTTCTCGCCGCCGCGCACGTCGAAGCTTACGCCCGTGAGCACGGACTTATCTGAGCCGGGATAGGTGAAGGTGACGTTTTCGAAGCGGATCTCGCCGATTTCGCCCGCGAAGGGAACGCCGCTCATATCCTTTTCCTCGGGAAGCTCCATGAACTGCATGTATGGCTCGAGGTAGGAAAGCACCTGCCCGAGGCTGATGAGCGACATCGACATTTCCATCACGCTTGAGGTGAAGCCCGTCGCCGCCGAGACGTACATCGTGAAGGAGCCGAGCGAAATCGCGCCGGATGTGCCCGGCACGAGCACGCGGTAGCCGACGAAGCCGTAGGCGATGGCCGCCTGCAGGGAGTTGACCGCGTCGATGAGCGCGTTGAATATGCTCATGCGCGCCATAAACGGCGCGGAGCGCTCGTAGATTTGGAGGTTGTAGTCGCTCACGCGGCGCGTCATCATCTCCTCCATCGAATACAGGCGCGCGTCCTTCTGAATTTCGCCGTTGGCGCAGAGCGAAACGTAGTAGCCGTATTGCCGGTTGATCGGGATCAGGCTCATCTGGAACGTCCGCTGGTCCTTGCGGATGGAGCCGTAGAACAGCAGGCCCAGGCCGATGCACAGCGCGAGCAGCAGCACCAACAGAGGGCTGAGCATCGCCATGAGCGCCAGCAGGCCCGCGACGACGATGATGTCCCTGGTCAGCGTCGCCAGTATGTTGACCATGCTCTCCAGCGCGCTGAAGGTCGTGACCGCGAAGACCGCGCGCTCCTTGAGATCGAGCTTCTCCGGGTCCTCGAGGCAGGCGTACGACACGCGCATGATCTTCTCGGCCATGCGCTCGCGCAGCATTTCGGAAACATAGATCTTCCGATAATCGAGGTGGCGCTTGAGCGCGTTGGCGGCGAACGAAAACGCCCAGTTCGCGCCGACGAGGACCGCCGTCCAGAAGAAGAGCCGGTTCGGGTCCTGCGCGCCCGTCAACTCGTCGATGAGGAACTTGGGCAGCACGACGTTCGCCATGAGCTGCGCGCCGCCCAGCAGCGACGAGCCGAGCAAAAGGAAGATATACGCGGGGGAAACCTCCCAGGCGAGGGTGAGGAACATGGAGAGCTTCCTTGCCGCCTTCATGCCTTGGCTCCCTTCCCGGCTGCGCCCTGCGTGTAGTATTTGCCCTGCACGGTGAACATCTCGCAGTATTTGCCGCGACTGGCCATCAGTTCGGCGTGCGTGCCTTCCTCCGCGACGCGCGCGCCGTCGAGCAGTATGATCCTGTCGCAGAAGCGCGTGCTCGCGAGCCTGTGGGAGATGTAGAGCGCGGTTTTACCCTTGGTCAGTTCCCCGAAGCGCTCGTAGATGTCCTGCTCGGCCAGCGCGTCGAGCGCGGCGGTCGGTTCGTCCATGACGACCATGTTCGCGTCCTTGTAGAGAGCGCGCGCGATGGCGAGCTTCTGCGCCTCTCCGCCCGAGAGGATCGCCCCCTGCTCGTCGATGACCTTCAGCAGCACCGTGTCGAGCCCTTTGGGCAGCGAGCAGACCTTTTCCCACAGCCCGGCCTTCTTGAGCGCTTCTTCGGCGCGGGCGCGGTCGCCCCCGTCGCAGGCGGAGACGTTCTCGAGCACCGTGTAGGCGAGCACGTTGACCTCCTGGAATACCGCCGAGAACATCGAATACAGCGCCTTTTTCTCGAACTCCCCGATGGGGACGCCGTTGATGAAGATTTCACCTTCCGTCGGGTGGAAGAGCCCAGTCATGAGCTTGACGAGCGTGCTCTTTCCCGCGCCGTTCACGCCCACGAGCGCGAGGCGCTCCCCCTTGCGGATCGTGAGGTTCAGGTGCTCGAAGATATGCTTCTCGCCGCGCGGATACTTGAACGAAACGTCGCGGAACTCGATCTCGAGCGTATCGCCCTCGACGGGGCCGCGCGTCCCCCGCGGGCCGTAGAGGTCCTCGTCGAGGAAGCGGAACAGCTCGTGCACATACTCGCCCTCGTTGAGCACGGTCGTGATCTCCGCGGAGAGGTTCTTGAGGTAGAGCGAGAGCGAAGCCGCCGCGGCGAGATACATCGAAAAGTCCGCGATGCTCATGCCCCGCGCGACGTCGGCCGCGAGCAGGCCGTAGGTCGCCGCGTCGCTTAGAAGCAAAGTCGCGAGGCCGAGGAAGCCCCAGAGGTATTCCCGCTTCGCGATGACCGAGAGTATGTCCACATAGCCCCGTATCTCGCGCCTGCAGTTCTCTATGACGCGCTCGCGAAGATTGTACACGCGGATGTCCTTGCCGTAGGTGAAGTCGTGCGTGGTCCGGAGGAAATAGTCCTTCCGGCGCTCCGCGTGGCCGAGCTGCTCACGCTTGCCGAAGCGGAAGGCGTGCACCTTCCTGCCGATGAAGACGACCGCCGCGATGTTGACGAAAATCGCCGCGAGTATCAGCGGGTTTTTCATGCCGATGAAGACCGCGAGCGCGAGCACCGTCAGCGCCGGCGCGGGCGCCTTGAAGAGCGAGCGGTAGACCGCCTCCACGCCGTTGTTGTTGGAGCGGGTCGAGCTGAACGCCTTCTCGTAGCGGTCGAGGAACTTGTCGTCCTCGGCGTGCGGATAGTCGATGCGGATGAGCTTTGTGAACTGGTCGCGGACGAAATCGATGCGAAGCCGCGCGATGCGCATATAGGAATTCTGGTCGGCGACGTCCTTCATAAAGACGAGCGCGGCGGAGACGAGGAAGAAGCCGCCGACAATATAGAACAGATATTCCGGCCGCGCGGCTCCCGTCAACTCGCCTATGACGAGCTTTGGCAGCACCACCGGCGGAAAGGGCAGCAGCGCCGCGCCTATGGTGTAGAGCGCGAACAGAAAAAACACGCCCCGGTCGTTGGACGCGGCGTTCGCGAGCAGTCGTCTGAGTGTCTTTGCGACCGGATAGGATGGCTTCATATGCGCTATGATACCATATGTGCGCTCTCATGAAAAGCAACCCGCGCTTGTCATTTTGCGTGCAACCGATAATTGCGCGCCGGCGCGACGGAGCAGGAGCCGATTCCGGCGGCCTCAGCCTGGTGTCCGGGGCTCCCGTCCGAGGGGCGTATCGATCCCCGGGTAGATCCGCCCGAAGGCGGCGTTATAGGATCGGCGGTTGCCGATTGTTTCGTTTGAGCGCGCAACAAGGGCCGATATGGTATCGGCCCCTACGCAATCCCGCCCGAAGGCGGCGTTTTTTGATTGTCAATTGTCAATTATTTCGATGTTGCGGCGAGCTTTTTGGCGAGCTGGGCCTTTTTGCGGTTGGCGGCGTTCTTGTGGATGACGCCCTTCGCCGCGGCCTTGTCGACGGTGCTGACGGCCTCGGCATACACGGACGCGACCGCCTCTTTGTCGCCTGTTTCAACCACGGCGTCGAACTTCTTCACGACGGTTTTCGCGCGGGAGCTCACGACGCGGTTGTTCAGGTTCTTCTTGGCGGTGGTGGCCACGCGCTTGAGAGCGGATTTATGGTTTGCCAAAACGGTTTCCCCCTTTTTTTACTCGAACAGTAGGGATTATATCATGCGGATATGGGGATTGCAAGCATATTTTCTCGGCGTTTCCGGCTGTTTTTCGCTTGGTATAGCATGCCGATTCCGGCGGATAATAAACTACGGCGCCAAGAAGCGCGCAACACACAACCGAAGGGAGCAACGACATGAGCGGAGTGATACGCACGGATCTTGCCATGGAGGCGCGCGAGCTGCATCCGGAGCTTGCGGGCGTCGAGGAGGAGAATTTCGTGCGCGACGGGGTCCAGGTTTCGCGCATCTCGATCACCACGCCCGAGGCGGCCGAGAAGCTTGGCAAGCGCATGGGGCTTTACATCACCATCGACGCGCCGGAACTGCCCCTCAAGCCCACGGGGCTTACCGACGCGGTCTCGCGCGAGCTCGCGCGCCAGATCGTCACCCTCATGGGGGACGCCGCGCCCGACGCGCCGGTGCTCGTGGCCGGCTTGGGCAACCGCGCCGTCACGCCGGATTCCCTCGGCCCGCGCGTCGCGGACGCCATCTATGTCACGCGCCACATCAAGCAATATATGGCCGAAGCCGTGCCCGAGACCGTGCGCGAGGTCAGCGCGCTCGCGCCGGGCGTGCTCGGCGTGACGGGCGTGGAAACGCGGGAGATCATCTACGGCGTGGTCGAGCACACGAAGCCCGCGTTCATCATCGCCGTGGACTCGCTCGCCTCGCGCCGCGCCGCGCGCATCAGCACGACCATCCAATTGACCGACACCGGCATCAGCCCGGGCGCGGGCATAGGCAACATCCGTTCCGGCCTCAACGAGGAGAGCCTCGGCGTGCCCGTCATCGCCATAGGCGTACCACTGGTCGTGTACGCGGGCACCATCGCGCGGGATACCATCAGCCTCATCGCGGATGAAACCGGCCGCCACGAGGAGGAGGAGGGCCTGAAAGACCTCGCCGACCGCATGATCCGCGAGCACATAGGCGAGCTCATCGTCACGCCCAAGGAGATCGACGCGCTCGTTTCCGATATGACCAAGATCGTCTCCGACGGCATCAACCGCGCGCTGCTCGGCATGGACTACGTGGGGGTGCGCACGCTCATCGCGTAAAGTTGTCCAATGTTCGCCGCATAAAGTTGTCCAGCCGCTCATAGTTATGGGTCGGGAGGATGTACCTATGCAAACGAACGCGCGCGCCGTCCGGCGCAAAACGAACGCAAACGCGAAAGGGCAGGGGAAGGGCTGGCTCGCCGCCGCGCTGATCGGGCTTTGCGCCATGATACTGATCGCGGCGGCCGTTTCAAAGCTTGCGGGCGCCGTCCAACCGGGCGGCGAGGAGGTCGAGGCGACGCCGAGGCCGACGCTCCGGCTCGAGCGGGCCGACGTGGACGACAACGTGGACATCGGCTTTCTCATGGAGCTCATCGGCACCCAGGAACCCAAAAGTCCGGATATGAACCTCGCCGGCGGAGAGCCCACCGTGCTCATCTATCACACGCATACCAAGGAAGGCTATTTTCCCACGGATCAATACGATTATGAGCCGGGCGACGACTGGCGCTGCCAGGACGACTCGATGAACGTGTGCGTCGTAGGCGAGCGCCTCGCGGAGGATCTCAGGAGCGTCTACGGCATCGAGGTCATACACGACACCACCAACCACGAGCCGCCCAAGCTCGCCACGTCCTATTCGCGCTCACTTGAGACCATGCTCTATTATAAGGAAAAATATCCGAGCATCACGCTGTTCATCGACGTGCACCGCGACGATTACGGCCAGCCCGTCATCCCCGCGGATTACCTCGTAATAGACGGCCACGAGGTCGCGCGCATCATGTTCGTCGTGGGCACGGGCAAGGGCGCGACGGGCACCGGCTTCGACGAGATGCCGGACTTCACCTCGAACTACGCGCTTGCCAAGCGCCTCACGGAGTATCTGCTCAAGATCGACGACAGCCTCGCGCGCAACATCCGCGTCAAGGCGGGGCGGTATAACCAGCATGTGTCGAGCACCTGCCTTCTCGCGGAGATCGGCCACAACGGCAACACGCTTGAGCAGGCGCTCAACGCCGCGGACTATCTCGCCGCCGCCATCGCCAACGCCGCGGGGCTCCAAGCCAGGCAGACCGGCGTATTGCCGCTCGCGCCCTGATGGTGTATTATTTTGGCATATCCGCTCAGGAGGTGCCGTATGACGCTGCACATCGACACGAGGAACACGAGCCTGATACTCGAGGCGACCCCCGGGAAACGCCTGACGCTGCTGCACTACGGCGCGCGGCTTCGCCCGCGGGCGGATTATTCCGCGCTCGCGGACAAGCACTCCGTGCTGCCGGGCGGCTGCAGCATCGCCGCGGACCGGGATAACGACGCGTATGTCCTCGACGGGGCGCGCCTGATGTTCGGCACGCTCGGGCGCGGGGATTTCCGCGAGCCGATCGCGGAGTTCATACTGCCGGACGGCTCCTCGACGACGGATTTCCTCGTCGAGGGCGCGGAGCTCGTCGAAGGCAAGCCGCAGATGAGGGGCCTGCCTTCGGCCGTCGCGGGAGAGGGCGTGCGCACGCACGTGGTCACGCTATCGGATCAAATCGCGAAGCTTCGCGTCAAGCTCTTTTTTACGGCGTACCACGACTGCGACGTCATTGCGCAGCGCGTCGAATACATCAACGAAAACGGCTCCCCGGTCGTTCTGCGGCGCGCGATGAGCGCCCAGCTCGACCTGCCCGCCGCCGGATATACGCTGACCGCCTTCACTGGCTCGTGGGCGGCGGAGCGGACGAAAACCGTCCGCACGCTCTGCCGGGGCGTGTTCGTCAACGACTCCAAGCAGGGCGCGAGCTCCGCCAGGGCGAACCCCTTCGTCATGCTCTCGGAGCCGGACGCCACGGAGGAGAGCGGCAAGGTTTACGGCTTTAACCTCGTCTACAGCGGCAACCATGCGGAGATTTTCGAGGAAACGTTCTTCAGCCACACGCGCTGCCTCGTGGGCGTCAACCCCTCCGGCTTCGCGTGGACGCTCGGGCCGGGGGAATCCTTCGAAGCGCCCGAGGCGATACTGAGCTTTTCCGCCGAGGGCTTCGGCGCGCTCTCGAGGAACCTGCACCGCTTCATACGCCTGTTCATCGTGCGCGGCGCGTGGCGCGACCGCGAGCGCCCGGTGCTCGTCAACAACTGGGAAGGCACGACTTTCGATTTCGACGAAAAAAAGCTGCTCGCCATCGCCAAAGCGGGCGCGGAGGCGGGGGCGGAGCTGTTCGTGATGGACGACGGCTGGTTCGGCGCGCGGGATGACGACCACAGGGCTCTGGGCGACTGGTTCGTCAACACGAAAAAGCTGCCGCACGGCCTCGACGGACTGCAAAAAAAGCTCGCCGCCATGGGACTTCTCTTCGGCGTATGGGTGGAGCCGGAGATGGTCAACGAGCAGAGCGAGCTCTACCGCATGCATCCGGATTGGGCGGTGCGCGTGCCGGGCAGGGAGCCCGCGCTCGGCAGGAACCAGCTCCTGCTCGACCTCACGCGCCGGGAGGTGCGCAATTACATCGTCAACTCCATGACGCGCGTCTTTTCGAGCGCGGACATCGCCTATGTCAAGTGGGATTACAACCGCGACTTCTCGGACGCCTACACGCCCTCGCTCCCGCCGGAACGCCAGGGCGAGTACGCGCACAGATATATGCTGGGCCTCTATGAGATACTCGAAACGCTCGTCGCGCGCTTCCCGCAGATCCTCTTCGAGTCGTGCGCGAGCGGGGGCAACCGCTTCGATTTGGGCATGCTCTGCTATATGCCGCAGGTCTGGACGAGCGACAATACGGACGCCTTCTGCCGCCTCGACATCCAGGAGGGCACGAGCTACGGCTATCCGCTCTCGACCATGGGCGCGCACGTTGCCTCCTCGCCGAGCCAGGCGACGCTGCGCCGCACGCAGATCGAAACCCGCTTCAACGTGGCGGCGTTCGGCCTGCTTGGCTACGAAATGGATTTGACGGAGATGACGAGCTTCGAGCGCAAGTGCATGAAGGCGCAGATCGAATGGTACAAGGCGCACAGGAGAACGCTGCAGTTCGGCGATTTCTACCGGCTGCGCCTGCCGGGCGCGGGCGGCAGGCGGGCATGGCTTTGCGCCTCCCAGGACCGCCGCGAGGCTGTGGCGATGTTCTTCCAGCAGACGGCCATGCCGGGGCATACGCGGGATATACTGCCCCTTCGCGGCCTCGACGACGCGCTCGAATACGAGGTCACGGGGCGGCGGCAGTACATCGCGGTGAGCGCCTTCGGCGGCCTCGTCAGGCACGCGCTGCCCGTGAAGATCAACGGCGATGGCGCGGCGATGGCGGTGCTCTCCTCGCATTATCTGTTCCCGATGGTCGAGGAGCGCTACCGCGCGGGCGGGGACCTCCTGAACCGCGCGGGGCTGAACCTCGTGCAGCAGTTCGGCGGCACGGGCTATAACGAAGAAATCAGGATCGTCGGCGATTACGGCTCGAGAACGTATCTGATCAGGGCCGTGGAGCCTTCAGCAGGCGAGCAGGAGTAGCGCCTGTTCGAGCGCGTCGAGCGCGCGCGCCCGCCCGGTGAGCTGCAGCGTCGCCACGTCGCACAGCGCCTTGGCGCAGCGCTCGAGCGCTTGCGTGCGCCCGGGCTTCATGAGCCGCGCCGCCTCGTAAACGCGGTAGGCGTAGCCTGCGCCCACGCCGAGGCCGGATACGATTTCATCCTTCGTTTTTTTGCGCTCGATGAGCCTTCGCGCCTGCAATATGAGCCGCGCCTTCTCGCCGATGCGGTTGGCGATGTCGATGGGCTGCGCCCCGTCGCGCATGACGCCGCGCAGCGCCGCGAAGCCGTCCTTCGTCCTGCCCGCGAGCACGTCGTCGAGCACGGCGAACACCACGAACTCGAGGTCGCGCGCGACGACCTTCGAGATGATTTGCTTTGTGATCGCTTGGCCGTCGCCCGCGTAGGCGGCGGCTTTTTGGAATTCGTTGTTGAGCCTGGCGCAGTCCGTCCCCGCGAGGGAAACGAAGAACTCCGCGTCCCGCTCGGAAAGGGCGGCCCCGCCCGCGTCCGCCTGCCGGCGGAGCCAGCGCGCGGCGTCGGATTCGGAAAGCGGCGTGAAAAGCACGCTCCGCCCGAGCGCTTCGAGCGCCTTGACGATGAGCAGCTTGCCGTCCGCCTTTCCGCGGCAGAAAAAGACGAGCGCCGTCTGCGGCGGCACGCGGGGCAGGTAATCCCGAAGCGCCTCCGCGTCCCCCTCCCTGGGCAGCGCGCGCACGATCACAAGCCGAAGCTCGGCGAGGAAGGGCAAAGTTTCGCACGCGGCGACGATCTCGCCCGCGTTGGCCGAGGCGAGGCGATCGACGTTCATCTGGCGGACGTTCGGCTCGACGAGCGCGATGAGCTGCGCGAGGGCGCTGTCCTTGACGAACTCCTCCTCGCCGTGCAGAAGATATGCGCCGGAGAGGCTCCTTTCGCGGATCGCCCTGAAAAAATCCCTGTAATCCATATGCCGATTATAGCGAATCCGCAAGGCCGCGGCAAGCCTCAGAGGAAAACGAGCGCGAGCGCGCTCAACGCGACGAGGACGGACGCGGCCGCGTACTTCTTTTTGTTTTCAAGCAGGCAGTATTTCGAGAGCAGGGCGAGCGCCGTGAGGAACAGCGCGCACGCGAGAGCGGAAGGCTCCTCGAAGCGCAGCACGCTCAGGGGCAGCGAGGCGAAGGCCTTGGAGAGATAATCCGCCGCGTCCGCGAGCAGGCGCACGGGGAAGGCGAGCGCATTGCCCAGCGGCAGCCACGCCCAGCCCGCGAGAAGCGCGGCGATGGCGAGCGGCAGCGAAAGCGTCACGAGCGGCACGACGACGAGGTTGGCGGCGAGCGAATAGAGGGGAAGCCTCCCGAAGATGACGAGCGTGAAGGGCAGCGTCGCGAGCGTGGCCGAGAGCGTGAGCGCGGCGTCCGCGGCGACGGGGGAGGGGAGCGGCTCGAGCCGCGCGCGGATGGGCTCATACAGCCCGAGTATGCCCGCCGTCGCGGCGAACGAGAGCTGGAAGCCCGCCGAGAACAGCGAAAAAGGCAGCGGCAGCGCGATCAGAACGAACGCGAGCGCGAGCGCGCTCAGGGGATCGCTCTTCCTGCCGAGAGCGGGCGCGGCGAGTATGCACAGCGACATGACGCACGCGCGCAAGAGCGAGGCCGGGAAGGCCGCGAGCAGGCAGTATACGGCAAGGAACGCCGCCACCGAAAAGAAGCGCGGCGCCGGGCAGCGTTTGGGTATGAGGCGCGCGAGAAGCTCCGCGAGTATGCTCGCGTTGAGGCCGGAGAGCGCGAGTATGTGCGATACGCCCGCCGCGCGGAAGGCCTCGTTGTCGAAGTATGTGAGCTTCGACGTATCCCCGAGCACGATGGCGCGCACGAGCGGCGAGGCTTCGAGGAAGAGCCTGTCGCAGAGCGCGTAGATTCCCCGCGCGATCCCCGCGACGCTTTCGGGCAAATCGATCTGCGCGTTCGCGAGCGCGAACACCGCGCCCTCGCCGAGCGCGCCGGACGGGGGCAGGTGCGGCAGCATCCGCGCGAAGCCGAGCGCGGCGCCGATAAGAACGATCGTCAGCGCGCGTTTTTTGAGCGGCAGCGACGCCGCCACGAGCACCAGAAAAAGGCACATCGCGACGGGCGCGTGCGCGCCCGGCATGTGCCTGCCCGCAACGATGCCCACGCAGAGGCCGAAGGCGAGAAGCACCATCGGTCTCCGGTTGAACGCGGGATTCCGCTTGCGCTCCCGCGTCCCCATATCCTCAGCGCGCGGATTTCACCGCGACGCACTCGCATTCGACGAGGCCGCCGCCCGGAAGCGCCGCGACCTGCACGCACGAGCGCGCGGGGTAATCGGGGCCGAAGAACGCGGCGTAGACGGCGTTGACCTTGGCGAAGTCCGCGAGATCGACGACGAACACCGTGGTCTTGACGGCGTCCGCAAGCGAGCAGCCGGAGGCTTCGAGCACGTTCCTGAGGTTCTCGAGCGCCTGGCGCGCCTGCGCCTCGACGCCCTCGGCGAACTTGCCCGTCGCGGGATCGATGCCCAGTTGTCCCGAGGTGAACACAAGCTCCCCGAAGGCGACGGCGTGGCTGTAGGGGCCGAGCGCGGCCGGGGCCTTTTCGCTTTTGACGATTTGCTTCATATGCGTATCTCCTTTGTTATGATTCGCTGTGATCCGCGCCCGGACGCCATGTTTCGAGCGTGCGGGCGATGTCCCGGTTCCAGAGGATGAAGGCGCTTTCGCCCGTGTCGGAATAATAGCCCTTACGCACGCCCGCCGCCTCGAAATCGAGCGAGGCGTAGAGCGACTGCGCGGCGAGGTTCGTCTCGCGCACCTCGAGCGTCATCTGCTCCGCGCCGTAGAGCCGCGCCGCGCGCATCGCGCAGAGCATCATGCGCCGCCCGAGCCCGCACCCGCGGCAATCCGGCGCGACGGCGACGTTGGTGATGTGCGCCTCGTCGAACACGACCCACATGCCCGCGTACGCGACCACGGTCCCTTCGCGCTCGCACACGAGGTAGTGCGCGGCGGCATTTTTCAATTCGCCCGCGATGGCGTTGCGCGACCAGGGCGTGCGAAAGCAGAGCTTTTCCAGCTCGGCGATGCGCTCCACATCGCCCGGCCGCATGGGCCGGATCAGGTCGCGGCTCATAACTTCTCCCTATACATGCGCTCCGCCTGCGACGGGCGCAGGTACAGCGGGCGGATCTCGGTTTCCCCGCGTCCCGCGAGCAGCGCTTCGTACGCGGGCCGCGCGAGCATATCCGCCGTGAGCAGGGCGAGCTTATGATCGGCAAAGCGCGCTTGCGGCAGCGCCGCGAGGATGGTTTCCCGATAGGCCAGCGCCCCGTCGCCCGTAAAGAGCGCGTCTTCGGGCACGAGCGGCAGCAGTTCCGCGAGCGTCGGCGCCGCGGGCGGCAGGAGGGCCTTTGCCCCGCTGTGGATCGCCGCGTAAACATTGCCGTGCCGCGCGTCTATCAGGGCGCAGACGGTCCCCGTTTCCGCCGCCGCGCGCGCGAGCGCCTCGAGCGCGCTCACGGCGACGACGGGCTTGCCCGCGGCGAAAGCGAAGGCGTTGGCGACGCACACGCCTATGCGCACCCCCGTGAACGAGCCGGGGCCGACGTCCGAAGCGATGGCGTCGAGCGCTTCAAAAGGGAACGGCGCGTCCTCCGCAAAAAGCGAGTCCACGAGCGGCAGTATGGTTTCCGAGTGCGTGAGGACGTCATCGCGCACGGCGAGGGCGAGCGCGCGGCCGTCCTCTATGAGCGCCGCGCTCGCGGCGCGGCCCGAGGTGGAAAGCGCGAGCAGCTTCATCGGATCGCCTCCAGCAGAGCCTTATGGCGCGCGCCGCGCGCCGTAAGCGCGATCGCGCGGGGCGCGTCCCCGTCTCCCGTGATGCGGATGTCGAGCCGCCCGGCGGGCAGCGCTTCGGTTACGTTCTCGCACCATTCCATGACGATGACGCCGCCGCGCGCGAGGCTGTCCTCGAAGCCGATGTCGTACAGCTCCCGCGCGGAATTGAGGCGGTACGCGTCGAAGTGCGCGAAAGGCAGCCTGCCCTCGTATTCGCGCAGTATGGTGAACGTCGGGCTTACGACGCCCGATATGCCCAGCCCTTCCGCAAGCGCGCGCGCGAACGCGGTCTTGCCCGCGCCCAAACCGCCGTACAGCGCGAGGAACGCGCCGTCGAACAGCGCCGCCGCGAGATTGCGCCCGAGCGCTTCGGTATCCTGTTCGCGCATGTTTTCAAGAAGGACGGTTTCCATCAGTCGAACATCCCCTTATCCGCGCATTCCCGCGCGAAGTCGGTGAGCCTGTCCTCGCGTATCGCCTTTCGCACGCCCTCCATGAGCCTTTGCGAGAAGCGGATGTTGTGCGCGGTGATGAGCTGCGCGGCGAGTATCTCCCTGCATTTGACCAGGTGGCGGATGTACGCGCGCGTAAAGCCGTTTTTGCAGGCGTAGCAGTCGCAGCCCTCCTCGATGGGGGAAAAATCGCGCTCGAAGGAGGCGTTGCGGAGCATCCTCTTGCCAAAGGAGGTCAGAGCGAGGCCGTTTCTCGCGATGCGCGTTTGCAGCACGCAGTCGAACATGTCCACGCCGCGCAGCGCGCCCTCGACCAGGCAGTCCGGGCTGCCCACGCCCATGAGGTAGCGCGGCTTTTCCTTTGGCATATGGGGCATCAGCTCCTCGAGCATTTCGTACATGAGCGGCTTGGGCTCGCCCACGGAAAGCCCGCCTATGCCGTAGCCGGGGAAGTCCATGTCCGCGAGGGCCTTCGCGCTCTCGACGCGAAGCACGCGGTACGTCCCGCCCTGCACGATGCCGAACAGCGCCTGATCCTCGCGCGTATGCGCCTTTTTGCAGCGCTCGGCCCAGCGGTGCGTGCGGTTCATGGCGGCGCGTGCGTAACTTTCCTCGCTCGGCCAGGGCGCGCACTCGTCGAAGGCCATGGCGATGTCCGCGCCCAAAGCTTCCTCGATCTCCATCACGCTCTCGGGCGTGAAGAAGTGCTTTTTGCCGTCGAGCAGCGAGCGGAACTCGACGCCGTCCTCGCGGATTTTGTTCGCCACGGCGAGGCTGAATACCTGGAAGCCGCCGCTGTCGGTCAAAATGGGCTTGTCCCAGCGCATGAATTCGTGCAGCCCGCCCGCCTCGCGAACAAGCCCGTGGCCGGGGCGCTCGAACAGGTGGTAAGTGTTGGCGAGGCAGATCTGCGTGCCCGTCGCCGCCAGTTCGTCCGGCCGCATGGCCTTGACGGTCGCCTGCGTGCCCACGGGCATGTAGCAGGGCGTGTCGATATCCCCGTGCGGCGTGTGGAGCCGTCCGAGCCGCGCGCCGGACTGGGCGCATATGTGCAGTATCTCGAAGCCGAAACCCTTCATATTCCTCCCGTCACAGTATCAGCATGGCGTCGCCGAAGCTGAAAAAGCGGTATTTTTCCCCGACCGCGTGCGCGTAGCACGCGAGCATCTCCTCGCGGGAGGCGAACGCGCTCACGAGCATGAGCAGCGTTGATTCGGGCAAATGGAAGTTCGTGATCAGCGCGTCCACGGCGCGGAAGCGGTAGCCCGGCGTGATGAAGATGTCCGTCCAGCCGCGCCCCGCGTGCACGATGCCGTCCCCGTCCGCCGCGCTCTCGAGCGTGCGGCAGGAGGTCGTGCCTACGGAGAATATCCTGCCCCCGCTCGCTCGCGCCTCGTTGATGCGCGCGGCCGCCTCCCCGCTCACCTCGTAGTATTCGCTGTGCATGCGGTGCTCCTCGACGTTTTCGGCGCTCACGGGGCGGAACGTGCCCAGGCCCACGTGCAGCAGCACGTCCACGACCGCGACGCCCATGCCGCGGATCTCCTCGAGCAGTTCCTCGGTGAAATGCAGCCCCGCGGTGGGTGCGGCGGCGGAGCCGTTCTCCTTCGCGTAGACCGTTTGGTAGCGGCCGCGCTCGGCGAGTTTTTGGGTGATGTAGGGCGGCAGCGGCGTTTCGCCGGCGCGCTCGAGCACCTCCTCGAACACGCCCTCGTATTGGAGTTCGATCAAACGGCAGCCTTCGTCCGCCGTCTCCAGCACGCGCGCGCACAGTTCGGGGCTGACGCGATACACGGCGCCCCGCTTCGCCCGCCTGCCGGGCCTTGCGAGCGCTTCCCAAACGCGCTCCGAAACGCGGCGAAGCAGAAGGAATTCCATATTGCCGCCCGTATCCTCGCGCACGGCGTTAAGGCGCGCGGGGATCACGCGGGTGGTGTTGCGGACCAGCGCGTCGCCCGGGCGAAGGTAGCCTAATATGTCGGGAAAGACTCCGTCCCGCACGGTTTTTTTCGCGCGGTCGTACACGAGAAGGCGCGCGTCGCTGCGGCGCGCCGCGGGCGTCTGCGCGATGAGCTCATGGGGAAGTTCGTAGAAAAAATCGCTTGTTTTCAAACCGTTTCTCCCGTTTATTTTCAGCTTCTGATTATAGGGCATATCGCGGCGTTTTACAAGGCGCGCGATCGATCGATCGATTCGTGAAGGATGTGTGAACTCACATCGCGGCGCTTGACTTGCCCCCGCGAAAAAGCGTACAGTATGCACAGTGAACGATGCGTGGCAGTTTTTGCCGATCGATGGAGATATATGTTGAAAAAGCGTGTAATACTTGCCGTGTTCCTTATTTTCACCGCCTTTATGTCGTCGGCCTGCGGCGAGCTTGCCGCGCTCGTCTCCCTTGTGATGCCCGCGGCCACGGAGATCGTCAACATCGAGAAGCCCGAGCCGTCCGCGTCCGCTGAGACGCCGGAGGTTACGGCCGCGCCCGCGCCCTCGCCGACCGCGAGCGGCGCGCCCACGCAGAGCCCGAAGGAAACGCCTTTCGATCCCGACGCGACGCCCTGCCCCTACGGGCCGGACGATAAGCTCATCGCCATCACCTTCGACGACGGCCCGTATAAGGACGTGACCGACAAAATACTCGACACCGTCGAGCAATACGCGGCGGACAACGTGCTCGTGACCTTCTTTGTCGTGGGCACGCAGATCGCGAGGTACCCCGCCCTGGTCGCGCGCGCGGCGAAGCTCGGCTGCGAAATCGGCAACCACACCTACCACCACAAGAACCTCACCAAGATTTCCCCGGAAGAAATGCTCATCGAGATCGGGGACGTCAACGAGATGGTGCGCGAGCTGACCGACGCGGAACCCACGCTCGTGCGGCCGCCCTACGGCGCGCGAGACGAGGTCGTGTACGCGACCGTGCCCTATCCGCTCATCCTCTGGGACATCGACACGCTCGACTGGTCCACGCACGACGCGGCGAGCACAATCGAGGCCGTGCTCAAGTGCGAGGACGGGGACATCATACTCATGCACGACGTGCGCGCCGACACCGCCGAGGCGTTCGCGGCGCTTGTGCCGCAGCTTCTCGAAAAGGGCTTCAAGCTCGTGACCGTAAGCACGCTTTTCGCGGCCAAGGGCATCGCGCTCGAAGCGGGCAAAGCCTACCGGCACGCGCGATGATATCAAAAGAACCGGCTGCGTTTCGGCGTACATGCGCCGGCGCCGGAATGGAAGTCAAGAGGCGGCTCCCTGACGATCCCCGGGCCCGTCAATCAAGATAAAACGTGCTTCTCCCGCCGATGCTTACAACGGCGGGAGGTTTTTTACATCATGTCCGGCAAAGCAAAACTGAAATTGCGCTTCGGCGCCCCGCGCGCAGCAAAAATGCGCGCGCGGCGATCGGCCCGGCGCTGCCCGCGCCGAGCGTTATTTCTCGCGTCGTTCAGAGGTCAGCTTCGCGAAGCGCGAGGTGATCGAGATTTGCCTACGCCGCGTCGCGGCATGGTCCACGGCGTAGGAGCCGTCGCCCCTGGGCGCGACGACGTCGCCCTCCGCGGCGCAGGGCGGCAGGGACGCGCGCGGAATCAGCACCTGCCCGCAGCGGGACTCGCATACGGCGGTATCTCCTTCGAAACGGTCTATGACGATCATGTCACTCTCCCCCGGGAAGCAACTATAGATGTATAATATTACCACAGATAACGTTTCTCTTCAATAAAAATTAGTTTATGCTAATATTCCCATAAGAAAAAATGTATGCTAAAATATAAAAAATACATCGCACCCTTTCTGCGACCCGCGAACGAACCGGAGGATGAACTTGGAACGAAAGGATAAGTTTGAAATCACGCCTGAACTTATCGAACGATTAAAAGCCGAAGTGATGCTCATGGAGGACGAGCTCGCATTGGAGACCTACAGATCGTTCGAGACGGCGGGAGCGTTCAATGACCCCGGCCTGTGCGAGATCGCGAGCGAAGTCGAGAACTTCGCGATGAGTGTGGAAACGCTCGAGAGGATGCTCCGACTCGGCGACGGGGAAGAGGAAAAACAGTAAACATTCGGTGAACGAGCGCCCGCGGATATGATATATCCCCGCCGCGTACTGTATAATAATCACTGCCGATCCGATAACCGGACGAAAGGAGAAGGCCGTTTTGCCATACGACGAACTCGTCAAGGCGATAACGAGCGGATTATCGCAGTTCCGCTGGATCGCGGATTCGGTGGACATCATCATCATCGCGGTCCTCCTTTACCGCCTGATCGTGCTCACGAAGGAAACGCGCGCCTACCAGGTGCTCAAGGGCATAGGCGTGCTGTTCCTCGCGGCCATATTGAGCGACGCGCTGCAGTTGCAGACCGTGAGCTGGATGCTCAACTCCATCGTCGCCTCGGGCATCATCGTGATGGTGGTGCTCTTCCAGCCGGAGCTGCGCCGCGCGTTCGAGCACATCGGCCGCGGGGAGCTGTTCACCAAGAACCTGTTCAACGAAGTGCATCTGGAGGAGGCGCAGATCGTGGCCGAGCTCCAGCAGGCGATACTCAACCTTTCCAAGCGGCGCGTCGGCGCGCTGATCGTCATCGAGCTCAAAACGGGGCTCGCGGACATCGTTTCCACCGGCACGCGCATCGAGGGCGTGATCTCGGCGCCGCTCATCGAGAACATCTTCGAGCCCAACACGCCGCTCCATGACGGGGCCGTCATCATATGCGACGGCAGGATCGTCGCCGCGGGCTGCTTCCTGCCGCTGAGCGAGGAATTCTCCGTCGCCCGGGAACTCGGCACGCGCCACCGCGCGGCGCTCGGGGTTTCGGGCGTGTCGGACAGCGTCACGCTCATCGTTTCCGAGGAAACGGGCGTCATCTCGTTCGCGCGGGACGGCAAGCTCGTGCGCTACATCGACCAGAAGGCGCTCAAGAACCTGCTCGAGTCGATCTTCGTCACGCGCGCGGAAGGCTCGTTCAGCCTGCTCAAGCGGAGGAACCGGAATGACAAATAGCAATCAAAAATTCTCTGCGACGCTCAAGTCCTTCGTTCGGGATTTTTTCACCAAGCGCATCGCGCTCAAGGTCGTGTCTCTGGTGTTCGCGATGCTGCTCTGGGGTTACGTGCTTATGATGCAGGACCCCGCGCGCATCAAGACCATTTCCAACGTCAATGTGACCATAGAGGGCGAGGCGGACCTGATCGCGCGCAAGCTCGTCATACGCGGCAACAAGCAGTTCAGCGACGTGATCGTCAAGGTCAAAACGCAGCTCACGCAGTACGCGGACCTCAACATAGACGACATCACGGCCACCATCAACCTCGCGGGCATCACCGAGAAGGGAACCTACAAGATCACCATCAGCGCCAAGACGACAACGGGCGACATCGCCTCGATCTCGCCCTCTCAGGTGACGGTGGAGGTGGATAAACTCGTGACCCGGCGCGTGCCGGTCGAGATCGGCTTCACGGGCGCGCTGCCGGACGGATACTGGGCGGGCGACCCCGTGGTCGGCCGCAGCGAGATCGACATCGAAGGCGCGGCGCAGGACCTCGCGAACATCGAGCAGGCCGCGGCGGACATCGACCTGACCGGCGTGAGCGAGCCCGTCAACCGCTCCGTGACGCTGACCCTCTTCGACGGGAGCGGCAACGCGATCCCCTCCGACGTGCTGCTGGGAACGCTCCCCTCCGTGACGGTCAGGATGGACGTGCTGCCCGTCATAGAGGTGCCGGTCGATACGGACAGCGCCCTGCTCGGCACGGACAATCTGCCGGCGAACTTCGAGCTTGTGAGCTGCAGGATCGTGAGCGGGCCGAGGACCGTTCGGCTCGCGGGCGAGGCGGACGCGCTCGCGGCAATCAGTTCCGTCGCGCTCGATCCCATAGACATTTCCGGGATGAGGCAGAGCGTCAAGCAGAGCTTCGCCATGATACTGCCGGACGGCGTGAACCTGCTCGACGAGGACTCCGTGGAGCTTTTCATCGAGATCCGCGAAAAGAGCGGGAGCACGTTCTTCGCGGGCCTCCCCATAGAGGTGCGCGGCATCGGGAGGAAGCTCAAGGCCGCGCTGAGCGTCGAGGCGGCGGATGTGACGCTCTCGGGCCGGGTGGGCCTTGTGAACCTGCTCGAGCGCGGCGACGTGGCCCTCTATATCGACCTGACCGGCTATGCTGCGGGTACCTACGAGGTGCCGGTGTATGTGGAATTGCCCACGGACGAGATGGCGCAGGAGCTTGTCAAGGCGCTCTCCGCGCAGTTCGTCACCGTGGTGATCAGCTGATATGGCGCTGACGCTCAACGGCATACGGCTTCCGCTCGGGGCGGATGAGTCCTCGCTCAAAGCGCTTGCGGCGAGGGCTCTTGATATACCCGAAGGCGCGGTGCTCCGGCTTCGCGCGCGCAGGGTTTCCCTCGACGCGCGCCGCAAAAACGACATTTGCTTCGAGTACACCCTCGAGGCTTCCCTCGCGCCCGAGGATGAGGCGCGCGCGCTGCGCTCGGGCAGGGCGGAGCCCGCCGTCCCGCGCGCGGCCTTCGAGCCGCGCATGGGCGCGCAACCGCTGCCCGCGCCCGTCGTCGTCGCGGGACTCGGCCCCGCGGGGCTGTTCGCGGCGTATGCGCTCGCGAAGTTCGGCTACCGCCCGATCGTGCTCGAGCGCGGCAAACAGGTTTCCGAGCGGCAAAGGGATGTGAGGGGCTTCTGGGCGGGCGGGGCGCTCGATCCGGAGAGCAACGTCATGTTCGGCGAGGGCGGCGCGGGCGCGTTTTCGGACGGCAAGCTGACCACGCGCATCAAGGACCCGCTCTGCGACGAGGTGCTCTCCGTGCTCGCGCGCTTCGGCGCGCCGGAGGAAACCGTCGTCCAAGCCAAGCCCCACATCGGCACGGACAAGCTGTGCAATGTGGTGTCCTCCATCCGCGCGCAGATCGAGCGCCTCGGCGGCGAGGTGCGCTTCGGCGCGAAGCTCGCCGGCCTCGAGAGCCGGGACGGCGCGCTCGAAGCCGCGCGCATAGCCACCTTTGCGGGCGAAGAAAGGCTCCCCTTATCGGCGCTGCTGCTCGCCGTCGGTCAGAACGCGGAGGATACCTACCGCATGCTGCACGCGGCGGGGATCGAGCTTGCCGCCAAGCCGTACGCGGTGGGCGTGCGCATCGAGCATCCGCGCGCGCTCATCGACCGCTCCCAATTCGGGGAGCACGCGGGCCATCCGCGCCTGGGCGCGGCGGAATACCGCTTCGCGGACCGCTCGGGCGGGCGCGGCGTTTATACCTTCTGCATGTGCCCCGGAGGGAAGGTGATCGGCTGCGCGAACGAATCCGGCCGCGTCGTCGTCAACGGCATGAGCGAGCACGCGCGTGCGGATGAAAATTCCAACGCCGCCGTCGTCGTGCAGGTGGACGAGCGGGATTTCCCGCCCGGGCCGTTGGGCGGCCTCTCTTTTCGGGAGAAGCTCGAGCGCGCGGCGTTCGAGGCGGGCGGCGGGGATTACCGCGCGCCCGCGTCCACGCTCGGCGCGTTTCTCGCGAAGGCCGAGCCGTACGGCTTCGGCAGCGTCGCGCCGAGCTGCCTGCCCGGCGTGAAGCTCGCAAACCTCAACGCGGTGCTGCCGGATTTCGTCGCCGCGGGCGTCAGGGACGGCGTGCTCGCCTTCGGGCGCAAGCTTCGCGGCTTCGATATGGACGAGGCCGTGCTCACCGCGCTCGAGAGCAGGACGAGCGCGCCCGTGCGCATATTGCGGGACGAGCTGGGCGAGGCGACGCGCATGAGGAACCTTTACCCCTGCGGCGAGGGCGCGGGCTACGCGGGCGGCATCGTCAGCGCGGCGGTGGACGGTATGCGCGCGGCCGAACGCGTGATGGCGCGCTTCGCCCCGCTTTTATAATGAACGTTGATGTGGTAGAATCGCTGTATGAACAAGAATCAAAAAAAGCTTCAACATAGGGTGTTTTCGCTCCCGGCCGCCGCGCTGGCGCTGTCTGTGGCGCTGGTGCTCGCGCTCGCGTGCGGCTGCGGCGCGCGCGATCCCGAAGGCGACCAGATCGACCTGTCCGACCCCTCGGCCGAAGGCATCGTCACGGCGGCGCAGCTTCTCAAGGCGCTCGAGGAGGGTGCGGACAAGCTGACGCTGAGCGCGTCCATCGACCTCGGGGAGGATATGCTCCGGCTCGACCGGCCGGGCTCGTCGCTCACGATCGAGGGCGGCGGCTTCACGATCTCCGGCAACGGGGATTGCATCATCCGCCTCGAAAAGGGCTGCAGCCTCACGCTCACGGACGTTTCGCTCAACGCGGGTTCCAACGCCGTGGGGTGCCTCGGCGACGCGTCGATTTCGGGCGACGCCGCCATACGGGCGGTCGCCCACGCGATCAACGCGCAAGGGCATGTGACCGTCGGCGAGGGGAGCAATTTTACGGTTTCGAGCAACGTCGGCTGCGGCGTCAACGCCGAAGGGCTCAGGCTCGAGCGGGACGCGCGCGTGCTTGCCGAGGGCGCGCTGGGCGGCGTCAACGTCACGCGGGACGACATCGTGCTCGACGCGGGCTCCGTGCTCGACTCGAGCACGGATGAAAACTACAACGCCCTCAAGTGCGAGGGCACGCTCGTGATGCTCGACGGGTCGAAGCTCGTCGTCCGGAACAACGGGGATTACCACGGCGCGGAGATTTCGGAGATCGCCGTCACGGGCACCGTCGCCATCGAAGCGACGGGCGGGAGCAAGGGCGTCGGGCTCTTCCTGTTCGCGCTGGACGAGAACATCAGCGTCGTGGGCTTCTGCACGCCGGAACTGCGCTTCGAGGTCGGGGACGGCAGCATGGGCTTCTACGGCAGCCCGTCCGAATTCCCCACGCCCACGCCCGATGAAACCCCGGCGGAAGCGGAGGAAACCCCATAGGCTGAACGCGAACGGAGGAGAGCATGGGAAAGCAGACGCAGAGGAGGAGCTACCGTGCCGTCCGGCAGCGAAAGTTCGTCGCGAGGCGGATCGTCGTGCTGCTGATCCTGCTCGCGACGATCGGCGGGCTGACGTGGCTGCTCGCGCGGCTGCTCGCGGGGGATTCGCCCGCGCCCGGCGCGTCCGCGACGCCGGGAGGCACGGGGCTGTCGTCGCCCTCGCCTTCCCCGGAGCCCACCGCGACGCCGCTTCTGCCGGAGACGCTGCTCATTACGCCCATGGACGAGGCGGCGCTCGCGGCGCTCGGCTTCACATCCGACATTATGTTCGACGGCGAGGAGGTCGAGAGCTTTTCCCGCGAGGACACGATCCGCTTCCCGCGCTATGACGCATATACCGCCCTCAAGGGCGTGATCACCTTCGGCGGCAACAACTACCGCAACAGCTTCACCTACGGCATGCAGAGCGTGGAAAACAGGACGCTCGCGCGCGTCTGGGAGGCCGATACCGGCGCGCTCGACTGCGGGGAAGACGGCACCTGGACGGGCACGGGCTGGACGGGCATGCCCATCGTCGTCCAATGGGCGGACGACGTAAGGCCGCTGCTCGGCGTCTACGATGAATTCAAGACCAAGGCGGGCTTCACCGAGGTCATCTATCCCGCGATGGACGGCCGCATCTACTTCTTCGAGCTTTCGAGCGGCGAGCCGACGCGCGCGTCCATGGATATTGGCGTGGTCACAAAGGGCACGGCTTCGCTCGACCCGCGCGGCTATCCCCTGCTCTATACGGGACAGGGCATCCAGTCCGAGAACGCCGAAGGAAACAAAGGCGCGTGGTTCCGCGTGATCTCCCTCATAGAGAACAAGGTGCTCTGGTCGTTCGGCGGCAGGGACCCGTTCTCCCGGCGCATCTGGCAGGCGTACGATTCTTCGGCGCTGATATCGGCGGACGCGGATACGCTCATCGTCGGCGGCGAGAACGGGGTGCTGTACAGCGTCAGGCTCAACGCGGCATTCGACAGGGTCAACGGCGCGGTTTCCGTGAGCCCCGGACCTCTGGCCAAATACCGCTACACGGCCTCGGGCTACGGCGAGGAGCCCGATAAGCGCTGGTGGGGCATCGAGAACTCCGTCGCCGCGTGGAGGAATTATCTGTTCTTTACCGACAACGGCGGCTTGCTGCAGTGCGTGGACGCCAACACGCTCCAAACGCAGTACGTCGTGGATCTGAAGGACGACAGCGACGCCTCCCTCGTCCTCGAGGAGGATGCCGAGAACGGCACGTTCTATCTGTATACCGCCAACGAGGTCGATAAGCAGCCCGGCACGGAATCGGGCTACGGCAAGAGCTGGCACAGGAAGATCGACGGCCTCACGGGCAAGATCCTCTGGGAAAAAGAGTGGGACGCGAGCGTGGGCGGCGAATCTTCCAACGGCGGCACGCTCGCCACGCCGCACGCCGGGCGCGGCAACATCAGCGACCTTGTGATTTTCAGCATGACGCTCGTGCCGGTCGAAGCCAACGGCGCGACCAGGAACGGCGGACGCATCGTCGCCTACGACAAAAACAGCGGCTCCGAAGTCTGGCGTTACGAGCAGGCCGCGGGCTACTGGAGCTCGCCCGTCGTCATCTACGACGCTTCGGGCGACGCCTACATACTCCAGTGCGACAGGGAAGGGATGCTGCGCATGCACGACGCGAGGACGGGGGATGTGCTCCGCTCGCTGGACCTCGGCTCGCGGGTCGAGTCCACGCCGGCGGTGTTCGGCAACTATCTGGTCGTGGGTACGCGCGGGCAGGCGGGCAGCGGGGAAACGCAGAAGATCATCTGCGTCAGAATCGGATGAGGGAAAGCAAAAGCCCCGCGCCGAACGACGCGGCGTTGCACGCGAGGGAAACGGGAAAATAACGCCTGTTTGTTCCGCAAAGGGCTTTGAGCAGCCGCCATTCCCCGAGTACGACTGCGGTTTCGAGCAGGACGACCGCCCACGCGTCGCCCCGGGGCAGTAGCGGGCGGCAGAAATACAGCAGCAGGCAAAGGGACGGGTTCGTGAGGGCGTTGACGCGCAGCAACGCGCGCTGCTCCTCTTTTGACAGGCGAAAACAGACGCCGGCGAGCGCCTCGACGGCGATCGTCAGCGCGAGGGGGACGAGGAAATAAAGGAGCGCGGCGGAGACGTCGCTCACGGCTTCGCTTCTTCTTTTGCCGCCCTCTTCTTCATGACCGCCCGCGCGATCAGGAAGGCGCCGAGGCCGACGAAAACCACTGCGCCGGCGACGACGGGCCAAGGTATGTAGCTTTGGCCGCCGACCTCGGGCGAGGGGAAGGGTACGATGTCAAAAAGCGCGCTCATCGCTCCGTTTCCTTCGCTTTTTCGGCGTTCTTCCTCATGATCGCGCGCACGAGCAGGAACGCGCCCGCGCCCACGGCGGCGACGACGGCCGCGATGATGATCCAGGGGATATAGAGATAGCCTGAGGGAACGAGGTCGAGAAGCACGATCACGGCTGTTTTCCTCCTGCGTTTTCATATGGCGGCCGGGCCGGTCCCCGGGGGAGCACGGCCGCTTATCGCTCCGCTTCTTTTGCCTTTTCGGCGTTCTTCCTCATGATCGCGCGCACGAGGAAGAACACGCCCGCGCCCACGGCTATGATCACCAGCGCGATGACGATGAAGGGGATGAAAAGGAAGATCGCGGGGGCGACGTCAAGAAGCAGCGTCATGGTCTTTTTCCTCCTGTATAACCGGATCCGGCTTTTTATACTTAAAAATCAGGAACAGCACGAGCGCGGCGGCGAGCGTCAGCCCCGCCATGAGGTATTTCGGCGCGTCGTAGCCCGTCTCGAGGGAAACCAGGGGCAGCCAGCCCAAAAGCAGGGCGAGCGTCGTGAGCCCGAAGCCGAGCCCCGCGTGGCCGGGCAGGGACTTCATGACGGCGGCGAGCGTGAGCGGCATCGCGAAATTGAACAGCAGCACGCCGACGTAGATAATCCGCGCGCCCGGGAAAAAAGCCATGATCAGCCCGCCGACGCCCACGCAGAGCAGCGAGAGCGCGTTCCAGCCGAGCTTTCGTCCGGCCATGCCGCCCAGGAGCTTGCCCGCGAACGACGCGAGCGCGCCGAGAAACAGCAGCTTTGGAAGGTCCGCGGAGAAGCCCGCGAACGAGCGCACGCCTACGGCGGCGAGACAGAGCATCAGCGCGCCCGCCCCGAGCGGCAGGGGTTCGCGCGGGGTTTCGCGCACGGCAACGCCGCGCGGCGCGCCGGGGCCGACGGCGAGTATGGTAAGCACGCACACCAAAAGCAGCAGCACGCACATCGCGCGCGAAAGCCCGTCCGGACCCGCGCTCAATATGCCGCACGCCACGCCCAGCGCGCCCGGCGCGACGTAAACGCCGGCGCGCAGAGCGTCCCCGGGCCGGTCGCGAAGCGTCGCGACCGCGCCGCTCACGTGGAAAAGCGCGTTTCCGACCCCGAGCAGCAGCACGCACGCCAGGAAGCGGCCCTGCGCGAGCGTCCCCAGCGCGACGAGGCCCAGGCCGAGCGCGGCCAGGGGGCGGACGTCGTCGAATCCGTCCGCGAGCGCGCCCAGCGGCGTCTGCAGGCCGAAGGCGAGCGCGTTGTAAATCAGAACCCAGAGCGCCGCGCGCGCCGAGCCGACCGCCCCGGAGTACAGGGCGATGAAGCAGCACAGGTCCACGGCGAAGTGCGAGAACGCGTAAAAAGCCAATCTGGCGCGGGAATTGACCATAATCCACCTCTTTGTTAAAGTATAGCACATTTCTTTGTGACAAGAATTTGAATTTATTGGAATTGCATGGAATTCCGGCGCGGCGTGATATAATATTTTGATGTTGCGCGGAGGTGCTTGTGGCTTATATTTCGCTCAAAGGGATCACCAAGGAATACCGGATGGGGGAGATCACCATCAGGGCGCTCTCCGGCGTCGACCTCGACGTGGAGAAGGGGGAGCTTTGCGTCGTTGTCGGCCCCTCCGGCGCGGGGAAAACCACGCTTTTGAACATACTCGGCGGCATGGACGGCTGCACCCGCGGCGAGATCGTCGTGGACGGCGAGCACATCGAGCGCTACGACCGGCGGCTCCTCACGGGCTACCGGCGCGACACGGTGGGGTTCGTGTTCCAGTTCTACAACCTCGTGCAGAACCTGACCGCGCTCGAGAACGTGGAGCTCGCCTCGCAGATCTGCAGGCATCCTCTTCCCGCCGCGGAGGTGCTCGCGCGCGTGGGGCTCGGCGACCGGCTCCAGAATTTTCCGGCGCAGCTCTCCGGCGGGGAGCAGCAGCGCGTCGCCATCGCGCGCGCGCTCGCCAAGAACCCCAAGCTCATGCTCTGCGACGAGCCCACGGGCGCGCTCGACTATCAGACCGGCAAACAGGTGCTCAAGCTGCTTCAGGATACCTGCCGCCAGAGCGGCATGACTCTCATCATCATCACGCACAACTCGGCGCTCGCGCCGATGGCGGATCGCATCGTGTACATCAAGAACGGCACCGCGGAGATCGTCGTCGCCAACGAGCGCCCCGTGCCGGTCGAACAGATCGAGTGGTAGCATGAACAGGGTTTTCTTCAAAAATCTGCGGCGCGAGGTCGGCAAAACGCTCGGCCGCTATCTATCGATCTTTTCGATCTGCGCGCTGGGCGTGGCCTTCTTCGTGGGCATCCGCGCGACGAGTCCGGATATGAAGGACGCGGGCGACGCGCTGTTTCGCATCAGCAACCTCGCGGACATCACGGTCATGTCCACCTCCGGCCTGTCCGCTTCGGACATCGCGGCGCTTCGCGCCATTGAGGGCATAGAGGCGGTGCGCCCCGCGCTTTTCGTGGACGCCATGATGGATTCCGCCTCGCACGCCGAGGCCAACGTGCGGCTCTATTCGATGCCCATAAAGGAAAAGGAAAAATACGGCTCGCTGATGGATGTTTTCCCGCGCTACGACATCGATCCCGAGCCGGACTATGAGATGAACCGGCTCGAGCTCGCCTCGGGCAGACTGCCCGTCGGCGACAGGGAGGTTGCGCTCGACGCCCAGCTTGAAAAACAGCCCGGCATCGCTTTGGGGGACGAGGTGACGTTTCGCACCGACAGCGGCACGGCGACGCTTCGCGTGGTGGGCTTCGTCTACGCGCCCCTCTACATCGGCAGCATAGAGCGCGGCACGAGCACCATAGGCAACGGGAGCTGCGAGGGCTTCGCTTACGCCTCAGGCAACGCCATAGGCAAGCTCGGCACGAAGCTGCCCATCATCGGCCTGCTCTCGACCGTCTACACGCGCGCGGACATCGTCGTTTCCGGCAAAGAGGGCGTGAGCGCCTTCTCGCCGGAGTACGACGCGCTCGTGTCCCTCGTTACGAGCCGCATCAAGGATTACGCCACCTCCGTCACCGGCACGTGGTACATACAGACCCGCGCGGCGAACCCGGGCTACGAGGATTACGCCTCGAACACCGACCGCATCGCCGCCGTGGGGGATGTGTTCCCGCTGATCTTCTTCATCGTGGCGGCGCTCGTGTGCCTCACGACCATGACGCGCATGGTCGAGGAGCAGCGCATCGAGATGGGCACGTTCAAGGCGCTCGGCTACGGCGGCGCGGCCATCGTCGCGAAGTATCTGATCTATGCTTTGAGCGCGTGCGTGCTCGGCGGCCTCGCGGGCGCGCTGGTGGGCTTCAAGCTGTTCCCGAAGGTGATACTCACGGCATACTCGATCATGTACCGCATGCCGTACCTCGAGATGCCCTTCCGCGCGGACATCGCATTCGCTGCGATCCTCTCGATGGTCGCCTGCACGGGCGCCGCGACGCTCTCCGCATCCTGGGCGGCGCTCTCCGAGGCGCCCTCGGCGCTCATGCGCCCCAAAGCGCCCAAGGCGGGCAAGCGCGTGTTCATCGAGCGCGTCCCCTTCATCTGGAAGAAGCTCGGCTTCACGGCCAAGGTGACTCTGCGCAACCTTTTCCGCTACAAGAAGCGCTTCTTCATGAGCGTCATAGGCATCGCGGGGAGCTGCGCGCTGCTGGTGACGGGCTTCGGCGTGCGCAACTCGATTTTCAGCATCATCGAGGTGCAGTTCGGCAAGATCTGGCACATGGATCTGCAGGGCTTCGCGTACGAGCCCATGCCTCTGGCGGATTTCGAGCAGCTTATCGCGCGCAACGAAGCCGCGCCCTACATCGCGGATACGATCTACGCGTTCGACAGCATCTGCGAGGTGGGCGCGGGGGATGCGAAGCAAGGCTCCGTGCACGTCTTCGGCGCGCAGAACGCCGAGGCGCTCCTGGGAAAAATCACGCTTTCATATGAGGGAAAGAGCGTGGAACTGACCGACGAGGGCGTCGTCGTCACCCAAAAGCTCGCGGATCTGCTTTCGCTCGGACCCGGGGATACGATCACCATCTACAACGGCACGAAGGAATACGGCGCGTCCGTCGCCGGCGTCACGGAAAACTATGTTTACAACTACGTTTACATGACGGCTGCGTATTATGAGAAGCTCTTCGGGAAAGAAATGCAGTATAACGAGTTTCTCGCGGAGTACGCCCCCGGCGTGGGCGACGATCAGGCGGACGGGATCACGACGCTCTTCCTCGCCGACCAGCGCATGTACGCCGTGAACTCGATCGTGAGCCTCGCGAATATGGTCACGGAGTCGCTGAACATACTCGACTACATCGTGCTCGTGCTCATCGTCGGCTCCGCGCTGCTGACGTTCGTGGTGATGCTCAACCTCACCAACATCAACATCGGCGAGCGCATGCGGGAGATGGCGACGCTGCGGGTACTGGGCTTCTACGACAGCGAGATGTACGACTATATCTTCCGGGAGAACAACGCCCTCGCGATCATCGGCGCGGCGGCGGGGCTGGCGCTTGGCAGGTACATGCACGCGTTCATCATACGCACATGCGAGGTGGATATGGTGATGTTCGTGCGCGAGGCGGGGAAGGGAAGCTACATACTCGCGTTCTTCATGACGTTGGTGTTTTCCCTGACGGTCAATTTGATGATGCGGCGCAAGGTGCGCTCGATCGATATGGTGCAGTCGCTCAAAAGCGCGGAATGACGAGGTATATATGAACCGTAAATTCAGAATTCTTTGCATGATACTGGCGCTGGTATTCATACTGGTCTTTCTCGTGTCGATCGTGGTGAGCTTCGCCCAGGCCGAGGCTCTGCCCGCGGCGGGCACGCGCGGGGAAACCGTCTACGTCGACGCGGACGCCAACGGCAACCCGCTCTCGATGATCTCGAGCGTATACATAGGCAACCCGGACAAGCTCGAAACCATCGTCGATCACACCACGCTCACGGACATCAAGAACATCGCCGGGAACGAGGAGCCCGTCGTCGACGGGGACGCCGTCACCTTCCTGGCGAACGGAGAGGACGTGTGCTATCAGGGCGTCGCCTCGGGAGAACTGCCCTTTTCGGTGAGCGTGCGCTATTATCTCGAAGGGAAGCTTGTGACGCCCGAGGAGATCGCGGGCAAGAGCGGCCACGTGCGCATCGAGGTCGGGAGCGCGAACAACCTCGCGCGCAAAGCCGCGGTCGACGGTGAAATGATGGAGCTGTACGTTCCCTTTTCGCTGATCTGCATGATGTCGCTGGACGAAACCTTCACGGCGGTTTCCGCCGAGGGCGCGAAGCTGAGCGCGCAGGCGGGGCGGATCACGATACTCTCGGTGCTCCTGCCGGGCCTTGCAAAGAGCCTGGGCACGCAGGACAGCGAACGCATCAAGGACGGTTTTGTCATAGAGGCCGACGTTAAGAACTTCGGGCTCGGCTCCATGATGTTCATCGGTATGACGGGCATCATCGACGAGAACGACCTTTCCGGCATAGACGACGTCGAGGGCCTGCTCGCGGCGATCGACGGCATCAGCGCGGCCTCGACCGAGCTTTACAAAGGCTCCAAGGGCATACGGAACGGGCTCGAGGAATTCGGCGACGGCCTCGCGCTCTACGTTTCCGGCGTGGCGGCCGCGGCCGAGGGCGCGCTCGCCGCAAGCGAGGGCGCGGAACAGCTCGGCCAGGGCATGAAAGAGCTCGATTCCGGCACAGGGCAGTTCTCCGTTTCCATCGACCAGATCGCGGACGCGGTGGACGACGCGCGGGACCTGCTCAACGCCGCCGCCGATCCGGACGCGCCCGTGGACCCGGCGACCAAAGAGATCATACTCGACGCCGTGGAAGAAGCCGCGCGCAGCGCGGCGGCGAAAATTGAGGCCGATCTTCGCGCGTCGCTCGAGGCGCGGCTCGCGCCCCATATCCCCGATCCGGACGAGCGGCAGGCCGTCATCGACGCCATCGTGGGCGATCTCGATCTCGACGGCTTCGAGATCACCCTGAGCGACGGGGCGTTCAAAGCCATCTGCGACGCGGTGCTCTCGACGACGCTTGCGCGCGAGCTCGTCGACAAGGTCAACGAGCTTGCCGACGGGGCCGAAGCGCTCGCCTCCGGCGCGGGCGCGCTCGCCTCCGGCGCGGACGCGCTCGACTCCGCCATGGCCAAGCTCGCCGGCGGACTGTCCGAGCTGGCGGACGGGCTCAACGAGCTCGACGCGAACGGGGAAACCATGGCCGCCGCCTTCAAGAGCCTGACGCGCGGCAGCCGCGCGCTGACCGAAGGGCTCAAGATACTCGGCGAGGAAGGGCTGAAGGCCGTCGTGGACGAAACGGCGGACATCGGCGTTTCCATTTCGAGGAAGGAAGCGCTGCTCGCGCTCGCGCAGGAATATACCTCCTTCACCTGCACCCGCCCAAATCCGGGCGACACGGTGCAGTTCGTGCTCACGACCGAGGAGATCGCGGCGAAAGCGCCGCTCGAAAACACGCCGCAGCCTTCCCCCGCGCCCGGCGCGGTCGGGTCGGGCGAGGACGCGGGCGAGGGTTTCTTCGCGCGGCTCGGGCAGTGGTTCGAGGAGCTGTTCGCCTCGATCAGGGGCTGGTTCGAATAAACCCGGCGAAAACGGGGCAAGCGGAACAAGCGGGCGGGACGGCGGTCCCGCCCGCCGCCATATTTAAGCCGTATTCTTCCACATTGTTTCCGCAGTTCGGATATTTCGGTTCCAAAATCGTTTCGTATAATCGCGCCATAAAGGATGCATTGGAAAAGATGCGGAAAGGAGTTTCTACCATGGAGAACAACAACTGGAAATGGTATGAGGATAGCGTATCCGGCGGCGGCGCGATGAGCGCGGATTGCGGCGCGCCCGGACAGCCCAAACGCAAGGAACCGAAGAAGCGCTTCGGCTGGGCGCAGCTGATCGCCGGCATGCTGGTCGTGGGTCTTCTCGCGGGGGCGGCGGGCGCGGGCGTCACGCTGCTCGCGCAGAACTACCCGGGGCAGCAGCTTGAGGCCGCGGGCGACGGCCCGTCCGGCAAAGCGGGCGGCGTGGTCATAGACGAGGACGCCATAGGCGCGCCGGATCAGACCGGCGGCGCGAAGGCCTCCGAGGGCATCACGCTCGGCAGCGCCTGGGCCGACGAGGATACCGTCGCCGAAATGCTGCAAAAGTGCATGAGCAGCGTCGTGGGCATAGACATCGTCGGCACGGCGTCCGGCAACGCATACTGGAACGACTCCGGCGAATCCGACCCCGCGACACTGGGCAGCGGCAGCGGCGTGATACTCACGGGCGACGGATACATCGTCACCTGCAACCACGTCGTGGCCGAAGCGGCGGGCGAAGGCGTCGCCATCAAAGTGTATCTGCAGGACGGCACGGCATACGACGCCGTCATCGTCGGCCGCGACGGGCTGAGCGACCTTGCCGTCATCAAAATCGAGGCGGAAAACCTCCCCGCGGCCGCGGTGGGCAATTCCTCCCAAAGCGTGGTGGGCGACACGGTCTATGCCATAGGCAACCCGCTGGGCGCGCTCGCGTCGAGCGTGACCGACGGCATCGTCAGCGGGCTCGACCGGCTCATCACCATAGACGGCGCGGATATGACGCTCATGCAGACCAACGCGGCGGTCAATCCCGGCAACTCCGGCGGCGGGCTGTTCAACTCCGCGGGCGAGCTGATCGGCGTGGTCAACTCCAAGGCGACCGGCGAGAACGTCGAGGGCATCGGCTTCGCGATCCCCATAGACTCCGCGCTGCCCATCATCAAGGATCTGATGGATCTGGGCTACGTGAGCGGCAGGCCGTATCTTGGCATCACGCCCGTGGACGTATACCTCAGGGGCGGTTCGCCCGACTCCTTCGGGTTTCCCGCCTACACGACCCGCGCGCAGGTTTACGCGGTTGAATCCGGCTCCGCGGCGGATCGGGCCGGCATGAAGGCGGGCGACGTCATACTCGCCCTCGACGGCAAGGATGTGTACGGCGCCTCGGATCTTATGGCGACGCTGTACGAATATAAGATCGGGGATACGGTAACAATAACCGTGCTGCGCGACAGGGAGCAGGTTGACCTCACGGCAACGCTCGGAGAGCGCGCGGGATAAGGGTCAACTGCCCCGGGAAACCGGCGCTTGACATACCCCCATCCATCTTGGCTGCGCGATCCCCCAACCGCGCAACCGCAAAAAGGGCGGCGCAGGCCGCTCTTTTTGCATGTTGGAATCGTATGGGGACGGATATCGTCCGCCCACATCCCGCGCCCGGCGAAAAACGCCCGCGCTGTTGAGGCGCGGGGCGTTTGCTTTTCATGTGATTGTCAATTGCATTGTCGATCGTCAGGCGCTTAACAGTTTCTCCGCCGCCGCGAGCCGCACGCAGACGCACAGCGCCTCGGCCGCTTCTTTAAGCTCCGCCTCGGGCGGGAAGCTCGGCGCGATGCGAAGGTTGCGGTCGTTCGGGTCCAGGCCGTAAGGGAAGGTCGCGCCCGCGCCGGTCATGACGACGCCCGCGCCCTTCATGAGCGCGTGCACGCGCTTCGCGCAGCCGTCCGTGACGTCGAGGCTGATGAAATAGCCTCCCTTGGGCTTGTGCCAGCGCGCGATGCCCAAACCGCCGAGCGCGCGCTCAAGCGCTTCCGCCACGATGTCGAACTTGGGCTTCATCAGAGCGGCGTGCTTTTTCATGTGCGCGAGCGTGTTCGCCTTATCCCTGAGGAAGAGCACATGCCGAAGCTGGTTGAGCTTGTCGTAGCTTATGACCTGCGCCGCCATGAGCTTTTTCATGTATGCCATGTTGGCCTCGCTGCACGCGAAGCACGCGACGCCCGCGCCGGGGAAAGTCATTTTCGACGTGGAGGCGAACTCGAAAACCATGTCCGGATTGCCCGCCGCGGCGCACAGCGCGAGTATGTCCGGGAAGGGAACGTATTCCCCCTCGAACTCGTGGATGCAGTAAGCGTTGTCCCACATGATGATGAAATCCGGGGCGGCGGGTTTGAGCGCGGCGAGCCGGGCTATGACCCTGTCCGAATACACGATGCCCGACGGGTTCGAATACTTGGGCACGCACCAGATGCCCTTCACCTCCGGGTCGGCGGCGAAGGATTCGACGACGTCCATGTCCGGCCCCTCGTCCGTCATGGGCACGGAGATCATTTCCATGCCGAACGTCTCGCAGACCGTGAAATGCCGGTCGTATCCGGGCACGGGGCAGAGGAACTTCACGCGACCGAGCCTGCCCCACGGCTTATCGGAGCGGAGCAGCCCGTGCGTGTGCGCCTTGGCGACGACGTCGTACATCAGGTTCAGGCTCGCGTTGCCCGCGGCGAACACCTGCGCGGGGGAAACGCCCAGTATTTCCGCGAACAGCCTCTTGCACGAGGGCAGGCCGTCGACGGCGCCGTAGTTGCGCGCGTCGATGCCGTCGACGACGCAGTCCGCGCCGTCCGGCAGGCGCAGCAGCTCGTTGGAAAGGTCGAGCTGCGCTTTCGCGGGCTTCCCGCGGGACATGTCGAGCCTGAGCCCTTTCGCCTTGCACGCCTCGTAGTCGCGCAGCGCGTTCCGATAAAACAGCTCCAGCTCTTCGCGTGGATATTCGGCCAAACGCATATGATAAACCTCCAAAATGAAATCCATCAATCAATTATATGGCGTAACACTGCTAAAGTAAATAAAACATGCAGGAAATCCTTCAAAAAAGCGCGCGCGTTTGCATCATACTGCCGCGAATGGTAAAATCATAGAGTCCGGGAGGGAGGCTGTCAATATGAAATCTGTCGAAATGCTCCGGGAAATGATCGCCGCCTCGCAATATATCGTATTCTTCGGCGGCGCGGGCGTGTCCACGGAAAGCGGCATACCGGATTTTCGAAGCGAGGCGGGCCATTTCGCAGCCATCCGCCGCTTCGGGGAACCGCCGGAAACGCTGCTTTCCCGCGCGTACTTTATGGCCAGGCCTGAAAAGTTCTATGAATATTACAAGTCCGCGCTGCTCGTGGCGGATGTCGGGCCCAACCGGGCGCACCTCGCGCTCGCGAAGCTCGAGGAGCGGGGCAAGCTCAGGGCCGTCGTCACGCAGAACATCGACGGGCTGCACCAGGCGGCGGGCAGCAGATGCGTATACGAACTACACGGCGGGATCTCCAGGAACTTCTGCATGGCCTGCGGCAGGGAATACGGCGCCGCGCAAATTAAAAACAGCCCCGGCGTGCCGCGCTGCGCTTGCGGGGGCGTCGTCAAGCCCGACGTCGTGCTCTATGGCGAGGGGTTGGACCAGGAGGTACTGCGCGGCGCGACCGCGCACATAGGCAAGGCGGATATGCTCATCGTCGGCGGCACGTCGCTCGTCGTGTATCCGGCGGCGGGGCTTGTAAATTACTTCCGGGGCAGCAGGCTCGCGCTCATCAACCAAAGCGAAACGCCCTATGATTACAGGGCGGACCTCGTCGTCCGCGCGCCCGTAGGCGAAGTTCTCGGGGAAGCCGTGGGAGTATAGTTTCGCGCCATTTCGGCAAAGGGGACGATATGGAATCGTCCTCTACTTCATGGCTTCGACGTAGATGTAGAATTCCCCGGCCGCGCCGTCCTCGTATTGCGCCCGGCAGGTGAACATCCACACGGGCAGGTAGTAGCCCTGCGAGCTGTTGGCCATGTAGATGATGCGGCAGCTTTGGATGCTCGCGCCCGAGGCGGGAGCGAAGAGCGTATACGCGCAGTCGCCGGAGGCGATCTTCTCGTACGCCTTGCGCTGGGAGATGATGTTGACGATGGTGCTCGCGAGCACGTCCCCGTCGTAGCGGCGGATCTTCACGACGGCGTCCCCCGCGCGCACGCTGACCACCAGCGTGGAGGAGCCCACGATGGGCATGCCGTTCACCGCGCTCGAGAGATAGACCTCGTAACCGTCGAAGCTGCCGTCGTCCGCCTTGTGGGCGACGATGTCCGTGGCTTCGAAAAGGTCGACCGTCATCAAACCCCTGCCCTCGAAGAACGCGAAGGCGGCATCCCTGGCGCTCTGCTCGGTGGGCGGTTCGCCTTGCGGCGCGGCCCTGTATTCGTAGACCCAGCTCCCGCTCTCGGTGAGGGTGAGCCGGGCTTTTTCGTCCTCGGCGGCGTAAGTGCCGCCCTTTAAGGCGACCTCGCCCGATATGCCGAGCTTCGCGGCGAGCTCCCCGGCCCGGTCGGCCGGGGAGGACGTGGAGGGGATGTAGATGTTCGCGCGGCCCGCCTCGGAGGAAAGCTCGCACTCGAGGGTGATCGCATCCGGCAGCGGCGTGTCGCTCTCGAAGAACTGTATGGGCGCGTAGGGTTCGCCGTAGTCGAACACCATCACGAGCGCGATGCCGAAATATACCGCGCCGAACAGGAGCAGCGCCGCGACGTTGCGTTTTCTAAGAGGCACCGGAAGGCTGAGCCGGTCGAGCGGCAGGCGTTTTTTCAAAAGGTTCGCGAGTATGGTGTAGACCGCCGCGCCCGTGGCGCAGCCGATGCCCGCGTAGACGTATTCGTCCGTAACGAAGCTCATGCCGTCGAACAGGGGATACACGTTGTACGCGAGCGAGACCGTCACGCCCATGGCGAACGCCCAGAACAGCTCCGCGCGCGGGAACGCCGGTATCAGCAGCAGCCCCGCGAGCGCGAAGGGCGCCGCGAAGGAAACGAGGTCCCTGAGTATGGACGCATACCCGTACTCGCGAAGGTTTACTATTTTATAAAAGGGTATGAACGCGTCCACGGCCTGTCCGGCGTTGCCGCGCTTAGAGAGAAACGCCGCGTAGAGCGCGAGCGTGAAGAGCGCGGCGTAGAGCACGCCGAACGCGCCTTCTCCCTTGCGATGCGCGCGAGAGCAGAGCGCGACGCCCGCGACGAGCAGTATGGCGAATATGACAAAGGGGTATATATCGAACAACGCGACCTCCGCAACCGGTGTTAATCGTTTATTTTCATGACATTATACCGTTGTTTGCGATATTATGCAAATGAAGATTATATGGCACATTTTGCATGAATTGCGAAATATACTTGTATGCAACGGCCGCGCGGCTTGACACGCCGGATGAGCGAACATAAAATACTGCATGTGTGGAGGGATGTATGAAAGCTGAATTTGCCGCGATACTCGCCGCGGGGCGGGGCGCGAGGATGAACTCCGCGTCCCCGGCGGCGCTTATGCGCATACTCGCGAGGAGCCTTGCCGGATGGGCGGTCGAGGCCGTATCCCCCTTATGTGAAAGCATACCCGTCGTCGTCGAAGGACCGGGGCGGGAAATCGAAAAAGAACTCGGCATGCGCGCGCGCTACGCCGTGCAGGAAACGCCCGCGGGCACGGCGGACGCGCTGCGGCGCGCGCTCGAAGCGCACGGGCCTTTTTCCGGCCTCGCGCTCGTCGCGCACGCGAACATACCGCTGATCGGGCCGGAGCATTACACGGCGCTCGTCGGGGCGGCCGCCGGGGACGGCGCCGCCGCGCTCGTTTGTACGGATGAGGAAACCTCCTGTGTCCGGGACGCGGGCGCGTGGTGCTTCTCGGGCCGGGCGCTCGAGAAGGCGTTCGAGGTTTGCCCGGGCGCGGCCTCGGTCGCGGAACTCGCCGCGGCGCTGCGCTTTACCGGCGCGCGCGTGCGCGAGCTGCCCGTCGGCGCTTCCATATGCCTCGCGGCGGCCGACCGCGAATCGCTCGCCTCCTGCGAGCGCGAGCTTCGCCTGCGCATCGCGAAAAAGCACTTTGAAAACGGCGTCACGATACGCGACCCGGAAAGCGTCTGGATCGGGCCGGAGGTGAAGATCGGCCGCGACGCGGAGCTTTATCCGGGCGTTTCGCTCATGGGCGCTACGGCGCTCGGCGAAGGCACCGTCATCGGGACCGGCTGCGCCCTCGGCGACACGTTTGTCGGCGACAGGTGCGAGCTCGTCTACGTCGTCGCAAACGGCGCGAAGATCGGGAACAACGTTAAGATAGGGCCCTTTGTGAACCTGCGCCCCGGAACCGTGCTCGCGGACAACTGCAAGGTCGGCGATTTCGTGGAGGTCAAGAACTCCGTCGTGGGCCGCGGCAGCAAGCTGCCCCACCTCTCCTACGTCGGCGACGCGGACATCGGCGAGCGCGTCAACGTGGGCTGCGGCGCGGTGTTCGTCAATTACGACGGCTTTGAAAAGCACAGGACCGTCGTCGGCGACGACGTGTTCCTCGGCTGCCAGACCAACCTCGTCGCGCCCGTGCGCGTGGGGGACGGCGCGTATACCGCGGCGGGTTCCACCATCACGCGCGACGTGCCGGCGTGCGCCATGGCCATCGCGCGCGCGCGCCAGGAAAACAAAGAGGGCTATGCCGAGCGCCTGCGCGCGCTCAAGCGCGGGGAGTAAGGCCGTGCGCGAGGAGATCGGCGGCGTCCATATCGAATACGAACGCCTCGGCGCGGGCAAACCCGTGCTGATCCTCCACGGCTGGGGCGCGAGCATGGAGGCCGTGCGCCCCATCGCGGATTGCGTCGCCTCCCTCGGGCGCGAGGCCGTGCTGTTCGATTTTCCGGGCTTCGGCAAAAGCGGGGAGCCGAAGGAGCCCTGGGGCGTGCCCGAATACGCGGCGCTGACGCGGGAATTCATCAGGCGCGCGGGCATCGAAGGCTGCGACGTCGTGTGCCATTCCTTCGGCGGGCGCGTGACGATACTGCTCGCGAGCGCGGAGCCGGAACTGTTCGGTAGGCTCGTGCTCGTCGACGCGGCGGGCATACGCCCGAGGCGCGGCCTGGGGTATTACGTTCGCGTGTACTCCTATAAGCTCGGCAAGCGGCTCGCGAAGGTCGGTTTCGTCGACCGCGCCTTCAGGCTCTCCGAAAAGCAGCGCGCGGCAGGCAGCGCGGATTACCGCGCGCTTTCGAGCGAGGTTATGCGGAAAACCTTCGTCAAGGTGGTCAACCTCGACCTGACGGACAGGCTTTCGCGCATTCGAAACGAAACGCTGCTCGTCTGGGGGGACAGGGACGATTACACGCCGCTTTCCATGGCAAGGCTCATGGAGGCGAAAATCAGGAATTCGGGCCTCGCGGTGCTCGAGGGCGCGGGACATTTCTCCTACGCCGACCGGTACGGTCAGTTCTGCGCCGTGATGCGGGCATTTTTTAAGGATTGAGGTTCAGTTTCATGACCATCGTTCAGCAAATCATGGCGCACGCGCTCGCGGTGCTTATGGGGGCCGCCGTCGCGGCGGCGTCGCTCCCGCTCGTGCACATCATGCAGCTCGAGAGCTATCAGGGCAGGATGTACCTTCGCTGGCTTTCCCGGCACGTCGCTTCGGATTTCGTTCCTTATCTCTTCGCGGGGCTGGCGGCGCTGTTGCTCCGCGCGAGCTACATGCTCCTGGGCGGCACCCTGATCGCGAGGATCTGCTATTCCGCCGCGGATTTCATCTATATCTTCCTGCTCGCGGCGCTCTATTACGGCTACGCGAAGAAAAAGCACGTCAAGCCCCTCGTCTATACGGGGCGCGTGATCCGCCTGCTCGCCGTCGAGTGGGCGCTGGCGTTCCTCTTTTCCGAAATATTCTTCATGCGGCTCTACGCGTGGGAGTACGGCCTGGGCTGGTGGAGCTATCTTTCGCCGCTGATGGTCCGCTACGCGCCGGGCGCGCTGCTGCCGCTGTTCGTGCTGCTCGCGTACTGCCTGGTCTATCCCGTCGAGGAGGGCGTCAAGCGCTGGTATTTCAACGACGCGAAAAAGAAGCTCGCCGCGCGCGGGGACCTCATAAAGATCGGCATCACGGGCAGCTTCGGCAAGACCGGCACCAAGTACGCGCTCGAGGCGATGCTCAATAAAAAATACCGCGTGCTCATCACGCCGGGCAGCTACAACACGCCCATGGGCGTGACGCGCGTGATCCGCGGGCAGTTGGAGGACGAGCACGAGGTGTTCGTCGCCGAGATGGGCGCGCGCTTCAAAGGGGATATCCGGGAGTTGTGCGGCCTTGTCAAGCCCCAGTACGGCGTCATCACGGCCGTGGGCAAGCAGCACCTCGAAACCTTCGGCTCCGTCGAGAAGATCGCCGAAACCAAGGGCGAGCTCCTGCGCGGGCTCGGCGAGGACGGCTGCTGCCTGATCAACGGGGACGACGAGAACTGCCGCAAGCTCTATGAACAAAGCGAGCTCGCCGAGAAATACCTCTACGGCACCGAAGGCGAGGGGCTTTTCATGCGCGCGGAGAACATCAAAACAAGCGCCGCGGGAAGCACGTTCGACCTCGTCGCCGAAAACGGGGAGCGCGCAAGCTGCAAAACGCAGCTTCTGGGCAAATACAACATACTCAACCTCACGGGCGCCGCCGCGCTCGCGTACCGCATGGGCATGGGTATGGGGGAGATCGCGGCGGCCGTCGCCGAGGCGAGGCCCGTCGAGCACAGGCTCCAGCTGATCCCCGGGGCGGTCACGGTCATAGACGACGCGTTCAACGCCAACCCCGTCGGCTCCAGGGAGGCGCTCAACGTGCTCGCGATGTTCGAGGGCAAAAAGATCGTCGTCACGCCCGGCATGGTCGAGCAGGGCGCGGAGGAGGATAAGCTCAACCGCGAGTTCGGCAGGCATATGGCGGACTGCGCCGATATAGCAATAATCATAGGCAAGCGGCACGCGGACCCGATCTGCGACGGCCTTCTCGAGGCGCAATTCCCCAGGGAGAGGCTCGTGCGCGCGGAATCGCTCGCCGAGGCGACGGAGCTTCTTAAAAAGTACACCGAGCCCGGCTGCGTGGTGCTGTTCGAGAACGATCTCCCGGACAACTTCGCCGAATAAGGAGGCAGACATGGAGAACCTTGGCGTATTCTTCGGCAGCCGCGCCGCCGAGCACGACGTTTCGATCATATCCGGCCTGCAGGCGCTCGAAAATGCGGACAAAAGCAAATACAACGCCTTTCCCGTTTACGTTTCGCGCGCGGGGGAATGGTTCGTCGGCGAGCCTCTGCGGAACATCGCCACCTATAAAAACTTCGACCCGAATTTGAAGGGGCTCACGAAGGTCATGCTGCCCCCCGCGCCCGGCATGAAGGGGCTCTACGCGCGAAAAGGCCTGTTCGGCAAGCTCAGGCTCGTGCAGCCGCTCGCGTGCGCGCTGCTCGCGTTCCACGGCCTGCACGGCGAGGACGGCACCATGCAGGGGCTGTTCGAGCTCGCAGACATCCCGTATACGAGCTGCGGCGTCGTCGCCTCGGCGGCGGGCATGGATAAAATCGTGATGAAAGCGGTATTCCAAAGCATGGGGCTGCCGGTTCTTCCGAGCGTGTGGTGCTACCGGGACGAATGGAACAAGGACCGCGAAGCCGTGCTTGCGCGCGCCGAGGCGCTCGGCTACCCGCTCTTCGTCAAGCCCTCGCAGCTGGGCTCCTCCATAGGCATTTCGAAGGCGGCGGACCGCGCGTCCCTCGAGCGGGCCGTCGAGATCGCCTGCGCGTTCGACTGGCGGATCCTCATCGAAAAAGGGCTCGACCGGCCGGACGAGATCAACTGCGCCTGCGTCGGCTTCGGGGAAGAAACGCGGGTGTCGCTGTGCGAGCAGCCCGTGAACTGGCAGGAGTTTTTGACCTTCGACCAGAAGTACCTCGCGGGCGGCAAGGGCAAGGGCATGGAGAGCCTCGCGCGCAAGATCCCCGCGCCCATCGGCGAGGAGCTGACCGCGCGCGTGCGGGACTACACGCGCGAGATCTTCCGCACGTTCGGCTGCAAGGGCGTCGTTCGCGTGGATTACATGCTCGACCGGGCGAGCGGGGAACTCTATGTCTGCGAGATCAACACCATCCCCGGCTCCTTCGCGTTTTATCTTTTCGAGCCCGACGGGCTCAGCTTCCGGCATCTTGTGGACGCGCTCGTTGGATATGCGCACGAAGCACTGGCGCAAAAGAACGGCTCCACGTTTGCATACGATTCCACGATACTCGACAAGGCTCTGGGCGGCGTTAAAAACAGCAAAAAGTAAGAACAGGAGAAACGAGAAATGGCGAAGATCCGAATGAACACCCCGTTGGTGGAGATCGACGGCGACGAAATGACGCGGGTCATCTGGAAGATGATCAAGGACCACCTCCTCACTCCCTACATCGACCTGAAAACCGAGTATTATGACCTCGGCCTGCCCGTTCGCGACCAGACCGACGACAAGATAACCGTTGAGGCGGCGGAAGCCTGCAAGAAGTACGGCGTGGGCGTCAAGTGCGCCACCATCACCCCCAACCAGCAGCGCGTCGATGAATACAAGCTCAAGAAGATGTACAAGAGCCCCAACGGCACCATCCGCGCGATACTCGACGGCACGGTGTTCCGCGCGCCCATCACGCTCGACTGCCTCAAGCCCTCGGTGCGGAGCTGGAAGAAGCCCATCACCATCGCCCGTCACGCCTTCGGCGACGTGTACAAGGCCACCGAGTACCGCGTGCCCGGCCCCGGAAAGGCGCTGCTTTCCTTCTACGACGAGAAGGGCGGGAAGGTCTTCGAGGAAACCGTCAACGACTTCAAGTGCCCCGGCGTATTGATGGCGACCTTCAACAAGGACGATTCCATCGAAAGCTTCGCGCGCGCCTGCTGTAAGTACGCGGTTGCGACCAAGCAGGATCTCTGGTTCTCCGCCAAGGATACCATCGCCAAGAAGTACGACGGCGAGTTCCGCGACATCTTCCAGAGGATCGTGGACACCGAGTTCAAGGAGGAGTTCAAGAAGGCGGGCATCACTTACTTCTACACGCTCATAGACGACGCCGTGGCGCGCGTGATCCGCTCCGAGGGCGGCTTCATCTGGGCGTGCAAGAACTACGACGGCGACGTGATGAGCGACATGGTCGCCACGGCCTTCGGCTCGCTTGCCATGATGACGAGCGTGCTCGTATCCCCCGACGGCAAGTTCGAGTACGAGGCCGCGCACGGCACCGTCACCAAGCACTATTATAAGTATCGCGACGGCGAGACGACCTCCACCAACTGCATGGCGACGCTCTTTGCCTGGACGGGCGCGCTCAACAAGCGCGGCGAGCTCGACGGCATACCCGAGCTGCAGGACTTCTCCGCCAAGCTCGAGAAGGCTTCGCTCGATTGCATCAGCGACGGTTTCATGACCAAGGACCTCGCCTCCCTCGCCGAAATGGAGAAGGTCACGGTGCTCGACACCGAGGGCTTCATACTCAAGATCAAGGAATATCTTGACAAGGCGCTGTGAAATGCGCGATAACATAACTTGACGACGCGCGGGCGGCAGGGCAGTGTTGTCCGGCCGCCCGCGTTTATGGAAAGAAAGGATTTGAAATGGGACTCTATCAGGATTGGAAGGACTGCGCGCAGGCGGAGCGCGAACAGCAGGAGCACGACGCGTTCTGGAAGGATTATTTCGCGCTCGAGACCGAAAACTACAAAAAGCTGCTCGCGCGGCACGATGCCGTCAAGCGCGGCAGGCTCGGCGATCTCGCGGCCGAGTTCGGCATGGACGAAAAGACCTTCGCGGGCTTCCTCGACGGCATCAACTCGAGCCTGAGGACGGAGCTTGACCTCGAATCGCTCGAAAGCGATACGGAAGTATCGCTCGACATCGACTACGAGAAGCTCTACTTCAACATGCACGAGGCCAAGGCGGACTGGCTCTACGAACTGCCCGAGTGGGAAGGCGTGCTCAGCCCCGAGCGGCGGCGCGAGATCACCAGGGAATTCCGCGCGTCGAAAATCTACGTCAACCCGAACAAAATCGGCCGCAACGATCCCTGCCCCTGCGGCAGCGGAAAGAAGTATAAGCAGTGTTGCGGAAAGAGCGCGTAGGGGGATTCGATATCCGCCCGTAACCCCCGGCGTTCTCCTGATTGTCAATTTTCAATTGTCAATTATCCCCGGCGCACCGAACGGAGGCATTATGAAAATCAAGTTTTGCGGCGCGGCGCGCAGCGTCACCGGCTCCTGCCACATGATGGAGTTCGCGGGCAAGAAGATACTCGTGGACTGCGGCATGAGGCAGGGCGCCGATAAGAAAACAGAGCTCGGGGAAGGCGACTTCCCGTTCGACCCTGCCGAAATCGACGCGGTGCTCCTGACGCACGCGCATATCGACCACAGCGGCCTGCTGCCTCTGCTCGTCAAACGGGGCTATCGGGGCAGGATCGTCGCCACGCGCGCCACGGCGGAGCTCGCGGGCATCATGCTGCCCGACAGCGGCCATATACAGGAGCAGGAGGCCGAGTATCAGAACCGCAAGAACCTGCGTGCGGGCAAACCTCCCGTGCAGCCGCTCTACACGGCGCAGGATGCGGTCGATTCGCTCAAGGCCTTCAAGCCCGTCACCTACAACGAGATCACCGAGGTCGTGCCCGGCATGCGCGCGCGCTTCGTGGACGCGGGGCACCTTCTTGGCTCCGCCGCCATAGAGGTCTGGGCGAACGAGGGCGGCAAGACCGTCAAGCTCGCCTTTTCCGGCGACATCGGGCGCGACAACAGGCCCATTTTGCAGGACCCGCAGCCCATCGACGGCGCGGATTACGTCATCATGGAGGGTACCTACGGCGACCGCGATCACGATGTGCGCGAGGCGAACGACAAGGAGATGGAGCTGGCCTCCCTTCTTCGCGAGGGCATGGCGCGCGGGGGCAACATCGTGATCCCGAGCTTCGCGGTGGGCAGGACGCAGGAGCTTTTGTACTACATCAAAAAGCTGCTCATGCGCAACGCCGTGCCGGGGCTCGAGCGCGTGCCCGTCTATGTGGACAGTCCCCTGGGCATCAACGCCACGGCGGTCTACGAGCGCTGCGCCGCCGACTATTACGACGACGAGGCCAGGGAGATCGCCAAAACCGGCTCGCCGTTCGGTTTCCCGACGCTTCGCGTGACGCAGACCGCCGAGGAGAGCAAGTCCATCAACTTCCAGCCGGGCTGCAACATCATCATCTCGTCCTCCGGCATGTGCGACGCGGGGCGCATCCGCCACCACCTCAAGCACAACCTGTACCGCCGCGACTCGACGGTCATCTTCACGGGCTATCAGGCCGCGGGCACGCTCGGCCGCCTGCTTGTGGACGGGGTCAAAAAGGTCAAGCTTTTCGGCGAGGAGATCCAGGTCGGCGCGGCCATTAGAAAGGCCGAGGGCTTCTCCGGCCACGCGGGCAGGAGCGAGCTGATCGAATGGCTGCGGGGGATCGGCCGCAAGCCCAAATGCGTGTTCCTCATCCACGGCGAGGAGGAAACGCTCAAGTCTTTCTCCGGCGCGCTCGGAGGGCTCGGCTACCCGGTCGTGATCCCCGCGATGCTCTCGGAATACGCGCTCGCGTACACCGACGAGGCCGCGCTTCCCGAACTGACCGCCGCCGCGCCCGAAAGCCCGGATGTGTTTGCGCCGCGCGCGCTCGCGCTCGCCGCCAGGGAGTGGAAGCTCAACGGCGCGCTGTGCGTGCGCAAGGACGGCCTGCCGCTCTACGAGGCGGCCTTCGGCTTTGCGGACGAACAGCGAAAACAGCTCAACACGCTGCACACGCGCTTCGCCGCGGGGGATATCACGCAAAGCTTCACGGCGGCTTTGCTGCTCAGGCTCGAAAAACAAAAGGCGCTCTCCCTTCGCGACGGGATCGACAAATACGTTCCCGAATACGTCCACGCGAAGGAGTTCAGGCTCGGCGAGCTGCTTTTCACGAAAAAGCTCGTGCCGGATTATGTCGAAAACGCGCTTCTGGGCCGCGTCGAGGCGCGCATCCGCGAAGCCGGGCTGTCCGGCGCGCAGGCCGAACAGATGCGTTTTCAGGAAGGCGCGGCGCGCATCCCGGACGCGGAATTCATCTCGATCCTCAACGGGCTTGCGCTTTCCAGGGACGACGACGATCAGGGCGCGCGTTCGAACTTCCGTCTGCTCGGCATGGCCGCGGAGCGCGCGGCGAACGAGCCGCTCGCGGAACTGATGCGGGAGAAGCTGTTTTTGCCGCTCGGCATGGAGGATACTTCGCTCGGCGGCGCGCCGGACGCAGCTTACATGGAGGAGATCGACGGGCGGAGCTTCGCGCTGGGCAAACCGGAAAACGCCTCCGGCGACGCGGGGATCGTCACCTCCGCCGCCGACCTGATGAAGTGGCTCGAGGCGCTGCGCTCGGGCGCGCTTCTGGGAAAGGCCGGCACCGAGAAGATGTTTTCCGCGAAGGACGACGGCAGGGCCTGCGGCTTCGAGCGCGACTACGGCTGGCATCACGTCTTCGCGGGCTTCGAGGGGTACCGCACGGCGGTTTACCTCTCGCGCAAGCACGGCGTCGCGTTCGCCCTGCTCGCCAACGCACCCTCGAACGACCTCACGTCTCCCGCCTCGCCCGACGGGACGGGCGCGCGCACGCTGTCCCAGAGGCTCAGGCGCGAGCTCGACACGATCTATCTCACATGCGAATCGCCCAAACTCGTCCCCGTAGGCGAGCAGAACGTCCTCGAAGCGCTGCAACTGAAGCCCGCGCCCGGGCAGGAGCGCTACGTCGCCCCGAACGCGGTTTCCATCGCGCAGGCGTACGCGATGCGCTCCGTCGCGCGCCCCTATGTCCTTACGCAGGACGGGACTCCCGTGGGCTTTGTGATGCTCTACGCCGATCGCAGGAACGATAAGTATGAGATCTGGCGCTTCATGGTGGACGCGCGCTTCCAGGGCAAGGGCTTCGGCAAGGCGGCCATGGAACGCGCGCTCGCGCAGCTTCGGCTGCTCGGCGCGAAGAAGGCGGGGCTCTCGGTTGCGCCCGAGAACGCGCGCGCGATCCGCGTTTACGAGAACGCGGGGTTCCGCTTCACCGGCAGGGTTTCGGACGGCGAGGCAAACATGGAGCGCGAACTGTAAAAGCGGTATTGTATCGCGCGAAAAAGTATGCTATAATCCCACAAAACGGCGATGACGGAGCAAAGCGATCCCCGCCTGTCCCAGAGAAGGCCGCAGAGCTGCGAGCGGCCCGCAGGAGAAGATCGCGTTAAGTTCTCTCCCGAGCCGCGCCGGGGAAGTCCCTTCGGGGATGCGTAGTCGGCGCCGGGTAAGCCCGATACAGCGAAAAAGACCCCGTGACTGCGGGGTGAATCAGGGTGGTACCACGAGCGCGCCTTCGTCCCTTCGACGAGGCGCGCCATTTATTTGTTCCGGAGGGATGGAATATGTACGACAAACTCAACGAAATCCGGGAGGAAACGCTGCGGCGGCTGAACGAAGCCGGCGACGAAAAGGAGCTCGAAGCCCTCGGCGTATCCGTTCTGGGCAGAAGCGGGGCGCTGACGGAGATTTTGCGCGGCATGGGCAAGCTCGAAAAGGACGAGCGCGCGAAGTTCGGCCAGACGGCCAACCTCGTTAAAAAGGAGCTCGAGGACGCCATATCCCTGCGGCGCGAAAAGATCGCCGCCGCCATGCAGGAAAAGCGCTTCGCCCTCGAGGCGCTCGACGTAACGGAGCCCGGCGTACGCAAAAGGCCCATGGGCCGCCTGCACCCGATGACGCAGACCTACCGCACGATACGCGACGCGCTCGTGGGCATGGGCTTCACGACCTTCGACGGGCCGGAAGTCGAATACGACGAGTATAACTTCACCAAGCTGAACCTGCCGAAAGACCACCCGGCGCGCGATATGCAGGATACCTTTTACGTCAGCGAGCGCGTGGTGCTCAGGACGCACACGAGCCCCTGCGAAGCGCGTGCGCTGCTCGCGCTCGAGCCGCCGTTTCGCCTGGTGATCCCTGGCCGCGTGTTCCGCGTGGACGAGGCGGACGCCTCTCACAGCCCCGTGTTCATGCAGATGGAAGGGCTTGTGATCGACCGGAACATCAGCCTCGCGGATCTCAAGGGCACCATAGACGCGTTCGTGCACGCGGTGTTCGGCGAGGAGGTCAAAACGCGCTTTCGCCCGAGCTACTTCCCGTTCACGGAGCCGAGCGCCGAGGTGGACATCTCCTGCACCATGTGCGGGGGGTGCGGCTGCCGCGTGTGCAAAGGCACGGGCTGGCTCGAGATCATGGGCTGCGGCATCACGAACCCGCACGAGCTCGAGAACTGCGGCCTCGACCCGCGCGAGTGGAGCGCCTTCGCCTTCGGCCTGGGCGTGGACCGCGTGGCGAGCCTCAGGTACGGCATCACTCACAACCGCCTTCAATATGAGAACGACGCGCGGTTCCTCGGCCAGTTCTAAAGGAGGGATGAAACATGAAACTGCCGCTTAGCTGGCTCAAAGATTATGTGGAATGGAACGTCACGCCTGAACAGCTCGTCGAAAAGCTCATGTGGCGCGGCTTCGAGGTCGCCTCGGTCGAAACGCAGATGCAGGAGATTTCGGGCGTCGTCGTAGGCAGAATAGCCTCGCTGCGCCGCCACGAGAACAGCGATCACCTGCTCGTGTGCGCCGTCGACGTCGGCAAAGGTGAGCCGGTCCAGATCGTGACCGGTGCGCCGAACGTGTTCGAGGGCGCGCTCGTGCCCGCCGCGCTCGACGGGGCGAAGCTCGCCGGAGGGATGAGCATCAAGCCCACCGTCATGCGCGGCGTACAGAGCCTGGGCATGCTCTGCTCCGGGCAGGAACTCGGCTTGACCGAGGCGGATTACCCGGGCGCGGGCATACACGGCATATTGATACTCGAGGGGGAGCGGACGCCCGGGCAGGATATCAGGCAGGCCCTGGGCATGGACGACGTCGTGTTCAACATAGAGCTTACGCCCAACCGCGCGGACTGCCAGAGCGTCGTGGGCATGTGCCGCGAGGCCGCGGCGGCGCTCGGGCAGACATTCAGGGAGCCGGCGATCAAACGCGTCAAGGGCGCGGGCAGCGCCGCGGACTACGCGCGCGTGAGCGTATTGAACAGCGAGCTGTGCCCGCGCTACTGCGCGCGCGTCGTGACCGACCTCAACATTGCCCCTTCGCCCGCGTGGATGCAAAAGCGCCTGCGCGCGGTGGGCATGCGCCCCATCAACAACATCGTGGACATCACCAACTACGTGCTCGTCGAATACGGCCATCCGATGCACGCGTTCGACCTCGCCTGCGTGAAGGATGGCCACATCGTCGTGCGAAACGCGCATGAAAACGAGGTCGTCACCACGCTCGACGGCAAAGAGCGCCCGGTTTCCCCCGAAACGCTTCTCATCGCCGACCCCGAAAAAGGCGTGGGCATCGCGGGCGTCATGGGCGGTCTCAACTCGGAGATCACGGAAAACACGAAGGCGACGCTTTTCGAGTCCGCCGTGTTCAAGGGCAGCAACATCCGGGCGACCACGCGCAGCCTCCGCCACACGACGGACGCCGCGGCGCGCTTCATGAAGGGCGTGGAGCCGGTCAACGCCATGCTCGCGCTCGAGCGCGCGGTGGAGCTGGTCGACCAGCTCGGCGCGGGCAAGGTCGTGGGCGACACCATAGACGTCTGCGCCGCGGATACGTCCGAGCGCGTCGTCGAGGCGGACGCCGCGCACATCAACCGCATACTGAACACAAAGATCCCCGCCAAGGATATGGCCGACATGCTCGGCTCCATCAACATCGAGGCCAAAGCGGAGGGCGATACGCTCGTCATACGCGTGCCGCACTACCGCGTGGACATCGAGAGCGGCGTCGAGGCGGATTGGGACATCGCCGAGGAGGTCGCGCGCATCTACGGCTATTACAACATCGCGCCCAAGCTCATGGAGGGCAGCACCTTCAGCGGCAGGGTCGGCGAGGCGTTCCGCGACGAGGATAAACTAAAGGACGCGCTCGCGGCGCAGGGGCTTTACGAGATGTACAACTACAACTTCACGGGCCCCGCGGCGCTCGAGGCGCTGCGCATCCCCGAGGGCGACGAAAAGCGGCTCGCGGTGAAGCTGTTGAACCCCTTCGGCGAGGATCAGAGCCTCATGCGGACGACGCTTTTGCCCGGCATGCTCGACGCGCTCGCGCGCAACCTCTCGCGCAAGACCGGGCACGCGGCCTTCTTCGAAATCGGCAACTGCCATTTCGACAACAATCCGGACCTTCCGGAGGAGAGGAAACTGCTCGGCATCCTCCTTGCGGGCGAGGGGGAGGACTTCTTCACGCTCAAGGGCCTGATCGAGGAGGTCTGCTCCCGCTTTTACATGGAAATCGAGGTCGCGCCGGGCGGCGGGGAATACTTCCAGCCCGGGCGCAAGGGCGTGATCCACGCGGGCGGCGAGGCCGTGGGCGAACTGGGCGCGCTGCATCCGGCCGTGCGCAAGGCCTGGGAGATCGACTGCCCCGCGTATTACGCGGAGCTGAACGTCGGGGAGCTCCTTCCCCATAAGGGCGCGACGCCCACCTACAAGGCGCTGCCCAAGTTCCCCAAGGTCGCGCGCGACATCGCCATCGTCGTGGACGAATCGGTCACGGCGAAAGAGGCGCGGGACGTCATCGAAAAGGCGCGGCTCAAGGTCGTCCTCGACGACATATCGCTCTTCGACGTCTATCGCGGGCAGGGCATCCCCGCGGGGAAGAAGAGCATGGCGTGGTCCTTCACGCTGCGCGCGGAGGATCACACCCTCGCCGACGAGGAGATACAGACCGCGGTCGCGACGCTCGTGCGCGCGCTGCAGGCGCGGCTCAAGGCGGAATTGCGCGGATAATTGACAGCCGGCCGACACGGACGGCCTTCGCCGGCGCGGGCGGACGATATCCGACCCTACCTGCGGCGGGGGCCGTCTTTCCTTTCCTTGCTTTCGATCAGTTCCGCGTTGATTTCCGATCCCACCAGCAGCACCACGCTCGAGAGGTACAGCCACACGAGCAGTATCATCACGCCGCCGAGGCTGCCGTAATAGCGCGCGTAGTCGGCGAAGCGGTCGACATAGAAGGAGAAGCCGAGCGAGGCGAGCGCCCAGGCGACGCTCGCGAACGCCGCGCCCGGCAGCACCTGCCGGAAGGTCTGCCGCCTGTTCGGTATGACCGCGTAGAGCAGCGAGAAGATCAGCGTCATCGTGACGAGGGGCAGCGCGAGGCGAAGCGCGTGCAAGAGCGCGTTTGCGGCGGGGGAGCGGCATTCCGCCCCGGGCGCGCCGCACAAGAGAACGTTTCCGAACACCACCGCCGCGGCCTCGAGCACGATGCCCAGCGACACGAGCGGCACGAAAACAAGCGAGAGCGCGCGCACGCGCAGGAATCCCCGCGTCTCCTCGACGTCGTAGGCCTTGTTGAAGCCGCGCGCCAGCGCGGCGAAGCCCGCGGAAGCCGTCCAAATGGTGAAGATCATGCCCAAAGAGATCATGTTCGACCTGTTCGCGAACGCGATTTCGTTGAGCGTCGCGCGCACGATCTTGAGCGCCTGCGCGGGTACGAGGGCGGAGAGCCCTTCGAGCGCCTCCTCCGTCGCGGCGGGCGCGTAGGTCGAGAGCGCCGCGAGGAAGATCAAAAACGGGAACAGCGCGAGCAGCAGGTGGTACGCGTACTCCGCGCCGAGCGCGGGCACGTCGTCGTCGCGCACGCGCCGGATCAGCCGTTTGATCAGGCCGAACGCCCTGTTCGGGATCTTTTTTTTCGGGTTTTTCTCCTTATCCATCCGACCGTCCGTCCGCCGCAGGTTTCACGAGCTAATATGCGCGCGG
>ERZ795030.203-NODE-203-length-97784-cov-6.644046_pt1 | contig 97784 bp, 84 predicted proteins | sample MGYA00375122_ERZ795030 | MGnify/ENA primary metagenome ERZ795030 (study PRJEB30165, sample SAMN05720146) | activated sludge metagenome | isolation source: anaerobic digester from wastewater treatment plant | place: Japan | collected 2015-04-20 ... | reverse complement strand
AAAACCAACAAGAACAAATTACAGAAAACCAAGAAATTTTGTTCAACAAAATAACAAAGATCGTTTCTTTACCAAGGAAGATATTTTCATATCTAGAATAGCCAGTATTTTGCTAGTACCAAAAGATAAAGTGGAGAGTCTCTTCTCCCAAAGAGCCATAACTACAATTAGATTAAACCCTTTGAAAGGCAATACAGAGAAAACGAAACTATCTCTTGAAGAGAAAGATATTGAATTACAAGAAATCCCTTCTGTAAAAGACACATACTTTGTTTTGAATATGGATAAATCCGAGATGTCGCAGACTGAGGAATACCAAGATGGAAAATTTTACATACAGAATCTTTCAAGTATATTAGCAGCTTTAGTTCTTGACCCTAAACCTGGTGAGAAGGTTTTAGATATGTGTGCAGCACCAGGGAGTAAAACAACTCATATTTCTGCATTGATGAATAATAAAGGTATGATAATTGCAAATGATTCAGATCCTGCAAGGGTATCTTCTTTGAGAAATGTGCTTACACAGTTTGGTGCTAAGAATGCAAAAGCTACACTAAGTGATGCGACAGATTTTGGAACAAAATATCCCAACTACTTCGACAAAATACTTTTGGATGCACCATGTAGTGGAGAGGGAATGATATATATGCGAGGAGAGAAACCTCTTAGGTTCTGGAGTATAGATAAGATAAAGAGATGTTCATACATACAAAGAGATTTAATACTTTCTGCATTTAGAGCATTGAAGCCTGGTGGTACAATGGTCTACTCTACATGTACCTTGGAACCAGAGGAGAATGAGGGTGTTATTACTTTCCTTTTAGATCATTTTCCAAATGCACAGGTAGAGGAAACAGGGTTACACTACGACAAAGGTATAACTAAATGGAGTGGGAATATTTACAATCCTAAGGTAAAAAAGACCACCAGATTACTACCAAGTAGCAAAATGATGGCCTTTTACATTGCTAAGATCAAAAAGTCCCAACCCTAGGAACTGCCCTAGGTCTGTCCCTAAGTTCCAAGCGAAAAACGACTTCTCTAGCTCAAAACACCAAAAACACAAACCAAAATCGCTTTGCAAAAAGCTCGGTTCCAAAGACAAAGGACTTCGAAGTTCTATCTAGACAAGACTATTTTCTATTGAACAGGGGGCAGTCCTAGGACTGTCCCTTCTCTTCTTCTTTCTTATTGAGACCTTTCATAGAAAGTTTTATCTTACCCATATTGTCTATACCAACAACCTTTACTTTGATAATATCTCCTTCATTTATGAACTGTCTTACATCTTTTACAAAATCATCTGACATTTCAGAGACATGGAGTAGTCCAGAAACACCTGGAACTAAATCTACAAACCCACCATATGGCATTATGGATGCAACTTTACCTTCATATATTTGTCCTACGACTGGCTTAAAGTCATACATCTCTATTCTTTTAACTGCCATATCTATAGCTTCCTGTGATGTAGCATAAATATTTACTGTACCATCCTCTTCTATCTCTACCTCTGCACCAGTTATTTCTGAAAGCTCTTTAATATGTTTTCCTCCTGGTCCAATAATCTCACCAATTTTATCTACAGAGACTTTAACTTGAGCAACTCTTGGAGCAAAGCTTGAGAGTTCTTTTCTAGCTTCAGAGATTGTCTCTGCCATCTTTTCTAGTACTTTAGCTCTTGCTTCCTTAGATTGTTTGAATGTCTGTTCTACTATCTCCATACTTAATCCATCTGTTTTTGTATCCATCTGTACTGCTGTAATTCCATCCTTTGTTCCTGTAATCTTGAAGTCCATATCTCCGTAGAAATCTTCTACACCTTGCATATCTGTAAGGACCTTGAAGGAACCATCTTCTGCAGTAACTAAACCACAAGCAATTCCTCCGACTGGTTTTCTTAAAGGTACACCTGCAGCCATTAAGGCCATTGAAGAACCACATGCAGATGCCATTGAGCTAGAACCATTCTCTCCTTGAATCTCACTCATAACCAAAATCGTGTATGGGAATTCTTTTTCTGTAGGGATAACTGGAAGTAATGCCTTCTCTGCTAACATTCCATGTCCTAGAGCTCTTCTACTTGGCATTAATTTGACTCTGTCACACTGTCCGTATGCAAATGGTAAATCATTGTAGAAATGCATATATCTCTGCTCCCTCTCACCTTCCATGTCATCGACAAGTCTTACATCTCTTAAACTACCTAAAGTAGCAATTGTAAGAGTTTGAGTTACTCCCCTAGTGAAAAGTGCAGAACCGTGTACTCTTGGAAGTAAATCTACTTCTGTGTACATTTCTCTAATTTCTTCTATTCCTCTACCATCAACTCTCTTGTTCTCTTCTAATACAATCTTTCTCAATGCTTTCTTAAGAAGGTAATCATAAGCTTCTGCCAATACAGCCTTGGTATATTTACTTTCAAAATTCTGGAATAATTCTTCTTTTGTACTCTCATGTAATTTGTCATCTGCTTTAATTAGATTCTCCCTTATCTTTTCCTCTGTTAAAAACTCTTTGACTATTGTGACTGCTTCCTCTGGAAGTGCATATGATGGATACTCTTTGTTTTTCTTCTCTAATTTTGAAAGGAACTCTTCCTGTGCTTTCAACCATGGATTCATCAAGTCTAAAGATTTCTTCATACTCTCAAGTATTTTTTCTTCTTCAACTTCATAGCAAGCTGCATCTATCATTGTGAATACTTTTCCATCTCCGGATACAACATAGTTCATTTTGTCTTCCTGTGAGGTAATGTCCATTGCCTTAAATATGTGCTTTCCATCTTCGCTTACTCTTACACTAGCTATTGGCCCATTGAAAGGAGCTGTTGAATTCATCAAAGCTACTGAAGATGCATTTAATGCTAAAAGAAGAGGATCATTCTCTTCATCATATGACATAACAGTAATTATGAGGTTTATTTCATTTTTGTAATCTTTAGGGAATCTTGGTCTAACTGCCCTATCTATCATTCTTGCTTTAAGTACAGCATCATCACTTGGGAATCTTTCTCTTTTTACAAATCTAGATCCATTTATCTTTCCTGATGCATAGAATTTCTCTATGTACTCTACTGTAAGAGGAAAAAAATCAAATTCTTGTTTTTGAGGAGCACAGTTAACATTGACTGTTATTACTGTATCTCCCATTCTTGCCAATATTGAGGACTCAGATCTCAAAGCTAATTTTCCTGTTTCAAAGGAACACTTTCTACCATCTATCTCAAATTCATGTTTTATTTCTTTAAAAAGCATGTATATTAATTAAAAAATTATGTAATACTAAAGTATAACTATGGTTATAGTATAAATTGAAAGTTTTTACAAAGAAAGAGGCTATATTTTTAACTTCTTCGCTAATTCGGTATATCTATCAGGTTCGTTACTTTTGAGGTACTCGATTAATCTTCTTCTTTTTCCTACCATTTGAAGTAATCCTTTTCTAGAGTGATTATCTTTCTTATGCCCTTTGAGATGTTCACTTAGTTTCTCTATCTGTAAGGTGAGAAGTGCAATCTGAACCTCAGGTGAACCAGTATCACCCTCGTGGAGGGCGTACTTATTTACAACATTTTGTTTTTCTGTTTTTTCTAATGACATACTGGTTAAATATAGAGTATCATTATCTTTTTCTATTTACAATAGAGATTTTCCAAATCGAAAACATTGTATAATTTTATAGGTCATCTGTCAAGAAGTATTATTGTCTAACAATCTTGTAACAGTGCACTTCGTCGCCTTCTTTTACATCGACATCTTTTTCTAACTGGATTCCACAATCTGACCCATTTTTTACTTCGTTAACGATATCTTTATTAATTCTCAGGGATTTAATCTTCCCTTCTGCAACTATTTCATCTTTTCTTACAATATCTACTTTACAATCTCTTTTCATTATTCCTTCGTTTACTCTACTACCAAGTACTTTTGTCCCGTTTGAAAGGACAAATACAGCCTTGATTGTAGCATTACCTATTTCTTCTTCAGTACTCTCAGGAAGAGACATCATGGTAACAGCTTCAGTAATTTCATCAATTAGTTTGTAAATTATGTCATATGTTCTTACCAAGACTTTGTTCTTTTTTGCTAGATCTTCAACACCAGCTTCAATACCAACTTCAAATCCCAAAACAATTGCTTTGGAAATCTGAGCTCGCTCAACATCACTCATTGAGATATTTCCTACACCATCTAAGAGTATATTTACTCTATATCCATCCTCCTCAATCTTAAGGACTGCTTTTCTTATTGCTTCAAGTGACCCTTCGGAAGAGCTCTTGATTATGACATTTAACATCTTACTTGGATCTACTTTGTTTTCGACAAAGAAATCTTCAATTGTAAATTCACCTTCTTCTTCAATCTTGGCTTCTTGTTTGTAAAGATTTTGGAGAATGTTAATATCGTTTTTTTCAAGGATAAAAACTTCTGTTCCAAGTTCCAAGAGATTTGATACTCCTAAAACTTTTCCTCCACAACCACAACTGAGAATACAGACATTTTCATTCTCTTCAGTTATTATTCCCTTTACTTTCTCTACCTTAAACTCACCTCCAACCTTGTATCCAAACCAATCTCCTGGACATATATGACCTTGTATTAGGGCTAGTGAAGACATATTACCTTTAGATTGATCTTTGACAGATTCGAGAACAAAAGCTCTTCCAACAACACCAGCTGGTAATTCTCCTCTATCTTGTAATCCATCTATTTCAGAAACTAGAAGAATTAAATCTAAGAGCTCATCTAATCCTTTTCCTGTTTTTGCAGAAACTTCAACAACTGGAACATTTCCACCAAGTTCTTCAATTTGAAGACCATTATTTACAATATCTCTTTTCACTTTTGGTAAATCTATATTTGGGAGATCGCATTTATTTATGACAACTATTGGTTTAGCAGAAGACTTATTTATGATTTCTATGGATTCTTTTGTTTGAGGTTTAACTCCATCATCTGCAGCTACTACCAAAAGCACTATGTCTGCAATACTTCCACCTCGGGATCTCATCAAATCGAAAGCTTCATGTCCTGGGGTATCTACAAATGTTATCTGTTTTCCACCTTTTACCTTTACTGTAAAAAGGGAGACTTTCTGTGTAATTCCACCAACTTCACATCCCTGAACATTAGTTTCTCTTATTTTGTCTAGTATTGAGGTTTTTCCATGATCTACATGCCCAAGAATTGTTACAATTGGTATTCTCTCACACTCTTCAATTTTATTTGTAACTTTCTTAGACATACAAACCTTCTCATAATATTATTCCTCTGATTTTTTCTCTTTTTTAATCTTCTTTACTTTTTTGGCTTTCTTTTCGTTCTTCTTTTCCTCTTTCTCTTTTACCTCTTCTGTTTCTTCAACTTTCTCTTTCTTCTCCGGTGTTTTACCTGAGGAACCAACAATGTCAATTTTAATACCTGTTAATTTCCATGCCAATCTGACATTTTGTCCTTCTCTACCAATAGCTAGGGATAACTGTTCATCATCTACTTTTACTGTTGCAGTGTCTTCTTTGATTTTTACACTCTCAATCTTTGCTGGACTTAGTGCATTTGCAACAAATTTCTCAGGTTGTTCATCCCACTCAATGATATCTATTTTCTCCTCTCCAATTTCATTCATAACATTGGCAATACGGATACCTCTTTGTCCTACACATGAACCAATTGGGTCAACACCTTCTTGATGTGATACTACAGCTATCTTACTTCTAGAACCAGCTTCTCTTGCGACTGCTTTTATCTCTACAACTCCAGACTCTATCTCTGGAACTTCTAGTTTGAAAAGCTCTATGAGAAAGGCAGGATCTGCTCTTGATACTATCATTTCTCCATCCTCAATACTTTTTAAGAGTACTTTATACCTATCACCCAACCTGTAGAATTCATTTGATATTTGCTCTTCCTGTGGCATAATTGCAGTAGCTTTTCCGATTTCAAATATGACTTGTCCTTTTTGCATTCTCTGCATAAGTGCAGTAAATACCTCTCCAACCTTGTCACTAAATTCTCCTAGTACAGCATCTTTCTCAGATTCTCTAATCTTCTGGAGTATGACCTGTTTTGCTGTTTGAGCAGCAATCCTTCCTAAATCTTCAGTTGGCATTTCTATCTGAATAGAATCACCCACTTCAACACTTGGTGAAATCATTTCTGCCTCAGATACAGATATCTCCTTGTTATCATCTTTAACTTTCTGCACAACTTCTTTTGTAGCTATGAGTTTGAACTCTCCTGTCTCTCTGTCCAATTCTACGGAAAGATTATCTCCAAGTTCTTCCTTCTCTTCTTCAGAGAGTGAATAGTCAAAGTATTTTTCTTTTTTGTATGCAACAAGAATTGCTGACTCTAAAGCTTTAAATATTTCCTCTTTTTCAATACCTCTTTCTGCAGAGATTTGATTTATTGCAGCAACAAATTCTGATGTCATTGCCATGGTCTAAATATATTAAAATTAATATGCTTGTTTAATAAAAAAGGTGAGAATTTCCATCCCACCTTCTCTTTGTATAACTTTCAGGTTTAGTATAACACATTCTAAACTCAAAACCAAATCTACACTTTAGACAGCTCTTCCCAAAGTTCCTTCTCTTTCCCAGATAACCTAGATGGTATATCTACTATTATTCTAACATAATGATCGCCTCTTCGGTTCTCTGAATTCAAAACTGCACATCCTTTCCCCTTGATTCTAAATATGGAACCAGATTGAGTCCCCTTAGGAATTCTCAATTTTACCTCCCCAAGGATTGTATCCACCTGAACATCACCTCCAAGAACTGCTCTGTGAACTGGGATGCTCTCCTCGGAATATATATCATTCCCTCTCCTCTCGAATTTCTCAGACGGCTCAACCTCAATCTCCACATACAGATCTCCCACACCATCCCTTCCGACATTCCCACCATTCCCAAATTTAAGAACCATTCCATCATATGCTCCTGCAGGAATCTTTATCTTTACACTCTCCTGCATGGACTTTACTCCACTTCCTCTACAAGATTTACATGGATTTTTTATCTCTTTCCCTGTTCCATGACACCTTGAACATGTGGACATAACTGCTATTTGTCCAAGAATTGTAGATCTAACTTTTCTCTCCTGCCCACTTCCCCCACAAACAGAACACTTTTCTGTTTTACCATCTGCACTACCGCTACCATTGCATACCTCACACTCTACATCTCTTGTTATTTTTATCTCGTACTCTCCACCTCTCATGGCCTCATCAAAACTCAATCTTACCCTGTACCTGATATCTGCCCCTCTATCTACTCTTGATTGCTCATTAAAACCTGAGAAATTAAAACCAAAATCGTTATTCCCTCCAAAAAAAGTATTAAATATATCTCCCATGTCAAACGGAGCACCACCAAAATCGTATCCATTTGTTGAGCCAGGATTAAAACCTGCAGTACCAGCATGTCCGTATTGATCATATGCGGACCTCTTAGATTCATCCGAGAGCACCTCATATGCTTCTTGAACTTCTCTAAATTTTTCTTCAGCATCACCATCCTTGTTTACATCTGGATGATATTTCTTAACTAATTTTCTGTATGCCTTTTTTAATTCTTCTTGTGTAGCCTTCTTGTCTACACCAAGAACTTCGTAATAATCTCTTTTTGCCATAACCAAAGATTCTAGCAAACAATACAATTATATGCTAGAGGTATATTTATACATTAAAAAAAATCTTTAAATCTGGTAATATCAAATGCTATGACAAACGAATGGAATGTCCCTACAAAAAATGAAAAGAAAACTAAAAATGTTCAACTCTGGATCTCTGGCATACTTGCCTTTATTGGTCTGGTTATTGTAAGTACGCAATTAATTCCGTTAACTGGCTCCTTCTTGGACGGTTTTATAGAGAAACTAAGAACAGAGTTTAAAATTAAGCCGGTACCAGACTCATACAAACAGTATATCGAAGAACAATTCGCTTATTATGATCCAGGAAAAAGTTACTTTGCTAATCTTGCAGAACAAATTGGAGATATAGAGATAGCAAACCAATACTCTTATGATCCAGAATCTGGAACTCAGAAGGAGATCACTGTTGACACCAAGTATGACAGAGATATGTACATCTCTATCTCTAGTGTTGGAATTAAAGATATAAAAATATCTCCAAATGTAGAAAGCAGCGATGAAAAAATATATAACAAGTATTTAAAATATGGAGTAGCACATTTCAAAGGAACTCCTCTACCAGGGGATGGTGGAAATTCATTCATTTACGGACATAGTGCAGTAGATTCTTTTTTTAGAAATCATAAAAATTTGCCCGAAACAATATTCTCAAGATTAAACAGTATCGATATTGGTCAAGAAGTCATCATTACAAGAGACAAAGAAATATTGACATATGTGGTAAGAAACAAAAAAATAGTTGCTCCTGATGATTTCAGTATTCTGCGAACACATAACAACAAAGAAACAGTAACTTTGATGACCTGTTGGCCCCTAGGTATAGGAACAAAAAGATTGGTTGTTGTAGCAGAGAGAGAAATATAGTTTAATACTTATATATGGAATTTAAGAATAAAAAATTAATAATTATTATTGCCATAGTCCTCTTCCTCCTTTTGGCTGGAACAGGAACCTTCCTTCTACTTTCAAAAGATAATGGAAATAATAACACTGTAAAAAATGTTGAGCTAGTATATTGGGGACTGTGGGAACCATCTTCCGTTATGCAACCTTTAATTGACGAATACGAATCCACCCACCCTGGAGTAAATATCCTTTATTCTCAGCAGACTTTTTCCAATTACGAAAGTAGACTTTTTACAAGACTTCAGCAAGCATCTAGCTCTACAGAACCCGCTCCAGATATTTTCAGGATACACAACACATGGGTCCCAAAGTACTATTCATATCTTTCTCCACTTCCAGAAAATGTAATGACTAGAGATCAATACTCCCAAACCTTCTACCCTACAGCTTTAAATGATTTTACTGCTAAAGATGGTAAACTCTATGCTATTCCTCTTGAGATAGATGGCTTAGTACTTTTTTACAACAAGCAATTGCTTACAGATGTTGGATTTTCTGAACCTCCAAAGGATTGGGATTCTTTAATAGATTTAGCACATAAATTGACAAAGAAAGATTCCTCAGGCAAAATTACACAGGCTGGACTAGCAATTGGTACGTCTAGAAATATTCTTCATGCCTCAGAAATTTTCTCATTTTTGCTTCTTCAAGAAGGAGTTGAGCTTATTGATTCCACAAGAACTAATGTAACTTTAAACACCACAAAGGTTGGAAGTATCCTCAATTTTTACACTGGATTTGCAACTGGTAAACAGGCAGTTTGGTCTTCCGACTTAAGATATGACTTGGAGATGTTTTACTCTGGGAAATTGGGAATGATGATAGCTCCATCGTGGAGAGCATTTGATATAATTCTTTCCTCTCCAACAATTGAATTTGGTATGGCAACACTTCCTCAACTTGTCGCCAACCAAGAAAAAATCTACTATTCAACTTACTGGGCAGAAGCAATCAATAAATCCTCTGAGAATACAGATGTCGCTTGGGACTTTGTGAATTTCTTAGCTCAGAAGGAAAATATGATGACAAAATTCTCCAATGAATCCAAAATTAGAGCATTTGGAGAGCCTTACTCTTTGGTAGAATTGAACAGTAGTATGTCAGGTAATTCGTACCTAACAGCCATTGCTGAAATGGCACCGTATATGAAATCTTGGCAGATGGGAGATGAAACTATTGTTAAACAGACTTTAAATCAATTAATAACTTCAGTCGTTGAGGATGGGCAAGATCCTGAGGCTGCTCTTAAAAATGCACAGGAAGATATTAACGATCAACTTGCACAAACCAATAAATAACGTCTATTATATATTAATGCAAAGAATAAAAGCCCCAAGAAAATCTGCCCAAATATCTGTCATATATCTAACCTTCTTTCTTCTACTTTCAATTCCACTTGTTGTATTTGGTGTTTTAAACGGTAACTTTGATATTAGAAATAGGGCTTTTGAAGATTTAGAGGTTAGTGAAGAAAATCCTTGTATTATTTCTCTTCCTAATGTTAATCCATACACGCTTGAAGTTGGTAAAACCGTAACTATACAGGTAGATGCAAGACTTTCTAATGCAATAATTTCAGAATTAGACATTACAGATTCATCAGGTAATCCAATATATAGTGAGAAATTCGACAATGCTCCACTAGAAATAGCCACTAGCTTTAAATTTACTCCAACAAAATCCGGTGTTGTAGATCTCTTAGGAATTATTAAAAAAGATAGTGGCGGAAGTGTCGGATGTAAGATAAGTAGTCAATACGATGTCCTAGGTCTTCGAGCATTAGCAAATAATAGTGCTCCCATATTCATATCTCAACCTTCAAGTTCAAAACCATCTCAAAGTATTAAAACAGGAACGGTGTATGAATATACCCTCTCTGCAGTAGATGAAGATGATGACAGAGTAAATTATTCCTACTCATTCACACCAGAGGCAAAGTGGCTAAAGCCAACAATAATTGAAGATGGATCTTCTGGGAAACTAACTCTCAAATTTACCGGCTCAACAAATGTGCCTGGTAGCTACCTAGCAAATGTCTTCATCCACGACGGTTACAGTATGCATCTAGCATCACAGTCTTGGGTTATAAGTGTCAGTCCTGCAAAAAATGACATCCCTATAGTCAAATTCATAAGTCCTGTATCTCCAATGACCGTAACACAAGGTAAAAATATTACAGTATCCTGGGAAGCAAATGATCTAAACTTCATTACCAAATACCAACTTTACATCACAAAGAATTACACAAATACAGAAAACTGGATTCCAATTAATACTAATATCCCTTTTAAAACAAGAAATTTCAATTTCTCTACTTCCAACCTAGATACAGGTACATACAAAGTCATACTTAAGGCAGTAGATAACCAATCCCCACAAGTTTCAGGATTAGCAATCTCTCCTGAAATTGTAATTACAAAATCTGGACAATCTACCATTCCTACAAACGATATTCCAATCATAGATGCACCACAGGTCATAAATATGATACCTCTCAGTACAGATAAAATAACCAATAAACGAGTAACCATTAAAGCCTCTCTAATCTCAGCAGAAAAAGCAGATATTGACGAAAAGACAATACTCTTTAAACTAGATAGCGTAGATAAAACTTCTGAGATAAAAATCAACAAGATATCTACTCAAGAATATACAATCATTTATCAACCATTAGAAGATTTAACCGAAGGGATACACAAAGCAGAAGCCTATTTCAAAGATTCCGCTGGACACGAAGTAACAAAAGAATGGACATTTACAATACAAAATTCTGTAGAAGAATTAAAAGATGAAACTATAAACATCTTCGGTCTAGATATAAGTAAGAGAATCCTTCTAATTGTAGGCATAGGACTAGTTGTCGTTATCCTCGCAATAGTAGCTCCAATCATCATTTTTAATGTCTGGAAAGAAGATAAAATGAGAGATCAGGAAGAACCACACTCTAATGAACCAATACAACCATTCATACAGCAACAAGAACCAGAATATATCGAACCTCCAGTTCAAGCAGAAGAGATAAAAGAGAAAGTGGAAAAACAACCAGTTGAAGTACCAGTAGAAGAAGTGAAAGAACCAGTTATCTTTGCTGCTCCTGAACCAGTAATCGAAGAAGAAACTACTCCAGCTCCCACAGAAATACTGCCCCCAGAACCAGACTTAAGCACAGATCTTCCAACTGATGACACCATAAAGCAACTTTTCGAGCAGGTACAGAAAGCTCAAGAAGAACCTCCACAAACAAATAGCTAAATAGAAATGTACTTGATATAATTACCTCTATGAACCATCTTTCCTACAAAGAGATAAAAGAAAAATACATAAAATTTTTCGAACAAAACAATCACAAAGAAATAAACAGTGCTCCTCTAGTTCCAGAGAATGATCCCTCTGTTCTTTTTGTTAATGCTGGAATGTTCCCTCTAGTACCATTTTTGCAAGGGGAAAAACATCCAAGTGGAACAAGATTAGTAAATTCCCAAAGATGTGTAAGAACAATAGACATAGATGAAGTCGGAGATGCATATCACTGTACTACATTTGAAATGCTTGGGAATTGGTCTCTAAACGATTACTTCAAAAAAGAAGCTTTAAGCATGACACTCAAATTCTTTGTAGAAGAATTAGGCTTTGACATAAACAAACTCTCAGTTACAGTATTTAAAGGAGATAACAAAATCCCAAGAGATACAGAATCTATAAAAATCTGGGAGTCCCTTTTCAAAAAGTACAATGTAGATTTAAAAGGTAAAATTACTGAAAATGGTAAGGAAGATAATTGGTGGGAATTACCAACAGGTGGACCATGTGGACCAGATTCAGAAATCTTCTTCAACACTGGAAAAGAAAATGTGGAAATTGGAAACAATGTATTTATGGAATATCTAAAATCTGGTAATGAATACAAAGATTTGGGAAGACATAATGTAGATTTCGGTGGAGGATTAGATAGATTGGCATGCATCTGCCAAGAGGTAGAGAGTATATATGAGACAGATATCTACAAACCAATATTTGAAAAAGTAAAAGAATTAAGTAAAAAAGATATTCTTGAATCACAGAGAATAATCACAGACCATATTAAAGCCGCTACCTGGATAATCATGGATGGAGTTATCCCGTCTAAAACTCAACAGGGATATATCTTGCGAAGACTAATTAGAAGAGCTGTAAGACATGGTAGAAAATTAGAAATTGAGGGACGCTTTACAAGAGATGTAGCACAGGTAGCAATTAATCAGTTCGCACCAATATGGAAAGAGCTAAAAAACCAAGAAAAATATATCTTAGATACAATTGAGGAAGAAGAAGTGAAATTTAGCAGAACACTACAGAAGGGATTAGCTGAACTGGACAGAATGGTTTCCAGAGAAGAAATAGATGGAAAAAAAGCTTTTATACTCTACGAAACATATGGCTTACCAATTGAGGTTATACAGGAAATCCTTACAGAGAAAAATCGTAAACCAGTAGATATTAATGAATTTAATGAGGCAGAGAAATCGCATAGGAATCTTTCTAGAACAGCATCCGCAGGCTTGTTCAAAGGAGGCTTGGCAGATACATCGGAACAATCTACAAAATACCACACTGCAACACACCTTCTACTTTCCGCTTTAAGAAAAGTTCTGGGAACCCATGTATACCAGCGAGGAAGCAATATTACCCCAGAAAGATTAAGATTAGATTTCCCAAACGAAGAGAAACTTACAGATGAACAAATAAAAGAGGTTGAGCATATAGTAAATGAACAAATCAGACTAAAACTACCAATAACCTTTGAAGAAATGGATAAACAGGATGCTTTAAGCATAGTCCCTTTTTCTGCATTCGAAGAAAAATATGGAGATATATTAAAAGTTTACTACATAGGACCCAAAGAAAATCCATTCTCTGTTGAAATATGTAACGGTCCACATGTCAAAAACACTTCGCAGTTAGGAGAATTTAAAATTGTAAAACAAGAAAGCATAGGCTCCGGAATTAAAAGAATTAAAGCAATATTAATATGACAGAGTATCCAGTTTTAGCAATAGACTTTGGTAAAAAACATTTTGGAATAGCAATCTCAGATTCAAAAGGCATTATTGCCTCTCCTCTTGAGGTTATATCAATTACACAAAGAAGAGGAATTGAATATATTCTTGAGAGAATCTCTAATATATGTGAAGAATATAAAATTAAAACTATCCTTCTTGGAATGCCCCAAGTCTTTACAGAAGCACACTCTAAAACACCAAAAGCAATTATTAGATTTGAGAAAAAATTAAGAGAAGTATTAGATTTACCAATCATACTCTACGATGAGAGCTTTTCTACAACTTCAGCACAAAATATGCTAACATCATCAGGATCAAATACTAAAAGCTCTAGAAAAAAAATAGATAAAGTGTCAGCTGCGGTATTTTTACAGGAATTTTTAAATTCTTCTAAAATTAATAATGATAAAAAGCACAATTAGAATCTTTTTGTTTGCGTTAGTTACTGTAATTATAGCTACTATCGTAATCAAGCTAGACTATGACAAAGCTTTGAGAACTCCCAATAGTGATAGCCAAGAGAAAGTAATAGTCCAGATAGATCAAGGAGCAACGGTAGAGCAAATCCTCACAAAACTTGTAGATCAAGGTGTCATACAGGAGAAATGGCTTACATATGTAAAACTGTACCTCAAACAGGAAAATTTAGCAGCAAAGCTTCAGGCTGGGACATATGAATTACCAAAGAATTTGAGTATTAAGGAAGTAATTGACTCTCTCCAGAATGGAAAGAATCCAGATATATGGGTCACTATACCAGAAGGCTTAAGAAAAGATGAAATTGCAGATATACTAAATCAAGAACTTTCTAAAGCAGATACAACAAATTTCTCTAAGGAGGAATTCTTGAGATTAACAACAGACAAAGAATACATCCAAACACTTGGTTTAACCGTAAATATCTCAGATTTAGAAGGTTATCTTTTTCCAGATAGATATGCATTCCCAATAACTACAAAAACTTCAGACACGATAGATAAGATGGTGAAGAATTTCATTACAAAGGTTGGGACAGCAGATACATATGATCAAATTATCTTAGCTAGTATTGTTGAAAGAGAAGGATTCTCTGACCAAGACAGACCAACTATTGCTGGCATATTTATCAAAAGGCTAGAAGAAGGATGGCTGCTCCAAGCATGTGCAACAGTTCTTTATCCATTAAAAGATTGGAAACACGAGATTACAGATGCAGACAAAAAATCAGATAGCCCATACAACACATACAAAAAACCTGGACTTCCTCCTACTCCAATTTGTAATCCTGGGCTAGAATCAATAAATGCAGTAAGAAATTACAAAAAGACAGACTACTATTACTACATTCATGACAACAACGCTATAGTGCATTATGCAAAGACTTTGGAAGAACACAATGCTAATATTAACCAATATTTAAGATAAAATACCTGCCCCAATGACCATAGACATACAGCTAGATGAGAAGAAACCTGCAAAAATTGTCACTCCAGAATTAATCACAAAAAGTGAAAAACCAATAAAAATAGAATCTCCTAGAAAAAAGAAAAAGTGGTCCATATTTGTCCTTGTGGGAATTGTTCTTGTCATATTAGGTGGCTTGGTATTTCTGGTTTACAAAGGAATAGCTTTTTCAAAGAATATTGGTTTCAATTTCAATGCCAACGATATAACCGCACCAGAGAAAGAGCCTGAATTAGCCAAGGATTCTTCTGGAAAATATACAAATATTCTAATCGTAGGAGTTGATACTAGAGATAAAGAAGCATTATTAAACACAGACACTTTAATACTTGCATCATACAATTATGAAACTAAAGATATCGTTATGATTTCTACTCCAAGAGACTTCATGGCTGAAATTAATAATTCCAACTGGTTTAACAAAATAAATTCTGTATATGCAAGTGCAGAAAATAAAACAAAAGGTTCTGGAATGATGGCTCTAAGAAAAACTATTGAAGAAATCACAGGTACAGAAATTCAATACCATGCAATGGTAGATTTCAAAGCTTTTGAAAAAATAATAGATGCAGTAGGAGGTATAGATATTAATGTGGAGAATTCATTCACAGACTATGAATATCCTGATGGATACTCCTACAAAACGATTTCTTTTAAAGCTGGTCCACAAACTATGGATGGAAAAACTGCTTTGGAGTATGCAAGATCCAGACACTCACAGCAAAACAATGAAGGTTCAGATTACTCAAGAGCAAGAAGACAGCAAAAAGTCATAGTAGCTCTTCAAGAGAAAATCCTTAACACAAGTACACTAACAAGTCCAAAAGCCATCATGGAGATATTTGCATCTGTAGCAAACAACATAAAAGTTTCCGAATTCACAATAGATGACATACAAGCTGGATTAAACCTAGCCAAGGATTTCCAAGATAATAATGGAAAATCATACTCATTTGTTTTGGATCCTTCAGCTGGAAATAGTCAAATAATTTCGAATCAGAATGTTTTAGATCCAGATGGTAAAACAGTTACAGATTATCGTATAGGACCTAAGCTTGGATTTGGAAATTATACTGACATAAACAAATATGTAAAACAAATACTTCTGCACCCACAACTTTACACAGAGAACGCCTCTGTCTATGTTTACAATGTAGGTTTAGGAGCTCAGGAAGCAAGTAAGAAAGTAGCAGAACTTAAAAAAGCATACCCCTACCTTAAAATTATCTACTCAGGTACAAAATATTCAAATAAAGAAGGCTCTGCAATATACTCAAATACTCCAGACACATACCTAAGGACAGTTACAGAGTATTCCAAGTTCTTAGGAATCACACAAACAACAAAACCTGATTACATTACTACCAATCTAAACGGTGGAGATGTTACAATCCTACTAGGAAAACCTGTACAATTAAGTAGTGAATAACAAAGTGAATTACAAACTGTATCATGGAAATTCTGTATACCTCTCTTTGAGAGCAGTTAAGAAAGACATCGCTACAAATACTGAGAAGAAAAACTTAGTAACCATTGAGGCAGATACTGAGAAAGCACAAAAGATACTTGACAGTATCCAAAACCAAGGATTGTTTGTTTCAAAAAGAGTTTTCCTGATTAAACGTCTTTACAAAAATAAAGAGAAAGACTCCCTCATAGAAAAACTTCTCTCCCTTTTAAACGACCAATTTCCAGATGATATATATTTTTGGGAAGACCAAAAGATTAGATCTACTACTAAATATCTAAAATTCTTTAAGGCTAACAACTCTTTAGAAGAATATAGCAGTTTAAACAAAAGAAATTTTCTTTCTTGGTTAGACCAAGAGCTTAAAGAGAACAATCTTAAGGCAGATGAAACAACAAAGAGATTGCTTGCCCAAAGAACCAATTACGACCCCGAGAGATGTGCAAATGAGATTAAGAAACACAAATTAAACGATACAGAAGAAATAAAAGAAAAAGATTTAGATATTTTAACCACAGATACTCTAGAGGAAGATATTTGGAAATTGGTAGATGCCATAAATTCAGAGAAAAAAGAAAGAAGTGTAGAAATCCTTGAAAAGCTCTATTCACAAAATACAGACCCCAATTTCATACTCTCAATGCTCGCAAGAAACCTCAGATTAATAACAATGGCAAAGCATCTTAAAAAACAAAAGAAAAGTTTTGCAGAAATATGCTCTATTATGAAAGTAGCTCCATTCTCTCTGTATCCAATACTTGGCATCATTGATAGATATGACATGGAGAAGATAAAGCTTCTGTATACTAAACTCTCTAACCTAGATTACCAAATAAAGACTGGAAAAATAGATGGTATGTTAGGACTTACATTAATATGTCCTTACTTGTAATTGACACCCTTCCCATCTTAACTTAAACTTTAAAAAGGCATATTCTTTAATACACCCTCTGCCCTAATGGAAGAAGAGATAAAAGTAACAACAAAAAAGAAAACCAGCAAAACAGTTAAAATATTGTTAATCATAACTGGAATTCTTGGACTTGCACTCGTTGCAGTGGCAATCTACTTCTACTCCATCGCAGATACTTCCAAAGATGACGAAATTAAACAAACTACATGTGGATGTTACTACATAGATCCAAGCGTTGTATCAGAATGTGGAGATCCAAAAAGAGGATTCATTTTTGAAACTGTTACCGTTCCAAGTACTCAAACCTGCAAGGCTGCTTGTTCTACTAGTAAGCTCTCTGTAAACATACTAAACAGCACTACAGAACAGGACCTCTACCAAATATGTCAGCTACCATCAATACTGGACTCCAGATGTACTGAAATGGTAATCAAGGACTCTACCGGAAAGATTGTAACTGGAAAGGTTTCTGCAAATGATGTACTTTCAGTTGAGGCGAAATTTAATCAAGAATATATAGACTACCAATTCACCATAAATAATGAAACAAAATTACCAGACACCATATCTACAGACAAACTCTCCATCACAAAATCCATTGCTGATCTTTCTGGTATTACTACCCTAAATATCGTTGCAACAGGCAAAACATCCACTGGAGAGCAGATTAACTCCCCTCTTTGTAGAAGATTAATCGAAGTAGCACAAGACGGAGTAAAGAATGTTTCAGGGATTCAAATTCAAACAAGAACAGTAGATACAAAGCTTAAAATTGCAAAGATAAAGATAAATGCGAGCAATATAACAGATGAGGCAAAAGTTACACTGAAATTCTCCTTTAGTAATAACTTCCCAACCCTCTCTATGAAAGAAGGATTTACTGCGAATAAAACAAAGGGAGAGATTGAAATCGTAGAGCAAGACCTCTACAATTCATTAAACTTTACCGAAGTGAAAAGTTTTTCTCAGTTAGATAATCACAAAGGGGAATTAACAATAACCGCAACTGTATTAGAAAACGGTAAATCTCTAGGATCCGTTTCAAAAGCAATTACATTCCCTGAAACTTCATCCCATGTAGAAAATCCAGAAGCAGATACAACAGAAGAATCTAACTTTACCATTGCCAAAACCGCAAGCGAACAGTGTGTAGAAAGAGTAGCTCCAAACAACTCTGTCACATTTACCCTTACCTCTACTAACAGAGGAACAATATCTCAAGGGATAACCTCTGTTAAGGATAAACTCCCTCTCGGGTTTACATATGTAGCTAACTCATCAAAGATAAATAATGTTGTGGTTACCGACTCAAATTATGTAACCGTCAGCACAATAGGAAGTACGCAAGAGATAGTATGGACTAAAACAGAACCATGGATAGTAAACAGTAATCAAGCATTGACGATAACCTTTAACGCTATAGCTGGTGGAAATGCATTAACAGGAAAAAATACAAACGAAGTAATTCTAACCCCACAGCAAATTCCCGCAGACCCATCATCTCTGAGAGCTACTGCCACACTTCTAGTACAACAGGATTGCGATAATCCTGAGGAAGAAATTCCAGAAGTTCCAGTTAATCCAGATGAAGATATTCCACAAACAGGTATCTTTGACTCCGTAATCTCGAAAGTCATACTCGGAATTCTAACAATTACATTTGGATGGTACATATACAGCAAACCTTCTGGCAGAGTACTAGCAGAAAAGCTCATAGAGACACCTGCCTTCAAGGGAGCAGAAATGACTACTTGGAAAATCTTTAAACCGAAGAAATATTTCGAAGAAAAAATAATAAATAAAATTTCTAAAGTGAATCAGAAGAAAAGATAACAGGTGAACCGTTCGAACCATAACTCTTTTCTCCAGAATTTATCAAAAAATAGTAGTGCTCTGAACTCAATATATTCTCTAACACCACCTCATGAGTTTTAGATTTCGCTTTATTTGTTAAATCTACAGCTACTAAATCTAATGAATTACTACTATTCCCATACAAAACAAATCCTACACACTCTGCCTTTGTAACCCAACTAATCTTGACAGAATATTCCTTCTCCCCTTTCTCTACAAACACATTGTAAGGCACACAATCCTTCCTAATATATCCTACTAAATCAATACTGTTTGCCTCTTTTACGAAAAGCATAACAGATGACAAAATAGTTACTAAAAAAGAGACCGCTCCTAATATCATAAATATCTTCTTACTCATCTTTTGCTTCTACTAAAATATAACTCTCTTGCACAGAAGAATTATCTCCATCAGAGACCCTAATTACAAGCCTGTATGTTCCAACACTTCCAAATGGTGCTGTACCAGATATTTTCAATTCCGACACTCCCAACCAACTTGGTCCCTCAAGTAAATTTATCGCTATATCTTCCATCTCCGTATCATTATCTGTCACCTTAACCATATATATATACTCCTCTCCCTCATACACAGAGATAGGAGCCAAGCTTGTAATCCTTGGAACGGAATAGAGATCTTGATTTCCCAAAACTTCATCATTTGTATCTTTATCTGGAGAATAATTCAAAAAAGAAAAAACTGCACCACCGGAAATTAGTAAAAATACTAAAAAACTAAGAAAAATTTTTACTTTTCTACTTCTCTCCATTTAAAAAGTTTAACAACAAAACAAATTGTTTACAAACAAAAGAATAATATATATAATACCTTGATTCACAAGTTTAAATTACATGTATTAACAATGCCAAATTTAAAGACATCTATTAAAGATTTAAGACAAACTAAGAAAAGAGAAAAAGTCAACGACAGATTTAAGAATAGAATAAAAAAAGCCGTAAAAAAAACAGATTCTCTGATTAAAGATGGAAAAGATACAGAGGCAAAAATAACACTAAAAAATGTTTACAAAGTTCTTGACAAAGCTGCTAAAAAAAATGTTATAAAGAATAAGAAAGCAGACCGCATTAAGTCTCGTCTTTCTAAAAAATTAAACAAACTGACCCCAAATAATGTCAAAACTGCTAAGAAGGGCGCTTAAAATATCCGTAATACCAGCAATATTGATGATTGTTGGTAAATTTCTGGGTATATTTGTTACAAGTGTTCTTTACGACCTTCAGTTTAATATAGATAATGATATCTCTGGAATCTTTTCAGTCCAGATATATTTTACTGATTCAGAGACAACCCTTTTTGTAAACTCCATGTCTAACCTTACAATGATTCTTTTTCTGTTACTCCCAATTATCTACTTCATAATTAAAACATACCTTTACGCAGCAACGCACAATAATCCAAAAACAATAATAAAAATGACAAGATTGAATCTTCTTAATTGGATTACAAAAAAAGACACATCTTTTCTCAAGACATTCATCTGGTGTGCATTCCTTTGGCTCGCAACTGCAATTACAATAACTCATAGCATACAGGGAAATACATACCCATGGATTGCAATAACTTCAGGAGTTATTGCTTTTTTGGTAACTCTTTTCACAATCAAGACATTTGAATTAGAAACTGATAAGATATACCCAATAGAGAAAAAATATTTTTAATATGCCCAGCAAACTAAGAAGCCCACAATTCAAAAAAGTAGTAGGACAGATATTAGAGCCTTTTGCCCTAGGCCTTTTAGCCCTTTTGTTCATAATCCCCACTCTTACAGTTTTCAATCTCTCTCCAATAACAAAAACTTTTGAAAAACTGAATGTCCTTGGAGTATCCTCAAACGAAGATGTGTCATTTACACTCGTAGAGGGTAAGCATGAAATTATTAGAAGTGAATATCTGGTTAAAAATGAAGAGGGAGATTACACATACTCTACTACACTAAACAAACGAGCATCAGACAGTTACTCTAAGCCAATAATTGAGCTTAAAAACAACACTCAAGAACAACAAACCATTGTTTTGTATGGACAAACAAAATCGCCAACAAAATCAAATATCTCTGTGATAATAAATGACCATCCATATAAGCTTCAAGATGAATCAAACAATACATATCCACAAGAGATAACCATGGATCCAGGAAAATCTACAATTATGTTTTTGGCAATTGAGAATCTCTCAGGAGTACAATTCTCCGAAGAATTTGAAATGCATCTAACAGTTAAGTCAGATATCTAAACAATACAAAAATCCTCTGTATTAGGATATAATCCATCTATGTTAGAAAAAATTAGAAATTTCTCAATCATTGCCCATATAGATCATGGCAAATCTACCCTCGCGGACAGAATACTCGAAGCTACACATACAGATCTTTCCCACGAGAAAAGAAAATCTAGAGTCTTAGATAGATTGGACTTGGAACAAGAGAAGGGAATTACAATAAAACTTCAAGCATGCAATATGGTATGGAAAGGATACCAACTTAACCTAATAGATACACCAGGACATGTGGATTTCTCCTACGAAGTATCTCGTTCTCTTGCCGCATGCGAAGCAGCAATATTACTTGTAGATGCTAGCCAAGGGATACAAGCACAAACAATATCTAATACAAAGAAAGCTCTAGAATTAGGGTTAAAACTAATCCCTGTTTTAAACAAGATAGATTTAGATGGAATAGATATAGAAGAAAGAGAGAAAGAAATTACAGAATTACTTGGCTTTTCTAAAGATGAAATCATTAAAGTCTCTGGCAAAACAGGATTAAATGTAGACCAACTTCTTGACCGCATAGTAGAACAAGTCCCCCCTCCAGTTGGAGACCCTAACAAACCATTAAAAGCTCTTATCTTTGACTCCTTCTACGACGAACATAGAGGTGTAGTCGTAGCTGTAAGAATCTTTGATGGGAGAATAAAACATATACATGGAAAACCAATTGAATTAAATATCCTTCAAAGAAAACAAACCTTCAGACCAACGGAAATTGGAATGTTCACACCAGACTTAGAAGAAACTGGGGGATTAAATACAGGAGAAGTTGGATACATAGCTACAGGACTTAAAGACATTAGCTACTTTACAGTAGGAGATACAGTTTCTGACAGAGAAGATACACAACCACTGGCAGGATACAAAACACCTAAACCAAATATATTTGCAACCTTCTTCCCAACAGATTCAGATGAGTACGACAACCTTAAAACAGGATTAAACAAATTAGCATTAAATGACGCATCTCTAACATTCACAGACCAAAGATCTAATCTTCTTGGATCAGGATTCAGATGTGGCTTTCTAGGCCTACTACATATGGAAATCGTGCAAGAAAGACTAGAGAGAGAGTACGACGCCAGCCTCATAATTACAGCCCCCACAGTAGAGTACAAAGTCACAACAACAGCAGGAGAAGAAATATCTATACAAACACCACAAGAACTTCCAGACCCTTCAGGCATAAAGGAAATTAGAGAACCATGGGTAAGAACAGAAATACTCACTCCATCCAAATATATGGGAGACCTAATGAAACTATGCCAAGCCAGAAGAGGCGAATATGTAAATACAAAATACCTTACAACCAATACAAGTGAACTTAAAATGAGAGACCAATATATAGCCTTAGAGTATGACATTCCCCTTGCCTCTCTCATCTCAAACTTCTTTGATCAGATGAAAAACTTAACAAGTGGATATGCCTCTATGGAGTATGAATTCATAGACTTCTTCCCAGCAGACATTGTAAAAGTTTCAATCATCGTAAATCATGAAGAAATCCCTGCCCTAAGCTTCTTAGAGGTAAGAGATGAAGCCCGTTCCAAGGCTACAAAACTACTAGCAGAGATGAAAAGAGTAATTCCAAGACAACAGTTTCCAATTCCCCTACAAGCAGCTATTAATTCCAAAATCATAGCAAGAGAAGATGTTAGTGCATTTAGAAAGGATGTAACTGCGAAACTCTATGGAGGAGATTACTCTAGAAAAAAGAAATTACTTGAAAAACAGAAAAAAGGAAAAGAGAGATTAAAGAAAATTGGAAAAGTAAATATTCCACAAGAAGCTTTCTTAGCCATATTGAAAACATAATGATTACAAAAATCAAATTAACAAATTACAGAAAATTCAAAGATCTTGACTTGGATATTACAAACAATATTGTAGTATTACATGGTGACAATGCCAAAGGAAAAAGCACCGTACTTGAAGCCATACACATAATCACAAACGGCACTTCCCCATGGACATCCTCGGATGATTACATCAACACTGAACAAGATGAAAATGAAAAATTCTCTAGAATAGAAATTGTAGAGGACGAGAAAACCTACTCATTTATGAAAGATAATTCCAAGAGAGTTTTTAAAATAGATAACCACACTACTACGCCAAAGAAGTTCTTCGAACGACATGCCTCAATAATCTTCAATCCTGAGCAAATTGAAATCCTAATGATCTCTCCGTCAAAGAGAAGAGACTTCCTTGATGAAGTCATATCTAAAATCGACTATGAATACAGCGAGACATTAGCTCAGTTTAAGAAAGTACTTCGACAAAGGAATGCATATCTTAAAAAATTGTCAAAGAAATTCTATGAAAAAGGAATAATTGCAAGAAATGACCCTCAACTGAATTTCTGGACAAATGAATTTGTAAAATTATCTAAAGATATTCAAAAAAACAGAGAAAAAATTTCTCGGGAACTTTCCTTTGGGAAATTCCATATTGACTATATACACTCAAACAAGAAAGATTCTCTAGAAAACGAAATTGAGAATTCAAAAAAAAGAGATATTGCGACAGGATATACAAATATTGGGCCACATAGAGATGATTGGGATATTATTAATGGGAAAAATATAAAAAGATTTGGCTCTCGTGGAGAGAAAAGATTAGCAATTGGGCAGTTACTTTTTAAAGTTCAGGATTTAATTAATTCGGAGCTTGGTTACTACCCAATACTTCTTTTAGATGATATCTCTTCTGAATTAGATAACAAAAATACAAAAATAATTTTCGACAAAAAGAATATAGTTAAACAACAAACATTCATTACAATAATAAAATATGATGAATTACCAAAAAATATATTAAAACAGGCACAGTTAATTGATTTGAACTCTATTTAGCACTCTCGATTTTTTCTATTTTATCAATACTCCCTTACGGTAGCTCTGTTTTTAGAGGAATCGAATTCGACCCCTTTAAAACTTTTATTTCATTTAATCAAAGTTTCATAATCACCATATACACTACAGTATATGAAAAAACAAATCATACAAGTAAAAGGTGAAGATATAGAATTGATTGTAAAAAATAATCAAGACTATATATCCCTCACCAGCATAGCTAAGTACAAAAATACTCTTCATCCCGATGATATTATTAAAAACTGGTTACGAAACAAGAGCACCTTAGAATTCCTTGGTTTATGGGAAAAGATTAACAATGCGAATTTTAAACCCGTCGAATTCGACGGGTTTAAATCCCAAGCAGGTACAAATGCATTTGTGATAACACCAAAGCAATGGATCAGGAATGTATCTTCTATCGGGATAATATCGAAACCTGGTAAATATGGCGGAGGTACATATGCACACAAAGATATTGCCTTTGAATTTGCTTCATGGATATCACCTGAGTTTAAGCTATACCTTATAAAAGAATTTCAAAGATTGAAAGAAGATGAATCTAGAAGAAATTCTTTGGATTGGAATTTGACACGAACATTAGCAAAAGTAAATTACAAAATACATACTAGATCAATAAAGGAAAATATCGTGCCACAATTAGTTACCAAGAAACAAAAAACTTTTGTATATGCAAACGAAGCAGATGTTTTGAACGTCGCTCTTTTTGGACTTACTGCAAAAGAGTGGAGAGAGAGTAATCCAGAGAAGGAAGGTAATATTCGAGATTATGCAGATATTAGACAATTGATATGCCTATCCAACTTAGAAAGTCTTAATGCTGAATTAATTCGTGATGGTTTAAGCCAAAAAGAAAGATTACTTAAGCTCAATATCACTGCAATATTCCAAATGAGAGCATTAACAGGTATAGAAGATCCCTTTTGTCCACTCTGTGCTTTACTTTAAATAATCTTCTAGCTTTTCCTTTTTAAAATCTTCTTCAAAAAACTCTATTCTTCCTTTCTTGTAATTTCTTTTTATCCTTTTTAAATCTGGCTTATGATTTGAAATATACATAAAAGATATCTGAAGTAGATAGAAAACAGTATTTAGAAATTTAATAAAAAAATTAGCATTTTTTCCTCTAGAAATTTTGGTATACAACAAATCTTTCTTTACAAAATATGACTCTCTTAACCAAAGATTGTTTGAGTAAATAAAATTAAGATACTTCTCATTGTATATAGGGACAAGAAACATTAATTCATGGAAATTAAATATGTCATTGTCGAATTTCAAACCTCTCTCCTCACATATCATGTTTAAACAGAGTTTGTTTTTAATTACTTTATGCCTTTTTGCTCTAATTTTGTTATGGAAAAGATTAGCTATAGATATCAGTCCTCTGTATACCCATGCTGTTCCATCTTTTACAACAACAAGTATATCAATGTCATCTTCCTCTTTTGCAAATCCTGCTCCAACTGAACCAGATACTCCTATGAATTTAACCCAATTAAAAATTTTTAATACTTTAACTATATTTTCTGCATATTCTAATTTCCCTTTTACTATCTCATTCACATTTTGTTCATACTTCTCCTTGGATTCTCTTAGGAAACTCTTTCCCCAAATCCTTTTAATGTCATCTTTTTTTAATGATGCACCCATCAAAGTCCTAAACTTTTCTAGGTTTTCCACACTCTTTTTTATATCTTCCATTCTTTATTATATTACATCTAAAACTTTTCCCAATATTCTGGTAAACTAAATGAAGAAAATAGTTAAAACTGCCTTAATGAGACAACATCCAATACCACAAAATATATTAGATATAGAGTTCAAACTCTTTACCAAGTTTACTTTAAAAGAATTTGCATACCTAGCCATAGGGCTTGGGTTCGGAGGACTAATGATATATCTCACTGTTAAAGGAATAATTCCAGGTATTCTTGGCATTCCAATTTTCATTTTTTCATCTGGAGCAGGGATCTTTCTTGCATTAGTACCAATTAATGACCAAGATGCTGACCTCTTTCTTAAAAATTATGTAACTGCAATAACTTCCCCTACTCAAAGAGTATGGATGAACAAAAAGATTAGAGATGAGAGAGCAAAACCATTAATTAAACCAACTAAAGAAGGAACATTGGTACACAAAGAAACTCCAGAGAAACCGAAGATAATTGGAGCAACGCAGATACCAGAACCAACTGAAAAACAGGAGGAACAAGTCAAACAACCAGTTACAGCAACTCCTGCTTCCTTTCTGCAAATTAACAGCGAGAATATTTCCGCCTACCAATTTAGTATTAAAACGCTAGATTCTCTTCCAGGAAATATAAATATATGGCTTTGTACAAAAAATATGACACCAATTCCAAATGTAATAGCATATTTAAGGGATAAAAAAGGAAAAGTGCTGTACGCTAACAAAACTGGACCAAATGGATACTTTCTTACAAATAAAATGTGGGATCCTGGCATATATACCCTTGAATTTCAACATCCACAATACCAATTTCCGAAGGTACAGTTGATTCTAGTGGATAAAAATGTAAAATTACCAATTAAAATTAATAACATCTGAAGTGGACAACAAGGCAAGGGCAAGAGCCATAAACTCGACACAAGAGCACATAGAGGTAAAAGACATCAGAGATGACTTAATCGTTACTAAAGGTGGTGTAGTATCAATGGTTATTCAAACATCTGCAATAAACTTTGACCTTCTTGCAGAGTACGAACAAGATAACAAGATATATGCATTTGCCGGACTTCTTAACTCTCTCAATTTCAGAATACAAATCCTCATCCGAACACGAAGAATAGATATCACAAACTATGTGGAATATCTTCGTTCAAAGAAAACAGATTCAATGAGTGAAGGATTAAAAAAACAATTAGAAATATATACTTCGTTTATACAGAAATTAATAGTTCAAAATGATGTCTTAGATAAATCCTTCTACATCATAATTCCTTACAGTCAAGGTTCCTACCTACCAAATACAAACATATTCAAATCTAAAAAGAATAAAGATGAACAGGAAGAGGCATCAAGATTACAAACAGAACAGTTGATTGAAAAAGCTAAAATATTTCTTCAACCCAAAAGAGACCATATACTTAAACAGCTTGGACGAATGGGTCTTATGGGTCACCAATTAACTACCAAGGAGCTTTTAACAGAAATATATACAATATATAACCCAGAAGAAGAAGATGACAGAGAATAACAACAACTACAACAGAATATTTGACAGTAAAACTACCCAGCAGTTAAAGGAGAAAGAAGTACAAACAAAATTCAGTACATTCAAAGAAGAGGTTAAAACAGAGGATACAGAAAGCACCAAGAAGATTAAAGATACTCAGAGATACAATGATCCTGCAGAAGAGAAAAAGAAAGTAAATCCACTATTAAAATTGATGGACAAACTTTCTGGAAAAGAAAAACTTGAAGAAGAAAAACAAAGATATGAAAGTACATATACCGATGTAGATATCGTTGCGAAAGATTTAACAATACAGGACATAATAGCTCCAATTGATTTAGAGGTAGATTTCAATGATTTACAAATTGGAGATTACTATGCCAGAACACTTTTCATAAGTGGTTATCCACGTTTTGTCGGCCCAAACTGGCTTTCACCAATTGTCAATTTTGAGCACTCTCTTAGAATTAGTACCTTCTACTACCCAGTGGATTCGAAAACAATTCTGGAGAAATTAAAGAAAAAGATAGGAGAAATGGAAGCATCACTCTACTCTCAGATGGAAGATAGGAAAGTTGTAGATCCTTCGTTGAAAGTAGCACTTTCAGATGCACAACAGCTTCAAGATTCAATAGCAGAGGGTACAGAGAAATTCTTCCACTTTGCTATGTATGTAACAATATATGCTAGAAATAAAGAATTACTCGAGAAATATTCTCGTAATGTAATCTCTACATTTGCCGCAATGAATGTAACTGCAAGACCAGCTACCTTGCAACAAGAACAGGGATTCATAAGTACACAACCAATCGGAGTAGACAAACTATACATAACAAGAAATATGGATACTACATCCATTGCTACTACATTCCCATTTGTTTCCTCAGAGTTAACAATGGACCATGGAATCATGTATGGAATTAACCTGCATAACAAGAGTCTTGTCATCTTTGACCGTTTTGAGCTTGAAAATGCAAATACTGTTGTATTTGCTAAATCAGGAGCAGGAAAAAGCTATTTCGTAAAACTTGAGGCTGTTAGAAGCCTAATGCTTGGAACAGAGATAATTATCATTGACCCTGAAAGAGAATACGAAGCACTGTGTACTGCTGTAAACGGCTCTTACATATCTTTCTCGCAGGACAAAGGTAACAAGATGAATCCATTTGAACTCTCTGGTGTAAAAGATGAAGGAGATGATGAATTAAGGATGAAACTTCTTGCATTACATGGCTTTTTTAAAGTTCTCTTTGGAGGACTAAACAATGTCGAAGAGTCTATTTTAGACAGAGCGTTAATACTTACATACAGAGAGAAAGGAATAACATTCGACCCAGCTACACAAACAAAAAAACCTCCTCTACTTGAAGATCTCTATAAAGTCCTAAAGGGAATGGCTGAAACCGAAGCACACGACCTTTCAAAAAGAATGGAGAAATATATCATAGGAAGTGCAGCAGGAGTATTTAACGAAGAAAGTAATTTTGAAATCAACAATCCGTTCACTGTCTTTAGTGTAAGAGATTTACAGGAAGAACTAAAACCCTTAGCTATGTACCTTATGCTCGACTTCATATGGACAAGAATTAGAAAAGATATTAAACGAAGACTCCTCATAGTAGACGAGGCTTGGTATATGATGCAGAGTCCTGATTCTGCAAGCTTTATGTACTCAATTGCAAAAAGAGCTAGAAAATACTATCTAGGACTCACAACAATAACTCAGGACGTCACTGACTTCCTAAACAACGATATGGGGAAAGCAATAATCTCAAACTCCTCACTTCAGGTCCTAATGAAACAGAGTCCATCTGCTGTAGAAAAATTACAACAAGTATTTAATCTTTCCGACGGAGAGCGAAACTACCTTCTTAACTGTGATCGTGGGCAGGGCCTCTTCTTCGCAGGTTCCAACCATGTTGGTATACAGATACTCTCTAGTCAAGCAGAACACGAACTTGTAACTTCAGATCCTAAAGATTTGGAAAGAAAGAAGAGTATGCAGGGAATGACAGATACTAGGGGTCTTGAAGAAATGTCTCAAATATATGAGCCACCAACACAACAATCCTCTTCAGGAGATATGGAGAATGTTCAAAGACAAGACCAAATAATTCAGGATGCAATACAAAAAAGGATGAAAGATGAAACAATAATAAAGGATGAAAGAGAAAGATATAGAAAAGAGTTGGAAGAAAAAATAAAAGAGGAGGAGAAATTACTTAATCCGCAGAAGTTAAAAAACCAGCAAAGTTTTCTAGAGGAATTAAAGCAAGATACCCTCTCTGGACAGGTAATCCAATCTAGACAGGATATACAAAAAGATAAACAACATCTTACTCCTCAAGGTTTAGTTGAAAGCTATCAGAATAATGGACAAAAACAAACAGTTTAATATTGTTAACGAAAATAATTACCTTGTAACAAAGGGAGTTGAAGTCTCTTCAATCTCCACTAACAAACTTACTTCCGACTTGGATCAATTAAATAAGGCAGAAGAAAAAACAAACTACAAAGCAAACATTGCAAAGGGTGTTAAAGATCCCCTTGTATATAGAGCTATGAGTGCACTGAGATTGGCAAATCCATTCAAGGGATATTAGTTAAGAGGACCCTGATCTATATTCAAAAATTGTTTTAAATTTTCCTGTGTTACTACAACTGGAATCTGTTTACCCTCTATGATTATTCTGGCCGCTCTTCTAGCTATTGTGGCAATATTTCTTTCCAATTGTCTAATACCAGCATCAAAACCAACAGGCCTTATTATCATAGGCCATACATTATCATCTATTTGAAGATATTCACCTGAAATTTGAAGAGATTGTAAAATTTTAGGAAGAAGATATCTCTTTGCAATTATCTCTTTCTCTTCATCACTATAACTTGTAAACCTAATAATCTCTACCCTATCTAGTAGTGCTGCAGATAATCCTCCAAGATTGTTTGCAGTACAGATAAAGAACACATTAGATAAATCTATTGGATAATCTACATAATGATCTACAAAATTACCATTCTGTTCTGGGTCTAATATCTCAAGCAGTGCTGCCATTACATCATTAAGAAGACCTGCATTGCCACTTGCTTTCTCTATCTCGTCTAGAAGAATCACTGGATTCATAGTCCCACATCTAATTATGGATTTAACAATCTGTCCTGGCTCAGAATCTATTGCATATCTTGGAGTACCCCTAAGAGTTCTCACATCACCAATAGCACCAAGAGAGATTCTTGCAAACTTTCTCCCCATAGCATTAGCAATTGATTCAGCAATGGATGTTTTACCTACACCTTGTAAACCTATAAATAGAAATACTGGTGCTTTAGAATTAGGTTTGAGAGCAACAGTTGGTTGAGGTCTGTAAGACATATCTGTAGCAACTTGGGTGGGAATTCTGTTCCTTTGCATATTCTCAAGCTGCATAGCAGCAATATAGTCCAGAATTAAATCCTTGATACTATCCATACCATAGTGTGTTTCATCCATCAATCTCTTAGCATTAGAAATATCCAAATTATCTTTTGAAACTACACCAAATGGAATCTTTATAATCCAGTTTACATATTTAATCATAGTATCAAACTCTGATCCATAAACCCCACGCTTTATCATGGATTTAAGTCTCAAGAGATTCTTCATGGTTTCTTCTTTCAAATCTAGTGGAAGGTTAGAAGTAACAATCTTGTTTTCTAATGCAAGAATATCTCCCATAGAGTCTTCATTCATACTCCCCATATTATTTTGTAAGAAATTTGTATCTGAATAATTCATAGTAGGCAGATTTTACTGTTATCTTAGTGTATATTTCATTACTGATTAAGTCAAATATTTTGACATTATATATGACAAATGATAGCCTTAGAATAGATAAAATTATACTGCCTTAAAATGAAAAAACTCTCTGTTTATTTGTTCCTTTTAGCATTCGCTTTTCTTCCATTGAAAGTTCTTGCCGCAGTAGATATTACTCTTGAAGATAACTCTACTACTTCACAAAAAAGTGTAGATATACTTGTAAATACTGGTACAGATACCACTGAGAAGATAGCATTTCAAATCCAAGCTTCCGAGGGTGTCACAGTTTCTGCTCTCTCAGATGACAATACTGTATGTAGTTCATTTTCCTATACCAATGTATCAAATTTATTAACAATAACTTGCACACTTGCAGAAGCAAAGGTTCTAAATGGGAATGTTGCTACAATACTTTTTGCTCCTAATTCAGCGGATTATGCTTTTACAGTATCTAAAACCACTGGTTTAGATTTAGGTTCTTTAACATTGGGAACAGTTACCGACATAACAAGTACAGAACCTGAACCTACTACCGAAATCCCTACAGCTACCACACCGACAGTAACAGAAACCGAAACAACAAAAAGTTTCCAAGATATTCTTACCGACTATCTTCCATACATCTTGATTGGTGGGGCAACTATTTTACTAATCAGTATCCTTGGGATATTACTTAGTAAGAAAAAAGATGGAAAACCAGAAGAGGTAGTAACTCAGGTTGAAGAGAACAAAGAGGAAGTTCCAGCACCATCTGAGAGTCGTCCTACAGATATAGATAATATATCTGGAAATCTTTACACCCCACAGGTTAAGGAAGGAACAATACAAGAGAAGTTAGAGCAAGAGCCTGTACAGCTACAGAGTGTAGAAGCACCTTCAGAAGCGACTGAATCTAATGATTTGGCAGATTTAATGGCAAAGGATAATTCTCAAGCACAAGCAGCACCTGCTCCTGATTTTAATGCTATGCCAGTTGAAACTCCAACACCAGCAGTTGAGGAAACAACACCTATACCAAATTTCAATACTATGCCTGTTGAAACTCCAGCTCCAGTAATTGAGGAAACAGTGCCTACACCAGATTTCAATACTATGCCTGTTGAAACTCCTCCTCCAGTGGTTGAAGAGACAGCACCTGTTTTGCCCTCAAACTTACCAGACATGCAACAAATGGTAAACAACTGGGCGGCAGCACCAAAAGAAGAAACTACTCCAACAGATGAGCCACAGAGTGTTCCTCCAGTACAACCAACAATCTAGTAGGAAGAAAGGACGGCTTCTTTTAGTAATTTAGAAAATGTTTTGACATCCTCGTTATCATTGTATATACCTAAACTCATCCTCATTGTAGGGCCAACTTTGAATCTATCATGTAAAGGCTCTGCACAATGATACCCTTCTCTTACAGCCACGCCTCTTGCACTAATATATTCCACTATTTCGCTTCCCTCTTTCTTCCCCTTCTCCATTTCCTTACACCCTTTAAATCCAAATCCATCAATATTGAAAGATATTACTCCATACCTTTCCTCTACACTCTTCTTACCAAACAATCTAAACCATTCAATACCATCAAAACTATCTAAAAATTCCTTCATCAAATTCTTCTCATGTTCTATTAAAACATCCCATCCACCAATTTCTTCTATCGTTTTCTTAAACCATTGGATCGTCTTCCCTAATACAATTCCACTCTCAATATCTGGAGTACCAGCTTCAAATCTCCATGGTAGTTCATTCATTTCAAAACCATCTTTCTTTACAGAAAGAATCATCTCCCCACCCCCCATAAAAGGAGAAAGATTCTCAAGAATATTCTGCTTACAGTAAACAACACCACTACCTGTTGGACCATATACTTTATGCCCAGAAAAAACGAAAGCATCACAGCCAATATCCTGAACATCTACAGGAATATGTGGGACACTCTGTGCTCCATCTACAATTACAAAAGCACCAACAGTATGACCAATTTCAGAAATTTTCTTTACATCGTTTTTTGTACCCAATACATTGGAAATATGTACAACAGATATTATTTTAATCTTTGAACCAAACTCCTTTACAGTATCCTCCAACCATTTAATATCTAAATCATAATCATCTGTTACTGGAATATATTTAATTTCAAAACCAATCTCTTTTTGAAGTATTAACCAGGGAACGATATTGCTATGGTGTTCCATTTCTGAAATTATTACAATATCTCCTTTTGAAAGATTATCTTTACCATATGTCTTAGCTAGTAGATTTAAACCCTCAGTACTATTTCTTACAAACACTATCTCCTTGTACGATTCTGCATTTAAAAAATCTGCAACTATCTGGTGTGCTTCCTTCCACATACCTGTAGCTTCCTTTGCAAGTACATGAGAACTTCTATGTATATTTGCATTATATTTTTTGTAATACTCAGAGATACTATCTATAACAAACTGTGGCTTTTGGGATGTAGCAGCACTATCTAAATATATTAGCTTTTTACCATTTATCTTTCTTTGTAATATTGGAAATTGATTCCTAATCTTTTTGTTCATTATCTTCTTCTTTAAAGTTTTTCCACATTTGACTTGCGGTTACTGTCATATCTCCTACATACTTATTCATAAGTCCTTTTGTTCCATATGGTCTCTCACACTTTTCATCTAATTCTTCAAACGCTATCTGACCTATCTTCATTCCAGGATACAACTTTATGGGCAAGGGAGAAAGATTTACCATCTCCAATGTAAGACGCAATTTATTCCCTGGATCTAAAAATCCTGCCGTTGTATGGATTATTAATCCCATTCTTGCAAGAGAGCTCTTCCCCTCAAGTCTTCCTACATGCTTATCGTCAACACCTGTAATTTCTTTGACATTTGCTAATATAAAATCTCCTGGATGAATAATTATACCCTGTTCTTCAGACACTACTATTTTCTTCATCAATTCATCAACAGGTTCTTTTACATCTATTAGGCTATGATTCTCTCTGTTGAAAACAAGGAAATCTTTGTCTAAGTGAAGATCATACGATGCAGATTGAAGACATTTCTCTTCGAATGGTTCTATAACTATCTCTCCTGTTTTTACTTTTGCTTTAATTGATTTGTCTGACAATATCATGATATATGTGTTTTAATTCAACTTCTATCTACAAATTGATGCTTATCATCAATCTTTGGCACAACTATCCTCTTTAGCAATGGTCTCCATATTGGATCTGCTAAAGATAATTGCCTTAACCATTCATATGTCAAAACCCTATATGCTATATGCCCACCATTTCTTGTACGAAGATTAATCGTATATTGCAAGTCATCAAATGAGCCATAAAACACATATCTTGTAGAATGTGCATGTGGAAGAAGATACTTTGTAAACTCATCACACACCTCTTTTGTCATATTTTCCTTAGCCTTCTTCCTCCATTCCTTGATTATCTTATATGTTTCTACCAACCTTTTCTCATACTCACCCCTAAGTTTTGATATTGATTTAATATCTAAATAATTGCAAAGGAAAAAGCATTTAAAATTAGGTCGATTTAATTCCTGATCTAAATCTATATCATCATGAAAGAATGGAATAAATCTCTCTAAACTTCTGTGCCTATTTAAATCTTTCAGTGTTCCTATACTTGCAAATCCAGTTATCTTAATATTGCCAAATTGACCAATATTACCTAATAAATTGTTATGGTCATGGTTGTCAAATATTATTTCCCCAATACTTTCTTGATCAAAATCTGTAAATTCAAATTCCTGCTTTGAACCAAGGGGGTTAAGGAGTAATTCATAGTTAGATATTAAGGCCTCTGTGCTATCACTACCATGAGCAATTTCCAACTTGTCAATTTCACTTTCAGGGATATCATTAACCTGCTCTCTAGATATTCTCTCTTTTAGATATTCTAATATTGCCTTAGAGGAATTCTTTCTACAACAATTGGCGTCCGTGTGTCTTATTAGGTTATCAGCTTCTTTCAAATATCCCTTTACTTCTAATTTTGAATCACCAAGAAGGTTGAGGATTAAATCTGCCAAATCATTTTCTACAACACTGTCATTTGCACATAGTAAGCTAATTAATTCTGACCAATTTCTTGCAGACATTAAATATGCCGAGCTAGTATGTATTCCAAGAGGAATAAAATATCTACACACATCAAAGCTTCTCGCTTTCAATGCAGAAACCTCTTGAGGGCTTTCCTCATTAATCTTAAATATTTTTTCTAATGCTTCTCTTGTTGGTTTCATCATCTCTCTGTAATCTTGCATCTGCTTTAGAATTATTCGTTCATACTCCTTGCGAACTTCATAGTTAGCACATACTTCCTTTGGGATTTTGATAAATTCTGGCTTTTCAAAATTCTGATACCTTGTAGATCTTTCCTGTCCTGAGAGAACAGAACACATGTAATATATTCTCATTGCTGTATACATAGGAATATTCTCTATACAGAGAAAAAGATCTGCCATATCCCCTACAGATTTATGACCGTAACCAGAGAATATTTTTTCCAATTTTTCTGCTGCATCTGTTCCAGATTCCATTATCTCCGATGCTATATCTGTTATGGAGTCAGCAGATCTACTATATCTGGCTCCAAGATATGCATTGATTGATGGTTGCTTTTGTGTAGGGTTCTGTAATAGTGTATGAACTTTGAACTTGTTCCAATCTGATTCTGACTTAATAGTAGCAATGTTTAAATCTTTTCTGTAAGTTAATTTCATTTTTAAAAGTATTAATTTATACCTGGTATATAAAAATTTTTTGTAAAGTCCTTAACCTCTTCTCTAACATTTTTTCTATTTCTTAAAACTTCATCTATGAACTCAGCAATCTTTACCATCTCCCTTTCTTTCATCCCCCTTGTTGTTACTGCTGGTGTACCTATACGTATACCAGAAGGATCCCATGGTTTTCTGGAATCATTAGGTATTGCATTTTTATTTACTGTAATATTTGACTGCTCAAGTAATGTAGATGCTTCTTCTCCAGATATTCCTACACTTTCAACAATATCTACAAGGAAAAGATGGTTGTCTGTTCCCCCTGATATGATTTTGTAATCTCTTTTAATTAGTTCTTCTGCAAGAGCCTTTGAATTTTTAACAATCTGTTTAGTATATTCCTTAAATTCCTCTGTGGAAGCTTCCTTAAGTGCTACTGCTATGGCTGCTGTGGTATGGTTATGTGGACCTCCCTGTAGGCCTGGAAATACAGCTTTATCTATTTTCTCAGCCAACTCTTCTTTACACATAATAATGGCTCCTCTTGGACCTCTGAGAGTTTTATGTGTGGTTGTAGTTACAACATCTGCTATACCTACAGGCGATGGATATATTCCCGTTGCAACTAATCCTGCAACATGTGCTATATCTGCTGCTAGATATGCCCCAACCTCATCTGCTATATCTCTAAATTTCTGCCAGTCAATGATGCGAGAGTATGCAGAGAATCCCGCCCATATTAATTTAGGCATATGTTCCCTTGCCAATCTTCGTACTTCTTCATAATCTATATATCCATGTTCATCTACACCGTAACTAACAGAGTTGTAATATTTCCCAGTTATTGAAACCTTAAATCCGTGTGTTAAATGACCTCCTGCATCCAATGCCATACCTAAAGTTCTATCTCCAACATCCAGTAGTGCAAAATGTACGGCAAGATTTGCAGGAGAACCTGAGTAAGGTTGTACATTTACATGCTCAGCATGGAAGAGTTCTTTGGCTCTACTAATTGCTTCCTCTTCTATATCATCTATATATTCGTTACCTTTGTAATATCTTTTTCTTGAATATCCTTCGGAGTATTTGTTTGTAAGAATTGAACCCATACACTCAAGCACAGATTCACTTACATAGTTTTCCGAAGCTATTAACTCAATACCCTCTCTCTGTCTCTTCTTCTCATCGTTAATTAGTTCTAGTATTTTCTTGTCTTGAATCATTCTTTTTGTAAGCTGACATTAAATTTAACATGAGGCAGGAGATTGTCATTGGACCTACACCACCAGGAACCGGAGTAATATATGATGGAATACCCTTTACATCTTCCCAATCTACATCTCCAACTAACTTGCCTGTTTCTGGGTGTTTATTCGATCCAACATCTATAACTACGCAGCCTGGTTTGAGGAAATCTTTTTTAATTAAAAGAGCTTTACCAGTAGCAGAGACTAGTATATCCGCATTACTGGATATTTCCTGTATATTTATTGTATGTGCATTACATAGCGATACTGTAGCATTCTTTTCTAACATCATAGCGGCAAGTGGCGTTCCAATAATATTGCTTGTTCCAAGAATAACGACATGTTTCCCAAACAACTTTATACCGTACACATCAAGAAGCTTCATAATTCCAAGAGGTGTTGCTGGAGGTATAGCTGAAGAATCTTTTTGAAAAAGTTTACCAAGATTAATCGCTGTTAGACCATCTACATCTTTCTGTGGTGCAATTGAATTAAGTACTAACTGAGTATCTATATGTTCAGGTAATGGTAATTGAACCATGAACCCATCTACTCCATCAAATCTGTTTAGAGAATCTACAAGGTTAACAATATCTAGCGTATTTGAAGAAAATGGTAGATGATGTATCTGTCCTTCTATACCAACTTCCCTAGTTGTCTTTTCTTTCATTCCAACATACTTGATACTACCATAGTCATCTCCAACAATAATCATATCCAATCTTGGAATCCTTTTGTTCTGAACCCTAAGTCTTTCTACCTCATCAGATATATTACTCAGAATCTCTTCAGATATTTTTTTACCATCTAAAATTTCCATTCTAGGGTATATTTTACAGGATATTCTTAATTAAGAGAACTAACCTCATGGTATAGTTTTCCTTTTCTTTTCATCAAAGATCTCCATGTCCCTTCTTCAACTATCTTTCCATCCTCAAAGTAATATATTCTGTCAAACATTTTTAAATTCTCTGTGCTTCTGGTTATAAATATTAAAGATCTCTCTTTACCTAAGAATTCAAAGATTCCCTTTAGAATTTCACTAGCGGAAATACTATCTATGAAAGTAAAAGGCTCATCCATTATGAATATGTTTTTGTTTCTGTAAAGCATTCTTGCAATCGCAAGTCTTTGCCAATATCCTGGTGAAAGATCCATACCTCCTGGAAATGTTTTTCCAAGTAAATGGGATTCTTTTATCTTCTGTTTTTTAACAAAATCTTTTACTTTAGAAATTGTATATACCTTTTTGTAGAGCTCTTCATCAATCTTCTTTCTTTTGTCAGATATAACTATATTTTCAAGTACACTGAAATTGTAATTTACGAAATCTTGGAATGTAACTGCTATCTTCTTCTTTAATTCCCCTCTATCTAGCTCTTTAACTGAGTGCCCACCGATTTGGAAATCTCCAGAGACTACTTGATACAAACCAGAGAGTATCTTAACTGTTGTACTTTTTCCTGAGCCGTCTCCGCCAAAGAATGCAACTTTTTCGCCTGGTTTTACAACAAGATTTAAATCTTTGAGAATTTTTACATCTGGATCATCTGGATATGCAAAATCTAGATTAGTGAATTCTAAAAGAGGCGTACCTTTAGGTAATTTCACATTTCCGTGTTGATGATCACCAAAACCTTCATACTCTATTAGGTCAAAGAATTCATCAATGTATTCAAGCTTGTTGGCAAGTAGAGATACTGTATTCATAATACTGTAAATACTGTTGTATGCCACATCTACATAGTCATACAGTGCTTTGAAGGTACCAATTGTTAATCTCTGAGCAATGGAAAATGCCAAAAGTAAGATAACAAAGGCAAACTTAAATACTTGGTCTATTATGGAAAATATTGTTTTGTCTTGGTAGAAATTGGCCTGTTTTTTAAGGTATCCCTCCAAGAAATCATCATACTCCTCTGTATATCTTCTTTTAAGAAAAGAGAATGTATCATTTACCCTTAGTTCACAGAAGTTGGAAATCTGCAAAGCAACACCTTGAATGTAATTAAGAAATTTAAACTTACCAACAGCGTTATCTTCTTCTTTTTTAATCTCTCTTCTCCTTAAATGTACTGCAATTACTTCTGGGAAAACTAGAGCTACTAAAATCAAGGACCACCATCCCGCAACACCCCAGATTATTACTAATGCTCCAATTAACCTAATAATGTTGCTTAGAATTACAGAGAAATCGCTGTATGCTGTTATCAATCTATCTATAGAAAATGTAGGGGCATATGTTAAATAATCTTGAAATTCTTCTTTCTCCACATCCTGAAGATTTGATCTAGAGACTTTAGCCATCATCATGTATTTGGCATCTTCCCAAGTTCTTTCGTATATTACATTGTAGAAATATTCTCTCGCTTGTACACATATCTGGGTTACACCCCAGAGGGCAAGTATTAGAACTAGGTACAGAAAAGATTTTGTTCCAAGATATTCTGTTAAATTAAAACTTTCCCAAGAGAGCAAAATTTTAGCGGTTTCATCTATGAATTTACCTAGAAGGGTAATGCTGTAAAGTTCAGATGCTGTAGATATGGCAAAGAGAATATCTCTTGATATTGCTGCTGTTGTATACCGACCGTATACAAATGAAAGAGATTTTTTTAATGTAGAGATTTTTTTCTTGTATTTCTGTAGTATCATTTGAATATGATAACATGGGAGAGAGAACAGTTGTATGAGAAATAGAGAATTTTTAGAAAATTTAATGTATGAATTATGGGAGAACCATTTCTGTGATATACCAAGAAAGAATATGGTTGTTATTAAGTTTGGTAAATATTCCAAAAGACAGTTAGGGAGTATTAAATTAGCAAATGGAAGAACAAAGATAAAAGGATTAATTAAAAACAGAAAGGATGATTTTTTAACACAGGATGAGAAGAGTATTACAGTTATAACTGTAACGAGATATTTCCAAAATGAGATTGTTCCAGAAGATATTGTAAGAGCTACTATTGCACATGAGATGTGTCATTACGCACATGGTTTTAGTTCACCGCTTGAGAAACAGTTTAATAATCCACATAAGGGAAAGATTATAGATAGGGAATTAAAAAAAAGAGGATTAGAACAATTACAGAAGGATACAGATAAATGGTTGAAGGAGAATTGGGTTAAGATTGTTTATTAAAAAAAAGGAGGCTTTTATACCTCCTTTTTATAGTTCCACTTACATACCAGATTACATCATTCCACCCATCCCCATATCTGGACTCATTGGTGCTTTACTTTTCTCTTCTGGAATTTCTGCTACCACTGCCTCTGTAGTTATTAGCATAGTACCAACAGATGCTGCATTTACTAATGCCAACCTTGTAACCTTTACAGGGTCAGTTATACCTGCCTCTATCATATCTACATATTCACCTGTCTTAGCATTAAAGCCTAATTTTCCTGAGCAATTAGCAGCTACTACTGCACCATCCTCACCAGCATTCTCCGCAATCTGTTTTAGCGGTTCACTAAGGATACTCTTTAGGATATCTATACCAACCTGCTCATCTACATCTTCTAACTTTACATCATTAAGAACAGATTTAGCATTATGTAGTGCTAAACCACCACCAGCTACAACACCTTCCTCTAATGCTGCTCTTGTTGCATTAATTGCATCTTCAATCCTCATCTTTTTCTCCTTCGCTTCTGTCTCAGATGCAGCACCAACTTTTATAACTGCAACACCTCCTACTAACTTTGCTAATCTTTCCTGTAATTTCTCTTTATCATAATCTGAAGATGTTTTAGAAATTTGTGCTTTAATTTCACTAACTCTATCATTTATTGATTTCTTACTCCCTTTTCCTTCTACAATAACTGTCTTCTCTTTAGTTACAATTACCTTCTTTGCAGAACCTAAATCTGCTATCTCTACTTTGTCTAAGGTATTTCCAAGCTCTTCCGAGATGAATTTTGCATCTGTTAATACACATATATCTTTAAGCATTTCTTTCTTTCTATCTCCAAATCCAGGAGCTTTAACAGCTACAACATCTAATGTTCCCCTCAATTTGTTTACTACCAATGTAGCAAGAGCCTGGTTTTCAATATCTTCTGCAATTATGACCAAAGGCCTATCTGCTGCTCCAAGAACCTTCTCAGCTATCGCTTGAATATCTTGAAGATTGGAAAGCTTTTTATCTGTTATGAAGATGTATGGATTGTCCATAACTGTTTCTAGAGTCTCTGCGTTGTTTACAAAGTATGCACTAACATAACCGTTATCAAATTCCATACCTTCGGTATACTCTACCTCATCATCAAAACCCTTCGCTTCCTCTACTGTTATTACTCCATCTTTTCCAACTTTCTCAAAAACTCCACCAATCATGTCTCCTAATTCTTTTTCGTTGTTTGCAGATATTGTAGCCACTTGAGAAATTTCTTCAAGACCAGAAATCTTCTTAGCCTTCTTTTCAAGTTCTTTAACTATCATCTCCACACCTTTATCTATACCTCTTTTGACAGCAATTGGGTTAGAGCCTGCAGAGACATTTCTAAAACCTAAGTTTGCTATCGCCTGGGCAAGAACTGCAACTGTAGTAGTACCATCTCCTGCGAGATCGTTTACTTTACTTGATGCTTCTTTTATCATTTCGACTCCAACATTTTTAAAAGGATCTCTGTCTTCTATTTCCTTTGCTACAGTAACACCATCCTTGGTTATGATTTGGGATCCATAGCTTTTTGCAATCGCAATATTTCTTCCTCTTGGTCCAAGAGTTGTTTTAACAACATTTGATATCGTGTCTACACCTTCTTTTAGGGCTTTTCTAGCCTCTTCGTTATATATGATTGCTTTTGCCATTTTGTGTAATGTATTAAATTTATTTTATGACTGCGAGTACATCGTCAGTATCTAGTATGAAATATTTGACACCTTCAATTTCAATTTCCTCTGGAGAATATTTTTTGAAATATATTCTGTCTCCGATTGCTACATCAAATGATTTTGCCTTTCCTAAAGCTACAACAGTACCAGTAGCAGGTCGTTGTTCATCATTTACATTTGGAGGTAATACTAAACCTCCTGCTGTTTTTTCTTCAATTGCATCTGGTTTTGCTAGGATTCTTTTTCCTAGAGGTATTATGTTGATCTTTTTTGACATATTTATTAGCAGATTAATTTAAGGATTGCTAGAGAATTGTATCACAAGTTATGTTGTTGGACAAGCCTAATACACACCTTTTACCACTATATCTTCTTCTAAAAGTTCAATATTTGTAATACTCCTTCCAGAGAAACTGTTTTCATTTACAAGAACAATTGCATCACTAATTCCTTTGTTAATTTTCTCCTTAAGTGAGGAAGAAATAAAGGAAGGTAAATAAAAATTTCCAAGATACAGGTTGTCTACATACAGTTCTGCTGTTTCTCTATCATCTTTTATTATGTCAAAGATAAACCAGACATTCTTTATCCCGGCAACAGTTAAATTCAGATACACTTTCCATACTCCTTTTGAAGAATCTACACACATATCTTTTACAACTATATCACCCTCTTCTTTTTTTAATTCGGAGGAAATTAAATAAAGTATTTCTCCTTTTGTAAATTGTATGTAGTCACTTCTATCAGAGGAAAAAACAAAATTTCTTATCCTTTCATCAAAAGAAATTTCTTTAACCTGATTATTACTCACACAACTTTTGCTTGAAAGGTTTGAACTGAACTCTCTCTCCCACAGAAGATACATTCCTGTTAAGAAGATGAAAAGAAAAATTAGTAGTAAAAGGAAGATTCCAAATATCTTAAACAGTCTCTGCATCTTTCTCCCCCTTACTGAAAAATTTAGAGAATATTGCTACGATTCTGCTTTCAAATTTGTCTACCTCTTTTATTCCAAACACTTTAGACCCTATCCAGTAGGATAGAAGACCGTACGAACATACCACTACCGAAAGAACAATAATTGACCATGTTCGTGTCGTGTCTAGCTGGAAATCAAAAAGTTTAAAGACAAAATACATGCCAACTGCCATTATCACTGTGTTAAGAGCTTTCACTAGGATAGGTTTAATTGTCCTCTTCCATGTAATTATCTTTCCCTTAAAATTAAGCAATAGCATGAGAAGTATCATCTCTACAAAATAAGAGATTCCAAAACCTAATGCTAAACCACCAACTGCCATGTCAGAGGTTCCCCTGTCCGATGACCACCTAAGAAAATCTTTTACAAAGGATTTCAGCACTACCAAGAAGCCCTCTCCATTTGCTGAAGAAATTTGGTATACCATTTGGTCAAATATTGGTCTCCAATCATAATAATGGCTAAAGAAATTTGTGAGATAGTAAGCAAGAACAATGTTTACTATAATACTGATAACAATTGCTACAAGGGGAAGCCATGTCTCCTTAAGAGCATAGAACGCTCTAAGAACTATCTGTGCTACAGTTTGTCCAATTATGGAAAATCCTAGAAGGACAAGACACCATGCAGTTAAAATTGTTGCCCTCCAGTCAAAGGCACCAGAGCCGTATACTAAACGAACTATTGGGAGCCTAAGTATCATCATCATAGCTACAACTGGAAATACAATATACAAAGCAAACTGTATGGAAGAATCCAGGATCTTAACAAACTTCTTTCTGTCTCCACTATGTTGTGCCAAATCAGGTAGCGCAACTTGTGCTACAGCACTTCCAATTATATTTATTGGAAAAAGATGCAAACTAATTGCAAATCTGTATGCACTAAGAGCACCAGCTGTAAGAGAGAAACTAATTAGGGTATTTACTAATCCATTTATCTGTTCTCCTAATATACCAATTGTTCTTGGAATTGCTAACTTGAATGTTCTCCATATATGTATATCTCGGAATGCATTTTTGAAGTAACTAATGCTTAGTGTAAAGCCATCATTAAAATGCTTTGCAAATTTGGGGAGCTGTACAAGAAGATGTAATACAGAGCTAATAACCGCAGAGATTGCGATTCCTTCTACTCCAAGATTTCCAAATACAACAAAAATTATTGGACCAATTATCATTCCAAGATTGTAGAAGATGGGTGCAAGAGAGGTTGTTAAGAATTCTTTCTTAATCTGCAGGTATGCTGTTACAAGACTGCTGGTTGCTAGCAGTATTGGTGAAAGCAACATCAATCTAGTGAGTGTAACAAACATATGGTAATCTGCAGGAGTTATTCTGCCTGACAGATCTAAGAATTTCTGGAGTACCTCTGAGTTAATAACGGAGTTTGTAATCCAAGGTGTAAATACAAAAAAAAGACCTGCAATCAGAAGGCAGGACACAGTTAAAACTATGAAAAGATAATTGAAGAAACGATCTAAACTTTCTTTACCCTTTTTGTAGAAAATTTCAGAGAATATTGGAATGATAGCTGCATTAATAGAGCCTGCAACAAGAACAGTAAATATCATGTCTGGGATAGTAAAAGCTGCCCAGAATATATCTAGTTCATGAGAGACACCAAAGAGCTGAGCAATGGTTCTGAGTTTTAAAAATCCAAGTATCTTTGTTATGAAGAGAAGAAGCATTACAAAAAAGATGCTGTTCTTCTTAAGTCCAAGCTTTATCATTTAATATATATCAAGGTTAAGTTCAACTGTGCGAATAATATCATAATTTAAAGAGAATTTTTTATCAATTAATTTGTTTTTAATTTTTTATTGATAAATTAAGTTATGATGTCGTCTCTTCTAGATTTAGTATATCCAAAATCTTGCCATGTTTGTGGCAAATATGGTGAATATCTTTGTAATACATGTAAGAAGAGTTTCAGGAAGAATCTGCCTGAATGTTATATCTGTCGGAGAATATCTCCAAATTACTGTACACATGCACAATGTAAAAAAGATTACTCCTTGGATAGAGTTGTTGTAGCGTGGGAATACAACAAGATATCTTCAAAAATTCTAAAAAGTTACAAGTACAAAGGGATGCAAGATATTGGTAGATATATTTCTGAATTCTTGTTAGAAAGTATCAGGAATATTGATTTTAATAACTCTCTTTTCATACCTGTTCCAATATCCTTCTTAAGAAGAAGTGAGCGAGGATTTAATCAAACAGAGCTACTTGTTGAGAATATTTCTAAACATTACAAATGTCATTTCTCTTTTGATTTAATTGGAAGAAAAATAGAGAAAGGGCATCAATCTTTGAAAGATAGAGACAGTAGGTTGGAAGAAACAATGTCTAATTTCTATATAAAAGATAGGTCATTGCTAGATAAGTACAATTCTGTAACAATTTTAGATGATGTCATCACGACAGGAAGTACTCTAGAGAATATCTCAAAGGTAATAAAGAAGGAAGCAGATGTTTCAGTAAATGCACTCTGTCTTTTTAGAGGTAAACCATATTACTCTCCGGCCTCAGCAGGCGCTGTCTCCACGACTGGTGTAGTTTCTTCTTCTTTTACTTCCCCTTTCGAATCATCTTTTGCTAATTCATTCAATTGATTCGAAATTTCCCTGTATTGTTCCACATCTGTATTGCCCTGTATTTCTAAAATCTTCTTTGCCGCTTTTAAGTATGATTCATATACTTCAATATTTCCTTTCTCTTTATTGATCTCTCCTGCTAACATTATTGATGCAACATGCTGTGGATTAATACCTAAAACTTGAGTCAAAGCAGACAATGCTCCATCTTTATCTCCACTTATTACATTTAGTTGTGCTTTGTAGTAGTACAATTCAAAATTCAAAGGATTTAATTCTATTGCTTTTTCAAGAGAGAAAAGAGCATCTGCAGTGTAATCATAAAAGCCAAAGCCTACCAGTCCCATATATACCCTAGCTCTCGCCTCCCAGTTTGCATATATAGCTGGACTTCTATCAATACTTTTTCGGATAGAATCAATTGCATAGTTCTTCCACTGTCCAATATTTTTTATTATTGCATTTGCTTCTTCAGACTCCTTATTCTTTGAATATTTCTCTGCTGCAATTCCTACCTGTTCAAGATACATCAATCCCAATTTTCTGTTCACAAGAGGGTCCTTGTTGTCAAACTTCAATGCTTTGGAGTAGTAACCAGTCATTCGTTTTACAAAGTCTTCCCTTTGGTTAAGTGAAGGTTCTTTCTCGGCATATATCTTCTTCTGTTCGATATAGTATGATTCAGCTTTCAGTAAATATGCGCTCGATATTACTTTTGATCCCCAAAGGACCAAGAATCCACAAGTTATTAACACCGTTACTACTGTAAGAAAAACATTGATATTGTACATCGCTTTCCCAGATTCTGCTTTTGAAGAGACATTAGCTGCCCAAAGTTTAAAAACAAATTTATCTCCACTGCCCTTACCAAGGATATCTTTCAAAATACTATGTAGAGAAATTAATACAAAAAGAACAAATATTACATATATAGAATATGTAACAAACAGAGAGGAAAGAAAAAGAAATACAAGAGTAAAGTCAAACATAACAAGAAGGAATGCAGCATTGTCCTCCTGATACAATCTAAATTTCCTTAAATCATCTTTTAGAAGTTTTGCCAAAAGAAAACCAAAGAATCCCCAAGCGATTAGCCATATTAATCCTCCATTTGAAAATTTAGTAAAGAGTTCATTTCCTGCAAAGTAAAAATTTACACTGTTAAAAGAGATAAGTGCTTCATTTAGTGGTTTAAACATATTGTAGGCAATTGTATATGTATCTACTCCAAGACCAAACAAACCTTTCCATAACGAATCAACAAAAACAGAAGCTGCAATTATCCAAGAGATATCCGCACCAAGAGATACCTCTGCTACTAGATTTACACCCCTAGGAATAATGATTGCTCTCAACGATGGTATTTGAAGTAATACAACTGGCAGTGCAATCGTTAAGAATATACCAATGAAAAGAATTACAAAATCTCTTTTTAATCCTTTCCCTATCTTTAATCTTGGTAGTACTAAAATTAAGATTAGAAAGAGAATAATTGTAAAAAGTACAAGTATGGCTATTCCCTGATGAATTGAGAATATCCAAAGATTAACAATAGCAGAAACGAGAAAAATATAGCACAGTGTCATGGCTAAACTTTTCCCATCTCGTCTTAACATTCTCTCCCCAATAATCCCCAAAGAAAGTAATATCCCTACCATATTGATCAGGACTTGAACTTTCTCAGATCTCAAGAGTGGTAGGCCTGCCTGATGCATTTCTTTGTATACAGGAATTATTTCCCATATGTTTGATCCTAGAAAAGAGAATATACTCAAGATATTTGAAATAAACAAACCTCCTAGGAAGGAGAGTATTACCATCTTAATATCTCGTATATTATGTATGAATGTTCGTGCACTAAAAGATACTAAGATTACTGCTATGAAAACGATTAATCCTGAACCCAGTCTGTTGTCTACTCCCCAAAGGCTGGAATTAATATCTTTCGAAAGTAAGGTTGACAGTATAAGAGAGATTAAAATGGCAAACGAGCCCATATCTAAAAGGCTCTTTATAAGTGTGGCTTTTCCATCCCATATTAGCTTAATAACCTCAATCCCTAAGATAATTGTTGAAAATATTAGAATAACCAAAGACATACCTTTTTCAGTCCAATCCCATGGGAATGGAATTATGGAGAGAGGAAGAAGGAATAGCATGGCAAGAAATAAGTATTTTTGAATAACTGGGAGTGCAATTTTTTCTTTCTTGGTGCCCTCTGAATCTCTAAGCATATCTCGGCAGTGTAGCAAATATTATTCTATTTATCGTACCATAAAAAAAAGAGGAGACCAACAGTCTCCTCTAATTCTTTTACACGCCAGAAGGTTAATCTACAACCTCTCCCTCTTTGACATCGTTGTCCTTCTTTTCTTCTTTCTTTCCTTCTTCCTCAGGCTTTGACTCTTGAGCGACCTTTTCATACATCTTCTTTCCTACTTCCTGCATTTTCTCCATAAGTTCATCTGTTTTCTTTTTTACATCTTCCATATCAAAATCTTCTTTCTCAATTATCTTTTTTAGCTCTTCGGACTGCTTCTCAAGATCTTCCTTCTCAGAAGAATCTATTTTGTCCCCATTTTCTTTGATTAGCTTCTCAACACCAAAGCACAGAGTATCGGCCTCGTTCCTTGTTTCTGCTCTTTCTTTCTTCTTTTTGTCTTCCTCAGCATTCTTCTTGGCATCTTCGACCATCTTCTCTATCTCTTCTTCTTTTAATCCTGTAGATGCTGTGATGGTAATTTTCTGTTCTTTCTTAGTTGCAAGATCTACTGCTTTTACATTTAGGATACCGTTTGCATCTATAGAGAAAGATACCTCAATCTGAGGAACTCCTCTTGGTGCAGGTGGGATACCGTCAAGGATAAATCGACCTAAGGTCTTGTTATCTGCTGCCATTTCTCTTTCTCCTTGAAGGATATGTATTTCAACCCCTGGTTGATTATCTGCTGCAGTAGAGAATATCTGTTTCTTTTCTACAGGGATTGTTGTGTTCTTCTCTATTAATTTTGTCATAATTCCACCTAGAGTCTCTAATCCTAAAGACAGTGGTGTAACATCTAGAAGAGTAATGTCTTTTACATCTCCACCTAATACCCCTCCTTGAATTGCAGCTCCAACAGCTACAACCTCATCTGGGTTTACTCCCTTGTTTGCTTCTTTTCCAAAAAGTTCTTCAACTTTTTTAATAACTGCTGGCATTCTTGTCATACCACCTACTAGAAGTATTTCATCTACATCCTTGATTGAAAGTCCTGCATCTTTAAGAGCTTTCTTACATGGCTCAACAGTTCTTTCAATTAAATCGCTTGTTAGTTTCTCTAATTCAGATCTTGTTAATTTTTCTTTTAAATGTTTTGGTCCATTTGCATCTGCTGTTATGTAAGGGATATTTATCTCTGTTTCTTCTGATGTTGATAACTCTACCTTTGCTTTTTCTGCAAATTCTCTTAATCTCTGAAGTGATGTCCTATCATTTCTTAAATCTATTCCCTCTTTTGCTTTAAATTGGTCAGCTAGAAAGTCTATTATTTTCTGGTCAAAGTCATCTCCTCCAAGATGGGTATCTCCATTTGTAGAGAGAACCTCAAATACTCCATCGCCAATCTCTAGTATGGAGATATCAAAGGTACCACCTCCAAGGTCAAATATTGCAACTTTTTCTTCTTTTCCTTTTTCTACCCCATATGCTAGCGCTGCTGCTGTTGGTTCATTTACGATTCTTTTTACATCTAATCCAGCAATCTTTCCTGCATCTTTTGTAGCTTGTCTTTGAGAGTCATCAAAATAAGCTGGTACAGTTATTACTGCTTCTTTAACCTCTTCTCCAAGGAAATCTTCTGCATCTTTTTTCATTTTTGCAAGAATCTTCGCAGATATCTCCTGTGGTGAGTACCACTTGTCTTTCATTTTTACCTCTACACCACCTGAGGAAGATTTCCTCATTTCAAATGGAAGAAGTTCTTTATCTTTTTTAACTTCTGGATCATCCCATGATCTTCCGATTAATCTTTTTACTGAGTAAATTGTTCCCTCTGGATTTGTTACTGCTTGGTTTTTTGCAGGATTTCCTACAAGGACTTCTCCTTTGTCACCAATTGCAACTACAGATGGGGTCAATCTTCCACCTTGCGCATTTGGAATTACATTTGGCTTTCCACCTTCCATGTAGGCCATTACGGAGTTTGTAGTTCCGAGATCTATTCCTATAATTTTTGACATATATTTATTAATAAAAATTTATATTTATTTTGACACAACAACACGAGCTGGCTTAATTACAGTGTTGTCTAATATATAACCTGGTTGTACCAAGTCATATATTTCACCACTTTTTCCACCTTCTACGGTTGCTACTGCTTCATGTTTTGTTGGATCAAATTTATCCCCTTTGATTGGTAAATATTGTTTTATTCCTATCTCTGAAAATGATTTCTCTAATGACTGTATTGTTGCCAAGATTCCATCTAACCAAGCCTTTGTCTTTTCATCTAGTTTTAATTCTTTACTTGCCTTTATTGCTAGGTTAAGAGCATCAAGAGATGGTATTACAGATTCACTTAAAGATTTCTTTAATTGAAAATATCTGATTTCATTTCTTTTTTCTGAACTTTTTACAAGGTTTTGATAGTCCGCTAATGCTCGAAGCATCTGCTCCTTAATTACTAAATTTTCATCTTCGAGTTTATCTATACTAGTAACTAACTCATTAAGCTGTTCTTTCAATTCATTTCTTTGCTTTATGACCTCGTTTAAACGATCTCTCGAAATTTGATTTTCAACTTTTTGTTTTTTTTCTTTTTTCATATTTCTTGTATTTAATTTATCTCCATCCAGACATTGCATTTTCAAGAGAATTTTTTACCTCTCTTAATGCTGGAATTACTTTTGAATAGTCCATTCTTTTTGAACCTATTACACCCACATACGAATTATTTTTATTCCAGAAAGGGATCTTAGTAAAAGCCATAGCACAGTCTTGCAGTGTACCTACACCTGACTCTTCACCAATTAGAAGTGACACTCCAGAGCTTGAATATTTCTGAGCCATGTTTTTAAGAAATACATCGTCTTCAAGAATACTAATTACACTTTTTATTTTCTCAATTGATTGAAATTCCTCATATGCAAGAATGTTGGCTAATCCATAGTATCTAACATCATCATCTAGTATTAGGAATACTACAGAATCTGTTTCTTTGGCAAGGATCTGTAGAATTGATTTAATAACAATATCTTTAGAGAATCTATCTCTAAATATTCCTTGCCTTATTTCTACAGAAACAAGAGGGTTCAGAGATGACCTATCTATTATTTTAGACACATACAGCCTCAATGCTTGGTCTGTTGGTAATCTTCCAGAAGATATGTGATTCTTTTCCAAAAGTCCTAGAGACATTAATTTGACCATTTCGTTTCTAATAGTCGCAGAGCTTACTCCAAGGTTGTATTTCTCAACCAAGGATAGCGAACCTACTTCGTTTGCATCATCCATGAACTCTTTAATTACTGCCATTAAAATGGCATTTTGCCTTTCTGTTATATTCACTTTTAGCAGACAATAAGTTTAGGTGCTAAAGTATATCGTGGAAAAGTTTGAGTGTCAAATATTTGCTGAATTATTGTCAAATCCCCCATTCTTTGATATACTCCTATCCATTATGGAAAAGATTGTATTCACAAAAAGAAATATCCTTGGTAAGAAAAGTAAGAATCTTTTGAAAGAGAATCTTACCCCTGCAGTTATATACAATGCAAAGGGTGAATCCACAAATATTCAGATAGATTCAAGAATAGCGGGACAGATATCTAGAGAAGCAACTTCCACAACTATTTATGATGCAGAATTAGATGGTAAAGCATCAAAAGTATTAGTTAAAGAGATAGATTTTAATCCTATGACAGAAGAATTAAGACATATTTCTTTCTTTGAGATTGATGAGTCCAAACCCATGGTATTTACAATTCCATTCCATATTGTTGGTATTTCTCCAGCAGTAAAGAATAATCTAGGTGTTTTGGTTGAGGCTTTAGATAGTATTGATGTTAGATGTAAATTATCTGATCTTAAGCCATTTATTGAAATAGATATTTCTGGTTTAGATCACCCAGGACAGAGTATCGCTGTTGAAGATATTAAACTACCAGAGGGAATGAGCTTAATAAATGAAGATACTAAGAAATCTACAATCGTTACAGTCACAGAACCTCAGAAAGAGGAAGAAGTTATTGCTCCTGTTGCTGCAGAGGGAGAAGAGGTTGCAGAAGGTACAGAAGTTACAGAGGAGGGAGCAGAGACTCCAACAGAGGAACCTAAGTAGTATTCTTAAAATATTTTTCCATAACAGGTATAATATCGTATGATTTCAGTAATTATTACCTCTTTTAAAGAACCGCATACCATTGGAAAATGTATTCAGTGTATAGCAGATAAAAAATATTCTGGCATTATTAAACCTTTCGAGATAATACAAGTATCCCCAGATGAACTAACTCTCAAAGCTGGTAAGAAAATGGCTAACATACTTAAACTTTCCAATAGTGAGTACCACCATATCATTGATCCTCACAAAGGCAAACCGTATGCTCTTAAATTAGCACTCAAGAAAGCAAAGGGGGATATAATTATCCTTACAGATGGAGATACTTTTTTTGGAGAAAATGCAGTAGCAGAATTAATTAAACCATTTGAGAATGCCAAGATAGGAGGAGTAAGTGGAAGACCAGTGTCTCAGGATAGTAGAGAAAATATTTTTGGATATTGGGGACATCTTCTTTCAGAATCAGGAGACCACAGGAGAAGAAATACTATGCAAGAAGTAAAAAGAAATGGTTATTATGTAAGTGATAAAAGCTTCTATCCCATGAGCGGGTATATAATGGCAATAAGAAATATTGATCTAAAAATTCCAGATAATGTTCTTTCTGATGATGCATATATCTCATATTCTCTTCGGAATGATGGGTACGAAATTGCATATAATCCGAATGCTACCTGTTATGTCAAATATCCTACTAATTTGAAAGATTACTACAAGCAGAAAGTTAGATCTCTTGGAGGTTTTAAGCAGTTAAAAAAGTTTGGAATATTCAAGAAAGATAAGCAGAGTAGAAGCTTTTTCATAGAGTTACCATATGCTTTCTTTGTTCTGAAATATCCAAGAAATGTTAAAGAGTTCGTATGGTCTCTTCTTCTCTTTCCTGTTAGGTTAATAACTTGGATAAAGATATTTTGGGAGAGAGATATATTACGAAAAGATATGCCTTCTACTGGTTGGGAGAGGATAGAGAGTACTAAGTAACCCCTAGTATGTTAAATCTAAATGAAAAAGGGGCCTGAGCCCCTCTTAAATCAATATAAATTCTATGCTTAAGCTTACCATTTGAAATGTGCAAATGCTTTGTTTGCTTCTGCCATCCTTTCAGTATCCTGCTTTTTCTTAATAGCCTCACCTTCTCCGTTATATGCATTTAGAAGTTCTGTTGCTAGGGTTTTATCAAATGATGTGCCTGATTTGGCTCTTGATGTATCAACTATCCACCTGATAGCAAGTGTCTCTTGTCTTCTTGGAGATACAGGCACTGGAACCTGATAGTTAGCTCCTCCTACTCTTCTTGCTCTAATTTCAAGTGCTGGTTTAACATTATCTATTACTCTATTCATAAATATTGCTATATCTTTTTCCTTTGCACTTTCAGCAGCACTGTTTAATGCTGTATATACTAAATCCTCCGCAATTGTTTTTTTACCATCTTGCATTACTTTATTTATCAATCTAGAGATAGTTAGATTACCATACTTTCTGTCTCCTACTTGTTCTCTTCTTTTTGCTCTTTTTCCTCTCATTTTTATATTCTTTAATTAAAACTAGTCTGCATTTTTAGGTGATTTAGCACCGTATTTTGATCTTGCTTTCTTTCTTCCTTGTACACCTGCAGTGTCATATTTACCTCTTACAACAATATATTTAACACCTGGGAGATCTCTTTTTCTTCCTGCTTTTAGAAGAACAACAGAGTGCTCCTGAAGGTTATGCCCCTCACCTGGGATGTATGCTGTAATTTCCATACCATTAGAAAGTCTTACTCTTGCTACTTTCCTTAAAGCAGAGTTAGGTTTTTTTGGTGTCATGGTTTTTACCTGAAGACATACACCTCTCTTAAAAGGGTTCTTCTCTCTTGAATATCTATTTTTAAGAGGATTAAAGTTCGTAGCAAGTGCTATATGCTTAACTCTCTTTGCTTTAGATTTTCTAGGTTTTCTTATTAATTGGTTAATAGTTGGCATGGTCGGTATTATATAACAAAATCAATTAAAATTTAAGCTCTGCTACATCATTTATATCTTTTATCTCAGCTCGCTCTCCTACAGGTATTAATCTTCCGATGATTACATTCTCTTTCATACCTCTAAGGAAATCTGTTTTTCCTAATATAGCACTACTTGTTAGTACTCTTACTTGCTCTTGGAATGACATGGCTGACAAGAATCCTTCTGTATTTAGGGATGATGTTTTGATACCAAATAGCTTTGGAGTTACCAATGCAATGTTCTTTCCTTGGCTTAGTAATAGTCTATTCTTCGCATCTGCTAAGAATCTATTTACTAAAGATCCTACTAGAGAATCTGTATCTCCTGATTCTTCTACTTTTCCAAGTCTTGCCATCTGTCTTAAGATAATCTCTAAGTGTACATCATCGATTGGAACTCCCTGCTCATTAAATACCTTCTGAACTTCGTCAAGAATATATTTTTGTGCTGTAATTATATCTGCTACTATGGAGAGTTTCTTTGGATCTACTGAACCTTCTACTAATTGTTGTCCAGCTTTTATTGTTTCTCCATCTTCCACAAGTATGGATACACCTGGTAGTACAGATACTATCTCCTCTGCTTTGATTGCTCCATTTATTTCCATGATTCCACCTTCAAGCGTTACTTTTCCATCGAAAGGAGCTTGTTTTTCATTCTCTTCAGCATCTATAAAGATTATCTGACCCGCTTTAACTTCCTGCTCATTCTCTACCAAAACTTTCTTAGCTTTAGATACGACATAGAATCTTGTACTTCTCTTCTCTCCTGAGATTGAGATTGTTGCTGATTCGTCTTCGGCTATCTCTACATGAACTTTTCCATCAATAGAGGCAATGTCTGCTTCTGCTTTTGGTGTTCTAGCTTCAAATAGCTCTTCAATTCTTGGAAGACCCTGTGTGATATCAACCTTAGCAACACCTCCCTTATGGAAGGTCTGCATAGTCATCTGTGTTCCTGGTTCTCCAATTGATTGTGCCGCTATTACTCCTACTGCCTTACCCATTTCAATTTCTTGTCCATTTTCAAGATTTAATCCATAACATTTCTTACAAATTCCAAGTGGTGAGTTACATAACATTGGAGACCTTACAGAAATTTCATTTAAATCTGATTTGTCTATTTCCAAAGCTACTTCTTTTGTTATCGCTTCGTCTTTCTTAGCAACAATCTTTTTACCTATTTTAATATCTTTTGCAGGAACTCTTCCGAAGATTCTATCTACGAAATCCATTCTTCTATCATCATTTCTCTTTAGAACAAGTCCTTCTCCTTCGTAACCACAATTATCTTCTCTGATGATTACATCATGAGCTACATCTACAAGTTTTCTTGTCATATACCCAGAAGATGATGTCTTAAGGGATCTATCTGCAATACCTTTTCTTCCACCATTTGCAGCTACAAAGTACTCAAATGCACTTAATCCGTCTCTATAGTTGCTCTTAATTGGCATTGGTACCCAGTTTCCTCTAGAATCTCTAACAACACCTTTGATTGTCAATACCTGTCTTGCTTGAATCTTTCCACCATTCGCTCCTGATTCTACCATCTCATATACAGGGTTGTTCTTTTCTAACTTTTGCCATGCTTTCTCTGCAAGTTCATTAGCAAAATCATCCCACATATTTGTAGATATATTTATCTTTTCATTCTTTGTCATCAATCCCTGTAGATAGTTCTCCTGTAATTGTTCATCTTTGTCTGCCATTCTTTTAAGTTCAGATTCCATGTCGAAATCAACTTTACAATCAGCCATTGAGAAAGAGAATCCTAGATCCGTTGCATACTTAAATCCTAATAGCTTCATATTATCGAGAAGAGTTACAACATCTTCCATTGGTCTTGAGTTCTTGATGTCATCAATTATCTTCATTACCGTTTTTACATTCACTCTATCATTTATGAATTTGTAATCGTCTGGAAGAATACTATTAAATATTACTCTACCAACAGATGTATTAAGTCTTTCTCCTTTTGCTCTTACTATTATTTCTTCCTTTATACTTATTAACTCTCTTTCATATGCTTTTACAGCACTATCTGCAGATTCATATGCTTTTGGATTCTTCTTGGCTTCAAAGTCTGTCATTAGATAAAAACCCAGTAACATATCTTTTGCAGGACTTGCTAGTACCTGACCGTTGGAGATATTTACAATGCTCTTTGAAGACATCATTTCTTTTTCAGCTTCTTTCCTGGCCTCATCGGTCAGAAGAATATGGACAGCCATCTGGTCTCCATCGAAGTCAGCATTAAATGCTTTACATACCAATGGGTGTATTCTGATAGCTTCTCCTTCTACAAGTTTTGGATAGAAACCCTGTACACTATACTTATGAAGTGTAGGTGCACGATTTAGGAGCACAGGTTTGTTCTTAATAATTTCCTCTAATATATCCCAGATGAAATCTTGCTCTTCTTCTATCATTTCCTTTGCCATTCTTACATTTGGAGCAATCTCTCTGGCGAGTAATTGTTGTATTACAAATGGTTTAAACATTTCCAGCGCAACAGATTTTGGAAGTCCACATTGGTCAAACTTCAAACTTGGATCTCCATCGATAACTGCACGTCCCGAGTAATCAACTCGTTTTCCAAGAAGGTTCTTTCTGAATATACCTTTCTTTCCTCTTAAATCATCTGTAAGTGACTGGTATGGCAATCTCTTGTTATTCATCATAGCCTTGGAAGGTCTATGTGAGTTGTCTATCAATGCATCTACAGACTCCTGAAGCATTCTTTTCTCATTTCTAAGAATTACATCTGGTGCTCCAATTTCAATTAATCTTCTTAAACGGTTGTTTCTGTTAATAATTCTTCTGTACAGGTCATTTAAATCCGAAGTTGCAAATTTACCACCTGACAAAGGAATAATTGGTCTTAGCTCTGGAGGTAGAACTGGAAGAATCGTGATTATCATCCATCCTGGATTCAAATTGTTCTTCTTAAACCCTTCTAGGTATTGTATTCTCCTTATTGTGGCTAACTTTCTCTCACCTTTTTCTTTTTCAGCTCTCTTTCTTAATTTACCAGTCTCTTTTTCTAAATCTAAGTTCTCAAGAAGTTTTTTAATTGCCTCCGCACCCATCATAGCTTCAAAGAAGAGTAGGTCTCTCTCCTCTAAATCCATATATTCATCTTCAGAAAGAACTGTTCCTACCTTCAATTTCTCAATAACCTGTAGAATTCTTGTATAGAAAGAATCTATCTCTTCCTCTTTCTCTGCAAATTCCCTTCTAATCTTTGCTAAACTCTGTTTTCTACTGTGCTCAACCTGACTAATCTTGAATTCAGAGTTCTTCTCTTTCTTCTTTTTAATTTCTTTAATTTGTTCATCATACATCTCACCAGTCATTTTTAACTCTTCTTCTAACTGAGTGCTTAGAGATGTAATCTCTCCCTCTCTCTGTGCATTAGCTTTTTCTATTATTTCTGTTTTTCTGTTTTTCTCAACATTTACTACCATATATCTTGTGTAGTAGATTACTGAAAGAAGTTTTTTATGAGATATGTTTAAGACAATGGACATCTTGTTTGGAATACCATATGCAAACCATACATGTGCTACAGGGACACAGAGTTCTATGTGACCCATTCTTTCTCTTCTTACATCCTGAGTTGTAACCTCTACCCCACACTTGTCACAAACAATTCCCTTATATCTAATTTTCTTGTATTTGCCACAGTAGCATTCATAGTTCTTGGTTGGTCCAAATATCTTCTCACAGAAAAGACCATCTGGTTCTGCTCTAAATGTACGATAGTTAATTGTTTCTGCTTTTGTAACTTCACCATATGACCAGTTAAGTATCTGCTCTGGAGAAGCTAATGTTAGCTTTAAAATATCAACTTCGTTTAGATTTTTCTTCTCGTTATATATTTTCTTCATTTTGTGCTACCTCCTCTTCTTCTACTGAAGATTTACTAGAAATTAAATCCATATTCAAACATAGAGCATTAAATTCCTTAGAGAGTACTTTGAAAGACTCTGGGATATTTACATTCTCTATTTTTTCTCCGTGAATGATCGCTTTGTAAGCAGCAGATCTTCCCTTCACATCGTCAGATTTGATGGTTAACATCTCCTGAAGAGCATAAGGTGCTCCATGTGATTCTAGTGCCCAGACTTCCATTTCTCCAAATCTCTGTCCTCCCATTTGTGCTTTTCCACCAAGCGGTTGTTGAGATACTGCAGTGTATGGTCCTGTAGATCTTGCATGTACTTTCTCATCTGCAATGTGATGAAGTTTAAGTACATATTTGATTCCTACAGCAATCTGTCTTGGGAACTTCTTTCCTGTTCTTCCATCATACAAGGTAATCTTCTCATTCATCTCAAGTCCATGTTTCTTTAATTCAGCCTCTAACCACTCATCATTCTTTCCCTCAAAGATTGGGAATGCCAATTTTTCTCCCAATTCTTTTGCATATCTTCCATAATGAATTTCTTGAGCCTGTCCCATGTTCATTCTTTTTAGGAATGTAGGAGTTAAGACTAAATCTACTGGCTCTCCATCTTCTGTGAAAGGCATATCTTCGATAGGTCTAATAGCTGCAACAGTATTTTTGTCTCCGTGTCTTCCTGCTATTTTATCTCCGAAGTTAATTTTCTTTGTATTTGCTACCCATACTTTTACCTCTTGCAAAACTCCTGGAGAAAGTTTGTCTCCTTTGTCTGCAGAAAGTATCTGACTTCTGATTACAATTCCGTCTTCTCCATGTGGAATTCGCAAAGAGTTATCTCTAACATCACTTGCAGATTCTCCAAAAATTGCTCGTAGGAGTCTCTCTTCTGCTGTTAGCTCTTTTTCTCCTCTTGGGGCAACTACACCTACCAATATATCTCCAGATTTAACTCTAACACCATTTCTTACAATTCCTTGTGCATCTAATTTCTGAAGTATTCTGTCATTTACATGTGGGATATCTGCTGTGATTACTTCTGGACCTAGTTCTGTATCTCTAATTTCTACCTGATACTCTCTAATATGTACAGATGTTAAAAGATCGTCTCTTACAATTCTCTCAGAGATTATTACTGAATCCTCGTAGTTGTATCCTTCGTAGAACATGAGTGCAGCTTTAAGGTTGATACCCAAAGCAAGCTCACCGTTGACCATCGTTGGACCATCTACAAGAATGTCATCTTTTTTAAATTTGTCTCCTACATTTAATACTGGCTTCTGAGAGAAACTTCTGTTGTCATTACTCCTGTAGAAGGAAACAAGATTGTAATCTTTTACTCCAAGCTTTTTGTATTTAACGGACATTTTTCTTGCATCCACATAGTAAACTTCTCCTTCATCTTCTGCGTAAATTCCCCAGAGTGACTGCTTTGCAACGACCTCTTCCAATCCTGTGCCTATTAACGGAGACTCCTGTTTTACAAGAGGGACTGCCTGCCTTTGTTGGTTTGCACCTACTAAGGCTCTCATAGCATCGTTGTGAGAAACAAATGGTACTAAAGCCATACCCAAGCCTGCTTGCTGACTTGCTAGAAGATCTACATAGTCTACTGTATTTACATCTTCGAGCATAAAGTCACCTTTATGTCTGACTGGTACAATCGTATCTTGAATATTTCCAAATTCATCTGTACTAATAGTAGCTGTGGAAATGAAATGATCCTCTTCTTCCATAGCATCGAAGTAAACTACTTCATTATCTATGAATGGTTTTACTTTTACATTTTTAATTTCTTTTTGCTCAGTAATTTTCTTTACTAATTCTTCTGTAAGAAGTTCTCCAGCTTTAACCAAAATCTTTTTACCAACTTTAATATCTTCTGTAGCAACTTTATTTAATAGTCTGACCTTGTTATTCTGTACCTCATGTAAAACTTTTCTGTAAGGTGCAGAAAGAAATCCAAATTCATTTATTTTTGCTAACATTGCCAACTGTGTAACAACACCAATACTTGCACTCTCTGGACTGGTTACTGGGTCAAATTTAGAATACTGAGAATTATGTACCTCTCTGATAGAAAATGTCGCTCTGTCTTTAGAAATACCTCCAGGTCCACCTGCGGTTACTTTTCTCTTATTTTCTAATTCAGAAAGAATATTTGTCTGTTCCATGAATGTTGAAAGCGCATTTGCTCCAAAGAATGACTGAATGGATGCAGCAATTGGTTTTGTACCTACAAGCATAGAAGGAGTAACCTTTGCATCTTGTCCATACAAACTCATTTTATCTTTAATATTCTTTTCTAGTCTTCTGACACCTGCATTTAATTGTCTCTCCAGTATTTCTCCTACACTTCTAATTCTTCTGTTACATAGATGATCTATGTCATCGGCAGGAAGAACACCATTGTTAATTTGAATTAATCTCTTTACTATTAATACGAGATCTTTAGGATACAACATAACCTCTTCTGGTTTGTTGATATCACATGTAGTTCCTAATTTTCTATTTAATTGGTATCTTCCAATCTTTCCTAAGTCAAATTTTCTAATATTGAAGAAGTTACTCTTAATATATTTCTCTGCACTTTCTAGTGTTACTGATTCATCTGGCCTTAATTTGTTATAGATACTTATAACTGCCTCTTCTTTATTCTTTGTAAAATCTCTTGCCAAGGTAGACTCTATATATTTGTATTCATTATGTGTATCTACATCTGCAAAAAGCTTTCTAATTTCATCATCTGTTTCCCATCCAAGAACTCTTAAAAGCTCAGTTATCAAGACCTTTGGTCTCTTAGGAAGAATTCTCATAGAGATAACATTATGTTTATTAGTATCAATTTCATACCATGGACCTCTTCCCGGCATAAGTCTAACCTTATGTAATGTTCTAGTTGGTAATTTGTCTGATTCCTCGTACAAAACTCCCTCAGCTCTTACTATCTGATGTGTTACAACTCTTCTTACTCCATTGAATACAAAAACTCCATCGTCTGTCATTACTGGAAGATCTGTAATGAATATTTCCTGCTCTTTAATTTCTCCTGTTTTATTATTTAGAAGTTGTACTTTTGCATACACTGGAACTTCATAAGAAAGGCCTTTTGTTATTGCTTCTTCAATAGTTCTATATGGTTGACCATACCTGAAATCTTTAAATTCCAAAGTCCACATTTTTTCCATATTATCCTTAACAGGATTAATATCGGCAAAAAGTCTTTGGAAACCATTTTCGTAGAAATCTTTAAAAGAAATAATCTGAGCTTCAATCAGGTTAGGAAATTCAATCCCACCGGAATAGTTTAGTCCCAAATCTAATCTTCCGGCCTTATTGCGTTGAGGTTTAATCATAAAGCGATATTTATACTTAATGTTATAACATTATCCTTACAAGCTTTTATGTTTATGACTCATGCGAGCCATACAAAAAACATCGCGTTGTAAGCAAAAACAACGGAACTCGAAGGATGTTATCATATTTAGCACCATTAGTCAAAGGTTTTTGGCATAATTAATATATTATTTTACACTAGACCTTTGGACTATATTTATATATCATATTTTAGTCTTTGTAAAAAACTTCTTATTATCTTATTATTTATTATATAATAAACAAATGCCCAGACCAAAGAAAAAAGAAAAACTTACTATTCAGAGTGGCGAAACAAAAATATTGATAGGAATAATCCTGTTTGTTTTAGGTTTAGCAATTGGTATAGCCTCATTTATGCCTCTTACATCACCACTTTTTAACCAAGTAACCCTTACGCTTGGATACTCTTCAATAGCATGGGGATTATTTCTACTATACATATCCTTTTTCCTTCTCACAAAAAGTAAAAAATTTAAATCCTTGAAACAGGCACTTGGACTTTTTTTCTTTTCTGCTTCTCTTAGTATTCTTCTTACATTTTGGCAAGTAGAGGAACAGTTAAATAATCCAGATTCGCTAAGAAGCGCCGGTGGAGAAGTTGGTAAAATACTACACTTGAGCCTTAATAATTTCGTTGGTGACCTCATAGAGATAATAATAGTCTTGATTCTTTTGGTAATAGCCTTCTCCTTAATTACAGGAACTACATTGGAACAGATAAGGGATTTTCTTGAATCTTCTGGAAAGAAAGATAAAGAAGATGAAAAAGGTTTCGACCTTCTTTCTCTTTTTGCAAAGAAAGATTCTCTTGGAGATGAAAAGGATGTGGAGATAATAGAGGGAGAACCAGAGGAGGATGACCAAAAACGACTGGATAACGCTTTCTCAGAGGGTATTGAGCCTCCAATTCAACCAATCTCTCCGAGCATCTCTACTGAAGAAGATTTTGACAGTGCAGTTAGACAGGTAGATTCAAAGGTGGAAGATAGAGAACCTGAGAGGCCAAAATATCCAAACTGGGAGTTTCCTTCGCTAGATATACTCCAAGATGTAGAGGTCCAAAAACAGAACAAACAGATTTACAGAGATAAGGCCATAGTTATAGAACAAACCTTGAAGAGCTTCGGAATTCCTGCAAAAGTAGCTCAAATATCCGTAGGACCTACTGTTTTAAGGTTCGCTTTAAGTATTAGTACTGGAACAAAGGTATCTAGAGTCAAAAATCTAAGTAACGATTTAGCACTAGCCTTAGCATCTCAGACATCTTCCGTAAGAGTTGAAGCTCCAATTCCAGGAACTTCCTTTGTCGGAGTCGAGATTCCAAATCCAACACCAAACTTCGTTTACATTAAAGAAATGATTGCAAGACTGAGAAAAGAACCAGATAAGTATGAGCTACCTTTAATCCTTGGAAAGGATATTTCTGGAAAAACAATGATACGAGATTTAGGTAAAATTCCACACCTCTTAGTTGCAGGTGCTACAGGTACAGGAAAATCTGTAGCTATAAACTCCATAATTTCTGGCTTACTCATGACAAAAACTCCAGATGAGGTCAAATTCATAATGATTGACCCTAAAATGGGTGTAGAAATGGCAGCATACAATGGTATTCCACATTTACTAAATCCAGTAATTACAGATATGGATTTGGTAGTAAATGCACTTCAATGGACAATCAATGAAATGTTTAAGAGATACAGGCAGCTAAAACAGGCCCATACTAAAAAACTTTCCGAATACAACAAGAAAATGGGGTATGTAGCTATGCCGTATATAGTAGTAGTAATAGACGAAATGGCAGACCTGATGCTCTCCTGTGGTGCAGATGTAGAAGGTAAAATCCAAAGACTTGCACAGATGGGAAGAGCTGTAGGAGTTCACCTCATACTTGCAACTCAAAGACCTACAGTCAATGTAATAACCGGTCTCATCAAAGCAAATGTTCCAGGAAGAATGGCATTTGCGGTTGCAACAGCTATGGATTCTAGAGTAATCTTGGACGATACAGGTGCAGAAACTCTCCTTGGAAACGGAGATATGCTTTTCAAAGATCAATCGACACCAAGACCCATTAGAGTCCAAGGGACATATACTTCTACAGAAGATAATGATGCAGTTATCAACGCAATAAAAGAGAAAGTTCAAGGAAAAGAGATTGAATACTCAGAAGATTTAGCACAAGCCATTGAAAAAGGTCCACAAACAGGTGATGGTACAAACAGAGAAGAAAGAGATCCTGATTTTCCAAAAGCTCTTGAGATAGCAATACTTAACAAACATATCTCAGCATCTTTCCTACAAAGAAAAATGAAAATCGGATACAACAAAGCCGCGAGACTCATAGACCAGCTTTACGAGTCAGGTGCAATAGGACCGATAGATGGAGTAAAACCGAGACAAGTATTGGTTTCTTCTGCTTCGCAGATACTTGGGAAGAAAAATGATGACGAGAATGTTCAATAAGTAGTAGAATTGGTCATGATTACAGCAGGAGAAGTATTAAAATCTAAAAGAGAATCCCTAGGTAAAAGCTTAGAAACCGTATCAGAAGACACAAAGATTCAAATTCGTTTTCTGCGATATATAGAAGATAATGACTTTTCAAAGTTTGATTCCGATGTATTCCTTACTGGTTTCATAAAAATATATTCCCAATATCTAGATTTAGATTCCACAAAAGTGCTTGCTCTTTTTAGGAGAAGTAAACCAACTGCAAAGAAAAATGATCTAAAAACAAAAAGTAAATCTCTTTTTAAAGTTAAAAAGTCTTTCTTTACACCAAAGTTTTTCATAACCCTTTCAATTGCACTCTTTCTTCTACTTGTCATTGGATACATAGGCATACAGATATATAACTTTCAGAGTCCTCCTAAGCTACAAATAACAGAACCACAGAACAATCTTACAACAACATCACAATATTTAACTATAAAAGGTATAACAGAGGAAAACTCCTCTTTAGATATCAATGATTCTCCAGTAAAAATAAATAATGATGGAACTTTTGAAAAAGAGCTAACCCTTAAGGAAGGTGTTAACTTAATAACTGTTACTGTAAGAAAAAACAGTAATACAATTCTAGAATCAACAGAAATTCTTAAAGTTACATACACAAAAGAACAGGAACAAATAGTGGAAAAAGAGGAGCCACAAACAAACACCCTACGACTTGAGGTCTCAAACTCAGTAGCATGGATAAAACTAGATATAGATGGACAAAATAAAATTTCACAAAATGTTCAACCATCAAAACAGAATTTTACTGTAGAAAGAAATTTTCGAGTGACCACTGGAAGACTTGCAAATACAAAAATTTTCTTTAATGATGCACCAATCTCCTGGAATACAAACACAACAACAGGAGTAGCAGAAATATCTTGTGAGATTATCAACCAATTATTAAACTGCAAATAATCCACTTTTGATGATATAATCAGCTAAAGTATGGATCAAAATAATCAGATAGAAGAGATTAAGAACCGTTTGGATATAGTTCAGGTTGTAGGTAAGTATGTCCAACTAAAACAAGCTGGCAAGAACTTCTCTGGACTATGTCCATTCCATAAGGAGAAAACTCCTTCCTTCATTGTAAGTCCAGATATTCAAAGATATAAATGCTTTGGATGTGGAGAAACAGGAGATATCTTTAACTTTGTTCAAAAGATAGAAAACATTGACTTTGTAGAAGCCCTTGAAAAATTAGCAAAAGAAGCAGGAGTTGATCTCAAACGGTTCGAAAAAGATAGTAAATACAAGAGACTTGAAGATATCAACTATCTCTCAACAAAATATTTCTATAACCAACTAAAAGCTTCCCCTATTGCTATGAAATATGTAAAAGAAAGAGGGTTCAGTGATGAATCAATAAAGAATTTCGGTATAGGTTACACACCTAAATATCCAAAACTACTAGATTACATACAGAAGAACACAAAATATTCCAAACAAGAACTCCTTCAATCAGGTCTTTTTGTTGAAAAAGAGGGTAAAATACGAGAGAAATTCCGCGACAGAATAATGTTTCCAATAAGATCCTCTAACGGAAAAGTAATCGCATTCTCTGGAAGAGTACTTCCTGGAAATGATTGGGGACCTAAATATATGAATTCCCCAGAAACACCTCTTTTCCATAAAAAAGACAATCTTTTTGGGCAATATGAGTCTAGACAAGAAATTAGGAAACAAGACCTAGCAATACTTTGCGAAGGTCAAACAGATGTCATATCTGCACATCAAGCAGGAATTAAAAACATTGTCGCACCACTTGGAACAGGAATAACAAAAGAACAAATAGAAAAGCTTTCTAAATTAACAAGAAACTTTCTTTTCTTCTTTGACAGTGATAGTGCAGGATTTAAAGCTGTAGTAAGAGCATTCGGGCTCTCGTCTGCACTTGGAGTATACCCATACGCTGCAACTCCTTCTCCATACAAGGATATAGATGAATTACTGCAGAAAGATAAAAAGCTTTTCACAAAGAAAATAAAGAACAGAACAGAAGCTTTTTCGTTCATTCTCTCAACCTACATAGAAGATAAAGACCTTAATAAATTAAGCAATGTAACCATTGTAAAGAAATTTATCGACGAGTTACTTTCTAATGTAAAAGACCCAATTATTAAATCTCACTACATAGAGAAAGTAGCAAAAATTACAACATTTACCATCTCAAAAGATTTTCACGGAATTCGGTTTTCACAGGAACGTCCTAGTAATAAGGCTTCCCTTAATCTTCCCGTGAAAACGTTGGAACAACGGCAAGAATTGACATATCTAAAACTGCTGTTGTTATTAGATAAAGTGCCCCCCAAATACATTGTTAAAAAGAGCTTGCTGACATCACCTCAAAGACAGAAAGTAGTAGAACTACTTTCCTCCAATCCAGGCATCACTCGTCAGGAGATATATACCGCACTTGAAGAAGACCCAGATACAAGAGAAGTCATCGAAGAGGCTATATTTCAGACAACAGAGTTACCAAACAATGAGGAAGAAATATATAATGAACTAGATCAAATCATTCAAAGACTAAAGAAGAACTTCTACGAGAATCAAAGGAGAGATTTACATGTAAAAATAGCTATTGCAGAAGAAAAGGGAGAATTTAAACAGTCCCAGAAGCTACTTAGTGAATTACAAAATATAAATAAAATATTAAAAGATATTTAAGATGACTAAAGTAACAGATTACGATTTCTTTGGATATGATTATGCTAATTATTGGAGTAACAGAAGATATGAAAATGAAGCAGAAAAAATACTTCTAACAAAGATTTTTTCTAACAAGAATGGTAATTGGTTTCTTGACATCGGAGGTTCTTACGGTAGATTAAGTTCTACATATTACAAAAAATACACAAATCCAATAATCCTTGACTATTCACTTCAAACATTGGTCAAAAACAAAGATATTTTAAAAACAAAATACCCCAATATCCAATTAATAGCTGCAAATGCATACAAATTACCCTTCAAGGATAATACATTTGATGGAGCACTAATGGTAAGAGTCCTACACCACATTGAGAAACCCTCAGCATATTTTGAAGAGTTACACCGTGTGATGAATAGGAATTCCTTTTACATACAGGAGTTCGCAAACAAAATTCATCTCATTTCCACATTAAAAGCACTTGTTAGATTGAATTTTAAGTTTTTTTCAAAAGAACCATACCAACAACCAACAAAAGGTAATTTCGAAGGAACAAAATCCGGAGAAGAGGCTATATTTTTTAACTACCATCCAAGGTATGTTAAAGATTTATTAGAAAAAAATGGTTTTACAGTAATTAAAAAGCACGGCTGTTCATATATTCGCTCTGCTTTACTAAAAAAAGTCTTCGGGGAGGAGTTAATGATTCTAACAGAAAGGATTCTTCAACCTCTACTCTCTTGGAGCAATATTCCTCCGAGTGTTGTATTTGAGAGTATTATTAAAAAAGAAATAAAAGAAAATGTAGTCCATACATCTGAACTTGAAGATATTTTAGCTTGTCCAAAATGTAAAGGAGTCCTTTCTATTACAAACAGTGAGGCAAAATGCAAAAAGTGTTCCTTAACCTTTGTTAAAGAGAACGATATTTGGGATTTTAGAATTAAATAAATGGAATTCAAAAAGTCCTTAGGACAAAATTTCTTCATAAACGTAAATTTAGGAAACCAAATCCTTTCATATATTTCCAATGAGTCATGTCCATATATTGTAGAGATAGGCCCTGGAATTGGCTTTTTCACAATAAAACTAAAAGAAATGGGCAAGAATCTTTTAGCAATAGAGAAAGATAATGTTTTGGCTGAAAAGTTAGTTGCACAAGGAATAAATGTTTTAAATGTAGATTTCCTAGATTGGGATTTTAAAGAGTTAAGTGATAAGCAAGTTATATTCTTTGGATCTCTTCCTTACAATGTTAGTAAGCAAATTATTTCAAAAATAATATCTTCAAAATACTTTACTAACAACTGTTATTTCATAGTCCAAAAAGAAGTTGCAGAAAAATATATCGCAAAAGCTCCATATTCTAATCTTCTTTCACTCAGAACCCAAATATATGCAAATTGTAAGAAAATCCTTGATATTGGACCATCCTCCTTTAAACCATCCCCAAAAGTAAACAGTTCCCTTATAATGTTCTCTCCTACCCAAAAAACTTTCCCTGTAGATATCTCCTCTTTTAATTCTTTCCTCGAACAATGCTTTACACACCCAAGAAAAACCCTCCGAAACAACCTAAGAGGATACAAATTTAGTAGTGATTTTGACAAATTATTACAAAAACGACCTCAGCACCTTTCTTTAGAAGAATATCTACAACTCTTTAACGACAAGAGCTCTGTTCTGGTATAATCAATAATATGAAAAAGAAGAAAATTTCTTCTACACGAAAAAGGGAGGATCAAAACACTCAACTAGGACTAAAGATAAAGGAACCTTTTAAAAACAAATTCTTTAAAATAAAAGGAAAAACAGACTCTCTTTTAACACAACTGGAGGTTAGAAAGTTCCTAAAAGATATATTCTTCTGGTTTGTTTTGGTAATTTCACTTCTAATGGTTGCTTACCAGGTATATATAATAGTAGTAAATCTAAACAGCCTTCCATCTTTGCTTCCAATTCTTAGATACAATATCGCTGCATCTGCGAAATTAACTTCAAAAATATATCTTGTAATATATCCAGCAATATCTCTAGTTTCCCTTGCTGCAGCGACCTTCCTGACTATTAGGGTCTACAACAGAGAGAAGTTTTTAACCAAATTGCTCCTCCTGTCTGCATTACTTTGTTGTGTATCTATGACAATATCTCTAATTCAATTAATTAATGCATTCTAATGGATTTTTCCTCTTCAAACATCATACTACAAAAGCTCCTTACACATTTTTCAGATTTAATTACTAGTGACTCATATTCGAAATACTTTGATTTCTGGCCTATTCTACTTATTGGTATTGTAATTTCTCTTATATTAACACCACTAATAGGACATTTTGCTCAAAAATATGACATTACATACAAGCCTTTTTCGAAAAGAAATGAAAAGGATTTTGATAATCCACAAAAAGCTATGCACGAAGGGATTACACCCTCTCTGGGTGGATTGGTCCTTTCCCTATCTATCTTTGCCGCTATATTAATATTTTTTAAACTTGATAGTTTTACGATACCAATATTAATAGCTCTTGGTATTTTAATAGTTGGCTCTTTTCTTGATGATATTCTAAATTTACCTGCCAAAGTTCAATTCCTCTACCAAATTCTTGCAGCTTTAGTAATTTCTTTCTCCATTATTAATCTTACAAACATCTCTTTTTTTAATATTGAACTCCAAAGTATTTCCTGGGACTTTTCAATCTTTCATTTACAACAATCCTTTGTTTTCCCAGGAGATTTAATTCTTTTTGTGTGGATTCTGATGTGTATTAATGCAGTTAAATGGACAGCTGGTTCTCCAGGGATAGTAGAAGCTAATTCATTAATAATATTTGCACTAATATTTGTAATTGCATTAAGAAAAAATGCCATTTTCTCCTCAACATTAAGTATTCTTGCAGTTGGAATACTGCTTGTCCTTGTAATGTTCGCGTTTCCACCACAAAAGATTATGAGTGGCTCCTCAGGGAAAACTGTCTATGGTTTTTTGATCTGCATCCTTGCAATTATCGCCGACAGTAAGATGTCAACAACACTCATGTTACTTACTCTCCCTTTAATAGATTTCATATATGTCATTGTAAAAAGAATTTTTGTAGTAAAACCAAAAAATCTCTTAACATTGCTTAGAATTAACGATACAAACCATCTTCATCATCAATTATTAAAACTTAATCTCTCAAGAAGGCAGGTTGTCCTTCTTGAAATGTCTGCTACTCTTCTTCTTGGTTCCTTTGCAATTTTAACCACTGGTGCTATCCGATATTTTGCTTTAATACTAGGTGTTTCGCTTGGAATTGCTTTTGTAGTATTCATAAATATCAAGGCATCAAGAAAAAGAATTGGAAATGAAGATGAGAAATCTCCTGAATCCAAGTATTCATATTAATCTTTAGTGGACAAACAGGGTACTCTTCCATATAATTTAACTGATGAGAAACCATAAAACTGCCATCATAATAGTAGGAAGCATACTCTTGCTTTCTATCCTTTTCTACTTCATTCCAATTAACAGAATAATTGGCTCTCTTCCAGTCATTAAACGCTTTTACAACAACACTACCCTAGAGATAGTTTTGCAAAATGGTAAAGCTAAAATATGGATAGATGGAAAAGAGTATGGAGAAACTCCACAGGAAATAGAGAATCTTAGAGAGGGAGAGTACACAATTGAACTCGAGAAGATAGCTTCTGGGGAAACTTTTTACAAAAAACAAACCTTTAAAATTCCACTTTACAAAAACACATCATCTAGAATAGATTTGGAGATTGGTCCAGAAAATATTCTTCATGGAAGTATAATGTATTACTCACCAGAACCAAAGATCTCTGCTTCAGAGGGCTTTCTTACGGTTACAAGCAATGCTCAAAAAGCAAAACTTTATATCGATGGTGAATATTTAAATGATTTACCAATTACAGAGGTTAAATTAAAAGAAAACCAATATCAAATAAAGGTTATAGCACTGGGTTATATGGATGTTGAAGTTCCAGTTATAATTAGAAAAGGCTATTTACTAAATCTAAAAGTTTTTAATTTTCCTATCCCCGTTAATTTTGATAATGTAGAAGATACAAATGAGTAATTCTGCCCTAACAAAAATCAAGAGTCAAACACCAGTGACAGTCATTGTACATGGAGGTTCAAGACTGGGTTATTTAATAACCAAAACCCTCATAGAACAAGGATGTCATGTCATTATTATTGATAAGTTTAATGCCCAAACACGAGAATATATTACAGAATTAAAAAAATCAAAAAGTGTCGATTTCTTCGAATTCAAAGGCATGGAAGCTCTTTTCAAAAATTTAAAACGTTTTGACTACCTCTTCTATCTTCTTAATGAGCAACTCTCACAAAAAGATTTTGACAGTAAAGAATTTCTTCGAGAAACAGGATACCTAGATTTAACACTAAGAAATGCAAGAAAAAACAATGCTAAATTCTCCTTAATAACTTCCCTTGCCCTCAACAGAGAACTTTCTAACAGGGTGAACAATTCAAAAGTAGCATCTCCCTCTCCATACTCCAACATTGAGTTACAGAAATACTGTGAGACCTTAGCAGCTGAGTTTAAAGACAAAACAAATCTGAATATTAGGATACTGCGAATTGGAAACCTTCTTGGCAAAGGAATTAACCGTGTAGACAACGACACCCTACATAATCTACTCAAAGATGCTACAGAAAAACCACAGATTACAATAAAAGGAGAAGGTCTAGATTTACACAATGTAATAAATGAAAACGATGCTACATATGGAATTCTTAAACTAACCTTTTCTGACAAAACAAAAGGAGAGGTAATTACCTTAGCAAACAAAAATAATTACACAACCCTCTCCATCGCTTACAAATTACTAGAATTGAACACAGAAGCACAATCCATTAAGTTCACGGAAAGTGAAAATACTGAATTTGTGATACAAGACCTCTATGTACCAGCTCCACATGCTACAAAATATGGATGGATACAACAGGTAACTCTAGAAGACTCTCTAATTGAACAAATTCAAACCTACTATGACAGTATAAACAAGAAATGGGATGTAGAGGGTAAGCAAAGATTAGAGAAAAAAGAAAAATCCAATGTAAAAATATACAAAACTTCTCTTGGAAACTTTGTATCGAAGCTTTTCACACCAATAAAAAACATATTCGCAAAAAAAGATTTTGACAGTTCACAAATATCTAAATATGTTGGGATATCTATTCTAACAGTCCTCTTTACTTACTTTTTTGTCTATCCTGTTATCGGTACGCTAATTGGACTAACGATTATTTCTTCATCAGCCAAAACTCTTAGCAACTCTCTCCTTGATTTAGAAACTTCCAAAGCAAAAAAAGAAATCACTGTTCTGGATAAAAATATTGACAGAGTGTCAGGGACATTGAGTAACTTAAAATGGGTGTTCCAAATAACTGGAGGAACAGACCTTTACAACAATTCCGTCGAATTAATAGTTGGTGCACAGTACGCAGTAGATGGAGCATCCGGTCTTTTAGATTCCATCGAGCCATTAGCATCCTACATTAAAGATTTTCAACCTGCAGTAGATATCCAAGGTTCACTGCCCTCTACTTCGAGAGAGTACAGAGAATATCTAATAGCAATGAAAGAAAACCAGTACAAGATAGATGATGCTACTTACAAAATCTCTCTTTCAAATGACATCGTGAACAGTGTTAATACCTCTGTCTTTCCCAAATTTCTACAAGACAAAATTCTAGAATTGAAAGATTTGGTAGAGAAATTAGATTCGACAACATCTGATTACAAAGAAATAATTACATTCCTTCCTGATTTACTAGGAGTGGATGGTCGACAAAGATATCTCATTCTTCTGCAAAACGAATCTGAGATTCGAAGCACTGGAGGATGGTTAACTAGCTACGGTGTAGTAGGAATAGAAGGTGGACAGGTAAGGGAACTTTTTGTCGATGACATTTACAATGCCGACGGGACATTGAAAGTGCAAGGTAAGACATTCAACGCACCTAAATCCATGAATCAAGCACTTGGATTGACAACTTGGAACTTCTCTCTTGTTAACTGGTATCCAGATTTGACAGAAACTTACTTAAATGCAGAGCCATTCATTAGAGCACTTGGCAAAGGAGACGATCTTGATGGAATCATAACCATAGATATAACATTTATACAAAAATTACTAAATAAATGGGGTGGAATAGAAGTACCAGGAGAAACAGAACTTGTAACAAGCGACAATCTTTATGACAAGATATTCAAATTACATGAGAATTTCACACCAGGAACAACTCAAAAGACCACTTTTCTTGCAAATCTAGCAAATGAAATAATACAAAAACTTCTTTCAAAAAATATCTCAGATTTAATATCTCTTTCCGATGTTTTTGGAGAATCTCTTGATGAAAAACATTTGCAAGCATCATTTAAGAACAGAGATGCCTTCAATTTCTTTAACTCTAGAGCTTGGGCCGATTCACTGGATTCAAAATACAACGAAGCTCCAATTGCAATTGATTGGAACTGGGGTGCAAACAAGGCAAATCTTTATCTAGAAAAGAATTACAACTTACAGGTAGATATTAAAGAAGAGGATACCATAGTTTTCAAATATACAATTGCTACAGAAAATACTTCTGAAAATCTTGTATATCCACAAGGCAACTATATTAATTACCAAAGAGTGTATGTCCCTTCATATGCTACAATCATTTCAGTTAAGGGAATGGACGACAATAAATACACAACATACAAAGAGAGTGGATTTAAAGTATTAGGGGGATGGTTTAATACAAATATTAAAGATGTTAATACCTTGGAAATTACATACCAATTAAAGAGGACTCCAGAGAATGCCTCTTTTCCAATTGTTAAAAATGGTGACAATATATTCCTAGCGATTGATCTTTTTAAACAACCAGGAGAGAAATCTCATGCATACAAATTAGATATCATCTATCCATCTTCGTGGAATATAGAGAATGCAGGCAATTTAAATGCTATTCAGAATCAACTATCTAGCAGATTCGAATTAAACAAAGATACAAGTTTTGATATCGTATGGAGAGAAACAAACTAGATTAAAACTTTCGAATTTTTCTTTAGGTACATATATATATCCAGAATCTCTTGAGTAGAAGTCTCGCTCTGTTGGGCAAATTTGCTAATTTCTTTTACAGACAAATCTGTATTTACAGGAACTCTATGACTCATTCCAATTGGAGAAATGAATGTAGCAATATGTTTCGATTTACAATTATGGCACGAAAAGTGTATAATGCTGGATATTCCGGTTCTCTGGAGTATATTAACATCTTCTATTACAAATGGAGACCCACACTTATCGCAAAATCTTGCAATTGTATCTATAAAAAACTGTTTTTTGTCATTTAAATCGTCTTTTTTGCTGTCCATATATAAATTATACCATAATTAAAATATGACTGATAAAAGTAAAGCAATCAAAAACTTGGTAGACAAGGGTAAAGACCAAGGATTTCTTACCCAAGAAGATCTATTAGATATCTTTCCTACTATCGAGGAAGATGTTGAATTGCTAGACGATATTTTCAAATCCCTTCAGGAGAATGAGATAGAGGTTCTTGAGCCGGAAGATACTTTGGAAGAGGTTGTAAAAGAGGAATTGACCCTCGAAAAGAAGATTCGAATACTTAAGACTATCCAGTCCAGCCTTTCTACAGATGCAATCAGGTCATATCTCTACGAAATTGGAAGAATCCCTCTCTTAACCGGTGAAGAGGAGGTGATTCTTGCAAAAAGAATTGAAAACGGAGACAAAGAAGCAGGTCAATTGCTCATTACTGCAAACTTAAGACTTGTGGTTAGTATTGCAAAGAAATACAGTAAGAGTGGATTAGAGTTGCTTGACTTAATACAGGAGGGAAATATCGGTTTAATGAGAGCTGTAGAGAAGTTTGACTACAAAAAAGGTTTCAAATTCTCGACATATGCTACTTGGTGGATTAGACAGGCCATAACCAGAGCAATTGCAGATCAGGCAAGAACAATTCGTGTACCAGTACACATGATTGAAACAATCAACAAATTCAACAAAGTGAACAATGTCTTAACCACAAAACTTGGAAGACCTCCATTAGATGAAGAAATTGCAAAAGAAATGGATATTGAACTTAGTAAGGTCGCAGAAATTAGAAAAATTAAACAAAACCCTGCACCTCTCTCTACACCAATTGGGGAAGAAAAGGATAGTAAGCTTCAAGATATTATCCCTGATGATTGGTCTCAGTCTCCAGAAGATTTTGCTACAGCTGAATATCTAAAAAACCAACTTAAAGATATATTAGATACACTCCAAGATAGAGAGAGAAGAGTCCTTTCACTCAGATTTGGCCTTGATGATGGAGTATCACGAACATTAGAAGAAGTAGGAAAAGAATTCGGAGTAACAAGAGAAAGGATTAGACAAATAGAGGCAAAAGCATTAAAGAAATTAAAAGAGAAATCTGCACAACAGAAGTTAGACGACTACATCGATTAATTCCCTTGTATTAAAACAGTAAATTCGGAAGGAGATACTGGAAAAGAATTCTCTGTCCTTTCGGTTATCTTTTCTAATTCCTCTAAATCAAAAGAATCTCTCAAAGTTTTTGTATATTCCTGTGCGTTTGGACTAACCTCTATATTGGTATTTTGGTAGTAAATAGAACCACCAACCCAGGCAAGAACAACTACCCCTAGTAGGATTAGAGCAATTATTGCTTTTTTTAACATTTCCATATTTTTATTCGTAAAAATTACTATTTTCTATATGATATATCCTCATATTGATACCAAAAGTGGTTAAACCATCTTTATCTACTTGGCTAGAATAGGAGAGTGACTCAACAACTGGATACATTGGCATACTCTCAAAATCTTTTAGAAGGTTTACTATATTCCCAACCCTTCCCTTTACTGTGACTCTCAAAGACCAAGGTACGAGATATTTTGCATTTATTTTATAATTATCATTCTTGTCGTATTTGTCAAAGCCCACACTACCAAGAGAGTAACCATTTCTTGAAACTACGGATTCAATATTTGCTAATAACAAACTGAAGTTCGCATCTGCAGGATATATAAGGGCTAAACCAGAGAAACTATCTTTAACCTGTGTATACTGTTTATCCAGCTCTGTTAAAGTCTCAATCTTTTTCGTTAACGCTTCATCTATCCGTTGCTTATCTTTAATCTCTTTGTTAATTCTAGTAATTGTTAGAATCGTTGGTCGGATAGCAAATATTACAAGGACAATTGCTACAGCTACAGTTACTGCGACAAAGATATATGACTTCTTCTTCTCAGGAGATTCTTTAATTATCTTTATATATTCTGTTGTATTTATATTCTTTTCTTCCATTATTCTTTTTCCTCAAACAAAGAGAAAGTTACTCGGACATTTATTTCGTTTGAATCTTTGGTTATTGAAAACCTAACATCATGGTAATCCGTATTGTTTTTGAGTGCAGCTTCGTAGTTCTTTATGGCATCAATATTATTGGCTGTAAAAAGAAAAGCAACTTTCCCTCGAGAGAAAGAAAAGTTCTTAACCTTCAAAGAAGAAGGTACTCCGTTTATTAATTCACTTATAGTGGTGGAGTTAATCTCCTGTTCTTCACGAATCTTCTTAACATCCACAAGCAGAGATTGGTAGTTGTCAAAAAGCACTGCGTTGCTCTTCCATGTGTCATTAGAGAGTAGAGTAACCTTACTATTTACCTCCTCGGTTAAATCATTGTTTCTCTTATCTAAGATAAATCTAGAGAAGAATACTCCCAAAACAACAACCTCAACGGCAATTAAGAGATATTTTCCAACTTCTGTTAACCATATATATGCATTTGACCATATGTCAGTAGGAGAATATACGGGTTCAAGGAAATCAATAGATTTTGGTTGTTTTTCTGATTTAAACATTTGGCAGTTTTAAAATCTTTTCTAAATTAGTATAGCATAATAATCACATATAAATGTATTATCTGCTCTCTATTTTAGGGAAAAGTATTACTGTTTCTCTAGCAATAAGATGCTGTATTGCACTGGAAGCACTTTGTGGAATTATTGGGTTGTAAAGATGTATAACTTTCTCTAAAAGATAGCTAAGGTTGTTAAGAATTTTTTCTGTTTGTTCTTTTTCCTTAGTCCAAGGTTCTTCTTTTGTAATATATTTATTCCCAAAATCTGCTAACTCATCTATTTTTTCTCCAGCAAGAGATATTTCAAAATCCTCATACAATCTTCGGACTTCTTCCACATATGTATCTACAGTCTTTTTGAAATCTTCCTCTACTAATTGCTCATTGTTGATATTAACTGCGGTTTTGTTTGCAAGATGGATTGTTCTGTTTAAAAGATTACCGAAATTATTTGCTAATCTTGAGTTATACATATTAATAAGGTCATCCTCTTTGTATGCACAATCTCCATATGTCGTTATGCCCGTAAGTAGATAGAACCTTACAATTTCAGCTCCAAATTTTTCCTCTTGGTCAAAAGGAGAGATAATATTTCCAATGGTTTTAGACATCTTTGTTCCATCTGGACCTAAAACCATTCCATGTACAAGCAACTTAGAAGAGTGGGGGAGTCCAACAGAAGCAAGCATTCCTTGCCATATAGCACCCTGAAATCTCAAATTGTCAGGACCACATAGCTGTATTGCAGGCCACCATTCATTCAATTTTTTTTCATCCGTTCCAAAACCAACTGCATTTACATAATTAGTGAGAGCATCGAACCAGACATAGAGAACTTGTTCTGGATCATCTGGAACTTCAATTCCCCATGGAAGATTCTCTTTAAGTCTTGAAATACTAATATCTTCTATCTCTGCAATTATTTTTCTCAATTCAGGAATTTTAGACTCTGGTTTAAGGAAATCTTTGTTTTCATCTAACCATTTCAAAAGAGGTTCTCTGTATGTAGAAAGTTTAAAAAAGTAATTTTCTTCTTCTTTTAATTCCGGAATTGTCTTGTGATCTGGGCATTTGCCATCCACCAATTCTTTTTCTGTTATGTATCTTTCACATCCGACACAATATCTTCCAGAGTATCTCTTCTTGTATATATCTCCTTTCTCTTCACATTTTTTCCAAAAGGTTTTTGCAGCTTCGTGGTGTTCTGGAGTAGAGGTTCTGTAGAAGTTATCATATTCAACAAAGAATAGTTTACAAAAGTCTTTAAATCTTTGTGCATATTTGTCTACAAAATCGTTAAGAGATAATCCTTCCTCTTTTGCTTTGTTAAATATTTTCTGTCCATGTTCATCTGTACCTACATTAAAAAAAACATTTTCTTTTCCTAATTTGTTTTTAAAATATCTTGAGAGTGCATCTGCTTGTACAAATTCTAAGGCATGACCAATGTGCGGTTCTGCATTAACATAGGGAAGTGTAGTTGTAATATATATTTTTTGTTTGTTCATAATACTTTTGATTATATTACATTTCATTTCTCTTCTCTAGACATCATGGACATAACGAGGATTTTTCTTTACAATTGTTAATGGGACTGTTTCCCAATCCATACATCGGAGGAATATGTGACAAAAAAAAAGAAAAAAGTGTCGGAAAGGAAGAAACAGAAACCTTGTGGGAGAACGAACGGAAAAAGATTCCACTAAAGAAAGGAGTCGGATGTGAATAATCCTGGAAGTCTAAGTACTGAAAGGAGGTGATCCGAACTCAAATAACAGGGAGAACCATTATGGTTTTCATCACACCAGTTTTCCCTGTTATTTTATTTCTTCTCCCATTAACAAATCCTCTGCTAGACCAATCTTTACTAACTCTTGCCATACAGCTTCAGTAACAAACGGGACGAAAGGATGCATAATCTTAAGATTGTTTTTCAATATCCAAAGTAATTCGGAAAGCTTCTCAATTCTAATATCACTACCAATCGGCTGATCTTTAATCTCTTCTTTAATTTCCTCAATCCATACATCACATAACTGATGCCAGAAGAATTCCCTTATCGCTTCTGCTCCAAGATTAAACTGGTACTTCTCAATATATCTGGAAACACTAAGAATGTGCTCTCTTGTTCTGCTAATTCTTTCTGTATCCAATGGCTCATGATTCTTAATACCCTCTATCTCACTTTCATCAATATTCATTAATATGAATCTACTGGCATTCCATATCTTGTTAACAAAATTTCTGTTCCCTTTAATCTTCTCTTCTCTAATTGGTGCATTTGAACCTGGAAGAGCATCCGAGTAATACCAAAGTCGAAGAGAATCTGCCCCATATTTTTCAAAAACTTCACTTGGCTCTATACCATTACCCTTAGATTTTGACATCTTACTTCCATCTGCTGCAAGTATCATGCCAGTTAAAAAGACAGTAGGAAATGGTACTTGGTTAGTTCTGTACAATCCCATCATTATCATTCGTGCTGACCACCAAAAAATGATATCTCTTGCATGAATCATTATCTGTGTAGGGTAGTATTTCTTGTAATCATCTCCATCTGGTCCTCCTAGAGTAGAGTAAGGCAATTGTCCTGAACTAAACCATGTGTCAAAGACATCTGTTTCTGCTTCCCAACCATCTCCAGGATTATCTTCTCCTAGCTTAATCTCACCAGTTCCATTCGCTTTCTTTCCTGTTTCATTTTCATAGTCTGCTACACTTTTTCCTTTATTTTCATTTAACCAGTCATACAGTTCTTTTCCCCCATTATACCAAACAGGAATTCTCTGTCCCCACCATAGCTGTCGAGATATACACCAAGGTTGAATATTTTCAAAGAAAAATTCCAATGCCTTCTGTTGCCCAAAAGGTATCACTTTAATTTCCTCGGATTTGATCGCACCTAGAGCTTTCTGTGCTAAGGTTTCTACATTTAGATACCACTGATTTGAGATGATTGGCTCTATTGGAGTCTTACATCTCTCACATATTGATACTTCGTGTTTAATATTTTCAATTTTCTCTAGTAATCCTAAATCTTCTAACTCTTCACAAAGAGCTTTTGAACATTCTACTGTTGTCATTCCCTTAAATCTCTCTGGTATATTTCCAGTCATCTTTCCTTCGGAATCTATTACATTTTCAATTTCCAGTCCGTGTTTCTTACCAATTTCAAAGTCAACAGGGGAGTGAGCAGGGGTAACCTTTACAGCTCCTGTGCCTAGCTCCATATCTACTTCCTCATCACCAATAACCGGAATTTCTCTACTTGCAATTGGCAAAAGAAGTTTTTTACCAATATATTTACTGTATCTTTCATCTTTAGGATTAACTGCAACGGCAGTATCTCCAAGCATCGTTTCTGGACGAGTAGTAGCAACAGTTATCCCATCTTTCCCGTTTCCAACTACAAATGGATATCTAATATATGCGAAAATTCCTCTTCTTTCTTCATGTTCAGTATCTATATCCGCTAGTGCTGTTTTACAATTAGGACATTGGTTTACAATTCTCTTGTCTCTGTAAACAAGCCCCTCTTCATACATCTTGTAGAAAGTGTCGTAAACAATTTTTGTTAATTTAGGATCTAATGTAAAAAATTCCCTGCTGTAATCTGCTGAAAGACCAATTCTTTTTTCTTGTCTTCTGGCGTTATCTGCATTCTCTATACAGAAATCATAACATCTTTTGTAGAATTCATCTCTGCCAATATCCCACTTACTTTCTCCTTTTGACTCAAGAATTTTTGTAAATGCTGTTTCTGTTTGTATTCCAGCATGATCTTTGCCTGGAACAAGAAGAGTAGGATGGTTTGTCATCCTCATATATCTTGCCAATATGTCATGGTATGAATATCCGCACATATGGCCTAAATGAAGGTTACCATTTGCATTAGGAGGAGGTAGTACAATCGTAAATGGTTTTTTAATATCTCTGCTTTTTTCTTGAAAATACTTCTCTACTACTTCGGGGTTAGCTAGCTTGCTCTCTTCCCACATTTGAAAGATTTTTTCTTCAATATCCTGAGATTCAAACGTTTTTGGAATATCTCTTAACATGTTATTACTCTTACTAATATTGTATTAAAGGCTTTCCCATTATATCACATCCAAATATCTGATATAATGGGCTATATGAAAGAAAATAGTAAAGAATTTCTCAAATTATGTACACTTTCTGGAACAGCAGAAATCGGAAGAAATTGTAATTTTGTAGAATATGGTGATGAAATTGTGATGATAGATGCCGGATATGCATTCCCAGGACACGAGATGTACGGAATCGATTATTTAATTCCCAATGTTAGTTACCTAAAAAAGAATAAAGAAAAAGTTAAGGCCATACTCATAACCCATGGTCATCTTGATCATACTGGTGCACTGAAATGGATACTTCCAGAACTTGGATACCCTCCTGTATATGCTGGAGGATTTGCCAAAGCCCTCATTGAAGTAAAGATGAAGGAGTACAAAATGGAAAACAAGGTCAAAATTATTAGTGTAGACAGAAAATCTACCATAAATATTGGAAGAAATTTCAAAGCTACCTTTATTGGGATTAATCACAGTATTCCAGATGCCTTTTCAATCTTTTTAGAATCTCCAAGAGGAAATATGTTTTTCTCAGGTGATTACAAAATCGATATGTCTCCTGCGAATGAACCTCAAACAGATTATGAGAAATTGAGACAATTAAGAGGGAAAATAGACTTAGCTTTAATGGAAAGTACGAATGCTTCCAACCCTGGCAAAGCACCCTCTGAGACTGAAATATTCCAAAACTTAGGAGAGATAATCTCCCAACAGAAGGGCAGAGTAATTGTGGCAGCTTTTTCTTCTCTAATTACTCGTCTTTACTCTCTTGTAGAGGTTGCCAAAAGAACAAACAGAAAGATAGTTCTCTCGGGAAAGAGTTTAGAACAGTCAATAGATATTGCAAGACAAAAGAATTACATAAAAATAGATGATAATCTCATTGTTAAAGAGAGGAATATGTCAAAATATCCAGACAATGAACTTCTTTTGCTTTGTACTGGAAGTCAAGCTGAGCGGTTTGCTGCTTTAAACAGAATATCTCTCAATGAGCATAAGTTCATAAAGATTAAAAAGGGTGACTTCGTCATAATGTCTTCTTCTGAAATTCCAGAGAATATTAGTAGTATAGAAAAGATGACAGATAGATTAATTGGCTTAGGTGCAGATTTAATTAAAGATAGTATAGAGTTAAAGATTCATTCTACTGGTCATGGAAATCAAGAAGATATGAAGATGATGTACAACCTCATACAACCTAAATATATAATGCCAATACACGGTCCTCTTACATTCAGATATTTCAACAAGCAGAATTTCGTAAGATGGGGAGTTGATGAAAAGAACATTTTTCTTACAGATGATGGGCAGACATGGCTTTTCAATGGTTACTCATGGAGTAGAGGTAAAAAGATAGAATCTAAGCCAATCCTCATTGATGGACTTGGAGTAGGAGATATCGGAGATATTGTACTTAAAGACAGAAAACAGCTTTCTTCGTATGGAATCTTTGCTGTAATTTTAAATATTAGCTCCAAAAACAAAAAAATAATTGGAAGACCAAGATTCATCTCTAGAGGATTCATATATATGAAAGGCTCAAGAGAGCTTCTTCAAGAAATAGAGAACCTTGTAATGGATATTCATAGAGATTGGCTAAACAAATCACAAAGAGAAAAAGTATTTAAAGATGAGGAGCTACGAGAGAAGATAGAGAAGGAGCTTTCCAAACTCATATATAAACGAACAGAAAGAGAACCAATTATCCTAACAGCTATCATTTAAATACCTGCAAATATGTTATACTTTCATATATGCTAGGACTGCCTTTTTTAAAAAATTCATCAAAAAATCTTCTCGATGGTACTACCAATTTAATTGCGTTGGACATAGGTACAGAGCAATTGAAAAGTATCCTCTTCTCGATGGGAGATATTGGAATAGATATAAAAAAAATATCTAGAATCGACCAGCAACAAAATGCAATGAACAAAGGTATCATTACTAATCTAGATACTGTCTTAGATAATTGTCGGCTTTCTATCTCTGAATTAACCTCAAGATTAGCAGATGAAGAATTACCAAAAAATGTAGTAATGGGAATTGCTGGAGAATATATACAGGGTGTTTCTATCATCGTAAATTATCAAAGAGAGGAAAACTACGATAGAGAGGTGACACAGAAAGAACAAAACAAGATAATTGGACAGATTAAAGCCAAGATTGAAACAAATGGAAAAGAAGATCTTGGACAAAGAACAGGTCTGCGAAATGAAGACATAGATATACTTCACATTACACCTACAGGATTGGAAATCGGGGGAATGCCAGTAGATTCCCTGGTCGGGTACAAAGGTAGAGAAGTAAAATTACATTTTTATGCATCCTTTGCACCAAAAACATATACTGAAGCACTAAGAAAGGTTGCTCAAGAACTTGGCCTAGAAGTAATTGGCATTGTCTCACAGCCATTTTCTGTAGCAAGAGCGTTTAGTGGTTCCTCTAATAGAGATTTTTCTGCTATCTTCATAGATATCGGTGGTGGAACAACAGATATAGCTGTAGTTGACAAGGGTAATGTAGTAGAGACCAAGATGTTTGCCTTTGGAGGAAGAACATTCACGAAAGAAATAGCAAAAGTCCTTCAGATAGATACAAGGCATGCGGAACAAAGAAAGATTAAATATGCAGAAAAAGAATTAACAAGAGAACTTTCAAATACAATTCAAAAAATTGTATACCCTGTTTCAAAACTTTGGATGAAGACATTAAAAACAGCTCTTGCCTCTTGTGATGATATAGATTCCTTCCCTCCACAGATATATCTATGTGGTGGTGGTGCTCTTTTACCCGAAATGAAAGGAGCTATGCTAGAGTTCCCATGGAAAAAATATTTGCCATTTACCGTTGTTCCAAGGATTGAATTTTTCAAACCAGATAGATTGGACAAAATAGTAGATAATAGTGGGGAATTGAAGCATGTTTTCGACATTACCCCTGCTTCCCTTACGAAGTTTGCATATGATTTAGAAATAAGTAAGAATAGGAATATAAAGATATAATGGATGAAATAAAGAAAAATACAAAATTAGTAATTGGAAGAGATGACGAATTAACAGATGTCGTTACTGGAATTCTTGAGGCTGAAACTGAAAGAGTCATACTTACCTTCGCAGACGAAAGTGATCTACTCATAAGTCCAATCAATCTTTCTGTTCTCCAAGAGACCGCAGATGAGGCAGAAAAAGTTCTTGTAGCACAAATAATTAAAAATCCAACTGGTCTAAGAAATTCCTCCATTGCCGGATTAACCACAACAGATTCTCCCAATAATCCTACAGAGGAAATGTGGATAGAAGCTGAGGAGAAGAAAATAGCTAGACTTGCTCCAAAGCCAAAAGATAAGCCTCTTGAGAAAAAAGAGGATTTACCCGAAGAGAAAAGTGCATCTACATTTGAGAAAAAAATAAACGATGCAATACAAAGAAGTAGGGAAGGAATTGCTACAAAAGCAGTTGAGAAAAATGTTCAGAAAGAGGGAGTGTTTCTTGCTTTAGATGAAGATTTACCTACAGAAGCACCAGAGAATATAGAAGATGTCCCAATTAAATTTGAAGATTTCCCAGAAGAGACTATCACTCCAAAACCGCTCTTAAAGAAAGGTTTCAAATTACCAACTGTAAACTTCAAAGCTTTTTGGCCATTCAAGAAAGGTACTGGAATATCTACGCCTACTGGTATTAAAAAATATCTTCCAATCGGTATCCTATCCCTTATCTTAGTCACAATCCTCGCCGCAATCATATATATACAGACTGTTCCTTTTGTTAAGGTTGCAGTATATGTGGAATCCAAGGAGGTAAGCATAGAGAAAATCTTTGTAGGAGATGAAAATATTAAACAGATAGATTTTGACAATTTAAAAATTCCAATAAAGGTTGAGTCAGTAGAAAAAGACAGATCCTCTACCATAAAAGCTACAGGTAAAGCATACACAGGAGAAAAAGCTACGGGAAAAGTACAGCTTGTAGGTACGACTTCGTGTACACAAGCAATTGCCTTGCCTGCAGGACAGATTCTTTTATCTTCGGAAAAAGTATTTACTCTAGATAGTGCAACAACGGTTCCTTGTCCTGGATATATAGAAGCCAGTGTACATGCAAGAGATTTCGGAACAGAGTACAATCTTAAAGCTAATTCAAGTTTTGTAGTGCAAGGCCATTTAGATACAGAACTTTTTGGTTACAATCCAAGTGCACTTACTGGAGGAACCAAACAGGAATATACAGTACTTTCTCAAAGCGATGTCGATTCTGGAACTGAAACTTTAAAGAGTGAGGCAGGGCTAGAAGCTGAAAATGAATTGAGGGATGCTTCAAATGAGTGGAGCATAATCGAGGATTCAATCAAGAGTGAAGTTGTAAAAGATAGTATAAAAACTAGTGTTGCAGTTGGTGCAGCAGGTAGCGATGTAGACCTTTCGTTAAAGATTAAAAGCTCTGCTACATACTACTTAACAGAGGGTTTTGACGAAGGGATTTCTGACTTGCTGACAAAAGAAGCTCTGGAGAAGAATTTGTTTGAAAGTGACAGTAATCTAGAGCTTGGTTTAAGCGATAGTATAGAGAAGACAATCTCTGTGGTAGAAGATAGTAAAAATGGTGTTAAGATTAAGTTGGTAGCAAAAGGAAATGTAAGTCCTAAGGTAAACAAGGAAGAAATAATAAATACACTCAAGGAGATGAAGTGGGAAGAGGGATTAGAATATCTTCAAACATTACATTTCTCTGACAAAAGGATATCTGCTAGTTTCTTCCCAAAAAATATTCTCTCCAAATATCCTTACTTTCCTAAGAGACGGGGAGGAATAATTGTTGAGATATACAATATATAAAGCCTTTATTTTGCCATTATTTCCTGATAGAATTGCGTTGTTATATGTACCTGTAGCTCAATAGGATAGAGCAATTGCCTTCTAAGCAGTAGGTTGTCGGTTCGAGTCCGGCCAGGTACGCCATAAGGAGAGATGCCTGAGTGGTCGAAAGGACACGCTTGGAGAGCGTGCGTATGAGAAATCATACCATGGGTTCGAATCCCATTCTCTCCGCCAGAACACAAACACGCCATAACAAAAAACAAACCCATGGGAGATATTAGAAAAGAAGTAAAAGCAATAAAAACAAAAGCATAATCCCCTGTGGAAGAGAAAAGGTGTAGTGATCAAAAGATATCAAAACAAAAATACATACCAATACCAACACACCAAACAGTGTAATCTTTACAATATTCTTTCTACATACATCTACCAACAACCACATATACAATCCAAAACCAATTAATCCCAATTCTGAGAAAATTAACAAAAAGAAATTGTGTACCGGTTGAAGAAGCAAAACATTATTTACACTCCTTGGAACATCCCCCTCCATTCCTTTTACAAAATTACCAATACCAATTCCCGACAACCAATTTTCCTTAATAACCCTTAGGCTAGATCTCACTAACTTTACCCTGTCCTCCCAACTTGTATCTCCAGAAGAGAAAAGATTAACAAATCTCTCGAAAAAAAGTGGAAGTGAAAAAACAAACAACTTACCCTTAATAATCTTTGCTCCAAAATAGACAATTAGGACTAGAACTGCTAGCAATATGGATACCCTTGAGAATGTAAAAAGTAGAGAAGTGAAAGATAAAAGAAGCAAAATATATGGAAGAATTTTAAACCTCCCTTTTTCATGATTAATAAATGTAAGCGCAAGTAATATATTGAAGAGTAAATACCCGGCCAAGAGATTTGGATGAGGAAAAGTTCCATATACTCTCAAAAATACCTCACCTCCCAAGGTTACAAAGCTAGAACCTTGCATACCACTTACTACTTGAGATTCTCCTAAGAAACCAAGCCCGAGAGAACTTCCTCCTGTAAATTGTAATATCCCAATAATTCCTTGTATTAAAACAGATATTACAGAAACCACAAGCAACGGTTCTAAATATTTCTTCTTTCCTTCTTTAAAGAATTCAAGAAGGGAAAGAAAACCCAATATATAGAGAATTAATCTGGCAGAGTTTAAGAAAGACAGAGGGTCATTTAATAGAACATTCTGAAGCCAAAGGAAAACAACAAACAATGGAAGAACAATCCCATATCTTTTAAATATATCTACAAACCATTGCCATCCATTATGTAGTAAAGAAGCTAATAAGAGCAGGACAACCCCTAAATCAAGAATTGAAAGAGTAGGGACAAGATAGTTAACATACACACCCTCTACATATGGACTATACAGTAGTATATCGTTACCAAATATTTGAACACTCTGTGGAATCTGGAAGGTTATGTTAAATGGTAGAATAATTAATATATACAGGAAAGAGGAAAGAAATATGTTTTTGCTAAAGAAATAGAAACAGAAGAGTAAAATAAGTGAAGAAAGAATTGTAATTAATCGCAGGGGATTCTCACTACAAAAGAATAAAGATAACAAAATACCAAAAAGGATTACAATACCAAGAAAAATATAATCTTTTGAAATCTTCTTCATTATTCGATTGTATCAACAATCGCTATTCTTTTATAGGAACGATAACAATATGCCTATCTCTGTCCTCTCCTCTGCTCTCTGTCTTAATATCCTTGAATTTATCCAATGTTAAATGAACAACTCTTCTGTCGGAAGGTTTCATCGGTGGAAGCTCTATCTCTTCTCCGAGGAGTCTAGCATCATCCGCTTTCTGTAGTGCCATCTGCTCAAGACTCTCATCTTTTGCTTTTCTGTAATCACCAACATCTACAAAAACTCTGAAATCTGTTCCCTCGTCCAACTGTCTCCCAATTATCACTTGTAAAATGAATTGCAAAGAGTCCATATGCCTTCCTCTGTTACCTATCAGATATCCTAGATCCTGACCCTCAAAAGATATCTTGATATATTTAACTCCCGTATCACTATCTTCTATCTGACAATCTCTCTCGCAATCTACCTCGAGAAGCTTACATAGTTTATCTACTTCCTTATTTACTAATTTAACAATATCTTTATCTTTCATAAGATAAATATAATAATTTAATTTCAAAATAGAGTGGGGCTATTCTATCTTCTCTTCTTTGCTTTATCAATCATCCTTGTAAAAAGATTCTGGACTCCTGCCTTTGTTTTGTCAAAATCTAGGATGAAATACTGTACTATTAACATAACAGACTGAACTGTCCAGTAAAGACTCAACGCGGCAGGGTAGGAGATCGCGAAGAATATTGTCATAGCAGGAAGTAGGAAGTTCATAGATTTAGTCATTTGCTTTTGCATACCCTCCATTGATGGGACATCTCCTTTTTTACTTTTTTGTGGAGTTGGAGCAGTGATCCCATTTGGATTCTGAATCGCTTGTGTAAATTTGCTGGTGAAAAACTGAGAAATACCAACGAGAGCTACAAGTATTATGTAGTAGATAGAATGTATGGATGTTAAGCCATATTGATTTGAGATTCCATATTTGGAAATTATAGCCATAGCTTCTCTTGAGATTGTTCCATCTTTAAATAATTCTATAATCTGCAATGGACTATACTTCATAAATTCTGAAATCTGGTTTAACTGCTCCCCGTCAACATTTCCATTCAATTGTCTTGCCAAATCCCAGACAAGAAACTTAGTACTAATGAATACATCACCTGTACCAAATGCCCACTCCTTTACAAATGGATATAATCCTTCAAATGTATTATTTGTGACAGCTCTTAAAACCGCAACCAAAATGGAAAGTATTATTAACTGAGGGATAAAGCTCACGAGACAACCCAAAGGGTTGTAACCAACTTTTTTGTAAAGTTTAACCTGCTCTTGAGAAAGCTTTTCTTTGTTATTTGCATACTTCTTTTGTAATTCTTCAAGCTGAGGCTTCAAAGATGACATCTTCTTTGTCATGTTTGCCTGACTTTTTGTAAAAGGAATAAGGATTAATCTTAGAATAATTGCTATCGCTATAATTGCCCAACCAAGGTTATCCCCAAATAAATGGTAGAAAGAAACCATAAGGTTTAGGATCGGGTAATAAAGTACTGTGTTCCAAATTGTTGTAAACATTTTTCCAGTTGGCTAAAGTAACTTCCGATTATATACAAATATTCATATATTTGCGAATAGGTAATTAAGGGACTGGATCTGGCCCAATCTCCTTAGTCCAAGGATTACACCTTAAAACTCTTTTTATAGCTAAAATACTCCCCTTTATAACCCCATATTTTTCTACTGCCTCATAACCATACTCTGAACAAGTAGGGATAAACTTACAGTACCTAGTATTTGGAAACAGCATTCCTAAAAGACCATGGTCTAAAGAAAACAGAGCCTGATAGATCTTTATCAAAAATAAAACTCCTCGTTTAATCATTTAATATCCCTTTCAACTGATTTTGTAATTCCTTTTTCAAAACATCTTTACTGTCACAAAATTCAAAAGCAACATACTGAAAAATATAACCACAATTATCTAACTCCATTTCCTTTATACTCTCTGCTACTGCTACTCTAAGAATTCTTGTAAATCTATGCCTTTGAACGGCACCACCAATTTTTTTACTTACCACAAACCCAAACTGTGGGGTAGAACTGTTCTCTATCTTTAACGCAATTAACATCCCATATTTACCACGAATTTTCTTACCATTTTTATATACAATTGGAAATTGGTTTACAGGTAACCTGTATTTTTTATTAAGCATATTACTATCTTATACTTTTTGTTGGCTTTTTTCTCAAGAGGCTATACTCTTCGCTTGCAGAAAGTTTTACTCTTCCTTTCGTTCTTCTTCTTTTCAAAACATCTTTTCCAGCTTTAGTACTGTTTCTTTCCATGAAGCCGAATTTTCTGATTCTTTTTAAGTTTTTTGGCTGATATGTTCTTTTCATATATTATCATCAATAGTTAATGTCGGGGTAATTATATAGTAAGCATACCTCTTTGGCAAATACACAGAGACCTGAATATACTCTAGTAATTTTAGAGCCGTTTGAGAAAAATACAAACCCTTGTCTTTGCTACATTTCTGCGAGACTTAAACAAAGATATCCACATTGTTTTGAAATTCAATATAATGGAAAAAGTCCCAATCGATCGGACACTGCCCTCAAAACTGCCTAAATATTTTAAAACCTTTTTAAATGGAGAAAGCAGACTTTGCGGAGCATGTAGAAAAATTACCAAAACCAGAGATTCTCAACTCACATGCACAAAATACCCAGATTGACCCAGATGAGCTTTGGAAAAGTGCTAAAGAAAATCTGCGCTTAATCATAGGTCCAAAAGTCTTCGGAGGTATTTTCGGTGGTTGTTATATAGAAAATATTCAAAATGGCTTGGTACAAATATCATGCGATGCATCATACAAACGAGAAAAGATTCTAAGAGATTACAAAACCACATTAAAAAAAGCTTTACTTAAATCTTCTGGAAGAAATTTCGAGATAGAGATTAATCTTCGAGAGCAGGATACATTACAAAAGGAGAAATACCTGTACCATGATCCTACTCAGAAAGAGGATATCTCTCTGGATCTTTTCTCTTCTGCAGAGAAAGAACAGAAGCAAAAAGAAAACGCTCTTAAAAATGCACAACTTAATCCCAAATATCTTTTCTCTAACTTCATAGTTGGTCCAAACAACAGACTCGCAGAGGCAATCGCGGAAGCAGTTGTCGAAGATTTGGGTAATGCATACAATCCAGTCTTTTACTACGGTGATACTGGAGTAGGAAAGACACATCTAATGCAGGCAATAGGCAACGAAGTATTGAATAGAGATGCAAGCAAGAAAGTGGTATATATCTCCATAGAGCAATTTCTTAATGAAATGGTTGAAGCCATTAGAACAAAAAGAAACGAAGATTTCAGAAACAAATACAGAGCTGTGGACTTGCTAATGATTGATGATGTTCAGTTTGTAGAGACATATCCAAGAACTCAAGAAGAACTTTTCCATACCTTTAATACCCTTTACCAAGCAAACAAACAGATTATACTTGCCTCAGACAGACCCCCAAAAGAAATCAAGAACATTACGGACAGACTCAGGTCTCGTTTTCAAGGAGGAATGGTTGCAGATATCCAAGCTCCAGATTATGAAACAAGAATGGCAATACTTAAACAGTACCTTCTTGAAAAGAATAGTTCTGTAGAAGTTCCCGAAGAATTTATGCAGATGATTGCCAAAAACATTGACAAAAATGTCCGTGAGTTGGAGGGTTCTCTAACAAAGGTTCTCTCGTTAATTAAACTAGGAATGAATCCAACAGAAGAGGATATTGCAAAGCTTCTACAAATTGACTTAGAAAGCAAAAGAAAAAAAATTACTCCCATGAAAGTCATAAAAGCTGTTTCAGATGTATTTGATGTTAAAATCTCTGAGATTAAAGGGGACAGAAGAACGGCATATATCGCTCAGTGCAGACAGATCGTGATGTACATACTTCGAAACGAACTTTCTATGCCACTCGAAAGAGTAGCAAAAGAAGTAAACCGAAATGACCATACCACAGTACTACACGCATGTGAGAAGATAGACTTGCTCAAAAAGAAAGACCCAAAGTTCAACGAGAGATTAAATGAATGCTACAAAATCATAAGAGATTAGTGTGGACAAATCGGTGGATAACTATCTGTATTCTCCGGATAACTAACCCTCTTTTCCACAGTTAAGAAATCCTTTCTACATAATAATCTCTTTTTCTACCGACATTTCTTAAGGGTATAGATAACCACACAGTTGTTGAGTTTGTTAAAATTATCCCCTAAATTAATCCACACCAGAAAACACACCTAAAACAAATAATCTTTACTCCTTAAAGCATATCTTTGAATTCAAATATCCACATACCAAATACACACTGAAAGATTGTTTTGCAAAAGCATTTGGAGCAGTTATCTACATATCCATACTCTCTACTAATACAGCTACTAAATATATTAATAAATAAAATATAGAACAGGGTTACAACGCTACAAGAAAATTCTCCTTAAGAGAAAAAAATGATACAATATACAGAAGCAAAACTGTCCCATACTTAATCTTTTTACATATATAAATATGCAGTTTTCTTGTAACCAAGATACGTTTTCTAAATATATAAACATAGTAAGTAGAATAGTAAACAATAAACCCGGTTTACCAATTCTTAACAATGTTGCTTTTGAAACAGTCAAAGGCAAGTTACTAATGAAGACTACAGATTTAGAACTAAGTGTTAGCACATGGATAGGCTCAGATGTTAAATCTGAAGGGAAGATAACTGTGCCTGCGAAACAATTGGCTGAATTTGTAAATTCAATATCTGAAGAAAAGATTGACTTCGAAGTAGAGAAACAAAGCTTTAATATTTCAACAACTAACAACTCTGCAAATTTCAATACAATGCCTTTTGACGATTTTCCTTCAATTCCAGAGATAAAGGATGAGAAAGATTACTTTGTAAGAATAAACAAAGGAGATTTTGCTAATGCAATAAATAGAGTGGCCTTTGCTGCAGCTACCGATGATATTAAACCTGTGCTTACAGGTATCAAAATGGAGATTGAAGGAGATAGTGTCTCCTTTGTAGCAACAGATGGGCTAAGACTTTCTAGACAGATTGTAAAAATTGAGAAATCTGGTAAACAGAAGAGCTTATTAATTCCTGTTAGAGCATTTGAGGAGATATCGCATATTGTTTCTGAACTAGACAGTGAAGATGAATGGGTTAAGGTTTATGTAATAGAAGACAGAAATCAAGTACTTTTTAAATTTTCAGATGTAGAGCTATCTTCTAGATTAATAGACGGAGAATTTCCTGAGTACAAGCAGATTATTCCAACAGGTTTTAAAACGCAGTGCGAAATTAACAGAATGGACTTTCTTAATTCACTAAAAGTTATTAATATCATTGCAAGATCTGTTTTAGGAAACAAAATGATTTTAGATATTGCAAAAGAAGGGATTTCTCTTTCCGCTACGCAATCTGATTTGGGGCAAAATCAAAGTAGATTCGACTGTAAGGTGGAAGGGGAAGAATTAAAGATTGCTTTTAGTGCCAAATTCCTTGCCGATATTCTTAATCATATTGATTCAGAAGATATTATATTTGAATGCTCAGAACCAGTTAGACCAGGAGTATTCAAAATTAAAGGAGACGAGAACTTTGTGCATCTAGTTATGCCTATGATGCTTTAGGCTTCTTGTCTTTAACCTGATACCCAATACCGTGTACTGTTCCAATTAGGCTTTTATCTTGGAGTTTCTCTCTTAACCTTTTAATATGCACATCTACAGTATTTGAACCTACATACTGTCTGTAATCCCACACATGGTCGAGTAACTCACATCTTGAAACGGTTCTGTTCTTGTTCCTAACCAAATATTCAAAAAGTTCGAACTCCTTCTTTCTCAAATTAATTTCCTTTTCATCTTTCAAAACAGATTTTCCCTTTGTATCAAGAACATAACTACCAATATATATACTTTCATCAAGATAGCTCTTCGGTCTTCGAATAAGAGACTGAATTCTAGCTAATACCTCTTGCATAGGGAAAGGGTAGGTTAGCACATCATCACCACCTTTGTTTAGAAATTCAACCTTTTCAACCCAGCTACCTTTGTTACACACACCAAGAATTTTAGTATTTGGACTATATTTTCTTATATATGCCAATATTTCATAAGAGATTCCTTTTTCCAGATTAATATTTAGTATTACAAAGTCAAAGATATTTCCTTTAACGAGGTTCTTATTTATGAAGGAAGAAGAATCTATTGATGTATTATATCCATAGGAATCCAGAGTTTTTTGAAGAAGATGGGCAAGAGTATTGGAATTCTCTATAATTAATATATTCATAATGAAAGTTATTTAATTTAAGTGACTCTCATAATATTTACTAAGAAGTAATTATTTTAGTCCTAGAGAATAACAACGATGAAATATGTTTTTAGTTTAGTAAGTGTAATTATCGTATCTGTTGGTTTTTTGTTTTTTCTTTTTAATAATCCCTACTTTGTCCCTACCAATGGAGTGGGAGAGATCGAGTGGTTAAACATCTTTGTATTACTATTTCTTCTTGTCATAGCTGTCTTCTGCGCTATCTCTTTGGCAGTTTTCGGCACAATGACATTACTAAGGAAGGATTTAAAAAGAAGGAGGAGAATATTTATAGCTTCAAAAGTAGCTCTGTTTTTCAGTCTAGGGCTACTTCTTGTTTTTCTTTTGAATTTCTTTCATGTACTAGATTGGATTTGGGGGGTATCTATACTTCTAGTTGTGTTAGTAGCCTCCTTTGTTATATGATTTCTGTATGGTAAAGAAAGAAAATAACAAATTTCAAGATGAATTAGAACAACTTTCACAGATAATCTCCGGGGAAGTAGGGCTAAGGAAAAGAGAGGAAAGTATCAAAAAAGCAAAAGAGGAAGCAGTAGAAAACCAGAAAAACATTAGAAGAAAGAATATAGTAAAAGGGAAAACCAAGTTAGAGCAAGATCCTATCTTTGAAGATGAAAAACCAGTTGTTCAGAATATTAAGCTTTTTGAATGGGAAGCACCAGATAGGTATGAATTCAAATTTAGCAGCAAGCCTTTCTTAATAATTGTAATACTTTCACTTTTTTTCATACTTCTTTTAGCTATCTTACGAAAATACTTCCTAATGGGTTCTATAATAGCACTTCTTTTTGTAATATATGTTTTGGGAACTACCAAGCCACAGATAGTGAAGCACAAGATAACAGCAAGGGGTTTTGATACAGGTGGGAAGCTTTACGAGTGGTATCTTTTAAAAAATTTCTACTTTACTAAGAAAGGTGATCAGTTGATGTTATTGGTTGAAACTAGTCTGAGATTTCCTGCTATGTTAATATTTTTGGTAGACGAAAAAGACAAGGAAGCTATCTTTGTTTTATTACAAGATAAACTTTTATACAAAGATATTAGAAAACAGGGTAGTTTAGAGAAAATAAATTACGGGGAGTATATCCCATTAGAAAAGATTTAGGAGGGATGCCTGAGTGGTCGAAAGGGGAGCTCTCGAAAAGCTCTGTCTCGCTTGCGGGACCGGGGGTTCGAATCCCTCTCCCTCCGTTGGTTAGTTATCCATAGAGATGATTAATATGTGGACAAGTGCCCGAGAGGGCATTTTTTTGTTTCTGTATCAGTATTTTTAGAGATATGGAATACTATATAAAATGATTATCGGACTATGGGGGCGGGTGTTATGCGGATATTTATGTTATACTTGTTTTATATAATTTGATATTTATGTATATATGGAAGCCTTTCTTGGAATATTAACTCTTGGTTTCGCTTGGTTTTGGATTTTAGTAATACTTCTCTATCTTTGTAGTATAGCTTTCTCAATTTGGATGCTAATTGACTGTATCAGGAGGGAAGAAAGTAACTTCAAGGACAAGACTCTTTGGACCGTACTTTTGGCAGTTGGTCTTTTTCTTGGATATAGCTTAATAATATCTGTTGTATATTACTTTGTTGTAAAAAGAGAATTAGATAAATAGATATTCTTTGTTTACTTTAGTATCATACATTTATGAATGCCCCAAATTCAGGTTTAAATTTTCTTCCAAAAGAAGAAGAACAAGTTAAAAAAGGCTTCTCTGTGCTAGACTTTCTCGTTATCTTATGTGCTTTGTTTGTTATTGCATTCCTAGGATATCTAATAATTAACCCCCAAAAAGAGGGCGCCGAGAATAGAAATGTTGTAAGAAATGCAGATGTGTCATTAATTCTCTCTGCTGTTGCGTCATATACAAAAAAGACTGGAGAAATCCCTGATGTTATTCCCATTGGGGAGGAATGTGTAAAGTTAGGAAATGAAATATGCAAGATGGGGCCTTATGATTGTGTAGGTATGGTAGATCTTTCTGTTTTGAATAGTAAAGATGAAGGAGAGGAAATTGTAGCTTCTATACCTTCCGATCCTACAAACAAATCTACAAATGGGACGGGATATTATATTACCCAGGACGGTAGCGGTACTGTTACAGTGTGCGCTCCTTATGCAGAGAGGGGAGAGCTGATATCTTTTGAAAAATATCTGTATTAATAATATATTATATTATGAAGCCAAAGAGATTAAAGGAAGAACATATTGATATGCAGTTTCTTGCCCTCTTGATTGCTGTCCTTGCTTTTCTTATCTTCGCACTTTTCATTGGGGATATTATTTGGATTAAGGATTTCCAGTATTTCATCTCCTTTCTCTCAGGTATTATGGCTCTGTTTATAGGGACACTTGCTCTTCTAAGATACTACACAAAGAAGACTAATCTAAACTTTCTGTTTCTTGGAGGTGGTTTTGTAGGTGTTGGACTTATTGAAATTTTACAAATTATGCTAGAGGTAGAGGATTTCCAGAAACTTTTTACATTTACAGAGAGTGGTAGCTATCCTCTCTCTAGTGCTTTAGCGAAAGCTTTTCTAGCCACTCTTTTCTTGATTAGTTGGTTTGTTATCAGAAAAAGAAAGGGTAGGGGAAGAAAAAGGGAACTTCAGTTAATGGGTGTTGTTTGTCTTACATTTATTCTTTTTGTCGCGACATTCATAATTTTGCTTCTCCGCGGAGTAGAGGTAGATAGCTTTACTGTTGTACTCATAGGGCTTTTCTCTCTTCTTCTTTACATTCTTTCTTTGTTGGGATATTTGTTTAATAAAGGGTGGTTGTATGACGATTTTCATTATTGGATAATTTTTACTTTATCCTTTCTTATTTTATCTCAAATATTCTATCTTCCATTTTTAAATATCGAATATATCCACATGATAAATCTCTCCACATGGGCGCATTTCATAGCCTATGTTGGTATGTTAGTTGGTTTCCTTAATAGCATATACATGATGTACCAGAAGGAGAAAGAGATACAGCAAGAGTTAGAGGAGAAAAATCTTCTTTTAGACGAAACAAAAGCAAAGGTCGAAGAAGCATATCTTACTCTTCGCAAAGAGAAATGGGAGTTAGTGAACAAGAAAGGAGGGCTCGGAAGTATCCTTAAGGAAATTTCCAAGAAATAGTATGGAGATATTTTCACCAAAATTAAAAAAATACCAAAGGAAGTTTGGTTATTCTTATGCTTTGGGAACATATCCAACTATAGATTTACTGAAATATAAAAGTGGGAGTGTACTGAAAGTGCTTTTGAATTCGCATCACGATGGTAGTGAGGGTGTGCAAGAGGTTCAGAGGCTCTGTAGAGAGTTGGGGATTAAAATAGAGGAACAAGACAGGGCAATAGAGAGGATTGCTTTTAAGGAGAATACATACACTGTAGGGGTGTTTAAAAAGTATGTGTGTGAATTAGAAAAGGGAAAGAATCATTTGGTTTTGGTAGAACCAAGGAATATGGGAAACCTGGGGACAATAATTCGTACAATGTTAGGGTTTAATGTAAGGGATTTGGCTATTATTAGGCCTGCTGCAGATATTTTTAATCCAAAGGTTGTAAGGTCAACAATGGGGGCAATATTCCAGATTAATTTTAAATATTACGATACTTTAGAATCATATATTAAAGAGTTTGGTAATCATCATATATATACCTTTATGCTCAATGGAGCAAAGGATATTAGAGAGGTAGAGTTTGAAGAGCCTTTTAGTATGATTCAGGGTAATGAGAGTAGGGGCTTACCAGAGAGTGTTAAGAATTTAGGTGAGAGTGTGTATATCCCTCAATCCAAGGATATAGATTCACTAAATCTTTCTGTTGCTACAGCTATTGGTCTATGGGAAAGTAGTAAAAAATGATATAATGAGAGCAGGAATAATACATTCCTATGCTCTTTTTCAATATGGGGACGTAAGGCTTTCGACAGGAGTTTGCGTCTAGTGGTCACAAACTGAGGGTTGTCTCATAAATCAACACACAAGGATAAGTGTAAAAAATAATCTTGTCGCCTTTGCAGATGGTTTTACAGCAAGACTAAGAGCTGCTTTTGCAACTCCAGTTTATGCGTTTAACTTTGCATAAGGTTTAGCTATTAGTTTAGCTAATGTCTTTTATTTCTACTCCTGATTAGGAATCTAAGACAGTCGTTATCAGGATATGTCAGTACTGCTTTGTCGGTAGAGTAGTATATGATGAATATAATTACTGAGTAGTTAAATCTTTTCGTTAATCCTTTTAGATTTGACTAACTATACAGGGTTAACTATGTTTGTACATGATACTAGACAATACTTATGGACGTGGGTTCAATTCCCACCGTCTCCACCA
>ERZ795030.187-NODE-187-length-102830-cov-9.014867_pt1 | contig 102830 bp, 55 predicted proteins | sample MGYA00375122_ERZ795030 | MGnify/ENA primary metagenome ERZ795030 (study PRJEB30165, sample SAMN05720146) | activated sludge metagenome | isolation source: anaerobic digester from wastewater treatment plant | place: Japan | collected 2015-04-20 ... | reverse complement strand
CGTCGCCGTACCCGGAATTCGCCTCCGTGTCCGTCGTCGCTACAACCTTCACCGACCCGTCCGTGTCGTAATCGATCTGGCCTGCATCGCCTACGATCACATGGTCCCCGGCACCCGCTTCGATCGTATCCGCTCCGTACCCGCCAATAATGTGCTTCGTCCCGGCGCCCGTCTTGATCGTGTCCGCACCAACGCCTCCACCCTGCGACAGTACCGTCGATACGATCCGGTGAAGCTTCAAGGCTCCCGATCCGTCGGCCTCGTAACTCACCTCACCGTTGTCGCCAAGGATCACGTCCGTGGTGCCCGTAGTGGTCGAAAGATCCGTAATCTTATCCGATCCCATGCCACCCAGGATATGGTTGTTCCCGTCTCCGGTGATCGTGACAATGTCGTCCCCGCCGTACTCCGGATGATCAACCGTGTCCGTTGTCTGAAGCGTCTTCACCACTCCATGGGAGTCGTAATCCAACTGACCGGCGTCGCCAACCACGATGTGATCGCCAACTCCGGATGTAATCGTGTCCGAACCATATCCGCCAACGATGTGCTTTGCGCCGTTGCCGGACGAGATGACGTCATTCCCGCCGCGCGACGGAACCGTCGAGACGACCTGGCTCAGCTTCAGCGATCCCACAGCGCCCGCATAGGTCACCGTGCCGTTGTCGCCCAAGATCACGTCCGTGCCGTCCGCCGTCGTGATCGCATCAACGCCCATCCCGCCAAGAATCACGTTGTCGCCGTTCCCGACCGTGATCGTATCGTCCCCGCCGTACCCCGAGTTCGCCTCCGTGTCCGTCGTCGTCAGCACCTTCACCGACCCGTCCGTGTCGTAATCGATCTGGCCTGCATCGCCTACGATCACATGGTCCCCGGCACCCGCTTCGATCGTATCCGCTCCGTACCCGCCAATAATGTGCTTCGTCCCGGCGCCCGTCTTGATCGTGTCCGCACCAACGCCTCCACCCTGCGACAGTACCGTCGATACGATCCGGTGAAGCTTCAAGGCTCCCGATCCGTCGGCCTCGTAACTCACCTCACCGTTGTCGCCAAGGATCACGTCCGTGGTGCCCGTAGTGGTCGAAAGATCCGTAATCTTATCCGATCCCATGCCACCCAGGATATGGTTGTTCCCGTCTCCGGTGATCGTGACAATGTCATCCCCGCCGTACTCCGGATGGTCAACCGTGTCCGTCGTCTGAAGCGTCTTCACCACCCCATGGGAGTCGTAATCCAACTGACCCGCGTCGCTAATCACAATATGGTCGCCCGCTCCGGATGTGATCGAATCCGCTCCGTAACCGCCAATGATGTGCTTTGCGCCGTTGCCGGACGAGATGACGTCGTTCCCGCCTCGCGAGGGAACCGTCGAGACGATCTGGCTCAGCTTCAACGATCCCACCGCCCCGGCGTACGTCACCGTCCCGTTGTCGCCAAGGATCACGTCCGTGCCCGTCGCAGTCGTGACCGCGTCCGCTCCCATACCGGCCAGGATGTGGTTGTCCCCGTCGCCGACGTTGATCGTGTCCGCGTCACCAAAGGCCGAATCCACCTCCGTGTCCGTGGTCTGGAGAACCTTCACGGCGCCATCCGTGTCATAGTCGATCTGACCGTTGTCGCCGATCACGTTGTGGTTCCCCACCAGCGCCGTGATCGTATCCGATCCGAATCCACCGATGATGTGCTTGTCCCCATTGCCCGTAGCAATGACGTCGTTCCCGCCTTGCGATGGCACCGTCGATACGATCTGGCTCAGTTTCAAGTCTCCCACAGCTCCCGCGTACGCCACCGTCCCGTTGTCACCAAGGACCACGTCCGTTCCCGTCGCAGTCGTGACCGTGTCGCCACCCATCCCCGCCAGGATGTGGTTGTTCCCGTTCCCGACGTTGATCGTATCCGCGTCACCAAAGGCCGAATCCACCTCCGTGTCCGTGGTCTGGAGAACCTTCACGGCGCCGTCCGTGTCGTAATCGATCTGACCGTTGTCGCCGATCACGTTGTGGTTCCCCACCAGCGCCGTGACCGTGTCCGAACCGTACCCGCCTATGATGTGTTTCGTACCGTTACCCGTCGAGATGACGTCATTCCCGCCGCGCGAGGGCACCGTCGACACGATCAAGCTCAGCTTCAGCGATCCCACGGCTCCCGCGTACGCCACCGTCCCGTTGTCACCAAGGACCACGTCCGTTCCCGTCGCAGTCGTGATCGCGTCCGCTCCCATGCCGCCCAGGATCACGTTGTTCCCGTCCCCGACCGTGATCGTGTCCGCCCCGCCGTACTCCGGATGGTCCACCGTATCCGTTGTCGTCACGACCTTCACCGCGCCGTCGCTGTCGTAGTCGACTTGGCCGTTGTCACCGATCACCACGTGGTCGCCCGCACCGCCCGTGATCGTATCCGCACCGAACCCGCCGATGATGTGCTTCGTCCCGGCGCCTGCGTTGATCGTGTCAATCGCACCCTGGGACAGCAGCGTCGCAACCGCCTGGCTCAGCTTCAGCGATCCAACAGATCCCGCATAAGTGATGGTCCCGTTGTCGCCCAAGATCACATCCGTGCCGTCCGCCGTCGTGATCGTGTCCGCTCCCATCCCCGCCAGGATGTGGTTGTTCCCGTTCCCAACCGTGATCGTGTCATCCCCGCCGTACTCCGGATGGTCAACTGTGTCCGTCGTCGTCAGCACCTTCACGGCCCCGTCGCTGTCGTAATCGATCCGGCCGTTGTCGCCGATCACGTTGTGATCGCCCATCAAGGCCGTGATCGTATCCGTTCCGTACCCGCCAATAATGTGCTTCGTCCCGGCTCCAGTCTCGATCGTGTCATCACCGCTCACAACCCCGTAGTCGCTCCCGTGAGAAAGAACCGTCGATTCAACCCGGCTCAACTTCAATACTCCGGATGCGTCGGCTTCGTAACTCACCTTGCCATTGTCGCTCAGAATCACATCCACGGTATCCGCCAAGGTCGCATTCGATTTGATGACGTCCGCTCCCATGCCGCCCAATAAATGGTTGTTACCGCTCCCCGTGATCGTGATCTGGTCCGCTCCACCGTACTCCGGATGGTCCACCGTGTCCGTCGTCTGAAGCGTCTTCACCACTCCATGGGCATCGTAATCCGCCTGACCCGCGTCGCCGATCACTACATGATCGCCCGCTCCGGATGTAATCGTGTCCGCACCATATCCGCCAACGATGTGCTTTGCGCCGTTACCCGTCGTGATGACGTCATTCCCGCCGCGGGACGTCACCGTCGAGACGATCGAGCTCAGCTTCAAGTCTCCCACAGCGCCCGCGTACGTCACCATCCCGTTGTCCCCAAGGATCACATCCGTACCCGTACCCGTCGTGATCACATCAGCGCCCATGCCGCCAAGGATGATGTTGTCGCCGTTGTCCGCCGTGATCGTATCATCGTCGCCGTACCCGGAATTCGCCTCCGTGTCCGTCGTCGCTACAACCTTCACCGACCCGTCCGTGTCGTAATCGATCTGGCCTGCATCGCCTACGATCACATGGTCCCCGGCACCCGCTTCGATCGTATCCGCTCCGTACCCGCCAATAATGTGCTTCGTCCCGGCGCCCGTCTTGATCGTGTCCGCACCAACGCCTCCACCCTGCGACAGTACCGTCGATACGATCCGGTGAAGCTTCAAGGCTCCCGATCCGTCGGCCTCGTAACTCACCTCACCGTTGTCGCCAAGGATCACGTCCGTGGTGCCCGTAGTGGTCGAAAGATCCGTAATCTTATCCGATCCCATGCCACCCAGGATATGGTTGTTCCCGTCTCCGGTGATCGTGACAATGTCGTCCCCGCCGTACTCCGGATGATCAACCGTGTCCGTTGTCTGAAGCGTCTTCACCACTCCATGGGAGTCGTAATCCAACTGACCGGCGTCGCCAACCACGATGTGATCGCCAACTCCGGATGTAATCGTGTCCGAACCATATCCGCCAACGATGTGCTTTGCGCCGTTGCCGGACGAGATGACGTCATTCCCGCCGCGCGACGGAACCGTCGAGACGACCTGGCTCAGCTTCAGCGATCCCACAGCGCCCGCATAGGTCACCGTGCCGTTGTCGCCCAAGATCACGTCCGTGCCGTCCGCCGTCGTGATCGCATCAACGCCCATCCCGCCAAGAATCACGTTGTCGCCGTTCCCGACCGTGATCGTATCGTCCCCGCCGTACCCCGAGTTCGCCTCCGTGTCCGTCGTCGTCAGCACCTTCACCGACCCGTCCGTGTCGTAATCGATCTGGCCTGCATCGCCTACGATCACATGGTCCCCGGCACCCGCTTCGATCGTATCCGCTCCGTACCCGCCAATAATGTGCTTCGTCCCGGCGCCCGTCTTGATCGTGTCCGCACCAACGCCTCCACCCTGCGACAGTACCGTCGATACGATCCGGTGAAGCTTCAAGGCTCCCGATCCGTCGGCCTCGTAACTCACCTCACCGTTGTCGCCAAGGATCACGTCCGTGGTGCCCGTAGTGGTCGAAAGATCCGTAATCTTATCCGATCCCATGCCACCCAGGATATGGTTGTTCCCGTCTCCGGTGATCGTGACAATGTCATCCCCGCCGTACTCCGGATGGTCAACCGTGTCCGTCGTCTGAAGCGTCTTCACCACCCCATGGGAGTCGTAATCCAACTGACCCGCGTCGCTAATCACAATATGGTCGCCCGCTCCGGATGTGATCGAATCCGCTCCGTAACCGCCAATGATGTGCTTTGCGCCGTTGCCGGACGAGATGACGTCGTTCCCGCCTCGCGAGGGAACCGTCGAGACGATCTGGCTCAGCTTCAACGATCCCACCGCCCCGGCGTACGTCACCGTCCCGTTGTCGCCAAGGATCACGTCCGTGCCCGTCGCAGTCGTGACCGCGTCCGCTCCCATACCGGCCAGGATGTGGTTGTCCCCGTCGCCGACGTTGATCGTGTCCGCGTCACCAAAGGCCGAATCCACCTCCGTGTCCGTGGTCTGGAGAACCTTCACGGCGCCATCCGTGTCATAGTCGATCTGACCGTTGTCGCCGATCACGTTGTGGTTCCCCACCAGCGCCGTGATCGTATCCGATCCGAATCCACCGATGATGTGCTTGTCCCCATTGCCCGTAGCAATGACGTCGTTCCCGCCTTGCGATGGCACCGTCGATACGATCTGGCTCAGTTTCAAGTCTCCCACAGCTCCCGCGTACGCCACCGTCCCGTTGTCACCAAGGACCACGTCCGTTCCCGTCGCAGTCGTGACCGTGTCGCCACCCATCCCCGCCAGGATGTGGTTGTTCCCGTTCCCGACGTTGATCGTATCCGCGTCACCAAAGGCCGAATCCACCTCCGTGTCCGTGGTCTGGAGAACCTTCACGGCGCCGTCCGTGTCGTAATCGATCTGACCGTTGTCGCCGATCACGTTGTGGTTCCCCACCAGCGCCGTGACCGTGTCCGAACCGTACCCGCCTATGATGTGTTTCGTACCGTTACCCGTCGAGATGACGTCATTCCCGCCGCGCGAGGGCACCGTCGACACGATCAAGCTCAGCTTCAGCGATCCCACGGCTCCCGCGTACGCCACCGTCCCGTTGTCACCAAGGACCACGTCCGTTCCCGTCGCAGTCGTGATCGCGTCCGCTCCCATGCCGCCCAGGATCACGTTGTTCCCGTCCCCGACCGTGATCGTGTCCGCCCCGCCGTACTCCGGATGGTCCACCGTATCCGTTGTCGTCACGACCTTCACCGCGCCGTCGCTGTCGTAGTCGACTTGGCCGTTGTCACCGATCACCACGTGGTCGCCCGCACCGCCCGTGATCGTATCCGCACCGAACCCGCCGATGATGTGCTTCGTCCCGGCGCCTGCGTTGATCGTGTCAATCGCACCCAGTTCGGGGTTGGTGGCCTGCAGCCTGCTCAGCACTCCGGCGGCGTCATACTGAATCGACCCGTTGTCACCCAGGATCAGGTCCGTTCCCGTACCCGTCGTAATGGAATCGCCGGCGATACCGCCGAGGATGACGTTGTTTCCATCTCCGCCGTCGATGACATCGGCGCCTCCCGCTGCCGCGTCCCGCGTCGTGACCAGGGTCGCCTGACGGTTCACGCCGTCCGTCTGGAAGAACGAGACATCGGCCTCTCCGGAGACCGACTGGGCGGGGGTGAGGACCACGCGGTCCGTGAGACCAAGCCCCAGGCGGGTGACGACGTTTCCGGATCCGTCAAGATAATCGATCCGCCCCTGGTCGCCGAAGATCGTGTCGCCGCCCTGACCGCCTTTGATCGTATCGGCGCCCAGACCGCCGAAGACGGTGACGGCCAGTGTCGATGCGCTCGCGTCCACATGATCGTCACCGGATTCCGTATTGAGGGCAAAGAAACCGTCGACGGCGGCATTCAGGGCGACCGTGACCGTATCGTTGCCGGCGGCGGTATTCACGACCGTGATCGTCCGATAACCGTCGTCCCGCTTCATGGTGCCCGTCACGGTGAAGGTGTCCGCTCCCGAGCCCAGGAAGATTTCGAGATTTTCCAGACCGGAGTAATTGATGAACGCGGGGTTCGTGACGGCTCCCGAGGCATCCTTCACGCCCATGTTCAACCCGCTCAGCCGCGTCGCCGTAAGCGTTCCCGTCTGGGCCGTCGAGTTCAGGTCGTTGTACACGACGGCCACATCGATCTGCTGATCTTCGGCGACAAAGAAGTTGGGCGAGAGGTTCGTGATGGCATATTGACTGGCTCCATTCGGCAGCGTCGTCCATTCGGATGCCAGGGTCGTCGGATTCTTCAGGGTAAGGACGCTCAGGGAGGCATCACCGGGGTCTGCGGCGATACTCGTGATTCTCCAGAACCTGCCGAGTCCGGATCCCACTCCGATTTCGATGGTCCGGCCCACCAGCCTGCTCATGTCGGCAAGGCCGAGGTCGACCACCGCGGCTTCCAGGTCGGCCGTCTCGACCGTCATGCTGTCCGTTGCCCCGGCTGCACCGGTCCCCGTAAACGCCACGACATTGTAACTGGAGGCGGGGACATTGGTTTCACCGGGAAGGATCAGTACGTTGCTCAACCCGCCGCTGGTCCCCTCGCTCTCCCCGCCGTAAATCGATATGGGGCCGAGAATCACGTCCAGGGTGCGGCTTCCCACAGGTTCCGCTTCCGTGTGATAAATGACGTTGCCGAAGGCGTCCCTGTCTCCGGCATCCACCTGGACCGGCAGGCCGGTGTCAACGGAGATGCGGCTGGAGATAATGAACGTATCGCTCCCCAGCCCCCCGTAAAGGCTGATACTCCCGTCCGCAGGCGTGCTGAGGATATAGAACTCGTCATTGCCTTCACCGCCGTCAATGGTGATCTGCTCCACATTCTCGTAAGTCAGGGTCCTTCCCGCTCCGTAAATGGCATCCCAGGTCACTTCAAAGACGTCGGAAAACTCCGTTCCGATGAGCTTCAGCGTGTCGTTCCCGTCTCCGCCGTCGATCGAGACATCGGCGTTGGCGACATACTGGACGAAATCCCTGCCCGCCTGTCCGCTGATGCTGGTCCGCGATGATTCCGCGGCAAAGGCCCTGACGGTAAAGGAATCGTCCCCCGCGCCGCCGAGCAGGGTGATGCTTCCCTTGTTGCGGAAAATGACAAAGCTGTCGTTGCCGTCCTGTCCGTCGAAGGTCGTCTGGAAGCTCACGCCGTTGCTGAGGAATCCGCGCGTGGTTTCGATCGTGGCAAACACGTCGTCGGCCGCCACGCCCGCCAGGGCCACATCCCGTACCGACTTGAAGACCTGTCCCACCTGGAAGGTATCATTCCCTGCGCCGCCGAGGATCAGCGTCTTGACACGGTTATCGTCCACGGTGACGTTGTCGTCGCCGCCCCGGGCATCAACGATCAGATCGTCGATTGCGCTGGTGTAGTTGACCCTCTGCACTTCGGTTGCGGGATTGGCATTGAGCGCCGCCACGAAGGCCTTGCCCGCCGCGTTCGAACTGGCGCGCATCAGGATGGTATCCGCCGCATCGGTCCCGTTCACATAAAGGGTATCGCCGGTGGCAGGAGCGGTCGCAGACAGCTTGATCGTGTCCGTATCGACAACGGCGATGTAATAGATCTGCCCGTCCGTCAGCCCGCCGATGCCGGAAGCGCCGGCGAGATACCGGACCGCCTGCCCGTTCAGGAATCCGTGCGACAGGTAGGTGATCGTGTCGGCGCCGGCATCCACGGCACCCGCCGGTATCTGCCGGTCGTCAAAGGCCTGCACGAGCCTGTTCGCCGCTCCCGTGCCCGGACCGGTCAGGTCGATCGTCACCGGCGCCGCCTTGACCGCATCGGCCCGCGTCAGGGCGAATTTCACCGTATTGTCGTCCACCTTGATGATATAATAGACCTGTCCGTCCTGGAGGCCGCCGATATTGCTATACCCGCTGCCGCTGTTCAGATACTTGACCATCTGGCCGGTCGTATATCCGTGCGCCGAGAGGGTGACCGTATCGGCAGCCGCATCCACCGCCGAGGCGGGGTCGAATGCCTTGGTCAGGCGATGCGCGGTCCCGGTACCCGCAGCCGTCAGGTCGACAGCCCTCGAACGCGATGCATCGTCCGCCGTGGCCGCCAATTGGATCGTCGCCGCGTCGATCTTGATGACGTAATAGTAATACTTGTTTTCGAGGCCCCCGATCTTCGTATTGGCGCCGTCGATCGTTTCGTAATAGACCATCTGGCCGGTCGAATAATCGCCGGCATCCAGGGTGATCGTGTCGTTGGCAACATTCACGGCCGCAGTCGGGTCGAACAGCTTCTCGTCCGGAGCCACCAACTGCCCGGTACCGGCGCTGGTCAGGTCGACGACTGCCGGGGCCGCACCGGTGTCATCGATATTGATCAGGGTATCGCCGCTGCCGTCGTAGTTGACGGTATAGATATCGTTCCCGGCCTGTCCGTCGATATTGAGGGTATTCCGGACCCCGCCGTCATTGGTGCTGGTCAGCGACGGCAGTTTGTCCGCCGTGATCTCGTCATCGCCGGCGCCGCCGTACATGTTGGTCATTCCGCTCACTGCGCCGAACACGACGACGTCCTTGCCGCTGCCGCCATAGATGTTCGTGAGCCGCACATGCGTATCGGTGACATCGAGATGGTTCAGACCCGAACCCAGGCGGAGATTCAGGGTGTTGAACAGGTCATAGTCAATGCCCAGGGATGCAATGACGGTATTCTGGTCCGCGTTCCCCATGCCGAGCCCGGTGATCCGCGTTGCCGTCACGATGCCGGTGTTGCCCGCGGCGTCGCCGGAATCGTGGACGTTGAGGATATTGTTCCCCCCGTCTCCGCGGAGGGTGAGCAGCCCGGATATCTCGTTGACGGTGTTCGCGGCGTTGTGGACATGAACGACGTCGTCGCCGGTCCCGGCGTTGACGAAGGTCGCTGCGTCCACGCGGTGAACGTTGATCGTGTCCGCGCCGGCAAGGGTATTGAGGGTCGTCGTTGTCGAGGCGGATGTGCTGTCGAACGTAAAGGTGTCTCCGCCTGACCCCAGCGAGATGTTCAGGGTCTCGAGGGTCCCGTATGTGATGCCCGCCGCCGCGTTCACGGCGCTCTGATCGGCATCGCCCATGCCGAGTCCGGTCAGACGGGTCGAGGTCAGGACCCCGGTGTTCGCCGCCGCGTCGCCCGTGTCGTCCACATTCAGGATGTCCGTGCCGGCCCCGCCGGTCAGGGTCAGGAGGGCACCGATAGCGTTGACGTCCCCGGCGAAGTTGTTGAATCCCGCGAGGCCCGCCTGCGTCCCGACATTGACGATGTCGTTCCCGGCGCCCACGTCCACGGTGGTCACGCCGCTGATGGTCCGGATATTGACCGTATCCGTCCCGGCGTTCGTATAGAGGTTCGTGGCCTGGGCGTGGGTGCCCTCGATCGTCAGGGTGTCACCGCCGGAACCCAGGCGGATATTCAGCGTCTCCAGGGTGCCGTAGCCGATGCCGGCGCTCATCCCCAACCCGACCAGTTCCGTAGCGCGCAGCGTGCCCGTGTTGGCCGCCGCATCGCCGGTGTCGTCCACGTTCAGGATGTCCGAACCGGCCCCGCCGGTCACCGTCAGTCGCGCGCCGATTCCGTTGACGTTGCCGTTGACGTTGTCGATGCCCGCCCGGGAACCGACGTTGATCCCGTCGTCGCCGGAACCCGCATCCACGGTGGTGGAGGCGCCGATGGTGCGGATGTTGATCGTATCGGCGTCGTCGCCGGCGAACACCGTCATTGTCGCCGCGGTCGCCAGCACGTGCACGACATCGTTCCCGGCCAGCGTCGAGATCGTCGTCGTTGTCGTCACGTTCGTGATGGTGACGGTGTCGCCGTCGGCGTTGCCGTTGACCTCGAGTTCGCTGCCCGTGATCGTCCCCAGCAGGCTCATGGTGCTGCCGACGCCCGCATCCGCGTTGCCGTAGTCGCCGTCGATCGTGACCTTGTTCACGGCCTGTACCGTGCTGCCGGCCTGGAGCGATACGTTGTCGCCGGCCCGCAGAATGACCTGCGACGTCGTCGAACGCACAGTGACGCCGCTCAGGATCGTCAGGTCGTCGCCGGCCGCCGCCGTATCCGATGCGGTCACGATGATCGTCCCTGCGGCGACGATGTTCTCCGAAATAACGACCGGGCAGCCCGCGGTGATGTTCACGTCTCCGCCGCCCTGGAAACCCGGATCTCCGCCGGCGACGACGCCGCCGACGGTGAGCGGCGCGGCGTTCGTCACCCAGGTGGTTCCCGTGGTCGCCTTGCCCTCGATGTTGCCGACCTCCGTCGTGATCGGCTTGTCGGAGGCGCCGATGTTCTGGCTGGCGAAGAGGTAGGTCTTGCCGGAGGTGACGTTCGAGCCGCTGGCCCGGCCGTTCAGGATGCTCCCCGCAGGCGCCGCGATGAAGGCCGTACCGGCGTTCGTGGCCACGGTGTTCAGGCTCAGGTTGCCCAGGGTCTCGATGACGTGGGTGTTGAATTCGCTGGCGGCGGTCAGGGTCCCGGCGCCGGAGAAGGCCGTGTCGATGTCCAGGTCGTCTCCCGAGGTCCCGATCGTGCCGAACAGCGCCACGAGGGTCACGTTGTCGCCCACGACGTCTGCCGTGTTGTCTCCGGTGTCCAAGATGGATGCCGCGGCCTTCAGGGCGACGTCGGCGTTCGTGGATTTGATCAGGCCGACGCGCATATCGCCGGTCACCTCGTGGAGGTAAACGCTCTGCCCTGCCTGCGCATCGAGCACGCCGCTGATATCCACCTCCAGGAAATTGGTCGCGGCGCCGATGGCCGCCCCCGCCTGCAGATATACCGTGGGGGCGTAGACGTTCCAGTACGCGGATCCCGCGTCGTCGTTGTCGGCGTCGAGGAGGGACCCGTCGGCGCGGAGGTCGACGGCGTTTCCGGCGTAGACCTCGGAGACCTTCAGGTTGCCGCTGGCGCGGAGAAAGATGTCGGTGCCGGCCCGGGCCACGAGCGAGCCGGGTCCCGGCATATCGATGAGCACCGCCTTGTCGGACGTCCCGATATGGCCGGTTTCGGCCTCGATGATGAGGCCGTTGCTCTGGATGTTGTAGGCCCCGTCGGTCCGGGCGTTGATGATGCTGCCCTGGACCTTGAGGCGGATGTCGCCGCTGCTGTTCAAACGGTCGAGCTGAATGTCGGCGGACTGGTCCGTCCCGAGATACGCGGCCGACCCCGCCGTCACAGCCAGCTTGCCCGTGAGCTGGAGGTCGACGTCCTCTTTCAGATTGATGCTGACGCGGGAGGCCGTTTTGCCCGGATCGTCGGCCTCCATCACGTTGCCGGCCGTATCGTAGAACGTCACATCCTGGCGCTCCGCGCTGGCCAGGGCGATCTTCTGGGCGTCCGTCAGGTCTGCGGTCAGCGGCAGGTTGATGTCGACCTGCCCTTCGGCCACGCCGATCCGGCCGGATGCGACCAGCGCGACGTCGGCGCCGATGATGTTGGGGGCTTCCGTCGTCGCCGTGGTCCCCGAGACCGCCTTGGGCCGGAGGATGCTGGCGTTCATAGAGTTCTGGAGCTGGCTCTCGCTCCAGGCCGCCCGCTGCGTCATGACGTCGCCGTCGGAGAACCAGTTGCTTGTCCCGGTGACCGCACCCAGGGCGATCGTCACCGGGGTCGCTGCCGTGGCGTCCGCCTGCGTGGCGGCGAGGCGGATCCGGCTGGGATCGGACGCGTCGACGACGACGTAGTAGGTCGTGCCGTCGGCGAGCCCCGCGATGGAACCGCCGCCCGCGTGGTAGACGACGGCCTGGCCCGTGGTGAAGACGTGCCTGGTCAACTCGATCGTGCTTCCGCTCACCGCGGCGGCGCCGAAACGCGCGTGCAGGGCGACGTCATCCACGTCGTAGGCCCAATCAGCGTCGTAGGTCGCCGTGACGTCGCCGTAGGTCTTGTGGAGGGTGTGGTATTCCGCCGTCCGCTTGTTTTCCAGGGTCGTGATGGCCGCATCCACTTCGGCCCCGGTCATCCCCTGGTCCGCATAATAGTCCCTGTACCAGGCTTCCTCGGCATCCGACAGCGTGACCACCTGGGAGGCGTCGTAGGACCCGCCGAAGGAATTCCGGTAACGCCAGTAGGAGTGGTAATCGCGCGTCTTCACGCCTTCGTAGGCGGCGATCGTCGCGTCGATGCTCTCCTGGGCTGTCCCCGGCGTGGCCAGCATGCGGTCGTAGAGGGCCAGGAGCTGGGCCTCGGTCCGTGTGTCCCGGACCTCGACGGTGTTCCCGTCCTCCAGGTTGCCCTCCGAAACGACGATGCGGACGTTGCCGTCCGTCTCCACCTGATCCAGGCGCAGATCGCCCGCGGTCTCCGTGAGATAGACGTCGTCGGCCGCCTGTGCCTGCAGGACGTCCCGGTCCCTGTCGCCCGTATCGATCCGCAGGGACTGTGCCCCCGCTCCGGGCGCCGAGGCGGTCCCGCCCGTTCCCAGCGTGCCGATGCCGCCGTAGGTGGCCGTGAGGGTGACCTTGCCGCCCCGGACCAGGTTCGAGGAATTCTTTCCCACGATGTCGCCGTAGGCCGTGAGGCTGACGTCTCCAGTTGTCTTGGAGGTCGTGATCTGGTCCACCTTCAGGTCGCCGGAAATCTCCTGGATCCCGATGTCGCCGGACGTGGTCGTCGCCTTCAGGGACCCCCCGTAGCTGTCGGTCAGGTTGGTCCGCAGGGTCCTGTCGGCCCCAATGCCGGTTGCCGCGTCGAGGACGATGTCGCGGCCCCCGATCACGGCCGAGTCGCTGGTCTGGCGGATCTGCTTGTTGCTGTCGAGGGTGGTCTTTCCTTCCGCGTTCTGGATGGAGCCGCCGACGAGGATCCCGCCGCCGGAGGTGACCTTCGCCTCGATGTTCACGTCCCCGGCCTCGTAGCCGATGAAGGAGATGTTGATGGTCCTGTCTGCGCGGATGCTGTGGGCGTGGATGTCCTTCTGGGGCGTCGTGATCGACTCCTTGACGTAGTACGTGGTCTTCCCGTACCAGGTCGATTCTTCCCAGGTCTGGCGCTGCGTCGTCGACGAGCCCGTCGTGATCTGGCGGTAGTCGTAGCTGTAGTCGGCCCCGACGCCGCCGGAGTCGGCGACGTACTCCGCCTCCTGGAGGCGGCGGATCTCGCCCACGTTCGTCCGGTAGGGGCCGTCGACGATGTTCCCCGGGTCGGCCGCCAGCCCGTCGATGCCCAGCCACGCCGACGACCCGTAGGTGGTCGTGACCTTGGTGCTGTAGTCCTGGCCGTTGGACCAGTAGTACCGCATCCCGGACATGGGTGCGTACGTGGCCGACCGGCCCGACGTGGCTTCCGGCGTCGCGTCGCTGCCTCCCGCCGCGTACTCGTACTTGAGGACCTGGCCGTTCACGTACCGGTATTCCGTCACCCGCGGCTTGCCGCCGCTGAGGTAGTCCGGCGACGTGTCGGTCATCCGGAGGAGACCCTCCACGCCCCGGCCCGTGTCGATCGTGCCGGTCACGAGGTCCCAGGCCGTCTGGTTGTCGACGACGATGCGGCCGTAGCCGTCCATGACATTGATCTGGCCGTTGCCGGTGCTGACGATCTGGCCGTAGAGCTCGATGTAGCCGCCCTCGATCTTCACGGAAGAAAGTTCGAGGCGGTTCTGTTCCGCGTTCCAGAAGACGTCGATGTTCTCGCCCGCAGCGTTGGGAAGCCTGAAGTATTTGTAGTCGTCCGTGGTCAGACCGGCGGCGCTGACCGTGCTCGCCGCCGCGGCCCGGCTGCCGGCGCGGTACTGCGCATAGGCCGTCTCCGCCGCGTCGATCTTCGCCTGCTCGGCCGTCGTGATCGTCACGGTCCGGACGGCGATACCGCTCTGGATCGTGCCGTTGATGTTCAGGTACTTGGCGCTGATGTAGATGTTGTTCGCGGCGATGATGTTCGACGGCGAGGCCGAGTTGAGGGCGTTGTAGACGGCCTGCTCGAGGGCGGAGCCGCCGGCGTTCGCGTTGACGGACAGATTGGTTTTCCAGGACTGGGTGATGTTCGCGATCGACTGCCACTTCGTCCCGGGGTTCCCGCCGGCGTTGAACAGCGAATCCGTGTAGGCCTGGACGAAGTCCGCCCCGGTGCTGACGACCAGCGTGGCGGCGTTGATGCTCCCCTGGGAGATGATGCTCCCCTCGCTCGTCACGGTCACGGTCGCCAGGATGGCGTTGATGTCGCCCACGAGCTCGATGTTCGGCGTCCGCACGTCGGCGTAATCGGGATCGGTGCTGTAGGGCGGATCGTCCACGTTGAAGGTGTTCGTGATCGTGATCGTGGGCGCCGGCCCGGTCGTCGCCGTGACGAAGGCGCCGAAGTTCGTGGTCCCCGAGCCCGGATCGGCATTGATGTCCCGGATCTGGGCGTTCGTGGTCACCGCCTGGGAGTTGAAGCGGACCTGCCCGCCCGCGTTGTCCGGGATCGTGATCCGGTTGACCCGCAGGTAGGAGGGACTGTTGTTGGTGATCGTCACGGAGATGTCGCCGGGCGCCTTCAGCTGGCCCGTGCCGTAGAAGTTGTCGGCCCAGACGTTGATCGTTCCGGACTGCGCCCAGATGTCGTCGATGACGATGTAGGGGACGATGAAGGAGCCGCTGAAGACCTCCGACCCGTCGGGGGCGGTGCTGGTGAGTCCCAGGTCGCGCATCTGCTGTTCGACGCGGTTGATTTCGGCCTGGTAGGCCGCCACGGAGACCGCATCGCCGGCGTACTCGGCCTTCAGGTCGTACCAGTGCTGCCGTTCCTGGATCAGGTTCAGGGCCAGCGATTCCTCGGTGGCGCTGAAGGCGATCCCGTCGGTCTGCGTGACGACGTTGCCCTCGACGTCGATGACGAGTGCCTGGTTCTTGAGGAAGCCGACCTCGACGGTGCCGTTGACGGTGACGGTGCCGTGGGCCTCCAGCGTGGAGGTCCCGCCCTTCATCTCCTCCGAGATCCCGTCGGAGCCGAGCAGGCTGTCGATGCCGCCCGCCACGGCGGTCATCCAGTTCTTGCCGGACCCGTAGGCCCAGATCTCGGCATTGCCGTTCAGTTCCGTGAGCAGGTTCGCGTCGCGGGCCGACCGGATCGATGCGCCCGCCGCGACGGAGATGCCGTGGTTCTGGACGATCTCCCCGTGGGAGCCGAGGTCGCTGATGGGGATGACCGAGGCGTTCAGCTCGTCTCCGTGGGAGGTCACGTGGAAGTAGTTCATCACCCCGTCGTGGTCCCGCCCGGCCAGGAGGTTGACGGCCCCGAGGGCCTCGATGAAGGCATTGGCGCCGACCTGCACCTGGTTGTTGTTGTGGATGCGGGCCATTCCGTCGATGACCGCCGCCGAGGCCAGGCCGTAGGTGTGGACCTGGGGCTCGACCTTCAGGACGCCGCGGGTGAGGGTCTCGAGGTTCACGTCGCCCACGGTGGTGATCCGGGCCCGGTCCCCGATGGCCGCCGTGGCGTCGTTGACGTCGGCGCGGATCGCCGAGGTGGCGCCCGAACCGACGATCAGGCCGCCGGAGTCGAGCTTCACGTCGTCGTAGCCCTCGACGTCGTTATAGGCCGTGAGGCGGAATTCGCCGGGGTTGTAGACACTGCCGGTCACGGTGATGTTGGCGTCGGACCCGACAATGGCGTGGGTCCGGTTGGCGATGTCCGTTTCGCTTTCCGCCGCGTTTCCCTGCAGGACGCCGCCCGAACCGGCCTTGACGTTGTACTCGTCGGCCCCGAGGAGGTTCTTCCGCGTGGTGTTGACGGCGTCGACGGTCAGGTTCCGGGTCGTGATCAGGGCGTTGTTCCCGATTTTCGCGTCCACCGTGGCGGTCACGTCGTTGGTGGCCCAGGAGCCGCTGAACCCGACCGCGGAGGCCTGGATGGTGTCGGTCTGGCTGTCGAAGCGGGCCGTATGCTCGGACCGGATCGCGACGCTCGCGACGTTCATCTGCGTCCGGATCCCGTCGCTCTTGTCCGGATCGTCGGCGACGGCCGCGGTCGTCGTGCTCGTCGCGGTCACGTTCGATTCGGCGCCGGCTCCTGCCACAAGTCCGCCGCTCCCGGCCTCGGACCGGGCGAAGTTGGTGTCCTCGCCGCCGGCGTAGATGGAAAGCGAGGGGCCGTCCCCTTTGCTGTAGACCACCGCCTGCCCCGTGTAGAGGCCGCTGGACGGGCCTACGGTGATCGTGTCCAGGGAGGCGTTCAGGGCCGTCGCCGGTGCGAAGACGATCGGGGGGGAAACGGACGTCTGGGCCGGCGTGAGGCTGTGGTCGGTACTGAACACCGCTGGCGCCGTCAGGTTGATGACGGTCGGTGTCAGGGCCGTCGCCCTTGCGAACGTGGTCGCCAGCTTCACCTGCCGCGGATTGACGATGTCGAGCCGGTGGCCGGTGCCCGTCGCGACGGAGGCGTCGAGGGTGATGACCGCGCCCGTCGCCGCGTCCTTCAGCCGGACGGAGTTGCCGCTGACCTCCACCAGGTAGGTGGTCCCGTTCGTCAGCCCGCCGACGGCCGTGTTGCCCGCCGCCGCGCTATAGATGACGCTGTCCCCTGTCTGGAGCCCGTGGCCGGCCCCGAGGTTGATCCAGTTCCCGCTCACGGCCGTCGCCGGGTTGAAGGGCCGGGCGCTGTCGAGGACGACGTAGTAGGTGGCGCCGTCGGTCAGGCCGCCGATCGCGCTGGCGCCGGTGAGCGAAACGCCGTTGCCGAGGTAGGCGTTCGTCGCGACGTTCGAGACGGCGTCGGATACGTTACCGCCCGCGGCCACGATGCCGTAGGCGTTGCTGTCCGATTCGGCCTTCTGGTTGCTGTCCCCCGTGGCCCGGATGTCCACGGCGTCGCCGGTGACGAGGGTGGTGCGGTCCGCCACGTAGCTCGTGACGGTCCCGACGTTGGAGGCGGTGCTTTCCACGGCGTTGGCGCCGATGAGTCCGCCGGAGGAACCGGTGGCGTAGGTCCGCGCCGCATAGCCGCCGTCCGGATAGGACAGGGCAGAGGACAGGAAGAGGCGGCCGGCCTGGATGGTCGAGCCGCTCCCGCCCACGTAGGCGGTAACGGACGGCGTGATCGTCGCCTGCGCCAGAGAGACGCCCACGGCCAGCACGCCCGCGCTGACGCCGTAGGTCTCGGCGTAGCCGTTGACGACGGCCGTAGCCGCCACGTCCACGTCGCCGGTCACGCGGACATTGGTGTTGCCGATGTAGGCCCGGGTGTCCGGGGAGATGATGGCCCTGGCGTCGTTGCCCGTGCCGGCCCCGATGCCGGCCGAGATGGCTTTCGCCGAGGCGGTCGCCGAATCGTTGGAAACGGCGTCGATATTCAATCCGCCGACGGTGCCCCCCGCCTGCTGGCCGATCTCCGTGTAGTTGCCGACGTAGGCTTTCGTGGTCCCCTGGACCTCCGATTGCGTCACCACCGCGCCCGCCGCCACGATGCCCGCGCTCACGCCCAGGCCGCGGGCGTCGATATCCGTCGTGGACGCTGCGCTGATTCCAACCTGATCGGCCTTGGTGATCTTTGCCTTGCTGGCGGCCGACGTGCCGTCGAGATAGGCCTGCGTGGTGTTGTCCACCGTATTCGTGACGACGGCCGCCCCCAAGGCCGCGCCCAGGGCGCCGGCAAGGCTGACCGCCACGGAGTCGATCGTGGCGCCGCCCGTGGCCGCAATCTGGACGTCGTCGCCGGCCGAGATCATGGAGGCGCCTATGACGGCCGCGGTGATGGTGTTCCCGATCGTGTTCGTCGTGACCGAGGCGTTCAGCCCGGCGATTCCCGCCACGCCGACACCGGCCGCCATGGAGACGATCTTGGCATTCGAGTCCGCCAGGACGCTCACGTCGCCGCCGGTGGAGGTGACGGTGGAGCCCGAAATCTTCGCCTCGACCGTGCTCGTGATGTCGTTGTCCGCCGCCGCGGCGCTGCCGCCGCCCACGCCGCCGACCGCGATGCTCCCCGCGAAGGAGAGGATATTCACGTTGGAGGAGACCGTCGTCCCGGACAGCTTGCCCGTGATGTCCGAGATCACGTCCGCCGGGATCAGCATGTCGGTCCAGAAATCGGGAATCGAGGCGGGCGCCTTGTCCGCGGCGTAGATCCGGATGTTCGATCCCGCCGTGACCGTGGAGCCGCTCACGATCGACGAGGTGGTATTGGTCAGCTCGTTCAGGGTCACCGAGGCCTGGAGGGAGGCCAAGCCCGAGCCGGCGAGTCCCGCCGCGAAGGAGCGGATGATGGCCGTCGTTTCCGCCGCCAGGCTCGCGCCGGCGCCGACCGTCAGGTCCGAGGACGTGACGGCGGTCTTGACGTCGTTCCCGATGAGGTTCTTGGAGACGGCCGCTCCTGCTGCGCCTCCGCCCGCCGCGGAAAGGCCGATGGCGATGGAATCGATGACGGAGGTGTCCTTCGCCGTGAGGGACACGTTCTGGCCCGTGGTCACGCTCGAGCGGGTCCCGCCGGTGTTGACGATGGATGCCTCGACGATGTTGTCGATGTCGTTGATCGCCAGCGACAGCTGGGCCGAGACGATGCCGGATGCGGCCACGCCGCCCACGAAGCTGAAGATGTGGGCGTTGGATTCGGCGGTCAGGCCGAGGGATGTCCCGGCGTTCACCGTGGATCCGGCGACCCGGGCCGTCAGGGTGTTGGCGATCTCGTTGTAGCCCACGACGCCGGAGATGGCACCGAGGCCGGAGACGGCGATGCTGAGGCCGATGGAGGCGATGTTCGAGGTGTCCCGGGCCGTCTGGACCACCTGTCCGCTCGTGCGGACAACCGAGCCGCCCTCCACCGAGGCCGCCAGGCTGTTCGTGATGACGTTTCCGAAGCCGGTGAAGCTCACGGCGATGTCGCCCGAGGCGCCCACGCCGGCGGTGATGGCGATGATCCCGGCGCCGGACAGGGCCGTGAGCGACACGTCGGCGCCGGCATGGGTGATGGTTCCGGCAGTGTTCACGCCGGCGCGGACCGTGGAGCCGACGATGTCCGCGGAGATCGTATTCGTGACGGCGTTGCCCAGGAGTGACACGTTGACCGCCGTCGTCCCGGCGCCGGCCACGCCCACCATGACGGCGAGGATGTTCGCGTTCGCGAGGCCCACCGGCGAATCGGTCAGGCAGGCGTCGAGATCGTCCTGATCGTCCGCAGGCACGATCCAGTCGGGGATGACGCTGGGCGCGATGTCCCGGGCCGCGACGGTGATGTCGTCGTAGGCGTAGACCGTGGAGTTCGTGATATGGGCCTTCACCGTGTTCACCACGGCGTTCCCCTGGACCGTGACCTGGACGGCGAACCCGCCGGCCGAGACGCCGAGCGCGAGCGAGCGGATGATGGCCGAGGACTCGGAACTCAGGCTCAGGGTCCCGGCGGAGACGTCCACGGTCGCGCCGCTGATCGCCGTCTCGATCCTGTTCGTGATGACGTTGGCCCCCAGGGCGACGCCGACCGCTCCGCCGCCGGCGGAAACGCCGATGGCCAGGGCGTCGATGCTCGAGGTGTCCTTCGCCGACAGCGTGACCGCTCCGACGGAATCCACATCCGCTCCGGCCGTGATCATCGCCTGGGTCGTGTTGGTGATGACGTTCGCCGACAGCGACAGGATGACCGCCGCACCGCCCGCCGCGAGGCCGCCGCTGAAGCCGATGATGCCGGACTTGGACTCGGCGGCCAGGTTGAGCGTCGAGCCGGTGATCGCCGTCGAGCCGGTGATTTCCGTCTTCACCGCATTCGTGATCACGTTCGCCCCGATGAGGGCGCCCACGCCGACCGTCGATCCCGCGACGCTGATGCCGAGCGAACGGACCAGCGAGGCATCGCTCGCCGTCAGGTCGATGAGGCCGCCGGCATGGACGTGGGAGGCGTTCTTGATGGACGCGGCGACCGTGTTCGTGATGGCGTTGCCGAAGCCGGTGGCGTTCACCGCCACGGCGCCGGAGCCGGCGACGCCCACGGTGAGGGCGAAGATCCCCGCCCTCGACTGCGCATCCAGGTCCACGAAACCGCCGGAATGAACCGTGGAATTGTCGATCTCCGACGTGATCGAGTTCGCGATGACGTTCCCCGAGAAGACGCCGTTGACCGCCACCCCGCCCGTCCCGGCGACGCTGACCATGACCGCGAGGATGTTCCCGTCTAGGTCCACGGGCGAGCCAGACAGCTTCTCGTTGAGCTCGGCCGACCGATCCGCCGGAACCATCCACGTGGGGATCAGGCTGGGCGCGATGTCCTGGGCGATGAGGCTCACGTTCCCCGCGGCGTTCACGGTGGAGCCGGTGATCCGGGCCTTCACCGTGTTGGCGATGGCGTTCCCCATGGCCGTCACCTGGACCGCCACCCCGCCGGAACCGGACACGCCTACCGCCAGGGCGCGGATCACCGCCGACGACTCGGACGTCAGGCTGAGGTTGCCGCCGGCGGTCGTGTCCAGCGTCGAACCCGCGATCGCCGTCTCGATGGTGTTCGTAATGACGTTGGCCGCGAGCGCTACGCCGACTGCGGCCCCGCCCGTGCCGGAGACCCCGAAGGCCATGGCGTCGATGACGGAGGTGTCCTTCGCCGTGATCGTCACGGCCCCTGCGGCCTCCACGTCCGAGGACGTCGCGCCGTCGTTTACGACGCCGGCCTTCGTCGTATTCGTTATGATGTTCCCGGAAAGCGATATCACCACCGCTCCCCCGCCGGAACCGGCCACGCCGGCCGTCAGGCTCATGATCGAGGAGCTGCTCTCGGCGCCGAGGTTCAGCGTCGAGCCGCTCGCCACCGTGGAGGCCGTGATCTCCGCTGCGACGGTGTTCGTGATCACGTTCGCGCCGATGAGGGCGCCCACGGCCACAGCGCCCGTGCCCGCCACGCTCACCGCGATGGATCGGATGCTCGACTGGTCTTTCGCCGTCAGGTCGATGAGGCCGCCGGCATGGACGTGGGAAGCATTCTTGATGGAGGCGGCGACGGTGTTCGTGATGACGTTGCCGAAGCCCGTGGCGTTCACCGCCACGGCGCCGGAGCCGGCGACGCCCACGGTGATCGCGAAGATCCCCGCCGCTGACCGGGTATCGAGGTCCACAAGGCCGGTGGTGGTATGAACGGTGGAACTGTCGATCTCCGCCCGGATCGAGTTGGCGATGACGTTCCCCGAGAAAACGCCGTTGACCGCCACCCCGCCCGTCCCGGCGACGCCGATCATGATGGCGAGGATGTTCCCATCGGGATCGATGGGCGAGCCGGCCAGGTTATCGTTGACCTCGTCCGCCTTGTCGGCGGGGACCATCCATGTCGGGATCAGGCTGGGCGCGATGTCCTGGGCAAGGAGTCTCACGTCCCCCACCGTGTTCACGGTGGAGCCGGAAATCCGGGCCGTCACCGTGTTGACGATGGCGTTCCCCATGGCCGTCACCTGGACCGCCACCCCGCCGGAGCCCGATACGCCCACCGCCAGGGCGCGGATGACGGCCGAAGACTCCGAGGTCAGGCTGAGGCCGCCCGCCGTCGTATCCAGTGTTGAGCCGGCAACGGCCGTCTCGATGGTGTTGGTGATGACGTTGGCCGCCAGCGCCACGCCGACCGCCACACCGCCGGTCCCGGACACCCCGAAGGCCATGGCGTCGATGGTGGAGGTGTCCTTCGCCGAAAGCGTCACCGCCCCCGCCGTGTCGACGTTCGATGCGACGCCTCCTTCGCTCACAATGGCCGCCCGAGTCGTGTTCGTGATGACGTTGCCCGAGAGCGAAACCAGGACCGACACGGCGCCCGAACCGGCCACACCGGCGGTCAGGCTCATGATCGAGGAACTGGTCTCGGCGGCGAGGTTCAGCGTCGAACCGCTGATCACCGTGGAACCGGTGATTTCCGCCGCCACCGTGTTGGTGATGACGTTCGCCCCGATGAGGGCGCCCACGGCCACCGCGCCCGTGCCCGCCACGCTCACCGCGATGGATCGGATGCTCGACTGGTCTTTCGCCGTCAGGTCCACGAGGCCGTCGGCCGCAACCGTCGCACCGCCCTTGATGGAGGCCTCGACGGAGTTCGTGATGACGTTGCCGAAGCCCGTGGCGTTCACGGCCACGGCGCCGGAACCGGCGACGCCCACGGTCACCGCGATGATCCCCGCCTTCGACTGGGTATCCAGGTCCACGAGGCCGCCGGCATCCACCGCGGAATCGTCGATCGTCGCCAGGACCTCGTTCGCGATGACGTTCCCGGAGAGGGCGGCGTTGACCGCCACGGCCCCGGAGCCGGCGACGCTGACCATGATGGCGAGGATGTTCGCCGCCGGGTCGATGGGGGAGCCGGCGAGGTTTCTGTCCAGCTCGTCGGTCTGCGAGGTCACCTCGGTCAGGGTATGGGCCGCGCCCGTGGCGCCCGCGGTGAGATTGACGGCAATCCCGGCCGCCGCATTTTCGGCCGACGTGGCGAGCTTGATGTGCGACGAATCCCCCGCCGGAACGATCACGTAGTACACGGTATCGTCGGTGAGTCCGCCGATGTTCGCGCCGCCGCCGTTGTCGTACCGGACCCGGTCGCCTGTCGCCCAGGAATGCTTTCCGACGGCGATCGTATCCGTCGACGCATCGACGGCTGCGGCCGGGTCGATCGTCTTCGAGGCCGTGGTTTTCCAGCCAGAGAGCACGCTGGGCGCGATGTCCTTTGCCGACAGCGTCACGTCGCCGGCCGCGGTCACGGTGGAGCCGCCGCTGATGGCCGCGGTGATGTCGTTGGCGATCACGTTTCCCATGGCCGTGACCTGGACGGCCACGGTCCCCGACGCCGAAACCCCGATGGCGAGCGTGCGGATGATGGAGGAGGATTCTGCCGACAAGGCCACGCCCGCGGCGCCGTCCAGTGTCGAGCCGATGACGGCCGCCTCGATGCCGTTGGTGATGACGTTGGCCCCCAGGGCCACGCCGACGGCCGCCGTTCCCGAACCGGCCACGCCGAAGGCCAGGGCGTCGATGATGGAGGTGTCGACGGCCGAGATGATGACGCCGGCACCGGCGTCCACATCCGCGGCCACGGTCGTGCCGGCGATCACGTCGCCGGCCGCGTCGTAGACCCGGTCGTTGATGGAGGCCTCCGTCTTGTTGGTCACCACGTTCCCCGCCAGAGTCACCTGGACGGCGACGGAACCGGAGGCGGCCACGCCGCCGGCGAAACTGAAGATGACCGATTTCGTTTCCGCGTCGATCGTGAGCGTCGACCCGCTCGCGACCGTGGAGCCGGAAATCTGCGCCACCACGGCGTTCGTGATGACGTTGGCCCCGACGATGGCGGAAACGGCGGCGCTTCCGGAGGCCGCGATGCTGAGTCCGAAGGAGGTGATGTGGGACGAGTCCGTGGCGGAAAGCGTCACGAGCTTGCCCGACCGCACCTCGGACCCGCCGGTGATCTCCGCTTCCACCTCGTTGGTGATGACGTTGCCGAATCCCGTGGCCTGGATCGCCACGTTTCCGGCCGCGCCGACGCCGACGGTGATCGCCATGATGGCGGCATCCGAAAGGGCCGTGGCGCCGAAGTCGCCTTCGCTGTTGAGAATCGCGTCCGTGCCGGCGTTGATGCCCGCCAGGACCGTCGAATCGTCGACCTGCGCGCGGACCTCGTTGGTCACGACGTTGCCCATGAGGGAGGCGCCCACGGCCACCTTGCCGGAGCCGGCCACGCTGACCATGATCGCCAGAATGTTGGCCTCGGGTTCGAGGGGCGACCCGTCGAGGGCGGCGTCCAGCTGCACCTGCTGGTCCGCGGAAAGCATCCACGAGGGGAGGATGCCGGGCGCGACGTCGGAGGCGGAAAGGGCCACGTCCCCGCCGGCCATGACCGTCGAGCCGCCGATCGCCGCCGTCACGTCGTTGGCGACGGCGTTGCCCAGGGCGGACACGGAGACGGCGACGTCGCTGCCGCCGGAGACGCCGATGCCCAGGGCCCGGATGATCGACGAGGAGACCGAATCCAGCGTGACGTTCGCGGCCGTGTTCGTGACCGTGGTCCCCGCCGCGTTGACGCCGGCGCGGACGGTGGAACCCGATATCGCCGTGCCGATCGCGTTCGTGATGACGTTGGCGGAGATGGCGCCGCCGCCGGCGATGGAGCCCGAACCGGCCCCGCCGAAGGCCAGGGCGTCGATGACCGAGGCGTCGACGGCCGAGAGGGCGACCGTCCCGTTCGCCTCCACGGTCGAGCCGTTGCGGATGGCCGCCTCGATCGTGTTGTTGATCGTGTTGACGGAGATGCCGACGCCGGCGGCGAATTTTCCTCCGCCCGCGCCGCCGACGGTGATGTTGATGACCGAGGAGCTGCTTGTCGCGGGCAGTTCGATCCCGGACGTCCCGAGGCCGATGCCGGCCGGGTCCGCCGGCGCATCCGGCGCGGCGATGCCCGCCGCAAGGTTCACGCCGCCCGCGGTCGAGGTGACGGACGAGCCGTCGATGACGGCCAGGATGTCGTTTTCGATGTAGATCGTCGAGGCTGCCACGCCGACCGCCGCCTTGGAGGAACCGGCGAAACCGCCGGCCACCACGACGGCCGTCGTCTTGTCGTCGGCCGAAATCCCGATGTTTCCGGAGGCGTCGAGGTCCGAACCGCCGGTGACCTTGGCCTCGACCGTGTTCATGATGACGTTCGCGGACACGGAACCGCCGAGGGCGAACTTCTCGCCGCCCGCGCCGCCGAGGGTGACGCTGACGAGGACTTCCTCCGCGTCGGCCCCGATGGCGATCGTCGATCCCGCCGTCAGGGTCGATGCTTCCGCATAGGCCGTCACCGTGTTGAAGATCAGGTTCACGCCGACGGCCGCGCCGACGGCGGACTGCCCGGTGGAGACGGCGATGCCGCCGGCCAGGGCGACGCTGACTTCCTTGTCCTCGGCCGTGAGGGCGATGGCGCCGCCCGCGAGAATCGTGCTGTTCTTGACGTGGGCGTCGACGACGTTGTTGAAGAGGTTCAGGGCCACGGACCCGGCGATGGCGAGTTTTTCCGATCCCGCGCCGCCCACGGCCAGCGTCACGACGGTGCCGGCTTCCCCGGCCGTCGCGCTGAAGCCGCCGGTCGTCCGGAGCGTCGATCCCTCGACGATCGCGCGGACCTCGTTGTCGAGGGTGTTCACCGCGATGGCCGCGCCGATCCCCGCCTTCTTGCCGGCGGCGAAGGCGCCGGCGAAGGAGTAGATGGAGGTATCGTCATCGGCGACGACCGTGACATCGCCCGTGGAGTCGACCGTCGTCGTGCTGTTCAGGATCTCCGCGGCGATGGTGTTCTTGAGGATGTTGATGGAGACGGTGCCCGCCCCGGCGTATCCTCCTCCGGAGCCGCCCGAGCCGCCCGTGGCCACGCCGACGGATCCCGTCACGGCGACGATGAGGCCCGTGCCCGTCGCGTCGACGTCCACGGCGCCCGTATGCTTGAGATCGGCGAGGCCGGAGATCTGGGCGCGGGTCGCGTTCTCGGTGTACGAGAAGCCGATGGCGATCCCGTAGCCGCCCTTGCCGCCGAACCCGCCGGAGCCGGCGATGGCGATCAGGTTCGTGTCGTCCAGCGCGTTCAGACCGATGGCGCCGTTGATGAAGGTGCTGCCGGCGATGTTCCGCAGGGCCGCCTCGGTGGTGTAGGTCGTGACGGTGACGCCCACGGAGCCGCCGACGGCCGTGCCCTTGCCTCCCGTCGCCCCGGCGAATCCGGCCGCCAGCGAAACGAGCCAGCCTTCCCGCGTCGCATCGATGTCCAGTCCCATGGCGCTGAGGCTCGCGGCCCCGTCGATGAAGGCGTCGGTGACGCCGTAGAGGACGTTGACGCCGATGCCGCCGGCGACGCCCGTGGCGGACCCGCTGCCGGTGCTCTTGGCGAATGCGACGGCGCCGGCCAGCGACGCCACGCTGGTGCCGTTGCCGGCATCGACGGTGAGGGTCCCGTTGGAGACGGTGAACGCACCGGTGTTGCGGACGTAGGCGCGTGCGTCGTCGTCGACGATGTTGACGGCGACGGAACCCGAGACGCCGATGCCCGATTTGGACTGCGACGTCTGGTTGACCGAGTTGGACGTGGAGCCGCCGATGTTCCCGGACAGTTTTCCCTTGTCCACGCCCTCCTGGAGCACCGAGCGCATCTTGGCCTGCCAGCTGGACAGGTCCGAATTGCTCCGGGACGTGCCGTCGGAACCCTGGGTTCCCCCGGTGCCGGGGTTGGCCTGCTTGGGCGTTCCCGTCTCGGGTTTGTTGCTCGGCGAGGCGATCGCGCCGGAGACCGCGAAGGTGCCGACGAAGCCGCCGTTTTCCGCCTGGATCCGGACGTTTCCGTCGGAGGTGAAGCTGCCCTTGTCGCCCGAAACCGTGTCGCCCGCAAGGTCGCCGACGACCGCCTGGGTATCGCGGCTGACGTAATTGACGCCCACGGTCGCGCCGATCCCGGTCGACTCCGATTTGGCCACGCTTCCGGCCACGTTGATGACGTGCGATGTGTCCGTCGCCTCGACGATCACCGAACCGTTGTCGGCGGGCGCCGTGCTCGCGGAATCCAGGACGAGCCCGGAGTCGACGTCGATGAAGGCGCCGTTCTCGATCTGGGCGATCGTCGCATTCTGGATGACGTTGACGAAGAAGGCGCCGTTGAAGGCGATGTTCTCCGAAGAGCCGCCCGACGCGCCGAGGACGATGCTGAGGACGTTCGTCTCCGCATCCACATTCAGGCTGTCGGCGTGGAGACGGACGCCGTCCTCGATCCGGGCCGTCGTCGAGTCGTTGTACATGTACATCCCGAAGGTGGCGCCGACCGCCCCCTTCTTGCCTTCCGTCCCGCCGCCGCCGATGTTTGCCTTGATGTTCTCTTTGGCGCTCTTCGTCCGGTCCCAGTCCTTGACCATGCCGATGGGATTCGGCAGGCTGATGTTGCCGCCGAAATGGATGGCCTCGTTGTGGTTGACGGCCTGGACGACGACGGACTGCGCCGTCGAGGTGTGGGCCTTCTGGTTGATCTGGGCGCCGCTCTTGATGACCGCTTCGGCCTTGTTCGTGAGGTCCAGGAAGGTGACCGCGCCGGCGATGGCCAGGGTCTCGCCTTCCGCCGCGGCCTGGGTCCAGTCGTTGGCCAGCCAGTTGGACGTCCCGAGGTCGCTGTTGATGTAGGTCGTCAGGTTGGTGATGAAACCCGTCGCCTTCCTCACGGTGGGATTGGAGCTTTCCCACAGGGAGGTATCGGTGAAGTCCTCCGTGATCAGGTTGATGTCCCGTTCGGGCACGGCGCCGACATACTCGTACCAGGTCCCGACGTCGCCGCCGCCGGTATGGTTGGAGCACACCTCGACGATCTCTCCGGCCGCGACCGTCACGTCGGCCGCGCTGTTCTCGGTCGTGTAGGTCGGCTCTTCCAGGAACGGCTCGACGATGTTGGACCATCCGGACCAGGCATAGTCGTTCAGCGTCTCCGCCTGAACCTTCAGCGCCGATGCGGCGTCGACGACGGCGCCCGCGCCGATGAACGCCCTGGCGTCGTTCTCGTAGATCCCCACGGAAACGGCGAAGGCGCCGGAGAACTTGTTGCTCCCCTCGGGCTGCTTCGACTTGGGGTTGTTCTTCGAGGAGGCCGAGGCGCTCACGTACGGGGAATTCGTGACGGAGCTGTAGACCGTGACGTCGCCGCCGGCCAGGACCTCGCCGTTCTTGCCGTCACCGTCGGCGTTGCCGTCGCCGATCCGCGCCGTCGTCCGGTTCTGGTCCACGACGACGCCGATCGATGCGGCCACATCATAACTCGGTTCCTGGGACTCCGAGGTGTCCGCCTTCTTGTTCCGGAACTCGTTCCATTTCTTCACGACCCAGTTCTTCATCGGTGTCGTGATCTTGCCGATGGCCGCCTGTTTAGCATCATCCAGGTAGTCGCCCTTGGAATTGTCGCCAACGCCCGCCGAGGCACCCGTGCCGATGCCCGTCGACGGAATCACGAACAACTTTTTGACGTCCACGGAATCCTGGGCCATGAGGGCGTTGACGTGGACGTCTCCGCCCACGGTCGCCTCGCCGTCCAGGAAGGCGTTGGTTTCGCCGACTTCCACGGTCACGGCGATCGCCACTGCAACGGAACCGTCTTCCCCGGCGGTCGAACGGGCCATGACGCGCGTCCGGTCCGCCGTGTCCGCCTGCACGTAAAGGTCGCCGCCGACGGTCAGGACGGCATCGTCGGTGACGATGGCATTGGTGTCGGAGTCGATCACGCTGACGGCGATCGATCCCGCGATCCCTTTGAGGCCCGTCGTGTCCGAGACGACGTCGATCGTGTGGTCCGTCGTGGCGCGGATCGTGGCGTCCCCTGTCGCCGTGAGGCTGCCGGCGACGCTCACGCTCGCATCGGTGATGGCGATTCCCACGGCCGGGCCGATCATGAACGTGATCGGCGCGGCGGAGACGTAGACCAGGCTGCTGGCATAGGCCGTGAAATTCCGGGACGTGATCACGGTCCCGGCCTGGATGTCGATCGCGGAGTCCGCCCGGGCGACGGCGACGCCGGCGCCGATCTTGGTAAGCCCCTCGATGAGAGACCCCAGGATGTTGGCGGGATAATTCACGTACCAGTCCTCCGCCGTGAGGAATTTCCGGCTGTCCGCCGTGGCGAAGATCGTGACGTCCCGCCCCCGGACCTCGGCGTTTTCGGCGATCGTCACGTCCACGTCCGTCAGGTCGACGCTCACGAAGGGCGTGAGCAGGGCGTTGTTGTCCACGGCGCGGAGCGAGATGTCCCCGCTCGTGTCGACGGAAGTCCCCTGGGCGAGGAGCTTCGCCCCGGAATTGATGTTGATGTGGTACCCGTCGAACGCGATGTCCCCCGCCTGTCCGGAGAGGTAGCTCGTGGAAACCGTGACGTTGCTGTTGACCGTGATCGTCTCTGCCTGAATTGCGAGGGAGTGGCCCGTCAGGATCAGGTCGCCCTCGATGACCACCTCATCGGACCCGTCGAGGTTCTTGTTCAGGCTTCCGCCGTTGATGGTCAGGTCCGCGCTGAAGTTCCCCAGCGCCCCCAGGTGGACGTACTCGGTCGTGTAAGGGGCGTTGTAGCCGGTGTTGATCGTGAGCGACGACGTCGGGTCCTTGATCGTGATCGAGTTGGTGCCGATGTCCGTCACGTCGGTGATCGTGATCTTGCCGGCTTCGGGCCGTGTGACGGTGATGCGGTTGGCGATGGCCGGGCGGCCGTCGAAGACGAAATCGGCGACCGTGGCGGAATCGGCGTTGACCGTCTCGATGTCCGCGGCGAAGGCCACGCTGCTGAAAGTGCCCGCGCCCAGGTTCAGGACGTCGGCTCCGTCTCCGCCTTCCAGATTCAGTCCCGCCGTGAGGCTGCTGATGCCCGTGATGTCGAGCGTGTCGTCTCCGGCCCCGGCGCGGATCGTGAGGGAGCCGCCGGCGCCTGGATCGTCGAGGGTCACGGTCGCGAACGTTCCGGACGTGGTGCTCACCGTGTAGCGGGAGCCCGAGGCGGCGAAATCGATGTGTTCGGCGCCGCCGGTGGCTTCGACGACAAGGTTCTTGCCGCTCTCGACGTTGGCGAACGAAAATACGGTGTTGTCGTTCAGCTTCACGTCGGTGGCGCCGAACTTGACGTCCTGGGCGGATCCGCCGGCCTGCACCTCGTAGAATACGCGGTCGGTTCCCGTCCCGCCGTCGATGGCAAGCCCGTTCGTCTTCGCCGCGGCGCCGACGGTGATGGCGTCGTTCCCGGCGCCGGCGTTGACGGTCAGCGTCCCGGTGGGATCCTTGAAGGTGAAGTCGACGAAGGTCCCGTCGAGGCTCGCGACGGCCCACTTCGCCCCGTCCCAGGCGAGGTCGATGCGGTCGTGGCCCGTCGTTCCCGTATCGACGCTCTTGGTGATCCGGTCTGGCAGCGTCGCCGCCACCGCGGGCGTGGCCCCGTCCAGACGGGTGATCCGGATGGTGCTGTCTTCGACCCATGCGGCATACCCTCCGGCGCCATCGATCGAGGAGGCCAGAGCGGCGAGCACCTGCGCCAGGGTTTCCGTTGCGGCGACCGTGGACGAGGCGCCGGCAGGAAGGGAGGCCGAGACGTCGGGGGCCTTCCCGTCCACGGACGTTCCGGCCAGTTCGGTGACGTTGATGACGGCGCCTTCCGCGGACGCGGTGTAGCCCTCGGCGCCGTTGATCTGGGCCGCGAGGGCGGCCGCCACCTGCGCCAGCGTCTGCCCCGCCGTGACGACGTGGCTGTAGCCTGCGCCGTCGACGACAACCCACCACGTATCCCCCGCTGCGGGTGTCCCGCTCAGCGTCACCGTCGAGGTCAGGGCTGTCGTGCCGTCGATGCTGGAGGTGGCGCCAGCGGGCAGCGTCGCCGTGAGGGTCATGGCCCCGCCGGCCGTCTTCACGACTGCGAGGACGTCCCCTTCTGCGGATGCCGTGTAGCCCGAAGCCGCATCGATCGCCGCGGCCAGCGCACCGACCACCTGCGCGAGGGTCTGCCCCGCCGCTACGGTCGCGCTGTAGTTGGTCCCGTCCACCCGGACCGTCCAGATGTTGCCGGCAACGGGGGTGCCGGCGAATGTCGCCTTCGCGGTCGTGGCCCCGCCGACGGTGTGGCTGTAGGGTGTTCCGTCCACCGTGAGCGTCCACGTCTCGCCGGCGGCGGGCGTGCCGCTCAGGTTCACCGTCGTGCCGGCCGTCGTGAAGGCGCGCGTTCCCGCCGTGGACGTGTCGTCCACCGCTTCGATCGCCTTGAACTTCAGATCGTTCGCGTCGCGCGAGATCGCCCCCGCATCCCGTGAGAAGACGCTGTAGGCGACATGGGTGAAGGACCCGCCGTCGATCCGGAGCGTATCGGTCCCGCTCGACAAGCCGTCCAGGTTGCCGCGGATTTCGCCGCTCACGCCCCCTGCCGATGAAACGAGGAAGAGGTCGTCATAATCGGCCGCGCCGGTCAGATTTTCGAATCCCGAGAATGCAAGGGTGCCGTTGAGATTGCCGGAATTGACGCCGCTGACCGTCCAGGTGTTGTCCGTCATGGGACCGATCAGGGTGTCCGCCGACGACGCACCGCCGATGATGCTCTGGATGTTGTTGATCCCCTTCGTCCCGGTCGCCCTGCCGACGTTCCCGCGCAGGCCCAGGAACGTGAGGTCCACCAGGACCGCGTCCGTGTAGGCGGAGTAGTTCAGGGTGTTCGTCCCGGCCCCGCCCTCGATGTACCCGTTGAAGAGCGTGTCCTTCTCGAAGACGAAGCTGTTCGTCCCCTTCCCGCCGATGATGTTGTCGACATCGACGGCGGCCGTCAGCCTGTTGGCCCCGCTCGTGACGTCGACGGTTCCGTCGGTGTGGATGATGAACACCAGGTTCGCCGTGACGGCGGAGAAGTCGAGGGTGTCGAAGTCCATCGTCCCGACGCTCGTGAGGGTGTCCGTGCCCCACCCGTCGAGGAAGGTGAAGGTGTTGCTGGCGGTCGTGGCGACGAGCGTATCGTTTCCCGAACCGAGGATGACGTTCTCCACCCCGCTGATGCCGGAGGTCCCGGCCGCCGTCCCGGCGGCCAGGTCCACTGTCACGCCGGCCGTGTAGCCGGAATAGTCCAGCGTGTCGCTGCCGCCGTCGGCGGTTTCGGTGATCGTGTCCGTCCCGCCGGCATCGGCGATGACGTAGGTATCGTCCCCCGCGCCGCCGGCCAGGACGTCGTCTCCCGCGCCGCCGATGAGGACGTTGGCGTTCGCGTCGCCGGTGATCGCGTCGGCCTTCGTTCCACCCGTTACGTTCTGAATATGCACGACGCCGTTTGTCCCCGTCGCCGTCCCGGCGCCGAGGTTCACGGCCACCGCCGTGGTCCAGGCGGAATAGTCCAGCGTGCTCGTCCCGAGCAGGCCGCCGTCGATCGTCCCCGCGAAGACCGCGCCGTCCTGGAAGACGAAGCGGTTGTTCCCCTGGCCGCCGATCAGTTTGTCGATGTTCGCCGTCGCGGTCAGGACGTTGGTGCCGTCCGTCACGGAGACCTTGCCGTCGGCGAGAATCGTGAAGGTGAGATCGGCCGTCACGGCCGAGAAATCGAGGGTGTTCCCGTCCGTGCCGGAATCGCTGATGGTGTCGGTCCCCCAGCCGTCGGTGAAGGCGTAAGTGTTGCCGCCTGCGGCGCCCGTGATCGTTTCGTTTGCCCGGCCGACGACGATGTTCTCGACGTTGGCGATGCCGGAGGTCCCGGTCGCCGTCCCCGCGCCCAGGTCGACGGCGATGGCCGTGGTATAGGCCGAGTAGTCGGCCGTGTCGCTGCCGCCTCCGGCCGCCTCCACGATCGTGTCCGTACCGCCGCCGGCCGCGAAGACATACGTGTCGTTCCCCAGCCCGCCCGTCAAAACGTCATCGCCCGCACCGCCGGCGAGGATGTTCGCGCCTGCATCGCCGGTGAGCGTGTCGGCTGCCGCGCCGCCGATCACGTTGTCGATCCCGCTGACCGTGGCCGTCGTCGCGGAAACCGTCGCCGTCCCGGCGGAGAGGTCGACCGCGACCGCCGTGGTGTACGCGGAATAGTCGAGGGTGTTCGTCCCGCCGTTGCCGCCGGCGATCGTCCCCGCGAAGGTCGCGCCGTCCTGGAAGACGAAGCGGTTGTTCCCCTGGCCGCCGATCAGCGCGTCCGCACCGGTGACGTTGTTCACGGCGTGCGCGCCGTCGGTCACGGAGACGGTGCCGGCGCCGCTGACGGTGAAGGTCAGGTTGGCCGTCGCTGCCGAGAAATCGAGGGTGTCGGTGCCGCCGGCCTCGGTGATCGTATCCGTGCCCCAGCCGTTGCCGAAGACGTACCGGTCGTCGCCGGCCCCGCCGGTGAGCGTGTCATTGCCGGCCCCGCCGGTGATGACGTTCGCGCCGCCGTCGCCGGTAAGCGAATCGTTGCCGGCGCCGCCGATGATGTTCTCGATGCTGCTGAAACCGCTCGTGACGCCTGTCGCAGTCCCGGCGGCCAGGCTGACCGTTACGGCCGTCGTATAGGCGGAGTAGTCCAGGGTGTCGTTGCCGGCGGAATCGGAGATCGTGTCGGTCCCGCCGCCCGCCGCCAGAACGAACCGGTCGTTCCCGGCACCGCCCTCCAGGATGTCGTTGCCGGCGCCGCCGGCGAGGACATTCGCGTTCCCGTCGCCCGTGAGCGTGTCGGCCGCCGATCCGCCGGTGACGTTGTGGATGTTGCTGACACGGCCGGCCGCGCCGACGCCGACGCCCGTCGCCGCGCCTGCGCTGAGGTCGACCGCCACCGCCGTGGTATACGCCGAATAGTCGAGGGTGTTCGTGCCGCCCGACCCGCCGTCGATCGTGCCCGCAAAGATTGCGCCGTCGTCGAAGGCGAACCGGTTGTCCCCGGAGCCGCCGACAATCCGCTCGATCTTCGCCGGCACCTTGGTCTCGTCGCCCATGACGATGCCGATGGACAGGTCGTTCGGACCGTCCGTCACGGAGACGGTGCCGTCGGCGTTGAAGGTGACGGACAGGTCAGCCGTCACCGCCGAGAGGTCGAGGACATCCGCGTCGGCCGCGGAAGCATCGCCGACCGTGATCGTCCCCCAGCCGTCGCCGACGCGGATCGTGTCGGCCGCCGCGCCGCCGATCACCCGGTTGATATGGTCGATTCCGCCCGCCGCACCCGTCGCGGTCCTGGCTCCCAGGTCCACCGCCACGCCGGTCGTCCAGGCCGAGTAGTCGAGGATGTTCGTCAGGCCCGCACCGCCGTCGATGATCCCCGCGAAGACGGCGCCGTCTTCGAAGACGAACCGGTTGTCCAGCTTTCCGCCGATGATCCTTTCCATGCCGGCGACGCGGCTCAGGGTGTTGGTGCCGTCCGTCACGGATACCGTCCCGTCGGCATGGATGGTGAAGGTCAGATCATAGGTCACCGCGGAAAAATTCAGGGTATCGTTGCCGGCGGAATCGGTGACCGTGTCCGTCCCCCATCCGCTCTTGAAGATATAGGTGTCGTCGCCCGCGCCGCCGGCGAGCGTGTCGTTGCCTGCACGGCCGGTGAGGATGTTGGCGCCGCCGTCGCCGGTAATGGCGTCGACCTCCGTGCCGGCGACCACGTTCTCGATGTTGCTGAATCCGTTCACCACATCCGTGGCCGTCCCGGCGGCGAGGTTCACCGCCACCGCGGCGCCGTATTCCGAATAGTCCAGCGTGTCGCTGCCGCCGCCGGCGGCCTCCACGATCGTGTCGTTTGCGCCGTCGACATAGAACAGGTATACGTCGTCGCCTGCGCCGCCGGTGAGGACGTTGGCGTTCGCATCGCCGATGAAGACGTCGCCGCCGGCCCCGCCGACGGCGTTCGAGATGTTGCTGACGGCCCCGGTGACGCCCGTCGCCGCGCCGCCGAAGAGATTCACGGCAACGCCGGTCGTCCAGGCGGAGTAGTCGAGGGTGTTCGTTCCGCCGGCCCCCCCGTCGATCGAGCCGGCGAAGACCGCGCCGTCTTCGAAGACGAAGCGGTTGTTTCCGCTGCCGCCGATGATCTTCTCCATGCCGGGGACGGGGCTGAGGCTGTTCGTGTCGTCCGTCACCGAGACGGTGCCGGCGGCGTGGATCGTGAAAGTCAGATCGGACGTGACGGCGGAGAAATCCAGGGTGTCGGTGTCGCCGGAGTCGATGATGGCATCGGCGCCCCAGCCGTTGCCGAAGACGTAGGTGTCGTCCCCCGCACCGCCGGCGAGGACGTCGCTGCCCGCGCCGCCGGCAAGAACGTTGGCGCCGCCGTCGCCTGTCAGCGTGTCGTTCCCGGCGCCGCCGACAACGTTTTCGATGTTGGTCGTGTTTCCGGAGAGGTCCGTCGCGGCGCCGCCGAGCGTCACCGTCACTCCGGACGTGTAGGCCGAGTAGTCCAGGGTGTCGGTGCCAGCGTCGGCCAGTTCGGTGACCGTGTCGGTTCCGCTTCCCGGCGTCAGGAGGTACGTATCGTCGCCTGCGCCGCCGGCCAGTGCGTCGTTGCCTGCACCGCCCTTGAGAATGTTGGCGCCGCCATCGCCCGTCAGCGTGTCGTTCCCGGCACCGCCGGTGACATTCTCGATGTTCGTGACGTTGCCGGAGACGCCCGTCGCGGCGCCGCCGAGCGTCACCGTCACCGCGGACGCGTAGGCCGAGTAGTCCAGGGTGTCGCTCCCGCCGTCGATCAACTCGGTGATGGTGTCCGCCGCGCTGCCCGGCGTCATGACATAGGTGTCGTCCCCCGCCCCGCCGGTGAGGACGTTGGCGTTCGCATCGCCCGTCAGGGTATCGTTTCCCGTGCCGCCCGTGACGTTGCGGAAATTGCTGACGCCGGAAGTCCCCGTGGCCGTCCCGGCCGTGAGGTTGACCGCCACGGCCGTCGTGTAGGCCGCGTAATCGAGGGTGTTCGTCCCGCCTCCGCCGTCGATCGTCCCCGCGAAAACCGCATCCTTCTCGAACTGGAGGCGGTCATTGCCGCTTCCGGCGATGATCCTCTCTACGGCGGCGGCCCGGGTCAGGTAGCTGGTGCCGTCCGTCACGGAAACCTTGCCGTCGGCATGGACGGCGAGGTTCAGCGCAGCCGCAACGGCGGAAAAGTCGAGCACGTCGGCCCCGCCGGCGCCTGAATCGGTCACGGTGTCGAAGCCCCAGTCGCCGAGGAAGCGGAAGGTGTCCCCGCCATCGCCGCCGCTCAGGGCGTCGTTGCCCCCGCCGCCTGTGAGCGTGTCGGCCCCGGCGCCGCCGGAAAGGGTGTTCGGATCGGCGTTCCCCGTCAGCGTGTCGTTCCCGGAGCCGCCGGTGACGTTGCGGATCCGGCTGATCCCGGAGGTGACGCCTGTGGCCGTCCCGCTTCCGAGATCCACCGTCACGGCGGTGGTATAGGCGGAATAGTCGAGGAGGTTCTCCTCGCCCGGACCGCCGTCGATCGAGCCGGCAAAGACCGCACCGTTCTCGAACACGAACCGGTTGGTCCCCTGACCGCCGATGATCTTCTCGATGCCCGCCGCCGGATTGAGGAGATTGGTCCCGTCGGTGACGGAAATCTTTCCGTCGGCGCGGATCGTGAAAGTCAGGTCGGCCGTAACGGCGGAGAAGTTCAGCGTGTCCGTCCCGGAGGAGCCGGGATCGCTGACCGTATCGGTCCCCCAGCCGTTGGAGAAGATGTAGCTGTCCCCGTCGCCGGTGCCGGTGAGGGTTTCACTGGCGGCGGTGCCGACGATGTCCTGCAGCAGGTGGCCGTAGCCGTCCCCTCCTGCGGCGAAAAGCGGGGCCGCCTCGATGGCGCCGGTCCGGTGTTCCAGATTCCAGTTCCCCCCGGCCGCGTCGCTCCCCGTCTTGTCCGTCGATGCAGCCACGTCCGCGCCGGTCAGGGATCCCAGCGTCTGGACGAACCGGACGCCCGCCTCGCCCGCCGCCACGTCGCAGCCGTAGAGGAGGATGTCCGCTCCTTCTTTCAGGGACTGGCCCCAGGCGGAAATCTCCGCGGACCGGGCCTCCAGCACCCCCTGCAACACCGCCGAGGTACCGAGGCTCATTTCCCCCTGACCGCCGTGCGAGAGGATATGCACGGCGTCCAGGCGTTCGTAGGACTTGAGGATTTCCGTGACCTGTCCGATGCCGTCTTTGCCGGCGTCGAGGATGTGGATGAACCATTCGCCCGCCGCGGCTGCGGACGCCGCCCCGGACGGGCCGCCGGACGACTGCGATTGCGCTGCGATCGCCGCCCTTTGTGCCTTGAGGGCGTCGATGAGGGATTCGGCGTGCGCTACGGAAGGATCGACCAGGATGACTTCACGCCGGCCTTGGGCGGATTCGGCTCCCGACGAGGCGGCGTCTGCAGTCCCGCCATCGCTCGACGCATTTTCGACGGCCGCGGCGCTCGACGGCTCCTGAATCCCGGGGGCAACGTCCGCAGGATCGCCAGCCGGGGAGACCGCTTCGTCTGCCCGAACGCCTTCGGTCCCGGCGCCGTTGCCCGGATCGGGGCGGACGGAGGGATTGACATCGTCGCCGGCGCGGATGATTTCCTCGGTCGGTGCCGCCGCCTTTTCCACCACGGCCGGCAGGATCCCGGGAGCATCCCGGAGAGCTTCGATCGGAAGAGGAACATCTGCGGACAGGAGGAGCCTCGGTTCCAAGGCTTCAAATTGAAAGGGACGCCGCTTCGTCCGACCGACTTTTTTCCTCTTCTTCCCGTCCAAGGTTTTCTTGCTGCCGTCACGCCCCCACATGAACACTCCCCTCCGAGTTGCAGGTCGGGATGTCCGTTCCCTTCATTCTTGGATCGCAAGACGGGATGTCCGTTCCCCTCACTCGATCACGGATGGACAAAGTCACAGGACCATTGCTGCGTTGTCTTATACCTCTAAGATCCGAAAGGTTGTGTGATGAATATCACGCAAACTGCGTGATTTCGACCACACGACACCCTCATGTTGTCGACTCAAGATACCGATATACCGATTGCGATGGTTTTGGAAGCCATCGCGGAACCCCGCCGTGTCAGGGGTTGGCTTCCAGCCATTCCTGAACGGTGACGAGGTCGCTTTCCGACAGCGTCCCGACGGCCTTTCTCAGCCGCAGGCTGTTCATGACGTAATCGTAACGCGCCGTCGCATAATCCTGCCTCACAAGAGAGCGGTCCCGCTCCGAATCAAGAACCGCGAGCAGGATGAACAATCCCGATTTGTAGCCCTCCCGTTTCGCCTGCAGCGCGAGGTCCTGGGATTCCACGGCCTCGCGCAGGGCTTTCACGCGCTCGATGGAATCCCGCACCCCGAAGAAAGCGGCCCTCGTCTCTTTCTCCAGCGCCCGCGCCTGCCGCTGCTCCTCCTGGGTTGCGGCCTGGAAAAGATTGAAAGCCTCCCGTGAGCGGGACTTGACGATCCCTCCCTCAAAGATGGGGACGTTCAGACGGAGCAGAACATTGGTCGTCTCCACCTCGCTTCCGCCTCCGAAAAGCGTGCCTTCGGTCTTGTTGTGATTGTATGCGGCCTCCAGATTCAGCAGGGGATAGTGGCCAGCGACCTGCCGGAAGTATTCCTGACGCGCCGCTTCCACCGTCTGCCGTTGCGCTTCCAGAGAGGGATTCCGTTTCACGGCCTCGCCGATCCAGGCGGCGACTTCATCGGGATCGGGATGCTTCAGCGGCAGATCTTCGCGGAGCACGGCCAGCGAAGGGACGTCCCGCCCCGTCAGCTCCCGCAGCGCCTGCAGGGCGTCATCCAGCGCGCTTTCCGCGGCGATCCTGGCCGCCCTCACCTCTGCCCGCCGCGATTTCGCGTCCAGATAGTCCGTCTTGGGGGCGAGCCCCATTTTGAACTTGCCCGCGACCAGCTCATAATGAAGCTCGACGGCCGCTTCCTCCGTCTTGGCGAAAGCACCCTTGTCCCGCGCGGCCAGCACTCCCAGATAGACTTTCGCGATGCGGACGATCAGGTCCTGGCGCGCCGCCTCCATTTCCATGTCCGCCCCCTTGACCTTCGCCCGGGCGCGGGAAACGTTGGCAAAAGACGGTTTGTTGAAGATGGGCTGCGTCAGAGAGAGGGAATATTCCGTCGTCGGAAAGGAGGAGGATCCGTGACCGAAAACCGTGTTGTCGCTGCTGATGATCTTCTGGTTCGTGTTGGTGTAGACGCCCTCGGCGGAGACGGTCGGCTTGAGCATCGCCCATGCCTGTGTCAGGGTTTCCTTCGATGCGTCATGGCTGAAGCGCGCGCCGATGAAGCGGGGGTCGTTCTTCAGCGCCAGTGAGTAGACGTCCAGGATGCCTTCGGCCCGCGCCTGAAAGGACGGAAGCCCCAGCAGAACGATCAGCATCATCACGACGATCCCCGGCCGGAGGGGAAAAAACGATCGGTCTCGGCCGCTGCATCCGCGTATCATGGCCCTGCCTCATACCTTTCTTGCTGGTTTTTTGATGGTGAAACGATGTGAAGACGTAACAAGCTGATATGACGCCTTTTTCCTGCACGAAGAAAGCTCTTTCGGGGAAAATTTTCCAGCATCTTATTGCATAAGACGTCCTGCGTCAACCATTAAGTGCAGGGCGGCCGCATGGCCGCGGCGTTCCGCGGGGCCGCCGGCCGTTTTCTATTCCAGCGCATCGATGAAGCGATCCATCTGCTCCATCATCCGGCTGTAGAGGGGGTTGAATGAAAGGCGGCACAGCGTCGTCTTCGCGAGGTTCTCCGGCGTGATCTCTCCCAGCGGAACCTGTCCGTCGCGCCGGCAGGCCTCCCATTTCTCCCTGTTCCCTGCGTAGTGGAGACAACTCCTGTAGCCGCTGCCCCGCCCATAGTGCGGGTCGTCGGGGGGTATGGGAATGCAGGGGTGGGAAAAATCCAGCACATTCAACTCCGGCAGGCGGCTGTTCTCCACGGAGATCCTCGCATCCGGCCTGCCGCGGGCAGGCCGTTCCTGCCGCGGGCTGTAGAGGATCAGCCGGCTCTTCGGCGACGCCGCATTCCTTTCGAAGATCTCAAGCGTCGTCGCGGCATCCACCGTCATGTCGTCTTCGCTGAGCGCCGCGAAAATCGGCATGTCCAGTATTTTTCCCCCTGCAAGCGTCCCGCGGACGTGGCCCGCCAGGTGGTAGATCTGATAGGCGGCGTTCACGGCAAAGCTCTCGTATTTGGCGAAATCGTCGTCGTTCTGTGCCGGGCCGACCCAGTTTACGAACGTGGACAGGAGGCCCGACAGGGCGGCGCGCCGGTCCTTGATTGAGAAGGCCGGGGCGAAGAGGAAGAGGCCGTGTACGCCGGGGTCCTTCATCGCCGTGAGGACGCTGAGCGTCCCCCCCGTGGAGAAGCCGCCGAGATACAGCCGCGAAACCAGCGGCCGTAGGCTGTCCGCTCCATAGGCCACGGCTTTTGCCCACTCATCCCCGGTGACGGCAAGGAGGTCGCCGGGGACCGTCCCGTGCCCGGGAAGGAGAACCGCCCGGACGAGGAAACCCCTGCCCTGAAAATGACGGGCGATGGCGCGTATGTGGTGGGGCGAGTCCGAAAGGCCGTGGGTCAGCAGGATGCCGTTCCGGTACCTCCCGTCGGGCATCCGCGGGAAGGCCCTTTCGTCCGGTTTGAGCTCGAAGGGGCTGTTGGCCTCAAGGACTGCCGCCCGGTTGAGCTCGTTGAGATCGGGTCGGGCCCTTTCGATCATCCGGCGGGTCTGCTCCACGTACGTCTCGAAGGGCGTATCGGGTGCGAAGGCGAAGCGGCTGTTCAGGCCCGACTCCCGCAGGCGCGGCGTAGCGGCCGAACAGCCGGCGATCAGACTCAAGAGGACGGCCAGCGCGATGGAAAGCCTGACGACACCGGATGTTCTTTTCATGACTTCTCCATCATGCGGAGGATGAGCATGCCGATCCATGCGCCCGCGATCAGCCAGACGGCAACGATGACCGCTGCCGCCGCCCGGCCCCCCGGCCCGCCGTTCCGTCCGGCGTCCCGCGCCCGCAGGCGGCATTCCTGCAGGACGTCGGCCGGGATCATCTTCAGCGCAAGCCATATTCCCAGAGGCACGAGAATCAGGTCGTCCAGATATCCCAGGACCGGGATCGGATCCGGAATCAGATCGATCGGACTGAACGCATAGGCCGCCACGCAGGCGGCGAAAGCCCGGGCGTGCCACGGGACCCTGGGGTCCCTGCAGGCCAGATAGATTGCATAGCCTTCGACGGTCAGATTCCGGACCTTCTGTCTCCAGGAGCTTACAAACCGCGGCGTCTTCATTCGTCAGCTCCGCCGCGCCGACTTCTTCGTCAGCCAGGTGCTGAACCGGTCGATGTAGATGTAGAAGACCGGCGTGATGAACATCGTCAGGAACTGGGAGAAGAAGAGGCCGCCGACGACGGCGACGCCGAGCGGCTGCCGCGATTCGCCGCCCGCCCCCCATCCCAGGGCGATGGGCAGCGTCCCGAAGAGAGCGGCCATCGTCGTCATCATGATGGGCCGGAAACGCACCATGCAGGCGTGGTGGATGGCCTCCTCGGGAGGTTTCCGGTCCGTCCGCTCCGATTCCAGCGCGAAGTCGATCATCATGATGCCGTTCTTCTTCACCAGACCGACAAGCATGATGATCCCCACAAAGGCGTAGAGATCGAGCTCCATCCCGAAGAGTCTGAGCGCAACCAGGGCGCCGAACCCGGCGAGCGGCAGGGCCGAGAGGATCGTGATGGGATGGAGATAGCTCTCGTAGAGGATGCCGAGCACCATGTAGATGACGAGGATCGTGACCAGAAGCAGAAAGCCCAGGCTCTCGAAGGACTTCTGGAAGGCCCCGGCGGCCCCTTCGAAACTCGTCGTGATGCTCGCCGGCAGCGACGCGGCCGCGAGCTTCTGGATCCTGTCCACGGCATCGCCGATCGCATGCCCCGGTTTCAGATTGAAGGACACGGTCGCCGCCGGGCGCTGGCCCTGGTGGTTGACCGTCAGGGGCCCTACCGTCTTCCGCACGGAAGCCACCGCGCTCAGCGGCACGAGCTTCCCCGTTCCGGATTTGATGTAGAGAAGATCCAGGATGTCCGGATAGGTCGTGAATTCGTCCTCCAGTTCGAGAATGACGTCGTACTGGGTGGTGGAGGCGTAGATCGTGCTCACCTTGCCGCCGCTGAAGGCGTACATGAGGGCCTGTTCGATCTGCCGGGCTGTGAGGCCAAGCGCCGATGCCCTGTCGCGGTCGATGTCGATCTCCATGCGCAGGCTGCGGAAGTTGAGGTCGCTGCTCACGTCCGTCAATCCCTCGATCCCCTGAACCTTCTGTTCGAAGGACTTCCCGTGCGTGTAGAGGGTGTCGAGGTCGTCGCTCTGCAGGACGAACTGATAGAGGGCGTTGGTCTGCTTCCCGCCGATCTCGATGGGCGGCGGATTCATGGGAAAGGCCATCAGTCCGGGAATGGCGTTGATGGGCACCCGCAGCCGGTTGATGATCGCATCGACGTGCGGCCGCTTCTTCCCGTGGTCGGCGGCGCGGCCGAAGATGAACCCCTGGTTGTTGCTTCCGAAGGCGGTGACCGAGACCAGTTCGTCCACATCGGGATCGGCGATGACGATCCGGTTCAGGATGTCCTGGTGGTCCGCCATGTCCCGGTAGGAGACGCTGTCGGCCGCCATCGTGTAGCAGATGAAGAAGCCGCGGTCCTCGCTGGGGATGAAGCCCTTGGGGGAGATCCCGTAGATCCAGACGCTGGCGGCCATGATCGCCAGCGTGAAGACCATGGCGGACAGGCGGTGCCGGAGGACGAAGCGCAGCGACCGGTCGTAGGCGGAGAGCATCACCGTGAAGGCGCGCTCCGAGATCTGGTACAAGCGGCCGTGCTTCTGCTCCCGGTGGTTTCGGAGGACACGGCCGCACATCATGGGCGTCAGCGTCAGGGAGACGAAGCCGGAGATAAGGATCGCCGCGCCGATGCTGACGGCGAACTCGTGGAGGATGCGGCCGACGATCCCGCCCAGGAAGAGGACGGGGATGAAGACGACGACCAGCGACAGGGTCATGGACAGGATCGTGAAGCCGACCTCCTTCGACCCCAGGAGCGACGCCGTCTCGGCGTCTTCCCCCATCTCCATCCGCCGGATGATGTTCTCCATCATGACGATGGCGTCGTCGACGACGAAGCCCACGGAAAGCACGAGGGCCATCATGGAAATGCTGTTGAGGCTGTAGCCGCACAGATACATGACGGCGAAGGTGGCGACCAGCGACAGCGGCACGGCGATGCTGGGAATGACCGTCGGCCGGAAGGACCGCAGGAAGAGGAAGATGACGACGATGACGAGGCCGATCGTCAGCAGCAGCGTGAACTGGACATCGTCAATGGAGTCCCTGATGAAGTCCGTCTGATCGAACATCAGCCGGACCTCCATGCCCTTGGGAATCTGCTCCCGGATCTTCGGCATGAGGGCCCGGACCTGGTTCGCGACCTCGACGGCGTTGGCGCCGGGCTGCTTCTTGACGGCAAACACCATCGTCTGCGCCGAATAGGAATCGTCGACGTACCAGACGGTCACCTTCTTGCTGTCGACGCTGTCGACGCCTTTTCCCACGTCGCGGACGCGGACGGGATAACCCTTCGAGTAGGTGATGACGAGGGGATCGTAATCCGCCGCCTTCTTCAACTGCCCCTGCGGTTCCAGCGCGTAGGACTGGTGCGGACCGTCCAGCGAACCGGCCGGGATGTCGACGTTTCCGGCCCCGACAGCTTCGGCGACTTCGTTGACGCCGATCCCCTTGGCCGAAAGCCGATGGGGGTTCACCTGGATGCGGACGGCGTATTTCTTTCCGTACTTGACGACCTCGGACACGCCTTGGATGGTGGAGAGGTTCGGCCCGATCACCGTGTCCACGTACTCGTACATCGTCGTTTCCTTCACGGATTCACCGATCACCGCGAAGAACATGATGGGCCATTCCGCCGGGTTCACCTTCTCGTAGGCGGGCGGGTTCGGAAGCGCGGGCAGGAGGCCGGTGGCGGCGGAGATCATGGAATTGACGTCCTGGGCGGCCGCGTCGATGGGACGGCTCAGGGAAAACTGCAGGGTGATGGACGTCGAGCCTTGGCTGCTCGTCGAGGACATCGACTCCAGGCCCTGGATCGTGGCGAACTTCTTTTCCAGGGGCGTCGCCACGGTCACGGCCATCGTCTCCGGGGAAGCGCCCGGCAGGTTGGCCGTCACCTGGATCGTGGGATAGTCCATCTGCGGCAGGTCGTTGACGGGCAGGTTCCGGTAGCCGATGAGGCCGAAGAACAGGATGGCGATCATGACGAGGCTCGTCATGACCGGGCGACGGATCCAGGGCGCGGACAGGTTCACTTCTTGTTCTCCTCCGCCGCGGGCGTCTTGGAGCCGCCGGAAGGGGGCGCGGCCTCGTTCAGGCTCTTCCGGATCTCGACCTTGCCGCCGGGCCATACCTTGAGGTGACCGTCGGTGACGACCGTCTCGCCGGCGCTCACCCCTTGGGCGATGACGGCTTCCGCGCCGATCGTGCGGTCCACGGCCACCGGCCGCATCTCGGCGGTGCCGTCGGGCTTGACGACGAAGACGAAGGATCCTTTCTCTCCGGTCTGCACGGCGCGGAGGGGAACGACGACGGCCTCCGGCTGGACGGCCAGGATCAGCGAAACCTGAACGAACTGGCCCGGCCAGAGAAACCGGTCGGTGTTGACGTGCTCGGATTTCAGTTGGATCATGCCGGTGTTCGTATCGACGGCGTTGTCGAGAAAGACGAGACGTCCCGACCGGACCTCGCCGGTCAACTCCGCGGACGTGCCGACCTTCACCCGGACATTCCCGGCCCGGAGGGCCTTCTTCACGTCCGGAAGGCTTCTCTCCGGAATCGAGAATCGGACGTAGATCGGCGTGATCGCGTTGATCACCGCCAGTTGCGTCTCGTTGGCCTTGACGACGGCGCCGACGTTGACGCTGTAGGCCCCCATCCGGCCGTCGAAAGGCGCGCGGATGGAGCAGTATTCCAGGTTGAGGCGGGCGTCGTCCACCGCCGCCCGGTCCGCCCGGACGGCGGCTTCGTAGACGGCGGCGTCGGTCCTGAATTTCTCGGCGTCCGATTTGGAGACGGCTCCTTTCTCCAGCAGGAAGGCGTACCGCTCCGCCTCGCGCTCGTTGAATTCCTTCTGGGCGGTGTCCTTCGCCAGCGTTGCCTCCGCCTGACGGAGCCGCTCCCGGTAGGGTGCGGGATCGACGGTGAAGAGCACCTGTCCCTTCTTCACGTCGTCCCCTTCCCGGAAGCGGATGTCGAGCAAGCGGCCCGTCACGAGGGGGATGATGCCGACGGACCGGTAGGCCTCTACGGTTCCGATGGCGCCGACGGCGACGGGCATCTCCTTCTGGACGGCCTCGACCGCGAGCACCGTCGCCGCGGGAAAGGCGGCGGCGGGCGGCGGGGCCTCTTCCTTCTTGCATCCGGCCGGCAGAAAGATCAGCGAGGCCAGCAGAAGCATCCCTGCTGTGGAGCAAACGGCACCGTGCAATCGAGTCTTCATCGTCTTCCCATCGCCCTTTCGATATTCGCCTGCGCAAGGATCAGGTCGTACTCGGCGGAGATCTGCGTGAGCTTCGCCGAACTGTACGCGACAACGGCATCCGCGACCTCCAGCGGCGTCCCCAGCCCCGACGAGTAGCGGAGATTCGCCAGTTCGAGATTTTCCGCCGCCTGGCGGACTTGGAGGCCGGCGTTGCCGATCGTCTCCCTGGCCCTTTTCATCTCCAGCAGCGCCCTCTTGATCTCCTGCCGTATCTGCAGCTTGAGAGCGGAGATCCTGGCTTCGACAACCCTGAGGAGGGCCGCCGTGCGGGCGATCTCCTGCTCCGTGGCATATCCCTTGAAGAGGTTCCACGACAGGGTCACGCCGACGTTCCATCCCTGGGAAAGCGGGCTCTCGCTCCCCGCCGCGCCGTACCCTGCCGAGGCGTCGAGGGATGGAAAATAGTCCTTTCTCGCCACTTCGACGGTCCGCCGGGCCGCTTCCCTCTGGGCAAGCAGCGACTGCAGGTCGCTGCGGTGACCGTAGGCCTGCTCGAGGGCCTCCTCTTCCGCGATGGCGTAGGGCTCGGTCGGCGGCGCCTCTCGGATCGAGTACCTGGCGGCTCCCTCGTATCCCATGGCGTTGTTCAGGGCCACCCAGGCGATATCGAGATCGTTCTCCGCCCGGAGCAGGGAGATTTCGGCGTTGCCGACGAGGACCTCCGCCGCCGTGACGTCGTACTTGGGCTTTGTCCCGGCCTCGAGGAAGAGCTTCGCCTGGGCAAGCTGGCGCAGATACTGGTCCCGGGTCTCGGCAGCGACGTCGCGCGTCTTCCGGGACCGAAGGACGCCGTAGTATGCGGACTTCACGCCGTTGACCACCGAGGCGATCTCGTTGTCCATATCCGAACGGGCGGCATCCACGTTCAGGCGGGCGACATCGACATTGCCCTCCCGCTTTCCGAAGTCGTAGACCTTCTGTTGGAGATTGACGCTGCTGTCGAAATAGCGGTACCCGTACAGGGACTGCGGAGGGTAGAGATCGCCGTGCTGCGTCACGGCATTGTAGCGTGTCACCCCCGAACGGAGGTCCACCTGAGGGTAGTACGACGACCGGGCCTGCCCCAGGACCGCTTCGCTCGCCCGGGAGGCGTGAAGGAACTGCCGGATGGACGGCTGATTTCCGACCGCGATCTCGATGCAGCGCTCAAGCGTCAGTTCCTCGCCTTCCCGGATCGCGGTTTCGGCCGCTCCCGCGGCACAGGCGAGGCCCATGAAAACGAAGAAGGCTGCGAGGACCCGCAACGGTCCCCCGCAGGGTTTCAAAAGATACGCACAGCGCATCGAAAGGTCACCGGACATGAATCGATCGCACCTTTCTGTTCTCCGCCGTCCCGGCCGGGGCCGGCACGCCGGGTTTGATAAGCCAATCGGATTGGATAGTCAATCGAAAAGCGGTCGGTACCAAGGAACGCCCCTGCACGCCTACCTCTTCGCGCGGGCATCCTTCATCGCTTCGTCGAGCCAGTCGAGGATGCGCCCGTTCGAAAAGCTGGCGGCACCGATCTGGCAATGTTCTTCCGCCCCGTCCTCTTTCCCGAACATCATGAACTCTTTCGGGCACTGCAGGGCGTCGAAAAGCTGCTTCGCCTGACCGGCCATGTCCCTGTCCTCCGCGGAATCGACGACGAGCATCCGGCAGCGGATCTTCGCCGCCTCGTCTTTCATGGTGTACGGCCTCGTCATGCGCATCCATTCGCTGGGCGATTTCGCCTGGAAGGTGAAGAGTCCGTTGCCGATGCTCCAGCGCAGGGTGGGATTCTTCTTCATCTCCTCGTAGATCTGCCGATCGACTTCCCGGGCGCCTTCCGGATCGTCGAGATACCGGTCTGCGCCCCTCCTGGCCGCTACGGCGTGGAAGTCATAGACGCCCCCGTTGGCGATGCAGGCCCGGATGCGGTGTTCGTACGCGGCGGCGCGGGGTGCGAAGTATCCGCCGAAGCTGATGCCCATGTAACCGACCCTGCTCGGATCGACCTCGCGGCGTTTCAGGGCGAAATCGACGACGGGCGTCACGACCGTTTCCCAGTTGGGACGGAACGGGATCTTCTGCTCCCGGATCACCTGCCCCTGCCCCGGCCCCTCGAAGAGCAGACAATTGTAGCCGCGCTTCACGGCGAAGACGGCGTTGCTGTAATAGAGTTCCTCCTTGGTCCCGTCGAAGCCCGTCTGGATGATGAGCAGGGGCCTCTTCCTGCCGGACCTGTCTACGAGGCAGAGGTAACCGGGAAGCGGTTTCCCCTCGAAGGGGATGTCCACGGCCAGAATCGGGTGTTCGGCCAGCCTCGCGAACTTCAGGAAACTGTCGCGGCCTTTCCGCCAGGTTGCAACGATCCTCGGGTCATCGGGATCGCTGCGGAGAAAGAACTCCGCCGTGCGGTAATAGTTGGAGGCGCGCAGGAACTCCTGCCGCGCGCTTGCCCTGCGGCCCCGGGACAGCAGATCGTCGCCGGTCTTCTCCCGCCGCTCCGCCGCCGCCAGCCATTCGCGGTACCAGCTTTCGTCGTCTCCCTCCCGGATCCGGTAGCCCGTTGACAGGCACTCCCCGATGTCCGCCGCGCCGCCCGGCGTCGCGGCGATGGCGCGAAGCATCTCGAAGGAGTACTGTTTGTCGCTGAAGATCAGCCCCACGGCTTCCGCGGAGTCAGGAACCCCCGCGCCGGCAAGAACCGATAGCAGGATCAGGAACCGGTACAAACGCTTCATGGAAAGCCTCCTCCCCCGTGAGGGCAATTCCGGCGGGATGTACGTGCCAGGATTACGATCCGCAGGGCGGAGGGCGGACGAACGATGGGGCCCCGGCGGATCGGGGCGGTATTATAGTCCGCAATTCCGCATGCGGCAACAGAATGTTGACACAGAACTTTGACCTCTGTCGGGCGTTGCCGCGACCGCCTGCCGGGCCCGGCGGGCGGCCTGCAATCTCCGCCTCCGGACGCCGGAAAAGTACGCCCTGACTTAGTGACCCGCGGTCACAACATTGTTGACATCTGCACCGGCCTTCCTTTATAATTCCCCCGCCGCAGGGAGAGATCTCCGGAAAACGCTTTTGGGGGAGGCGTTGGAAGGATCCTGTTCACTTCCGCCCTGCGGCATCTTCACCGGACATTCCTGCAAAGGGAGGGGAACCTCTCCGGCGCCCGATGCCGCATCGACGGGGCAAAATCCTGCCGGACGGACGAATTGCCGAAACTTCAAAAAGGAAGCGAGGAAGCCACATGACGCAGCTATCGTACGTGCAGGGTGCAAGCGGCATCCCTCTGCGGGGCGAGACCATCGGTCAGGCCCTGAGGGGGACCGTCGAGCGGTTCGCCGCCCGCGAAGCCCTCGTCGAAGACAGGCGGGGCTACCGGGCCACCTATCGTCAGTTGTGGGAGCAGGTCGAAGCCGTGGCCCGGGGATTGATGGCCTACGGCATCCGCAGGGGCGACCGCGTCGGGATCTGGTCGCCCAATCGCTACGAATGGGCTCTCATCCAGTTCGCTACGGCCCGCGTCGGCGCCATCATGGTGAATGTGAACCCGTCCTACAAAGCCGCCGACCTGCGCTATGTCGTGAACCAGTCTGAAATCGCGCTGTTGATCGCGGCCCGGAACTTCCGCAAGACCGACAACATGGAGATTCTCAGCCAGATCGGCCCGGACTCGAAGTACCCGCTGCGCACCCTCATCATCGAACAGGAATGGAACGACCTCCTCAGGGCCGGCAGCGCGGTTTCCGCAAAGGATCTCGAGGAGCGGGAAGCGGCGCTTCAATTCGACGACCCCGTCAACATCCAGTACACGTCGGGGACGACGGGCTTTCCGAAAGGCGCGACCCTGACCCATCACAACATCCTCAACAACGGATTCTTCATCGGCGAGCGGGAGCGGCTGTCGGAGAAGGATCGTGTCTGCATCCCCGTCCCCTTCTACCACTGCTTCGGCATGGTGCTCGGCAACCTCGCCTGCATCACGCACGGGTCCTGCATCGTGATCCCGGACGAGGCCTTCGACCCGGAGACGACGATGAAGGTCGTCGAGAAGGAGCGCTGCACGGCGCTGTACGGTGTGCCGACGATGTTCATCGCCGAACTGGATCATCCGGATTTCAGGAAATACGACTTTTCGTCCCTGCGCACCGGTATCATGGCCGGCGCCCCCTGCCCCATCGGGACCATGAAGAAGGTCCAGTCGCTCATGCACATGACGGAGGTCACCGTCGCCTACGGCATGACCGAGACGTCGCCCGTATCCACCCAGAGTTTTTTCGACGATCCGCTGGAAAAACGCGTCTCCACCGTCGGGAAGGTCCATCCCCATCTCGAGATCAAGATCGTCGATCCCGCGACGGGGCAGACCGTGCCGAGGGGCGTGCAGGGCGAGCTCTGTACCCGCGGCTACTCCGTCATGCGCGGCTACTGGAACATGCCCGAGGCAACGCGGGAAGTGATCGACGAGGCGCGCTGGATGCACACGGGGGACGTCGCGACAATGGATGAAGAGGGCTACCTCAAGATCGTCGGAAGGATCAAGGACATCATCATCCGCGGCGGTGAAAACATCTCACCGCGGGAAATCGAAGAGTACTACATGACCCACGAGTTCGTCAGCGACATCCAGGTGATCGGGGTGCCGAGCGTCAAGTACGGAGAAGAGGTCATGGCCTGGGTAAAACTCAAGCCCGGCGCCCCGCCGGTGACCGGCGAGGACCTCGTTGCGTTCGGGAGGGGGAAGATCGCGACCTACAAGATCCCCCGGTTCTGGAAATTCGTCGGTGAATTTCCCATGACCGTCACCGGAAAAGTCCGCAAGGTCGAGATGCGGGAGATCTCCACGAAGGAACTGAAGCTCGATGAGGCGGCCAAAGTGAAGACCGCATGAGGAAAAGGCGGCCGGTGAAACGGTTTTCTTGACAAGGCAGCCGTTCCGATGGCAGGGTATAACCATGAAAAAGCTCTATCTTTCGGAAACCGACAAGAAGATCGGCGGCGTCTGCGGCGGACTGGGCGAGTACCTTGACCGTGATCCGACCGTCGTCCGCATTCTTTTCGTCCTGCTGATCCTCTTTTCCTTCGGCTTCGGCTTGCTCGCCTATCTGGCCTTGTGGCTGATCATCCCGAAGAAGCCTTCGCCGGGCGCCTACTGAACGTCCGTTCGCTCCACGCCCCCCGCAGCCCCCAGAGGTAAGGGAGATCCGGCGGCTCCGACCACCCCCACCGCCCGTAAAAGACCGGGTCCTTGCGCAGCAGATTCGACCGGTGCGCGGCATGGAACCGCTCGTCGCCGACGAAGGGCGGCATGACGACGTGCCCTCGCACGGGCATCTTCTTCATGCTGTTCCGATAGCCCCGCCTTACCCATTCCTCGACGGCAAGGTTATAGTAGCGTTTCAGGGCATTGACGTAGCCTTTCCACATCCTGGCGGCGGGGTGGCGGCTCCAGCCGGTTCCCACCGTGACGGCGCGGATGAGCTGATAGGCCTCCACACGCTGCTTGCCCAGCCTGCGTGAATCGAGAACCGCCAAGGATTTTGCGAAATCGGCGTAGGGAAGGAAAGTCTGCATCGCGCGACAGCTACGGGATTGCCCGGCCTCAGTCTTCGAGAGGCAGGATCTTGTCCAGGTTGCCGGGAATTTCCACGAGGTCCGCCCCATGGGGGGTCAGGATGAAGAAATCGGGCCTCCGGCGGCTGTCGGCCCCCCCGTTCATCACCTCCACGCAGCCCCGATCGTGCAGGTAGTAGAGATCGAAGATGTTCGCCCGCCCCTCGGGATCGTCCCAGCCATACTGCTCCCGGGGGCAGTAGACATACTCCGGGTAGCTGCTGTAGGCAAGGCGCAGGAGCCGCCGTCGGTTTTCATTGATCTCCCGGTAGCTTCGCTCCGGCAGAGGAATCTGTTCCATCGCGCTTCACCTTGCCCGGGATCTATTCCATACCGCCCGGCAAATCAAGCAAAACCTCGACGGAGGGAATCCCGGGCGGAAAGATCGTCGCGCAGAGAAATTTCCCCTTGACAGTAGAACGATTGTTCTATTATAAGGAAGCCGTTGAGCATGACTTTCTATGAACGAACAGAATCAGCAAAGGAGCACCGCCATGATGTCGGAACAGATCCTGTCGCCGGGCCAGCAGTTTCCCCGGGCTGTCCCCCTGTCCGGCCGCAACCTTTCCCGGACATCCCTGCGCCGCGCCATCGAGCAAACGGATTGGGACGAAAGGATCCTGCGGCAGGAAAATCGCCTCAACCGGTGTTGCTGGGCGGCCGTTGCCGCCGCCTGCGTCTGCATCCTGCCCTTTCTCGCCGCGAGCCTCCTGTCCTGAGCACGGGATTATCCGTCTGCCGGCGAAGGGAACCCTCTTCCGCCGTTTCCGGACCGCACTTCGACGGTCCCCCCTTTCCACCCCATTCCGGCAGCACGGTCTGCAGCGGCGGCCGGGGATGTTCCGCACGCGGTGAGCCGGCGCCGCACCGCAGACCTGCCGGGGAAAAAATGATGGAAATTCCAGCACGGAAAATGCTATCGTCGTAACCGTCGTGCGACCGCCGCCCTGCCGGCGGTCGACATCTTCCGGAGGAAATAATGAAAAGAGATACCACCAGAAGAGTCGGAGCATTCCTGATGCTGTCGCTGCTGGTGCTGCTTGTGCCGGGCAGCGACAATCCAGTCTCTGCGCTGGACCGCAGCGCCTACAAGAGCCTCAAGACCTTCAACGAGGTGCTCGACCTCGTGGAAAAGAACTATGTCGAGCCGGTGGATTCCCAGAAGCTCCTGCAGGGCGCCATGAACGGGATGATGAAATCGCTCGATCCCCACAGCACCTACATGACGACGGACATGTACAAGGAACTGGAAGTGGAGACCCGGGGAACCTTTGGCGGGATCGGCATCGAAATCACCATCCTCAAGGACATCCTCACGGTCGTTTCGCCGATCGAAGACACGCCCGCCTTTCGCGCCGGCGTCAAGGCCGGCGATCAGATCATCCGCATCGACGGGCAGACCACCAAGGACATGTCCATCATGGACGCCGTAAAGAAACTCCGCGGCGTGAAGGATACCAAAGTGACGATCACGATCCTCAGGGACGACTCCTCCAAGCCCAGGGATATCGAGCTCACCCGCAGCATCATCAAGGTCAAGAGCATCCGGACGAAAGTCTACGAAGACCGGATCGGATATGTCCGGATCGCATCCTTCCAGGAAAGAACCGCTGAAGAGCTGCGGAAGGCCGTCAAGGAGCTCACAGGCAGGGCAAAACCCGTCCAGGGTCTGGTGCTGGATCTCCGGAACAATCCCGGCGGGTTGCTCAATCAGTCCATCGACGTGAGCGACGTGTTCCTGAAAGCGGGCGTGATCGTCTCCACGAAGGGCAGGATCAAGAGCATGGAAAACAAGGCTTCGGCCCGTGACGACGGCGACGAACCGAGCTGTCCGATGGTGGTGCTCGTCAACGAAGGCACGGCCAGCGCCGCCGAGATCGTCGCGGGGGCCCTCCAGGACAACGGCCGGGCCATCGTTCTGGGCATGCAGACCTTCGGCAAGGGGTCCGTGCAGACCGTGATCCCGCTGGAAGACGGATCGGCCCTGAAACTGACGACAGCCAAGTATTACACCCCGAAGGGGCGTTCGATCCAGGCCGAAGGCATCCTTCCCGATATCGTCGTCCGGCCTACGAAACCCGTGGAGGAAAAAGAGACGGGCAACGATCACCTCCGCGAGAAGGACCTCAAGGGTCATATCCAGCAGACGAAAGAAGAGGCCGCGAAGTCGGAGGAAAACGGCAAGAAGGAAAACAACCTGCCCCCGTCCGACAATCAACTCAAGAGCGCCATCGACATCCTCAAGAGCTGGGAGATATTCAAGGGCGCTGGCAGGGGATGAAGTCCGATCGGGCGAGGGGTGAGACACGATTCTGGAGGAAGGAAAATTCTAAAGCTCTTCGGCGTGGTCGTGTTTGTCGCGTCGCTGGCCATTGCGGCGGCGATTTTGTTCCTGCTTCCCGAAGGACCCGCGAAGAGGCCGGTGCGACCCTCCCCGTCGGGCGTTCGGAACGACACGGGCGAGGTTCTTCCGGACATCCGGCGACGCGACGCGGCCGGTGAAAAACAGGAGGCAACGCCCGCCGGCGGAATGCGGGTTGCCGTCCTCATCGACGACATCGGCATGGACAGGGGCGTCGTTCACGAATTGCTCAAGATCGGTATCCCGATTACCTTCGCCGTTCTTCCCTTTGCGGCGCACTCCTCGGCAACGGCGTCGGTCCTCCATGAAAACGGCAGGGAAATCCTCTTGCACCTTCCGATGGAACCGCGGCATTATCCGGAAGAAGATCCCGGCAAGGGGGCCCTGCTGCTGAACATGAGCAACGACGACACCCGGCGGCAATTGGCGGCCGATCTCAACGTCGTGCCGCACATTTCCGGCGTCAACAACCACATGGGGTCGGGTTTCATGGAAAACGAGGAGAAAGTCGGCATCGTCATGCAGGAACTTGAGCGCCGAAATCTGTTTTTCGTGGACAGCCGGACAACGCCGAATTCCAAGGGCCGCGGGGCGGCGCGCCAATACGGCGTGCGCTTCGCTTCGCGGGACCTTTTCCTGGACAGCACCCGCGACAATGCCGATGCGTTCAGGACGCTCTTACGACTCTACGACGGGCAGGCAAAGCGTCCCAGGAGATCGGCACTGGTCATCGGGCATCCCTACCGGGAAACCGTGCAGGCATTGAAAGAAGTTCTGCCTGTCCTGCAAAAGGAAGGGATGGAATTCGTCCCCGTTTCCAGCCTCGTGCGGTGACGGAGACGGGCCTGTCCCGGCAAGGAACGACAAAATGACAAGTGCTGCAAGAAGGACATCTTCCCCGTTTTTCAGGGCCATCCAAGTGCTGGCCCTGGCGGCGGCGCTCTGGCTGCCCGCCGCCTGCGCCGCGGTGCGGCTCGGGCCGGAAGCCGTGGCACCGCCGGAACCGGATCCGGGCACGTCGCCCTCCTCCGGTTATCATTACTCGCTTGCCGTCCTGGAGAATCTCGGCGGTCAGACGGACGGGGCAATCCGCGAAATGGAAAGGGCGATCGAGCGCGATCCGAAATCGGCGTTCCTCAAGACGGAACTTGCAACGCTCTACATGGAAAAGAGGGATACGCAAAAAGCGATCGCCCTGTGCGAGGAGGCCCTTGCCGATGAGCCCGACTCCATCGACGTCCATCTCCTCCTCGGCAACGTGTACCTCACCATCAAGGATTACCAGAACGCAGCCAAGGTCTTCCGAAAGGCGATCGAGATCGAGCCCAACCACGCGACGGCGCACTTGTTTCTGGGCACAATCTATGCGGAGACAAAGCAGTACCCATCCGCCGTGGAAGTATTTCAAAGGCTCCTCCGCATCGATCCGGACCACGTGATGGGTAACTTCTATTATGCGCGTCTGCTGACGGAAATGAAGCGATACCCCGAGGCGGAGGCGGCTTTCCAGAAAACCCTGGCCCTCAAGCCCTCTTTCGAACCCGTCCTGACCGAGCTGGCGGCATTGTACGAGAGGCAGAAGAAAACCGCCGCGGCCGCGCAGCTCTATCGGGATTTCATACAGAGCAACCCCCAGCGGTTGAATATCAAGGTCAAGCTGGCGGAACTTCTGGTCAGGGAGCGCCAGTTCCAGGAGGCGGAGCAGCTCCTTCAGGACGTCCTGTCAGCGGAACCCCGCTATCGGGATGCCCGCGTTTCCCTGGGCGTCCTCTATTACGAACAGGGGACCTTCCAGAAGGCAGCCGACATCTTCGCCGCCCTGACCAGAGACTTCCCGTCGGACGCAAGGATCCGGTACCTCTATGCCTCGTCCCTGGAAGAAAACAAGCAGCCGGAGAAGGCCCTCGATGAATACCGGCGGATTCCCCATGAGTTCGACCTGTACGTCAACGCCCAGATCCACGCGGCAATGCTTCTCAAGAAACTGGGAAGGCTCCCGGAGGCGATATCCGGCCTGCAGGCTGCGCTCTTGCTGAAACGCGACGCGGCAGACCTGTATCTGTTTCTGTCGAACCTCCAGGAGGATGGAAAGAACGTCACCGCCGCCGAAGAGACGCTGCAGCGGGGAATCGCCGTCCTTCCGAAGAATATCGAACTCCACTACGCGCTCGGCGTGCTGTTCGAGAAGACGAACCGTTTCGAAGAGAGCGTCCGGCACATGGAAATCATCCTGAAGATCGACCCGGATCATGCGGAGGCCCTCAATTTCATCGGCTATTCCTATGCGGACCGCGGACTGAAACTGACGGAAGCCGAGCAAATGATCAGGAAGGCCCTGTCACTGAAACCGGGCAGCGGTCATATCATCGACAGCCTTGGCTGGGTCTATTTCCGGCAGAACAAAATCGACCAGGCCATCAAGCACCTGAAGGAGGCACTTGAACTCCTTCCCAATGACCCGGCCGTCATCGAACACCTGGGAGATGCCTACCTCAAGGGCGGCCGTACGGCCGACGCCCTCGAGCTCTTCCGCAGGGCGCTCAGGCTGGCCCCGGAAAACGGCGCGCTGAAGAAAAAGATCGATGACCTGGTGAAGAAAAAATGACCCCTTTCCCTGCCTGCGTGCCAAAGAGACGAAGTCGCGGGGACCGGAGGATGCGCCTTCTCCTGTCGCTCCTGCTCCTCTTGCTGTCCAGCGGATGCGCCACCGTCACCGGTGTCGAAAAGGGCGAAAGTACCTCCTATCGCTCCCCCCTGGAGGCCCTCTCACGGATCGACCGTCTGGGGTCGGATCCGTTCATCCTGAAGACGTCCGCATCCGTTGAAGTGCGCGCCGCCCGCGACCGGTCGCCCATGAGGGCCGTTCTTCTCGTCGGAAAGCCGGATTCGTTCCGCATGGAATCGTTGCCGGTTATCGGGCCTCCCGACTTCTTTCTGTCGATCTACCGGGGGACGCTGAAGGCGTATTACCCTCTGGAAGGGAAATTCTACCGCGGCCCCGCAACGGCGGAAGGAATGTCCCGTTTTCTCCCCATTGCCATATCCGCCAACGATCTGGTCCGGGTTCTGACGGGCGCCCGGCCGGAAGTCGCCGGCGGGCAGGTGGTCCTGAAGTCTTCCGTGGAGCGGGATTTCTACCGAGTGGACATTGCATCCGAAGGGCGCAGAAGGCAGGCCCTGCTGATCGATCCGCGGCAGGACCGCCTGCGGAGGATCGAAGTCTTCGGGGCGCTTGATGAGATCCTGTACGAGGCGGAGTTCGAGGACTTTCAGGGCATCGACGGCAGGCTGATCCCGAAGCGGATTGAACTGACGGTGAACGCCTACGGCGGGGTGAAGATCTCCATCCGTTACAGCGATCCGAACCTCAGCCTGGGGGTCGAAGCGGGTGAGGACCTCTTCGATCTCGGCTCGCCCGATGGCGTGCCCGTTCTTCCCCTTGAATGAGGCAAGCCGCACGCGGGCGGCGGCGCTTCGAAGTCACTTGATTTCGACCAGTTTGGAGCGCGCGATCCTCGCCTGATTGGTGTTCGGAAAGTCTTTGATGACCTGCTGCAGAATCAGGCGGGCGCTGGACTTGTCTCCCAGTTTCAGAAACGACAGGCCTTGCTTGAGCAGTGCGTAAGGCACCTTGTCCCCCTCCGGGTAGCTCTTCACAACCTTCTCGTATTCGAGGATCGCCTTCTCGAACTTGTTTTCGAAATAATAGCACTCGCCGATCCAGAACTGGGCGTTGTCGGACAGCTCCGTGTCCGGATACTGTTTCAGGAACGCCTGAAAATCGATGCGCGCCTTGTCGTACTTGGCCTCTTTGAAGACTTCGTAGGCCGCCGCATAGAGGGATTCCTTGTCCGTCTTCGGTTTGTCCTTCGCACCGGCCGGGGCGACACCTTTTTCCTGCGGCTCGGTCGGCTCTTCCTTCTTGCCGATGCCGAGGAAATTCTCGAGAAAGCTGATCCTGAAGGAGAGCCCTTCCAATTTGTCCCTCAGTTCCTTCAACTCCTCGTCTCTCTTCTTGGTCTGCGCCGCGGAATTGGAGATTTCCTTGCGGAGTCCGTCGATGCCGCCCCGCACCTGCTGAACGGCATCCCGGAGATCGCCGATGTCGGCGCCGGCATTGGCCTGATTCTTCCGTGCCAGCGCGAGAGCGTCGCGGTTCGCCTGTACGTCCTTGCGGAGAAGTTCGCTCTCATCCTTGACCGCCAGGATTTTCGGCTCCACGGCCGCGACTTTTTCATCGACCGCGCCGATCTTCTGTTCCATGTCCCGGCGAAGAAACCGCAGATCATCGGTCGTCGCACAGCCGAACAGCGTGGCCGTCGCAAAAACCGCAAGCGTCAAAGCCGCAAAACGTCCTACGAGCCGCATATTCTCCTCCCCTTTCTCGAACCGGCCCCGTCCGCCGCCCGGAAAAAGGAGCTCCGCTGGGCCTGCATTTCACCCAGCGGAGCCTTCAAAACCGCATCATCCAGACCTTCCGCCGACCGTCCGGCGGGAGAGTCTTGACCCACAATTTCTTCCCGATCCGCCACGAACCGCGGGAAACGGTTACTTGCTGAGCGGCGTCACGACGAAATGTGCGCGCCGGTTCTTTGTCCATGCCGCTTCATTATGACCCGGATCCAGGGGCAGTTCCTTGCCGTAGCTGATCGTCTTCATCCGCGCTTCGGCCACGCCTGAATCCTGAAGGAATTTCTTCGCTGCTTCCGCCCTTCTCTGACCCAGGGCCATGTTGTATTCCGCGGTGCCGCGCTCGTCGCAGTGTCCCTCGATGGCGACTGCGAATTCGGTGTTCTTGAGCAGCCATTCGGCGTGCCGCTTCAGGATGTCGCGATCCTGTGGACGGAGATTGTACTTGTCGAAATCGAAGTTGATGTCCATCAGTTCCGGGGCGGCCATCTTCTGGCGCGCTGCCTCTTTGGCGGCCAGCTTCCTGGCTTCCTCGGCTGCGGCCGCTTCTTTCGCCAGACGTTCCCGTTCCGCCTTCTCCCACAGGGCCTTCTCACGCTCGGCCTTCTCACGCGCTTCCTGTTCCTGCTGAGCCTTCAACCTGGCTGCCTCATCGGCGGCCGCCTTCGCCTTCGCCTCGTCGGCCTGGGACACTCCGGCCTCCTCCTTAACGACGGACTTTTTGGCGCATCCTGTCACAAAGACCAGGCCGAAGCAAAGAACCAACGCGACAATTCCGAACATGACCATGTTCCTTCTCATTCTTCCTTCTCCTTTCTCCCGTACGATTGCAGTCATTGCGCTAGAAATTCGTTAGCGTTCGCTTACACGGAAAACGATTGTAATAAATCACAAACCCCGGCCGCAGGTCAATCAAAAAATGGGGCCCGCCCTTGAGCGGTACATCGGCCCCCTCTGCAGTTCCATCGAAGCGGGCATCCTTTTTTACCTCAGCCGCGGCGACCAGGCCGGCGAAATGCCGTTGTCGACCCCTTCGTACAGAACGCGGATATTGGAACCGTTGGCGTTCATGACGCAGATCCTGATCCGGTCTCCGCGTCTCATGCTGAAGGCGATATAGCGCCCGTCCGGGGACCAGGAGGGAGATTCGCAGTCCTCCATCCCGGCGGTCAACTGGGTCAGATTCGTGCCATCCTCGTTGATCGTGAAGATCTGGAAGCGCTTGTCGACGGAACCGTCGAAGGCGATCTTCTTGCCGCGGGGTGACCAGGCGGGGGACGTGTTGTAGTTCCCTTCATAGGTAAGCCGGGTCGGATTGTTTCCTTCCGCATCCATGAGATAAATCTGCGGGGATCCCGAACGGTCCGAGACGAATGCGATCCTGCCGCCGTCCGGCGACCAGACCGGCGAAACGTCGATATCGAAATTGTGCGTCAGGCGCTTCAGGCGCCCCGACCCCAGTTCGACGACATAGATTTCCTCGTTCCCGACATAACTGAGCGTAAAGAGCAGCTTGCCGCCGTCGGGTGACCAGCAGCCGCAGAGGTTCAGTCCCTTGAATCCCGTGATCCTGCGGATGTCTCTCCTGTCGACGCCGTAGACGTACAAGTCGGGATTCCCCTGGCGATACGACGTGAACGCGATCGCCTTGCCGTCGGGCGACCATCTCGGCAGCATGACGATCGCCCGCTCATTCGTCAGGCGCGTCAGGCCCGTCCCGTCAAAGTTGACGGTGTAGATGTCCGATTCCTTCCCCTTCTTCATCACGAAAGCAATCTTGGTATCGAGGGGGCTGCGCTCGCCCGTCAACGACAGGAGGATTTCATCCAGGAAGCTGCGCACCATGGAGAGCCGTTCGGCGGCCTTGCCCGTGTATCTCTTCCCGACCAGCATCTCCCCCTTGACGGCATCGAAGAGGCGGAATTCGGCGACCAGATTCCCCCGGTCTTCCTGGAACCCTCCCTTGACCAGGTAATCCGCGCCGATCGCCGTCCAGTCGTCGAAGCGGATCTTGTCGGCGGTGATGCCCGCCGAACTCGGATCCTCCAGGAATGCATTCCGGTCGATGAGGCTGAAAAAGCCCGTCATCTGGAGATATCGGCCCATTTCGGCGGCGAACCATGCGGAGATCTCGGGGTCGCTGCCGCCGCCGAGGGCGACAAAGTTCGTTACGGCAATGGGAAACTTCTGGAAGGTCGGCGAATCGATGTCGATGTAGACCTTCGCCCCCGCCGGTCCCGCGGGAGAGAAGGCAGCACTGAAGAAGAGAACGCAAATCGCCAGCAGAAAACGACGCATCAGAATTCGTTTCAATCCTTTCTTGACAGCCCTCTACCGCACCAAGAAAAACGCATCCCGCAGGCGGTCAAAAGCTTGTCCCATACTTAGACGGGCCTTGCCCGTATGCAGGGCCGCCCGATGCTTCGACAGGCTCATCCTTCGACAGGCTCAGGATGACGATTCCCTCAGCCTTCCCTGTACCATGTCACGGTGAGCCTGTCGAACCGCGAACGGCGAAGGACGGGTGACCCTTCGATAATCTCAGGATGCCGCAGAGGTTTTTTTCCATCAACCTGCTACCGCGCCTCCAGAGAGTGGAAACGGATGCCCACCTCGATGCTTCCCTCCCGCACCCACTCCGGCAGGGGCGGGAAAGGCGCCGCCTTCCTGACCGCCTTGAGGGCGGATTCGTCGAAGAAGCGGTTCCCGGAGCGCTTCTCGAAATCCACCTCGTTCAGCGTCCCGTTCCCGAGGATCCTCGCATGGAGAACGGCCTCCAGATTGTCGCCGGGAAGGATGCCTTTGGGGAGCGCCCACTGTCCCTTGATCCTGGCCCATATCGCCGCGTAGTAGGCCTGCATCCTGGCATCGACGTCGCCCTGTCTCGCAGCCGGCGCGGCGGCCGGAACGTCTCTCTGGGCCTGCGGCTTGGCGGCGGGGGCAGGCGTGGCCGAGGAAGCGGCGACCTTCTTCCGCAGCCTTTCGATGGCTTTCTCCACTTCCTCGGTGCGTTCTTTGCGGATCTCGATGGTCCTGATTGGGGGCGGCGCCTCCATGCGGTTCTTCAGAAGGATGGGCTTCTCGCGGGTCACGCCGCCGATTTCCCCTGCCAGGGACGTCGCGCTGCGATCAGGGCGGAAGACCTCGGGCGAGCTGACAAGCTGAACGGAATAGGTGGGTCCGAACGTCAGCTTCGGAGACGGGATCATCGGCATGGCAAGGAGAATGGAAAGCATCAGCGTGTGGAGCAGGACGGAAATGACCAGCATCCCCCGAAGGCGAAACCTCCCGTCGTTCCGCGCTCCGATGCCCATGGAGCCGGTCATCGGGACGCCTCGGGGGACTCGGTGATCATCCCCAGGCGGTCCACGCCCGCCTTTCTGACTTCGGCCATGACCTCGACGACGAAGCCGTAGGGCACGGTCTTGTCCGCCCGCATGAAAACCTCCCGGTCGATCCGGGAAGCGAAGATGCTCTCCAGTTTCCCGCTCAGGTCGTTCAGGGCGGTCTTGGCCTTGTTGATGTAGATGTCGCGCGAGGCATTGATGGTGAGAACGAGTTTCTCTTCCGAGACATCAATGCTCTTCGACCGCACCTTGGGCAGATTGACGTCGATCCCCATCTGCAGCATCGGCGCCGTCACCATGAAGATGATCAGCAGCACAAGAACGACGTCCACCAGAGGCGTGACGTTGATTTCCGACAGGGGTTTGTCACCGTTCGAATTTCGTTTCCGAGAATATCGCATCGCAAATTCCAAAAGATTCGTCCCGGCACCCGTTCAACGCTTGACGTAGCTGCGTTCGATAATGTTGAGCAGCTCGGCCGCGAAGTTGTCCATCTGGAGCGTCATATTGCGGATGCGTTGCAGATAATAATTGTAGAAGATGACGGCCGGTATGGCCGCCGCCAGACCCGCCGCCGTCGCAATCAGCGCTTCGGAGATGCCCGGCGCGACGACGGCCAGTGTCGCCGACCCGCGCGCACCGATCCCTTTGAAGGTGTCCATGATTCCCCAGACCGTCCCGAACAGCCCGATGAAGGGGGACGCGCTTCCCGTCGTAGCCAGGAAGGCCAGCGCGCCCTCGAGTTTCGTCGTTTCCGAGCCGGCGGCACGACCCATGGCCCGTTCCACGTTGTCGATCCCCTTCATTTCCAGGGAAATCGATCCGGCGTCCTCGGGCTCCTTCTGCGCCGGCGATCCCTTGAGCGCCTTGGTGATCTTGACCAGTTCCGTGTACGCCGAGCGAAAAACCTCGGCCACGTTGGAATAGCGGAACTTCTTCGCTTCGTTGAAAATCTCGGACAGTTTCGCGCTCTTCGCGTAAGCGGTCAAGAAAAGGTCATTCTCCTTGGATACCTTTCGGAACGTCAGGTATTTCATGAAGATGATGGCCCAGGACACGATGGAGAAGATCAGGAGGACCAGAAGGACAAACTGGACGACGCCCCCCGCCTCGAGAATCATGTTCAGAAGACTCCCGTGAAAACTCCCTCCCAACTCCACTGCGGACATGAACAGAACCTCCTTCGGCGGACGTGCCTTTTGCCCCGTTTTTTGGAGGACTTACCTCTAAAGGAAAAACCGGGGCTTGTCAATACGACGTTTCCGTTCTGGCGCTCGGGCGTGCTTTTCCAGCGTCGATGGACGCTTCCGGGCAGGCTGGCCAAGCATATCCGGATGCAGGGCCCGGACGGTTCGGCAGGCCCCCTGCGGCCTTCAAGGTCCGCCCTCAGTTTGCCGAAGGGAAGACGAGACAACGCCGCAGACAGGCATTTTTGAAGGACCTGCTACAGATCTTCGGGGACGAAGCACACGACGTCGTCGATGGAATGGGAATCGGTGAAGATCATGGCGAGTCTGTCGATTCCCAGGGCGATGCCCGCGGATGCGGGCATCTCGGCCAGAGCCTGCAGAAAAGGTTCGGAAAGGGCGTAGGCATTCCGGCCTGTCCGCACGCGGAAGTCGTTCGCCTCGGCAAACCGACGACGCTGCTCCACGGCATCGATTAGCTCGGAAAAGGCATTGGCGATCTCCAGTCCGCCAAGGTAGAGTTCGAAGCGCTCCGCCACGGAGGGATCCTCCGCCTTGGAGCGTGCGAGAGAGCCGAGGGCAAGGGGGTAGTCGCAAAGGAACAGGGGTCGGTTTCCGCTCAGATGCGGCTCGATCTCCAGGGCCAGCGTTTCGTCGAAGACGTCCCTGCAAAGCGCCTCGTCGAGGGAGAGCGACGCAAATCGGGCGAAGGCCTCCCGGACGGTCAGAACGGGCCAGGGCCTGCCCAGATCGATGGCGCCGCCCCGAAACGGGATGGAGAATCCCAGGCCGAGTTCCGATGCGACGAAGCAGATCAATTCTTCGCATTCCGTCATGAGGAAGCGGTAATCGGCACCCGGACGGTACCATTCCAGCATCGAAAATTCGGGGAGGTGACGATCCCCCCGCTCGGCATCGCGGTAACACTTGCAGATCTGGAAGAGAGGGGGGAATCCGACGGCCAGCAGGCGCTTCATGGCCAGTTCGGGGGAGGTATGGAGGTACCAGCCGCCACAGGCCACGGCATCGACATGGTGCTCCGGGGCCGGGGCCGGGATGCGGTTGGGGGTTTCGACTTCCAGATATCCGCGCCGGGAGAAGAAGCGGCGGACCGCTTCAAGCATCAAGGCCCGCCGCTGCAGGGCAACTATTTTTCGGGCCGCCCGCCAGTCGCTCATGAAGACGTCTAATCTTTCACCCGGGTCAGGTATTCGCCCGTACGGGTATCGACGCGGATCTTTTGTCCTTCCTCAATGAAGGTCGGGACGAGGATCTTGTATCCGGTTTCCAGCGTCACCGGTTTGGTGTTGCCCGTCACGGAATCGCCCCGCGCCCAGGGCTCGGCCTGGGCGACGACGAGGTCCACGAAATTGGGGAGGCTGATGTCGATGGGACGGTCTTCAAACAGGAGGATTTCCGCCTCGACGTTCTCGATGAGAAAGTTCTTGGCGTCCCCCATCTGCTCTTCCGTCAGGAAAACCTGCTCGTAGCTCTCGTTGTCCATAAAATAGTACTTATCGTCTTCCTTGTAGAGATACTGCATCTTCTTGTGCTGAAGATCGGCGGCCTCGAAATTGTCGACCGACCGGAACGTCCGGCTGAACTGGTTTCCGTTGATCATGTTCTTGAGTTTGCAGTGGTAGAGGGCCTGACCCTTGCCGGGTTTCACGAAGTTGAATTCGGTAATGACGTACGGTTCGTTGTCGATCTTGATCCGGAGGCCCTTCTTCAGATCGCTGGCTGTGTACAGCATGGATGTTCTCCTTTGGTCGTCTCTGTCAACCGGGCATCGGCCTCCCCGAAGGCCTCCGGTTTTTTTCAAGCGACACTTATTTCATTTCCGGGCAATTGTCAAAAAAATTGTGCGGTTCCCCCGCATCGCCGTCCCCGGAAATGCAACGCGGATGGAGAGGGACCTTGCCCCTCTCATCGGGCGTGTCCATGACGTATCGCGGGAGGCAGAGGCCGGAAGTCGTGGTCCTGATCCTCTCCATCAGTTCGATCCCCTTCCGCAGGTCCACGCGGAAGTGATCGGTCCCTTCCGCGGGATCGCACTGGAACAGGTAATAGGGCCGGACGGATATGCGTTGAAGGGCATGAAGAAGATCCCTCATCGCGTCCGGATCGTCGTTGACGCCCTTCAGGAGGACCGACTGGTTGGACACCGGAATTCCCGCGCTCAGCAGGCGGTCGCAGGCCTCCGCCGCTTCGCCGGTCACTTCGCGGGCCGCATTGAACTGCGTGTTGAACCACAGGGGCCGGTATCTCTTGAGCATCCGGCACAGTCCCGGCGTGATCCGCATCGGCATGACGGCGGGGGTGCGGCTCCCGATGCGCAGCACTTCGACGTGGGGAATCGCCGACAGCCGGGCAAGGATTCCCTCGATCACCGGGTCCGGCAGCGTCAGGGGGTCGCCGCCGGAGAGGATGACTTCCCGGATCCGGGGGCTCCGGGAGACGTAGTCGATCATGCGGCAGTAGTACCCCTCCCGCCGCGACGGGTCCGCCTTTTTCCAGAGCCGTTTCCGGTTGCAGTGCCGGCAGTATGCGGCGCAGCGGTTCGTTACGAGGAGGAGGCATCGGTCCGGATAGCGATGGATCAGACCCGGCACCGGCATCCGGATTTCCTCCTCCAGAGGGTCCGGGATGCCGCCGGAGGAGACATCGATCTCTTCGGCGGCGGGGGCGCATTGGCGTCGGATCGGATCCGACCCGTCCGACCAGTCCGCAAGAGACAGGTAATAGGGCGTGATCGAAACCGGATAGCGGCGGACAACGTCCCGGCAGCGGTCTGCCCCGGCGGACACCAGGCCCGTCCGACGCACCAGATCGGCCCACGTCCGCACACGCTGTTGGTACTGCCACTCCCAGCGCTTCCACTCGCGCGACCCGCGGCTCCGGAGAAGCGCGCCGATCGGTATCCTGTCCATTTCCCGTGTCCCCCGCTCGAGGCCCGCAGAACGGGCCGTTGGTCTCCTAGCACATCTTCAGCAATCGTCCAAACGGATTTTTCCCGAAAAAGTGTTTGCTTTTCGGCGCCAACATTCACTATAGTTTTCACTAGGGAAACGACGGTTTCGCAACACCGCGAAACCGGATACGGTTCCTGGAAAAATCTGGTGTCTGCACCCGGCGATGCGCTCCTGCAACCCAAGCTTCAAAGTCTTTCCCCGTCGTTTCCCATCCGGAAAGAAAATGCCCACGAGAAGGGAGTAGAGGCCTATGAACACCTTTTCCAAGGACGAATTGAAGAACCTGACCGATGCACAGAAAGGACTTTGCGTATCGATTTTCATGCCGACCTACCGGGCCGGCGCCGAAAGCCAGCAGAACCAGATCCGCCTGCGGAATCTCCTGCGCGAAGCCGAGGAAAAACTCGTGGTCCGCGGCTGCCGCCCCCAGGATGCAAAATCTCTCCTCGAACCCGCCCAGTCGCTCGTGGGGAATGTCCTCTTCTGGAGGCGGCAGGGGGACGGGCTTGCGATCTTCGCTTCCGCGGAAATCTTTCGCCGCTATTGCCTGCCGGCCGCCTTTCCGGAACTGGCGGTCGTGGACGATCGTTTCCATCTGAAGCCGCTGCTGCCGGCGCTGGGTTCGGAAGGCCGGTTCTACATCCTGGCGCTGAGCCAGAACGGCGTGCGCCTTCTGGAGGGCTCCGCTTTCAGCGCCGCGGAAGTCGACCTGGAGACGATACCGAAGAACCTCGCCGAGGCGCTCCAGCTGGATCAGCCGGAAAAGCAGGTCCGCTTTCGCGCCGGCTCCGCGGGCGGACAGGGGGCAATGATTTCCGGGCACGGCGCCGAGATCGAAGACACCAAGGACAACATCCTGAAATACTTCCGCCAGATCGACAAAGGCCTGCGCGATTTTCTCAAAGAGGAACGGGTTCCGCTGGTGCTGGCCGGTGTAGAGTACCTCCTCCCGATTTACAAGGAGGCGAACACGTACCCTCATCTTGTGGCGGAAGGGATACCCGGCAATCCGAAGGGGGTCAACGCGGATCAGCTTCAGAAGGCCGCATGGCAGATCGTCAAGCCTCTCTTTGCGAGGGCGCAGACCGATGCGATCGCACAGTACCGCCAGTCTTCGGGCACGGGGCTCACATCGAGCCGGATCGAAGAGATCCTTTCGGCAACCGTTCACGGCCGAATCGCCGTGCTCTTCGTCGCCCTGGGCATGCAGCGTTTCGGAACGTTCGACTCCGAGAAGGGCGAAGTCCGGCTGCACGAAACCATGCAGCCCGGAGACCAGGATCTGCTCGATTTTGCGGCGATCCAGACCGTTCTGAGCGGAGGGAAGGTCTACGCCCTGCCGCCCGATGAGGTCCCCGACCGGCTGCCGATCGCGGCGATCTTCCGGTACTGAGAACGGACGGAGACGGACGGCGCGGCCCTTGAACGATCATCAGCATGAGCAGAACGCCGTCGCTCTGCGGGTCAAAGTCGCAAAGTGTCCCGATCGCGGCGACCGCGCGACCGGTTTTCCACCGATTCCGCGTCTGTCCTCTTCGAAGCGATCCGTTCCGGCATCGACCCGCCCGCCGCCGGTTCCCACTGCTCCCGGTCCGGATCCCAAGCGGGCCGGTCCCTGCCATCCCTTCGGCCGCGGCAAGAGCGCGAACCTCTCTGGCACCATCGAGGCGCTGCTGCCTGTCGCTGCCGGGACCTGTGTCTTCTGCGATGCCAACCGGAAGTCCTTCCATCCGCCGGCCCTACGGGCGTCACGATCCACATCGCCCCCCACAACGGCGATTGTCTGCGCTGCGGCGAAGCTGCCGTCTTCCTGAAGAGCGGGACGCGGACCATTTCTGTCAGGCCGATGCCTGGACCCAGGATGCGGGAAAGAAATCCAGAAAAATCAGGGCTGGAATTGTGGACGGAATCATGCAATGAACGGTAGGCGGCGTCGCCCGTCTGGGCGGGACGCCTTGCGAAAAAGAATGGAACTTCGACGGAAAAGGAGGACAGCATTGTGAGCCTGGAAGAAATCAAGCTGGAGGAGCTCCGCATGGATTCCTTCCTCCGGGAGAAGACGGAGGAGCTTTCCGCGACCGTCGGTGACGGCTTTGCCGTCAACGCCCTGTCGGGAGGGGTGGATTCCTCGGCCGTCACGATGTTGGGGCACCGGGCACTGGGCAAGCGGCTGAAAACCTACTTCATCGACAATGGGATCATGCGGCAGGATGAGCCGCAGCAGATTGTCGCGCTCTTCGCGTCCCTCGGCGTGACCGTCGAACTCGTCGACGCACGGAAGGAATTTTTTGCGGCGTTGAAAGGGCTCACCGACCCCGAGGAAAAGAGGGAGGCGATCACCCAGACTTTTTACAGGGACGTCTTCGGCAGGCTGGTCCGCGAGAGCGGCGCCCGCCACCTTCTCCAGGGCTCCATCTTCACCGACGTCGAGGAGACCGTCGCGGGGATCAAGCGACAGCACAATATCCTCGCACAGCTCGGCATCGATACACAGAAGGCGTACGGATACAAGGTCCTCGAACCGCTGATCCGGCTGCGGAAACCCGCGGTACGCAAGGTGGCGGAAGCCCTCGGGCTCCCCGAGTCGGTTTTCCGCCGTCCGCCCTTTCCGGGACCGGCGCTGGCGGCGCGCGTGATCGGGGAAGTCACGCCGGAGCGGGTTGAGACGGTTCGCAAAGCGACAAAAATCGTCGAAGACGCCTTGAGAAATTCCGGCGCCTTCCAGTACCTTGCCATTCTCCACAACGACCGCGTCACGGGCATGCGGGACGGCAAGCGCGATTACGGCCAGCAAATCGAAATCCGCTGCTGGGACAGCACGGACGCACGAACGGGATCGCCGACAAGACTGCCGTTCGAAGTCCTGCAGGACCTTGCGGGGAAGATCGTGGGAGAAGTGCCAGGCGTCGTCAGCGTGACGTACAACATCACCTGCAAACCCCCTTCCACGATCGAAGCCATCTGAATCCGACGGGAAGAGCCCGGTCTTCGCGAGCGGGAACGCGGCGGCCTGAAATCGGAGGCAGGCGGCATCTCTGCGTCAAGAACCCGGGGGAAGGGGCGGGCGGCGACGGATCGGCATGCCCGATGAGAGCCGCCGTCCTCGGGAGCGTGCGCGGAAGAAGGACGGCGAAATTTCTGCAATCCGGAGGGATGGCATGAACCTGAACCTGCCGAGGCTTCTCGTTCTCGATGATTACGAAGGCCGGTTGGCGGCATCGCCGGCCATGTCCCGACTGCGGACACTCGCCGAGGTGACCGTCCTGGACCGGCCCATCCAATCGTCCGACCTGCAGGACTTGAAGAATTTCCGCATGCTGATGGCCCTGAGGGAACGTACCCGCCTGGATGAGGGCTTTCTTGCAGCCTGCACGAATCTGGAGCTCGTGCTGCAGACCGGCGGGCACGCCTATCATCTCGATGCGGCGGCCGCGACCAGGCGGGGAATCGTCGTTGCACTCGGGCGACGGGCACGCAAACCGACGGTCGCCGTGCCGGAACTGGCGTTTGCGTTCATGCTCGGGCTGGCGAGGAATGTCCACGGCCTGACAACGAGGATGTCGCAGGGAGAATGGCCGCGGTCGATGGGAACGTTGCTCGCAGACCGAACGCTGGGTATCCTCGGCTGCGGCCGTCATGGACGTCCGATTGCCCGGATCGCAGCCGCGTTCGGCATGAAGATCGTGGCATGGGACCGGGGAGGCGCCTACCAGACCGACGATCCCTGCATCAGGCGCCTGCCGCTGGATGACCTGCTGGCATGTTCCGATGTGGTCTCCATCCATCTGCGTCTGTCGGCAGAGTCGCGGGGATTGCTGAACCGCGAACGGCTGGCGAAGATGAAACGCGGCGCTCTGCTCATCAACACCGCCCGGGGGGCCATTGTCGATGAGGAAGCGCTCGTCGAGGCGCTTCGCGAAAATCGTATCGCCGGCGCCGGCCTGGACGTGTTTGCGTCCGAGCCGCTGTCCGCATCGAGCCCGCTGAGGACCCTGCCGAATGTCCTGCTGACGCCGCACATCGGGTGGCAGGTGAGCGAGGTGCTGAACGAGTTCACCGAGATCGCGGCGGATCAACTCGCGGCCTGGCTGAGCGGACAACTTGCTGCAACCGAGGTTCTGAATCCGGAGGCCGTCGATGTGCCGCGCGAGCGCCTCGGCGGCATCGCACGGTCCCGCGAGAGCGGCCGAGAGCCCAAGACCGGGGGCGCGAAAATCGACGCAGGAGGTGAAGGTTCAGACTGACCGGCTCCTCGCCTGCCTCAGCACAACGGTTTCAAGACCGTCCGCCGTCTATTCGGCCGTCAGGTCTTCCGGCGCCGGTCGCCCGCCGCCGCTCCCCCTGTAAAGAAAGCGTTCGAAGAGGCGGTGAAAGGGAGTCCAGTCCGAATCCTTGTCACCGGCAGAGCGGATGAACTCCTGGAAGGCGTTCACCTTCGCGTCGAGGTCGTCGACATAATGGACCATGAGGGCTTCCACGGTCTTCGGGCGCTTGGGCGAGCCGTACTCCAGGACGCCGTGGTGACTCAGCAGGATGTGACGCAGTTCCAGGGCCGTCTGCTCCGGAAAGTCTGCGACGGCGGCGATCTTCTCGTCGAGGATTTCCAGGCCGATCGCGATGTGGCCGATCAGACGCCCCTCGTCGCTGTAGTCGATCAGCCTTTCGAAAGAGAGTTCCCGGATCTTGCCGATGTCATGGAGGATGCCCCCGGCGATCAGCAGGTCGCGATCGACTCCCTCGTAGTGGTCCGCGACCTTCTCCAGGAGACGGACGACCGAAAGCGTATGTTCGAGAAGGCCCCCGACATACATGTGGTGGAACCCCTTGGCGGCGGGTGCGCGCTTGAATTTGTTCATCAGCGTCCCGTCGTCGAAGAAGGCATGAAGAAGTGCCTGGAGGGCGGGGTTCGCGATTTTCTCCGCACGGCCCCGCAGTTCGGAGAACATCTCCTCGGGATTTCTTTCGGTCGCGCGGAAATAATCCGCCGGATCCACCCGGTTCTCTTCCAGCTTCACGGCGCGCAGAACGGACAGTTGAACGACGTTCTTGAAGTGCACGACCCGGGCGTCGAGCTGGACCACATCGCCTTTCTTGAAGGCACGGTCCCACTCCAGGGCGCCTTCCCAGATCTTTCCATCGACCTCTCCCGTCCTGTCCCTCAACCGGAGATTCAGGTAGGGGGCCCCTTTCAGGGAATAGGCGAGGTTCTTCTCGACAACGAGGAAGGAATCCTCGATCTTGTCGCCCGCCCTGAGGTCCTTGACAAATACGTTTTTTTTCATCAGCCCGTCACCCTTTCTTCGTGCGTGTAGATTTTCATCCTGCCGCCCCGGGCTGCTCCCACCAGCGTCATCCCCGCTTCGGAGGCCAGGCGAACCGCCTCCGAGGTCGGAACCGAGAGAGAGGCGGACAGCTGAATCCCCATGTTCCACAGCTTGCCGACGATCTCCGCCGACACCCTTCCCGTACGGAAGACCATCTTGTCGGCGCAATCGAGATCGTGAAGCAGCGCGTATCCCGCCAGCATGTCGATCGCATTGTGCCTCCCGATGTCTTCGCGGACGACGAGAATTTCCTCCCCGTCGGCCATGGCGGCCGCATGGGTGCCGCCGGTCGTGTCGTGGAGACGCGCCTTGCGAAGGAAATCTTCCATGAAGAGCTCGATCCTGCCGGGGGGACAGGAGATCGTGCGGGGAAGCGGCTGCCTTCTTTTTGCCGCCGGCGCCAGCAGACCCCTGGCGCCGCTGGAGGCGATGCTGCGCCCCTCCGGTGGGGAGGCGAACTCCGGCGCGGTCTTCCCAAGGGCGAGGCAAACGCGCGTTTCCCGTCCCTCCGCCACCGTCTCCAGCGAGGAGAAATCCCGCCGGCTTTCCAGTAGCCCCTCGGAACGGAGATAGCCGACGGCAAGCTCCTCCGCATGACGGCCGGAGAAGGCGATCACCGCAACCTTGCGGTCGTTGAGATAGACGCCGAGGGTTTCCTCCCGTATCAATTCCGTGCGGACGCGGGAATAGCCGTGACTGTCATGGATCAGCACCTCCCGCTGTTCGGTGTCGCTCAAGACACTCCTTTCTATCTACGGTCCTTCCCGGAGGATCCGCTGATCCCCCGTGCGGATGGTCAGTTTCGTCGCGTCAAAATACTCCATCAACGGGATGATGTACTTGCGTGACAGCCCCGTCAACTCCTTCATGCCGGCAGGCGTCGCCTTTCCTTCGCGCAGGATGTACGCGCGATAGTCTTCGCGCAGTTTCGCGAGGACATCCCGATGGAAATAGAGGTCTTCCGTGACCTTGACGAGGGCACCCTCTTTGAGCATCGACTGGACAAGGCTCAGCGCCTCCGATCTCCGCGCACGAAACGGCTCCATGGCCTCCTTGAAGGAGGGAACGGCGAGGCCGGCGCCCAGATAGACCTTCAGAATCTCGTCGCGCATTTGATCGAGGCCGCCCGCGAGGTTCACGCGGTGCCCCGCCAGACGCACGCTCTCACGATCGATCACGACCTTCCCCGCCTTCTCCAGGCCGCTCAGTGCGGCGTGGTACAGCTTCGGACCGATGCCGAACCCGAGCATCGTGCGCAGTTCCTCCCGTGGGGTCCCCTCTTTCAAGGGAAAGCGGGCGTGGAAGGATCGGAGCCCCTCGAGGACCCTCTCTTGCAGGTTTTCGAAGACGGACCGCAGCAGGACCCGCCCCTCTTCCCTGTCGATCAGCAGGGCTTCCCGTCCCGCCAGGAGACCTTCCAGGACCCGCTTGAGGCGACTGGATGAATAGCCCGTGCGGGCGATCAGTTCCGCCGTTTCGATGCCTTTCAGACCGGCACGCCCGATCACCGCCGCCGTGCGGTCCCTCTCCGATCCCTGATGGATGCGCTGCAGCTGCTCGAGAACCGGCGTCGAACGGCGTTTGTGCTTGGCGGGCAGGGGATCGAGTATGACGCCTCCCCCGATCGTCGTGACCGGGGAATAACTGCGGATGACGTAGCGATCGCCGGCGACCGCCACGATCGGGGAGGCCAGAATCAGTTGGGCATACCCTCCCTGACCCGGTTCCCATTCATCGTGCTCCAGGAGGAGAATCCGCGCCATCACCTCGCTGGTCCCCACGTGGAAACGGACCAAGGAACGGTTCCTCAGCTTCCTGCCGGCTCCGACAAGGTAGTCGCAAAAGATGTCCAGACGCTGCGTGGGAAAGACCGTTCCCGGGCGGGCAAGGACATCGCCCCGCTCGATCAGGGCCTTGTCGACCCCCTGAAGGTTCAGCGCCGTCCGCTGTCCCGTTTCCGCGGAGGTGACGGTCTGGTTGTGAACCTGGATACCGCGGATCTTCGTGACGGTGCCCCGTGGAAACACCTCCACTTCATCGCCCGTGTCGATCCGCCCCGAGAGCAGGGTGCCCGTGACCACCGTCCCGAATCCCTTCATCGTAAAGACGCGATCGATGGGAAGACGGAAAATGCCGGCGTCCGCTTCTTCTTCGACCTCGGACGCCGTCTTCTGCAGGGCCTGCAGGAGTTCACTGAGACCCGCCTGCGTGGCCGAAGAGAAAGGAACGATCGGAGAATCCTCCAGGAACGTCCCCTGCAGGAATTGGCGGACATCTTCCGTCACGAGGGCGAGCCAGTCCGGCTCGACAAGATCGATCTTCGTAAGGGCGACCAATCCCTTCCTGATCCCCAGGAGCGAACAGATGTGCAGATGCTCCCGCGTCTGCGGCATGACCCCTTCGTCGGCCGCGATGACCAGGACGACAAGGTCGATCCCGGCCGCGCCGGCGACCATGTTCTTCACGAAGCGCTCATGACCCGGCACGTCGACGAGACCGAGAGTCCGGCCGTCGGGGAGGCTCAGGGAGGCGAAGCCGAGTTCGATGGTGATCCCCCGCTCCTTCTCCTCCTTGAGACGATCGGTGTCGACGCCGGTCACCACCTTGACGAGCGACGTCTTGCCGTGGTCCACATGTCCGGCCGTTCCCATGACGAGATGTTTCATGGTGCGGAAAATAACAGACAAGACCGCATTTCACAACCCGATTTTACTTTGCACCGGCGGCCCTCCCGCCCGGAGCGACGCCCGCGGCTACGAAGTCCCCGCCGCGGCCGGATTTCAAAAAGAGCAGAAATCTGTTAAGGGTGAAAACCGGAGACGGCATCCATGAGAATCCTGGGTTTGGACTACGGGGAGAAAAGAATCGGTGTGGCCCTGAGCGATGAGCTCGGCCTCACGGCCCAGCCGCTGATGACGTTGCAGAGGAAGAGCCGCCGCCGGGACCTGGAGGATCTCGCCCAAATCATCCGGACCCACGGAGTGGAAAGGATCGTCGTCGGCTACCCGCTGCGGCTCGACGGCTCGGAAGGCATCCAGTGCGAAAAGGTGCAGCGGTTCATCACCTCCCTGGAATCCGCTTTCGGGGTTCCCGTCGTCCGCCGGGATGAGACGCTCTCGACACGGCAGGCCGAGGAAATCCTTGCGGAGGCGGGCGTCCGCCGTGAGAAGAGGCGCGAACTCGTCGACAGGATTGCCGCCGGTCTCATCCTGCAAGGCTATCTCGACGCCCTCCGGACGGAGAAGGCGGGCAATCCGGAGAGCGAATCATGACCATGAACGATACCGGGAAGAATCTGCTGAGAGCGGCGGCGGCTTTTGCAGTGGCCCTTGTCTTCGCCTTCCTGGCCTTTCTGCATCATGTCCAGAGTCCCGCCGGCACCGGGGCCGGGGCCGTCACGCTGGATATCCCGAAGAGGGCGACGGTGCGCCAGATCGCGGACGGCCTCGGCCGGCACGGCCTTCTGAAGAGCCGGTTTCTCTTCTACGCGCTCGTCTACGGGAAAGGGCTTTCGGGGCGGCTCCAGGCGGGGGAATATGAATTCTCACCCGCCTTCTCTCCGTTGAAGATTCTCGGCAAGATGGTGCGCGGCGAGGTGAAAACCTACGAAGTGACCATTCCCGAGGACTTGACGATCAGGGAAATCGCCGGGCGGATCGGTGCATCGATGGCGATCGACGAAGCGCGTTTCATGGACCTGGCGGCGGACCGCAGGTTCCTCTCCTCCCTGGGGATCGATGCACCCACGGCGGAGGGGTACCTCTTCCCGGAGACCTACCGTTTCACCCGCTCCATGTCGGCGGAGGACATGTTCCGATCCATGGTGCGGGAGTGGCAGTGGCGGGTCACTCCGGATCTTCGTCAGCGGGCGGCCGCCCTTGGCTTGTCCACGCACGAGCTGATGACGCTCGCGTCACTGATCGGCAAGGAATCGAGACTGGTGGAAGAAAAACCCCTGGTCTCGGCGGTGTTTCACAACCGCCTGAAGAAGAAGATGAGGCTGGAAAGCGATCCCACGGCTGTTTATTCCATTGAAAAGACGGAGAAAAATGTTACGTCCCGGGATCTGCGGAAGGACACCGCACACAACACCTACCGCATCGCCGGCCTGCCGCCCGGTCCCATCGCCAATCCCGGCATCGACTCCATCCATGCGGCGCTGAATCCGGCGCCGGTCGACCACCTCTATTTCGTATCCAAAAATGACGGTTCCCACCACTTTTCCTCCACCCTCGCCGCCCACCGGCAAGCGGTCATAAAATACCAGATTAATAAGAAAAAAATCTGATTTTTCTTCTTGACAAACCCCTACCCGTCCTTTATGTTAAGGCACGTGGAGGAAAGTGGAGGTTTGTGGAGGATAAGCCGTGGTCTTTCGTGGGCGTTTCTACCACACCATCGATGACAAAGGGCGAATTCTCTTCCCGGCGAAGCTTCGGGAGGTCTTCGCCGAAGACGATGACAACCGCATGGTCATCACCAACTGGAGCGGTTATCTGATGGTCTTTCCTTACGAGGAATGGCGCATCCTCGAGGAAAAGATCGGCCACAAATCCATTATAGACAAGAAAGTGCGGGCCTTCCAGCGCTTTTTCATGTCCGGCGCCGTCGACTGCACATTCGACAGCCAGGGGCGCATTCTGGTCCCGCCGAATCTGCGGGAATACGCGGCGCTGGAAAAGGACATCGTCCTGGCCGGTATGATCCGCGTGATCGAGATCTGGAGCAAGGAACGGTTCGAGCAGGAACTTCACCAGGCCGCGGAGGAGCAGGACACGTTCACCGAATACATCTCGGACCTGGGTATATGAAATGGGCGACGACCGGCTGAACTATCACACCCCGGTCATGCTCGAGGAGGCGCTCGAAGCCCTGCGATGCAAGCCGGGCGGACTGTACGTGGACGGAACGATCGGCGGCGCCGGACATGCATACGAGATTCTGCGGCGCACATCTCCGGACGGACGGCTGATCGGGTTCGACCTGGACGAAGACGCACTGCGGGAGGCCGCCGGACGCCTTGCTTCATTCGGCGAACGGGCGGTTCTGGTCCGGGGGAATTTCGCGGACGCGGACGCCGTCCTGAAGGAGCGAGGCATCGGAGAGATCGACGGCGCCCTGCTGGACCTGGGGGTTTCGTCCCATCAACTGACGAGCCCCGAGCGGGGATTCTCCTTCAGCGCCGACTCGCCGCTGGATATGCGGATGGACAAGAGGCAGCGCATGACGGCGTTCACCGTGGTCAACTCGTTGCCCCAGGACGATGTGGAGCGGATCCTTCGGCAGGGTGAGGAAACGGCGGCCAGGAAGGTCGCCGCCGCCATCGTCGAAAGGAGAGGACGGTCGCCGATCCGGACGACCGGCGAATTGGCCGCCCTGGTCGTCTCGGCCGTCCCCGGACACCGGCGCAGGCAGAGGATCCACCCTGCGACGAAGACGTTCCAGGCGATCCGGATCCACGTCAACGCGGAGCTCGCCAGCCTGGAGAATGCGATACCGGGCATCGCCGCCGTCATCAAGCCCGGCGGAAGGTTCGTCATCATCTCGTTTCACTCGCTCGAGGACCGGATCGCCAAACAGACCTTCCGGGAGCTCGAGCGGGGATGCACCTGCCCCAGGCAGGTGCCCTATTGCATCTGCGGGAAGAAGCCGCTGCTCCGCGTTCTGACGCGCAAGCCGATCCTTCCTTCCCAAGATGAGGTATCGCGGAATCCGCGTGCGCGCAGTGCCAAGATGAGGGTTGCGGAGAGGATTCGATCATGACCACGGCAGAATTGACGAAAGTTTCCGCTTACGAAGATGAGCAGCCCCGCGTCGGCCTCGGAAAGTACTTCCATCTGCTCGTCGTCGCCTTCATCCTCATGTCGGTGGCCATCGCCTACGTGTGGTCCCATCTGCAGACGACTTCCCTGAACTACCAGATCGCCGAGGCGATCAGCGTCCACGACAAGCTTCTTGCCGAACAGGTACGGCTCAAGGTCGAATACGCAACGCTGAAATCTCCCGGGCGCATCGAATCCATCGCCCGGGACAAGCTGCAGATGACCTATCCCGAGAGGGATCAGGTCGTCTTGATCAAGCCGTCGGGAAGTCCGCGATGACACGGTTATACCGGAAATGGCTGAGATTCCGACTGGGCGCGCTCTTTGCGCTGTTCTTCCTGTTTTTTGTCGCCCTGACTTCCCGCGCCTTCCAACTGCAGATCCTCGCCGGCCAGACGCTGAAGAACATCGCCGTGAAGCAGCACACCAAGACGCTTCAACTGCAGCCGGAACGGGGAATCATCTTCGACCGCAACGGTGAGAAGCTCGCCGTCAGCGTGGCGGCGGACTCCGTCTGCGCCGATCCCGCCAAGGTCGCCCAGCCCGCAACGGCGGCGCGCCAGCTGGCAGCCGTCCTCGATACGGATGCGGCGGCGTTCTCCAAACGACTGACCGGATCCAAGCATTTCTGTTGGATCGCGCGCAGGATCAGCGCGGATCAGGCGGCCCGCGTCGAGCATCTCGACATCGACGGCATCTTCCTCGTCAAGGAGCCCAAGCGCCACTATCCGAACGGGGAAATGGCCGGCCATGTGCTCGGTTTCGTCGGCACCGACGCCGTGGGTCTGGAGGGTCTGGAACTCAAGTATGACCGGTACCTGAAGGGAGCCCCGGAGAAGCTCACGATTGTCCGCGACGCCAAGGGCAAGGTCATGGCGCCCCGGACGGAGCGGGCGGACAAGGCGATCGCCGGCCGCGAGGACAGCAACAACCTGATCCTCACCATCGACGGGCGGCTGCAGTATCTGGTCGAATCGAAGCTGAAAGAGGCCGTCCGTGCGAAGGGCGCCAAGGGCGGCATGGCGATCGTCATGGATCCCCGCACGGGCGAGATCCTGGCCATGGCCACCGAACCCGCCTTCAACCCCAACACCGCGACGAAATCCCACGCGGAGAGGATGAAGAACAAGATCATCACCGACTGCTTCGACCCTGGATCGACCTTCAAGCCCTTTCTCGCCGGGGGAGCGCTCGAAGAGGGTGTCGTCAAGGAAACCGACGTCTTCTACTGCGAAAACGGCTCCTACGTCGTTGCCGACCGCGTGTTCCACGAGGCGAACCGCCAGAAGCACGGCCGCCTGACCTTTTCCGAAATCCTCAAGTACTCCAGCAATATCGGCTCTGTGAAGGTTTCCGAACGGCTCGGCAAGGAAAAATTTCACGAGTACATCACGCGGTTCGGCTTCGGCTCGCGGACGGGAATCGATCTTCCCGGGGAATCGCCCGGTCTTCTGCGGCCGGTCCGTTCCTGGACGCGCGTCGATACCTCCACGGCGGCGTTCGGACAGGGTGTCTCCGTCACCGCCATCCAGCTCATCACCGCGCTGTCGGCGATCGCCAACGGCGGCATTCTGATGAAGCCCTACGTCGTGCAGGGCGTCGTCGACAAGAACGGCCAGGTCGTCAAGAAATTCGTGCCGACGGTCGTGCGGCGCGTTCTCTCGCCGGAAACCTCGGCGCGCCTGACGGCGATCCTGACCAACGTGGTCCAGGACCAGGACGGAACGGGCAAGAACGCCCGGCTGGTCAATGTCGCCGTGGCCGGCAAGACCGGGACCTCCCAGAAATTCGACTTCAGCCGCCGCAAGTATTCCTCCGAGCGCGTCCGGACGTCCTTCATGGGCTTCTTCCCGGCGCAGGATGCACAGGTCGCCATCCTGGTGACGCTGGATGAGCCCCAGCGGGACAAGTGGGGCGGCATGGCGGCGGCGCCTGTTTTCCGCAACATCGGCGAGCAGATTCTGACCACCATCCGCACGGATATCCGCGAGACCCCTTCCCTGCCCGCCGAGACGGAGCGGCCCATCGAGGAAGTCAACCTCCGCCTCGTCCGGGCCCCGCAGGTCGAAACCGATTTCAGCACCCCCGCAAGCGACTCCGCGACGCCCAATTTTCTCGGGATGACGATGCGCGAGGCGTTGAAGACGGCAAAACAGAATCGCATCGAGCTGAAGATGGCGGGGAGCGGCTGGGCCGTTCGCCAGCGGCCGGCCCCCGGCACGCCGGTCGGAGACCTCCGCATCTGCTCCGTCTCTTTCAGCCGGGAGGACTGACGAAAATGCCGAGCCTTCCCCTGCCGATGCCCCTGTCCTCTCCCACCGCGGCGCGCGGGATCGCCCCCTTCCGTCGTTCTTTCACCGGACAGGATTCCTGCGGCCTGTCTGAAAAGTCCTCCCCCGTCGACCTTTCCTGCCGCCGGTCTCGCGATTTTCTGCGGGAGCGTCCCTGATGAGCGAGGTGTGCATGGATATCGGCGCCGTCCTGAAAGACATCGAAATCCTCGAAGCTCAGGGCCGCCCGGAAGGTGAGGTTCGTTCGATCTGTTACGATTCCAGAAAGTGCGCCCCGGGGAGCCTTTTCGTCGCCGTGGGGGGCCTCAACGTCGACGGCCACGACTTCATCCCCGAAGCTGTCGCCAGGGGAGCGCGATTCATCCTCCATGATCGGCCCTTTGCTGCCGGTCCCGGCCTCTTCGCCGTCCGGGTCCGGGACAGCCGCCGGAGTCTGGGAATCGCAGGGAGGAATTTCTACGGCCACCCCTCCTCCCGCCTGACCCTGATCGCCGTGACCGGAACGAACGGAAAGACCACGGTGACCTACCTCCTTGAGGCGATCCTCGCCGCCGCAGGTTTTCAGCCCGGCGTCATCGGCACCGTCAATTACCGGTACGGCGGCAAGACCTTGCCCGCTTCGCACACCACCCCCGAATCGCTTGATTTTCAGAGGGTCCTCGCCGAGATGCTCGGCAAGGGAGCGACCCACGTCGTCGCCGAGATTTCCTCGCACGCGATCGACCTCGCCAGGATCGACGACTGCGAGTTCGCGATCGGGGTCTTCACGAACCTGACCCAGGACCACCTGGACTACCACGGCACCATGGACAATTACTTCCGCGCGAAGAAACGTTTTTTCACGGACGTCCTGCCGAAGGGCCCGAAACGCTTTTCCCCGCGGGCGATCGTCAATGCCGACGATCCCTGGGGCCGCAAGCTCGCCGCCGGCCTCGCCGAACCGGCCCTGACCTACGGGATCGAGACGGCCTGCGACGTCCGGCCGGAATCGTTCCGTCTCTCGCCGGGGGGCATCGAGGCATCGATCGTCTCCGGGTCGCGGCGGCTCGATGCGCGTTCGCCCCTGACCGGGCGCTTCAATCTCTACAACATCCTCGCCGCCGCCGCCGCCGCAGAGGCGCTCGGCCTGCATCCGGACGACGTCCGCAGGGGCATCGCTTCCCTTTCGGCCGTTCCCGGCCGGATGGAAAAGGTCAGCCGGAACGGCCAGCCGCTGGTCTTCGTCGATTACGCGCACACGGAAGATGCGCTCCGGCGGGTCCTGCAGAATCTCCAGGACTTCAAGACAGGCAGAATCCTCACGGTCTTCGGATGCGGCGGCGACCGCGACCGCGGGAAGCGCCCCCTCATGGCGAAGGCGGCCGCCGAATACAGCGACGCCGTGATCGTGACTTCCGACAATCCCCGTTCGGAAGATCCGCTGGCCATCATCGGCGAGATCGAAGCGGGCATGGACCGGAACCGGATCGGCAAGGTCGATCCCGGTGATCTCGGACGCCGCGGAACAGGAAGGATCTACGCCGTCATCCCGGACCGCGCGCAGGCGATCGAAGCGGCCATCCGGGCGGCCGCTCCCGGCGACACCGTGCTCATCGCCGGCAAGGGCCACGAGGATTACCAGATTGTCGGCACGCAGAGATTTCCGTTCGATGACCGCGTCGTGGCGCGCCGGGCGCTGGCCGGTTACGGAATTTCGGGAGGTCAGGAGCGATGACGCCCCCTGCGCCGCTGTCGATACAGGACGTCCTGCAGGCCACGGGAGGCACCCTGCTCGCGGGAAACGGGGGCGGTGTTCTTGCGGGCGTCTCGACGGACACCCGCAGCATCCGCGCCGGGGAACTCTTCGTTGCGCTCCGCGGCGACCGGTTCGACGGCCACGGATTTCTCGGCAACGCCGTCCGCGCCGGCGCATCCGGCGTCGTCGTCGACAGGGATCTTTCCCCCGAAACCCTGCGGGAGATCGGAACGGTTGCGGCCGTCCGGGTGGAGGACACGCTGGTGGCGCTCGGGCAGATCGCCCGTTGCTGGCGCCGCCGCTTCACGCTGCCCGTGCTCGCGATCACCGGGAGCGCCGGAAAGACGACGACCAAGGAGATGGCCGCCGCCATTCTGGCGAAGACGAAGCGGGTCCTGAAGACCGAGGGGAACTTCAACAACCTCGTGGGTCTCCCGTTGACGCTGCTGGGCATGAAGGAGGAGCACGAAGCGGCGGTCCTGGAACTGGGAACGAACCGCCCCGGAGAAATCGCCGCGCTGACGCGGATCGCCGAGCCGGGTGTCGGCGTCATCACCAACGCGGGCCCCGCCCACCTCGAGGGACTCCGATCGTTGGACGCCGTCGCCGAGGAAAAGGCCGACCTCTTCCGTTTCCTGCCGATGCACGGCGTCGCTGTCGTCAACCGCGACGACGAGAGGATCCGGCGGCTCGCCGCCACGATCCGCCGCCGCCGGATCACCTTCGGCATGGGGGCGGACGCGGACGTGTCGGCCCGCAACATCCGTCACGGAGAAGACCGGAAGGTGCGCTTCCACCTGAGCATCCAGGGCATCGGCATGGACGTGGCCCTGCCCGTCGCGGGAGAACACAACGTGTACAACGCCCTCGCTGCCGCCGCCTCCTGCAGCGTTCTGGGCGCGGATATCGAACAGATCCGCCGGGGCCTGGCGGATTGCAGACCCGTTGCCGGACGCATGGACATCATCCGGCTGAGGAGCAGCGCCTGCGTGATCGACGATACGTACAACGCCAATCCCGCGTCGGTCCGGGAGGCGCTCAAGACGATGCGCGCCCTGAGGGGCGCGTGCCGGAGCGCCGCGGTTCTGGGCGACATGCTCGAGCTGGGGGATTCGGCGGCGGCGTGGCACGAACGGGTGGGGGGCTTTCTGGCAGACTCTGGGGTCGATGCGGTGTTCCTCAGGGGAGAGCTCTCCCGGGAGGTGGCGGCGGGGGCACTCGAACGCGGATTTGACCGGAACCGCATCTTCTTCTTCGAGGAGATCGGCGAGATCGAGGACGAACTGAACATGAGGATCGCGAGGGGCGACTGGATTCTGGTCAAGGGGTCCCGGCGGATGAAGATGGACGAGATCATCCGGCGGATCGTCGCGCAATGGGGAGAGGGTGCCGGCGAAGAGGCACCGGACAACGGCGGGAAAGGAGGGCAGGCATGATCTATCATCTTCTTTATCCGCTGCACGAGACGATTTCCTATTTCAACGTCTTCCGGTACATCACCTTCCGGACCATCTATGCCGCCATCACGGCGCTGGTCATCTGTTTCATCGTCGGGCCTTGGATGATCCGCAGGCTCCAGAGCCTCCAGATCGGGCAGCCGATCCGCGAGGACGGCCCCGCCACGCATCTGTCCAAAAAGGGTACGCCGACGATGGGCGGCCTCCTGATCATCTTCGCGGTCGCGGTGTCCACGCTCCTGTGGGCGAACCTCACCGTCGATTACGTCTGGCTGGTCCTCACCGTGACGATCGGTTACGGCCTCATCGGTTTCGTGGACGACTACCACAAGCTGGTCCGCAAGGACTCGCGCGGCGTCCCGGGCCGGAACCGTCTCGCGGCGGAGGTGGCCATCGCCCTCTTTGTGAGCATCGTCCTCTACAGCAAGTCCGGCTTCACCTCCGCCGTCACGATCCCCTTCTTCAAGACGGCGCTTCCGGACCTGGGCTGGGGGTATGTCCTCCTGTCCGTCTTCATCATCGTGGGGGCCGCCAATGCCGTCAATCTGACGGACGGCCTCGATGGCCTGGCCATCGGGCCGGCCATCACCTGCGTCATGACCTATCTGTTGTTTTCCTACTTCGCCGGGAACATCCGCATCGCCCGCTACCTTCAGATCCCCTACGTCGCGGGCACCGGCGAGCTGGCCGTCTTCTGCGGGGCCGCCGTCGGCGCGGGGATCGGCTTCCTCTGGTATAACGCCTACCCGGCCCAGATCTTCATGGGCGACGTGGGGTCGCTTTCCCTGGGGGGTGCGCTGGGGACGCTCGCCATCATCACGAAGCAGGAGATCCTGCTCGCCATCGTCGGCGGGATCTTCGTCCTGGAAACGCTTTCCGTCATCCTCCAGGTGGGATGGTTCAAACTCTCCCACGGCAAGCGGCTCTTCCGTATGGCGCCGCTTCACCATCACTATGAGCTGAAGGGATGGGCGGAGCCGAAAATCATTGTGCGCTTCTGGATCATTTCCATCTTGCTCGCCCTCGTGGCGATCAGTACGCTGAAGCTCAGATAGGGGAAAGGAATGGATGTCACCGGGAAAAAAGTCTTGGTCGTCGGCCTCGGGAAAACGGGGATCGCCGCCGTGCGTCTCCTCGCCTGCCGCGGCGCACGGATCGTCGCCGTCGACGAAAAGCCCTTCGACTGCCTGTCCGAGGCTCAATCCCGGCTCCGGGACGTCGAATGGTCGCTCGGAACCTACGGGCCCGAATCGCTGGAAGGCGTGTCGCTGGTCGTTCCCTCGCCGGGCGTCCCGCCCGCAGACCGGATCCTCCGCGAGGCCGTCAGCCGCGGAGTCTCCGTCCTGAGCGAGATGGAGATCGCCTTCCGCCTCCTGAAGCCGCCGGTCGTCGCCATCACCGGCACCAACGGCAAGACGACGGTGACGACCCTGATCGGAAACATCCTGAAGAAGGCGGGGAAAAAGGTCTTCGTGGGCGGCAACATCGGCGCGCCCCTTGCCGGCTACGTCGTCGGTCCGCAGGGCGACGATTACGCCGTGATCGAAGTCAGCAGCTTTCAGCTCCAGTGGATCGAGCGCTTCCATCCGCGGATCGCCGTCCACCTGAACACGACCTGCGACCACGTCGACTACCACGGGAGTTTCGAGGAATACCGCCGCGTCAAGGACCGGATCTTCGCGAACCAGGAAGCGGGCGACCTGGCCATTCTCAACGCCGACGAGCCCTGGCCGGAAGAGAGGTTCCGCCCCGTACGGGCAACGATCCGCCGGTTCAGCTCCTCGCGCATCGTGACGGACGGCATGTATCTGGATGCAAAGGACATGATTCTCGCCGTCCCGGGCGCGCCGGAAGAGCGTTACCCCCGGTCCCTGGTCCGGATTCCGGGCGTTCACAACCTGGAAAACGTCATGGCCGCCATCCTGGCCTGCCGGGCCTGCGGATGCCCGCCGGAGGCCGCCGCCCGGGCCGTGGAAGAATTCCCCGGCATCTCCCACCGCATCGAACACACGGCGACGAAGAACGGCGTGGCCTTCTACGACGATTCGAAGGGAACGAACGTCGACGCCGTCCGGCGTGCCCTCCAGACCTTCGACAAGCCGATCATCCTGCTCCTGGGGGGGCGCGACAAGGAAGGGGACTTCGAGACGCTGGCATCCCTCGTCCGCGAGCGCGTGAAGCGCCTGGTTCTCTTCGGGGAGGCGCGCGACCGGATCGAGGAGCGCCTCGGCGGCATCGTCCCGACGGAAAAGATCCCGTCTTTGGGTCCGGCGATCGAAGCGGCCTACAGCCGGGCGGCGGCGGGCGACATCGTCCTCCTGTCGCCGGGCTGCGCCAGCTTCGACGAGTTCGCCAATTACAAGGAAAGAGGGAATTTCTTCAAGGAAGTGGTGAGACGACTGTAACGATGGAACGAAGCCGCTTCTCCGAAAGAAAACCGGACTTTCTGCTCCTGATCGCAACGCTGATCCTCGTGACGATCGGAACCGTCATGATCTACTCGTCGAGTTCCATCCTCGCCATGGAGCGTTTCAAGGACGGCCAGTATTTTCTGAAAAAGCACCTCTTCTTCGTGGTGCTGGGTCTGGCGCTCATGGCGTTCGCGGCCCGCATCAACTACATGAAGCTGCAGAAGCTGGCCTACCCGGGAATCGTCCTGTCCCTGGTGCTGCTCGCCGTCCTCTTCGTGCCCGGCATGGGGATCCGCGCCGGTGGCGCCAAGCGCTGGCTGCACCTGGGCGTCTTTTCCTTCCAGGTGGCGGAAATGGTGAAGATCGCCGTCGTCGTCTTCCTCGCCCACATCCTCGCCAGGAAAGCGGACCACCTCAAGGAATTCCGCCACGGCGTTCTGATCCCGCTGCTGAGCATCCTCTTCGTGGTCTGCCTCATCCTGCCGCAGCCCGACTTCGGCACGGCGCTCATCATCCTGACGATCATGATGCTGATGCTCTTTCTCGCCGGAAGCCGCGTCCTGCATTTGGCCTGTCTCGCCGCGGCTTTCATCCCGATCGGCGTGTGGCTCGTCATCCACAAGAGCTACCGCCTGGAGCGGCTGCTGACCTTCCTCGATCCCTGGAAGGACCCGCAGCACTCGGGTTTCCAGATCATCCAGTCCCTGCTGTCCTTCGGTTCCGGCGGAACCTTCGGCGTGGGGATCGGTGACGGCATGCAGAAGCTCTTTTATCTGCCGGAGCCGCATACGGACTTCATCCTGGCGATCATCGCCGAGGAAAGCGGGTTCATCGGCGTCGCCGTGGTCATCCTGCTCTTCGTCATCTTCACGATCCGGGGCTTCTGGATCGCCTTCAAGGCCTCGGATCTTTTCGGCATGCTGCTCGCGGCGGGGCTCACGATGGTCATCGCTCTGGAGGCGTTCATCAACATCGCCGGCGTGATGGGACTCATTCCCCTCAAGGGCCTGGCGCTGCCGTTTCTGAGTTACGGAGGGACCTCCCTGATCATGAGCCTGACGGCTGTGGGAATCCTCCTGAGCGTGGCCTCCCACGAGGCGTGAGGCCGGCTGGACGAATATGATGTGTGCAACGATGGACAACAGGATTCCGCAGGCGACGCCCGCAGGCCGGCCCTCCCGGGCGGCGGCGGAAGAAGGGCCCCCTCTGAAGGTCATCATCGCCGGAGGGGGGACGGGCGGCCATCTGTTCCCGGGCATTGCCATCGCGGAGGCGTTCCGGAGACGCAGCCGCGCCACCGAGATCCTCTTCGTCGGCACCGAACGCGGCCTGGAGAAGCGGGTACTGGGCCCGCTCGGATTCCGCCTTCGGACGCTCGACGTGGAGGGAATCAAAGGCAGAGGCCTGCGGAACAAGCTCCGGGCGGTATCGAAGCTCCCCGGCAGCCTCCTGGCGGCATGGCGGATCGTCCGGTCTTTCACGCCCGACCTCGTCGTCGGCGTCGGGGGCTATTCTTCGGGGCCCGCGGTGCTTGCAGCCGCGCTTCTGGGCATTCCGACGGCCGTCGCCGAGCAGAATGCCGTCCCCGGGACGACGAACCGGATCCTCGGCCGCTTTGCCGACCGGATCTTCCTGTCCTTCCGCGACGACGCGAACGTGTTCGCCCCCCGGAAGAGCCGCATCACCGGGAATCCCATCCGGTCCGCGTTTCTCGCGGACGGAGACGCGCAGGAGCGGACAGACGGTCGTTTCTCCGTGCTCATCTTCGGCGGCAGCCAGGGCGCCCGAGCCATCAACGCGGCCGTGCTCGCGGCCCTGGAGGGGCTTGCGGACATCCGCGACGCCCTGCGGATCGTCCACCAGACGGGCGAACGGGAGCGGGAAGAGGTCGAACGGGCCTACCGCGCCAAGGGGTTCGCGGCGGAGGTCCTTCCCTTCATCGCCGACATGCCCGCCGCCTTCCGCGCGGCGGACCTCGTGATCTGCCGGGCCGGCGCGACCTCGATTGCGGAACTGACGGCGAGCGGCAAGGCCGCGATCCTGATTCCCTTCCCCTTTGCCGTCGCCGACCACCAGACGAAGAACGCGCGGGTCCTGGCGGAGGCAGGCGCAGCGGAAATGGTGAGGGAATCGGACCTCACGGGGGAGTGCCTTGCCGGCCTCATCCGGCGGTACCGGGAGCGGCCCGAGGCGAGGAAGGAAATGGAGGAACGCGCCCGGAAGCTCGGCAACCCGGATGCCGCGGACGATATCGTGAAGGAATGCGTCGCGCTGGCACAGCGGAAAAGGAGCCGGTCATGACGGCCTTGAAAAGGCAGCCGGAAAAAAGCAGGAAGCGGAGGGGGGCAGCGGATTTCATGCGCCGCAAGGTGCGCCGTATCCATTTCGTCGGCATCGGCGGGATCGGGATGAGCGGCATCGCCGAAGTCCTGCTGAATCTCGGCTACACCGTCACCGGATCGGACCTGGGCGCCACCGAAACGACGGAGCGCCTGGCCCGTCTGGGAGCGACCGTCTTCCAGGGCCATGACGCCCGGAACCTGCAGGAGACCGACGTGGTCGTCACCTCCACGGCGGTCCGGCCGGACAATCCCGAAGTCGTCGAGGCCCACCGCCGCAACATCCCCGTGATCCCCCGCGCCGAGATGCTGGCGGAACTTCTCAAGATGAAGTTCTCCATCGCCGTCTCCGGCAGCCACGGCAAGACCACCACGACCTCGATGATCGCAACCATGCTGGCCCACGGCGGCGTCGACCCGACGATGGTGATCGGCGGAAAGCTCGCCAGCATCGGCAGCAACGCCAGGCTCGGCGGCGGAGACGTCGTAGTCGCGGAGGCCGACGAGAGCGACGGCTCGTTCCTGAAGCTCCACCCGGTGATCTCCGTCATCACGAACATCGACCGCGAGCACCTGGACCACTACCTGGACATCGAGGACATCAAGCAGGCCTTCCTGCAGTTCGCCAACGGCGTGCCTTTCTACGGCGCGACCGTCCTGTGCCTGGACGATCCGCACGTCAAGGAAATCCTCCCCGACGTCAAGCGCCGGACACTGACCTACGGCCTTTCGCGCCCGGCCGACTACCGCGCCGAACGCATCTCCTTCAGCGGCGGCTCGTCGAGGTTTTCCGTCTACTTCCGGGACAACCTGCTCGGGAGCGTGACCCTGAAGGTTCCGGGACTCTTCAATGTCTACAACGCGCTTGCGGCCGTCGCCGTCGGGGCCGAACTCGACCTGCCCTTCACAGCGATCCGCGAGGGGCTCAAGCGCTTCACCGGCGTGCAAAGGCGCTTGGAGGTCAAGGGCCTCGCGCACGGCGTCACCGTCGTCGACGACTACGGCCATCACCCGACGGAGATCCGCGAGACCCTGGCGGCGGCGCGGCAGGTCTGGAAGAACCGCCTGATCGTGGTCTTCCAGCCGCACCGCTATACGCGGACGCGCGCCCTCTTCCGCGAATTCACGACGGCCTTCCCCAACGCCGATGTGCTCATTCTCACGGACATCTATGCGGCGAGCGAGGACCCGATCCCCGGCGTGAGCTCGCGCGCGCTGGCCGGGGCGATCCGCGAGACCGGCCAGACGGATGTGACCTACCTGGCGGATTTCGACGCGATCGTCGATCACCTGATCCGGATCGCGAAACCTTCGGACGTCATCCTCACGCAGGGTGCGGGCAGCGTGTGGAAGATCGGGACGGAATTTCTCGAGAGAACCCGGGATGAAGAGGAGAGGCCGGAATGACTGAAGCCGAGACATGGCGCGATGAGGCGCGGCGGATCTTCCGTGACGGAGTCCGACTCGACGAGCCTCTGGACCGGCACGCCTCGATGGGCGTCGGCGGCCCGGCCGACGCCCTGTTCCTCCCGGCCGATCTGGAGGAACTGACCCGGGTCGTGCGTTTCCTGCGCGGCCGCAGCCTCACCGGAATGCCCGTGGGAAACTGGACGAATCTCTTCGCCACCGACCGGGGCTACCGGGGGGCACTGATCAGCCTTTCGAATCTCCGCGGCATCACGACCTCGGTCGATGCCGCGGGAGAAGTGACCATCCACGCCGGGGCCGGCGCAGGACTGGGAGAACTGGTCGATCTGTGCCGGAAGGAAGGCTGGGCGGGGCTGGAATTCTGTGCAGGCATCCCCGGCAGCGTCGGCGGGGCCGTCCGGATGAATGCCGGGGCCTACGGCGGGGAAATCAAAAACGTCGTCCGCTCGATCCGCCTGCTCGGTGCGGACGGCACGCTGCAGGAGCGGCCGGCGGATCAGCTCTTCTTCGAATACCGGAACCTGACGCTGCCCGAAGGCGCCATCATCGTGGAGGCCACGTTCGGCCTCCGGAAGGGGGACCGGCAGAAGATTGCGGCGGAGATCACCGGCATCCTCGCCAATCGCCGCGGGAAGCATCCGCTCAACGCGAGGAGCGCCGGGTCGGTCTTCAAGAACCCCAAGGGAGGCCCGGCGGGGCGTCTCATCGAAGATGCAGGGCTCAAGGGTCTGAGAATCGGCGACGCCCAAGTGTCCGAACTGCACGCGAATTTCATCGTCAATCTGGGGCACGCCCGCGCTTCCGACGTCATTGCGCTGATCGATGCGGTGCGCACGGCGGTCATCGAGCGCACGGGCATCGCCCTGGAACGGGAAGTCAAGATCATCGGGGAGCGGTCATGAGCCTGCTTCGGAAGGTAAACCTGGAAGTGCAGAAATACCGCCTCAAGAGGCGCTCGCGTCAGATCTCCTTCGACCTCCTGAAGGCCTCCATCCTGCTCGGCACCGTCGGCGGCCTTGCGGTCGCCATGATCTGGACCTACGCCTTCGTCCTGAGCTCGCCCTACTTCCGGATCCGCGAAACCGTGGTCAGGGGCTGCAAGGAACTGACCGAAAAGGACGTCCTCGCCGTCGCCGCGCTTCCGCCCGGGACAAACCTCCTGGCCTGCAACCTGGAAAAAACTGCCCGCGCGATCCGGCGGAACCCCTGGATCAGGGAAGTCTTCGTGGGAAGGGAATTGCCGGACCGGATCGTCATCGAGGTCCGTGAGCGCCAGCCCATTGCCGTTTTGAAACACGCGGACGGCCTCTTCCTCGTCGACAGGGAAGGATTGCTCTTCAAGCGCCTCGAAGGGATGGACGACATCGATCTTCCCGTTCTGACCGGATCCGAGGGAAGTCCGGAGACGGAACGGGCGCTTTTCGGCCAGTCGCTCGCCCTGCTGGACTTTCTGGGCCGGACGCAGACCTTCCCCTCGCCCGCCGAGGTGTCGGAGGTTCACCGCGACACGGTGATGGGCCTGAGCCTGTTCACGACCAACGGCCTGTGCCTAAAGCTCGGGTTCGACGGCTTCGAAACGAAGCTCCAGCGGCTCGCCGCCGTCCTCGAGGATCTGGAGAAGAGGAACCAGCGTGCGGGTCTGACGTCGATCGATTTGAGCAATCCCGCAAAGGTCAACGTGCGAAGGAGGGGCGGCGTCCAGACCGTGGCGCCGCCTGCGGCACCGAAGGGCCTCAAGACGTAAGCGGCGGGTTCTGGAACGGGAAGCGCACGCGTCGGCGCCCCGGCCGCGGAGGAAAAAGAGAAGGAGAAACGGACACTGTCATGGCAAAGAAGACCAACGTCATCGTCGGCCTGGACATCGGCACGACCAAAACCTGCGCCGTCGTCGGCGAGATGAAGGAGACCGGCCTCGACATCATCGGGATCGGCTCCCACCCGTCCGAAGGCCTGCGCAAGGGGGTCGTCGTCAATATCGAGAGCACCGTCGAGTCCATCCGGAAGGCCGTGGAGGAGGCCGAGCAGATCTCGGCCTGTGAGATCGGCTCGGTGTACGCCGGCATCGCAGGCGCCCACATCAAGGGCCAGAACAGCCTGGGCATCGTCGCCGTGAAGGGCCGCGAAGTCGACGAGGACGACGTGGAGCGGGCCATCGAGGCCGCCAAGGCGATCGCCATCCCCCTGGACCGTGAGATCCTGCACACCCTCCCCCAGTACTATGTCGTCGACGAGCAGGACGGCATCCGCGATCCCCTCGGCATGTCCGGTGTGAGGCTCGAGGCGAAGGCCCACATCGTCACCGGGTCGGTCACCTCCATTCAGAACATCCTCAAATCCGTCAACCGCGTCGGCCTGGACGTCAATGCCGTCATCCTCGAGCAACTGGCCGCCAGCGAGGCGGTGCTCAGCGCCGATGAAAAGGATCTCGGCGTCGCGCTTATCGACATCGGCGGCGGGACGTCCGACATCGCCGTCTTCTCCGAGGGCAGCATCAAGCACACGGCCGTCATCCCCGTCGGCGGCAACTATCTGACCAGCGACATCGCGACGGGGCTGCGGACGCCCATCGCCGAAGCGGAGAAGATCAAGATCAAGTACGGCTGCGCCTTCACGATGCTGATCCCGAAGGACGAGACCATCGACGTCCCGAGCGTCGGGGGACGCGAGCCGCGCGAGGTCTCCCGGCAGATCCTGGGAAGGATCGTCGAGCCGCGGATGGAGGAGATCTTGAACCTCGCCTACAAGGAGATCAGCCGTTCCGGATTCGAAGACATCCTCACCGCCGGCATCGTCCTCACGGGCGGCACGGCCATTCTGCAGGGAATCACGGAACTGGCGGAGCACATCTTCAACATGCCCGTCCGCAGGGGCTACCCGAAGGGCATCGGCGGCCTCACGGACGTCGTCAACTCCCCCATGTACGCCACGGGCGTCGGCCTGGTCCTGTACGCAAGCCGGCACCTCGTGAAGGAAGGATCGGGAAGGGCGGATGCAAAGTGGGTGGGCGGCATGGTCACAAAGACGAAAAAATGGTTTTCCGAATTCTTTTAGACGGAGGGGGCAGACATGTTTGAACTGGTAGATCCGACAACGGCAAGCTCGGCAAAGATCAAGGTGATCGGCATCGGAGGCGGAGGGGGCAACGCCGTGAACACGATGATCTCCTACAAGCTCAGGGGCGTGGATTTCATCGCGGCCAACACGGACGCCCAGGCCCTGAAGGTCTCATCCGCCCCGCTGAAGATCCAGCTCGGGGCCGAGGTCACCAAAGGGCTCGGCGCCGGCTCCAACCCCGACGTCGGGAAGCAAGCTGCGCTCGAAAGCCGGGACGTCCTGCGGAAGTATCTCGAAGGGGCGGACATGGTCTTCATCACCGCCGGCCTCGGCGGCGGCACGGGGACCGGAGGGACGCCGATCGTGGCGGAGGTGGCCAAGGAGATGGGTATCCTGACCGTCGCGATCGTCACGAAGCCTTTTCTCTTCGAAGGCCGCAAGCGCAATCAGCAGGCCGACAACGGCATCGAAGCGCTGAAGGGCACGGTGGACACGATCATCACCGTTCCCAACCAGCGCCTTCTGAGCCTCGGCGGCCGGAACCTCTCGTTCCTGGAGGCTTTCAAGAAGGCGGACGACGTCCTCTTCCAGGCCGTCAAGGGCATCTCCGACCTCATCATGGTGCCGGGCCTCATCAACCTCGACTTCGCCGACGTCAAGACCATCATGTCCAGCATGGGCATGGCCCTCATGGGAACCGGCACGGGCACCGGCGAAAACCGCGCCGTCGAGGCGGCCCAGAAAGCGATCTCCTCCCCGCTGCTCGAAGACAACAGCATCCAGGGCGCCCACGGCATCCTGCTGAACATCACGGGCGGCCCGGATATGACGCTCTTCGAGGTCCATGAAGCCTCCTCCCTGATCCAGTCGGAGGCCCATGAGGACGCCAACATCATCTTCGGAACCGTCATCGACGAGACCATGGGAGACGAGGTCCGCATCACGGTCATCGCCACGGGATTCGAAGAGGCGGCGAAACAGAAGACCCTGCACAAGGTGCCGCACATCGGCGCCGCCAAGCGCGAGAATCTGTCGATACCGGCCTTCGTCCGCGACGGCAAGCCCATCGAGCGGGAAATCAACGTGCCCGAGTCCCGCAACGTCGTCAAGGTCGGCCTCATCGACGATACGAGCAATGCGGATCTCGAGATCCCGACCTACCTGAGACGGCAGGCCGACTGAGAAAGACCGTCGCATTTGACGGGAAAAGGCCGAAAGCGGTAGAATGCCCCCTCTGCCGGTTTCGGCCTTTTTTTGCGGTGCGCGGCGAGGCGGAGAGAATCCGCACGGATGGTCGTCATTCCCGCGCAAGCGGGAATCCAGCGTCGTTGATACTTTTGTTTCTGTGTTGTGCGGAGAACTGGACCTCCGCTGCAGCCCGCCCCCGCGAAAGCGGGGGCGGGGGCGGCAAATATACTGCAATAGCGGAAGGGAGCGGCAGCGCGGTCATTCTATGGCCAGGAACGCGAAAAGAGACCCCATGGACATCCTGGAAAGCGAGGCCGGATATTTGCAGAAGGGCTGGGACGCCCATTTGAAGGTGTGCCTCGCCTTTCCGAACGCCTACCGAACCGGCATGTCCAATCTCGGCTTCCAGACCGTCTACGAGATCGTCAATCACCATCCCGCCTTTCTGTGCGAACGCGCTTTCCTCCCTCCGGCGGAGGGCGACGAACCGGCGCGGCCGGGCGGACCGCTGCTGAGCGTAGAGTCCGGCAGGCCCCTGAAGGACTTCGACATCGTCGCCTTCTCGGTCCCCTTCGAGAACGACTATCCCAACATCCTCGCCATGCTCGCGGCGTCCCGGATCCCCCTCCTCGCCGCCGAAAGGAAGCCGGGGCACCCGCTCGTCGTCGGCGGCGGCGTCGCCTTCACGCTGAACCCGGAGCCGACCGCCGATTTTTTCGATCTCTACCTCCTGGGCGAAGGGGAGAGCCTGATCCCCCGTTTCCTCGCGGCCTTCGCCGAAGCCGAATCGAAGGGCGTCCCCCGCGGCGAATTTCTCGCCTGGATTCAAAGGAGCCTCGCCGGCGCGTACGTCCCCGGGCTTTACCGGCCGGACTACGGACCGGACGGACTTCTGCGGGGCCATGAACCGCTGGACGCCGCCTTCCCCCGCGCCATCCGGCCGGGCCGTGAGGATTCCCTGGAAGGGTTCGTCACGCAGCAGGTCATCTCCGCGCAGCGGACGGAGTTCGGCGCGATGCACTTGGCGGAGGTGAACCGCGGCTGCGGGCGGGGCTGCCGCTTCTGCGCGGCCGGCCACCTCTACCGCCCCCCGCGATTCCGCTCCCTGCAGGCCCTTGCGCCTGCCTTCGCCCGCGGCATCGCGGCCGGCCGGAAGATCGGTCTCCTGGGCACGGCCGTGTCCGACCATCCGCAGTTCAGGGAACTCTGCCGCCGCATCCTCGATCAGGAAGGGAGGTTCGCGATCAGTTCGCTGCGCGCCGACCGGATCGACGCGGAGACCGCGCAGCTCCTCGCCCGGGCCGGGGCCGAGACGGTATCCCTCGCTCCTGAGACGGGCAGCCAGCGCCTGCGGGACGTTATCCGCAAGGGCATCACCGAGGAGGACCTGTTTCACGCGGCCGAGTCCCTGCTGGGGCAGGGCATCGTCAACCTCCGGCTCTACTTCATGGTGGGCCTGCCCACGGAAACCGATGACGACGTCGACGCCATTGTCCGCCTCGTCAAGAAGGTCAAGCATCACGCCGCCAAGATCTTCGAAGGGAAGAAACGCTTCCGTCTGATCACCGTGAGCGTCAACCAGTTCGTCCCCAAGCCGGCGACGCCCTTTCAGTGGCTGCCCCTGGAAGACATCCGCTCCGTGAAGGGGAAGATCGCCCGCCTGAACGCCGCCCTGCGGCGCGAAGGCGCCGTCAAAGTGATCCACGACCTGCCGAAATGGAACTACGTTCAGGCCCTGCTGTCGCTGGGCGATCGCCGGGTCGGCTCCATCCTCCTCGCCGTTCACCGGCGGGAGGGCAACTGGTCGCAGACCTTCAAGGAGACATCCGTCAACCCCGATTTCTTCGTGTACCGCGAAAAGACGTTCGGAGAGTTCCTGCCCTGGGATTTCATCGACCACGGAACGGACCGGGTGCGCCTCTGGCGGGAATGCCAGGCGGCGCTGGGCCGATAGCGCGGGGGGCGACCACTTGTGGGGTCATTCCCGCGAAATCGGGAAATCCAGGGTCGTTGGACCATGCTCCCGCGCCAAGCAGGGCGCTGGACCCCCGCTGCAGCCGGCCCTCGCGAAGGCGGGGGCGGGAGTGACTGTCAAGGGAGTCTTTCCGGAGAAGGCGGAGGTGGGGTGACAGAATCCGGCCAGGGGCTTGATGAACGGCGCGCCCCGTGATATGGAATACCGCGTCGCATGAAACCGCTGAAGATCGCCACCTACAACGTCAATTCCATCCGCTCCAGGATGCACATCCTGCTCCCCTGGCTCGACGACAATCGCCCCGACGTCCTGTGCATGCAGGAAACAAAGGTCGACGACGCCCACTTTCCCGCAGAGGACTTTCGCCGGGCCGGTTATCACATCCTCTACCGGGGCCGGAACCAGTACAATGGCGTTGCCATCGCCTCCCTGGAAGAACCGGCGGACGTCTCTTACGGCATCGACGACGGCGAGAATGGGCCCGACGAGGACCGCCTCATCCGCGCCCGGATCGCCGGAATCACCGTCATCAGCGCCTATGTCCCCCAGGGCCGCGACCGCGAGCATCCGATGTACGCCTACAAGCTCCGCTGGTACGCGAGGCTCAGGAATTTTCTTGCCCGGAAGGGCTCACCGGAGGAGCCGCTCCTGCTCTGCGGGGATCTCAACGTCGCGCCGGAATCGATCGACGTCCACGACCCGAAGCGCCTGCTGGGCCACGTGTGCTTCAACCCGGAGGTATGGGAGGCCTTCGCCGCGATGAAGTCCTGGGGCCTGATCGACCTCTACCGCAAGCACCACCCCGATGAGGCGGGCCGCTATACCTTTTTCGACTACCGCTCACGCGGGTCCGTGGAGAAGGGGCTGGGATGGCGGATCGACCACATGCTCGTCACGAAACCTCTCGCGCAGCGGTCGAACCTGTGCGAGATCGACCTGAAGCCGCGTCTTTCCGACAGGCCGTCGGACCACACGATCCTGTTCGCAGAATTCACGGGGAATCCGAAGGCGAAGGCGGCTTCGAAAAAAACTCCGGAGACAGGGCGCGCGAAGCCCTGAGAAAGCGAGGCGCATCGGATTCCGCGCCGCATGTGCGAAGAAGCGCAACGCGGCATGCGGACCGCTCCGGAGCCGTTCAAGGAGGTTTCATGAAGGAAGCCCAGGATATCTGGATCCACAACGAAAAGCTCGCGCAGAAGTTCTCGCGGATCGAGTCCAGGCTGGAAGAGGCCGGCGACCTGCGGGATCTCTTCGAAAGGCTGCTCGCCGGCGTCGAAGAGGAATTCGCGATCCCCTTCGTCTGGATCAACCTGACCGACGGCCCGCAGATCGCGGATCTTCGCAAGACGCTGTCGGAATCGGACGTCCTCAAGCACCGGATCAAAACCGTCGGCAGGGAGATGCTCAAGGCGCTCTTCGACGGCCGCAACGAGCCCGTGCTCGCCAACCGGGACCTCACATCCTTCTACAAGCTCATGCCGCGCCGGCGCAAGTACTTCATACGCTCCATCGCCGCCGCGCCGATCACCGTCAAGGGCGTCACGATCGGCGCCCTCAACCACGCCGACTCCTCGCCCGACCGCTACCGCCCCGACCTGGACACCTCGCTGCTCCGCCAGATGATGACGAAGCTCGACGGGCGCCTCACGGACCTGCTCACAAGGGCCGGTACGGAGCTCGCAGCGACGGAAGCGGACTGAATCCAGGCCAGCCATGGAACATCACCCGAGAGGAAAATCCCCTGCGAAGGTCCGGCGAAAATCCCCCTTTGCGGGGCGAGGGCGCCGCGACAAACCACCGTCCAAACGCAGCGCCTTTCACGCCCGCCCCGCGCCGTCCGCCGAGCCCAGGCTCGAATCGGTCTTTCGCCGCATCGGCCGCCCCGAGCCGGAACCTTTTATCCCGGACCCCTTCCAGCTGCGTGCCGTCGACGCCGTCTCCCGCACGGACTGCCTCGTTTCGGCCCCCACGGGTTCCGGAAAGACGTGGATCGCCGAACAGGCCATCCGGGCCGTAAAGGCCCGCGGGGGCCGCGCCTGGTACGCCTCGCCGCTCAAGGCCCTCAGCAACGCCAAGTGGGTCGAGTTCGGCAATATCTTCGGGGAGGACTGCGTCGGCATCCTCACCGGCGACACGCGGGAGAACACGGAAGCGCCCATCATCGTCGGCACCACCGAAATCCTGCGCAACCAGCTCTACGACGCCATGCACGAGGGGCGCGACCTCCCCTTCGACCTCGTGGTCCTCGACGAGGCCCACTACCTGGGCGACTGCGACCGGGGGGTCGTCTGGGAGGAGACCATGATCTACCTCCCCGCCCGCATCCACCTGCTGATGCTCTCCGCCACGATCGGCAACAGCCAGGAGATCGCCGACTGGCTCTCGGGGCTCCGCGGCAAGGAGTGCGTCGTCGTCCAGGAAGAGAAACGCCCGATCCCCCTGTATCCCCTCTTCCTTCACCCCTCCGGGAGGCTCATGCCCTACCTGGAGAAGGAAAAGCTCTTCGGCAAGGTCGCCGCCTTCCTCTCCGCGACGGGAAAAGGCGGAGGCGGCCGCCCCCCCCACTTCGGCGGCATCCTCCGGACGCTGGAGATGTTCAATCTTCTCCCGGCGATCTTCTTTCTCAAGTCGCGTTCGGACTGCGACGCCGCCCTGAGGTCCTGCGCCGCACCGCAGGAAGAGGACGACGGCGCCTTCGAGGGCGACCTGCGGGATCTCCTGCAGCGCTTCCCGTACCTGGAGGCGCACAAGCAGATGGGACCGCTCCGTTTCGGCCGCGTCGCCTCCCATCACGGCGGCCAGCTCCCGGCCTGGAAGTTCCTCGTCGAGACGATGATGAACAAGGGGCACCTCCGCGCGATCTTCGCGACTTCGACGGTCTCGGCCGGCGTCAACTTCCCGGCCCGGACGATCGTCATGGTCAACTCCGACCTCTTCAACGGCCGCGCCTTCCTGCCGCTGACGGGCACGGAGTTTCACCAGATGCTGGGGCGGGCGGGCAGGCGCGGTCTGGACAAGATCGGCTTCCTCGTGGCCGTCCCGGGCCGGTTCATGGACATCGTCCACGTCCGGAAGCTTCTCTTCCGCAAGCCCGAGGCCGTCGAAAGCCGGATACGGAACGATTTCTCGATGGCGCTGAACCTCCTCCTCTCCCAGGCCCCCGAGGACATCCGGACGATCCTCGCCAACTCCCTGGCGACCTTCCAGAGCGCCAGGCGCTCGGGCGGCCGCCGCGAGGAACGCGCCGGCGAACTCTGGAAGGATTTCCTGCGCCATCTCGATTTCCTCAAGAGCGAAGGGTTCGTCGGCGCAGACGACCGGCTCACCGAAACCGGCCTCTGGGCCTCGCGGCTCCGTCTCGACCAACCGCTTCTGATCGCCGAATGCCTGCGTCGCGATGTCTTCCCGAAGGACGACGAGGGGCTCCTCGCCGGGGTTCTCGCCCCCTTCATCTACGACGGCGACCAGGAGCCTTGGATCGACCGGAAACGGATCTCCCGGAAGCTCAAGGGCGCCTGGGACAACCTGAAGACGGCCCTGCGCCCCCTGATCCGGAGGATGGAGTCCTGCGGCTTCCCGGTCCGGCCCCTGTACCTGTGGACGGCCTGCGCGGTCTTCGCCTGGGCGAGAGGGAAGGAATGGGACGAAATCGTCGCGGAAATCGGGATCTCCGAGGGAGACCTCGCCATGCTCATCCTCCGGACCGCCGATAACCTCCGGCAGCTCATGGCCCTGAAGGACACCCACCCCGAGACGGCCGCCCTGGCCGGACGCGCCCGGGAGGCGATCCTGCGGGAACCCGTTGCTTTTGACTGACAGGGCGTCTATAGTCCTTTTAGGGCTTCCTTTTTTCCCCGTCCCGAAACGGACATTTTCTCTTTCCCAAGGAGGGCAATCATGAAGAAGAGGTCTCCGCAGGTTTTGTCGCCGCTGGAGAGGACGAGCCGGTTGAAGGAGAGGCTGCGTGCGTTGGTACACGAGACGCTGGAGAAGAAGTACGAGATGGAGATGAACACGGCGGAGAAGATCACGGACAACTACTTCGCCGAGGGGGCGTTGCCGGACTACTACTTTTTCAGCAACGCGCCGGAGGAGATTGCGGACCACATCTTCATCATCACGCAGATGCTGAACGCGAACACGGAGTTCGTGCGGCAGGAGAGCCGTGACGGGAAGGTTTTGACGTACTTCATCAACGTGGGACGTGACTTTCCTGGGAAGCTGATCCGGACGCTGGAGGAGAACGAAGCGATGGCGATCGCGGCGTTCGATTCGGTGAAGACGCGGTCGGGGATCCGGATATTGACACTGGAGACTTGGGGCCGGGAGGAGTTTCCGGTGGGGGAGGACGAAGAGGGGGCGATCGGGGCGGTTCGGGAGCAGGTATTGCGGAGCGGTCATTCGTGGTCGGAGCAGTTTTTGGCGAGCCTGCCGGCGAACTACCTTACGGAGGAGATCAGCATCATCCGGCAGAAGTCGCGCATCGGGCGGCACCTGGAGCTGTTTTCGCGGGCCATGGAGAGCGACTGCGCGGTGGTGATGGTGGACGAGGCGGAGCCGGACTCGGACCGTCTGGCGCAGGGGCGGAAGGAACGGCGTGTGGGGATCGCGATCCGGAATCCGAGCCGGGACTTCATCCGGGGGGTTCTGCGGGTCTTCGAGCAGAAGAGCGTGAACCTGCACCGTTCCTATTTCGACACCTTCGTTTCGAAGGACGGGAAGGACCGAGTGGGCATCCTGTCGCTCTATATCCTGAGCGATGCGGATCATTTCGGGGACGTGGCCTGGGAGATCGGGGGGATTTCCTGCCAGCCGGATCTGGCGGGTCCCGTGGAAGAGAAGCGTCTGGAGGAGAAGCTGGTCGGACTCGTTCGGACGCTGAGCACGGCGCAGGCACCGGAAGAGAAGAAGGAGGAGGCCCTGCGGTCCTGGGCGGAGCTCGCGAAGGAGAACTGCGACCTCGAGAGCGACGCGGAGCACCGGAATTTTCTGCTGAACGCGGTGAGCGATTTCCACGGGGCGGCGGAATTCCTGGGGATTGCCGAGAAGCCGTCGGTGATGGAGCTGCTGCTGCGCTTCGAACACCTGAGCGAGTTTTTCGTTTCGAGCCAGCAGGGGGACCGGAAGCGGAACCTTCCGGGCTTCCGCTTCGCGCACAGCGCGACGCGTGGCCCGAGCAAGGGTGGTCTGCGTCTGGACCCGATCGTGCGGTTCGACGAGGTCTGCGCGCTGGCGTTCATGATGACGTTCAAGACGGCCAAGTCGCGGATCCTCTGCGGGGGAGCGAAAGGCGGGATGATCGTCAGTCCGCGGGAGTTTCTGGACCGGCGGCTGGACTTCGTGGATACGCTGACGAACTTCGGCCGGTCCCTGTTCCTGGTCACGGGCCCGAACCGTGACGTTCCGGCGGGGGACGTGGGGTGCGGCCCGGACGAGATCGGGATCCTGTTCGAGGGGTTCAAGTCGGCGCTGCGGGACCTGGCGCTCATCGCCTACGGGCTGAAGAAGGGAGCGGCGGACATCGGGAACCGTGTCGTCTCCCTGACCGAGGCGCGGGAGATGCTGCGGCACAACTTCGACGTGGACTACAACGACCGGCTGGTGCTGCGGGAGCTGATTTCGAGCGAGCGGTACCTGGAACTGGTGGCGGCCGCGCAGATCACGGGCAAGCCCCGGATGGGGATCGAGGTGCGGGGAAGCGCCACGGGTCGCGGCCTGCGCTTCAGCATCCTGGCGATGGCGACGAGGCTGTTCCTGGAGGGGAAATGGACGCCTGCCGAGCCGCTTTCGGAGGGGGAGACGGAACTCCTGAAGAAGGTCGCGGGCATCACCGAGAAGCGGATCCTGGAGAAGGGCGGGATGGACCTGCTTTCGGAAGACGAGTGGCAGGAACTGGACGGGCGGATCTACCCCAAGCTGCTGCGGGACAAGAAGGTCGTCGTCCAGGGGTCCGGGAAGGTCGGTGCGTCGGTGCTGAGCGAACTCGACCCGTACGGCGTGAACGTGGTGGCCGTGGCGGACGTGGGGGGCGCGCTGATCGGCGACCACCTCGACGTGGACGAAATGCTGGAGGCCGTGGCGACCACGCGGGAGCGGTCCGTGGTCTCGGCCAAGAAGGGCGTGAAGAAGGTCGTCAAGGGGGCGAAGGAGGGCTCGGTCATCCTGGAGGAGCCCTGCGACATCCTCCTTCCCTGCGCGCTGGAGAACGTCATCGACGCGGGCGTCGCGCGGCGGGTCCAGGCAAAGGTCATCGTCTGCGGAGGCAACGGGACGAACACGTCGAAGGCGGAGCGGATCCTGCACGAGCGGGGCATCCCGGTGCTGTACGACTTCCTGGCCAACGGGGGCGGCGTCACGGCCTCCTACTTCGAGTGGCTGCGGAACCTGACGGACCGGCGGCGGTACGAGGCGGAGGCCATCTACGGGCGTCCCTTCGACATCTCCGTGATGGACGGCTACATCATGCCGGAGTTCCGGGACCGGATCAAGGGGATCCTGCGGGAGCCGGAGTCGCCGCGGGTGACGGAGCAGTGGAGCATGGTGATGCGGGACATCATGTTCGCGGCGGTGAACGACGACCTGGACTTCGCGGGGAGCGAGGGGATTTCGATGAAGACGGCGGGTTTCGCGAAGGCGACGCTGCGGCTGATGGCGGCGGAGATGGCGCGGATGGATGTGAAACGGCGGGCCGCCTTCTGGAAGGGGCTTCCGAAGAAGACGCGCGCTTACCTGCATCCCTACCTGCAGCACCCCGAACTGCGACTCTTCAACCCCGATTTCGACGAGGAACAGTGGCTGGCCTGAGGAAGCGCGAGGGCGTCCCGGCTTGCGGAGGCTGCTTTTCCGCTTGACATTTACCCGGACAACGGGATATCAGGCGGTTCCGAAAAAAAACGCCCCGGGCCAGCCGGGGCGGGATCCGCGCGTCCCCATCGTCTAGAGGCCTAGGACATCGGCCTTTCACGCCGGTAACTCGGGTTCGAATCCCGGTGGGGACGCCAGTAATATCAAGGGGTTAGATGATCGAATCTGACCCCTTTCTTTTTTCTGCCTTTCTCCCCCACCACCTCCCCCACCAACGCGCGAGAAAAAAGGTACGTTCTGGTACGTTTTATGACTCTTCGGCCGAGAGCAATATTCTTGCGTTTGAACTCATCTTACTTTGAGAAATAGAATAATTTCGTGGAATTTTCACACGACCGTCATCAAATTTCATGAGCGATATGGCCCTATGCCAGAAGATCCCTCGTTGTACCGGATGCTGGCCTCGCTTCACTACATTAGGGTGGTCGTCATACCGAAATAATCTCAGTCCATTACGGTCCTGCCTAACACGAATGGCTATTAGCTTGACTCCCGCTGGACAGGCCTGAAGGAAGCCCTCGTACTCAGCCTTGTCGATCCCAGATCTAGCATGTAAAAAGATCTCCTTCAGCGGACGTCCATCTTGTTTTTTGTACGTTTCTATCGTGCCTCTCAGCAACTTCTCCGCTTCGGTCGGTGGCAGATGAAATTCCCTTCGCTCTTCTGAGTACCACGGGCCGAATTCGCCGACGAATACGATACCGTCGCCGCTATCAAGGAACATTTGGGCAGCACAACAAGCAGTCCTATTACGTTCAGCCTTTTTGTATGCTAAGCCCACATAACAAACTCCATCTCTGGCCCAAGGGGTTTTCCATGGCTTGAAACCACATTTATAGTAGACAGCTGTCGCAAGTTCCAAAGCCGATCGGATAGTCCCTGGGACCAACTGATATAAAAACGCGCAGGATTGATACCACCTAATCTTGACTTACCTAGAATATCGCCTACCGAAGAAGACCAACACGGTAGGAGAAAATCATCACGCACGCTGGCTGCGCCGCAGCGATACGAATCATCTCATTGAGAATACCATCAAAGCGGTAGAAGACGGCGGCAATTTGACCAAAATGACCCAGAAAGCTTTTGAGGAAAATGTCGCCATAGCACAGAAGATCGGTCAGTTGATTGATGAAATCGCCACGGCTTCGGAGGAGCAATCTCGCGGTATCTCCCAGGTGAACATCGCCGTCTTGGAGATGAACAAGGTAACTCAGGAAACGGCGGCAAACGCCGAGGAATCAGCCAGCGCTTCGGAAGAACTGAATGCACAAGCGGAACAGATGAAAAGTTATGTGAGAGATCTGATCATGCTTGTCGGCGGCAGTCACAACGGCGCGGGAGTATTCGAACGAACAATTGACAGAATGGGGAAAACGGTCTTAGCATTGGGGCCTCAATCGAAGGATTGAAGCGAATAAGGCCGTTGTGGTTGCTCATACATCGGGGAAAATGGTAGTCAAACCGGAGCAGATTGTTCCCATGGACGAGGGAGAGTTTAAATCCTTCTGACCAATACCGATCTGACCCTCTGGATCATGAGCCTGATCATGACGGTCCTGATGAAAGTTTTTCTGTATAAGGACAAAAAAATATGGCACACTTATCTGGGACAGGTCAATCATCCGCGAACTTGTAGCCGATGCCTCGCACCGTAAGAATGA